>OCHI01000003.1_pt1 | contig 456254 bp, 391 predicted proteins | sample 1538691 | NCBI WGS metagenome assembly OCHI01 (sample SAMN04571718, study PRJEB22368) | human gut metagenome | biome: human gut; material: stool | host: Homo sapiens | place: Luxembourg | collected 2012-09-21 | reverse complement strand
TATCATGAGGAAATCCGTGGGACAGAGAATACCGGAAAAAGAAATCGCTAACTTCGGATTTGCCAAATAAAGGAGCAGTACTTATGAAAAAATTCTTTTTTCAAGTATACACTATAGTGGTATTTTCAATCGTTATTTGGTTTGCTTTATATGGAGAACATCGTGATCCGAGGTTTTATGTCTCTATTTTGATAATTGCAATCATTGGGAAATTTATTGCTTCACACATAGATAAAGAAAAGTAGTAATAGATGTAGAATTGCCAGAGAGTTTGGCATAGGTGATTAATAATAATGAGGCGGCATATGTATCTTATATCAGCATATTTTGATGAACATGTAACAAAGGGATTGCAGAGGTTAATTGATAATATTGCAAAAGAAACAGGTAATACTTATATGATTGAGAATAATGTTCCTCCGCATCTGACAATTTCAAGCTTCGAAACAAGAAAACCTGATAATCTTAAGGAAGAATTCATGAAGCTTAATAAAATAGGTGCAGGAGAGATAAATATATTTTCAATCGGGCAGTTTCTGCCGTATGTTATGTATGCTACACCTGTTCTGGACGAATATTTAATGCATCTTTCCAATGAGGTGTATGATATATTTTCTGCAAGAGAAGATGTAACAATTAATCGTTGTTACAAACCATATAACTGGTTTCCACACATAACATTGGGAAAGAAACTTGAAAAAGAACAGATGATAATGGCAATGAGAGTATTACAGACACATTTTATTCCAATAAAAGGGAAAATAGTAAGGCTTGGATTGTCACAGACTAATCCACATAAGGATATTATACAATTTAATATATGATAGTGTAACCGGGGGAGGGAGAATGGATTTTAGTTGATACTGAAGATGAGATGGTGGATATTTTTTTACAACAGAGGATATATTTTATGCAACAACAGAAATTATTAAGCCTTATAAGACAGGCAATAGAAGATTACAACATGATAGAGGAAGGCGATAAGATTGCCGTTGGAGTATCAGGTGGCAAGGATTCGCTTGCGTTGCTGCATGCAATGAAGATACTTAACAGATTTTATCCGAAGAATTTTGAACTGTATGCAATTACCTGTAATGTTGGATTTGAGGGAATGGATTTTACAGGAGTGAGGAAGTTCTGTGAGAGTATAAATGTGCCATATGAACAGGTTGATACAGAGATTGCGAAGATTGTCTTTGAGGATAATAAAGACGAAAGACCATGTTCACTGTGTGCGAAGCTTAGAAAAGGCGCAATGTATAAGAGGCTTGGAGAGCTTGGAATCAATAAGATTGCATATGCACATAATAAGGACGATTTTATAGAAACAGCATTAATGTCTCTTATATATGAAGGGCGGTTTTACGCATTTCCACCAGTTACATATCTGCCAGAGGCAGGGGTTACGGTTATACGGCCAATGATGTATGTGCCGGAAAAGGGTGTGGCTAATTTTGTGATTAATCAGGGAATCAAGGTTGTTAAGAACACCTGTCCGGTTGATGGTTCAACTAAGAGGGAATATGCCAAGCAGCTTATGGAGCAGATTAATAGAGATAATCCGGGAACTAAAGACAGAATTATGCATGCAGTTGTGAACGGAAGATTTGAGGACTGGCCAGAAGTGCATAGAAATTGAAAATAACTGTTGATACAACACCAATGAGATAATAGAATAATATTAAATCTATTTATAAGGAGATACGAACATGAGAAGATTTTATGAAGGCAATGATAACAAGGGTTATCAGGAAGTTGTAGATAAAGAAGCTGGCTTGGAATTAATAGGTTTTGATTTGATAAGACTTGAGCCGGGTGAAAATGCGGTTTATGAATCAGGAGAATATGAAATAGGACTTGTTATTTTACAGGGAACATGCAGTGTTAAGGTTGATGATGTCACATTTGACAAGCTTGGCTCAAGAAGAAGCGTGTTTGACGGCAAGCCAACAACTGTTTATGTTTCAAGAGATTCTAAGTATGAAGTTACAGCAACCGGAAGCATGATGCTTGAAATCGGTGTGTGCAAGGTTAAAGCAAGAAAGAAGTATGAAGCTTTTGTAATAGATGCAGGTGATGTTACAACTGAACACAGAGGCAAGCTTAACTGGCAGAGAGATGTTAATGATATTATCACTTCAAAATATGAGGGAAAGGTTGACAGAATCGTGCTTGGCGAGACTTACAGCATGCCGGGACAGTGGTCAAGTTATCCATCACATAAGCATGATACAGATAATCTTCCATTTGAGGTAAATATGGAGGAAATCTATCATTTCAAGGTGAATCCAGGTCAGGGCTTTGGTATTCAGGTAATGTATAGTGACGATATGTCATTAAGAGAGAGTTACATAATAAAGAATGGTGACAGCGTAGCGATTAAGAATGGCTATCATCCGGTAGCAGCAGCACCGGGATATCAGGTATATTATCTCTGGGTAATGGCAGGTGTTGATACAAGACAGCTTACACCTTGTGATGACCCTGACCACGCATGGGTAAAGGCTGTTGAGAAGATGGTGTAATGTATTTTGAACAAGGCATATGTGGAATCAGATATGAATTAAAAGGCTTAATTAAAAGCTGAACATTAAAGGCTGAATATTAAGAAAAATATTGAAACTTTTTATCGATAATGATATATTTAGTATATAAAATTTTAACAGATTCGAGGTAAAATAATAATGATTTACGCATCACTTAATGCAAAAAAAGGCAACTACCAGTACCCAGCAGCTATTAATACTGCACTTGAATTTCTTGCAAAGCCAGAGACAGCTGAGCTTCCAGTAGGAAGATATGAACTTGATGGAGATAACATTTTTGTTCTTATTCAGGATCAGACAACAGCTCCAGTTGAGAATAAGCGTGCAGAAAGTCACAGAAATTATATTGATATCCAGTATCTTTTCACAGGAAAAGAAGTTCAGGGATATGCACCACTTCTTCCAGGAGTTACAGGTGAAGAGCCAGCTGGTAAAGACAATATCTTTTATGAGACAGTAGAGAATGAGCAGTTCGTTACATTACATCCTGGTGAATTTACAGTATACTTTACTAATGATATCCACCGCCCTAATTGTACAATGGATGAGCCTGTTAATATCCATAAGGCAGTTGTTAAGATTAAGGAAAGTCTTATTAAGTAATTGGAATAGTTGACTTGTTGATACAATATAATATTTAAAACAGAAGCACCATAAGAAGCGAATGAAACGTATTCTTCTGGTGCTTTTTTTGCCTCAAATCCTTAGCAGGAAAAGGACAGAACAAATGAAAATTTTACCTACAATTTTCTTTAACATAAACCTAGATTTTACATAGCATTTCTATAATTATGACGTTTCTTAAAAGCCAAACTAATAAGGAGAACGTCATGAGAAAAAGAAAAAATAAGATAATAGCAGGTACTGTGGTTGCTGTTATGATGGCAGGCAGTATTATTGCAAACATTTCACCACTTATAGCGAGTCAGACGGGTGGGAATAGTGTTGCTGCAAGTGAGACCTTTAATAAAGAAGGTTTATGGATTACAGAAATCTATCAGAATGACGTAGACAGAAGTGAGAAGAACAATACAAGAGAAAAGAGTGGGTACGAAAGTATTAAACTTTATAAGAGCACAACTGATCTGATGGAATTCGTTGAGATAACAAGCACATATGACAAAGCTGTTAATTTCAACGATATATATGAATTTGTGTATAACGATACAGTCCAGAAGGTTACAACTATGGACGGTAATGATGAAGTTATAATCCAGCCAGAGGAAAAGGTTGTACTGTGGAATTACAGAAGTGATGTTACAACTGCAATTCCAACTGAGGAAGAGTTCAGAAGACAGATGCGTATTCCTGATGATGCAGTTGTACTTAAAGTTACAAGTGGAGTGAACTGGGCAGTTACATCAACATTTTCATTAAAGACAAAGTCAGATGACGGAATTATCTCTACATTCAAGGCAACTGATAAGGCTGACACAATGGATGGATATTCAGTTGAACTGGCAATTCCTGATATTGGTAATGAGATGCAGGTATACCGTGAAATGTGTGAGCCTTCACCTGGATATGTATATTCAGGACAGCTTAATGGTCTTGTTAATGCCAAGGTACCTGATAATCAGATTGCAGATGGCGTATTTATTACAGAAGTAAGACCTAATGATATTAACAGAAGCAGTGTTTATGGAATTAGTGATGATCTGATGGAATGTGTTGAGGTTGTTAATACAACTGACCATGATGTTGATCTCAATAATGAATATCAGTTTGGATATGCTGTTAAAGAGGGAAGCAGAAAGATATTACAGTTAAGTCATTATGATGAAAATGCAGAGTTAAATATAGGTTCATCAGAAGGATGTGTTGTTCCAGCAGGAAAGACAGCGGTTCTGTGGTATTACAGAATTAATTACCTTAAGAATTATACAAGTTTTCCTACAGAGAAAGAATTCCGTGCAGCTTATAACATAAGTGATGATATTCCTGTATATTTATGCACAGACCAGAATGGAATGAATAATACTAACCGTGTAGTTGAACTTTATAAGCTTGATTCTGATGGAACAAGAAAGATGGTTTCTTATTATTCTTATATTGGAAGTTCAGATTGTAAGGACAATAAGTCAGCAGAGCTTATGGTTAATCCGGAAGGTCCGGAAATGCTTCTTAAAACAGGTAATGCAGCAACTTCTATGGGAGTTGTTTCTGCCGACCAGTATACATATTTAAAGGATGATGGCTCAGCTTTAACTTTAAGACTTAATGATGTTGTTCCAGAATCCATTATGCAGGGGGATGAGTTAAGAGTTAATTTCTACTTTGCGGAGAATGGCAGCCTTCCAAGAACAGGAATTACAACATATTACAGGTTTGATGGAACAGGAAGCTGGTACAGCTCAACAGAGATAAAAAGACGAGTACCTAACCTTTATGAGGCACTGATTCCGGCAGATGAGCTGTTCTCACATGATTACGTTGAGTTCTATGTAAGTGCCGATAACAGATACCGCAGTACATTAAGTGATATGTACAGAGTTAATATCAGCAAGCTTAATGAAGTTGATGGTATAAGAACTAATATCAGTGACAAGCAGGAGGTAAGCGGAACAATATCTGTAACTGCCAATGATGGTGGAGATAATCATTCATCACAGATATATGTAGACGGAACAGAGTGTCAGACAGTCCCTATGCTTGAGGATGGGGCTTATTATACATTCCATGCTGATGGCAGAGACAGTTATTTTAAAAATGCAGTTACAACTACAGATAACAAAACAATTGCGTCAATTGGAAAATGGCAGTACCAGATATTAGATGGACAGGCTATTCATATTGATAACAGCTACTTCACATATAACGAAGAAAATGCGTCATATGATATTACACTCAGATTCTGGGCAGGTACATATGGAGCCACCGTTGATGAATATCTTCTTCCTGATGCTAATAGAGAAGATTTCACAGTTACAAAGCTTGCATTAAAGCTTATTAATGGAAATGTATATTATCCAACAAAGATTGGACCAGATGATTCAGCTACAAGTGCAAAGACTAACCTCAGTACAGCTTATGAAACAGATCACTATATTGGTGATTCAACAGGAATGTGCCCATATATGGATGCAAGTTTTTCAATACCAGCCACAGAGGTTACAGCAGTTGGTACACAGATAGATACTACTAAGCTTTCGGATGGAGAGCATACATTAAAGGTAACTAATGGTGAAAGCACTAAAGAAGTTACATTTATTGTGGATAACAAAGCTCCAGAAATCGATCTTGGTGTAGAAGATGGAAGCGTATTAAGTGGAAATCTTACATTTGGTCCAAAGGTTATAGAAGACCATACTTTAGATACATTTGTTGTAACTTTAGATGGTGAACAGATTAATAATGTGTATGAGACAACAGCGTATTCATTAGGAGATGGACAGCATATTATCTCAGCATTTGCAAAGGATGCAGCAGGAAATGAGACAACGAAGACTGCGGTATTTACAGTTGATGGAACACAGATAACAATTACAGCAGGTGGAACAACAGATATAACAGACAACAGTGCGTCGCTTTATCTTAATGTATCTAATGTTAAATCAGATACAAAAGCAACATTTTACAAGGCAGAAAAGATTGATACAGACAGCATTAAAACTAACACATTAGAAGGAATACTTCCATATATCCAGTATACAGTCAATGTAGCTGACGCTAAGGACGATGAAATGATTGTGGCAGACTGGGACGGAAAGGCTTCCAATAATGATGGAACACATGCAGAGACAATGTATGTATTAAATACTGCAAATGGTGAATGGGATGAGATTGCAAAAGCAGACAGCAACGGAACAATTAAGGATGCAGCATTTACAGTAGCTAATCATGTAAAGAACAGCACAGCAACAATTATTGTCCAGTGTACAGCAGATTCAGCACTTCCTGAGTTAGATACTGTTACAGATGGAAAGCTTGATAACAACGCAGACTGGGATGGTACTACAGTTCCTAAAGATTATGATTTCTGCTTCGCATGGGAGACAGATACCCAGTATTATGCAGAGGAGTGGCAGAATCATTTCCTTAACATCAACAACTGGATTGTTAATAATGCAGAAGAACGTAAGATTAAATATGTAATCCACACAGGAGATATCGTTGATGATGTAGATATGACTTACGAGTGGGAAAATGCTGATGAGGCAATGGGAATACTAGATAAGGCAGGTATGTCATATGGCGTTCTTGGTGGCAACCATGATGTGGCGGCAGGTCTTGCGGATTATGAGAATTATTACAAATATTTTGGAGAAAACCGTTTCAAATCACAGAATACATATGGTGAGTCATATAAGAATAATAAGGGTCATTATGATTTAATCAGCGAAGGTGGTCAGGACTTTATTATAGTATATATGAGCTGGAATATATATCAGGAAGAAATCGACTGGATGAATCAGGTGCTTCAGCAGTACAGTGACAGAAAAGCAATACTCTGCTTCCATACATATACTAATGTAAAGCAGAGCTCAGGTACATACCTTGATTACTATGGACAGCTTGTACAGAAGAATGTAGTTGCCAAGAATCCAAATGTGTTCGCAGTACTCAATGGACATTATCACGGCTCTTCATATGAGACAGTAATGTTTGATGATGATGGAGATGGCAAGAATGACAGAACAGTATACCAGATATGTACTGATTATCAGTCAGGATTTGAAGGCGGTAACGAATATATTAAATTCCTCTATTTTGACCTTGATAACAATAAAATCTACATGAATTCATACTCACCATGTATGGACGATTTCAATTACTATGATACAGATGTTCATACATTAAATGTTGAGGGAGCATCAGCAACAGGTGTTGATGAGATGGTTCTTGATGTTGAGTTTAACACCAATGAGCAGACGATTCTAGAAAAGAGCTTTAACGCTTATGTATACACTAATGAAGAGATTGGAACTGCAAATGTTGATTCATCAACAGGGAAGGCTGTTCTTCAGGTAAATAACCTTGAAGCAAATACAGGTTATAAATGGTACGCAGTAGTAACTAATGCAGCAACTGGTGTTAAGAGAAGTGGCGTATATGAATTCACAACTGCAAAGAAGAACACAGATGTTATAACAGATGATAGCCAGGATACTTCTGATAAATCTGGAAACATCATAGCGACAGGCGACAATGCAAGAATATGGGTATATATCCTTGTAGGCATGTCAGCCATTGCAGTAGGTATTGTATCAGTTAAGAAGAAAAAAGAGGCATAATATCAATGGAAAACAGGAGAAGTTTATATAAGAGAACTCTCCGTGTACTGCTTCCGGTGGTGATTCTTGCGGGAATCATCATCGGAAGTTGTCAAATACAGAGAGCTCATATTAAAGCCGATAATGGCGTAGTATATGTTAAAGCAAAGGTTGTTCAGATAATTGAGGATAATTCAGGGGGACAGCCATTTAGTGGGGCACAGAAAGTAAAGGCACGAATTACAAGCGGACAGTATAGGGGACTTGATTGCGAATTGGATAATTCCAATTCATATCAGCGAGGTGCGTTCTGTACAAAAGGAACTAAGGTAATCGCAGTTATAAAAGATATAGATGGAACACTTACAGGCTCTGTATACAATTATGACAGAACAATGATGGTATATGTATTGCTTGGGTTGTTTTCATTAAGCCTTGTGCTTGTTGGTGGTAAGAAAGGAGCAGCTTCTTTATATGCACTTGTATTTACATTTATATGTGTAATCTGCATGTATGTTCCACTTCTTTATGCTGGTCTTAATGGGGTATTGGCAGCACTTATAACATCAATTGTTATTCTGGCGGCTTCAATATACATACTTAATGGTTTTTCATCAAAAACTATATGCGCTATAATAGGAACATCAACTGGGATTATAATATCTGGCGGGCTTGCAATGATTGCAGGAAGTATGTCACATTTGAATGGCTTTAATATGACAGATGTTGAATCAATGATATATATTGCCAATAATTCTAAGTTACATGTTTCAGACATATTATATGCAGGGATATTAATATCATCTCTTGGAGCTGTTATGGATGTAAGTGTATCAATTGTAGCGGCAATAACAGAAATCCACGAAAAAGCGCCGCATCTGAAGGCAAAAGAATTATTTATGTCAGGAATGCATGTGGGGCATGATATGATGGGAACAATGTCCAACACACTCATTCTTGCGTATACAGGTTCAGCAACAGGAACTCTTCTTACAATATATTCATATGAAATGCCGTATCTGCAGTTTATGGGGTATAATTCTATAATAATAGAAATTGTGTGCGGATTATGTGGAACAATTGGTGTGATACTGACAGTTCCTATACAGGCATTTATAACAACAATGGTTTTAAAAGTAAGAAAGTAAGAAGAAAAACCTTCAATAAAAAGTTGCTATTGTTAGTTAATATGCGTATAATGTAACAAGGGTTTGTTATTAATTTAACATGTGATGGGGGTTATTTAATATGTTAGCAGAGCAGGTATTGGCATTAATTATTTTCATTTCTATGTTTGTATTGATAGTTCTTGATAAGATAGAGAGGCATTATGTGACGCTTGGATGTGGGGCATTGACGCTGATTGGGGTATTTGGAATTATCATGAAGTCGCCAGAGGCGGTTATTAGTACTCTTAATTTAAGAAGCATTTTTACATCAGGTTTCTGGTATCAGTCCGGAGCTGCTGAAGAGGCAGTAACAGGGATTAACTGGTCTACCATTATATTTATTGCAGGTATGATGATTATGGTTGAGGTTATGGCTGCTGCCGGATTTTTCAGATGGCTGTGTATGCTTCTGGCTAAGGCTGTACACTATCGTACAAGAGCATTGTTTATTACGTTTATGATAATGTCTTTTGGACTGGCTATGTTTATAGACAGTATAACGGTTATATTGTTCCTTGCAGCTGTATCTATTGAGCTTGCCAAGCTGCTAAAGTTTAATCCGGTGCCAATGATTTTATCAGAGATATTCTGTGCTAATCTGGGCGGTTCGGCAACAATGTGCGGGGATCCGCCTAATATAATTATTGGTACGTCACTTAATTTTTCATTTTCAACATTTATTACGCATACAGGACTGATTGCAGTAATCAGTCTGGTATTTATTGTGGTATATTTTCTTATAGCATATAGAAAAGAACTGGAATCATCACCAGATATTGATAAACTGGCTGAATCTATGCCAAGTCCGGCAGAGACTATTACCAACAGAAGAGATTTTGCATTAAGCTGTGTTATATTCATGTGTGCAGTTGTAATGCTTGTAACGCATGCGCTGACAGGACTTACGGTTGCATTTATAGGACTTGTTATAGCAATATTTTCACTTATTGTATCAGGCAGGAAGGCTTTACATATGTTGAAGTCTATTGATTATAAAACAATTTTGTTCTTTTTAGGACTGTTTATTGTTGTAGGTGGACTTGAACAGACGGGCATATTAGAGATTATTGCTGCATTTATAGGTCGTGTGAGCAAGGGTAATCTTAAGCTTATGGTTGCAATTATTATTATTATTTCAGCATGTGCAAGTGCACTTATTGATAATATTCCTTTTGCAGCAACTATGGTACCAGTGATTAAGAGTCTGGCTGCGACACAAGGGGTTGACCTTTCTGTTCTTGCGTGGGCACTTTCTATGGGAACTGATGTAGGTGGAAGTGCAACACCTATAGGTGCATCTGCTAATGTTGTCGGAACATCAGTTGCAGCTAAGAATGGTTATATGATTGGTTGGGGTAAGTATTGTCGCACAGCTGTTCCGGCAACTATAATAGTTGTGCTTATATCTATGGTGTGCATATTTGTAAGGTATTGTTAATTCTTCGTGCACAAAATGTGTACAGAAATGGGGGTTTTATGGGAGAACAGTTGATTATTTCTATAAGTCGTGAATATGGAAGTGGAGGACATGAGATAGCAAGGAAGCTGGCTGACAGATTAGAACTTGCATTTTATGACAGATGCATGTTGGACGAGATTGCAGAACAGATGAATGCTGATGTGTCAGATTTTCACAAATATGATGAAAAGCCGGGAAACCGTCTCCTGTCGAGGCGGGTAGGTAATCACACCAATTCTTATGAAGAGATTATTGCCCAGTTTCAGTTTGATTATATCCGTAAGAAAGCTGAGAGCGGAGAATCATTTATAGTAGTCGGCAGATGTTCAGAGAATGTACTTAAGGATTATGACTGCCTTATATCCGTATTTGTAACAGGTGATAAGGAGCATAAGATACAGAGAGTTATGGAGCATTTTGACTTATCCGAATCAGAGGCATATACTAAAATGCGTAGACACGACAGAACAAGAAAACAGTATCATAACAGATACTCAGAAGGTAAATGGGGAGATGCAACATATTATGACATGTGTATCAACAGCAGTCCTCTGGGAATAGAGAAAACTGTTAATGTTCTGGAGAATTATGTGAAAGAAAGAACAGGTAATCAGGAGCTTTAATTATGAAATACACAATAGACACACATACTCATACACTTGTAAGCGGTCATGCATATAACACAATTGATGAGATGGCAGCTTACGCAGCAGGTATAGGAGTTACGCACCTTGCGATAACTGACCATGCACCCAAGATGCCGGGAAGCGCAGGTATATTATATTTTTCTAATATGAAGATAATTCCAAGAGAAAAATGTGGTGTCAGGATATATATGGGTTGTGAAGCTAATATTATGGACTATGATGGAAATATTGATCTTAAAGAATATGGACTTAAGGGCTGTGATGTTGTAATAGCAAGCCTTCATATTCCATGTATCAAGCCCGGAAGTATAGAGCAGAATACGAATGCATTAATTAAAGCAATGGATAATCCATATGTTAATATTATAGGACACCCTGATGATTCAAGGTATCCTGTCGATTATGAAAAGCTTGTAAAGGCCGCTAAGGAAAAGCATGTGCTTCTTGAACTTAATAATACATCATTGAATCCGGATGGCCCAAGACAGGGAGCTTTTGAGAATGATGTTAAGATGCTTAACATATGTAAGGAATTAGGAGTCTGCATATCTATAGGAAGTGATGCACATATAAAAGAGGGAATATGTGAATTTGACAGAGCCTATAAGGTTATAGAAGATACACAGTTCCCAGAAGAACTTATTGTTAATAGTGATTACAGTTTATATGAATCATATATTGGAAAGAAGAATTAAAATCCATTTTATTTCTATTATGAATTATTAGAATCTTATAAGTTCAACAAGAAATACTGCTACACATGACGCTATAGCAACAGTTGTAAGACCTTTGCCTTTCAAAGCAAATATTACGGCTGTCAAAAGTCCTGCAGCTGCACCAACCCACCAGCTGGTTGCATAGAATATTGCAGGAATTGTCATTGCTGTAAGAACTGCATAAGGTATGTAATAAAGAAAAGAACGGACAAAGCGGTTGTTAATCTTTTCCTTAATTGCAGTGAAAGGTATAACTCTTATAAGGTAGGTTGTGCCTGCAAGTATAAGCAGATATATAAAGAAAATACTGTTTTTCATAAGTTCCTCCAATAAGATTAATTATTGCTGTTATCAGCTTCATCAGATACCGGAAAGAATATTGAACCGATAATGGCAGCTGTGATAGCAACAATTGTTATTGTTATACCGCTGGAAATTTTAGAAAGAAGCGGTATGTAGTAGAATAAGCAGCTAAGTATAATTGCAATGATTACGACAATCAGGACGGGGCGAGCTTTCTTCATCTCTGGAACAACCACGGCAACGAACATTCCATAGATTGCAACACTTAAAGCACTCATAAGGCGGTCTGGAAGAATATTTCCAAGAATAGCACCAATAAATGTGCCTAATGCCCAGCCCAGATAAGGCAGGGTAGCAAGTCCTGCAAAGTAGCTGCGCTTGATTTCGTCTTCTTTAGTTGCTACTGCAAATATTTCATCAGTTATAAAGAAACCGAGAAGCCAGCGGTATATGCCACTGAAACGGCTGTCAGCTTTCTGTCCGATTGATATAGACATGAAAGAGTACCTTATATTAATAGTAATCTGTGATATAAGCATCTGAATGTACTGTCCTGGATGAATCATAATGCCGATTCCTGCAAACTGTCCGGCAGAGGTTACTGTTGTCATAGATATGAGAACGGCCTGCCACCAGCTAAGACCAAAGGATACAGCCATAATTCCAAAGGTAAAAGAAACTGACAGATATCCGAGTGCAATTGGTATGCCGGTTATTAGTCCGCGTTTATAATTATTCATTTTATTTATCTCCATGTATACAATGTCTAGGTTAATATAGTAAAGTCATTTCTATATTCTATCATACATTTGCCATAAAATCACTTGAGAAATATTAATAAATTGATGAATACATAATATTAAAAAGGGCAGAGAAAGCGGCTATCTGCCAGCTTTCTCTGCCTGTTTGTTATTGTACATATTTTTATCTGCTTTATCAAAGAGTGTCCTTAATGTGCAATTCTCATAATCAGAAGAGAATGCACAACCATGAGCATAACTTATCTTAAAAGCTTTTCCAAGCTCATTGAATTCGGATATTTCTTTGTCAAGCTGTCTGAGAATATCAGTAACTTCATCCTTAGTAGTGTTATATATTATGGCAATAAATTCATCGCCACCATATCGCCCAACAAAATCGTTAGAAGGAACAGCATTTCTTAAAAGCCTTGCAAAATTAAGAATCAATTGGTCACCAACGGAATGACCAAGTGTATCATTGACCTTCTTAAGATTATTGAGGTCAAACATAATACATGCAGTAGAATCAGTAATAAATTGCGAAGTTCTGAATATTTCTTCACATTTACTCTTGTTAGGAAGACCTGTGTGCAGGTCAAGAAAAGCCTGCTTTTCAAGCTGTTTATTCTTTTTGGTGATTACAATTGCATTAATGAAATGATTAATTATAAATATTATTATAATGATCATATCTATTGCTGTAAAAGTTTCAAATAATCTTATATTACATGCAATTCTTTCAGAATACTTTTCAGCAGCAGAAACAGTCTGGTCAGCAAGCTGGAAGTATTCTTCACTGAGATTTACAATATCAGTGTTTTCATAACCATATTCACGGACTTTATATATTTCGTCCTTTAGCAGAGTCCAGAAAGCAGTCTGTGTATCAAGTTTTTTTTCATAATCATTGTTATCAAGTTTGATAAGATTATAATCGCCATCTTTATATTTAAGATCTTCAAGAATTCCATCAAGATAATTGATGAGCTCATCATTAGGATTACCAGTGATTTCAAGCTTGACTTCTCTTTGAGTAGCACCTCTGACAAGACCGGTATAGTTAATAACTCTGGCAGTTCCCTGTAATTTTCCTATAAGAACCATCATTATTGCTACAAGAACAATAAGAATAACGATAAGACAGCTTTCAATAACAGTATTGATTGTTTTTATATGTTTTCCGTGTTTGTGTATTTTCATATCTCACCTTATAAAATAATTGTTACATAAATACTATAAAATCGGTACTTTAGTACTATATCAATATGCTGTATAAATGTCAATACAATAAATGTAAATTATGAATGAATCCGACTGAAAATGAATGAAAGTGGTAATGACATTTATCAGTATGCAAGTATACATATGTTGTGCATTGACACATAACTATTGCAATATTAAAATTAATTCGTTTGGATTTTCTAACCGGACAGATAATAAATTATACAGGTTAAATATTGGAGGAATCATATATGTCAAATATAAAGCTTGGAAGTCATGTGGGAATGGCAGGTAAGGAAATGTTTCTTGCATCTGCGAAGGAAGCAGTTTCTTATGGGGCTAATGTATTTATGTTATACACAGGTGCGCCACAGAATACAAGAAGAAAAGAAATAAGTGAGCTTAATATAGAAGCTGGCTGGAAGTATGCTAAGGAACATGGAATTGAGGAGATTATTGTACATGCACCTTATATAATAAATCTTGCAAATACAATTAAGCCGGAGACTTATGAGCTTGCTGTTGAATTTCTTGAAAAAGAAATTATAAGGACTGCTGCCATGGGAAGCCATATAATGGTGCTTCATCCAGGAAGCCATGTCAATGCCGGAGTTGAAGCCGGAACCGCACAGATTATCAAAGGACTTAATACAGTGCTTAACCAGAACAATGATGATGTGTATATTGCACTTGAGACAATGGCTGGCAAGGGAAGCGAGATAGGCAGGACATTTGAAGAGCTTAAGGCAATCTATGACGGCGTCGACAAGAAGGACAGATTGAGAGTGTGCTTTGATACATGTCATGTTAATGATGCTGGTTATGATTTAGTTAATCATTATGATGAAGTATTTGCAGAATTTGACAAAGTGATTGGTCTTGACCAGATAGCAGTATTTCATATTAATGACAGTATGAATCCGCTTGGAGCGCATAAGGACAGACATGCCAACATTGATAAAGGAAATATAGGATATGAGACTCTTCACAGACTTGTCCATGATGAAAGATTCTTAGATGTTCCTAAGATTCTTGAGACCCCATGGGTTGCGGTTGAAGGAACTGATAAGAAAGAGCCTCCTTATAAGGAAGAGATTGCGTGGCTTTTAGAGAAATAATGTGAAAATGCTGTTTTTTCGTTTTATTATGATTTTTGAACTGTTTTTTTGTATTTATATTAGTACAATCTGGATATAATGGGTTCATAATCACAATGAACGGAGGAATAGAATATGCTAAGACACAAGAAACATGCATCGGCCTTTATCGCATTTTTGATGGCTTTTGCACTCATCTTCACTAGTTCTGGTATTGGCTCTCTTACATTTACGAAAGCCGATGATACACAGACGATTTACTATAATGGTGAATCAGTTACTCTTTCAGAGCATGCATTATATGTAAATCAGAATTTAGCTTCTTCAAGCGGATATTCATATAAGACACTTCAAGAAGCAGTAGCTAATGCAATTCCTGGCACAAAGGATAATCCAACAATTATTTATCTTGAGCCGGATGTATATTGGACTGACGATTATACTAAGACAGAAGATCGTGATAAGAATGATCTTATAGGTCTTATAATTCCACAGGCTTATATAACACTTGTAGGAATGACTGGTAATCGTGATGATGTAGTAATTGCATCAGACAGAGGACAGAATGCAGGAGCTAATGGTAACTTTAACACAATTGGTGTAGGCGACGGATTTCATGCAAAAGACCTTACAATCGGAAATTATTGTAATGTAGATCTAGTGTATGAAAGAGATACTACTAAGAATCATACTAAGAGACAGGAAGCTGTTACACAGGCACAGGCTGTTACTAAAGTTCCTGGCATTACAGATATGGATGAATGGTTCTTTGAAAATTGTAACATTATATCAAGACTTAATCTTTTCTCAAGAGATGACAGACCTAAGCGTTCTCTTATAAAAGATTGTCATCTTGAGTGTACAGATGATTCGCTTGGAACCGGTTATATAACGATATTTGAAAATTGTACGTTTAGCCTGTTTTCTAATACTCCTTGTGGTGGAGCATCATTCTATATGCAGGCATTCTTAGGCTGTGAATTTACAACACAGTTATCAGATAATAAAACAATTACATTATGTAAGAATACAAAACCGTTTGCTTTTATTGACTGTGATTTTAAGGGCGACATGACTGGTATGGAATGGAAACAGAGTAATTTTTCTGATGATATAAGACAGATTGTTTCTAATAATACTCTTAATGGACAGCCATTGACAATCAGTCCTGATTATCCGGATTTATCAGTAACTCCTGATGGAGAGCAGATGAAAGCATTTAAGTATAATGGGGAATATAATATATATAATCTCTTAAATGGTGCGGGTTATGATGAATGGGATCCGTTAAATCAGAAGGATTATATGCCAACCGGTACATGGAATATCCAGTTTGACTATCCAGGAATTGCTAAGGATGTTGTTCCGGTACTTCAGGGAAATGTTTCTGATTCACTTCAGGTTACGCCTGTTGTTCTTGGTGGCAATGACAAGACTGTAACATGGAGTACTGAAGACGATACGCTTGTTATTGAACCACAGGCTGATGGTACTGTAATAGTAAAGGGTGACAATTCAACATTAGACAATAAGAAAGGCTGTCTTGTTGCAACAGCAACCAACGGAATGAAGAAAGTATTACATTTTACAGTTACTCCTAAGATATTTGAGGCACCTGTATTATCAGAAAAACCTGTTTTATCAGCACCTGAGAATGGAATGATTAATGTAACATATGCATTTACAGATAATAGTGAAGCAGCAGACGAAAGTATAATTAACTGGTATCGTGCTACAGACAAAGAAGGAACAGATAAAGTCCTCGTTGCACAGACAACATATGTAGATAGTGATGCTAAGCCATACTCTTCATATGTACTCCGCTTAGATGATGTTAATCATTATATTATCTGTGAAGTTATACCAAAGCGTTCGAATTCAGTAGAAGGCAGTTCAGTATTTACTGCAGCTTCTGAACTTATCAAGTCAGCATATGTAGCAGATGAACAGAAACAGTCATATAATGTAGATCTTGAGCATCTTGCATATATTGAAGCTGAGAATGATACAGAAGAGAATAATTATGAATGGAAAAACACACTTGAAGCTGGTAATTGGTATGGAGGATTCTATCTGCCTGCTGAATACAGAGAAGGTGGAGAGTGGAGTGACAAAGCATATAAGCCTGTTTCAGGGGAGATTCCATATACATACGCACAGGGGGCATCAGGCGCATCAGGAACTACGGGACTTCAGACAACTACACAGGGTGCAAGACTTGTATATGTTGATGATACTGCACGAAAAGATATGTCAATGACATTGACTCTTTCTCCTCATAAAACAGGAGCACAGGGCTTCGGTAGTGCTAAACAGTTCATAGATATCTATTTCAAATATGATGCAAAAACAATGACTGGTTATGGCTTAAGAATTGCCAGAGTACCATCTATAAGTGATCCGGCTCTTAGTAGCTTTGCAGCTAAGTCATGTACATTTACATTGATGGAATATAAGAATGGAGTTGCAATTCCGCTTGAGGATTCAGTCATATCAACAGCATTTCTTCCAGGATGCACAATTAAACTTGATGTGACTGGCAATACATTTACAGCAGATGTTACAACAACATCATCTCAGGACTCAGCAAGCAGTATCATGCCTCATGAGGTACATTTAAGCCATGTATTTGAGAATGAAGTAAACAGTTACAGTGGAATAGGATTCCAGCATACAGGTACATCTGGTGCAGGAAAGTCTGGTAACAGAGTTACTATTCATTCTGTAAGCGTAGATTACAAGGGTGTAACAGGAGAAGTTATTGATGTACCAGATAATGACATTAATAATGGCAATGATGATATTAATAAAGATACAGATGACAGAGAAGATGTTCCAGATAGTTCAGTTGATGTAGTGCCAACAGGAGATTCATCTGATATGAGAATTCTTATTATGTTAATGGCAGTATCCGGATTAGCTATTGGAATGACTGTTGCAAAATCAAAAAATTCTCTAAAAGCATTTAAGTAACACAAAACTTGATATGATTTAGAATAAAATAATCAGCCCCGCCTGTTATATATCATATGTGGTATATTGCAGACGGGGTTTTAATATGGGTAAAATTCTGTTAAACTGTAGGAAAGTAAGTTGTGAAAGGCGGGATAATAATATGTCAATACCAGCACATGAAGCAAAGTCAAGATTAATAGAGGGTAATAAAAGATTTATTAATGCTACAAGCAATCCAGGAGATGTTTCGCTGGAAAGGCGCGTGGATACATTAAAGAATGGTCAGCATCCATATGCGATTGTTCTGTGCTGTTCGGATTCCAGACAGGTACCGGAAGCAATATTCTCAGCGGGAATAGGGGAACTTTTTGTTATCCGCGTGGCAGGAAATGTAGTGGATTCGCATCAGCTTGGAAGTATTGAATATGCAGCAGACCATCTTGACTGTAAGCTGGTGGTTGTACTTGGACATAACCATTGCGGTGCAGTTGAGGCGGCAATAAAGCATGACCCCGACGGACATATCAAGTATATAACTGACGATATCAGGGAAGCTATTAAGGAAGAGAAAGATGAGTATATTGCAACATGTCTTAATGTAAAGCATAGTGTCAAGGTGATAGAGGATAATACAGATATGAAGCTGCTTGAGGAAAAGGGTCTTGAGGTTATCGGGGCTGTGTACCATCTTGAGGACGGGCATGTGGAGTTTTTGGAGTAAAGAATGGATGAATGTAACATTATCAGACTAAATAATTTAATATCGTATATATCCCCAACAGAGAATCCACTATCTGCAAATGTGGTGATGATACAGGGAAGGGAAGCACTGTGGCTGTATGATGTCGGCAACCACCCTGATATTCCACAGGTAATAGAACAATTCCGTGATGGAAGAAATGTTAATGTTATATTGTCACATTTTCACGAAGATCATATCGGTAATCTTCCGGGTATGGGCGTTGATGAGGTGTATCAGGGAAAGTATACCCATAGGCACACTGGCATGGGAACAGTCGTAGAAGATGACATTTATATTCAGGACGGGGAAGCAAGACTTCATATATTTCCATTGCCGTCAAGCCATGCAAAGGGCTGTGTTGCGTTGGAAGTTAATGACGAGTGGTGCTTTCTTGGAGATGCATTGTACTCTATGCAGAAATGCGGACATAACCTGTATAATGCAGGCATATTAAAAGATGAAATAAATGTATTACAGAACATTAAGGCTGAGAAATTCATGCTGAGTCACAGGACACCTTTTGAAAAGCCAAAGGGGATTATCATGAGATGGCTTGGTGAGATATATGACAGAAGGGTTAAGGGAGAGGTGTATATTGAGATCTAAATATCATTTTATTATAATCGGCTCAGGCTGGCGGGCCTTATATTATGTACGCGTAGCAAAGGCTCTGCCTGAAATATTCTGTATTGATGCGATGTATTGCAGGACGCAGGAGAAAGCGGACTTAATTGCCGGTCAGTATCAGATACACACAACTACATCTATAGAAGAATGCGTGGCATATAAACCTGATTTTGCAGTTGTGGCTGTTAAGAAGGACGCCATATGTGATGTTTCAATGGAATGGCTTGACCGTGGAATAACTGTTTTATCAGAGACTCCGGCGGCACTTGATATGGATTCGCTTAATAAACTGTATTCTTATTACAAATGTGGAAAAAAACAGGTGGTTGCTGAACAGTACAGGGAGTATCCTAATATTAAAGCATCATTAAAGCTTATTAATGAAGGAATTATTGGTGATGTCAGCTGTGCAAATGTGTCACTGGCGCATGAATATCATGGAATAAGTCTTATAAGAGCATTTCTTGGTGTTAAGCCGGGAGAGAAATATGTAGTTTCAGCTAAGACATATGAGTTTCCTACAACACAGACTCTTACAAGATATGATAAGTTCACTGATGGCAGGATTGCAGGAAAGAAAAGATGCGTCGCCACATTTGAATTTGAAAGCGGGAAAGTGGCATGGTATGATTTTGATTCGGAGCAGTACAGGTCACCAATCAGAAAGAATACGCTTAAAGTTCAGGGTGTAAGAGGCGAACTTATTGATGACTGTGTATATTATCTTGATGAGAATAATGAAGGTCAGACTGGCAGAATCATAACGGATTCCCATGTGATTAATACAGGAAATTCTAATCCTAATTTTGAGAAGATTCGTGAAATTAAGAAAATTTCATTTAATAATAAGATTATATATGAGCCGGAATTTGGATTGTGTGGTCTGTCAGAAGATGAAACAGCAATCGCAGTGATGATGAAGAATACGGCAGAGTATAGCAGAGGAAATGCGTCTGCACCATATAGTATGGAGGATGCCCTTGCAGATGCGTATGCCTCCATCTTACTGAAGAAGGCTGTGGAAACAGGAGAAGTGGTGCATAGTTAATATAATGAAACGGGGTACATGGTATGCAGAAAGAATTGTTAAAGGTGGCACTTATAGGTGTAGGAAGTGTTGGAAAGAAATATGCCAGAATGATAACAGCGGGAGAAGTTCCGCATATGAAATTATCAGCTGTGGTTATAAGAAGAGATGAACTTATTGAATGGGGCGAATCACTTGTTAATACTGATGGTGATAATGCAAGGATATTCAGGAGTGCAGAAGAATTATTTGAGACAGGAGAATCATGTTATGATGCAGTTATTATAGCAACTCCTCATAAAACTCATAAAGAACTGGCTTTGAAAGCATTTGCAAAGGGAAAAGCAGTGTTATGTGACAAGCCGGCTGCGGCAGATATTGGCGAGGCACTTGCAATGCAGAAGGCTGCCAGTGAAAGTGGCAGAATATATGGAATGATATTTCACCAGAGGCTTTACCCTAAATACATCAGGATTAAGCAGATGATAGACAATGGTGAATTAGGAGATATAAAGCGGGTATGTCTTATTAATTCACGATATTTAAGAACCTCATACTATCATAAATCTGGCTCATGGAGAAGCAGCTTTGCAGGTGAAGGCGGTGGAGCACTTATCAATCAGGGACAGCATATTCTTGATATGTATCAGTACCTGTTTGGAATGCCACAGAAGCTTTTTGCAGCGATTCCATTTGGAAAATACAACGACTTTATAGTAGATGATGAGGCTACTATTGTTATGGAATACGACAATGGAAAGACAGGCACATTTATACTATCCACAGGCGAAGCCTGCCACGAAGAGCGACTTGAGATTATAGGAACGAAGGCAAGAATTCTTCTGGAAGACGACACGCTCACTATTACAAAACACAGAGATGTATGTGAGTATATCAAGAACGAAGAAGTCAACTCAAGGCAGAATATGACATTTGCAGAGGAAACTATACAGTTCGAGAAGGCATCTGAGCCATATGCACAGTTATTTGAAAATTTTGCAAATGCGGTGCTTAAAGGTGATGAGTCTTATCTGACAGTTAAGGGCAGTGAGGGGATTAATTCACTCATGTTGTGTGCCAGTGCTTATTATTCAGCATGCAAAGGCATAAAAGTAGAACTTCCGCTTGAAGCCTCAGATTATAAAGAACTTATGGATGAATTGATTAAGAAAGAAGAGGGAGAATAGATTTTAAATCTGACCATATAAATTTAACTCAAAATGACAATGTACACATGTCACTTTATCTGTTATTCTTATGTGCAATTAAAGTATGTTGATATAGGAGGCAGATAAAATGGAAGCACAACAGACACAGTTAGTACAGCAGGGGATTAAGAAAGAAGGATTTCATATTACTGTAACACAGATGTGTATAACAGCAGTATTTATGGCACTTACATGTGTTGCAACAATGGTGGTACAGATTCCTATTCCTTTGGGATATGCACATTTGGGAGACAGCGTAATACTTATATGTGCATTTTTCTTCGGACCAGTTGTTGGCGCACTCGCAGGAGGAATTGGTTCTGCGATGGCAGATATATTAACTGGATTTGCAGTATGGGCAGTTCCAACACTTATAATAAAGACAATCATGCCAATAATAGCATGTGCAATATTTGGCAATATGAAAAGTAAGTTTGACAGATGTAAGGTTATTTCAGTAAAAGGAATTGTTGGTGCAGTTGTTACATTACTTTTCATGACATTAGGATATGTTGTATTTGGTGCAATAATAGCAGGCAGCTTTGCAGCAGGATTAGCTTCGGCACCAGGACTTCTTCTTAAATCAGTAGTTAATATGGTTGTATATCTTTTTGTGGCAACAGGAATGTCTAAGATTCTTGGCAGAAAATAGTCGGTTTTAGAGTATGTAGGATAGATTTATGGTCTGTAGGGTGGTACTTTTGGGTACCACCCTTTTTCGTGGTTGATACACGAGGAAGTTTTTACTTCCCTATACATTATTAAATTCATAATGCTTGTGATGAAGATGGAAAAGGAATCTGATGAAGAATTAGCAGAAAAATCAGCAGATTCAAAAAACATGAATAGGTCAGATTTATCAGCAAGACACAAACAGATTTTAACAAATATGGATATAGGCGTTGAATATAGTACGGAACAGATAGCAGAGAAGATTGGATTAAAAGGTCCTAGAACAAGACAACTATTAAATGAATTAGTGAATAAGGAGTTATTAGCTTGTGTTGGAACAACAAAAAGAAGATATATTAAGACTGTTGATTGAAAAACATATGATACCTATCAGTAGTCGCAAATCTAAAGCCTTTATAGGTCAAAAATCACATCAACTACTATATCAGTCGCAAATTACACCTATAAAGTAACTATAATCATGAACCTTATAGGAAATTCAACTTCAAAACCACATTTTAGACAGCGTAAGAGGGAAAATCAGCCTATAAGATGAGATATATTTATTTTCTTATAGGAAGCCTTTTCTCATAAAGCCATGATTTACCACCCGTCCCCAAAAATCAGAAAAAACCGCCAGCAGTTAAGCTGGCGGCATAAATCAACGCATATACAGTATTTCACAATCACCGATGGTGGTAGAGCTGTTTGTCAGCGTACATTGCTGAGTCAGCATTTTTTACTATTTCAATAATATCACTTCCGTTGCCGGATGCAACACCGACAGCACTTGATATTTCTATTGAAATATCATAACTGCATTTCACAAGTTCATCTTTAACAGCAGATATTATTCGGTCAGCTTCACCGTTATGTGGGTTATCAATTATCATGACAAATTCATCACCACCAAATCTGTAAACACGGCGGCATTGTTCATCTGAATTGGCGTATAATATAGAAGCTAGTGCGGAAAGTGCTTTATCACCATATTCATGTCCATAAGTGTCATTAATAATTTTCAGGTTGTTAAGATCCCAGAAAATAACAGTAATATTATCTACATTAGGATAATACATTGATACCATTTCGTTGTATTTATTCTTGTTGAAAAGCCTGGTTAAAGAATCAGTTTCTTTAAGATATGTAAGCTGGGCAATTCTTGCGGCATCATGCAGGCTGGCGGTAACTATATACTGTATCATGAATGTAAATACAAGCAGTATCATACTGCGGGGTATACATGCAAAGATTAGTATTATAAATACCGGATGTGCATTATATGTAAAGCTTCCTCCGTTTGCTATAAGGTCAAGATACCATTTGCGCTGGTGTGTTCCGGCAATAAGCAGATTGGTATCCATTATTCCGTAATAATAATTAAGAATCGAACTTACAAAAAGCATTAATACACTTAATACATATGTGTACCATAGCACAGAACGTTTTCTGTAATGTCCAGCAAATAAAAGCGGAAGAACATACAGAAGAATAGCGTGATATGATAAAAATGTAATTATAGTTCCTGTAATTATACATATCTGAGTCATGGCAATGTACTTGTAGGCAGGCTTAGATAAATCGCCTTTTACCATGATAAGGATTATGGGGATAAATAATACAATAGATGAACCTATAACAGCAGACATTATCTGGTTATCAAGTTCAAAAAATCCAATTATATTAAGAATCCATATCAGTAATTCAACTCCTATAAATAGCAGAATACCGTAAAGAGTGTATTTATTCGAGGTAATTTCCTGATAGGCAAGTTCTTTCTCATATCGAGCATTAAAATTATCCATGTTAAAAATCCTTTTAAAAATAATCCGTTAAATATACGAATACACGCATAACTTATATTTTAACATTTAGTTAAATCGATTTCCAGCTTTTTTAATTCTTTTAATTCTCTTATAGTAAAGTATCCGCATACGATAGCAGCGGCAGCGTCTGCTATAGGTCCGGCATACATAACACCGTCAATTCCCATGAATATAGGAAATATAATGATAAGTGGCAGCAGGAAAATAATCTGCCTTGTAAGCGACATAAATACACCAAGCTGTGATTTGCCAATTGAGTTAAAGAAACTGGAAGTTACAGGCTGGATGCCATTAACAATTGTCAGAAACATATATATTCTGAAATATCTTTCAGAGAATTTAAAGTACAGGTCACTTCCGTTACCAAATATGCTGATAATCTGTCTTGGGAATATCTGGAAGCATGCAAATGCGATTAAAGACAGGGCAGAAGCTGCACCAAGTGAAAGAAGATAAGTTTTTCTTACACGGGCGTACTTCTTTGCACCATAGTTAAAACCTATAACAGGCTGTGTTCCCTGAGATATTCCGATAACAAATGACATGAAAATCATATTAACTTTAGTTATAATTCCGGCGCAGGCAAGAGGAATGTCTCCACCGTATATTGATTGTGCGCCGTAGTGTGACAGCGTATTGTTCATAACAATCTGTACAACGGTCATTGCAATCTGATTAAAGCAGGCACTTGCTCCAAGAATAAATATTTTCTTACAGTGGGCAGCAGATACAATAAAACTTTCCCTGTTAAGTTTAATTGTCTTAAAATGAAACATATAACGCAGACTGATTGAAAATGAAATTATCTGGCCTGTAATTGTTGCAAGAGCAGCACCAGTCATTCCCATGTTAAAGACAAAGATAAACAATGGGTCAAGAATAGTATTTACTATGGCACCAGCAAGCATAGATATCATGGAATATCGTGGGCTTCCATCTGCGAGAATAAGCTTGCTCATACCAGTGTTTGCAATTAAGAATGGGAAGCCAAACGCAGTGATTCTTGTATATGCCTTTGCATAAGGAAGTACATCTTTAGTTGCACCAAAGAATTTAAGCATAGGTGTTAAGAATATAGTGGTTACAAGGAACAGAAATATTCCAAACAATGCCATAAGCACAATACCATTGCCGGCATATTTTTCAGATTCGTTCTTTTCACCGGCACCAAGATACAGCGAGAAATTAGTCGCACTTCCTATACCGAGAAGAAGCGATATAGCTGTACATGTTGTTGAAAGTGGAAATGCAATATTAGTCGCAGCATTTCCAAGCATGCCGATTCCCTGGCCGATAAATATCTGGTCGACAATATTGTAAAGCGCTGTCACAAGCATTGAAATAATGCATGGAATTGCAAAACCAACAAGCAGAGTGGATTCTTTTTTATATCCAAGCGGATTATCTTTTGTGTTCATAGTCGCTGACTGATTATTCATAATAAAACCTCTTAATTATTATACAATATTATTAAAAACTGATAATAGCATAATTGATATCATAACATATTATGTTAATAAATGTGTAGCCAGATTATTAAAATGTGCTGTTATATGCTTTGAGTTTGTGATATAATTCATGTCATGTAAACATATAAAGCCGGAGGGAAATATGGATAATTATTCAATTAACACAAAATGCGTCCAGGCAGGCTATACTCCTGGAAATGGTGAACCAAGACAGATTCCTATAATCCAGTCTACTACATTTAAGTATGATACAAGTGAGGATATGGGAAAACTTTTTGACCTTGAAGCAAGTGGATATTTCTACACAAGACTTCAGAATCCAACTAATGATTATGTGGCAGCTAAGATTGCAGCCCTTGAAGGTGGAAGTGCAGCAATGCTTACTTCATCAGGACAGGCAGCTAATTTCTTCGCTTTATTTAATATTTGCGAAGCTGGAAGCCATATAGTAGCATCATCTTCTATATATGGAGGAACATTTAACCTTATTGATGTTACTTTGAAGAAGATGGGAATTGAAGCAACATTTGTTGACCCTGACTGCACAGAGGAAGAACTTAATGCAGCGTTCAAGGACAACACAAGAGCAGTATTTGGTGAGACAATTGCCAATCCTGCACTTACAGTATTAGATATTGAAAAGTTTGCAAATGCAGCACATGCACACGGTGTACCACTTATCGTCGATAATACATTCCCAACACCAGTTAATTGCAGACCAATTGAATGGGGAGCAGATATTGTAACACATTCAACAACTAAATATATGGACGGACATGGAGCAGCAGTCGGTGGAGCTATTGTAGACAGCGGAAAGTTTGACTGGATGGCACATGCAGACAAGTTCCCTGGACTCTGCACACCTGATGAATCATATCATGGAATTACATATGCCGAGAAGTTCGGTAAAGAAGGCGCATTTATAACAAAATGTACTTCGCAGCTTATGAGAGATTTAGGTTGTATACAGTCTCCACAGAATGCATTTATATTAAATCTTGGTCTTGAATCACTTCATGTGCGTATGCCAAGACATGTTGAAAACGGACAGGCTGTTGCAGAATTTCTTGAGAAGCAGGATAAGGTTGAATTCGTTAATTATCCGGGACTTCCTTCTAACAAGTACTATGAGACAGCTAAGAAGTACATGCCAGATGGCGGCTGCGGAGTAGTTTCATTCGAGTTAAAGGGTGGAAGAGAGGCTGCAGAGAAGTTTATGAAGAATCTGAAGCTTGCAGCTATCGAAACTCATGTAGCAGATGCGAGAACATGCTGCCTTAACCCTGCAACATCAACACACAGACAGATGAATGATGAGCAGCTTAAAGCCGCTGGAATTCCAGCAGGACTTATCCGTATCTCATGTGGTCTTGAGGATAAGAAGGATCTGATAGCGGATATTGCACAGGCGCTGGAGGCTATATAATTCTAATAGAGAATTAAAGTTACCAATAAATCTGGATAATTAAGAAATTGAAATGTTTTATATGAATAAAGTCGTTAAAATGATGAGATTATTATAAATAAAAACCATCATTTTAACGACTTTTTGTTTACAATAAAATGTGTACATGGTACACTCGGATTATGAAAAGTCATTATTTATCAAGGACTGAAAGGAAGTGACACAATGTTTGCATTAAAAGATTATATTACATCTGAGGATATTAAGAATCTGCGAAAGAATCTTGGACTGACACAGAAAGAATTTGCCAGTCTTGTAGGAACATCGAAACCGACAATAGAACGATGGGAAAAAGAAAATGCTAAGATTACAGGTCCAATTGTTTTACTTTCTAAGATGATTAATGATTATCCTGATTATGTGAACAGACTGATAATACCGGAGAAAGAATTTCCTGTCAGAATGTTTTATATGTATAAGGATGACATCTGTACACTGATAGATGTTGATGACGCAAAGCAGCTTGTGAGAATAAAGAATTATACAGACAAGCTGATGTTTCGTGCATTTGGCGTTAATGAAGATCCTGATTACAATGACTATAAGGAATTTCTTGAGTCAAGATGTTTTCCAAGAACAAGAGATAAGATGAAGCTTGTGCTGGAGGATATCGGACTTCCGTTTTATGACACATTTATGATAATAGAAAAGACGCAGGGGCGTATGGCAGAGGACGATTTCTGGATAAGAATAGAAGAATAGATAAGGAGCAATTATTATGGTAAAGCATGTTATTTTATGGAAATTAAAGGACGAGCTTGCAGGAGAAGAAAAAGAGCAGGTTAAGGCAGGTATTAAGGAAGGACTTGAAGGTCTTGCAGGACAGATTCCAGGACTTATAGAGGTAAAAGTAAGAACAGAGTGTCTTCCAAGTTCTACAGCAGATGTAATGTTAGACACAACATTTGACAGCGTGGAAAGTTTAAAGGGTTATGCCGTACATCCTAAGCATGTGGCAGTTGCAGACAGCAAGGTAAGACCTTACACAGCAGTAAGGTCATGCATGGATTACGAAATATAGTAATTAACTAACAGCAATATTGGAGGAACTAACAATGGAACATATTTCAAGAAATGATGCATTTGAATTACTTAAAAAGTACAATATAGACCCTTTTCACATCCAGCATGCATTAACAGTTGAAGCTGTTATGAAATGGTATGCTAATGAACTTGGTTATGGAGAAGATGCAGAGTACTGGGGAATTGTAGGGCTTCTTCATGATATTGATTTCGAGCTTTATCCTGAACAGCATTGTATCAAAGCACCAGAACTTTTAAGAGAGGGCGGCGTATCAGAGGATATAATTCATGGAGTAGTTTCTCATGGCTATGGAATTACAGTTGATGTTGCACCTGAGCATGAGATGGAAAAAGTGCTTTTTGCAGCGGACGAGCTTACAGGACTTATATGGGCAGCAGCACTTATGCGTCCATCAAAGAGTACTAAGGACATGGAGCTTAAGTCATTAAAGAAGAAATATAAGAGCAAGGGCTTTGCTGCAGGATGTTCAAGAGAAGTAATTGAGCGTGGAGCAGAGCAGCTTGGCTGGGAACTTGATGAACTTCTGACGAAGACTCTTGTAGCAATGGCAGCCTCAGAAGACACTATTAATGAAGAGATGGAGAAGGAAAATGTTTAATACTCCAACAGATTGTTACAATTATATAATTGAGAATGACCTTGAAATGCCAGTGCTTGGTGCAATGATGAATCATGTTGGCGGATATTCAATAGCAGAGATTGCTGATGGAAGATTCCATAACAGTGACGGAGCAGTCTCATTTTCATCGCAGGGCTACAAGATAAACATTCCGGTTACTGATGATGAAATAGTTACGGCAGTGCTTAATGGGCTGTATGTAAGTGCATTTTTATCAAGAAATCAGGATAAGTACCAGATACATTTTCTTGTATCGGGATATCCTGTCGATATGAAATGCCGCTACGAGGAGCATATTGCAAAAGGTGTGGTAAAATACATGATAATGTCTACTATTGTTGCGTGCAGATTAGATAGTGAGAAAAAACTGAAAGAATATATAGCAGATTAAATAAGAGAGCCAGGATATACGGACTGACAATGGGGTTGAAGTTCGTATATACCGGCTCTCTTTATGAGGGGGAAAAATGTTTTTCAAACATCCGATGGCTGCTGCATTGGGAGATTAGACAGCCATCTTTTTTATGAAAAAGTTTGTCTGTTGTCTTTCGACATTGTTTATATTAAATGGGAAATGTGAAAATGAGTTGGAAAGTTTGTGAGAATTTTGTGAACAGTGCTATAATAAATGGCATTGAAATTATGAAAATACTTAAATAATGGAGGACACATTTACATGAAAGAGTTAAGTAACAGATCAGCAAATTTTACAGACTCTGTCATCAGAAGAATGACAAGAGTTGCTAATAAATATGGTGCAGTTAATTTATCACAGGGATTTCCTGATTTTGACCCACCAAAGGCTATAACAGACAGGCTTGCAAGAGTTGCATGCGAAGGACCTCATCAGTATGCATTGACATGGGGAGCTAAGAATTTCAGAGATGCAGTTGCTAAGAAATATGAACATTTTTCTGGTGTTAAGATTGATCCTGAGACAGAGATTGTTGTCACATGCGGAAGTACAGAGGCAATGATGGCTACAATGCTTAGCATTACTAATCCGGGTGACAAGGTTGTAATATTCTCGCCTTTTTATGAGAATTACGGTGCAGATACAATTCTTTCAGGCGCAGAGCCGATATATGTTCCATTAGTTCCACCAGAATTTCATTTTGATAAGGAAAAGTTAGAAGATGCATTCAGACAGGGCGCTAAGGCATTAATTCTGTGTAATCCTTCCAACCCATGCGGTAAGGTGTTTACAATGGAGGAAATGCAGACAATTGCTGAACTTGCTAAGAAATATGACGCATATGTTGTTACAGATGAAGTGTATGAGCATATTGTGTATGCACCGTATAAGCATATTTACATGCAGTCGCTTGAGGGTATGAGAGAAAGAACGATAGTGTGCAATTCGCTGTCTAAGACATACTCAATAACAGGCTGGAGATTAGGTTATGTTATTGCTAACCCACAGATAATCGACAGAGTTAAAAAGGTACATGATTTCCTTACAGTTGGTGCAGCCGCACCATTGATGGAGGCAGCAGTTGTGGGATTAGAGTTTGGTGATGGCTATTATGATGAACTTGCCGCACATTATGCACATATGAAAGAGGTATTTGTAGGTGGTCTTAAGAAGCTGGGATTAAAATACACAGACCCACAGGGGGCATATTATGTGCTTGTTGATGTGAGTGAATTCGGAGTTAAAGATGATGTGAAATTTTGCGAATGGATGGCACAGTTCGTTGGTGTGGCGGCAGTTCCGGGTTCAAGCTTTTTCAGGGAAGATGTGCATAATCTTGTGAGATTTCATTTCGCAAAGCAGGACGATACACTTAATGAAGCAATAAAGAGACTGGCAACACTTAAAGAAAAAGCGATGAATGCCAAGAATGTGGACTGGAGATAATTCATGGAAATATACTTAAAACCGATAATTTCAGCGTGTTATGTGTTCCCGGTTCTTGCCGTGCTTTTCACACTGCCATATATAATATACGAATATCATAAATATGGCTCAATACTTGTAATAAGAACAGGGGTTGTGTACACATTTATATTCTACATGCTTACCTCATATTTTATGACAGTGCTTCCGCTGCCTCCGATTGATTCAGTGACACCGGATTCGGCATGTATGCTGTTGGTGCCATTTGACGCAGTAAGAAGAGTTGTTGCTACTGTGAATATTACTTTATCGAATCCGGCAACATATATTAATCTGTTCAAATGTGGTGACTTCTGGCAGATTGCTTTCAATATTCTGCTGTTAGTGCCATTTGGTGTGTATCTGAGATACTATTTTAAGAGAAAATGGTGGCAGGTGCTTATAATGTCATTCTGCTACAGCCTGTTTTTTGAGCTTACGCAGTTGTCAGGCTTGTATGGAATATATCCTTATCCATACAGATTCTTTGAAGTGGACGATCTGATATGTAACACACTTGGAGGAATGGTGGGCTTCTGGGTTGCGCCGGCGGTTGTTTTCATGCTTCCAAAGCGTGACAGAATGGATGAGGTTGCTTACAACAGAGGACAGATTGTGTCGGAATTCAGAAGAATAATAGCATGGGCGTTGGATATGCTTGTGATAATGGCTCCGGTTGCCGTATTTTTTGCAATAGATAAAGAAAAGTTTATGAATGCTGTGTACGATGTAAGATATCTGGTTGTCATAGCTGTATATATAGTTATTGCATTTACAATAGTTACAGCAGTTACTAAGGGAAGAACTATAGGCAAGGCACTTGTTAATATAAGACTAGTGAGGGCAGATAGTAAGAAAACTGATAACAAGACTGCTGATTACGAAGCTGAGAATATTGAGGCTGATACTCACAGGAGAGTGAATGTTTTCAGGCTTATGGGAAGATATTTTATTCTGTATGTTTTAAGCCTGCCTTCTCCTGTATATGCATATAATCTTTATCATGTGGCACTTAAGGCTGATGGTTGGAGATTCTCTGTCAGTATAGCAGTATGTCTATTGTGCCTTATGGTTACGGCATATTTTGCGATAGATTTCATATTATGTCTGTTCAGCAGCACACGGCAGATGTTCTATGACAGGGTGATGGGAATTACTCATGTCAATATGGTGAAGCAGAAGGAAAAGATATCAAAATAAATTGAAAAACATAACAAAATAAACTCAAAAAATACATTGACATGTTAGAACTGACATGTTAGTATACACATAGCAAATAATTATGCAAATATAGTACAGAATAATAATGTTGTTATGTAAAAGGAGGATTTTTGTTATGGATATGACATTGAGATGGTATGGACCAGGATACGACAGCGTAACACTTAAGCAGATCAGACAGATTCCAGGTGTAAAGAATGTTATTACAACGCTTTTTGGTAAGCAGGCTGGGGAGCGGTGGCTTCCAGAGGAAATAGCGGAGCTTAAAAGGATTGTTGAAGATGCCGGGTTGGGAATCGCTGGTATTGAATCTGTTAATGTGTCAGATGATATTAAGATTGGCACAGCTAAGGCAGATGAGCACATTGACAATTATATAAAGACTCTGCAGGCTCTTGGAGAAGCGGATATTCATGTGGTATGTTACAATTTTATGCCTGTATTTGACTGGACACGATCAGAACTTGCAAGAGAAAGAGCTGATGGTTCAACGGTGCTTGCATATAATCAGGATACAGTTGATATGATTGATCCGGAGCATATGAAGGAATCAGTTGCAAAGATGTCTAATGGATTCGTAATGCCAGGATGGGAACCAGAGCGTCTTGACAGATTAAAAGAACTTTTTGAAATGTATAAAGATGTTGACGCAGAGAAACTGTTTAATAATCTGGTATATTTTCTGGAAGCAATTGGTCCAGTATGTGAGAAGTATGATATAAAGATGGGTATTCATCCGGATGATCCTGCATGGCCTATATTTGGGCTTCCAAGAATTATGACAGGTAAGGATTCTGTTACAAAACTTCTTGATGCTGTAAATAAACCATATAACGGAATAACACTTTGTACGGGTTCATTTGGCTCTAACCAGAATAATGATATTTGTGAGATTATCAAGGCGTGCAGAGGAAGAATACCATTTGCACATGTGAGAAACCTTAAATATAATTCACCTAGGGATTTTGAAGAAGCAGCACATTTATCATCTGATGGTTCTATGGATATGTATAAGATTATGAAAACATTATATGATACAGGTTTTGACGGCATTATAAGACCTGACCATGGAAGAATGATATGGGATGAGGTGGCTATGCCAGGTTATGGTTTATATGACAGGGCTTTAGGTGCAACATACCTTAATGGCTTATGGGAAGCTATTGATAAATCATCAAAGTAATTATTAACATTGGGTTTTTATGACATAATGGAGGATATTATGAAACTTTCAATAAATGGTATTAAGAATACGACAGATTGGGAAAAGGCTGGCATAAAGCTGCCTTCATATGATGTTGAAAAGGTTGCAGAGGATACAAAAAAGTCACCTGTATGGGTACATTTTGGTATTGGCAATATTTTCAGGATATTCATTGGTGGAATTGCAGATTCATTATTAGAACAAGGAGTTTCAGATAAAGGCATTACATGTGTTGAAACATTTGACTTCGATGTAGTAGATAAAATATATAAGCCATTTGATAATCTTGTTATGGCTGTTACATTGAAGGAGGATGGAAATACAGAAAAAAAGGTACTTGGTTCACTTACAGAAGCTATTAAGGCACAATCATATTCGCAGAAGGAATGGGAAAGATTAAAGGAGATATTTGCTGACCCTGGGCTTCAGATGGTGTCATTTACTATTACAGAAAAAGGTTATGCGTTGAAGGATTCTAAAGGAGAGTTTTTCTCTTTTATCAGGGAAGACATTGATAATGGACCAGAAAAAGCAACATCAGCAATGGCAGTAACAGCAGCACTTTTGTATGAACGTTTTAAAGCCTGTAAGGCACCGATTGCAGTTGTATCAATGGATAACTGCTCACATAACGGAGAGAAACTTAGAAATTCGATAACCGAGATGGTAACTGAGTGGAATAAAAAAGGATTTGTTGGTAATGATTTTGTTGATTATGTGAATAATGAAGAGCTTGTATCATTTCCATGGTCTATGATTGATAAAATTACACCAAGACCAGCAGATAGTGTTGCTAAAGCATTAGAGGAAGCAGGTGTTGAGGATATGAGTCCGGTGATAACATCTAAGAAGACATATATTGCTCCATTTGTAAATGCTGAAGGACCACAGTATCTTGTAATAGAAGACAGGTTCCCTAATGGCAGACCTCAGCTTGAAAAAGCAGGTGTGTTTATGACTGACAGACAGACAGTTAATAAGGTTGAGCGTATGAAAGTAACAACCTGCCTTAATCCGTTACACACAGCCTTAGCAGTATATGGCTGCTTATTAGGATATAATCTGATTGCTGATGAAATGAAAGACAAGGAACTTTCAGAGCTTGTGAGACGAATTGGGTTATCTGAGGGAATGCCTGTGGTAATTAATCCGGAGATTATTTCACCCCAGAAGTTTGTGGATGAAGTTCTTAATGTAAGAATACCTAATCCTTTTATGCCTGATACACCGCAAAGAATAGCGACAGATACTTCACAGAAGGTAGGAATACGATATGGTGAAACAATTAAGTCATATGTCGCAAAGGACGGAAGTGCCAAAGAATTATTAGCGATTCCATTGGCAATTGCAGGATGGTGCAGATATCTTCTTGGAATTGATGATAATGGCGAAAGCTTCGAATTGTCTCCAGATCCGATGGCGGATGAATTAAAGAAGCATTTATCAGGTATAAAAATAGGTGACATATCATCTTATACAGGACAGCTTAAGAATTTATTGTCAAATGCCAATATATTTGGTATAAATTTATATGAAGCAGGAATTGGCGATAAAATAGAAGAGATGTTTGTTGAAGAGATAGCAGGAAAGGGTGCTGTAAGAAATACACTTAAAAAATACCTTTAATATATATAACAAGCAGGCTCATAGTATAAGAAAGGCCGCAGGGTTATGGAAAAATCATTAAACGAAGACACATACGAAAAATTAAAATACGATATCATGAATTTCAAGCTTGTACCGGGAGATTCAATAAGTGCACAGAAGATAGCTGTAAGGTATAATGTTTCGAGAACACCGGCAAGAGAGGCAATTGTTAATCTTGAAAAGGAGGGGCTTCTCAAAATAATACCTCAGTCAGGCACATATGTTGCAAGTATTAATTGCAGACGTTTCGAACAGGAATGGTTTGTCAGAAAAAGTCTTGAAGTGGGTATGGTAGACCCGGTTTTTGAGCATGTCAGCAATGAGATGCTTGATAAGATGGAAGAATTAAACAGCCGTCTCATTAATTATGATAAATGCAATGAAAAAGTTCCAAGGATTGAAATCGATAATGCTTTTCATGAACTTATATATGAAAGCTCTGGAGAACAGCTCGCTGCTAATATAATTAAAATGCAGATGAGTCATTATAACAGAATACGATTCTTAGCGGAACTTAATAGTTCTATTAGTGTTAAAACTAATGAGGAACATGAAATGCTTATAGATGCAATAAGGAAAAAAGATAAAAGAATGTATCTTCGTGTTATTAAAGGACATATTAACAGAATTTTTAATGAGATTGATAAGTTAAGAATAATTTATCCTGATTATTTTGAAAACAATTAAAAACAACCATCTGGATACCGGAAATCAACAGGTATCCAGATGGTTGTTTTTATTTATTGAATCATTTCTCTATATTGAGAAGGAGTCATGTTTTTGATTTTTTTGAAAAGCTTGGTGAAATAATTAACATCTGTAATTCCACATTGTACAGCAATGTCCTGTATAGGAAGCTTGGTTGTATTGAGCAGATAGATAGCGTGTTCAATACGTTTATTATTAACAAAATTAGTGAGCGTTGAGCCGGTTTCACGTTTAAATAGAGAAGATACATAACTGCTGTTTAAAGCAAACTCAGCAGAAATTGCATTAAGGCTGAGATCGTCAGTAAGGTTAAATGAGATATAATTAATAATATTTTGAACAGGTTTGCTATATTTTCTTAAAGAATAAGATTGAACAAGCAGACAGTATTTACGCGTGATTTCATTTTCCAGGGTTTCAAGCTGGGCAATTGTGGTACAGGATTCTATCCTGATAGCAAATTTGCGTGATATCTCATCAAGATGAATAGGATGAACATATGCTGATTGGGCAGCTTTCCTGCAAAGGGTATTAAGAATTATCATGAAATTCTTTCTATCGCGGATTGAATCTGACAGGCGGGGCTTAATTCCAGATGAATTAAGATGAGCAAGCTTGTCAATTGATTCAAAATCACCATGAGCAACATATTCCATCAGAAGAGATTCATCATTATAGCGTTGTTCTAGAACCTCAATGGATTGCTTTGTCGGTTCGGGGGTATAATCATTGTACATGTATTCAGAAGCATTTTTATTAAGAAAATGTTTTTTCTCAAGTGTGTAACTGTTCCACAATTTATTACATAAACAGTTTATAATTGCTTCTATACATCGTTCATCTGCAAATACCGGGAGTGCGGCATAATAAAGCTGCATAAAATCAGTAAATCTTGGTGGTATTGAATTGTATGAACATAAATCATCAATTCTTTGATTGGTAAACTTTTCAAATGAAAAAGGTCCGGCAAAGAAAGCTTTTTTTGAGTCTGGCAATTTAATACATATATAATCACAAGCAAAACTGTCATGAATCAGAAGAATTGTATTATTTTTGCCAGAACAGTTAATAAAGTTCTGAAATGTTTCTTTATGATTAATTAAAAATGCATCACTGAGGATAGTTTTTCTTAATTCACCATCATATCTGTCATCCCAGAGAAATGGTGTGTCAATTATATAAGATGGGATTTTTATCTTAGATAATAGTTCCATGGTGTAGTCCAGATATACTTTATAGTCCATATAAACCTCCAATCTCTATCAGTTTTTATTACTATATTATAATAACAGAAGAAAACAAAAATTCAAAGCATAAAAATAAACTGACATGTCACGCTGACTGATGCTAACATGTTACAGAACTGATACTGACATGTTAGCATTGATTTGATTTTTTATAGTACAATTTTTGCTATAAAAAATGTATGGGTAAAAATAATACTAGATATACTAAAATCTGTAATAACGGGTATGTTATTTATAGGTTAATATAAAGACATAGAAAAGAGAGCACATAATAGTGCACATAATATTTAAGGACGGTCTTTAAAGAAAAAATATCTATAATATTTAATAAAGTGATGGAGGTTTTATTATGACAGATAACAATGGAAAGGTGAGGCCATTTGGTATAAAAGACAAGCTTGGTTATATGTTTGGTGATTTCGGTAACGATTTTACTTTTTTGTTATCAGCTATGTTTTTGTTGAAGTTTTACACTGATGTTATGGGGGTTTCAGCAGCACTGGTCGGTCTTATGATGATGGCGGCAAGATTTGTTGATGCTATAACTGATGTAACAATGGGACAGATAGTTGACAGGAGCAGGCCGGGAAAGAAAGGCAAATTTGCACCATGGCTCAGACGAATGTGCGGTCCTGTTGCATTAGCATCATTTCTGATGTATGCGACATGGTTTAAAGATATGCCGATGGGATTTAAGATTTTCTGGATGTTTTTCACTTACCTTCTTTGGGGAAGTATATGCTACACAGGAATTAATATTCCTTATGGTTCAATGGCATCAGCGATTTCAGACAATCCGACAGACAGAACTTCTCTTTCTAACTGGAGAACAATAGGAGCTACACTTGCTCAGACAGCGATAGGTGTTGTATTACCACTTGTAGTATATTATACAGACGAAGCAGGAAATTCAGTATTATCCGGTCAGAAAATGATGCTTGGTGCTTTGGTATGTTCAATAGGAGCAGTGATCTGCTATATGCTTTGCTATAAAATGACAACGGAAAGAGTTAAGGTTGGACAGAATACACAGAAATTTTCGTTTGGAGAGCTTATAAAGGAACTTGCCCATAACAGATCATTAATAGGCATTATAGTTTGTGCACTGGTATTTTTACTTGCACAGTTATCATTAAGTAACATGAACGCATATATTTATCCAAATTATTTTGGCAATATAAAAGCAATGTCGATTGCAAGTCTTTCAGGAACAATAGTAATACTTTTACTTTCAACATTTATTACAAAGCTTGCATCAAAAATTGGAAAGAAAGAATTGTCAGTTATAGGATGTATTATCAGTGCAGCTTCATTTATAACATTATTTATAATTCACACTCATAATGTATGGATCTGGATAGCTTTAATAATTATAGCAACAATCGGTACTTCAATGTTTAACATGGTTATATGGGCGATGATTACGGATGTTATCGATGAATCAGAAGTTCAGAATGGTGTACGTCAGGATGGTACAATTTACTCAGTATATTCATTTGCAAGAAAGTTAGGACAGGCATGTTCATCAGGTTTAGCGGGCGTACTTCTTTCGATTGTTGGTTATACAACAGCTACAGCATTTGATCCTAAGGTTATTGACGGAATCTACAATGTGACATGTCTTATGCCGGCAGCCGGAATGACATTATTATTGCTTGCATTAATATTCTTATATCCTTTGAATAAAAAGAGAGTAGAAGCAAATGCAGCTAAGTTAAGAGAAATTAGAGCAGCTAAGGAACAGCAGTAAAAATATTATAAATATAAATCAGGAGGAATTAATTATGTTATATCCAGTTTTAACACAGTCAAGATTATTAAGCGATTTAAGCGGGGTTTGGAATTTTAAGTTAGATAACGGAAAAGGTTTTGAAGAAAAATGGTATGAGAAACCTTTGAAAGATGCAGATACAATGCCTGTGCCAGCTTCTTATAATGATCTTAAGGAGGGGACAGATTTCAGAGATCATTATGGATGGGTATTTTATCAGAGAAATATATCAGTTCCAGAATATGTAAAGAGCCAGAGAATTGTACTGCGTTGTGCAGCAGTTACACATTATGCCATGATCTATCTCAATGGCAAACTGATATGTGAGCATAAAGGAGGATTTCTTCCATTTGAAGTAGAATTAAATGATCATTTACAGGATGGAGATAATCTCCTTACCATTGCGGTTAATAATGTTATTGATTATACAACTCTGCCAGTTGGTGGTAAGGCTAACATGATGAGTGGAATGATGGGGGGCATGGGTGCAGGTGCATCTGACAAACCACAGAACAATCCTAACTTTGACTTCTTTAATTATTGTGGAATTACAAGACCTGTAAAAATCTACACAACACCTGAGACATATATCAATGATATTACAGTTACAGCTGATATTGATTTCACAAAAGAAGAACCATCGGCAGTACTTAATTATAATGTTGAAATTAAAGGAAAAGATTACAACAACATAACATGTAAAGTTGAATTATTTGATGAAGAAGGCACAAAGCTTTCAGAAACAGAAGGGTCAGAAGGCACATTTGAGATAAGTAATGTAAGATTATGGCAGCCATTAAATGCTTATCTTTATAAGATAAAGGTTACAGCAGGACAGGATGTGTATACACTTCCATATGGTGTAAGAAGTGTAAGAGTAGATGGCACAAAGTTTTTAATTAATGAAAAGCCATTTTACTTTAAAGGTTACGGAAAGCACGAAGATACATTTCCTAATGGACGTGGAATAAATCTTCCTATGAATACAAAGGATATATCAATTATGAAGTGGCAGCATGCTAACAGCTTCAGAACAAGCCATTATCCTTATAGCGAGGAGATGATGAGACTTTGTGATGAAGAAGGTATTGTTGTTATTGATGAAACAACAGCAGTAGGAGTCAATCTTCAGTTCGGCGGAGGAGCTAATTTTGGTGGAGAGAGAATAGGAACATTTGATAAGGAGCATGGAGTGCAGACACAGGAACATCATAAGGATGTTATCCGTGATTTGATATCAAGAGATAAGAATCATGCATGTGTTGTTATGTGGAGCATAGCTAACGAACCTGATTCAGCAGCAGAAGGTGCATATGACTACTTTAAGCCTTTATATGATCTTGCAAGAGAATTAGATCCTCAGAAACGACCATGTACATTAGTAAGTGTTCAGGGAACAACTGCTGATACAGACTGCTCATCTCAATTAAGTGATGTAATCTGTCTTAACAGATATTATGGATGGTATTTTGGTGGTCCTGATCTTGAGGTGTCAGAGACTGGACTTCGTAAAGAACTCTCAGACTGGGGCAAACTTGGAAAGCCTGTTATGTTCACAGAATATGGAGCTGATACAGTGAGCGGACTTCATGATACAACATCTGTTATGTATACAGAAGAATATCAGGTAGAATATTATGAGATGAATAATAAAGTATTTGATGAATTCGACTTTGTTGTAGGTGAACAGGCATGGAACTTCGCAGACTTTGCAACAAGCCAGAGCCTGTTAAGAGTACAAGGTAATAAGAAGGGACTGTTCACAAGAGACAGAAAACCAAAGATGGTTGCTCATTACTTCCGTAACAGATGGAGTGCAATTCCTGAATTTGGTTATAAGACAAAATAAATTATTATAATAAAAATGTCATACAAAAGCTGCCACTTTATAGTAAATGAGTGGCAGCTTTTGTAATGTGTATATTTATGAAAATTTCGTAAACAGATAAAAATCTATATACTATGTAAATGATTAATGATATTATAGTTAAATAAATTAATGGTCAGTATATGTGAGAAAGACATCTGGCAATTAAACAGAACTAAGAGGTTTATTATGAAGAATAATAATATGACAAGAAATCTGGGAGAGGGAAATATAACAAAGCTTCTTGCTTCGCTTGCAATTCCCGCAGTTGTAGCACAGGTTGTTAATCTGTTGTATAACATAGTTGACCGTGTATATATAGGACATATTCCGGGTATTGGGGCTAATGCTCTTACAGGGGTCGGACTTTTCACTCCCATACTTATGCTTATTAATGCTTTCGCAATGCTTGCCGGTTCAGGAGGAGCACCAAGGGCAGCAATATTTATGGGAAAGAAGGACAATGATACAGCTGAGAGAATTATAGGAAATTGTTTTACATTTATAATGATATGTGCGGTTGTATTGACGGCGGTGTTTTATGTATCAGCACCACAGCTTTTAAGATGGTTTGGCGCAAGTGATGCAACGCTTCCATATGCTCTGTCATATGCAAGAATATATATTCTCGGAAGCGTATTTGTCCTGATTGTTATGGCAATGAACATGTTTATCACAACACAGGGGTTTGCTAAGATCAGCATGCTGACTACAGTAATTGGTGCAGTGATTAATATTGTTCTGGATCCTATATTTATATTTGTATTTAATATGGGAGTAAGAGGAGCAGCACTGGCAACAGTGCTTAGTCAAGCTGTCGGAGCTGTGTGGATTCTGCATTTCCTGACTGGTAACAAGACAATCCTTCGTCTTAAGAAAGCTAACCTAAGACTTGATGCGAAGATAATCGGACCGTGTCTTGCACTCGGAATATCAACATTTGTAATGTTATCTACAGAGAGTATTTTGTCAATCAGCTTTACATCAAGTCTTTCCAGATACGGCGGAGACCTTGCGGTAGGAGCAATGACAATTATAACAAGCACTAATCAGCTTATTGTTATGCCGTTACAGGGAATATGTCAGGGTGGACAGCCGGTTATCAGTTACAACTATGGAGCAAAGAATAATGACAGGGTTAAGAAAGCATTTATTACGCAGTTTAAAGCATGTGTAATATTCACATGTATAAGCTGGGCAATTATGATGCTCACACCACAGCTGTTTGCCGGTATATTTACAAGTGACAAAGTACTTGTGAATTATACAGCATGGGCATTGAGAATATATATGGCAGGAATATTTGCCATGGGATTTCAGGTAAGCTGCCAGCAGAGTTTTATGGCGTTGGGACAGGCAAAAGTCAGTCTTATACTGGCATGTTTAAGGAAACTTATATTGTTGATACCGCTTATATTCATATTACCATTGATTTTTCAAGATAAAGTATTTGCTGTATTTCTTGCAGAGCCGGTAAGTGATATTATTGCGGCTATTGTAACAACGATAGTATTTATGTTTAAGTTTAATAATATATTATCTGAAAATGAATAATATAAAAAGTTTTAATGAGTAGCAGGAAAGGGGTAATGGGAATGAACAGTATTGATAATTACATGGAGCAGATGGCGGTTCTTTGTGAAAACAATGATAGTATTAACAAGAACCTGTATTCGGAGTATGGCGTAAAGCGTGGATTACGAGATGAAAATGGTCAGGGAGTATTGACAGGGCTTACTAATATATCTGACATAAAGGCTTTTGAATACCGTGATGGTCAAAAGCGTCCATGTGATGGAGAATTGTCATACAGAGGATACAATATAAGAGATTTTGTTGCAGGAAGCAAGGGGAAAAAATATGTTTTTGAAGAAGGTGCATATCTGCTCTTGTTTGGAGAACTTCCTGACAATGACCAGTTAAAGGAATTCCGTGACGAGTTGTCAGAGTGTATGAAGCTGCCAACTAATTTTACAAGAGATGTTATAATGAAGGCTCCTACAGCGGATATAATGGGCTCAATGACTAGGAGTATTCTGACTCTTGGTTCATATGATAAGAAAAAAGATAACTTGGATATACCTAATGTGTTAAGACAGAGTATGCAGCTTATTGCAACATTTCCGATGATTGCAGCATATGCATATCATGCTTATAATCATTATGAGAAGGATCAGAGCATGTATATTCACAGACCAGAAAAGGAATTATCTATAGCTGAGAATTTCCTCAGAATGCTTAGACCAGATACATGTTTTACGGATTTGGAAGCAAGGGTTCTTGATATCGCATTACTGTTGCATATGGAACATGGTGGTGGTAATAACTCTACATTTACTACAAGAGTTGTAACATCCTCTGGTTCTGATACATATTCTGTTATTGCTGCAGCTATGTCATCGTTAAAAGGAAAGAAACATGGTGGCGCTAATCTTATGGTTATGAATATGATGGATGATATTAAGGAGCATGTTAAAGATTATGCAGATGAAGAAGAAATAGCTGCATATCTGGATAAATTGCTTAACAAGCAGGCATTTGATAAAAAAGGTCTTATATATGGTATGGGACATGCAGTATATTCTATCTCAGATCCAAGAGAGAAAGTGTTTAAGGGATTCGTGGAGCAGCTTGCAACAGATAAGGGACGCAATGAAGATATGCTTTTATATAATAATATTGAAAAAATTGCACCAAGGCTTATTGCAGAACAGAGAAAAATATATAAGGGAGTAAGTCCTAATATAGATTTCTATAGTGGATTTGTATATGATATGCTTAATATACCAAGAGAGTTATATACACCTTTATTTGCTATAGCCCGAATAGTTGGCTGGAGTGCACACAGACTGGAAGAATTAATAACTACAGATAAGATAATACGTCCTGCATATAAGAGTCTTGTAACTAAAAAAGAATATATTGACAGAGAAAAAAGATAATTTTAACACCATATTCTGATTATAATGCAGGATATGGTGTATTTTTGTATATTTTGCTATAATAAAAAAATGGGGGTGGAAAAACATATGATGAATAAAAAGAAATTATGTATAATAATAGTTATAGCTATAATTGTAACAGGATTAGCTGTTACATTTGCAGTATTATCAAAATCAGGGAAACATAAGGAAAATGTTAATGCAAAAAGTACGGTGAATAATGAGAAACAGACTGGTTCTGTGACAGAGACAGCTAAGGAAGATGCGGGAGAACAGGTACAGACATCTGTAACAATGCAGTTTAAGCAGTCTAATTCGTGGGAGGGCAATGGCAGATTCTATGCACAGTACGACCTTGTTATTGATAATAAAGAGACGGCAAAGATATCGGACTGGACATTTAAGCTTAATACAATAAGTGGTATAACTTTAGAGCAGAGCTGGAACTGTACAGTTGATACATCTGATTCAGAGTGGAGAGTTGTGCCTGTCGATTATAATAAGATAATTGAGAGTCAGGCTCAGATGAATAGTGTCGGATTCATTATAAGTTCTGCGTCTAAGGAGGGACTTACGAAATATACACTTGATTTCAAGCTTGAATCAGGTGTGGAGATTGTGCTTGCTAATGATGGAAAGGCATATAAAGCAGGAGAAGAAATTGCTGATTCAAGTGAAGAGTCAACAGCAGCACAGCCAGAAGATACGAAGCCGTCAGATGGAAATACAGCACAGCCGGGTGGAAGTGATTCTGGAAATGATTCAGGAAATAACTCTGATACAGGAAGCAATGCAGGCATAGTCACAACAGTTCCAACAGGAAGACTTCAGGTATCTGGCACGAAATTAACTGACGAATCAGGTAACATTATCCAGCTAAGAGGGGTAAGTACACACGGAATATCATGGTTTCCAGACTATGTTAATTATGATGCATTTGCAACGTTAAGGGACGATTGGGGTGCAAATGTAGTGAGAATTGCTATGTACCCTGAAGAATATAATGGATATCTTTCAGGTGGGGACAAAGATTCATTAAAGCAGATAATTGATAATGGAGTTAATTATGCAACAGAGCTTGGAATGTATGTAATTATAGACTGGCATGTGCTTAATTATGCACCATCAAGACACACTCAGGAGGCGTGCGATTTCTTTGCAGAAATGGCATCTAAGTATTCAGGCCATGACAATGTAATATATGAAATATGTAACGAACCTGTTGGTGCTGACTGGAATTCAGACATTAAGCCGTATGCAGAGACTGTAATAGGCACAATAAGACAATTCGACGATCATTCACTTATACTTATACATGGTCACAGGATGTTGACAGCGTTGTCGGCAATACGCTTGATGATGGAAATGTTATGTATGTGGCACATTTTTATGCAGGAACACATAAAGAAAATATAAGAAATAAGATAAGCACAGCACTTAATGCTGGAGTTCCAGTGTTTATCAGCGAATGTAGTATATGTGACGCATCAGGCAATGGTGGAATAGATTATGCATCTGCCAACGAGTGGCTTGACTTTATGAACAGTAACCAGCTGAGTTTTATTGCATGGAGTCTTAGCAATAAAGCAGAAACTTCAGCACTTATTTCATCAGGCTGCAGTGCTAAGAGCGGCTGGAGTGATGGTGATTTGTCTGAGACGGGAAGATGGTTTAAGAGTGCGATATCGGGAAGGTAGTTTAAATATGCTTCTTATTAGTGCAATATAGAAAAGAAAGGTATGTCTGAATGAGCGAAAAAATACAAATAAGAAATAGTACAGTGGATTTTCTGGTATTTACCCGAGATGCAGGAGATGATGGAATTGAAGTAAGAGTGCAGAATAATGATGTATGGCTTACTCAGAAGGCGATAGCACAACTTTTTGATGTTGATAGAAGTGTCGTTTCAAAGCATTTAAGTAACATATTTAAAGATGGAGAGCTTGATGAAAATTCAGTTTGTGCAAAATTTGCACAAACTGCAGATGATGGAAAAGAATACAAGTATAAGTTTTATTCATTGGCTGCAATCATAGCTGTTGGATATCGAACTAATTCTGAAAGGGCGACACAGTTTAGAGTTTGGGCGACAAAGGTTTTGGAAGCATTTACAAAACAGGGATATGTGTTAGACAAAAGCAGGTTGATTAATGGTCAGATTTTTGATGAAGATTATTTTGAACATTTAATAGCTGAAATTCAAGAAATCAGAGCAAGTGAACGGAGGTTTTATCAAAAGATTACAGATATATATGCAACTGCTGTTGATTATGATAAAAATTCTGTAGTAACAAAGGAGTTTTATGCGACAGTTCAGAATAAGATGCACTATGCCGTACATGGAAATACGGCAGCAGAAGTGATAGTTGCAAGGGCCGATCATAATAAAGAACATATGGGGCTTACATCTTGGAAAAACGCACCAGACGGAAAGATTGTAAAGACGGATGTTACGATTGCCAAGAACTATTTGGCAAAAGAAGAGATAACAGAATTGAATGAAATAGTAACAATGTATTTAGATTATGCTACAAGACAGGCACGAAGACATATTCCAATGACTATGGAAGACTGGAAAACTAAGCTGGATGCATTTCTTAGATTCAATGATGCCGATGTGTTGCAAGATAAAGGAAAGGTGACAGCTGCGATAGCAAAAGAATTTGCAGAGAGTGAATTTGAGAAATACAGGGTTATTCAGGATTCTTTATATCAGAGTGATTTTGATCGTTTACTAAATAGTGTAGATGATGAAATATAAGATAGACATTTTAAAGGAAGAAGGCTAACCATGAAAAACCGTATTTTAACATACAGAAAATACATAGATTCATTATTACAGTCAGAAGAAGACTGCGACTGGAAATACATCAAACAGGAGCATCTTACACAGGTGGCATTCTTTCAGCATGAAAGGCTTGTGCATTTGATTGTAACCATAACATTTGCAATATTGGAGCTGCTGACAGTGTGCGCATATGTGATAGTTGGGGCGATAGACTCTGCATTAAGCATGCCTCTGCTTGTCCTTGCAATTGCAATACTTATCCTTCTTGTTCCATACATCAAGCATTACTATCTGCTTGAAAACGAGGTGCAGAAAATGTATAAGCAGTATGACAGGATATGTGAAAAGGAACGGAAGTTATGATAGCTGTTGTTGAAGATGAGAAGGAATTATGTGAAAGCCTTAAAATGCTGCTGACTGAGAAGGGGTATGAGATAGTTACTGCCAGAAGCTGCGATGAAGCGGATAAATATATTGGCAATCCACAGATTGATATGTTTCTGTTAGATGTCAAGCTGCCTGATGGAAGTGGATTTGATATATGCAGGAAGATAAGAAAATCAAGCGAAGTGCCAGTTATTTTCTTAACTTCATGTGATAATGAGGATGAGATAGTCACGGGGCTTGATATAGGTGCAGATGATTATATAACAAAGCCGTTTTATACGAAGGAACTGCTTTCAAGAATAAGTGCCAACTTAAGAAGAAGCATGTTCAATGCAGGAAATATCTATAAGAAGGGTGATATTGTTGTCGATTTTGATAGATATAAGATTAGCCGCTGTGGTGAAGAATTAAATGTATCAACTAACGAATTCGATATTGTAAGAATACTTATAGAGAATAAAGGAAAAGTCGTAAGGCGTGAAGTCATATACGAGAAGATATGGGATATTCACGGTAATTTTGTGGAATATAACACGCTGACTGTTGCAATGAGCAGAATAAAAGCAAAACTTGGAACATATGGAGAGAAACATCAGCAATACATAGAGACTATCAGAAATGTGGGCTATAGGTGGATTGACTAATAACTTTCAGGGGGATGTATGGATAACACGGTTAAGAAGAAACTGTCTGTATTCAGAAAAAGGCAGACTGTTTTCGTTATTATATATGGATTGATTAATGTGGCTGTTATAGCTGGAATTATAGCTTATTACCGGCTTAAAGAACAGGCACTGGCAGGTGCATTGTATTTACAGGATAATGCATACGGTGAAGCATTTGTACGAAAAATGTTTTCATCAGGGATAACAGATAACAATATCAGAGCGGGTAGGACAGCCATGGAAAGTGCCGGATACGGCAGCCATGGCTTTTCGTATATGAGCAGACTTAATGGGGAAATGTATGCTTTAATTGCAATAATAGTGGTTCTTTTAATTGCACTCGGTTCAGGATTATATAACTGTTACAGACTTGGACATAAGGGCTTTGTAAAGAAAGTGTGCGATGTATATGCAGATAACGAGAGGCTTTCTAAGCAGTTAGATAACGAACACATTTACAATAAAGAGCAGCATCAGAAGATGCAGGATTTTATTGAAAATATAGCACATCAGATTAAGACGCCGCTGGCAATTATAACTATGAAACTGGAAATGCTTGAGGAAAAATGTGATGACAGTCCGCGGCGTAAGGAGATAGCTGATTGCACAGGTAATGCGTTCAGAATCAAAACATTTATAAAGAAGCTGCTTGATATAAGCCGATTTGAGGCAGGAAAGGTTGTCATGACAAGTGATGAGGTTGATGTTGCGGCAATACTTCAGGAAAGCATTAACAGCAGTGTTGTAGACAGAAATAGAGTTACCACAGATTATGGTGACGAAAAATTGTGTATGTATGCAGATGAAGGCTGGATTGTTGAGTGTTTCATTAATCTTCTCGACAATTGTGCGGAATATTTAGCAGATGACAATACTAAGGTATATGTTGATGTAACAAGAAAGAATGATGACTGCGTAGTTACGATTGCTGATAATGGCAAAGGGTTAAGTACGGAGCAGTTTAACAGCATATTCAATAGATTTGAGACTAATGGCAGTGCGGCGGATTTTAAGGCAGGTATCGGACTTAACCTGTCAAAGCTTATTATTGAGGCACATCATGGAAGCATAAAGGCAGGAAACAGTGAAAAGTATGGCGGAGCTGAGTTTGTTGTGACGCTTCCGATGTACAGATTAAAGACGAAATATCAGTCCATGTAAGCTGGGTGTAAGTTTTGTAAGATATAATTATCCCAGATAGAAATCGGGGATGAGAGGGGGAGACGTATGGACATAATATTAAGCGCAAAAGGTATATCCAAAACTTACACAGCAGGACAGGTGAAGATTAATGCGTTGAACCGGTGTGATATTGAGGTAAGAAAGGGAGAATTTACCGCGATTGTCGGCAAAAGTGGTTCAGGCAAGTCAACTCTGTTAAGAATTCTTGGAACAATGGACAAGCCAGACGAAGGAAAGGTGTACATAGCAGGAAAAGACATAAGTAATCTTAAGAATTCAGAACTGGCAAAATTCAGACGCACGCATATTGGGTTCATATATCAGGATTATAAGCTGATTCCTGAATATACAGCATATGAAAATATAATTCTTCCGTTAATTCTTGACAGTGAGGAAGATGATGAGGAGGAAGTTACTGAATTAATGGAATCACTTGGCATAGATTATTGTAAGGATAAATTCCCTGCACAGATGTCAGGTGGTGAGCAGCAGAGAGTCGCAATTGCAAGGGCATTAATTACCCATCCTTCAGTTATATTCGCTGATGAGCCGACCGGAAATCTTGACGCGGTGAGTGCAGAAACAGTTGCTAAAATGCTTACACTTGCGGCATCCAAGTACCAGCAGACTATTGTTATGGTTACACATGACAGGCAGATGGCAGAATATGCAGACCGTATACTCACAATCACAGATGGAAATGTGACAGGGGGTGTTGGTGTATGAACAGCGAACTTATTGCATTGACATTTAAGGGACTTCGCAGACGCTGGAGAGAAGTAGCACGAGTTATTGCGGTGGTAATGATATCATTTATGTTTGTTACAGGAGTTTTGTTATATTCGGGAAATATGAAGAAGTGGCAGACAGCTATTAATAAACAGCATTTTGGTAACTGGTTTGTTATGTTTTATAATAGCACCAATAAGAGTGAAAATGATGTGATTAAGAATCACCCATATCTTGAACAGGCAGTGACAGCAGTAACTGTCAGAAGTATAGAACCGCTTTCTGTAGATTCCGACAACACAATAGAAGCTATTTCTGCAACTGATAAGATTATGGTTGGTACAATGTCAGATGAATTCATAAAAATGGGAAGCATTACAATGGAACAGGGACATATGCCTGAGATGGACAATGAAGTGGCTGCTGACAGGAATACATTGATAGAGCTTGGACAGGGGATGAATATAGGGGATATTCTGACTATTGATGATACGACATATACACTTTGCGGGATAATTAATAGTTATACTAATGTATGGCAGAGCGGAAACCGTCTGCCAGGCGTGATAGTCACAGATACGCAGGCTGATGTAATAGCAGACGAGATAACATATATATATGCATACAGGCTGCGTGATTTCATTAGTGAGACTGACTATAATACAATGTATCAGTCTATTGCCAGTGAAAGTGGCATAAGGAACAACATAGCTTATAACAGCGGTGTATATGATTATCAGTCATGGGATAATGAACGAGTAAACAGATACATGTATATGCTCATTATGATTATTGGAATTGTAGCAGTCACATATCAGATTATTATATATAACAGGTCTAGAAACAATGTCCGATTTATTCAAAAATCTCTTGGAGCAACAAGTGCACAGACAGTAGTAATTGCTTTGCTTGAAAATGTAGTGATTCTTGGAATGTCAGCAATAGTGGGAAGTTGCATTGCACTGGGAATAGGAAAAATAGCTGGTCTTATACTTGAACATAGAAATGGAGTTACATTTTTCACAATAGATAAAGATACATACACAAAAGTATTATTAATGCTGGTTATTGCAGTCGTGGTAAGTGTAATCAGCATATTGCTGTCTGGCTGTCATAAGAAAAAACAAGGAAGTAACCGTACAGTTAAGATTACTGGTAATCTTATGAAAAAGAATTTTATAATCAACACAGCGACAAGATTAATGAGAACTAATGGTATTATTGTTAATATTCTGGTAAGGGTATTTTCATTTGTCATGGCAGTTATAACAGTATTGTGTAGTATAGGAATAGTTACATCATATGGTAATTATAAAGAGCAATGCAGTACACCAGATTGTGTCAATTACATGGTTGATAATGTGTCAACTGTTCCATGTATATATTATGATTCTTTACATGAATTAATAAAGATAGAGAATGGAATAAGATATACTGAGAACAGTAGAGTAGTTCCAGGTTGTAATGAATTTAATATAGCAGATGGTCACAGTGCACGGGCTTATTATTTTTCAGGATTTAAATCAGGGAAAAGCGGGATATATAATTCTGCTAATGATGATATTATTAATAATTTAAAGCAGATTGAAGGAATAGATGATATCTCTTATGGGTATTACGAAACTACAAGATCATTTACATGGGATAATATGAATATTAATATTACTACGAATGGTGTAGGAAGTGAGACTGAAGGCGGCTCCAGTGAAAACAGAAAATATATGTTTGCAGGCGAGTATGTTGACATAGATAAAGAAATATTCGATATACTTAATGAGTATGCTGGCGGTAAGCTGGATTTCAATGCATTAAAAGAAGGAACACAGAGTGTTGTCTTTCTTGATGCAGATAATGATGGTGAATATGATGATACTATGAAAGATGGTGTTACACTTAACCTTAATAATTATTATATGGGAAATCCATTTTATAATATAAAATCTTTCTACATGGATAAATACACTGTAGCATGTAATAAATTTTTCACTGACCTTATATCAGAATATAGATATAGAATAGATAGTAAAGATATGTATGAATACATAAGTGATAATATTTCAAGAGAACAGATTATAGAAACAATTGATGAATATCTTCGACACACATATGATGATCCAACAGATTATTATAATATGTATTTAAATACAGATGACTTTGATCAGGATTATTATGAATACAGAAAAGCCAGCTATGATTTATATATGGCATATAAAAGAGGTGAAGTATCAAAAGAAGAATTATTTGAGAATCTTTCATGTAAAGGTGAAGTACTGGGTTCATGGTATAGCAAGTATACATATTATTCATTATTGGAACCGGCAGCCAGTACTAATGTTGCTAAGGTTATAATATTAACTGATGAGATAAGGGACAAGCTTAAGTATTATGTGCCTGAGTTTGGACAGTATACGATAATAGGTTCTACACAGCTTTTACAGAAAGCATTGGATAATCAGAATAATGTTATGAAAAAGTATCTGTTTCTTGATGAACTTCCAGATTATGTTACTTTGAAGTTAAGACCGAACCAGTTTAACATAAGATATAATCTTAAGTCATCATTTGCAGCAACAGACAATGTGGTCCGTTCATATCTGAAAACAGCGGGCTTTGATACTATATCATATTCAGAAGAAAAGAATCTTTTAAGACAACGGACAATAGAGAGTCTCATGTCATATGGCTTAACAGCATTTGCAGCAATTATAATATATATGATAGTCAGCATGATAATTGTAAAGAACCGCCTTGAAAAGTACAGAAGCAGGCTGAAACTGCTTTCTGACACAGGTGCAGAGAAAGAGCAGCTTGTAAAGATATGCATATATGAATGTATCAGGGAATCGTTGTGGTTTATAGTGTTGATGCCGTTAGAGATTCTGATATGTCTGGTGATTGTAAAAAAATTTGTTAATAGAATTTAATTTTTTAACTTGGATTAAGGTTATTCCGTTATCTTACAATTAAAGATAAGTACTGAAGTCAGGCATAAAGAACGATTGAGTTGGCATAAACCTACAAATGCATTACTTTTATTCAATTGTCTAGGTTTATTCCAACGGTTGTAGAATTGCAAATTGAGAAATAACCCACTAAAACAGCAAGTCAATGCGTTTTAGTGGGTTTTCAATCTTAGTTAGGATACTCACTTGTAATTCCAAAGTACTCTTCAAGAGATAACCAGTCACCATTGTTATATAACTTAGTTGCAAGGTAAACACCTACATAACGAAGATGCCATGATTCATACTGATATCCGGTAGCAGAATCTTTGCCTTTAGGGAAGCGGATACAGAAGCCGTATTTGTAGCAGTTATCATTAACCCACTTGCCTTCGTTAGTGTACTGGAAGCTGTCCTCAATAGTGTTAAGGTCAAAGCATAAACCAGTCTGATGTTCAGAGTTGCCAGGTCTTGATGAATATGTGTCAGCTACAGCAGCACCATCACTTTTAACATATCTGTTATATACATTAACCTGATAATTATATGAACGGTATCCACTGGCAATATATATATTAAGACCTTTAGCAGTTGCATCCTTTAACATAGTGTTCCATGCACTCATAAGAGTCTTGTCAAGACATGTTGAGCTTCTGTCTGCATTAACAGGCTGGTCAGGATTAGTGGGAATGAAATCCTGAGGAAGAGCATATGTCTTATTGGCAATAAGTACTCCGTCAATATAAGTTGCTCCATTAATTTCCTGAATCTGGAAGCCTTTAGAAGTAGTACCTTTGGAAACTGTATTACCAGATGGAACTACAGGTGGTGCAAATTCAGAACTGTCAGATGAAGCAGAGACTGATGTTGCATCTGACATAATTGAAGATGAAGTATCAGTTGATGAAACTTCTTCACTTGTACTTTCATTCTCTTTTGTCTGTGTTGATTCTTCAACCTTGGCAGTTGTAGATTCCCCATTCTTATCTGTTTTCTTAGACTTAGAACAGCCTTTCATGGAAACAGATATTATTACAATAATAATGATAAGTAAAGCAGCAGCTGCACAGGCGAGAATAATACGGTTTCTTCTTACCTGACGCTGTCTGCGTGTCAATCGTCTTTTAGTCATGATGAATTAATTCCTTTCAATTAAATTATTCAAAAGTAATTATTGCATTGTTTACTGGATATTTCAAGGATAAATGTGCTAATATGTTTACTATATTGATATGTGAAAAGCGAGGACTAATATGTATACAAAAGAACAGTTAAAGAAGCAGTTAGAGAATATGGGCTTAACAGGTGATGAGACAATTCTTATTCATTCATCAATGAAATCTATCGGTGAAGTTGAAGGTGGGGCAGATACAGTACTTGATGCATGGATTGAATATTTCGGACATGGACTTTTACTTCTTCCAACACATACATGGAAGAATATAAATGCGGACTCACCGGTATATAATCCTAAAGAAACACCATCATGTGTCGGACTGCTTACTAATATGTTTCTTAAAAGAGACGGAGTAATAAGATCACTACATCCTACACACAGCATGGCAGGAATTGGAAAGAAAGCGGCAGAATATCTGGCGAGCGAGGAGAATAACAATACACCGTGTACACCAGGCGGATGTTACGACAGATTAAGAAGCTGTGGAGGAAAAGTTCTGCTTGTTGGAGTAGGACATGAGCGCAATACATTTATTCATAGTGTTGAAGAGGTACTTAATGTACCACACAGATTATCAGATAAGCCGATGAAGTTACAGATTGTAATGCCTGATGGAAGCATTAAGGATTCATATATGAGAAAGCATTACAACGCAGACCAGCCTCACATATCAGAGGATTTCGTTAAGCTTAATCAGGCATTTCTTGACTGTAAGGCTGTGCGTGAAGTAACATTTGGTGACGCAGAGTGTCTTTTGTGTGATGCACAGGCGGTGTTTAATGTTGTAAGTCATGTCATTGCACCAGACCCTGAATGTATTGTGACGAGCAGTTCAATTCCAAAGGAGCGCTGGGAAGCACTTGTTAAGTAGTAATGTTTTCTGAGCAGTACTGCATCGCAAAATCTATAAATAACTGGGCACTGTGGCTCAAGAAATTCCCCTTCTTCCATACGATTCCGATATTAACATCAATCGGTGGTTCAAGGGGAATTCCTTTATATTGCTTGAAATGAGGCAGCATATCTGAGAAAAGGAAACAACCGCAGCTTCCGTTGTCAATGAATTTCAATGTAGTATATAACTGGCTGCTTCGCATAATAATTCTCGGGTTAAGCTTTAGCTGGTCAAATCTGTTTTTCAAAAGCTCATTCTGCACAGAGTCCACATTAAACATAAGTAGATTCTCATCTCTGAAGTCTTCAATTGTCATACATTTTTTCTTAGCCATAGGATGTTTCTTAGAGACAACGTACATAAGCTGTTCTTTAGCAAGAATACAGCTTTCGAATTTATCTATATTAAATTGCTCCATATTAACAATTGCAAGGTCAAGCTTTTCATCCTGTACGAGATCACATGCACGCACAGAGCCGAATTCATCGAGCTCTGTCTGGATATCAGGATGATTCTGTTCAAATGCATTAAGTACTTCAGGGAAAAAGATTGTACTGAACATAGGTGGTATTCCTATCTTAAGAACCGGAACCCGGTTGCCTAATTCTAAGAATTCATTCTGCATTTCTGTACTGTGTTTTAGCAGGTCTTTAGCTTTTTCATAAAATGTCTCACCGGCACTTGTTAGTTCCAGATGATTACCATTTCTTGTAAAAAGAATAATATTAAATTCAGCCTCGAGGTCTTTAATGGCAATCGAGATTGTAGGCTGCGTCACAAAAAGCTCTTCTGAGGCTTTGGTTATGCTGCGGGTGCGGCATGCAGTGCAGAAATATTTTAACTGATTAAGTGTCATAGCGCGCTTCCTCCTGTTAAATGCTGCAAAAAGCAGTGCATTTTATATATATATTTTAGCATAAAAATTTTTTATTGAAACATAAAAATCGTTAAATTGTTTTTTTGCGAGAACAGAATTATACTTTAGTTACATTAAAGATGAGTCCGGACAGAAAGTTAATTAATAATATGTGAAAGGGGGAACGTTATGTCTCAAACCACAATAACATTACTGTTTTTATTGTTTGCTGTAGTCAGTTTCATACTTGAAAAGATTCCGCTGGGGCTTACAGCTACAATAGTTGCACTTGGTCTGAATCTTACCAACGTACTTACGGTAAAGGAAACATTTGCAGGATATGTAAACAGCAATGTAATACTGTGTGTCGGAATGTTCGTAGTCGGACAGGCACTATTTGAAACAGGTATGGCTAATAAAATCGGAGGTATTGTTACTAAATTTGCCAAATCTGAAAAGATACTTATTATTGCGATAATGTTAATCGTAGGAATTATGTCAGGGTTCCTTTCTAATACGGGAACAGCAGCAGTACTTATCCCTGTTGTCTGTGGAATAGCAGATGAATCAGGATATTCAAGAAGCCGTCTGTTAATGCCACTGGTATTCGCAGCAGCACTTGGGGGAAACCTTTCAATAATTGGAGCACCGGGAAATCTTATGGGTGTAAATGCTCTTGAAGAATTAGGGCTTTCAACAAGCTTCTTCATGTATGCACCGATTGGAATACCAATGCTTATATGTGGAATTATCTATTTCATTGTAATAGGCTGCAGGCTTCTTCCAGATAAGAAGGTTATTACAGAGGATGCACCAGAGCAGACAAGAGATTTCAGCAATGTTCCAAAATGGAAACAGGCAATGTCACTTATCGTGTTAATTCTTGTTATTCTTGCCATGATATTTGAGGACAAGATAGGAATTAAGATACAGGTTTCAGCATGTCTCGGAGCAGTAATACTTGTTCTTGCAGGTGTTATATCTGAGAAGGAAGCGCTGAAGTCAATTGATTTAAAGGTTGTACTGTTATTCGGTGGTTCACTTGCACTTGCAAGTGCTCTTGAAAAAACAGGAGCAGGAATACTTATAGCAGATAAGATTGTTGGAATTATGGGTTCTAATCCAAGTCCTATAGTTCTTTTGCTTGTGATATTCGTAGTCACATGTGTACTTACGAACTTCATGTCCAATACAGCAACAACAGCGCTTATGGTTCCAATTGCCGTATCACTGGCAGAGAGCCTTAACGCAGATCCAAGAGCAGTAGTAATTGCTACAGTTATTGCCGGATCATGTGCATACGCAACACCAATCGGAATGCCGGCTAACACAATGGTAGTTGGCGTTGGCGGATATAAGTTCAAGGATTATGTAAAATCAGGACTTCCGCTTATACTCGTATCGTTTGTGCTGTGTATGATTTTGTTACCAATATTATATCCGTTCTATCCATAGGATATGGCGGAGATAAAAAATGTTACATAACAATGCAAAACAAGGAGGCTAAAATCCTCTGCTCCTGCAAGGGCAGTCGCATTTTGCTTCGCAAAAACAAGGAGGATTAATATGAACAAAGAAGAGAGCGTAAAGCTGATGACAGACAAGATGGCTAAGTTCGTTGGCCATATCGGTAAGAAGTTACCTGATGATGTAATTGCAAAGCTTGAGGAGCTTGCAGCACAGGAAACAGCACCACTTCCTAAGGTATTATATGAGACAATGACTAAGAATCAGGGACTAGCAGTATCACTCGACAGACCTAGCTGTCAGGATACAGGTGTATTACAGTTCTGGGTTAAATGTGGAACCAACTTCCCGCTTATTAATGAGCTGGAGGGATTGTTAAAGGAAGCTGTTGTACAGGCAACATTTGCAACACCATTAAGACATAACTCTGTTGAAACATTTGACGAGTACAACACTAAGAGAAATGTTGGTAAGGGAACTCCGACAGTATTCTGGGATATCGTTCCTAATGACGACCACTGCGAGATATATTCATACATGGCAGGCGGCGGCTGTACACTTCCAGGTAAGGCAATGGTTCTTATGCCAGGTGCAGGTTATGAAGGAATAACAGATTTCGTACTTGACCAGATGACAAGCTATGGACTTAATGCATGTCCTCCACTTCTCGTAGGCGTAGGCGTTGCAACATCTGTTGAGACAGCAGCACTTCTTTCTAAGAAGGCACTTATGAGACCAATCGGTTCACATAATGAGAATGAAAATGCAGCTAAGATGGAGAAGTTACTTGAAGACGGAATCAATGCTATCGGACTTGGACCTCAGGGTATGGGCGGTAAATTCTCTGTTATGGGAGTTAATATTGAAAATACAGCAAGACACCCATCAACAATCGGTGTAGCTGTAAATGTAGGCTGCTGGTCACACAGAAGAGGTCATGTAATATTTGACAAAGATTTAAATGCAGTATGTGATACACATTCAACAATAGACCTGAACGCATAGGAGGATTAGAAAATGGTAGAAATCAGAGGCGATAAAAAGGTTCTTGTTACACCAGTAAGTGCAGAGGACTTAAAGGATATTAAGATTGGTGACATTGTATGGCTTGACGGAGATTTAATGACATGCCGTGATGTTGCACACAGAAGACTTGTAGAATATGGAAGAGAGCTTCCTTATGATATTAAGGACAAGGCAATATTCCATGCAGGTCCTATCGTAAGAAAGATTGAAGGAACAGAGAATGATTATGAGATGGTATCTGTAGGACCAACAACATCAATGCGTATGGAGAAATTCGAATACGAATTTACTAAGCAGACAGGTGTAAGAGTAATTGTAGGAAAAGGCGGAATGGGTCCTAATACAGAGAGAGCATGTAAGGAATTTGGTGCTATCCACTGCGTATTCCCTGCCGGATGTGCTGTAGTAGCAGCAACAGAGGTTGAAAGAATTGCTGAGCATCACTGGGATGAGCTTGGTATGCCAGAAACATTATGGTGCTGTAAGGTTAAGGAATTTGGACCACTTATAGTATCAATAGATGCTAATGGTGACAACCTCTTTGAACAGAATAAGGTTACATTCAATGAAAGAAAAGAAGAAGCCAAGAAGGCAATATATCCTAATGTCAAATTCATAAAATAAATATACATAAAAACAGGGGCGGCAGACCTTTATGGTCTGTCGCCCCAACTCCGTTATATGGAAATTAAAACATAAATTTAATATCAGATAAAATGCCGGATTATATATCCGGTATTTTTATATAAAAGAAAGTTGGAAAATAAAATCCAAAAATATTGACATGATTTTAAATTTGAGTTAATATCATGATATAAAAATTGGAAAATAAAAACCAAAAAAGGAGACTGCTATGACAAACGAATTAGATAAAATTATAGATTATATTATAGGAGATATTAAGGATGAAACATCTTATATAAACTCTATAAATGAAAAACCTTTTAGTGTGATAACAGTTTATTTTATGTGGCTGCTAAAGAAAAATCCAAGAATTACTTTAGAAACTCTTGAAAGTGAAGGGTTTTATAAAGAATGGGCTCATATTGCATATTTTTCTTTTCATGATGTTGAAAATTATTTTTCTGATCACAAAAAGGCATGGGAAAGGTTAGTTAAGATTTCTATCAAATACAGTGAGGAAACTCTTAAAAATATAATACTACAAGAGAGTGAAAATGATGAAAAACTTGAGAGTATAGTTGATTTAGTAATCAGATTTATGGATGTAAAAAAAGGAGAAAAAGTATTAGAAATATTTGATGATACGGAATATTTCATTACAGAATGTAAAAAAAGAAATCCTTCTGCATCAGTATTGAATTACGAGGATATTTTTATGGTTGCAAATGTTAATGCCATGAGATTGAATGTGCAAGGTTATTCTAATATAGAATTGTATACCGATCCTTATGAAGAGAGGGATATTGATAAGATTTTTGTTAATACACTTATAAGAAATACGAAGTTTGTTTTTGATTATATTGTTAAGGAGACATTTCCAGATTTCCCATATGGTATATCATGCAGTTGGGATATATGTGGTTATGCATTGTCATTGTTAAAGGAAAATGGCAGGGCTTTTGTACTTATGAATGGTGGGGATTTAACGGTAAAACAGAATAAGGATATAAGAGAGTATATGTGCGATAACGGATATATTGAAGGCATTATAAAATTGCCAGAGAAAATGATTGGAGATGTAAGAACAAATTTGTATTTGTTAATAATGAGTTTTGGAAATTCGTTTGTTAAATTTTATGATGCAAAAGATATGTATATAAGTGACAGAGTAAATGGAAAGAAGATTAACAGATTTTCAGATACAAATATCTCTGAAATTATTAGAAGTTACAATGAAAAAGCTAAAAAAATTATGATTGAAGGTATTTCTAGAAATCAATACAATCTTAATCCTACAAGATATTTGCTTAATTCACAAGAAAATACAATAGAACTTGGAAATATGATTTATGAAATAAACAGAGGTATTACATTATCTGCAAAGAAGGCAGATGAGATAATATCTGATGATATATCAGATATTAAATGTATAATGCCGTCTAGTATTATGAATGGAGTGGTACAGACAGTTTCATATTATCATGGTGATATTAAATCATTTAAGAAAAATTATGCAGAATCAGGAGATATTTTAATAACTAAAACTGGAAATCCATTCAGAGTTGCTATTGCAAGAGAGAGATATCTTGTAATAGGTAATATTTATATATTGAAATATAATTCCACAGAGATGCCGGTAGAGTATATCAAATGTTTCCTTGATAGTAAAAAAGGACAGAACGAAATGAAAAGATTTGCGTCAGGTCCATTAACACCTATTATAAGTATTTCGAATATTAATAGAATACAGATACCTGTATATGAGAATAAATTGCAAAAAGAAAGAATATTGGTTTCAAAAAAAATAATTTCTAATTTGGAAGAATGTTATAGACAAATAAGTAATAGTAGGCAGGAAATAAATGATATGTTTAATTAGGAGAATTTATATGTTTTTTATTCCAGAAGATTGTAATAACAAATACATAAAAGAAATTGCTATTAAATTATTACAACATATTATATCAACAAAACAATTTATTACATATGGACAACTGTCATTAAAAATGTCATTTGACATTAGTCCAAGAATTATTGAAAGACCATTAGGAAGAATATCGTATGCTTGTACAAACAATGGGTTACCTCCGATTTCAGCTATGGTGGTTAATCAAGAAACACAAATGCCAGGAAAAGGGTTTTTCAATGCGTACTTTAGTGAAATAAATGGAGAAGATGCACAGGTACGAGAATGGATAAAATCAGTTGAAAATATAATGGCTTATGAATCTTGGGCTGATGTTTTAGTAGCATTTGAAAATATAAAGTAGAAAACGATAGGAGAAAAATATGGATATTAATACAATTTATTTAATGAAGCAGGAACTTGAAAGAAGAAAGGTTATTAATCCAAAGGATGTTAGTGCAGTTACACTTAGAGAACATGGCAAGAATTTCAGTTTTGAAGAACATTTAAGAGCGCTTATATATGCACTTCTTACTAATCAGAGAAGATGGTCAGATGTAGTTCCCAAACTTCCACAGATAGATAATCTTTTTTATAATTATGATGTAAGTAAGATATTTATGCATGATGGAGAATATTTTGAAAATGGTATAAGAAACCTACATTGTGGAAATATAAGCATAAAAAGGCAGATGAGTAATCTACAAAAAAATATTTGTACATTAATAAAAATAGAAGAGGACAATGGTTCATTAGATAATTATGTTACATCAAAGAATACTGATTTAATTGTTAAGGATATTTCTGCTGGTAAATATAAACTTGTTGGAATAGGACCAGCACTTGCAAGAGAGTATTTAAGAAATGTTGGAATTGATGATGCCAAGCCAGATTTACACCTTAAGAGATTTATGGGATGTCATAGAATTGGTGTGTCTAGAAATGCGGAAGCAAGTGAATCTGAAGTTTTGAGAGAAATTAGTCAGATATCTGATATTACAGGACTTAGTAAGTTTGATATAGACTATATTATATGGTGCTATTGTGCTGATGGATATGGAGAAATATGTACAGCTAGACCACATTGTGATGAATGTGTTATTAGAAAGTACTGCAGAATGGGTAGATAAAATCAGGGAGAATATATGGGGAAGAAACGATACTCATTAGAAGAGCTTAGTAAACTTAAGATTGACAAAGAAGAAATAACAGTTGAAGACAGAGAAACTGGGGAAGAAAAAACCATTAAGACAGTAAGTCGCGCGGAGGTTGCAACAATTGTTGCATATATGCTAGGTGTTCCGGACGAAATCTTTAATGAGTATTACAGCCATCATTATTCAAAATTGTTGGAAACAAAAAAATAATAAAGAAGCCAGTATCATAAGATATTTGTCTAAAATTAGAACAGAGTTATTTAAACATTTCCGTGATGTTGATAATGAAATGGTATACAATTTATCAAATCTTGACAGGATGAGTTTTTTTGATAAAAAGGAAATTGACCAGTTATATAAATGGGATGTGTCGGTAATTCAGGCTAATTACAGGGCTGATAAATATGTTTTACATATAACAAGACTTTTAGATAAAAATATTGATGCATGTAAAAAACTTTTTCCAGAGTCAATCAGGTTTGACTACATTAAAACATTATTCGTCGTGCCTAAATATGAAAGAAAAGGCGTATTGATAAAAGAGTATGAAAAGTTTAAGGGAAAGAGAAAGTTATATCCATTTCAGATGTACATATACTGGGAGCCGGATGCATATGGAAATCCAACTGCCAACTATCTTGTGTTGTATGAAAACAGCAAATGTGGTAAGGAAATTAAGGAAGCACTTACCCAGAAAAGTATTTTCCATTGTGCCATGGATGATTTCTATATGGAGAATGCTAAGAATTTACAAAATATCGTCCTTAAGAAAACTCTTGAAAGCTACCTACCATCGGTAGTGGGAGAAAGCGCATGGGAGCTTACGAAGCAGATATATGCAGATGCCTACATTCAGACAAGTGAAGAGAAAATGAAAAGATTTTGTGACAAGTATATTAAGAATCTTCGTTTAAAAATTGATGAGAATGGAAGATTTAGAGTTGCAATAATAGAATAAAATAAATCCCGCATAGTGACAGTTAAATTACAGTTGCTATGCGGGATTTTACATGCAATAATATATGCTAAAAATTCAATCTGATTTTATAAGCACAGAGCAGATTATCTTATACCAAAGATAAGGTAAAGTAGATTGTAGTTGTAGAACATTACTGCTGCAACGAGTGAAACAGTAGACATAATCTTGATAAGGATATCAAGAGATGGTCCTACAGTATCCTTTAATGGATCACCTACAGTATCACCAACAACGGCTGCATCATGTGCTGGAGAGCCTTTGCCCTGTCCTTCAATAGCACCTGATTCGATGTACTTTTTACCGTTATCCCACGCACCACCAGCGTTACCTGTAAAGATGGCAAGCATGATAGCTGAAAGAGTGGCACCGATAAGAAGACCGCCTACGAAGTAAGGTCCGAAAAGGAATCCGGCAATTACAGGGAAGATGATTGAGATGATAGCTGGCATACGCATTTCCTTTAATGCACCCTGAGATGATATCTCAATACATGTCTTATAGTCTGGTTTAGCCTTTCCTTCAAGGATACCAGGAATGTCTCTGAACTGTCTTCTTACTTCTTCAACCATCTTACGGGCAGCATTGGCAACGGCTTCAATAAGCATACCTGAGAACAGATATGGAAGAGCACCACCAACTAAAGCACCGGCAAGAATAAGTGGGTTAGTGAAGTTAAGGTCGAGGCTGCTTCCCTCTGGCTGGAATGCATAAAGGAAACTAACCATAAGTGAAAGTGCTGCAAGTGAAGCTGAACCGATAGCAAAGCCTTTACCGATGGCAGCAGTTGTATTACCAACGGAATCAAGCTTATCAGTAATTTCTCTTACCTCAGGTTCGAGCTCTGACATTTCTGCAATACCACCGGCATTATCAGAGATTGGTCCATAAGTATCAACAGAAACAGTTGCTGATACGAATGAAAGCATACCTACGGCAGCCATAGCAATACCGAACATGCCTGAAACTGCGTATGAAACATAAGTTGTAATACCTAAAACAATAAGTGGGTACATACAAGACTTCATACCAACTGAAAGACCCTGTGTAATAGTTAAAGCTGCACCTTCCTTAGAAGCCTGTGCAATTGTCTGTGTTGGCTTGTAATCATAACTTGTATAGTATTCTGCGATACCACCGATGATAACACCACTCACTACGCCAAGTGAAGCAGCAATCCAAGGTGATATGAAACCAATGTTAAATCCTGCAACCTTAAGAATATCTGCATTCTCGCCATTGAATAACAGATATGTAGCAACGAATCCGCCGATAATTGTAATTCCGGCAGCACTCCATGTTGAGATATTAAGATCTCTGTGAGGATTATCAGAACCCTTCTTTAAGAGAACATAAGCGATACCAAGAATAGATGCGATAAGTCCGATTGCAGCGAATACAAGTGGGAAATACATCATTTTAGATAGCATTTCGTCTGAAACTTCAAGGTTATTAGCTACATTTGAAAGGTAAAGACTTACTGCAAGAATAATTGCTGAAGATATAGCTCCAACAAATGATTCAAGAAGGTCAGAACCAAGTCCGGCAACATCACCTACATTATCACCAACGTTATCTGCGATAGTGGCAGGATTTCTTGGATCATCTTCAGGGATGTGTGCTTCTGTCTTACCAACAAGGTCAGCTCCCATATCAGCTGCCTTAGTATATATACCGCCACCAACACGGTTAAACATAGCAACAATAGAGCAGCCAAGTGCGTAGCATGAAAGACACTGTGTGAATACATGAGCACCACGGAGCGCCTCAATGTCAAGCATGTTAAGACCAAATCCAAATATGATGTATACAAGGAAAAGTCCTAAAAGTGCGAAACCGCCAACGCAGAGACCCATAACTGAGCCACCTTTTAAAGCTACCTTAAGTGTTGAACCAATGTTCTTAGTGTTGCGGGCTGTATTAGAAACTCTTACATTAGCGTAAGTAGCAATCTTCATACCTACCCAGCCTGCTGATGCACTCATGATAACACCAATCATGAAACATACAGATGGCTCCCAGCTGAATTCTCCATACTGGACAGTGAATATAGCTGCAAATGCGATTGCAATAATAACAACTACTACTGCAATAATCTTATACTCGTATGTAATAAATGCGTTAGCACCAACTCTTATGGCTGCTGCGATTTCTTTCATACGGTCTGTTCCTTCATCAAGTTTCTTAACACCGATGAAGTTGAATGCTGCATAGCCGAGCGCAAGCAGGGCTGCAACGATGACTAGAATTAATAAAGCTTCCATGTTTTTCTCCTCGTTAAAAAATTATGTCCGTTACGCGTGCCTGTAGAGATAATAAATGTGGCGTCATTTATTATCATATTTCAAAACACCAACTTGTTAAAGTTTACTAAAAAACATTATGAAAGTCAAATAAAATTATGCACATTCACTATATAATTATATTGAATTATTTAATGAAAGCGATAGGGGCACAATTGCTTAATTATTAAGAATAAGATATAATTAATGCTTAAATAAGGCACTATATATAAAATTAATTGAAAGGATAGTTTACCCTATGAAAATGAAATTAAGAAAATTTATGCAGCAGGCTGCTTCATATATTGAGATTGTGTTATCTGCATTTTTACTGATAGCTATAATATTTCTTGCAGGAAAATTTATTGTGGAAAGTGTACTGGGAATAGGATGTGATAATGCCACGCTTGAGTACTTCCTTGAGAATGTTATGACATTTGCAATTGGAGTTGAGTTTGTAAAGATGCTTTGCACTCATACTCCGGGTACGGTTATTGAAGTTCTGCTTTTTGCTATTGCAAGGCAGATGATAGTAGGACATGTATCGGGATTTGAGGTACTGGCAGGGGTGGCTGCAATTGCAGGATTATTTGCAACACATAAGTTTCTTTACGCTGAATCATTTGGAACTGAAGAGAAAGAAGAAAAACAAGATAAGTAGAAAAGGAAGTCTAAAAATGTATAGTTCATTTTCAAAGAAGTTCAGTCAGATTAAACCTTATGATGATTATAATGTTACGGATGTACCATGGCATGAGGCTATGGTGGCAGGTAATGGAAGGCTTGGCGTGCTTGAATCATGTGCGCCTATAGAGGACAGTCTTATATATCAGAATGTTGAATTTGTCATGCCATCGGAAGAGCCAAGACATGTGCCTTACGATGTTACAGCACAGTTAGATGAAGCCAGACAGTCAGTTATTAATTTTGATGATACATGGAATATACATGATAGAAAAAGAACGAATATGTACTGTTATCATCCAGGACATATGATAAGACTGACACTTGAAGGTGAGCCGGATATTTCTGGTTACAGAAGATGGACAGATTATAAGACTGGTACAATAAATACTACATTTAAATCAGACGGAGCTTCTGTTTCAAAAAGTACATATGTATCGAGAAAACAGAATGTGATTATAACTAAAATAATATCTGAAAAGTCTGTGAATATGTCGATATCAATAGATGATTTTGAGTCTATGCCGAAATTCGGAGTCCAGAAAAACAATATCCCTGCGCCTGAAAGAAATATGCTGTATTCAAGATTTGTAAGAGGTAACATAATAGGTACGGTTGTGCATTATCCTGAATATGAGGGAAGTGAGCTTGCAAAGGGTGGATTTGCAGGTGTTACAAGGATATTGACAGATGGTGATATGAGGGTTTCATCAAAGCCTAAAGACAGCCGGGCGTACACTTGCATTGATGAGACTGCGCCGATTATTAATATATCACATGCAGAGAGTATAACACTTATAACTTACACAGACTGGACAGATGATTTGGGGGAATATTGTGAGTTCAGGGACAGAGTTAATGGCAAGGATACATTTGCACTGGTAGACAAATGTATTAACAAAGTTAACAGTGTCGATATAACGGAAGAACCGGTAAGCTTAGAACATAAGAATATAGAACTTAAGCTTGACGGCGGATATTTTTGCGAGTCTGCTAATGAAGAACTGCTTGACTTGCAGAAAAATGAATATGACATTATGCCTCATCTGCTGGAGAAATTATATTATAACGGTTTGTATGGAATGCAGGCATGCGCAGGAACGACAGCACCAAGACTCAGCGGCTTGTGGGTTGGTGAGTGGAATCTGTTGTGGAGAAGTGCGTACACAATGGATGCCAATGTTAATATTCAGGTTTCGGGAATGAACGGCTCAGGGTTGTATGAAGCAGGTGTTGGTTATATGTGGTTTATTCTTCGACAGATACCTGACTGGGTTAACAATGCGGCAATGGTGTATGGGATGAAGGATGCAGTGCTGATTCCGGTTAATACTGACGGTCACAGGGCAATGATGGTAGAGTACGATATTAATTATCCATTCCAGTACTGGAATGCCGGTGCTGGCTGGATGCTTATTCCTATATATGAATTCTTACAGACTTACGGCGACGTTGTGATAACAACTGATGATGTGGCGCTGATTAAGATGTACGGCAAAGATACATTTGATGTAAGAAAAGATGTATATGAGCCACTACTTAAAAAGACTTATAATTTCTGGAAACAGATTGGAAATCCTGAGTATTACACAGATACAGACGGTAATGCAAGGTATGAGAAGGGTAAATGCAGCCTTAATGAGAGTGAACATTATCTTATTATTCCATCATTTTCACCGGAGAATAAGCCTTTTGGATATCATAGTGCGATTACTGCCAATGCGGCAATGGATATCTCTGCGGCTAAAGATGTAATTAATATGTACACGGAGATGCTTAATTATACGAAGGTTGATGGATATGAGCAGGCTGTATCAGAGGCGGAAGCACTCTTAAGAATGTTACCTGATTTTATGTATGATGAGTCAGGCGCAGTTAAGGAATGGTCTATGAAGGAGTATGGTGAGAATAATGCTCACAGGCATATAAGCCATCTTTATCCGGCATGGCCGGCTTTGCAGACTCAGCATGACAGTAAGTTAGCGGCTGCATGCCGACAGGCAGTTATTAACAGAAACCGTGAGAATAAAGGAAAAGATGATACCGCTTCACACGGCTGGATACATAAGGCGTTAGTAGAGGCTCGTCTTAAAAATGCAGATGCTGTATATGATACGCTTAATCTGCTTGTACACAGTGACATATTTTACACAACTTTATTTACAGACCACAATACTGACAGGAGCAAAGGTGTATATTGTACAGATACTGCATTTGGACTCGTTGGAATTATTAATGAAATGCTTGTATATTCGGATGAACACACAATTGAACTGCTTCCGGCATGGTCAGACAAGCTTGGAAGCGGCATGGTTAAGGGACTTCGTACAAGATGCGGAATAACTATTGATGAACTTAAGTGGGATGTTGATAAGAAGAAAGTGTATGTAAGTCTTGACTGGGGTAAGACTGAAGGTATTAATGTTGTATGCAGAAATTATGAAATTGAAAAAATCGGACATGAAAGGTAGAATTGATGATAACTACAACTTTATGTTATATAGAGAAGGACGGGAAGTATCTTATGCTTCACAGAGTGAAAAAGCATAATGATATTAATGAAGGTAAATGGATTGGAGTAGGCGGACATGCTGAAAATCAGGAGACTCCTGAGGAATGTCTTGTGCGTGAGGTAAAGGAAGAAACAGGTCTTACGCTTACTTCATACAGATTCCGCGGGCTTGTAACATTTATAAGTAATGAATGTGAGCCAGAGCTTATGTGTGTATTTACGGCAGATGGCTTTACAGGTGAGCTTATTGAATGTGATGAAGGAGAACTGGCTTGGGTTGATAAAGAAGAAGTTCCCGAGCTTCCGACATGGGAGGGTGACAGGGTATTTCTTAACCTTCTTCTTTCGGGAGAGGAGAGATTTTTCTCGATAAAGCTTAAGTATGAAGGCAGCAGACTTATGGAAAAACAGGTCAATCTGTATTAAAATACAGGTTTGAATATATTCAAGAGCCAAGTGGATGTCCAAAAAGTCCGCGCGGGTATAACCGATTGGACCTAGAAGCGAATAGAAGGTAAGTGAAAGTCCAAATCGACTGCGAGAAAGTGGCAGATTGGACATTGAGATAGAGAAAAGGCATCTCTTGAAAAGTTTATTGTTTATGTTAAAAAGAAAAATGAGGGCATTTGGATTGTAAGGGATTAACTTGCAATTCAAATGCCCTGATTGGTTATACACGATTTTTAATATTTAATTACTTAGGTCTTACAGTAAGTCTCTTGATAAGCCCATCTTCTGTTACTTCACGGACTGTAGCGATGGCCATGATGTTGTAACCGCCGAAGTTAGCGATGAATTCTGCCTGGGTAGAATTCACAACTTCACCATCTAAGATAGAGTATTTGCGGAAGCCGAACTTGTTACGGAAGAACATGTTGATAGCTTCACGTCCATATATATGATATTCGTTCTGGGCTGCTGAGTTAGTACAATAATCGTTGATTATTCCGTCTGGAGAAAAGAGATTGGCAAGTCCTGCGTAATCTTTGTTTTCCATTGCTTCTACATATTTTTCAATTGCTGTCATGTTTAATGCCCTCCTTAATTAATATACTTTCTCTGTGTTTAATAATGCGTCTGTTCCACCATCAACGAACATGATATTTCCATTGACGCCTCTTGCTGAATCTGAAGCAAGGAATACCATAACCTCAGCAATTTCCTCTGGAGCCATGAGGCACTCCTGACCGTACTTGGTTGGGATAGGAAGGGCATTAAGAGCCATCTTTGCTGTAGTGCTCATTGTTGCAGTCATGGCTGTGTGTACATTACCAGGAGCAACAGCATTTATACGGACACCATTGGCAGCCCATGTTGCAGATACACGGCGTACCCATCTTGCAAGTGCGTATTTAGTAGAAACATAAAGACTGTTTCCTACTGAAAGGTTAGTGTTGTCCATAGAAGAAATAAGGCTTAATACACGCTTTTCATCACCGATGTTATTAAGAAGATCAACGATATCCTTACGGCCTGCACCCTGTGAAATTGTGTTAGAAACAGTTACAACACAGCTTCCGTGCTTCTTCTTTAAAAGGTCATATACACCATTTGCAACGGCTACTGTTCCGAAGTAGTTAAGAGAGATAATGAGTCCGAGATTACCGCATGCGCCTGAAACACCAGCGTTGCATATCATTCCGTCAAGTCCGTCAGGGCACATAGTATGTAACTGATCAACAGCAGACTGTCTGCCTTCCTGCGATGCAAGGTTTACGCAGATGTCACCGTCTTTAAGATCAATATTAATTACCTTATGTCCCTGCTGTATTAACAATTCTTTAGTTTTCGCACCGATACCGCTTGAAGCACCAGTAATAGCATAGATTCCCATAGTATTTCTATTCCTCCTTGTTTTTCGAAGAAAAATCCGAACCCTTCAGGTGAGGAGAGGGATTTTCCTCCTTGTTTTTTGCTTATGGGCTTATTATAATTAGAACTGATATCTTTTAAATATCCAAAACACATATATAATAGGAGACCAGATTTGCTTACATATGATTTAGATAAACGCGGAAACAAAACAATGTACGAATATCTGTATGAACTGATTAAGGAAGATATAGCTGACGGGAAGCTTAAGGCTGATGAGAAGCTGCCATCAAAGCGAGGGTTTTCACAGCATTTGCAGATAAGTGTCAAGACGGTGGAGAACGCATATGAGCAGCTTCTTCTGGAAGGTTATATCCGATCTGAGGAAAAAAGAGGGTATTATGTTAATAAGATTGCCGTGGTTACAGGTGGTGCACCAGGGTATGCTGCTCCTGTGAAAAGATTCCAGGAGGAGACTTATCTTGCTGATTTGACGGCAAATAATATCCGGTATGATAGATTTCCATTTGCTACATGGGCAAAGGTTATGAGGGAAACCCTGACCGATTATAACACTTCTCTTCTTAAGACTGTACCTTTTAACGGTGTGTTGCAGCTTCGTGAAGCAATTGCAGACCATCTTAACAGATACCGTGGAATGCAGGTTTCAGCAGACCATATTATTATAGGGGCCGGAACGGAATATCTGTATAACAGGCTGTTACAGCTCTTAGGTCCAGATGTGAAGTTTGGTGTTGAGAATCCCGGATACCGTAAGATTACCAAGATATATGATGAAAATGGTGTGGACTGGGATTATGTTAATATTGATGATAAGGGTATGAAAGTTGATGAACTTAGAATGAAAGACATAAATGTAGCACATGTAAGTCCTGAACATCATTTTCCAATTGGCCTTGTTATGCCGGTTGCAAGAAGACAGGAACTGCTTAATTGGGCGGCGGAGGAGCCAGGCAGATATATAATAGAGGATGATTTTGACTGTGAATTCCGTATGCAGGGCAAACCAATTCCGTCCATTCAGTCGAGAGACAGAAGTCACAGGGTAATATACATGAATACATTTTCAAAGACAATGGTTCCTTCGCTTAGAATAGGATATATGGTGCTGCCGGAAAAGCTGATGGAAAAATATATCTCAACAATGAATTTTTATTCGTGTACGGTGTCGGGCTTTGAACAGTATGCGATGGCGGCATTTATTGAGAAGGGATACTTTGAGCGCCACATTAAGAGGCTTGTCAATGATTACAGGGGACGCCGTGAAAAGATTTGCAGGATGTTTCGTGAATCAAGGCTTAATGAAATCAGTACGATATATCAGGACGATGCGGGAACACATTTCCTGCTGCATGTGAAGACTTCCTTAAGTGATGTTGAGATTAAATGGGCAGTCAGGCAGAAGGGGATTCTGATTAACTGCCTTTCAGAGTATTGTTTCGCTGATGCGGATAAGTACCACGGAATACTTGTAATTCATTATTCGGATATGGACGAAGCAACTCTTAAGCTTGTAATTGCTGCTTTTGAGGAAATATTCCTGTAAAAAATGTGATGCAAAGCATGAATAGCATAATTAAATATATGAAAAAAGGAATCCCATAAGCAGAAAGGCAATACCTCCCTGCTCACAGGATTCCTTTTATTATAATATCTTAATCAGCCGATTCCGCCAAGAACAATTCCAAGTATAAGAACAAGGAAACATATAGGGCAGAAAATATATTTGCATATAGAATAGAATTTATCAGTGAATTTCTTATCGCGACCGGTATTAACCTGAGTTTCAACATATTTCTTACCACATACCCAGAAGAACATAATTCCGGCAAGACCTGCACCAAGTGGGCAGATGTAGATAGAAAGTATATCCATCCATCCAGAGACAATTCCCTGAATACATATTGAAACTACAAGTGCTATTGCAGCGATTATGGCACAAGATGCCTTTCTTCCAAGATGAAGCTTTTCCTGAATAGTTGCAATAGGTGCTTCATACAGGTTGATTAAAGAAGAAAGTCCTGCCATAAATACAGCAACGAAGAATATAATTGCGACTATGTATCCACCTGGCATTGATTTAAAAAGTGCCGGAAGAAAGATAAACATAAGTCCTGGACCACCCTGATTAAGCTGGGCACCGGTTGTTGCCATTGCAGGAATGATAACAAGAGCTGCGAGCAAGGCTGCTATAGTATCGAACAGCGCAACACGTCCGGCAGCAGCAGGGATATCTTCATTATCTGAAAGGTAAGAACCATATATAAGAGTACCATTACCAGCAACAGAAAGAGAGAAGAATGCCTGGCCAAGAGCAAATATCCATGTCTTAGGGTCAGCGAATGCCTCAGGGTCAACTCTGAAAATGTATTTGTAGCCTTCTATCGCACCAGGCTGGAAAGCAACATATATTCCAAGTACAGCAAAAAGAATAAAGAAAACAGGCATCATGATTTTATTGGCCTTTTCAATTCCGCGTCCGACACCGAACATAAGGATAATAATACCAATGACAAGAGCTACAATCTGCCATACATTATTACCAAATGCGCTTGCCATACTTCCAAATGAAGCAGCAAAGCCTTCTGTGTCAGCAGGTGCAAGTGCCTTTCCTGTAAAAGCTCCAATCATGTACTTAAGAATCCAGCCCATTACAACAGTGTAACCAATTGCCATTGCAAGTGCGCCAAGTACTGGAATAAAGCCGATAGCCTCACCAAGCTTTCTCTTATTCTTAGTTTCGCATGCATATCCAAATGCATCAACAGGTCCTGACTTAGTAGCACGACCAAAACTCATTTCTCCGATAACACCAGTGAAACCAATAAGTGCAACGAATATGAAATATGGTATCAGGTATGATCCACCGCCATACATTGATACTCTTGTCGGGAACATCCAGATATTACCCATACCAACGGCAGAGCCGATACAGGCAAGGATGAATCCCCATTTGTTGTTAAAAGAATCTCGTTTTTTCATAAAACAATTCCCCCGCATATATTTTGCCAGACAGCAATATATTTAATATACAGTATATTTGCGGATATGTAAAATAATTATCTGAAATTATATTTTATTATTAAATCATTCTTTGACAATACTATATTAATCGTGATATCATTTATCATTATATGCATAGTTATAATTTAACAATATATAGGCAGGTAGGCACATGACAATTAAAGAATGCTATGATGCGATGGGAGCAGATTATCAGAATACTTTGAATAGATTTCCCAATGAGGCTTTTATTAAAAAATTTGTATTGAAATTTTTAGATGACAACAGCTACGCCAATCTTAAAGAGGCTATAGCTGCCGGAAATGTAGAAGAAGCATTCAGGGCAGCACATACACTTAAGGGAGTATGCTTAAATCTTGGGTTTGATAATCTTTATAAGGCGAGTTCAGCTATTACAGAGATTTTTCGTGCAGGAGAACTTGCAGGAGCTAAGGAAGCATTTGAAGAAGTTGAGAAACAGTACAATATAACAGTGAATGCAATTAAGGCTATGTAGAGAATTATTAGCGGCGAATGCGGTTTGTTTAATATCAGAACGCACTTTTTTCACAATTTTAATGTGTGAAAAAGGGTGCGTTTTTTGTCAATATATGTTACTATGTTGCTAGTTATAAATGTATTGAATTGGAGATGCATATGAAGACGAAAAAGTACGAATCAATTATGAATAAAGCAATGAAGGCAGCAATGAATTATGAAAATCCAGATGATCAGATTAATGAATTTATCAGATTTTTTGGAGAACATATCGGGTCTGAAAGAATATACATATTTGAAGATAATATTAGAAAAAAGGTTACTAATAATACTTATGAGTGGTGTGCGGATGGGATTGAGCCTCAGATAAAGTTTCTTCAGAATGTAGATATGTCAATTATAGACTGGTGGTATACATCATTTAATGATGGAAGAAATATTAGTACTAAGGATATTGAGGAGATTAAGGATGAATATCCTGCAGCATATGAACTGCTCAAAGTTCAGAATGTAAAGAGCCTGGCAGTAAGTCCATTCAGATATAAGGACGAGATATATGGCTTCTTTGGTGTTGACAATCCACCAGAAAGTGAGATGGACGAGATTTCGCGCTTTCTTGATATGATAGGCACATTTTTAGTACTGCTATTAAAACAGAGAAATGTATTTAAAAAATCCAAGCGTGAGGCTATGTTCAGTGCATATTCAGCACTTGCCGGAATATATCTGTCAATGCATATTATCAATTTAAAGACAGGGGAATTTCATGAAATAAAGTCAACAGATTTCATAAGGGATAATATGATAAAAGGCGAGCATACTTTTGCAGAACAGATAAATAGTGTAATGAAGATTCTTCCTTCCAGAAAGTATGTAGAAAGTGTACTTGAATTTGTTGATATATCAACACTTCCGGAGAGAATGAAGAACAAGACTACGATTGTTCATGAATTCCTTGGAAATTACTCTGGATGGTGTCGTGAAAGATTCATAAGGGTAGATGAGGATAGCAACGGAGAACTGTGGCATGTTGTATATGCCGTTGAAGTTATCGATGCAGAGAAACGTAAGGAGAACAGGCTTTTATATCTTTCAGAAACAGACCTTATGACGGGAATAAGAAATAGAGGAAGCGGAGAGGAAGCAATTACAGACCTTATTAAGGAAGGAACTAAGGGGCTTATGTGCCTTCTTGATTGTGATAAGTTCAAGAATGTTAACGATACATATGGACATGTTGTCGGGGATGCAGTAATTATAGCGGTTGCAAGAAGTCTTCAGAGTGTATGCAGGGAACATGATATATGCATGCGCCTGGGAGGTGATGAATTTGCAATGTTCATCCCGGGAATAACAGAAACTAAAGATGCTGAAAGCTTCACGATGAGAGTATTTGCAAAGCTTAAGGACATAAGAATTCCAGAGATGGGAGATGAGAAGATATATGTAAGCATGGGTGAAGCGTTTTATAAAGGGGAAAAGGATATTGATTTTGATGAACTGTACAGACGTGCCGACAGTGCCATGTATAAGAGCAAGAATAATACAGGCTACTGTGCGACACTTGAATGCGTAACTAAGACATTTTAATCAGTTGTATGCTTTAAGAAATTAATAAGCTTTTTGGCTGCAATGCTTTCAGTATGTCTTGATTCACGTATAAGAACAATATCTCTGTCAGGTGCGGATTCGTATAGATTTACAGGAAATATTTCACCACGCATTATATATTCAGAGGCAAGTTCCTCCGGATAGAAGCCAAGCCCTAAGTTTGCCTGAACCATTGCAAGAACCTGATCTGTAGTTGAAGCCTCCAGGTCAAGGTTAAAGTGAAGATTGTTGTCATAGAAGAATTTGGTGTAGTGGTCATGTGTACCGGTACCTTCTGCCATACTTATGAAAGGATAATCCTGCAATTCTTCCAGATGAATTATTTTGTTATCCGGCTGACTGTATTTTGGACCTGCAATAAGTATATCATGGAATGAGCATAGGCTTTCAGATTTCATATCGCCAGTTAAATTAACAGGTGTGGTTACGACAGCAAAGTCTACCAGACCGGCTTTTAGAGCATTAACAGCCTGATTAGTAGAGTGGTTGGTAAGCTTTATCTTGACATCGGGAAAAAGTTCTGTGAATTTCTCAAGTTTTTTAAGAAGGAATATTCTAAGAGCAATCTCGCTTACTCCTATGCATATTGTACCACCGGACAGACTTTTGCTTTTGATAATGGCATTCTCAGCGTCTTCAAGCTGTTTCATTGCGATTGATACATGAGAATACAATGTATTTCCTTCAGGTGTAAGAGTGATGCCTTTGTGAGAACGGTTAAGCAGCTTGCAGTCAAGTTCACTTTCTAATATATTCATGCAGCGGGTTATGTTAGGCTGGTTATTGTCGAGCATGCGGGCTGCTTTTGAAAAACTCTTATATTTTGCAACATAGTAAAATATTCTGTAATAATCTAAGGTCATAGTAATTCTCCAATATATAATTATGATATAAGTGACATATTAAATATACATTTTACATATAGAAAATGCAATACTATAATATAGAAAAAGATGAAAGAAGGCATCGGTATGTTATTTAAGAAAAAGACATTAGATGAAAAAATGGAGAAATATGTAAAGCACCATGACTGGTATGCTATACAGGAAGTAATTACAGGAAGTAAAGAAGAAAAGATTGCAGCAGCTAAGGCTCTTGGTGCAAGTGATGATCAGACCAGTGTGGACTTGTTGTTAAGATTTATTGATGATACAGATGATGATGTTGTATTTGCAGCATGTGAGTCGTTAAGAAAAGTTGGTTCTGAGCATGATACAGCGGATTTACTTGAGCGTATGGGAAAGATTCCAGAAGAGAGAAAAGCTATAAGAGAGGAATTAAGCAAGACAGTCCAGGAACTTCATCACAGACCATAAAACTCATATTTTATCGTTTTTTACATAATCAAAAAGCATTGAAAAAATAATGGGTACAAATCAAGAAATCACTTGATTTGTACCCGTTTTTGATATTAAATAGGAAGTGGTTGCATAGTTGTTAGACGGTGTAATGAAGGATGTTAATTGCGGAGGTTGGATATGTCTGGTAAATCAGAAAATATAATAGAGCTTAAACATATCAGTAAGGTATATAGTGATAATGGATTTAAGGCGGTTGATGACTTTAATCTTGAAGTAAAGCGTGGGGAATTCGTAACATTTTTAGGACCATCAGGATGTGGAAAGACAACCACACTAAGAATGATAGCAGGATTCGAACTTCCTACAGACGGACAGATACTTCTTAACGGAGAAGATATATCACAGCTTCCAGCTAATAAAAGACCGATTAATACAGTGTTTCAGCGTTATGCGCTGTTTCCACATATGAATATATATGAAAATATTGCATTTGGACTTAAGTTAAAGAAGCTTCCTAAAGAAGAAATAAGAAAAAAGGTTAAGCATGTTCTTGATATGGTTGACCTTGAAGGATTTGAGGACAGAAAGATATCTACGTTGTCAGGCGGACAGCAGCAAAGAATTGCAATTGCAAGAGCACTTGTCAATGAGCCAGAAATTCTTATGCTTGATGAACCTCTGGGGGCACTTGATTTAAAGATGCGTAAGGAGATGCAGATTGAGCTTAAGAATATGCATGACCAGCTTGGAATTACATTTATATATGTAACACATGACCAGGAAGAGGCACTTACAATGTCTGATAAGATTGTTGTCTTATCAGAGGGTAAGATTCAGCAGATAGGAACTCCTGAGGATATATATAATGAGCCTAAGAATGCTTTTGTTGCTGACTTTATTGGAGAGAGCAATATTTTCAAAGGTATTATGACAGGACACATGAAAGTAAGATTCTGTGGCGGAGAGTTTGTCGGAATGGATGATGTTCCAGAGGGAACTTTAGTTGACGTTGTTATAAGACCGGAAGATGTAATTATTACAAAGCCGGAGGATGGAACTGTTGTTGGTGAGGTTACTTCAGTTATATTCAAGGGAATGCATTACGAGGTTGCTGTTGAATCCGGAAAGTATGAGATGATAATAAGAACTACCAGGTGTTATCATGTCGGTGATACAGTAGGAATGCAGCTTGAGCCTGATGGAATTCATGTAATGATTGCAGAGGACCATACCACAAGTTTTGTTACAACAATTAATGGAGATTATACGCTCGACTTTAATGGCAAGATAATAAGCTGTGATTTAACACAGGTTATTCCTAAGACTAAGATGTCAGATGGAGTGCTTGTTGATGAAAATGGTGAAAATGTAGATGTTTCAAAGTTCAGGGTTGTTGTTTCAATCCAGCCTGATGATATTGAAATGAGCGATGATGTAACAGCAGGTCTTGTATCAGGTAAGATTATTAACCTTATCTATAAGGGTGACCATTACAGTTATGTAATAAGAACTGAGTATGGTCATGATCTTATTGTAGATGATGAATATCTCTGGAATATGGATGATCATGTTGGTCTTATCATGCCTGAAGAGAAGATGAAATTCCAGTTGAAGAAGTAGGGGGGATAGAAATATGTCTTTTTCACGCAAATATCTAGGAATCCCTTATGGGTTGTTTCTTATATTATTTGTTGCAGCACCACTGTTTGTCCTTGTATATTATGCATTTACTAACGGACAGGGACAATTCAGCATGGTTAATCTGCAGAATTTTTTTACAGACCCTAATACACTTGGAACTCTGTGTTACAGTCTTGTACTTGCATTTGTTGCAACTGCAGTCTGTCTTATAATTGCTTATCCTGTAGCGTATATACTTTCACAGAGTAAGTTAAAGAGAAAAGCGGTAATACTTCTGCTTTTTGTTATGCCTATGTGGATTAATTTCACATTAAGAATTACCGCACTTAAAGAGATATTATCAATGATTGAGGGAAATCTTGCGTATTATCCGTTTATCAATACGATAATAGGAATGACATACGATTTTCTTCCATTCATGATACTTCCGTTATATACAACGCTTTCAAAGCTTGATAAGAGTGTTATTGAAGCAGCATCGGATCTTGGTGCGGATAATTTCCAGACATTTATCAAGGTTATACTGCCATTGTCTGTTCCGGGAATTGTCAGTGGTGTGTCAATGGTATTTCTTCCGGCAATGACTAACTATGTAGTTCTTGATATGCTTTATAACAGCACATATATTATGGGTAGTCTGATTGGAAGTTATTTCAGTGCATATGACTGGCACAATGGCTCAATGATAGCACTGATACTTCTTGTTATTATATGTATTGTCACTCTGGTTTCGGGTGATAAAGAATCAGAAAATGCTGGAAGAGGAGGACTTGTATAATGAAGAAATTTCTGAAATATATGATTATATGCATTGTCCTTTTGTTCATGTATATTCCAATTCTTGTGCTTGCAGTATACAGTTTTACGGATGCCGCTAATATAGGAGCAATACATGCATTTTCAATGCATAATTATGTAACACTTTTTACGACTCCGGAGCTTATTAATATGATAATCGGTTCTGTGCTGCTTGCTGTTGGAAGTGCTGTACTTGCAACAATACTTGGAACAACAGGTGCTATAGGTGCATTTTATTCAAAGGGAAAAGTAAAAGGAGCAATGTCAGTTCTTAATCAGGTTCCTGTTGTCAATGCAGATGTAGTTACAGGCTTTTCTATCTGTATTCTTCTTGTAGTTGTATTAGGTGTCAGTAAGGATACGTATATTCCTCTTGTTGTGGGACATGTTATACTGAGTGCACCGTTCGTATATCTGGCTGTTGTTCCTAAATTAAAACAGATGGATCCAAGTCTGTATGAAGCAGCACTTGACCTTGGTGCAACACCTGTGTATGCACTTTTTAAGATAATAATACCTCAGATTGCTTCCGGCATAGCATCAGGATTTGTTATGGCAGTTACATTATCACTGGATGATTATTTCGTTGCAACATACACTAAGCCTGCAACATTTGACACAATAAGTACTTATGTTGTTAATGCAACCAAGGGTTCACAGACTGATATTAAGACTGCTTTGTGGGCTTTATCTACAATAATATTCCTTATTGTTATTGTAGTTGAGATAGCAATTAATCTTGCACCAGCAAGAAAAGCTGTACGAGAGGAGGCTGGAGCTGATGAATAAGATTATTGGAAAGATAAATGTGTTAATACTTTCAGTTTTAATGATAGTAATCGGTACAGCAGCAGTAACAGGAGTATTTAATACAAACCGTCTTACAGCGGTGGCAGCAGACGATACAATCATACTCCGTGTGTGCAACTGGGAAGAATATATTGATACCGGAGACTGGAGTGATGATGATATAATTGACCTTGAGAGCGGAAGCATAAAGGGTGAGAATTCGATAATTACTGATTTTGAGAACTGGTACTATGAGAATTATGGCAAGAAAGTTAAGGTACAGTACAGTTGTCTTGGAACTAACGAGGAACTGTACAACATGCTTACTCTGGGTGATGATTACGATGTAATCTGTCCTTCAGAATATATGATAATGAAGCTTATGGCAGAGGACTGGCTTGAGCCATTTTCAGATGATTTCTATGATACATCGATTGCTAATAATTACTATGCTAAGGGTGTATCTCCATTTATCAAGAAAACATTTGACGAGAATAAGATTAATGGTGAGTCATGGAGCCGCTATGCTGCAGGATATATGTGGGGTATAACAGGAATCGTGTACAATCCTGATAAGGTGACAGAAAAAGAAGCATCTACATGGACGATAATTGATAACAGCAAATTCAGACGTCAGATAACGATTAAGGATAATGTAAGAGATTCCATGTTTGCAGCTGTTGGTGCAATTAAGTCAGACAAGTTAAAGTCAGCGTCATTTATAAACAGTCCTGATTATCGTGAAAAACTTGCCGAGGAGATGAATGATACTTCTGAGGCAAATGTGGACAGGATTCAGGAGTATCTTCAGTCAGTTAAGAATAATGCCTATTCATTCGAGACTGACAGTGCCAAGACTGATATGATAACAGGAAAGGTAGTCGCAGGTTATCAGTGGTCTGGAGATGCTGTATATACTATGGACCAGGCTGACGAGGATGATTTTCAGCTTAATTTTGCAGTACCTGAAGAATGTACTAACCTTTATTTTGACGGCTGGGTAATGTTAAAGTCTGGAATTAATGGCAATTCAGAGAAAAAGCAGGCAGCACAGAGCTTTATTAACTTTCTGTCAAAACCTGAAAATGCTGTAAGAAACATGAGCTATATTGGATATACATCAGTTATATCAGGTGGTGACAGTGATGTTGTATTCGACTATGTAAAGTGGAACTATGGAGCAGATGAAAGTGATACAGATGTTGTAGATTATCCTCTTGGATATTTCTTTTCAGGTGATTCTGATGATGAAAGATATGTACTTAAAGTTCCAGAAGAACAGACATACAGACAGTTATCAGCACAGTATCCTACGCAGGAGGTTATGGATAGAAGTGCTATTATGCAGTATTTTGATGCTGAAGAGACAACAAGAATTAATCAGATGTGGATTAATGTAAGATGTTATAACATTAAGAATGTTCCTGTGTGGGTATGGGTTCTTGCAGGTATTATTGTCGTGGCTTTAATAGCATTATCTGTAAAACTTAAGATAAATAAGAAATATGATTAATAAGCATTTGATTATAAATTGACAAATAACCAAATGTTGCTATTATATATGTCAGACAGAATGAATCTGTATGACAGTGCAAAGGAGCACAGAATTTCTGAGAAATCAGAGGTTCTGTGCTTTTTCTTTTTGCAGAATGGAGGAAATTATGGCAACAGAATCAAGTATTATGGACTCTAACAGTTTTAAGGAAGAATATGCATCTATGTTAAGTCCTAAAACAAGGGAAATGATTAGTAAGAGAGAAAAATACCTTGGAGGTGCTTACAGACTTTTTTATAGAAAGCCACTTAACATTGTCCGTGGAGAAGGAGATTATCTGTGGGATGATGAAGGTAATAAATATCTTGATATGTATAACAATGTAGCTGGTGTAGGACATTGTAACCCTGCTGTTGTAAATGCAGTTACAGAACAGATGAAAACGCTTAATACACATACAAGATATCTTCATGAAAAAATTCTTGATTACAGTGAAGAACTGCTTGCACTTATGCCTGATGAGATTAATAAGATAATGTATATGTGTACAGGTTCAGAAGCTAATGACCTTGCACTTCGTGTGGCAGAAGCCTATACGGGTGGTACCGGTATAATTATCACACAGGAAGCCTACCACGGAACAAGTGCATTAACATCAGGCTGTTCACCTTCACTTGGAGCCGGTCAGCCATTACTTCCTAATGTAAGGCTTATAACAGCACCAGATTATTACCGTCATGGTGGAACACCAGAAGAATTCACAGCATGGTATGCGTCAGAGATGCAAAAGACTATAGATGAATTAAATGAGGCAGGATATAAGTTTTCTTGTTTCCTTGCTGATTCAATATTCTCATCAGATGGTATATATCCTGACCCTGTAGGATTCTTAAAAGCAACAGTAGATGTTGTACATAAGAATGGCGGAGTATTTATAGCAGATGAGGTTCAGCCGGGATTTGCAAGAACCGGACAGGCATTCTTTGGATTTGCAAGACACGGAATTGTTCCTGATATGATAACAATGGGTAAGCCGATGGGTAACGGAATTCCAATCTCAGGACTAGCGGCAAAGGAGGATGTACTTGCAGCCTTCAGCGACAAGCTTCCTTACTTTAACACATTTGGCGGTAATCCTGTATCAATAGCCGCTGCCCAGGCTGTTCTTAAATATATTAAGGATGAAAATCTTCAGGAACACTGTAAGAAAGCAGGTGCGGCACTTCTTAAGGCACTTAAAGAGGTACAGGAGAGACACCCTGAATCAGTAGGTGATGTAAGAGGTGCAGGTTTGTTCCTAGGATTTGAATTCGTTAAGAATGATGGCAACAAGACACCTGATAAGGATATGGCGTTGAATGTAATAGAGATGTTAAGAGATGAGCATATTCTTACATCAGTTATAGGCCATTACGGAAATATCTTAAAGCTTCGTCCACCAATGGTATTTTCAGAGAACGATATTGACTGGTTTGCAACATCTCTGGATAAATGTATTACAAAGCTTGAAAACAAATAAATTGAAAAAATCGGACACAGACATTAACATCTGTGTCTTATTTTTTGCTTACAACAAAAATTTTACATAAGATTTACAGGGCAATTATTGTAAGTTTACCACATAGGGATATAGTAATGACAATTCGTTGCACAACAGTATACGAATAAATATATCTCATTATGTGGAGGAAAAAATGAAGAGAAGTAAGAATTTATTAAGAAAAGGTGCAGCACTAGCTGCAATGTCAACAGTTCTTGTAAGTCAGGCGCCACTCATTAATGCATTTGCATATGGTGAGGCGGATGTGAGTCAGAGTACATTCAAGCAGGATACAGATAATTCAGCAGATTTCCAGAACTGGCTTTCTAATGTATGGCAGGGAGGAGAAAAAGCTTATGCACAGACTGAAAATGTGGCTTTAACTCCAGGCTCAGATGCGGCAGATCTTAATTTTTCATGGTATTCAGCTGGAAAAGGAACACCAGCAGTAAAGGTATGGAAGGATGGCTCAAAGTCATCAGCCAAGGTTGTAACAGGTAATGCCGAGTCTATCAGTGCTGAGAACTGGCAGGGAAAGTCATACAGTGCAGCTAATAAGGTAAACATAGCTGATTACTTTGAAGAGAACACACAGTATCATTACCAGTACACAGACAATTACACAGGAGATGACAGTGTATGGTCTGCTGAATATGATTACACAACTAAGGCAACTGATAAGTTTTCAGTTATTCTTACCGGTGACCCTCAGGTTGGTGCTTCAGGAAGCAGTTCAGATAAATCAGCTAATGATGCCAGTGTTGCAAGAGATGCATACAACTGGAACAAGACAATGCAGCAGGCATTAAAGACATGTCCAGATGCATCATTCCTTTTGTCAGCAGGTGATCAGATTAACCAGTCTGGTGCAGCTAAGGATGATGATAAAAAGACAAGAGAGAGTGAGTATGCAGGATATCTTTATCCATCAGTATTCAGAAGCCTCCCAATCGCTGCCACAATTGGTAACCACGATATGGCTGGTGCAGATTATTCAGCACATTTTAACAATCCTAATTCAGAGGATAAGTTAGGAAGTACAGCAGCAGGAAGCGATTTCTATTTCAATTATGGAGATGTGTTATTCATATCATTAAACAGCAATAACCGTAATCAGGAGGAACACAGAACATTTATGAAAAAAGCTGTAGCAAGCAACCCTGATGCAAAGTGGAAGGTTGTAATATTCCATAGTGATATCTATGGTTCAGGACAGCCACATGCAGATACAGATGCTGCTACTAACAGAATTGTATTTGCACCATTAATGGATGAATTTAACGTTGATATATGTCTTACAGGACATGACCACACATTTTCAAGAAGTTATCAGATTCTTGATGGAAATGTAGTTGACTATGATATAAGCAGCGGTTCGGTAACTAATCCGGATGGAACTCTTTATATAACAACAGGTTCAGGCTCAGGTTCTAAGTACTACAATCTGCTTAACTACACACCATACTACATTGCAGAGAGAACTAATGCATGTCTCCCATCATTCTCAACAATTGATTTTTCGAGCGGCTCACTTACCATCAAGACATATGACTACAATGGTAATAAATATGCGGATGATTTTACAATCAATAAGACTAATACAGATATGTCAGTGGATGAGGTTATTAATAATGCAGAAGCTTTAATTAACGGCACAGAGGTTAATTATACAGAAGCCAGCATGAATTCTCTTAAAGATGCTCTTTCAGCATTAAAGAAGATTAAGGCAGCATATACAACAGACAAGGATCCAATGCTTGCAGATATCGTAAATAATTATGGTAAAGATACTGACAGAGTGTCAGGATATGGTTCTGTAAAGAATGCAGCAGATAAGTCAACATCTGAAAGTGGAAAGAGTGTTAACAGATTTAAGAAGGGTGTATCAACACTTCTGGACAAGACTATATACATTCAGGCACAGGAAGGTGCACAGGCACAGCTTGCGGATTATAAGTCTGAGAATGCACCTAAGATTGATGCCAAGGCATTAGAGGATGCAAAAACTGCAGTTGTTAATGCAATTAATGCACTTACTGTACAGGAAGATAACAATACTGTAACAGAACCATCTGCACCGGCAGATAATACTTCAACCAATTCATCAGCTGATAATGGCAAAGCTCCACAGACAGGAGATAACATGCTTGCAAGAGTATATGCTTGTATGGCTGCCGCCGCAGCAGGTATCGGCGCTGTTATAGTTGGAATCAGAAAGAAGGAAGACATTTGCGAAAGATAATAGACACATTTGGTAAATACCTTGTTGTGGCACTTATTATGATTGCGATGTTTCTATTCTACACAAGTGTAGAAAGAAAACCACTGCTTGCCAAAGACAATACTAAGTTTGTTAAGGCAGTGGTTATACAGAATGATAATGAAGACCTTCAGGCTGCCGCTGACTTAGAAAGTGGCGACAGCCAGGAGGTTGTTTTACGTATTAAATCAGGAAGCCACAAGGGAGAAGAAGTAAAAGCGTACAGTCTTAACGGATATCTGTACGGAGCCAACTGTAAGGTTGGAACAAGGGTAATAGCTAATATAAGTGAATATAATGGAAATCTCTCAGCCAATGTATATAATTATGACCGTGAACCGGAGATAATTGCGTTATTAGCAGCATTTTTCGGACTTATGTGGCTGGTTGGAGGAAAGAAAGGTTTCAATTCAGTACTCGCACTTATATTCACATTTGCAGTTGTAGTAATGATGTATATTCCGATGATGTATATAGGTGTTTCACCATTTATTGCAGCTACATTATCAGTTGTCATAATTACGCTGATAACATTTATTCTACTGGCAGATTTTCAGAAGAAATCAATTGGCGCTATGCTTGGTACAATAGCCGGAGTGGTTGTATCAGGTCTTATAGCACTTGTTTTCGGACATTTTGGACATGTAACAGGATACAATGTTGACGATATAGAGAACCTTATATATGTAGGCCAGAATTCAAAGCTTGACATAGGCGGAATGCTGTTTTCTGGAATACTGATTGCATCGTTAGGAGCTGTAATGGACGTTGCAATGTCAGTTTCATCATCATTACATGAGATTAAAGAAAACAGACCTGACATATCAGCAAGGGAAATATTCCGTTCAGGAATTAATATTGGACGAGATATGATAGGAACAATGTCTAACACACTTATTCTTGCTTATGCAGGAGGAAGTCTGGGACTTGTCATGATAATATACGCATATTCATACCAGATGCACCAGATTCTTAACATGTACTCGGTTGCAATTGAGATAATGCGTGGAATATCAGGAACAATGGGCATAATACTTACAGTGCCGATAACTTCATTGATAATGTCAGTTCTGCTGACACAGAAAGGGAAGAAGTAAGATATGAGCTTGCCGTGATGTGAGTTGGATTTCTGGCTTTTTGAGTCAGAAACCTACTAGAAATGACTTGCGCGATATTGTAGTAGGTCTTTAGAAGGAAGCTTATAAGATGAGAAGAGGCAGAAACCTACTAAGTGGGCAAATATATCAAGTTTAGTATGCTTTTTTCAGTTGAAATGCATCTATTTTGGAGAATAATTGCTGGGAAAAGCCTACTAAAATGTATCTGGATAATGAATGAGTGGGTTTAATGGTTGAAATCAACGTATTAAGTTGGAAAATATACCTACGAAATCGAGAATTTACAGGCGTTTAGTGGGTTTTCTCCAACAAACTGTTGCCAACAGGCTATCAATCAATTCATATTAATTAACAGATATGCTTTAACAGAATAAAATGATATAATATTCCCAGAAACTAATGCATGTAGTTAAGGGGGATTTATGTCAGATACAGTATTAATAGAGGAAGAAAAAGATATAGAACATATAGCAGCCATCAAAGTAGCCGTCATCAGAAAAAAGATGATGGCTGCTTTTTGTGTTATGGCAGGAATTGCTATACTTATAATTGCTGTTACGACTGGATTTTATGAATTAAAATTCAGGGCACTGGCAGCAGGCTTGTATAACATAGATGAAAAATCAGGAGAATATCTGATAGATATGATGTTTTATAACAGGTATTCATTGAGTGATGTATCAAAGTATAAGAACGTAGTCAAGGAGTGCGGCTATACAGAGAATGGTGCATCATATATGTATTATAGAAGTGGTCAGTGGATAATTGCAGTGGCAGGAATAATTATAATTATAGTTGTAATGGCAGCATGTATAAGGATGATTGTAAAAATCGGACATAATGATATCTATTCATATGTTATTAATCTAGATACAGAGAACCAGCAATTAAAGAAAAAACAGAAAGCAGATGAAAGATTTCTTGTTGAGCGTAATGAGAAACTGCAGAATTTTACAGAGAATATTGCACATCAGATTAAGACACCTCTTACTGCACTCAGTCTTGCATTAGACAGATTAGAGGAGAGCGGTGAGAACAGGGAGCTTCTTGAAAGATGTTTTGAACAGATTGAAAGAATCAGGTCATTTATAAGTAAGCTGATGACAATAAGCAGAATGGAAGCAGGCAAGATAATCATGACAGAGCAGGACATTAATGTGAACAGCATGCTTTGTGATGTTGTGAACCAGCTTCCTAAGAATGACTGCAATATAACGGTGGAATGTGATGACAAAGACTATTGCATCAATGCTGATGAAGAATGGATAAGAGAAGCATTTATCAATATAATACAGAACAGCAGCGAGTTGTGCGATAAGGTTGAAGTTAAAGCTGCATGCCGTGATGACAAATGTATAGTCAATATTAAGGATAATGGAAGTGGATTTGAAGAGGACCGGATACCGTATGTATTTGACAGGTTTGAGACAACGGGAAGTGCTGCCGCAGGGCATGCCGGTATAGGACTTAACCTGTCCCGGCTCATTATTGAAGCACATCATGGAACCGTAGATGTGCGTAATAACGAGGACGGAAAGGGTGCTGTTATAAGGGTACAGATACCAAGATATGTTCTTAAGAGAAAGGCTGAATTGTAAGATACGTGTAAGGTTAGTGCATTACAATATAGAAAATGTACTGTCTGGGAGGGAATATGACCAAGATACTTATATTGGAAGATGATGATTTTATAAGGCAGCAGCTTGCAGGAATATTACAGGAAAAAGGATATTTAGTTGTGGAAGCGGCAAGCGTAGGACAGTTTAATAATATATATGAACAGGAAGAAGCTGTAATAGATGTATTCTTGTTAGATGTATATCTGCCTGATGGCAATGGATTTGATGTCTGCAGGAAGATAAGAGAACACGGAAGTCAGATAATAATATTTTTAACATCGTGTGATGATGAAGACAGTATTATTAAAGGACTTGACTGCGGCGGTGATGACTATGTTGTGAAGCCGTTCAGGGTTGCGGAGCTTGTATCAAGAATAATGGCTAATGTTAGAAGAATATCAGGTGGCACAGACATTTATAAAGATGGAACTCTTACAGTAGACTTTAAGAATAAGTCAATTATTCATGCAGATAAACAGATATGTGTGTCTCCGACAGAATTTCATGTATTAGAGATACTTATAAACAACAAGGGACTTATTGTAAGAAGAGATACATTTTTTCAGAAAATGTGGGACAGATACGGAACATTTGTAGAGGATAATACGCTGACAGTTACTGTGAGCAGGCTAAAGACAAAGCTTGGAAACCGTGAGGACGGCAGAGCTTATATAGAGACAATCCGCGGAATCGGCTACCGGTGGAAGATTAATTAAGAGAGACTTCGCAGTTGTTTGTCCATATCATATATATCCCCTGTCAGTATGAGTGTTTATAGCACAAAACTTTCAGGATGACATCGCTTAGCAGGAGTAAATGCCGCTATCTACAAAGTTTATTACAGTCCACAAAAGCAAACGCACTTCGTTTGAACGAGCTTTTGTGAACTGACCTTATGTATATAGCGGCATTAACTCCTGGACAGCTCGTCATATTCAAATTTTGTGCTATAGACACTCATACCAGCATTACACATATAAAATGGACAAAGAACTGCGAAGTCTTATAAAAATATTTGGCTGTAAGGTTTTTGTAAGGTTCGCATGATAATGTATAAGCATGGTAATAAGGTATATACATAAATCTTACAGGGGGTACTTGAATGAATGTTTTAAAGATTACTTTCAAAAGTATAAGGAGACGGTTCTCGCAGATATGGAAGGCGGCGCTTACAACACTTGTGGCGGTGTTTTTTGTGACAGCGGTTCTTATATTTCAGGAGAATATGTACCAGTGGCAGATGTCATCCAATAAGTCAAGATTCGGAGACTGGTTCATATGTGAGAGAAGTAAGAAAGAAGCTAACGAAATATTAAGCACACATAATTATCTGTGTGAGCCGGTCAGCGCGAAAAGCAGTGTGGAGTTATATGACAGTGAATGGAATGAGACGAAGTTGCATATAGGAAGCATGACAGACGATTTCATTAAGCAGGGCAGATTAAAACTTGACGAAGGCCGTATGCCACAGAATAATGATGAGATTGCAATGGATTGGAATACATTGTTAAAGCTTGGATATGCAGGGGAGTTAGGACAGAAGATAACAATATATTATTATCGTGCAGATAATATTAATTATGAGTCAGATCAAAGAATCGAAACATATACATTAGTAGGAATATTCCAGAATTATACCAATATATGGCAGAACGGGAAAATGATTCCAGGAGCATTAGTTACAGATGAGAAGTTAAACGATTTTGATTATAAAATTGATAATCTGTATCTGTATGGATTCAAGGATTCGATAAGAACAAGTGAATATGCAAATGTTTATAAGAAGATAAAGGAAGACATAAGGTGCGAGACAGTATATAATGCGGCAGTATATGATTATTCACCATGGAAGTCAGCAACAGTTTACATGTATATGTATGTTGTAGTCATGGTTATTGGAATTCTCGCATTGTCATACCAGCTTATTGAATACAGGAATACAAGACGCAAGTCGTATAATATGTTCAGCCAGATGGGAATGACTAAAGCAGGCATCCGTAAAATGTATATAACAGAGAACGCATTTATACTGATTCCGGCAGGAATTATTGGCATTCTGCTTGCACTGGCAGTAGGACACTTTACAGGACAGGCACTTGAAGCCAAGTCTGGTTATGAATTCTACAGGGTGAATATGGAGGTTATTATTAAAAGTGCCAGTTCGGTGGTGATTGCAGTTATAGTTGAGGAACTTAGCGGAATAATATCCAACATACATTTCTATAGAAAGAAAGCAGTGTCCAAGAAATGGGTAAGCAGACCGGTACATATGCGTTATAAGAAAAGCCGTATGAACAGGCATAATCTTGTAAGGTCTGTAAGTTCAAGATTTATAAGAAAAGATGGGGCTTTGATGGCTGTCGGAATAAGGCTTTTTGCATTATGTATATGTGGAGTTATTATATTTTCTGCTTTGAAGATTCAAAATGCTTTTAAAGAATATAAGAGCAATGACAGTGTGCCGGATATATATGGATATATTGATGTTAATCAGGATAAAACGGCATTATTTATGAACTACTGGTATTATCTTAAGGACTATAATAATCTGCCGCTGAAGTCAATGAATTATACTGGTGAAATCACAAGCAGGAATGACATGAGTGAGTATGTCAGTAAGCAGAGAATACGATATAACATACATTTTGATAAGATAAAGGAATTAGTTGAAGCCGGAAATATGTGGGACTGGAATGATGCAATCAAGGTTAATGACAGTGACAGCATAGGAAGGTCACTTGGCTTTATTAATATGGGGCAGAGTAAATATTTAAAAGATCCTAATAATAATATTCTGGAAGGATTTTCTAAGGAATTTATTGACGAGCTGATGGAGATTAATGGAATAAATTCCGTGTCATATTCTGTATTTGAATCAGAAAGAAGCTGGTTCTGGGATTCACAGGATTATGAAAAGATGCAGACATTTACATTTCATCCTGAAAAAAGTTCATATCATAAAGAGCATCTTCCTGATTATGGAGACAGGTATTTGTTTTCTACAGAATATGCACAGCCAACCAAAGAACTATACAGCAAACTGGAGAAATATATAGATAAAGAGTATGTTGATTATGAAGCATTTAAGGAAGGAAAACAGGTGGTTTTATTCTTAAGAGATCTGCCAGAGGGTGGATATGATGACACTATTAATGCCGGAGATACACTTTATTATAATTATTACAGAGTAGATGAGAATACGTATGGTGATGAGAGTAATATAATTGATTCTTCATATTTTTCAATATTTCCTTATGATAAAGCATATAACAGGTATTTATTAGATTACAACAATACACATGATTTTAATCCTGATTATAAGCTTATGGAAAAGCTCGAAGCAGCTTATGATGCATGCGTTGCTCCACAGGTTGCTGCTGTTGTCAAAGTTACTGACGAGGTTATGGAGGATTTCAATGGAATAATTCCGACATTTGGTTATTATACCGCAATTGCAAGTATTAACATGGCACAGCAGGCGGTTGACAGACAGAAAGATATTATGGAGAGACTTATTGGAGAAGAGTTAAGCGGTGATATGGATTTTGAACTGTGTTACAACCAGATAAGCATAAAGTATGACCTGACATCAACATTTTCAGCAACCAATAATAAGATAGGTGTGTATTTCAACAATAACGATATCTCTTATAGCAGTAATGTTGATATCAAGAATACATACAGAACACAGCTTATCAACAGTATACTGCAGTATGGAATCACTATTATTGCAATGATAGTTATGCAGCTGTTAATTATGGCAATTGTTATAAGAAACCGTATTAACAGAAGAAAAGAAAAAATGATGCTTTTGCACAGTCTGGGAATGAGGCGTGGAAAGATTGTTTCAGTATGTATGCTTGAGGCACTTCGGGAATCGGTATGGTGCGTGATTACAATGCCATTGTTATTGTTAATGGAACTGCTGATGTTTACTGGATTTGTGAGGAAACTATAAAAATATGGATAGAAGGGATGGGTATATTATGAACGAGATTATGTTAAGAGCGGAGAACATTGAAAGAACTTATCATGCCGGAAGCGTTGATGTTCCGGCACTCAAGAACTGCACACTTGAGTTTGGACAGGGGGAATTTACAGCAATAATAGGAAAGAGTGGTTCAGGTAAATCAACACTTTTGAGGATTCTTGGAAGTGTTGACGAGCCGGATACCGGAAGTGTTATTATTGCCGGAAAGAAGATAACAGGAATGAAGGACAAGGAATTGTCAGAGTTCAGAAGAAGAAATATAGGATATATATATCAGGATTACAGCCTTTTTCCAGAATTCACAGCATATGAAAATGTTGTTATGCCGATTCTTATAGATGGCAAGAAGCCTGATGAGAATGAAGTTGATGATTTGTTAGAGGAATTGGGAATATCGCATTGTAAGAATAAGTTTCCATCGCAGATGTCAGGTGGTGAACAGCAGAGAGTTGCGATAGCAAGAGCGCTGATTACTCATCCGGCTGTAATCCTTGCTGATGAGCCGACTGGTAATCTTGACGCAGGAAGTGCGGGAACAGTTGCACAGATGTTATCCAAGGCAAGCCAGAAGCATAATCAGACAATAATTATGGTTACGCATGACAGACAGATGGCAGATTATGCGGATAAGATAATTACTATAGTAGATGGTGTGTGTCAGTAACATAGAAGTACATACGAAAGGGGGATTGCGTATGTCGGTATTTGGGATTACTCTGTTGAGCATTAAAAGACGTATGCCGCAGATTATCAAAGCAGCGTGTACCACGCTTGCAGCCGTGTTTTTTGTAACAGCGGTTCTTATATTTCAGGAGAATATGTACCAGTGGCAGATGTCGTCCAATAAATCAAGATTCGGGGACTGGTTTATATGTGAAGTGACATCGAAAGAACCTAATAATTCTTTAAGTGAGCATGCTTATCTTAATGCGCCGGTCAAGGCAGTTACATGTGTGGATATGTTTAATAAAGACTGGAAGATGACAGGGTACATACTTGGAAGCTTTGACGAAGCATTTGTTAAACAGGGAAGGCTTAAACTGAATGCAGGTCATCTTCCACAGGAAGATGATGAGATAGCAATGGACTGGAATACATTGCTGTCATTGGGATACACAGGCGAGATAGGAGAGACAATCACAATCAGATACTGCGAGGAAAACAGTGTATACAACAATGAGGCAAGACACGAAAAACAGTTCCGTTTGTCAGGTATATTTGCCAATTATACAAGCATATGGAAATACGGTAAGAAGATGCCAGGAGCTGTTGTAACTGAAAATGCGCTTTCAGCATTTAATACAAAATGCAAGAATTCATATCTGTATTCATTGAAAGAATCTGTCAGGGCATCAGATTATGCTATTGTTTATAAGAAGATTAAAGAGGATGCAAAGACAGAGACAGAATACAATTCGGCAGTATATGATTATCAGCCATGGAATTCGGCGGCCGTGTATGCATACATGTATATAGTTGTAATGGTAATTGGAATACTTGCACTTTCGTACCAGCTTATTGAATACAGGGGAAGAAGAAAGACGGCATATCAGAGATTCAGAAGACTTGGCATGGATAAGTCCATGATGCGGAAAATGTATATCATCGAGAATGCACTTATAATTATTCCGGCAGGTATAGCAGGACTCCTTCTGGCATTGCTCACAGGTCAGGCAATAGGAAAGGGATTAGAGATTAATAATGGCTTTCATTTCTATAAAATCACTGCCGGTATAATAATAAAAAGCGTGTGTTCCGTAATTGCGGCAATTGTTGTAGAAGAGCTGGCAGGTCTGATTGCTAATCAGTGGCAAAAAAATAAAGGCGGTAATGTTAAGAGTAAGAATAAGAAAATTGTATCTGCCAATATGGAAGGAAAGCAGTCACGCATGAAGCCATATAATCTTGCTTCGACAATCAGCCAGAGACTGATGCAAAATGATGGGGTGTTTATGATTGCAGGACTCAGGATATTTGCATTATGCATATGTGGAATACTTGTGTTCTCAGCTGTAATGATAAGAAAATCATATGCTGACTATAAGAAGAATAATGAACTTCCTGATATATATGGATACCTTGATCCGTCAGATTCTGAGTATGAAATGACTCTGTACTATTATTCATATATAAAAGGATATTATAATATACCTGAACAGGATGATATATATGGCGTCAGCGAAAGAAGCCAGCTTCTTAATAAAGCATGGAAAGAACGAAACAGGTTTAATATAAGCTTTGATGAATTAAAAAGCAAAATGAATAATTCCTTCATGAGAATTAAATATAATGATGAAGATTTACTGGAATTAGATAGGATAAATATTCACTATGGGCGTAGGTACTGTAAAAGAGGTAACACTAATCTGCTCAGCGGTTTTACTAGCGAATTCCTTGAAGAAATTGACAATATAAGCGGAATAGAATCAATATCGTATTCTGCTTATGAATCAGAAAGAAAATGGTTCTGGGATAATCAGGATTATCATAAGATGGGGCTGGATATGATATCGCCAGATATGTCTAATTCAAGAGATACACCGATTACAGATTATGGTTATCGTTATATATTTTCTACGGAATATGTTAATCCGACCAAAGAACTTTATAAGAAACTTGAAAAATATATTGATAAAGAGTACAGAAACTATGATGATTTCGTCAATGGCAGACAGGTTGTGGTATTCTTACAGGATGCACCTGATGGAAGCTATGATGATACGCTTAAAGCAGGAGATACACTTAATTACAATTATTATGAACTGCCGGTAGATGCCAGTTTCCATGTTCCAATGAACATTGCAGGTGGAAGATATGTATATCCATATGATAAAGCATTTTTCGATAAATACAATAATTCAGGCAAAATTGATCTGCATGCCCACTATTATGTCTCAGGAGGAAATATGATAGGAGGCACAGGTACAGAAAATCCTGTAAGGGAGCAGGTTATTGATGGATATGAAGTATTATTCGGGGCATGTGTATCACCGACTGTTGCAGCAGTTATAAAAGTAACTGATGATATAAGAGAGGATTTCAACGGAATAATGGTCGATTATGGTTATTACACAGCACTTGCCGGAATGTCACTGGCAGAGCAGGCAGTTGATAACCAGCGAAACCTTATGGAGAGAATGACAGGTGATGAGATGACGGGTGACCTTGATTTCAGCCTGCATTATAACCAGTTGAGTGTACAGTATGATTTATCATCAGCATTTTCAGCAACTAATAACAAGCTGTCAGTGTACTTCGAGAATAATGACCTTGCATATGGTTCTAATGTTGACGCAAAGAATATATACAGAACACAGCTTATCAACAATATTCTTCAATATGGAATAACAATAGCAGCGGCAGTTGTAATCCAGCTTCTTATAATGGCAATCATTGTAAGAAACAGGATTGAACGCAGAAAAGAAAGATATAAGCTGCTTCATGGTCTGGGGATGAGAAGGGGAACGATAGTAAGAATCTGTATGCTTGAAGCATTAAGAGAATCAGTATGGTGCATATTCACAATGCCACTGATACTTATAATGGAACTGCTTATGTATACGAGAAAGAATCTGGTTGAATAATTAAATATTATCGTGTATCATTAGAAAAAGAGCCACTCGATGGCTCTTTTTTTACGAAAAGGACAGGTAGATAATATGAATCAGACATATATGAAGGAGCAGAAGATACTCCCATTGTTATTAAAAATGTCGCTTCCAATGGTAATATCAATGATGGTTAATTCATTGTACAACATTGTTGACAGTTTCTTTGTTGCTAAGATAAGTGAAAATGCGATGACAGCTTTGTCACTTGTATTTCCGGTACAGAATCTTATAAGCTCGGTTATGATAGGATTTGCAATAGGAATTAATGCAGTTATATCATTTTTTATGGGCGCACAGAACCAGAAGCAGGCAGATAAAGCAGCCAGTCAGGGCATGCTCTTAAGCTGCATACATGCTGTTGTGCTTACTGTGATATGCATAGCAGGCATGCCGGTATTTCTAAAAATGTTTACAAAGGACGCAGAGATAGTTTCACTGGGACTTAAATATTCCAATATTGCATTTGCATTTTCAATAATGCTTGGAATTGAGCTTATGTTTGAGAAGGTGTTTCAGGCAGTTGGAAGAATGAATGCTTCTATGGTCTGTCTTATGACAGGCTGTATAGTTAATATTGTGCTTGACCCGATGATGATATTCGGAATAGGCCCATTTCCTGCAATGGGGATTGAGGGCGCTGCACTTGCGACAGGAATAGGTCAGACTTCGGCAGCTGTGCTATATATCATAATATATATTGTTAAGCCTATTCCGGTTAAATTCAGAAAATCGGAGATGAGAATAGAACGTTCGATGGCAAAAAGACTTTATTCTATCGGTATGCCGGCAAGCTTAAGCCTTGCACTTCCATCTATTCTTATATCGGTGCTTAATGTAATACTTGCTGCGTACTCGGCTGTGTATGTATTCGTGCTTGGAGTATATTACAAGCTGCAGACATTTCTGTATCTGCCGGCCAACGGAGTTGTACAGGGAATGAGACCGCTTATGGGCTATAACTATGGAGCAGGAGAGCATGAGAGAGTAAGAAAGATATATAAGACATCAATGGTACTTATATTTGCTATTATGGCAGCAGGTACAATTCTCTGTCTCGCAATACCGGGTTCACTTATCGGTCTGTTTACAAGTAATCCAGACACAATAAATGCCGGCGAGACAGCGTTAAGAATAATAAGTGCCGGATTTATTGTATCAACGGTATCAGTTACTTCGGCGGGTGCACTTGAAGGACTTGGGAAAGGATTTCCGTCACTTATTATATCTGTATGCAGATATGTTGCGGTAATAATTCCGGTTGCATTCATAATGTCAAGGATAGTCGGAGCTGTTGGCGTATGGCATGCTTTCTGGATTACAGAGGTGATTACATCAGTAATTTCTTATATGGTATATAAGAAAAATGTTAAATAATTATAAAAATGTCTTCTTGACATTGCTTGACCTTGGAAATACAATAGTTGCATATACAACAATTGGAGGTGCAAGTAATGTTGAGAAGAATTTTTTCTTATATGAAAGAATATAAGAAATACGCATGGCTGGCGCTTATATGTATAGGTGTTGAAGTCGTGCTTGAGATTATGGTGCCTAAGCTGATGGCTGACCTGATTGATATAGGTGTGACCAATTCAGATGTGCCATATATAATAAATAAAGGTATACAGATGGCTGTATGTGCAGTTGCTGCACTTATATTAGGTGTGGGAAGTGCAAGATTTTCTGCACTTGCAGGTCAGGGACTGGGTGCTAATATAAGAAAGGCTGAGTACGGGAAACTTCAGTCTTATTCATTTTCTAATATAGACCATTTCAGTGTTTCATCATTAGTCACACGACTGACAAGTGATGTGACTAATATCCAGAATGCTGTGTCAACAGGAATGCGTCCATTTGGACGAAGCCCGGTAATGCTGATATTTGCAACGACACTGGCATTCCGGATTAATTCCACACTGGCACTGGTCTTTCTTGTAGCACTGCCAATTCTGGCAGTCCTGCTCATTATAATAATCATTAATGTTGGTCCACGATATGGAAGAATGCAGGGAGCAGTTGACCTTGTAAACAGGTGTATAGAGGAGAATCTTACAGCAGTAAGAGTTGTTAAATCATATGTGCGTGGTGACTACGAGATTGAAAAATTTAGGAATGTTAATGATAATCTGAAAAACGAGTCAGAGAAAGCATTTGGAATAGCCGTACTTAACATGCCTGCTATGCAGTTCGTTATGTATTCTACAATTCTTGGTATTCTTCTTATAGGCGGAAGACTGATTAATTCAGGACAGATGATGATTGGACAGCTTACTTCTTTCTTGAGCTATGTTCTTCTGATACTTAATTCTCTTATGATGATGTCAAATGTGTTCCTTCTTATGACAAGGTCACTTGCTTCTGCAGAAAGAATTATGAAGATAATTGATGAGCCGATTGATATAACTGATGAGAATGCAAAGGACATTGAAGTTAAGAAGGGTGAGATTGAATTTAATCACGTCTGGTTTAAATATAAGGATACTGCTAAAGAATATGTGCTGTCAGATGTTTCATTTCACATTAATGCAGGACAGACAGTCGGAATAATCGGCCAGACAGGTTCATCAAAGACGACGCTTATCCAGCTTATTCCAAGACTTTATGATGCAAGTAAGGGTGAAATTAAGATAGATGGAATTAGTATTAAGGAATATCCGGTTAGACATTTAAGAGATGCAATCTCAGTTGTATTGCAGAAGAATACGTTGTTTTCAGGCTCGCTTATTGATAACTTAAGATGGGGCGATGAAAATGCGACTCTGGATGAGATTAAAGAGGCATGCAGCATAGCGTGTGTTGATGAATTCATAGACAGGCTCCCTGGAGGACTTGATGCAGAGATGGGACAGGAAGGTGTCAATGTATCAGGAGGACAGAAGCAGAGAATATGTATTGCAAGGGCAATATTAAAGAAGCCGAAGGTTCTTATTCTTGATGATTCAACGAGTGCGGTTGATACTGCAACAGAAGGAAAGATAAGAAATGCACTTGCAAAGAAGCTGCCTGATATGACTAAGATTATAATTGCACAGAGAATATCGTCAGTGTGTCATGCAGACCAGATAATTATTATGGACGGCGGTCGTGTGGACGCAATCGGAACACACGAAAGTCTGTTAAAGACTAATAAGATATATCAGGAAATATATGAATCACAGAAGGAAGGAGCTGATCTTTAATGGCTAAGTATGTTGGATATAAAAGACCAAAGGACACTAAAAAGACTGTTAAGCATCTCCTTTTATATCTGGGTCATTATAAATGGGCGTTCCTGCTTATAGCAATTCTTGTATTTATAAGTGCAGGTGCAGGAATTATGGGAACATTTTTAATAAAGCCTGTAGTTAATAATTTTATCGTGCCGGGCAATATGAAGGGGCTTATCATTGCTGTGTGCGGAATGGGCGTCATGTATGCGTGCGGTGCGCTCTCAACGCTTGGCTACAACAGGCTTATGGTGCATACTTCCCAGAAGGTAGTAAGCGAGATTCGAATGGATCTTTTTAAGCACACACAGAAGCTTCCGTTAAAATATTTTGATAATAATACACATGGTGAGATTATGAGTCATTTCACTAATGATGTTGATACGGTTCAGGAAGCAATGAACAATAGTTTTGCCATGGTAATACAGAGCTTTCTTACGCTTTTTGGAACTATAACAATGATGCTGGTATTAAGTGTAAGGCTGACTATTATTGTTGTTGTTTTTCTTATTCTTATGTTCATATTTATCAAATACAATGGTAAACGCAGCAAGAAATATTATCACAGACAGCAGAAGGAGCTTGGCAATATCAACGGTTTTGTTCAAGAAATGATGGCAGGTCAGAAGGTTGAGAAGGTTTTTAATCATGAGCAGGAGAATTTTGAAAAATTCTGTGAGATGAATGAGAGCTTCAGGAAGGAATCAACTAATGCACTTGCATATTCAGGAATGCTGATTCCTGTAATTGTAAGCCTGTCGTATTTTAATTATGCGCTTTCTGCCTGCGTTGGAGGTATATTTGTAATAAAAGGAATCATGGACCTTGGCAGCATATCTGCATATCTTGTGTATGTAAGACAGAGTGCCATGCCATTAAACCAGTTCACACAGCAGGTTAATTTCATACTTTCAGCGCTTTCGGGAGCTGAGAGAATATTTGACATGATGGATGAGGCAGAGGAGCCTGACGAAGGGAAAGTAACTTTGTGTAATGTCATTAAAAATGCGGATAATACCCTTACAGAAACTTCTGATAAGACAGGATTTTTTGCATGGAAGCTGCCAGCAGGGGAGCTTATTGAACTTAAGGGTGATGTAAGATTTAATGATGTTGTGTTCGGATATGTGCCTGAAAAGAGGGTGCTTAACAAGATTTCCTTGTTTGCAAAGCCAGGACAGAAGATAGCATTTGTTGGTTCGACAGGAGCGGGAAAGACTACGATTGTCAATCTTATAAACAGATTCTATGATATTCAGTCAGGTACGATTACATATGATGGAATTGATGTAAAGGATATTAAGAAAGATGATTTAAGGCGTTCTCTTGCAATGGTAATACAGGATACACATTTGTTCACAGGAACTATTGCAGATAATATAAGATATGGAAAGCTTGATGCAACTGACGAGGAAATCAGGGAGGCAGCTAAGATTGCCAATGCTGATTCATTTATAACAAGACTTCCGCGGGGGTATGACACGATGCTTACTGCTGATGGCAGCAATCTTTCGCAGGGACAGAGACAGCTTCTTGCTATCGCGAGAGCAGCGATTGCCAAGCCGCCGGTGCTTATTCTAGATGAGGCGACAAGCTCAATTGATACAAGAACAGAGCGGCTTATAGAGAAGGGAATGGATGCAATAATGGAGGGAAGGACCGTATTTGTTATTGCACACAGGCTTTCGACAGTAAGGAATTCTAATGCCATAATGGTTCTTGAAAAGGGCGAGGTAATCGAGCGAGGCAGTCACGATGAACTGCTTGAGCAGAAGGGCAGATATTATCAGTTGTATACAGGACAGTTTGAGCTTGATTAGAAAGTATTGTATACCGCATGAAATCAGTGCTTAAGAGGGGAAATGTAATTATGGATAATGAAATTAAAAATGTGTTCTTTGATATTGAAATGCTTCGAAGACGGCTGATAAGGCCATTTTTTATTGAACTTGGGCTTACAGTTGGCCAGGGGCAGCCAAGAATTCTTAAGGAATTAAGAGAACATGGGATTATGAATCAGAAAGAGCTGGCGGATGCTTGCCTTATGGATGTAACTACGATGTCAAGAACATTAGACAGAATGGAAAAGGATGGTCTGTTAAAGAGAGAAAATAATCCGGTAAGCAGAAGGTCGTGGAATGTGTTACTTACTGATTATGGCAGCCAGAAGGCTGATGAAGTTATCAGGATATTTAACAGAATCGATAATGTTATATATAATGGATTCAGTGAAGAAGAGGTGCAGACACTATCTGTTATGGCAGGCAAAGTTGAGAAAAACCTCTGGGAGGCAATTAAGAATGAAGAGCAGAAATAAACTTATTATCAGATGGGTGTTTTATCTTCTGGGATTACTGATACTTGCACTTGGAATTATGCTTAATACGAAAGCTAATCTTGGTGTTTCACCAATAATTTCAGTGCCATATTCGATATCTCATATCATAGGATTTAACTTCGCCAATATGACGATGATTGTATATTTTATCTTTGTTTTGATTGAGATGATAATGCATACTGTGTGGTATCTTACAGACAGAAAAGAAGCTAAGTATCTTGGAATGTATATTATAAGAGATGCCTTACAGATACCGGTAAGTATAGTATTTACCCGCTTCTTGAATGTGTTCTCAGCACTTATTCCATCTGTACATAACAACATTGTATTACAGATTGTAGTATTGCTGCTTGCTGTATTATTGACAGGAATAGGAGCAGCAATGTCACTGAATATGAGAATTATACCTAATCCGGGAGATGGAATTGTACAGGCAATAAGTGATACTACAAGGCTTAAAGGCAGAACCGGCAAGGGTGTGGGCTTCTGCAAGAATTGTTTTGATATATTCAATGTCTGCACAACATTTTTAATAGGACTCTTTACTGGACATATACTTCTTGGTCTTGGACTTGGAACAATTCTTTCGATGATTGGCGTTGGTCGTGTAATTGCAGTGTTTAACAAGCTGTTCAAGGAGCGCATGAAAGCTGTTGCTTTTGATTATGTGGAAGAGTAAGAGACTTGAATTGCAGGTTGAAAACCTACTGGATAGAGATGAATTAGGAGATTAGTAGGTCAATTGGCTGTGAGATGTATGGCATGTAAGGTCTGGAAACCTACTAGATAGAATGATATCTGAAATTTAGTAGGTGTTTTGGAGATGAAATCTGTCTTTGAACAATAGAATAATTATAAAAAGACCTACTATATTCGATGAGAACATCAAGTTGGTAGGTCTTTTAAGTAAAATTCATATGTATTTGTAAGAATTAAACCTACACAATTAAATACCATGAAGCTTTTGGTAGGTTTTGTCACTTATCCAGAGACAGTGAAATGTATCATCCCAAAAAAATGTAAACAGTCAACATTTCATTCAATAAGAATATGATTACAGACTTACCTTCTTATCAAGAAGCACAGCACTTCCGAATGTGCATGCAACCACCATTAATAACTGGAATATGGTAGCTGGAAGGCTTGACATTAATGCCTGGGATAAGCTGTCTGGATTCTTATAAAGTTCAGGCAACAAAGAAGAAATCTTAATTGTTGCATATGCAAGGACACAGAATAATATAACTGAGATAAATCCTTTAATCTTATTGTTCTGCAAGGCAGTTGAAGATAGTGTTATGGCAAAGTATGCAAGTGATATAAGGAAGAAGAAAGCTATAAGGAATGATATTATTCCAGCTACAATATTAATAATTATATTGACAACATCAATACCCATAATCTTTAACATTTCTGAGAAATTCTTGAGTGCGTCAGCCAGATCACCAAAGACACCAGCCATCATGAATATATCAAGAACTCCAAAGCCGATGAATATTGCTGAAATTCCTATTCCAATAATCAGTGTATAGAGCAGCTTTGATGTAATTATGCTAAGAGATGAATTAGGTGTCATGAATATCAGGTAACTGCTTTTGCTTGAAAGTTCTCTATAATATGTTACAACTCCAAATATAAATACAATAAAATAACTTACAGAGGCAGCTATTATTAAAAGTCCTCCGAAAAGGCTTGTATAGTTAAGATTTTCAGTCAGGCAGAAAAACATAAACAGAGCCTGAAGTACACAGATAATACCTGCCACGATTCCTATACCGAGAAGATTCTTTCTCAATTCGTATTTTGTTAATTTTAACATTGAAGATTCCCCCTTTTAATATGCATAAATGCGTTTGTACTGGTCAACGATTGACATGCCCGAAGCTGTTCGTAAATTTTCAGCATCTCCCTGTGAAACAATCACACCGTCTTTGATAAATACTGCGTAGTCAATAACAGCTTCAAGCTCATCAACAAGGTGGCTCGACATGATGATAATCTTATCAGGTGAAGCCTTGCTGATTACCGCATTGATAACCTGCTCTCTTGCAACAATATCAACACCGTTAAGTGGTTCATCAAGCATAATAACAGATGCATTTCTTGAAAGATTAACAGCAAGCTTAAGCTTAGCCATCATTCCTGATGACATCTTGCTGGCTTTCATGTCAGGCGTAAGCTTCATCTCATTAAGATAGTTGTAGTACTGGTCAAGTGAGAAATCCTCAAAGAAATCAGCATAATACTTTCCAATATCAGCACAGCTCATATAGTTATAAAAATAACTTTCAGTAGGCATATAAGCTATGTGTTTCTTAGTTTCTACTCCTATTGGAACACCTGAAAGAGTGATGTCCCCGGAAGTGGGTTTTACCAGACCTGCTATCATCTTCATTAAAGTTGTTTTACCGCTTCCGTTAGAGCCGAGCAGAGCGTATATTCTGCCAGGCATGAAGTCGATGGAAACACCATTAACGGCAGTCATCTTCATATACTTTTTAGTAACATTTTTACATTGCAGCATAATTAAATCCCTCCATATTTTATTCGTGATAATTCTTAATGAGATTAATAATCTCATCTTTAGAAAAACCAAGGCTTGTCATTCCGGAAACGAAAGTCTCAATCATTTCACTGGAAAGTTCTGCCTTTAATGTATCAATCAGATGCACATCCTCTGATACAAATGTGCCAAGACCTCTTTTGGTATAGCACAGACCACACTGTTCAAGTTCATTGTATATTCTTGCAGCAGTGTTAGGATTGACCGTGTACTGTACGGCAAGTTCCCTGGTTGATGGAAGCTTGTCGCCAAGCTTAATCTCACCGGTAAGAATTCTTTTTTTAATATCATCGATTACCTGAAGATAAATTGGTATATTAGCCTTATAGTCCATAATCCCTCCTCCTGTAATAGTAATGTACACATGACGCGTACCTGTGTACTAGCACAATAGTACACTATAACAATATAACTGTCAACAGGAATAATAAAAATAGTAAAATTTTTAAAAATGGTGTATGATAACTTAGAAAAAATGTAGAAGGAATACAGTATTTATGACGGTTCAGCAGGCATATAAAATATTTGATGTCAGATCAGATATTACTAAGATGGAATTGAAGAAGCGGTACAGACGGCTTATGCATATGGTGCATCCGGATGCTGTGCTAAACAGAGATAAATCAAACAAAGAAAATGTATATAGATACAGTGCATATGAAATTAATGAAGCATATACTGTTCTTTTCAATCAGACTGGGCAGGAATCATTGAAGAGTAACTATAAATATGATTATAAATATTCCGAATATGATGAGAAATATTATGGCACTGATCAGGAAAATGAAGAATATGATTTTACAGCTCCAGAGAATGAACATGCCTTTTGCCAACGCAATGTGTATCATTATGCTGAAGATTACAATGGCAACAACATTGGAAGATTTAAGGTTGCACGAGGCAGATATATGTGGATGCCAGATGAGGATTTTAAGTTGTTTCTGCGCAGTATATATGAATGTAGTGAGGAACTTCTTAACAGAATTGATGAAGAAACAGGAAGAGTGCATGATTCAGAATACAAAATCATATATCAGGCAGAACTTGCATATCTGTTAGCACAGCAGTTTACTGCAACATCAGATACATTGGGAAATATTCTTACATCAATTGATGATGCTGCAAATGTATTTTATGTCGGAGCAATGCTTGAAATGTCACCTGAATCTGGATTTATCAAAGCTGGAATGAAGCTGTTTCCGGCAGGAATAAAAAAGCATAGACTGTATTTAATGACTCGTTCGGGAAAAGAAGCGGGATACATATCATTTAAAGATGACAGATTATATTATGTGCTTATTCCGATACTTGAGCAGAAGCGTGCAATGGTAAAGATAGAAGTATCTTCGAAGCAGGACAGACATAATACAATGGGAGAGAAGAAATATAAGAACATTGATTTGTGGGTTAAAATCGGAAATGATGCAACATTTCCTGAAAATATTAATATGAGAATTGAAGATTTGCTTAACAGATACCGTGAAAGCGTTTAAAAGTGGTAAGAAAAGCGGTCATATCAGAACAGAATCTGATGTGACCGCCTTTATCATTTAATTCTTAGACTGTGCGTCAGTGTTGTTGTCCTGACTTTCCGTTTTGGCTCTGTCAAGCCACACACCAAGTCCACAGGCAGCAACAGCAAGAACAATGACGATACCTACTGTTATATTACCTAACATATTATTATTCATCCTTTCAAACTTAGTCAAACATAGATATTCCGAAACGAAGCTTTCTGTAAAATTTATATACAATGGTTCCGAAAATACCCACAGTTATTCCAACGGTGGATGCAACAGATACACCTCCACCCAGAATAATACCGATTATCATTAAAATATTCATATTTATTGCCTCTTCATATAGTTGTTTAATATTATTAATAATATACATAAATAATGTATTACCAGAAAATGTTCTGATTTAATGATGATCTGTTATTTTTTGCCGTCAGTCTGGTGGATATAATTAAGAGTGACAGTGGTGCTGCATGTGATAGAATCATGCACTACGCCTGTCGATTTGAAATAGATACTGATACCGATAGCTGCACACAGACCGCAAAGTAAGAATTGGAATATGCGTAATACATTGCGTGAACTGCTTCTGTCTGCTGTAAGATTGGTGATTGATGTTCTCACAAGTCCGAGCATTTCAGTTGTACATGGCATGGTATCACTGACAGAAGGCTCAGGTGTAGCGAATACCTTAGCTTCTGATGTAGAAAAAGATTTCACTTCAGGAATATTCACACGAGCCCTGTCGAGGCACATGCCAATAAGGAAAAATGTTATTACAAATATGCAGCTTAACAGTCTTTTAAAGCTCTTTTTCATAAGAACATCTCCTTTCCAAAGTGAATCCCATCTGCTTTACTATATCATATTCAGCAGAGGGAATAAAGAGAAAATATATGTGAAAATGTATATTTTACAATGTTTGACAATCCAATGTGAAATAGGTAAAATACATATAAATATATGCATTTTGGAACATGAAAATGCATCGTGAATCAGGAGGAATTTAATATGGCATGTTTTATAGTACCAGGTACTGAAGCTATCGTTACAACAGCGATAACTAAGATTGTTGAAAAGAAAGAGAAGAAGGAAATATGTTCGTGCGAGACAGAAGGTGCTGTAGAAGCAGTTAAGGAAGAAAAGGCATTTCCATTTTCTAGAAAGTTAAAGTGGCTTAACAATATGCTTTGGGGAGGAACAGCTTTACTTGCATTCGAGCATGTATGGCATGGCGAAGTTACTCCTTTCTTTCCATTCTTAACAGCAGCAGGCAACGCTCAGGATGCTGTGCAGATGCTTAAAGAGATGGCAACTGCCGGTGTTGGCATGGCAGTGGTTGTTACAGCTGTGTGGGTCGGTATGGTAGCAATAGCTTCCGGAGTAGAAAAGAAAGCAGCTAAGGAAGCAGAAGTTAAAGGATTGGAGAGATAATTATGACATTACTTATAGCTGTATTCGCAGCGGTTATAACTACTATTATATGGTATACTAATGACAAGCGTTCGCAGTTAAAGCTTGGAACACTTGCACTTATGTACTGGGGTGCATCACTTATGTGGATGGTAGATGCAGTTGTGGAATATATTGAACTGGGGGCAGAGTATTTTACTCCGGCATCATCAGATATGCTTAATGACGCATTTTTGGGCTTATCAGTGGTAGCTTTCGGACTTATCATATGGATTGTCATACTTATGGTTAAAGATCCGCTTGGAGTAGTACGCAAGACTGTACTTAATAAGTAAAGAAGATTGTTGGAATATGGATTTTAAGAGAAAAGAACTTGCTAAAAATGCTAAGAAGAACTTAAAAAAACATTACTGGCTGTTAGTAGCAGTCTGCCTTTTTGCGGCTTTCATTGGCTCTGAATTTACAGAGACGATGGAAGCCTTTAAAAGTTTAGGAACAGTTAACAATGAAATTCAGGGTGCAGCATCGGTTGAAGCAAATGTTGATACTGTCGCTAACAGTTCGATTGTAAGTTCTGTGGTTCAGGCAATGGGCGCAGTAATCACGGGTGACGATGATTTTGGAAGGACGCAGTCTGATGCGAAGGTTTCAGAGGCCAAAGACAATGCAACCAAGGTATTGGGAAGAACAAGAGGAGTATTTGCATCTTTAGTTAATGGTATAACATCAGGTGGAATTGTATTTACATTTGTGGATTCACTATCATCAGTCATAAGTTCAAGAAGGGCAGTAGTGCTTATACTTCTGATAGTGGCACTTATGGTATATGTGTTTATAACATTTTTTATCAAGAAAACTTATCTTGTTATATCAAGAAGAATAGTGCTTGAAACGCGCACATATGATGCTGTTCCACCTGGAAAGTTTATGTTTCTTCTCCGGGTAAAAAGATGGATGAAGGCATCGTGGGTGCTTATTGTCAATAATGTATATGAAATATTATGGTCACTTACAATTGTAGGTATATTTGTGAAGCATTTTTCATACATGCTTGTGCCATACATTATCGCGGAGAATCCTGATATGAAGGCAAATGAGGCTATAACCTTATCAAGAAAGATGATGAAAGGCTACAAATGGAGGGCATTTCTGTATGGATTATCATTCATTGGCTGGACAGTGATTGGAATGGCAACGTTAGGAGTTGTAGGAGTGCTGTTTGTGAATCCTTATAAAGCTGCATTTTATGCAGAATTCTATGCAAATGTAAGAGCAGTATATCTTGAAAAAGAACCGGAGGCGGTTAAGTGGCTTAATGATTCATATCTGTATGAAAGACCATCAGAAGAGCAGCTTAAAAATGTATACGCAGATGTATATGAACTTATAGATAGTCCGCAGCCACAGATTGATTTTGATGATTACCACAATTCGAGAATAGGAAGATTGAAGAAATTAAGAGTATTTTTAGCCAACACATTTGGCATAATACTTATTAACAGCAAGGCAGAGCTGGAATTTGAAGAAAAAAAGAAGGAAATGCTTCGTATGAGTAAGAATAAAGCAGAAGCAGTTGGAAAAGCCTATCCTGCCCGCCTTTTCAATCTTAAGGAACACAGAGTTGACCTTGAAAATACAGTGTATATGCGTAATTATTCAATACCATCGCTTATACTGATATTCTTTTCGTTATGTTTTGTGGGATGGATATGGGAGGTTACGCTTCATCTGATATCGTCACATACATTTGTAAACAGAGGTGTTCTTCATGGGCCATGGCTTCCTATATATGGTTCAGGTGGGATACTCATACTGATATGTCTTAAAAAATTAAGAAATAAGCCTGTTGTGGAATTCTTTGCATCAGTAGTTTTATGCGGATTTGTTGAATATTTTACATCGCTGTATCTGGAAATCAGCTGCGGAAGAAGATGGTGGAATTATAACGGATATTTTCTTAACCTTAATGGAAGAATATGTGCGGAAGGTCTTTTAGTATTTGGACTTGGCGGAGTTGCAATTGTATATATTATTGCACCGCTTCTTGATAATTTCTTCAGAAAGATTAAACTGAGGGTTGTTGGTGCAGTGTGTGCGGCATTGATAGTTGCATTCATTGTGGATATGGTATATTCCAAAAAGAATCCTAATACGGGTAAAGGAATATCAACATTTAATGATAATACACCAGAATATATGCTGGCAGAAATGTATCAGGGGGCAGAGGACAGGTATGAGGATAGAATATCTTTTAATCAGAAATTTTAAATCAATCAGAGAACTTGAGATTAATGATATTGAAGATGTACTGATTCTTGTTGGCAGAAATAATGCAGGAAAGAGTGTGGTTCTTGACGCAATAAGAGCGGTTACCGGGGATTATGAAGTTTCATTAAGAGATTTCAATGATAACGAAGGTAATATAAGCATTACAGTTCGCATCAGTATTGAAGATGAGGATCTGGCTGTATTGTATCAGAAGGGACAGGTCAGTTCTTTTAAGCATTATGACTTGTGGTATAAGGATTTTTGCAATAAACTTCCATCGTTAAAGGATGGTATTCTTGAATTTGAATATGTATATAGCCGTGATGGTAAGATTAAGTACAGGGACGGAGTTAAGAAGAACAATATTTATATAAAAACAGTCCTTCCCAGAATATTCTATGTTGACCACGAGAGACGTAAGTCATCAATTCAGGAAGATCTTATTATGCTGCAGGGTGGAACTGAATATGCAGACCTTAAAGATAACGTGTGTATATTTGATAAGCATAAGATGTGTAATCAGTGCTTTAATTGCATAGGAATTATTAACCGCAAGAAACCGGAACAGTTATCTTTATTAGAAACAGCGAGACTTATGCAGTATAAGCTGTTTAATTTTAATCTTGCTAATTTTGAGAACAAACTTAATGAAAAATTTAAGAACAATGGTGGCATTGGAGAAAGAATTCATTATCAGATTACATTTGATGCAGAAAAACTCATGCATGTTGATACAATTGTTCACAATGAAATGCGTGACACTGATGGAGATGTCAATGACCTTTCTGATGGACTGAACAGTATCTACATCCTGTCACTGCTCGAAACCTATGCGGAATATGGAAGTACTGTGCCATACATTATTCTGATTGAAGATCCGGAAATATATCTTCATCCTCAGTTACAGAAGATAGCAAGTGAAATTCTGTACAAGCTTTCAAGAAAGAATCAGGTTATATTCTGCACGCATTCACCGCAAATGTTATTTAACTTTACTACAAGACAGATTCGTCAGGTGATTAACGATAGAGATAATAATACAGTTGCTACTCCGGAGGCGGATATTGATGATATATTAGATGATCTTGGGTATGCTGCTAATGACCTTATGAATGTGAGCTTTGTATTTATAGTGGAAGGAAAACAGGACAGAAGCCGTCTGCCGCTACTTCTTGAGAAATATTATTCAGAAGTTATAGATGAGAATGGCAATCTCAATCGTATAGCGATAATTGCAACTAACAGCTGTACAAACATCAAGACTTATGCCAATCTGAAATATATAAATACATTATATCTTAAGGATGAGTTCCTTATGATAAGAGATGGAGATGGTAAGGATGCTGACCGTTTAAGAGACCAGCTTACCAATTACTATAAGCAGCGTGCAAAGCAGGATTATGGCAATCTGCCAAGAGTAACAGACCGTAATGTGCTTATATTAAAATATTATTCATTTGAGAATTATTTTCTTGACCCTGAGATAATGACTAAGATAGGCGTTGTAAAAAGTGTAGACCAGTTCTATGATATATTATATGCCAAATATAAAGAATACCTGTACCGCCTTGTCAGCACTAAGAAAATGTTAGAAAAACTGAACATAGCAATTGAGACAAGACAGGACATCATAGACAACATGGAGAATATCAGAAAATATGTCAGAGGACACAACCTATATGACATATTCTACGGACGTTACAAGGGTGAGAAAGAAAATGCAATATTAAGAGCGTACATAGACGCAGCTCCAAGGGAGAATTTTGATGATATATTCGATGCAATTGATAATTTTGTGTACTTTAATAATCGTAGGAATGATTAAATTGGGTTATGGGCATGAGGGCGTACAACCGCCGAGGTACTTCTATATAGTGCATATCCTAATGAATTGCCGTATATAAAGTGAATAACAGCCGTGGCGTCTGTATATATGATATGTTCGATTTATTCCGAATCGTGTGTGAGTTAATGCCGCTATTTATAAAAGTTCAGTGCTGGAAATCTCGTTCAAGCGAAGCGCGTTTGATTTCCAGCACTGTAATAAACTCTATAGATGGCGGCATTTACTCACACTAGATGCAGGAATCCATGAGAACATGTCATATATACAGATGCCACGGCGTCATGCACACTTATGAATACCAATATTTAGTTGGATGACTTCTTAATTAAATCAGAATACCAGTACGCAGAATCTTTTGGAATTCTCTGCTGGGTTTCGTAATCGACATAGATTAAGCCAAATCTTGGGTCGTAGCCGCTGTGCCATTCGAAATTATCTGTGAATGACCAGTGGAAGTAGCCGAGTATTGGAACACCGGCTTTGTAGGCTTTCTCAAGCTCTGTGAGATATCTTGTCAGAAAGTCGATACGGTTGCTGTCGTGGACTTTGCCATCAAGACTTATGATATCGTTGCAGGCAAGTCCATCCTCAAATATATATATTGGAAGATTATATCTTTCATACAGATATCTTATACCATAATTCATAACACCGGGAGTTACAGGCCAGCCAAGAGCTGTTCGTGGACTGCCTGGTTTTTTGTTAATATGGCCGGCTGCATTTATTTCATGTCCGTTATATACATTTATGCCAAGATAGTCAATTGGCTGATGTATCAGTTCAATATCGCCATCTTTTACGAATGGCAGTTCTTCATAATGTCCGATTTTTTCAAGACCAGGTTCAAGATGTAATTCTGTACCAGCAATGTCAGGATATCTGCCAAGACATGTCATGTCGCAGAATATAGTATGGTTAAAAGTCATGTTGCCTTTAACTATATTGAAACATTCAGCTCTTGCAGCATCAATGTCTTCATCACATTCTTTTGAAGGATAGCACAGGTCACCAGTGCTGGAAAAACCGGTTTTTACAGGCTGTTTTGCAACGGCACGCATCTTAGTAACAGCAAGACCGTGAGCGAGTGCAAGATGGTGGATTACAGACAGGACAGATACTGCGTCAAGCTTCTTACCTGGAGCATGAAGTCCAAGCATGTATCCGAGTCCGGATATAATCTGTGGCTCATTGATGGTGGCGATATTAGTTACACGGTCTGAAAAATGTTCGCATATGAATTCAGCGTAATCAGCAAATATGAAGGCAGTCTCACGGTTGAGCCATCCACCTTTATCTTCAAGTGCCTGAGGTAAATCCCAGTGATAAATCGTTATGAATGGTTTGATATTATTTTCAAGGCATAAGTTTACAATCTTATCATAGAAATCAAGTCCGGCTTTGTTGTAGCGGATATTGCCGTCAGAATCCTTAACAATTCCATCAGGAAATATTCGTGACCATGAAATTGAAAAGCGGTATGCCTGAATACCAAGATTTTTCATAAGTGCAATATCCTCGCGATAGCGGTGATAGTGGTCACATGCTTTATTGCCATTCTCATCATGTGCAATATTACCCGGTTTATTAGAGAATGTGTCCCAGATAGAAAGACCTTTGCCATCTTCGGTAAAGGCTCCCTCTATCTGATAGGAACTAGAGGCGGTACCCCATAAAAAGTTCTTATCAAACATAATAATTCCTTTCTTTATAGTTGTCAGATGTTAACAGTTACATTATATACTTTAGTGTCTTTATTATATGGAACAGTGTTGCCACTGATTTCACTGCCATTGACAATAAGAGAAGAAACTCTTTCGTGCTTCTCATTGCTGATAGTAATGTTATATACAGCATCTCTGAATTTTCTTGTAATTGTCAGATTCTTAATGGAATCAGGCAGACAAGGGTCAATGGTGAGTCCTTCAAATGAAGCTCTTACACCAAGTATATATTGAGATATACTTGTAAATGTCCATGCAGCGGTGCCTGTAAGCCAGCTGTTTTTGGCTTCACCAAAGCTTGCGGCATCTTTGCCGGCAATCATCTGTGAATATACATAAGGTTCAGTCCTGTGTATCTCACTTATCTCTTCAAGATATGCCGGACATATTTTCTTGTATGTTTCGAATGCTCTGTTTTTATCATCAATAACGGTTTCGGCAATAGATACCCACGGATTATTATGACAGAATATTCCAGCATTTTCTTTGTATCCAGGTGGATAAGAAGATACCTCACCTAGTTCAAGATGATATGACCTGTAAGCTGGTTGTAAAATCATAATTCCGTACTTTGTATCAAGAATTTTTTCTACTGAATCCATAGCTTTCTGTGCGAGTCCTTCTTTGACACCTATACCTGCCATAACACAGAAGCCCTGTGGTTCAATGTATATCTGTCCATCTTCACATTCATGTGAACCAACCTTACGGCTTTCGGCATCATATGCACGAAGGAACCATTCACCATCCCAGCCTGCATCAAGAACAGCTTTATACATGTCATCAACATGGGAACGTACAGCATTTTCTTCCTCTGTAAGACCTGATATGTGGCATATGTCTGCATATTCATTGCCATATTTTACATACATTCCAGCGATAAATACCGATTCAGCAACAGGTCCTTCTGATGGTCCGGTAGTCTGGAAAGATTCACCCGGAGCAGAAGAGAAGCAGTTTAAGTTGAGACAGTCATTCCAGTCAGCTCTTCCGATAAGTGGTAGCTTATGCGGTCCAAGATGAGTAGTTGTATAATTGAATGATCTTCTTAAATGTTCCATAAGTGGCTGTGCCTTACTTGTATCGCAGTCAAATGCTATCTTTTCATCAAGAATGCTGAAATCACCGGTTTCTTTAAGATAAGCAGCTGTTCCTGCAATAAGCCAGAGGGGATCATCATTAAAGCCTGAACCAATATCAGAATTACCTTTCTTAGTTAATGGCTGATACTGGTGATAAGCACTTCCATCTTCAAATTGAGTAGCAGCAATATCAAGAATTCTCTGTCTTGCTGAATCAGGAATAAGATGTACGAAGCCAAGTAAATCCTGGCAGGAATCTCTAAATCCCATACCACGTCCGGTTCCAGACTCATAATAGGAAGCAGATCTTGACATGTTAAATGTTACCATGCACTGATACTGATTCCATATATTAACCATGCGGCAGAGCTTCTTGTCTTCTGTGTCAACAATATAAGACGAGAGAAGATGAGTCCAGTAATCTTTTAAAGCAGCAAGAGCTGTATCAAATTTTGCCGGAGTGTTATATTTTTCAAGAAGGGCATATGCAGGTTCTTTGTTAATGATTCCGAATGATTCCCACTTCTTATCATCAGGGTTCTCTGCATATCCTATAATGAATACATATTCTTTCTCTTCGCCCGGCTCAAGGTCGATATCGATTCTGAAAGATCCAACAGGTGACCATCCGCTTGCAATAGAATTATAAGATGTACCTTCTTTAACAGCTTTAGGCATTGCAGGACTTCCGTATGTACCGATGAAACTTTCTCTGCTTGTATCGAAACCGTTGGCAGCAGTGCTGACGGCATGAACAGCATAATGGTTACGCCGCTCACGGTATTCTGTCTTGTGATATATTGCTGACATGGCAGCGGTGCCAATATTAATCTCTGGCTGAACTTCAACTTCGCCTGTGCTGAAGTTACGCTGGAAGTTGTTGCAGTCATCAACTGCATTCCATAAACAGAATTCTATATAAGAATATACAGATAAATGTTTAACAGAATTTCCTGTGTTCTTAATAGTAAGTTTATCAAGTTCACAATTATCTCCAATAGGAACGAGAGCAGTCTGTGTAGCTTTAATGTCATTCTTGGATGAAGAAATCACTGTATATCCAAGTCCGTGACGACATGTATAATCCTCAACTGGTGTCTGGGATGGCTGCCATCCAGGATTCCATATGGTATCCTCATCTTTAATATAAATGTAGTGGCCGTTGTTATCTAAAGGAGAATTATTATAGCGATATCTTGTGAGTCGGAGCAGCTTGGCATCCTTATAGAAACAGTATCCTCCGCCGGTATTGCTCTTAAGACTGAAAAAATTCTCGCAGCCTAAGTAATTAATCCATGGCAATGGAGTTTCTGGTGTGGTTATGACATATTCTTTATTGATGTCATCAAAAAAACCGAATTGCATATTATACCTCCTGTACACATATAATTTATAGAAAACGATTAAGTGCATTAAGGTACAAGTTCTAATATTGATTTTATAGTAATAAGTATATTTTAAGGCTTGGATTAAATCAATGATTATTTTGAATTTGAATAAGAATTGGTAGAAATGCACAAAAAATACGATAATATACAGGAAAATAAGTAAAATTTACAAAAGTACTTGCATTTATATCTGATATGAGTTATAGTAAAGCTACGAAAACGATTAAGTAATGCATGAAAGGAATGAATCTATGGTATCTATGAAAGATGTTGCTGTAGAATGTGGGGTTTCAATTGCTACAGTAAGTAAAGCTCTCAATGACCATAGTGACATCAGTGAAGAGACACGCAGGAAAGTTAAAGAGGCAGCTAACAGACTTGGATATTATCCGAATTCAGCAGCCAGAGCACTTAAGACGAACCGTTCATATAACATAGGAGTTCTTCTTAATAATGGTCTTGCACATGAGTATTTTGCCGAGGTTCTTGAGAGTTTTAAGAATGAAGCAGAGAAGAAGGGGTATGATATTACATTTGTAAGCAATCACTCTAAGAAGATGACTTTCTACGAACACTGTTTATACAGGAATTTTGATGGCGTGCTTGTAGCTTGTGAGGATTTCAGCAATCCTGAAATCTATGAAATGGTTAACGGGAGATTACCAGTTGTGACCATCGACTACATTTTCAATGGCAGTACATCGGTCAATTCTAACAACGTGAAAGGGATGAGTGAATTAGTACGTTACGCGTACAGCAGGGGACACAGAAAGATAGCTTATATTTATGGAAACGTTGAATCAGAGGTTACGAAAGAACGTCTGGCAGCCTTTTATAAGACAATGGGTGAATTAGGGGTAGAAGTTCCAGATGAATACATTAAAGAATCAACCTATCTTGATTCGATAAAAGCTGAGAAGCTTACATATGAGCTGTTAAAATTAAAGGAACCGCCAACATGTATTTTTTATCCAGATGATTTATCTGTTGTTGGAGGCAAGAATGCTATTAAGAATATGAAATTGCATAGTCCGAAGAATGTGTCTGTTGCAGGTTACGATGGAACAAGATTCTCGCAGATGTTAAATCCTAAGATTACAACAATTCGTCAGAACACCAGGGAGATCGGCAGGATTGCTGCAGATGAGCTTATAAGTGCTATAGAGAATCCCAGGGCAACGATAGTAAAGAGGGTTGTTGTAGATGCGGAACTAATCGAAGGGGAAACAATAAGAAAGATAGGAAACTAAAGGTGTCGTCTAAGATTTATGGAGGGTTTTTTATGAAAAAGAGATTATTAAGTCTGGCACTTGGTACAATGATGGTGCTTTCCACATTAGCAGGTTGTGGATCAAAGGATGGTGGTTCGGCAGCAGTTAATACTAAGCCTGAGGAACAGGGTAAGGTACTTAACATTTACTGCTGGAACGAAGAGTTTAAGAGCAGATTTGAAGGATATTATAAGAATGTTCCTTCAGATGTTAAGGTAAACTGGGTAATTACTCCTAACGAAAACAACGCTTATCAGAATGCTCTTGATGCTGCATTATTAAAGCAGAAGGATGCAGCAGCAGATGATAAGATTGATATGTTCCTTATCGAAGCTGATTATGCTTTAAAGTATGTTAATAGTGATTACACACTTGATGTAAAAGATGTAGGCCTTACAGATGATGACCTTAAGGATATGTATCAGTACACAAAGGATATCGCAACTGACAGCAAAGGAAAACTTAAGGCTACAACATGGCAGGCAACTCCAGGACTCTTTGCTTACAGACGTTCTATTGCTAAGGATGTTCTTGGAACAGATGATCCGGATAAGGTTCAGGAAGCACTTTCAACTTGGGATAAGTTTGATAAGGTAGCTGAACAGGCTGCTGCTAAGGGTTACAAGATGCTTTCAGGTTATGATGATTCATACAGAGTATTCTCTAACAATGTATCAGCTCCTTGGGTTGATTCTAATAACAAGATTGTTATTGATGATAACATTATGAAGTGGGTTGATCAGACTAAGAAATATACAGATAAGGGCTATAATAATAAGTCATCTCTTTGGGATTCAACATGGGCAGCAGATCAGGGACCTTCTGGTAAGGTATTCGGATTCTTCTACTCAACATGGGGAATTAACTTTACACTTTTAGGTAACTCACTTGCTACACCTGTTAAGGAAGGTGGTAAGGAAGAAGTTGGCAACGGTATCTACGGCGACTATGCAGTATGTGAAGGTCCACAGAGCTACTACTGGGGTGGTACATGGATCTGTGCAGCAGCAGGAACAGATAACGCTAACATTGTAAAAGATGTTATGAAGACACTTTGCTGTGATAAGGCTACAATGAAGAAGATTACAGAAGATACTCAGGATTACACTAATACAGCATCAGGTATGAATGAAATCGCTAGCAGTAACTTCAAGTCAGATTTCCTTGGCGGTCAGAATCATATCAAGTTATTTGCTAAGTCAGCTCCTAAGATCAGCATGAAGAATATTTCTTCTTATGACCAGGGCCTTAACGAAGAATTCCAGAAGGCTATGAAGGATTACTTCGATGGCAATGTAACTAAGGATAAGGCTCTTGATAACTTCTATAAAGCAGCTATTGAGAAATATCCAAACCTTTCAAAGTAATTAGTAATTGCTAGTCATTAAGGCACAGTCATTATAATAAGTATGTTATATGGCTGTGCCTTTTTATATGGCAGGAATGGAGATATGTATGAATAAAAAGAAGAAAAAGTTAGTAAGCTATGCAAAATGGGGATACATATTTCTTATACCGTTCTTTGCAGTATATATTGTGTTTTCATTAATACCACTGATATCTACATTTTATAATAGTTTTTTTGAGAACTATATGGTTGGACTCATGCAGGTCGGACCTAAGTTCGTTGGATTTGACAATTACAAGGCCATACTGTTTAACGGTGATACATTGCTCTATCTGAAGAATACAATGATAATGTGGCTGATGGGATTTATTCCACAGATTCTTATATCATTGCTTCTGGCGTCATGGTTTACAGATCTTAGATTAAGATTAAAATGTACAGGATTTTTCAAAACTATAATCTATATGCCTAATTTGATTATGGCATCTGCATTTGCCATGTTATTCTACGCAATATTTGCAGATCAGGGACCAATCAATAACATGCTTAACAGTATGGGATTGCCTACATATAGATTCCTTGCAGAGGTAGCAGGAGCAAGAGGACTGATTGCTCTTATGAACTTCCTTATGTGGTTTGGTAATACAACAATAATTCTTATGGCTGCCATTATGGGCGTTGATCCTTGCCTTTTTGAAGCAGCAAGAATTGATGGTGCTAATTCAAGACAGATATTTGGAAAGATTACACTTCCACTTATTAAGCCTATTCTGGCATACACACTTATTACATCATTAATCGGTGGTATCCAGATGTTCGATGTTCCTCAGATACTTACTAATGGTAATGTTAATCCGGATAGAACAAGTATGACGGTTATTATGTATCTTAATAAGCATCTTTATAGTAAGAATTATGGTATGGCAGGTGCGCTTTCAGTTATTCTGTTTATTGTAACAGCAGTACTTAGTATAGTTGTATTTAATTATATAACAAAGGATATGGAAGCGGCGGGAATAAGAAAAGCTAAGAAGAAAAAAGCAAAGGAGGCGAAGTAATATGAATAATTCAGGTAAAGCCTCTGCAAGTGCCGATATTAAAGGCACTAATGCTGGAGTGAAAGACAGGATAATACTTACAACGGAGAGAGTGTTATGTTATATTGTACTTATTCTTATAACATTCTTGTGCCTTTTCTCGTTCTATGTACTTATTATTAATACAACAAGATCACACCCTGATATCCAGAAGGGATTCTCATTTCTTCCGGGAAAGTCATTTGTGGTAAATATGAAGAATGTTCTGGCTAATGAGAATATTCCGGTTATTAAGGGTATGTTTAACAGTTTGTTTGTTGCTGCATGCTCAGCAGTTCTGTCGGTGTATTTCTCAGCACTCACAGCATTTGCTATTCATGCATATGACTTTAAATTAAAGAAGTTTGCATTTACATTCATTCTTCTTGTAATGATGGTGCCAACACAGGTGTCAGCACTTGGATTTGTTAAGTTAATCGGAGACTGGAAACTTCTGAATTCATATATACCTCTTATTGTTCCTTCAATCGCAGCGCCTGTAGTATTCTTCTTCATTAAGCAGTATATGGACAGTGTGCTTCCAATGGAACTTATAGAGGCGGCAAGAATTGATGGCGCAAGAGAGTTTAGAATATTTAACCAGATTGTTCTGCCTCTTATGAAACCAGCTCTGGCTGTTCAGTTGATATTTACTTTCGTATCATCATGGAATAATTATTTTATACCTTCACTCCTTATTAACAAGGCAAGTAAGAAAACACTTCCTTTGTTAATAGCACAGCTTCGTAGTGCAGATTTCCTGAAGTTTGATATGGGTCAGGTATATATGATGATAGCATTTGCTATTGTTCCAGTAATTATAGTATATATCTGTCTTTCAAAGTTCATTGTAAGAGGTGTTACACTTGGTGGTGTTAAAGGTTAGATATGCTTTTAGATTAAAAAGAACCGTCCTGATTTCAGGGGCGGTTCTTTTTTGCGTCGTGCGCTTTGGTAATGCAGTTTCTGTTTAGAAAATGTATTCTATATATCTGTCAAGATGCTCTCCGGCTTTAAGAACAGGGGACGGAAAGTTATTATGATGCATTGAGTCAGGGAAAAACTGAGGTTCAAAACATATGCCATGCTGATCGTTGTATGGCATATTGTATTTACCGGTACAGTTACCTATATAATTACCGTTATACAGCTGCAATCCTGGGAAACTGGTCTTTACAGACATGCTTATGCCTGCTTCTGGGTCGGTTACTTTAGCGGCATATTCATATGCATCAGAGAGGACGTAATTGATATCAATATAATCTGTTCCAACTCTTCTTGGATTACGGAAATCATACATTGTTCCTTCAACAGGCAGAATGTCACCTGTGGGGATATTGCTGCTGTCTACAGGGGTGTAGCAATCTGCTCCTATAGATACTATATAATTACAGACATTCTTTACTCCGGAAAAATTAAAGTAACTATGATTGGTGAAGCTACATACTGTATCCATATCTGATACTGCGTCATAATGCACAAGTATTGAATTCCTGTCAGTAATAGTAATTGTCTGGGTAACTTTAAGATTTCCAGGGAATCCATTCTCAAGATGCGGGCTGTTAAGTGTGAGGATGAGAGCCTCAGGATTAACATCATACTGCCACATACATTTGTTGAAGCCGTGTCCGCTGTGAAGAGTGTTATTACCTTCGTTGGCAGGAAGATGCCAGTCTTTACCATTAAGAGTTATGCATGCCCCTGCAATTCTGTTGGCGAATCGTCCCATTGTCCCACCGAAGTTCTGCTGGTCATAATAATATTCTTCCGGGGTATCATAACCAAGGATTATGTCGTGTTGTGCACCGGATGAATCAGTCACGAACATTGACTGAAATGTTGCACCATAGTCTGAAACATAAAGCGATATGTCATTATATGAAAGTTGAATAATATGACACATTGTACCATCGGGGAGAAGCCCCCATTTTTTCACATTATATTGCATAAATACTCCCTTCTGTGTATATGATTAATACGAACAATAAATATGAATTAAGTATACCATTTTATACAAAGAAGTTCTATGTTTTTATATAAAAATGTGATATATTTATTTATATGTCGGATTAATATATTTAACTTAGGAGTGCAGCAGATTATGCTATGGACAGATTTGTTTTACATGATTGTCATAACTACATTTACAGGTAGCGTACTTACTGTTGCATGGCTTATAACTTCATATTTACTTGATAAGACAGGATATCTTAATATGTCATACAGACTTGGAAAAGTTGTTGTATTGTTCTGGATAATTCCGGTAATGTATTACGCGATAAGAATGATTGACCGCTTAAGGTTCGTGTGGAATGGTTACGCATTTGATACATCACCGCTTATTATTAATGTGACAAGAGCTGTTGCTATTGTGTGGATAACAGGTCTGGCTGTTGCAATAATGATTTATGTGTTTAAGAGATTCAGAATTTTATCAATAAGGAAAGAATCATTTGCCTGTAATAAGGAGATGAACAGGATTTTCTATGAGATAAAAGAACAGATGGGACTTGGAAAATGTAAAATTACATTAAGGCAGTCATACAGAACAACTACTGCATATGTGACAGGAATACACAGACCGTGTGTTGTTGTTAATGCAGATCATTTTTCTGAGAAAGAGATGAGAGTTGTATTTGCACATGAACTTACACATGTGGTTCATAATGATATATGGTTCAGATATCTTCTTGCGGTGGCAAGTATACTTAATTTCTTTAATCCGGTTATATGGATTTTTTACAGAAGATTTATTAAATATGCTGAGTATGCATGTGACTATTCTGTATGTATGTCAGAGAATGGACTACATGAATATTATGAAACAATATTTAATCTTGCTGTGAGAAATAATAATCTTTATGACATGCTGTCTGCAAGTCTGTATGAAAATAAAAACAGTTTAAGAGAAAGAATGGAGCATGTTATGAAGAGTTATAATGTTAAGAAAAGACCAATGGCTGTTGCAGCAGCTATACTGACTTTATTTGTTGCTATGAGTTCTGTTATGGTGGCGGGAGCAGCTACAACCGTAACTGAAACATCAGTTAAGGTTGCGGAGGTAACTGCTGATGAAAAAAGAGAGCTACAGGTATTAGAAACAGAATATTATGAGGCTGCTGATTATGAAGATTCAGCTGTTACAGACATGTATGAAGAAGATGTTAATCCTAATGAAATAATGCCATGCGCTTCAAATGGTACAATCTCATGGGATGTGTATGCCGGGGTAAGGAGGTCAACATCAAGCTTTCATGCATCTTCTGGACAGAGGATAGTTTTAAGTGTATTTTCGGTGGAACCATTTCATAGTATCAGAGCAGGAATTATACAGCCTGATGGTTCGAAAAGATATATTATTGCCAATGGCAATGATTCACACGTATTTGAGCTGACAATGAGCGGATCATACAGAATATATATCCAGAATGAAACAACAGAGAGTGTTCATGTTGAAGGAGCGTATTCTACATATTAATTAGTATGTATTAGTTGAGGTTGAGAAGATATGAAGATTTTGCATTGTGCAGATATTCATCTGGATTCAGCGATGACGGCTAATCTTGATAAAGATAAGGCAAGAGAACGCAGGAGTGAGCTGCTGGCATCTTTTAAAGATATGGTTGGATATGCTGTGAAGGAGTGTATCGGGGTTATTATAATTGCGGGGGATTTGTTTGATACAAGGAACGTATCAGTCGGAGCAAAGAAAGAAGTATATAATATAATAATTAACAATCCAGGTATTACATTTTATTATCTGCAGGGTAATCATGACAATGGAAGCTTTGTGTCGTATCTGGATGAGATTCCTGCTAATCTTCGTATGTTTGGAAAAGAATGGACAAGTTATAACGCCGGTATAATAAATAATGGCAGTATTACAAAGAATATTGTTATTACCGGCGTGGAGCTTGACAGTGATAATGTTGGTAAGATATATGGAAGCCTTTCTCTCAATGCAGGCAATTATAATATTGTTGTACTGCATGGGCAGGAGGCTTCTCATGTTTCTAAGAATAACGCACAGATAATAAGTCTTAAGGATTTAAGAAGCCGTGGAATTGATTATCTTGCACTTGGACATGTGCATGAATATTCAAGTGACAGGCTGGATGCCAGAGGAGTGTATTGTTATCCGGGATGTCTTGAGGGAAGGGGCTTTGATGAGGCTGGAGAGCATGGCTTTGTAGTACTTGATATTGATGAAACTTCTGGAAGTTCTGATACATATTTTGTTCCATTTGCAAGAAGAAATATTTATGTTGCACAGGTTGATGTTACAGGGTGTGAAAGCACATTTGAAATTGAACAGAAATTAAGCAGTTTTCTTAATAATGCAGGTTTTACGAAAGATAGTCTGGTTAAGCTTGAACTTACAGGTGAATTGGATGTTGAATGTGAGAAAGATACGGACTATCTGTGTAAGCAGTTTGAGAACAGGTTTTATGCATTTAAGATAAAGGACTGCACCGCTTATAGAGTTGATTATATGTCTTATGAGCATGATGTTTCACTTAAGGGAGAGTTTATTAGAAATGTTATGGGGAGAGACGATATCAATGAACAAGATAAAGCTGTAATTATACGATATGGATTACAGGCATTGCAGGGGGAGGAGATAGTCTGATGAAACTTATCAGTTGTACAATCGAAAATTTTGGAAAACTGAATAATGTTACATATGATTTCTCTGGTGAATGTAATACGATATGTGAGGATAATGGCTGGGGAAAGAGTACACTTGCATCATTTATCCGTGTTATGTTTTATGGATTTAAGAATGAAAGCAAGAAGAAATTAGTCGATAAGGAAAGAAATCGTCTTATGCCGTGGCAGAAGGGTGTTTATGGTGGTGAGATAGTATTTGAAACTGGTGGAGTGGTTTATTCACTTAGAAGAACCTTTGGAAAAAAGCAGGCGGATGATGAATTCCTGCTTGTAAGAAAAGACACTAATGTTGAATGTGATGATTTTTCGTGTGATATTGGAGAAGAATTGTTCAAGATAGATGCACAGTCTTTTGAGAGAACTGTGTTTATAGGTCAGAGTGATTGTGTTACGTCAACTACTGACAGCATAAATGCTAAGATTGGAAATCTTGCAGATAATACAGATGATATTAATAATTTTGAAACTGCTGTGGGAAGACTGACCGCGGTGCTTAATAATATAACAAGTACGAGGTCTACAGGATCTATATCTAAGAGAAAATCAAGAATAACAGAGCTTGCTGCCAGGATTAACAATTATTCACAGACAGACAGAATTATTGAAGAGCAGACAGATATAAGAGATAATCTGTGTGCTAAGAGAGAAGAACTTAGAGCTGACAGAAAGAAAATGCAGGAACAGCAGAAGCATTTAAGTGTGCAGAAGGATATACAGGCATTGAAAGAGAAGTATCAGCTGCTTGATAAGGAATGTAATAATAAGAAGAACGCATTTGAACAATATGAACATTACTTTAATGGTGAACTGCCTGAAAAGGAAGATGTGCACAAGCAGATTGAAATCTTTGATGAAGCAGGAAGATTAAGTGGAAAATTCACACACATTGATGATGATGACAGTAAAAGGCTTGAACAACTTAGAGGTATGTTTGAACAGGGGGTTCCTGATAGTGAAACTATTGATGAATGGCAGAATACTGCCAGACAATTAGATGAACTTAAAGAAGCTGCTGCGAAGAACCGTTTGTCTGATGATGAACTGGAAAAGCTTGAAGGGTATAAGAAAAGGTTTGCAAGAGCAATTCCCGATGAAAACAAAGTCGGGAAGATTCATGATATCTGGATTTCAGCACAGAACAAGCAGAATTCTATTGTTGGCAAGGAAATGAAGCTGGATCTTGCAAGAGAGAATGAACAAGCAAGACTTGAAAGAGCTAAGTTATATAAAAATTCATGTGTGCCTGGAATTATAGCAGGAATCGTAATGGCTGTAATAGGCGGTGTGCTTGTTGTGCCTGTAATGGAAGTTGGAATTGCCATGATTATTGTCGGCTTGTGTATGGCAGTAGTATTTTCAGTGATTGGAACTGTGAAGAAGAAACAGCATGATAGTGAATTTATGAATATAAGTGCTGAATCTGATAATAAGATTAAGGCAATTGAAGCGGATATTAATGATGATAAGAATTTTATCAGCGGAACGGAGAATGTTGTAAGGCAGTTCTGTGAAGAATATGAGATTACATTTAGCAGAGATAATATTGCATGGGAGCTTTCGGGTTTATGTCATGATATAGAAGATTATCGTGAACTTGAGAAACGGGCGGCTGGTCAGGACAACGAATTATCTGAACAGATAAAACAGCTTGAGAACAGGCTGGATGTATTTCTGAAACGGTATAACTGTGCCGCTAATGGTAATAATTATAGTCTGGCAATTGAACGCATAAGAAATGACATTGCTGACTATAAAAGAATTAATCAAGAAATGTCTAAACAAGATATCTATAGAAACCAGTACGAGCAGAATATGTCAGGTATTAAATGCTTTCTGGAAAAATATATTAAAAGCTTTAATGGCGAGGAAAGTATTGGAGAAACACTTAGAAACCTTGACAAAAAGCTTGATGGATATTATTGTGCTAAAAGTGAGTATGATAATGCAATGATGATTAAAGCTGATTTTGAGTCAGAGAATGATATCAGTATGTTTGCGGCACAAAATGATGCTGATAAGATTTCACTGGAAGAGATAGCGTCAGATATGACACGGATTGACAACATGATTGAAGAATATGCACAACAGATATCTCAGTGCAATAAGCAGTTAGAGAATCTTCAGATTCAGGCTGATGAGTGTGAAAACTGCAGGCAGGAACTTAACCGGCTTACAGATATTCAGGAAAGCGAAAAGAATAAAGAGAGATTGCTGAAGCTTACAAAACAGATTATGGAGGATTCAAAGCAGTCTTTTACTTCTGAATATATGGGACCTGTTATGTCGGGCTTTAGGAAGTATTATACTATACTTACCGGATGTGAGCCTGATGCATACAATCTTGATGCAGATACAAAGCTTACTGTCATGGAGCAGAATATGCCAAGAGATATTGGATATCTTAGTGCAGGAAAGCAGGATCTGGTTGGCGTATGCATGCGAATGGCGCTTGTTGAGGCAATGTATAAAGAAGAGAAACCATTTCTTATATTTGATGACCCATTTGTCAATCTTGATGATAATAATATTAAGGGGGCTATGAAGCTTCTCGACGAGATTGCAAAGAATTATCAGGTTATATATTTTACTTGCAGTGAAAGCAGAATACACAATTAGTGTAGGATATACATTTATTAAGGAGAGATACAATGGAAGAAGTTATTCAGTATGTACCTAATCTGTATGCAACCTTCTGGGCACTTATACCACCGCTGGTTGCTATAATATTAGCATTAATTACTAAAGAGGTTTACAGTTCACTTTTTGTAGGAATTGTAATAGGAGGACTGTTCTATGGAAATATATTCCAGAGCGGGTTCAGTTTTGAAAAATCAGTTCTTCATATATTTGAAGATGGTCTTGTAGGAGTATTGTCAGATCCTTACAATGTAGGAATTCTGGTGTTCCTTGTTGTACTGGGAATCATGGTGTGCATGATGAATAAAGCAGGTGGTTCTGCAGCATTTGGAGAATGGGCTGGAAGACATATTAAGACAAGAGTTGGAGCACAGCTTGTTACGGTGCTTCTTGGAATTCTTATATTTATTGATGATTATTTTAACTGTCTTACTGTTGGAAGCGTTATGCGTCCAGTAACAGACAAGCATAATGTTTCGAGAGCAAAGCTTGCATATCTTATTGATGCAACAGCGGCACCAATCTGTATTATTGCGCCTATATCTTCATGGGCAGCAGCGGTAACAGGTTTTGTTGAGGGCGAAGATGGTTTTGGAATATTTATTAAGGCTATTCCTTACAATTATTATGCGTTATTTACTATTGCAGCAATGATTCTTATTGTAGCGTTAAAGGTTGACTTTGGTTCAATGGCAGTTCATGAAGCAAATGCAGCTAAGGGAGACTTGTATACAACTCCTGACAGGCCATATGCTAACGCAACAGAAGATGTAATTAAGGGACGCGGAAGAGTGTTAGATCTGCTGTTTCCAATTATTACACTTATAGTTTGCTGCATAATTGGAATGCTATATTCAGGAGATTTTTTCAAGGGAGTAGGTTTTGTTGATGCATTTTCAGGAAGTGATGCTTCGGTAGGACTTATGCTTGGAAGTTTCTTTGCACTTATAATAACAATTGTGTTCTATGCAGTAAGAAGGGTACTTTCATTCAATGAATCATGCTCATGCATACCGGAAGGATTCAAGGCAATGGTACCAGCAATCCTTATTCTTACATTTGCATGGACACTCAAAGCAATGACAGACAGTCTGGGCGCTAAGGAGTTTGTTGCCGGACTTGTAAAAGGAGTATCGGGCGGCTGGTTAAATATTCTGCCAGCAGTTATATTTCTGGTTGCGGTATTCCTTGCTTTTGCAACAGGAACATCGTGGGGAACATTTGGAATTCTTATTCCTATTGTTGTAAATACATTTTCAGGAACGAACCATACAATGATGATTATATCAATCTCAGCATGTATGGCTGGAGCTGTCTGTGGAGACCATTGTTCACCAATATCTGACACGACAATTATGGCTTCGGCAGGAGCACAGTGTAATCATATGAATCATGTGTCTACACAACTTCCATATGTAATTGTAGTTGCAGTTATTTCTTGTGTGACATATGTTATTGCAGGATTTGTACAGAATCCTGTTGTTCCTCTTATTATAGGTTTAGTTATTCTTATAGGTGCATTTACAGGTATCAAATATATTAATAAGGGTAAGAGCAATGAATAATATAAAGGGAAGCCTGATACTGCTTCTTACTGCATTTATCTGGGGAACGGCATTTGTTGCACAGACAAGTGGTGCAGGAGCAGTGGGAACATTTACATTTAATGCTGCAAGGTCTATAGTCGGAGCACTATTTCTGGCAGTCGTAATTATAATTAAAAATGTATTGGATAAAAGAAATAATTCAGGGAAAGTGATTAGTACAGAGAATGGAAGCCGTTTACAGACATGGCCACTGGGTGCAGGCATAATATGTGGAATTGTTCTCTTTGCAGCGATGACTTTCCAGCAGTATGGAATAAGTGTATATCCACAAGGGGTCGCGGCATCAGGAAGGTCGGGCTTTATTACAGCAACTTATGTTGTTATGGTTTCGGTAGTTTCGGTTTTTATGGGTAAGAAAATGCACTGGATAACCGGCGTTTCTGTTGCAGGATGCGTTGCCGGAATGTATCTTTTATGTATGTCTGGTGGTGTATCAGGAATATATCTTGGAGATGTCCTTGTGTTCCTGGGAGCAATATGCTTTACAATACACATTCTGGTTATTGATAAATTTTCAAGTGCTGACAGCATGAAAATGTCCTGTATACAATTTATGGCTATTGCAATTATTTCAACATTTGCTATGATATTTACGGAAAATGTTACATTTGCAGGAATTAAAGCTGCGCTTATTCCGATACTTTATGCAGGTGTATTGTCAGGCGGTATAGCATATACACTTCAGATGGTTGGACAGAAATATGCACAGCCTTCGGTGGCATCTATTGTCATGAGCCTTGAATCAGTGTTTGCGGTGCTTGCCGGATGGATTGTACTTGGGGAATTGTTAAAACCAAAAGAGATAATGGGGTGTGTACTTGTGTTTACAGCGGTTATTCTGGCACAGATACCAGGAATGAAGAAGGGTGATACGAAATGAGAAAGAAAATAATAGGGATAATATTACTTGTGTTGATTGTGTTTGGCGGATATAAACTTTTTGCAAATGTGTCTGCTAATAATGTTAATTCAAACAGTATACAGTTTTCCTATGAGGATATTCCGGCATATAATGGAGATAATCCATATGTTGTAGTTAATGATAATAAGCCGTATTTTACAAGCTCTGAGATAGTTAAGGATTCATATATAAAATATGGACCGCTTGACAGTATCAAAAGGGTTACTTCTGCAATGGCATGTTTAGATTATGATTCAATGCCATCTGAAGATGATAAGAAAGGTGAATCAAAAAGTATCTGTCCTACAGGATGGAATAATATCAAGTATGACAGTATTGCGGGAGATGGATACTGCCAGAGCAGAGTGCAGAGTATTGCATGGTGCTTTGGAGGTTCTGATACTGATAAGAAGAATTATATAACAGCAACTCCATATATGAAGAACTATATGAATGCATATGTGGTAAAGATTGCAAGATATCTGGAGAAAACTTCTAATCACGTTATGTATAGGACTACTCCGGTATTTGTTGGTGAAGAACTTATGTGCCGGGGGGTTCTTATGGAGGCGTATTCTGTAGAGGACAATGGAGAAGGAATATGCTTTAATATATTTTTATATAATGTACAGCCGGGTATTAATTACATTTATTCAACAGGAGAGTCTGAATATACAGGAGAATTCCTAGATATGGCTGCACAGATGAAGGATTCATCAATGGATTTCAATTATATTCTTAACAGTAAAACAATGACATTTCATAAACCGGAATGCGAAAAGGCATCAAGAATTGGAACTAAGAATAAGATATATTCTTATGCAGAAAGAGAAGAACTTATTGGAGCGGGATATACGGCAGCGGAATGCTGTAATCCATAGTTTATAACTTTTTTACAATTGTTTATGATTGTTATACAGACATATAAGGATTTTTCTGATAATATAAATCTATCGAATCATTATTTTAAGACAGAGAGGAGATAGGGGTATGAACAATAGCTTTGAAAGCTTTGAATTATCTACAGAACTTATATTTCAGAGGTTCCTGATGGATAAGGAGAGAAGAAAGAATTTTTACAATGGTCTTGAGCTGGCAGATTATATTGCGCTCAAGGTAATGGAGAAAGATTGTATTGATGGCAAGGATAAGACATATCTTAAGGATTTGTCTTCATTTATGAGAATATCAATTCCACAGACATCGGCAATCGCAAGCAGTCTTAAGGACATGGGTTATGCTTTATGGAAACATGATGGCAAAGGAACAGATGGTACATATCTCGTATTCACCGATGCCGGAAGGGATTTCTTGAAAAAAAGAGAGGACAATAACAGAGAATATTATGGTAATGTTATTGCTGAACTTGGTGAAGAAAGAACTACACAGATACTTAGTGATATGAGAACTCTTGTTGAAGCTATGGAGCACGCATCAAAAAAGATGCACCTTAAGGAGGCAGAATAATATTACAGAATATAAGGGAGAATAAAAGCAATGAGTAATGTTAATACTAAGAATAATGTGAGAACGATAGCGGTGACGGGTATGCTTTCAGCAGTAGCAGTAGTTCTTATGTATCTGGAGATACCGATTCCTATTATGCCAGGATTTATCAAGTTTGATTTTTCGGATCTTCCGGCGTTACTTGGTGCTTATGCACTCGGACCAGTGGCAGGCATTATAATATGTCTCATTAAGAATGTTGTACATCTGGCAGCTTCACAGAGTATGCTTGTTGGCGAACTTTCTAACTTTATACTCGGTTCCGTATTCGTGTTTACAGCAGGAATTGTTTATAAGAAGAAAAAGTCTAAGACAGGAGCATTGCTTGGCGGTTTATGCGGTGCCATGGCAATGGGGGTATTCAGTGTGTTCTCGAATTATTTAATAGTGTATCCTGTGTATTATAAACTGGCAATGCCAGAGGTGGTAATATTAAGTCTGTATCAGGCTATAATTCCATCTATGAAATCAATCATGCAGTGTCTGATATGCTTTAATCTTCCTTTTACAATAGTTAAAGGTCTTATAGATGTAGGGATATCAATGCTTATATATAAGCCATTATCACCACTTCTTAAGGGAAAACATTAATATAATAATATATAATACTAATATGCCGGAACTTTTGCTGAGTCTGAAGTTCTGGCATATTTTTTTTGTTTTTGACCGATACTGAAAGTTATGAAGTTGATACACAATGCATATTTAGAGAAAGTATTTTGATGATAATTTGTGAAAAATGCACAAAAATAATCTAAAAGTTTGTGAATGAATGTGATTGATTTTGAATGAATGTGATTGTATTATAATTATATCAAAAAGGTCGTGAAGCCAGAAAGGAGAGACAATGGTATATACAGTAACATTTAATCCGTCACTGGATTATATAGTGGAAGTTAAGAGTTTTGAACTGGGGATGACGAACAGAACATCATATGAGCATATGCTTCCAGGGGGTAAAGGAATTAATGTTTCAATAGTTCTTAATAATCTTGAATTTGATACAACAGCATTTGGTTTTGTAGCCGGGTTTACCGGAAAACAGATATGTGACATGGTATCAGAGTATGGCATTAATACAGATTTTATTCAGGTTGATAATGGTTTTTCAAGAATAAACATGAAGATTAAGAACATAGATGGAACAGAGATTAACGGAATGGGACCTCAGATATCAGAAGATAATCTCCATTCTCTTGTAAGTAAGATTGACAGACTTTCAAGTGGAGATGTTCTTGTGCTTGCAGGAAGTATTCCCTCATGTATATCAGACGATATATACAGAAGAATAATGGGAAGACTACAGGGAAGAGATGTTAAGATTATAGTTGATGCGACAAGCAGGCTTTTACTTAATGTCCTTGAATATCACCCATTTCTTATCAAGCCTAATCAGCATGAACTTGGAGATATATTTGGTGTTAAGCTTGAATCTAAGGAAGAGGTTATTCCATATGCAAGGAAGCTGCAGGATATGGGAGCTGTCAATGTGCTTATATCGATGGGTGGAAAAGGCGCAGTTCTTATTGATGAACATGGAAACGTATATGAAGCAGATGCACCAAAGGGCGAGCTTAAGAATTCAGTAGGTGCAGGTGATTCAATGGTTGCAGGATTTATGGCGGGGTATCTTCAGACAGGCAATTATGAAGATGCATTCCGGATGGGCGTTGCAACAGGAAGTGCCAGTGCATTTTCAGAAAATCTTGCAACAAAAAGAGAGATTTCAGAGGTATTAAAGCGGGTAGAGGTTACCTGCAAGAGATAATGTAAAGGAGGTATTTTATGAGAATTACAGATTTACTTGATAAGAGAAGCATTAATCTTAATGCTGCTCCTAAGACAAAGAGTGAGGCTCTTGATATGGCTGTAGAACTTATGGCAAAGAGCGGAAAGATTGATGATATTGAAAGCTACAGGGCTAAAGTATATGCAAGAGAAGAAGAAAGTACAACAGGTGTAGGAGAAGGAATAGCAATTCCTCATGGCAAATGCAGTGCTGTTAATGCACCAGGACTTGCAGCAATGATTATTAAGGATGGAGTTGATTTTGAATCGCTTGATGATGAGCCGGTAAAGGTTCTTTTCCTTATTGCAGCGCCGGATACTAAGGATAACGTACATCTTGATGTATTAAGTAAGTTATCAGTGCTTCTTATGGATGAGAATTTCGTAGCAAAGCTTATGAAAGCTGGAAGCCCTGAGGAATTCATTGAAATCATAGATGGGGCTGACGAAGAAGCCAAGAGTATAGATGAAAGACTTGAAAAGGAAGACAATAAGCCGGCTAAGATTCTTGCAGTTACTTCCTGCCCTACAGGTATTGCACATACTTACATGGCAGCAGAAGGACTTGAGAAGGCAGCAGCTAAGGCTGGATGTGCAATTAAGATTGAGACAAGAGGTTCTGGCGGAGCTAAGAATGTACTGACAGATGCAGATATTGAATCGGCAGAGTGTATTATTGTTGCGGCAGATGCACAGGTTCCAATGGAGAGATTTGATGGAAAGAAAGTAATTGAGTGTCAGGTTTCAGATGGAATTAATAAAGCAGATGAACTTATAAAGAAAGCTCTTGCAGGAGATGCACCTGTATATAAGGCAGGAACTTCTGAAAAGAAGGAAAGCACATCCGCAAAGAAAGGCGGCGGAATTGGACATAAGATATATACACAGCTTATGAATGGTGTATCACATATGTTACCTTTCGTTGTAGGCGGAGGTATTCTGATTGCCATAGCATTTCTTATTGATGGACTTAATGTTGATATGAATGCACTGTCAGAGGCAGAACGAAGCAACTTTGGTACGATAACACCTGTTGCGGCACTGTTTAAGTCTATCGGTGGAGCAGCATTTGGCTTCATGCTCCCTGTTCTGGCAGGATTTATTGCAATGGCCATTGGTGACAGACCGGCACTTGCACTTGGTTTTGTTGGTGGTTATATCGCAGCTAATGGAAAGTCTGGATTCTTAGGCGCTCTGGTAGCAGGTTTTGCAGCAGGATATATTATAGTTCTTTTAAGAAAGATATGTGATAAGTTACCAGAGGCATTGGAAAAGATAGCACCTGTACTTATATATCCGGTAGTGGGTATTCTGGTAATAGGACTTGGAATGACATTTATTGTAGAGCCTGTAATGGGTGGGATTAACACAGGACTTAACAGCTTCCTTGCAGGAATGGGAAGTACAAGCAGGGTTCTTCTTGGATTCATACTTGCAGCCATGATGGCAATTGATATGGGTGGTCCGTTCAATAAAGCAGCATATGTTTTTGGAACTGCTTCCATTGCAGCAGGTAATTATGATATAATGGCAGCAGTAATGATAGGTGGTATGGTTCCACCATGTGCGATTGCTCTTGCAACAATACTTTTTAAGAATAAGTTTACTAAGGAAGAAAGAGATGCTGGTCCAACTAACTTTATTATGGGACTTGCATTTATAACAGAAGGTGCAATACCATATGCGGCAGCAGATCCTTTACATGTAATACCAGCATGTATTATAGGTTCAGGTGCAGCAGGTGCTGTCAGTATGTTTTTCAAATGTACTTTAATGGCACCACATGGCGGCATTTTCGTATTCCCTGTAGTAGGCAATGCAATATATTATGTGATTGCACTTGTGGCAGGAACTATCATTTCAACAATATGTTTAGGGCTCTTTAAGAAGAAAGCAGCCTAAGAAAGGTGGTTTTTAATTATGAAGGAATTTAAGTACGTTATTACAGATGCAGAAGGCATACATGCTCGTCCAGCAGGAGAGCTTGTAAAGGCTGCTAAGGAATTTAGCAGTAAGATTACAATTACTAAGGATGGCAAGTCAGGAGACTGCAAGAAAATCTTCGGTGTTATGGCACTTGCAGTAAAATGTGGAAATGAAGTTACAATTACTGTAGAAGGTGAAGATGAAGAGGCTGCAGCAGCTAAGATTGAAGAATTCATGAAGAGCAATATGTAGCAGTCAGGAGGTGCACATGAATAAATATACTGGAAAAAGTGTATTTGGAGGCATTGCTATAGGTAAGATAATGGTGTATGAGAAAGGTGAACATCAGGTTAAGCGTGTAAAGATTACTGATGCAGAAGCAGAGAAGAACCGTTATTATGAAGCTGTAGAAATAGCCTTTAAACAACTGGGGGAACTTCATGATAAAGCACTTCGCGAAGTTGGCGAGGCTAATGCGGCAATATTTGAGATTCATCAGATGATGCTTGAGGATGACGATTATAAGGAATCTGTTGAGCATATTATCGAGAGTCAGATGGTGAATGCAGAATATGCCATAGCCCAGACAGGGGATAATTTTTCACAGATGTTTGCAGCCATGGACGATGAATATATGCGTGGAAGAGCAGCAGATGTCAAAGATATTACAGAAAGACTGTTAGGAATACTTTCTGGCAATACAGGAAGCGGTGTAGATGCAGATGAGCCTGTTATTATGGTGGCAGAGGATCTGGCACCATCAGAGACAGTCCAGATGGATAAGAGCAAGATATTATCATTTGTTACACAGAAGGGTTCAGTTAATTCACATACTGCCATTCTTGCAAGAACAATGGGAATTCCGGCTTTAATTGGTTCAGATATTGTTATTGATGAATCTCTTAATGGCAAGCTTGGCGTTGTCGATGGAACTAACGGTGTCGTATATATTGAACCTGATGAGGCAACCCTGTCAGCAATGCAGGAGGAACAGCGCAAAGACAATGAGAAGAAAGCTCTTTTGCAGGAACTTAAAGGCAAGGAAGATGTGACTTTAGATGGCAAGAAGATTAAGCTTTACTCTAATATTGGTAACATTAAGGATCTTGCAAATGTTATTGCCAATGATGCAGCAGGAATCGGACTGTTTCGAAGTGAATTCATATATCTTGAATCTGATACATTTCCAACAGAAGAAGAACAGTTCAACATATACCGTACTGTAGCTGAAAGCATGGCTGGAAAACCGGTAATTATAAGAACTCTTGATATCGGTGCTGATAAGCAGTGTGATTATTTCGGACTGGATAAAGAGGATAATCCTGCTCTTGGTCTTCGTGCAATAAGAATATGTCTTACAAGACCTGAGATATTCAAGACACAGTTACGCGCCCTTTACAGAGCAAGTGCGTATGGAAACATATCTATCATGTATCCTATGATAATCAGTGAACAGGAAGTTGATAAGATTAAGGTTATTGAGAATGAAGTTAAGGCTGAGCTTACAGAGCAGGGAATTGAATTCGGTAATCCTAAGAGTGGAATTATGATTGAGACTCCGGCTGCTGTAATTATGAGCCGCCAGCTTGCTAAGAAGGTGGATTTCTTCAGTATTGGAACTAATGACCTGACACAGTACACGCTTGCGATTGACCGTCAGAATACAAAGCTTGATGATTTCTACGATGCTCATCATCCAGCCATTCTTGCCATGATAAGAATGGTTGTTGAGAATGCACATGCAGAGGGAATCTGGGCAGGTATATGTGGTGAACTCGGTGCAGACACAACACTCACAGAAGAATTTCTTAAGATGGGTGTCGATGAGCTTTCAGTTTCAGCAGGCAAGGTGCTGGCTGTGAGGAAGGTGATTCGTGAGACGAGGATTTCTTAGGGAAACTGTTATAAGGGTATTGTTGAGAGTTCTTTGGTTAGTGAGCGTTTTGGGTGTGCTTTTGCAATTTTCCTATAAGAAACATATTTATTAAGCATTGATAGGTTAATTCACCAATAAAATTGAAAAATATGGAATAAAAAGCCTATAAGAGCGGTCAACTCGAGACATCTTATAGGCTTTTTTAATTAAAAACAAGACAAAGATAGCAGACATATATAAAATAAACCTATAAGTGTTGTAAAAATACGACTATTGATAGGTATCATAATAAGGAGAATCAGCTAATGGTAAAGAAAATAGTGAGAGACCCATTCTTTCTGGCACAGAAATCAGTGGATGCAACAGAGTCGGATAAACAGGTGGTTACAGATTTACTTGATACATTAATAGCAAATCTTGACCACTGTGTCGGGATGGCTGCTAATATGATTGGAGTCAAAAAGAATATTATTGTGGTGGCAGCAGGACCATTTCAGTTTCCAATGATTAACCCGGTAATAACTAATAAGTCAGGAAAATACCAGACGGAGGAAGGATGCTTGTCATTAGAAGGTGTGCGTCCATGTACGAGATATCAGGATATTGAAGTGGATTATCTTGACCAGAATTTTAAGAAACAGCATAGAAAATATTCAGGTTGGACAGCACAGATAATCCAGCATGAGATTGACCATTGTAATGGGGTTGTAATATAAGATAATTGTTATATAGGAAGGCAAATTGTACCCATCGTGTCCTTGATACGGGGGTACAATTTTTAAAAATATCCGACAGAGGTAATTTGAATATAGAGCAGGCACTTTTCTTTAAAGAATAGTGCTGCTCTATATTTTTGAGAGAAAAGTGTAATACACTAAATAAAGTGTAATATATCATACACCTTTTCTCTGATTTTTCCATATAATTTGATGAACTTTTTAAAATCTCACGCCGTATATCATGCGGTGTTTTTAAGAATATTTTTCAATAATTCTTAAAAATTCACAAAGTGTTACAGTAGGTACATCGCGTGTAATACCATTCTTGTTTCCATCAATGCATTTTATTCGACAAATAAATCAATCAACATATTCTATAACAAACAGGTTGTCAGAGATAATGATGCAGCGGCCTCGTTTAATTTGATTTTTTTATTTTAGATATTTTTGCCTTAATACTGAAATCATTTTTGGGGATATTTCCTGATAAAACTTATTTTTCAGTTATACACACAAAGGTTTGCTATATTCACTTTCTTTAATACCAGATTAATTAGAATTGTCGGATACCATTGATTCACTTAAATTTTTAAGATTTATTACTGCGGTAGCTGCAAGATGTGGTCAGATGGTTAATGTGGCAGAAATTGCAAGAGACGCAGATATTAATCAGACACAGGCAAAAGATTGGCTTGAAATTTTGGAAACTCTTGGTATTATTTTTTATCTTCATCCGTATTCTAATAATCTGCTAAAGCGTCTTGTAAAAAATCCAAAGTTGTATTTTTATGATACGGGGCTGGTATGTTATCTTACAAAGTGGAGCAGTTGTCTGTATGAAGCCTTCACTTGGTGCAATTGATAAGGATAACTATATCGTACCAATTTGGATGATATAGGGTGAGTAAAAATTGCTATATTCACAATCCCCTCGTAATATGCTATCATAATGAAAATTTACAAAGTGAGGTTTATTATGTGGGAGAAATTTAAGACATTTCTGAAACGCAAGGATATTGAAGTTTCAGTTAAAAGGTATGGAATTGATGCACTGGGTGCAATGGCGCAGGGATTGTTCTGCTCACTTCTTATAGGAACAATTCTTAATACATTGGGAACACAGCTGCATATTGGTTTTCTTACTAATACTGTGGCAACAGTGAGCGGTGTCAATTATACAGTTGGAGGGCTTGCGTCAGCAATGAGCGGACCGGCAATGGCAGTGGCAATCGGTTATGCACTGAAATGCCCTCCACTTGTACTGTTTTCACTTATAACTGTTGGATTTGCATCTAATGCGCTTGGTGGTGCAGGTGGTCCGCTTGCAGTATATTTTGTTGCCATTATTGCAGCAGAAGCAGGTAAGATGATTTCTAAAGAAACTAAGATAGATATTCTTGTTACACCGCTTGTTACTATAGGTGTTGGAACAGGAGTAGCGGCTCTTATTGCACCGGCTTTGGGAAAAGCGGCAATGAAGATTGGCGAACTTATTATGCTTGCAACTAATCTTCAGCCTTTCCTTATGGGAATTGCAGTATCAGTTCTTGTTGGAATTGCACTTACACTTCCTATATCATCAGCCGCGATATGTGCTGCATTTGGACTTACTGGGCTTGCAGGCGGAGCAGCAGTTGCAGGCTGCTGTGCGCAGATGGTTGGATTTGCAGTTATGTCATTTAAGGAGAACCGATGGGGAGGACTTGTTTCTCAGGGAATTGGTACATCTATGCTTCAGATGGGAAATATAATTAAGAATCCGAGAATATGGATAGCACCGATAGTTACGTCTGCAATTACAGGTCCTATGGCAACATGCCTGTTTAAGCTGCAGATGAATGGCACTCCGGTATCATCTGGTATGGGAACATGCGGACTGGTTGGACAGATTGGTGTATATTCTGGTTGGGTAGCTGATATTGCTAATGGAACAAAGACTGCAATTACAGGATTTGACTGGGCTGGATTGATACTTATATCATTCATTCTTCCGGCAGTGATATGTCCGCTTATTAATATGCTTCTTAAAAAGATTGGCTGGGTTAAAGATGGAGATATGAAGCTTTCTTGATTGGGGAAACTTAATTGGAGAAACTAGATTGGATAAAAAGATAGGTTTATGTTAAAAATAGTGGCAAGACTTCAGGTATTTCTGAAGACTGCCACTTTTTATATGCATATTAATTAAAATGTTCTTTCAATTCACCAGAAAGCTTTAAGACATGCTCGATGCCATCGTCAACATTCGAAACGGCTTCTTCCTGCTGGCGGATGCTCTCTGAAATATTAGATATCATTGCAGCGTTCTCTTCAGAGGTAGCAACAAGCGTCTGAATGTCTGAGTTAACGCTGTCAAAAGCTGTCCTGACAGATTCGATTACCTTATACTGTTCTCTTACAAGATCGTGTGCAACTTCTGTTGAATCATTAATTCCGGTGAGAACATTGACAAGAGTGTCCATCTTGGAAACAACATTATTAGCTGATTCAGCACCTGCATTCACGCGGTTAGAAACTTCATCTGTCATACCTGAAAGACCGTTAATGATCTTGTGGATATTGTCTGCAGCTTCTGAACTCTGTTCAGAAAGATGACGGATTTCATCTGCAACTACAGCAAATCCCTTACCGTGCTCACCGGCTCTTGCAGCTTCAATTGAGGCATTAAGAGAAAGAAGATTGGTCTGGGCTGCGATTGCGTTGATTTCTTCAAGAATTGAAGTAATCTTAGACATCTCGTTCATAAGCTCAGACATAGCTCCTCTGGCAGAGCCAACAGTTTCTGCCATCTCCGAAAGAGTGTTTTTAACAACATTTACTTCGTTATTACCGGCTCTGACTGATGTATCAACTTTTTCGAAGCCAGCATCAAGCTCTTTGGAAAGCTCATAATTCTTATTGATTTCATCGGTGGCATCCTGAATTCTCTCAGTTACAGATATAGTTGCATTGGTTGTATCGTCAATAACGGTATTCATCTGAGAAGCAGCTTCATTTACCTTAGTTGCCTGTTCAGATAAGTTATCAAGACCGTTCTTACAATTTTCGATAGCTGAATTAAGATTAATGGCTATGTCATTGGCTGCATGTGAGTTGCTGTTAATAGTAGATAGTGTTTCTTCACTCTGAGAAAGAAGCTCTCGTCCTCTGTCAACAGCTTTGTATAAAATAATAGCAACAAGGTCAAAAAGGAATACCTTTGTAAAGGCATCTACTCTGTCGTAATTAGCCCCATCAATAACGAATGGGAAAAATATGGTACATATAAGTGCAATATTAGCAACAGGAACAGAGTAATATATAATGTACTTCTTATCAAAATATAATGCCATCATTGATAGAAATACAAAGTTGGCAAGAAATGCAACTGAGTTGCCGCCTAAAACAAAAGCATATACAAATGTAGCAATTGAAGGTGTAAGATTAATGAGCAAAGCTTTAATAAAATGATTCTGAATTAAGAACTTACCAATACCGGCAGCAATAAGACTGGCAAGCATTATGCCAATTCCGATAAATGCACGGATATTAATCCCTTCTGAAAAAAATGTCATAACTGATAAAGCAATTGTTCCAACTAAAACAATAAGATAGTTGTGTGAATGTAATTTATCCATTAGTTCCTCCCTAAAAATAATATTAAATTGTTCGAAAATTAATATAGAAATAATAGCATTTTTAAATACAAAAATCAATTATTAACAGGTTGACATTATGTAAAATTTGAAATATACTTCTTACTAAAGTGTTGACGAGAAGAGTACTATGTTACGGTTCTACAGAGAGAAGCATATATGGTGGAAGTGCTTTAGAATACGGATATGGGAAAACCACCTCCGAGCGGCCCCAATACGGCACGGTGATTCCGTTATAATCATAATGAGATGTTCTCCTGATTGAGAGAATAATAAGGGTGGAACCGCGGATTGAATATTCGCCCCTTATACAGCAAGCTGGAAAGCCACTGTATAAGGGGCTTTTTTGTGCGAGTAGCGATGAGAATATACAGGGAAAGTCAACATCTGTGCTTGCACAGGGTGTGGACTTTGCATGGATATTCGAGGAGCACCGCGACAGTGACAGAGCGAAGCTATGGAACATGAGCTACGAGCACAAGCAGCGATGAGAATAGCAACAAAAATATTAACACAAAAGGAGATTTATCATGGTTAATTTTAAGGAAGATGAAAGACTGAATACTCTTAATCATTCATGTGCACATGTTATGGCACAGGCAGTTAAGCATTTATATCCAGATGCTAAGTTCTGGGTTGGACCAGTAGTTAAAGAGGGATTCTATTATGATATAGACCTTGGAGATAATGTAATCAATGACGATGCTATTGAAGCTATCGAAAAAGAGATGAAGAAAATCTGCAAGGAAGGCAAGAAGATATACAGAAGAGAAGTTTCTAAGGAAGAAGCACTTGAGATGTTCAAGGATGATATGTATAAGCTTGACCTTATAAGCGGTCTTGAAGATGGCAATATCACAGTTTATGACCAGGGCGATTTCACAGACCTCTGCCGTGGACCTCATGTTGATAATACTAAGCTCTGCAAGAATTTCAAGCTTGTTAAATATTCTGGTGTATACTGGAAGGGCGATGCTAACAATCATGTAATGCAGAGAATCTATGGTGTATGTTTCCCAACAGCTGAGGAGCTTGAAGAACATCTTAAGCTTCTTGAGGAAGCAAAGGAACGTGACCACAGAAAGATTGGCAAGGAAATGGAACTTTTCATGTCAGATGACTTAATCGGCCGTGGACTTCCAATGTTCTTACCAAAGGGATATACAGTATGGCAGGAGCTTGAGAATTACATTAAGGACAAGGAAAGAAAGCTTGGATACCTTCATGTAATGACACCATGTGTTGGTACAGTTAATCTTTACAAGACATCAGGCCACTGGGATCACTACAAGGAAAACATGTTCCCAGCTATGGAAGTTGAAGGCGAATCATTTGTCTTAAGACCAATGAACTGCCCTCACCACATGATGATATATGCTAACAAAATGCATTCTTACAAGGATCTTCCTATAAGAATCGGTGAGATTGCACATGACTTCAGATTTGAGGCAAGTGGAACATTAAAGGGTATTGAGAGAGGAAGACATTTCTGCCAGAATGATGCCCATCTTTTCGTAACACCAGAGCAGATTGAGTCAGAATTTGCCAAGGTTGTAGACCTTATATTTGAGACATACAAGGATTTCAATATTACAGATTACCGCTGTGTTCTCTCATTAAGAGATCCAGAGGATAAGGTAAAGTATCATGATGATGATGAAATGTGGAACAATGCTGAGAACGCATTAAGAAAGGTTCTTAATGATATCGGAATTGAGTACACAGAGGAAATCGGAGAGGCTGCATTCTACGGACCTAAGCTTGATGTAAATGTTAAGCCTGCTATCGGTAATGAATATACATTATCAACATGCCAGCTTGATTTCTGTCTTCCATCTAAGTTCAACTTAACATACATTGATAAAGATGGACAGAGAAAGACACCTGTAGTTCTTCACAGAGCTATCCTTGGTTCTCTTGACAGATTCATGGCTTATATACTTGAGGAGACAAAGGGTAACCTTCCATTATGGCTTGCTCCTGTACAGGCTACAATTCTTCCGGTTAAGAATGAAGATGAAGAGTTAAATGCTTATGCTCATGGTCTCTATGATTATCTTGCAGATAATGGAATCAGAGTTGAGATTGATGAGAGAGCAGAAAAGCTTGGATACAGAGTAAGAGAAGCTCAGGTTAAGAAGATTCCTTACCTTATTGTACTTGGTAAGAATGAAGCAGCAGAAGGAACTGTAAGCTACAGACTCCACGGAGAGCAGAAGTCAACTACAGTATCTAAGGACGAATTTGTTGCAATGCTTAAAGATGAGATTGCTACTAAGAAGAATAATCCTGCAGCAGCTAAATAATCAGACTGACCTTACAGAAAGAAGCGTGACAATATGTAATGTTTTATGTATTGTCATGCTTCTTGTTTATATTTCATAAAACAATAGGAAAATAAATGGCTAGATATTACTATAAAAAGAAAAAGAAGAAATTCGTACCTAAAGATTTAGCAAGTCTTAAAGAACTTAAGATAAAGACTGCATTAATGGAGAGTATTCCTGAGGATATAACACAGCTGTATCCTGAAGCCAGAAATATAAAGAGACATTTTATACTTCATATAGGGGAGACTAATACAGGAAAGACACATGATGCACTAGAAGATTTTTATAATGCCGGTTCAGGAATGTATCTTGCACCTCTGAGACTTCTTGCACTTGAGATTCAGGAGATGAGTCTTGCAAGAGGAATTAACTGTTCGTTGACGACAGGCGAGGAGAAGGATATAAGAGATGGTGCAAAGCATTTATCCTGTACAGTTGAGAAAATGGATATGAGCAGACATTTTGATGTCTGTGTAATAGATGAGGCACAGATGGTAGCCGACTCAGACAGAGGCTGGGCGTGGACAGAGGCAATTCTTGGCGTTAATGCTGATGTTGTACATGTATGCATGTCGCCGAATGCAATACATATTGTTAAAATGCTTATAAAAATGTGTGGAGATACATATACGGATATAAGACATAAAAGGAATTCAAGACTTATAGTTGAAGACCATGATTTCATATTTCCGGATGATATACGGGATGGAGATGCTTTAGTAGCATTTTCACGTAGAAAAGTTCTTATGCTTGAAACCCTTCTAAAGAAGGAAGGGTATAAAGTAAGTGTTATATACGGTTCACTTCCATACAGTGTGCGAAAAGCAGAGGTTGCCAGATTCTTAAATGGAGAGAGCAGAATTGTAGTATGTACAGATGCTATTGGAATGGGAGTAAATCTTCCTATAAGAAGAATAATATTTACTGAGTCGAAAAAATTCGATGGCAAATCCAAAAGATTTCTTAACATGAGTGAGGTTAAGCAGATTGCCGGAAGAGCAGGAAGAAAGGGGATGTATGACCAGGGGTATGTCAACTCAATAGAGGACAGGGACCAGATAGGTGAACTGCTTCATGGAAGATATGAGCAGATAACAAGCTGCGTTATACAGCCGCCAAGAAAAGTTCTGGATATGCCATACAGCCTTTCAGAGATATTTAAGATATGGTTAAAGACGATTGAAAAGAAATGCTTTTCAGTTGCTGACTTAAAGAACAGGATTAAACTTGCTGAATACATTGAGAAAAAACATGGTGAGAAGATTAATAAAGATCTTGAATACAGTCTTATTAACATTCCATTTGATGAGAATAGCGAGAAACTTAAATATTTGTGGCAGGATCTTGTTGATATGACAGCTGACGGTGAACCGGTAAGCAGGATGTGGTATTATGTAGATACTGAATCTGAAGATATAGAAGCCATGAAGCTGGATGACCTTGAACAGTTGTATAAGAAGATGGATCTGCTTAATTCATATTGTAATGCACTTAATATATCAGAATATGACGAGCGTATCAGAATACTTAAAGAGAAGATATCAGAACTCATAGTAAGAGAACTTACTAATGGTGAATTCTTCAACAAATGTAAACGCTGTGGGAAGAGACTGGAATGGAATCATAGATTTGGCATGTGTGAAAAATGTTACGAGATAAATAAGCTGGAAAGAATGCGCTATAAAGCAGATAAATGGAGATAAAAAGGTCTACATTTTGCTTTTTTATGCAAACATAAGCAATTCGAACTGACAATATATAGGGGATATGTTATATTTAATGCACCAAATATATGTTTTTATAAAATGTAGACATTTTTGGAGTAAATTATCGTTATTAAGTGATAATACATTTATAAAGTAATAATTATTGGAAGAGGAAAATGCTATGAGTGAAAGTATTAAAGGTAGAATTCATCAGGTAGAAAGCTTTGGTTCAGTTGATGGACCAGGGGTAAGATATATTGTATTTCTTAAGGGCTGTCATATGAGATGCAGATATTGTCATAATCCTGAGACATGGAAAGAAGAAGGCGGAACATTAGAAACAGCGCAGGAAGTGTTCGATAAAGCTTACCGTTACAGAAATTACTGGAAGAATGGTGGCGGAATCACTGTAAGTGGTGGAGAGGCGCTTCTTCAGATGGAATTTGTGACAGAACTCTTTGAAATTGCGAAAAAGAATGGTGTGCATACAACTCTTGATACGTCAGGTAATCCTTTTAAGATGGAGCCGGAATATCTGGAAAAGTTTGACAGGCTGATGGCTGTTACAGACCTTTTTCTTCTTGATATTAAGGAGATTAATGATGAGAAGCACAAGGACCTTACAGGTTGGACTAATAAGAACATCCTTGACCTTGCAAAGTATCTTTCTGACCATGATAAGGATATGTGGATAAGAAATGTTCTTGTTCCAGGAGTGACAGACGCACAGGAAGACCTTGAACAGTTAAGGGATTTTGTTGCCAGTTTAAAGACTGTTAAGAGATTTGAAGTGCTTCCATATCATACACTTGGAGTATTTAAGTGGGAGGAATTAGGAATTCCGTATACACTTTCTGATGTAATGCCACCTGATAAGGAACAGATAGCAAGAGCTAATGATATATTAAGAACAGCAGAATACACAGGATATCTTGAAAAATAAGATATTGAAATAGAAATAATAAGCCCTCGGACAAGATTGCGTCCGGGGGCTTAATGTGTTTAATGAAATTATTTGCAGCCTGACCTTAAACCGTCATTAAGGCCTTCAATATATGAAAGAGCCTTTTCCTTTCCTGAAGCATTAAGCTTCTTATAGTAGCCTAATAATCTTGTCTCGTTGTCGGATAAAGACTGAACCTGAATCATATTTCTGACATCAGATTTCATCATTATGTAATCCATGCTTGCATCTAATATACTGCTTAATTTCATAAGAGATGAGACACTTGGAAGATGCCTTCCTTGTTCGTATGCACTTATTGTTTCCTGGGCAACTCCAAGCTCGGTGCTTAATCTTACCTGTGTTATATGTTTTTCCTCGCGTAATTCACGGATTCTGTTATGATATTCCTGCATCTGGTATTCCTCCATAGTTTATCTGATTGCAAATCCACTATAAGAAAAATAACATTTTATAAGCCTGATATTAGTGGTGAGAATGGTAAAATATGGTAATTATATAGGTTGATATGGTAATAAATGGTAAAAAAGATATATGGTAAAATATATGACATTGTGTTATTATTCTAAATAGCAGCATTGCTGTTGTAGAGAGGAAACAGGGGTATACAATTATGAGAAGAAAAAATGCAGCTGTATTAATGACAGCAGTCATTATTGGAGGACTGCTTACAAGCTGTGGCAGTGCATACAATAATGCTAATGGGAAGAATTCTGACAATACTGTAGAGACACAGACTACAGTAAGAACCGTTGTCAATGGAGAAACCAAAACTGATGGTAATAATGTTAAGACAGCTGATAAAGAAACCGGGGATTTTACACAGGAAGTAACCAGTGAAGAGAATAACCTGACAGATAATGATATTGCTGGTAATACAGAGGCATCAGAACAACAGGCTTTTGATGATTTGTCACAGGCAGGTGGTTATGAGAATAATTCCGGACAGGAATCATGGGAAGACAGTGATTCGGGAGATGTGGAACATTTAGGAGAAAAGAATGAGAACAATAAAGCTGAATTGGAAAATTCCTGTGAAGAAAATTATAATACAAGTTTTTTTAGACAATATGACATAGATGTTATAAAACTTGTGAACGCTGAAAGGCAAAAGTGCGGTATTGAACCGCTTGAATTAGATGCAGCAATGTGTAAGGCGGCTGGTATAAGAGCGGCTGAGTTAGATTACACAGGAAAATTGAGCCATAGTAGACCTAACAGACCTCAAAATGATAATATGTCGGGATCAGCTTTGGATGAATGCGGAGTCTCATGGGAAGAGTGTGGTGAGAATATCGCAGGAGCAACTTACGAAATGACACCAGAAGAATTGGTAAAAAGTTGGATGAATTCTCCTGCACATAAAGAGAATATATTAGATCCTATATATACAAAAATGGGGCTGGGTTATAGTAATTCAGGCTGTGGAGCAGGAAGGTACAGTCATTACTGGGCACAGGAATTTGCTGGATAAAAAGAATATGTAAAATAGAAAGAGCCATGCCGGATAATCCGGCATGGCTCTTTCCGAGAAGGAAATTATATGAGAAAAATTAAGATATAGCTTTCTTAATAGCGTTGAATGATTCCTTGCTTATATCATGTTCGATACGGCAGGCATCTTCTTCAGCAACTTTAGGATCAACACCAAGCCTTATGAGCCATGATGTAAGGAGCTGGTGACGCTCATATATCATCTCAGCAATCTCTTTACCTGATTCTGTAAGATATATGTAACCTTCTTTAGTTACCGTTATATGATTAGATTCCCTCAGATTCTTCATTGCAATACTGACGCTTGATTTCTTGAAACCTAACTCATTGGCAACATCTATTGAACGAACCACAGGAAGCTTTTTACTTAACATTAATATTGACTCAAGATAGTTTTCTGCTGATTCATGAATAACTGACATAATTATATCCCCCGATTACTTATAACGATATTGATATATGAATTATAACACGCATGTATATTTAATGCAAATGTGCTGAATATAAATTAATCATAAAATTTATCATAATACTTGGTAAAATATGGATGTAAAGCCTTATCACTGTTGCAAATAAACTGAATGCAGTTTAAAATGTAGAAAGTGTATGTAAGATATTATTATGTTAGAGGGTGTTTTTTTGAATATAAGCAATATAGAATGGATAGAAAAACTGAATTGCCTTACAGACCTGCATGTACATCTTGATGGTTCACTGTCGCCTGAATCTGTAAGACATCTTTGTGGTATGCAGAATATAGAAACAGGTGATGATGCAGAATTGTCAGCGAAGCTGAGTGTGTCATCAGATTGTAAGAATCTTAATGAATATCTTGAAAAGTTCGAATTCCCACTTCAGCTTTTGCAGACGCGTGAGGCTGTTAAATATAGTGTGTGTCAGCTTGTTAAAGAGCAGGAAGAACAGGGAGTAATATACAGCGAGATAAGATTTGCACCACAGCTTCATACAAGAAAAGGATTGTCACAGCAGGAGATTGTTGAAGCAGCATGTGAGGGACTTGATGAATCAAGAAAGTACTGGAAGTCATATTCCTGTCACAATCTTATATTATGTTGTATGCGTTCGGATGATAATAAGGATGCTAATATGGAGACAGTAAGACTTGCTGCATTATATGCCGAAAGGGGAAGAGGCGTTGTGGCGGCAGACCTTGCAGGGGCAGAAGGACTTTATGCAACAGATACATTTGCAGATGTATTCAGAGATGCCGTTCAGAGAGGCGTTCCGTTTACTATTCACGCAGGTGAGGCGGCCGGAGCAGAAAGTGTTGAATGTGCATTGAATTTTCAGGCTGTAAGAATAGGACATGGCGTAAGAAGTACAGAGAATCCTTTAATTATGCAGGAGCTTGCAGACAGAGAGACTGCATTGGAATTATGTCCGACAAGCAATCTGAATACTAAAATATACGAGACAATAGAAAATTATCCGATACAGCAGCTTATGAATAAGGGGATAAAAGTTACTGTTAATACGGATAATATGATGGTTTCTAACACAACAGAGGCTAGGGAACTTGCATTGGTTGCAGATACATTCAATATGGAGAAGAAAGATGTTAAGCAACTGATAATGAATGGTGTTGAAGCTGCATTTACAACAGAGGGAATAAAAAACCGCTTAAGGGCAAGAGTGGAGACACAGTTTGCCAAAGTAGCTGGAATCAGAGGTTAGGGTATGAATGAAGTTAATGAATTATTTACTAAAGAAAATGTAGAAAAGATATATGTTCCGGATATTGTTAAGGATGATCTGCTAAGTATTATAGAAGAAAAGCTTAAGAAAGCAGGATTCTATTACAGGGTTGCATACAGGGTGAAAGCTCCTGATTCAATGCTTGATAAACTTATATTAAAGGATTACAGAAGACCAGGGACAGACAATCAGGATAAAAAGATGCAGGATCTTATAGGAATAAGAATTATTCTGTATTATGCGGATGATGTTGAAATTGTTAAGAATTTTCTTGATACAATATTCTCTATGCCGGGCGTGTGGAATACAACAGAGGCTAATGAATATGAGTTCAGGGCAATGAAGATTAATGGTATATTCAAGCTGCCGGGATATCTTAGCAAGACCATTGTTAATCCGGAGCTTGGAGATTATGTGGATGATACATTTGAGATACAGGTAAGAACTAATTCTTTTGAGGGCTGGCATGAGATTGAACATGATATGAGATATAAAGGTTCAGCCTTTGGCACGGGTAATGAAGCACTTGCAAGAAAAATGAACAGTATTCTTGCAACGCTGGAGTTATGTGATGATTCAGTTGTGGGTCTGATTGAAGATTTAGGACATCAGCATTACAAAGACAGAAAATGGAACTATATGTTAAGATGTCATTACAGACTGAAGTTTACAAGAGAACCGCTGCATCCATATATTGAAGAGATATTTGATGAAGATACAGAGCTTGCCAAGAAGTTTTATAAATTTAAAAGAGAACCGTTACTAAGACAGCTATGGGATAATACAGGAGATAAAGGTCCGGAGATTACTGTTAATAATATTGTTAAGATAGTTAATCAGATAGGACCTGAGGATGAGAGACTCAAAGAAGCATTTGTAAAGATAGAACATGAGAAGAAACAGGAGACAGAAAGCGTTGCCAAGAGAAGAAGGTTTGAGCCGTTTAAACAGCTTGGTTCTTATATGGTATTCAAGGCTGATACATATATCGACTTAAGCAATCTTGCGATGCCCGATGCTTTCAGAAAAGCCACAGGGTACATATATTCGTGGGTTAAGTCAAGATATGAGGATGTATTCACAGATTTACCTGAAAGTGCGGAAACTTATGTTAATGCAGAGCCTGGATATTCAGTTAATCTTTCGTATGATGCAGAAAATGTGTATTTTTCTGAAAAAACTACACATCTTGATACTAAGATACCAACAAGAGTATGGATATCTGAAGCGGTTATATGCAGGGAAGGTGACAGACTGAAATTCACGGTATCTAACAGATATGCAGAGCCGTCAGACAGATACAGAGATAATGAAAATGTTCTGTTTTCAAGACCTAATTTCTTTGGAGAGATTGCAGACAATATAGGAATTGTTGATGTGGAAAGAATGAGGGAGTCTGTAAGATACGTTGAGGACAGCAAGGATTACGATGATCTTACAACACTGATTGCAGAGGAAGAAAGAACATTTCCTGTTATAGTATTTATGGCAAGTGATGGCAGATGGCTTGATAAATTTGATATGAACTATTTCGCTTATCTTGTGGGTTATTATGCACATATCAAGATGATAAGAAGCCCTTATGAATCACGAAAATTTGCTAAGGATTACGGCCTTAAGATAGATGAATGTGCAGATTCGATAACAGTATTTTATCCGGGAAGAGAGCCTTATACAAGCTATAAGACAGATATATTCCATACAACATTTGAAGTTATTAAGGTTGAAAAGAGAAAATATTGGAATGAAAATGGCTGCAGGGCATACAGAAGAAAGCTTGTTTCAGAAATAAGAGAGAATAACGTACTTTAGTAAGTGTTAAATTAGGAGAGAACAGAATGGATAAATGTGTCCTGATAGTTGATGATAACGATTTTAACAGGGAACTTGTAAAAGATATTCTTGAAGACGAGGATATAACAGTTTATGAGGCAGAAGATGGCAGTTCGGCGATTGAACTGCTTGAAAGTGAACAGGCGGACGACATAGATGTAGTTCTTATGGACATGAGAATGCCGGGAATGGATGGCATAGAGACCACTAAGATTATAAGGACTAAGAATGGAAAATGTATGGAAGTGCCAATAATTGCAATGACAGCAGATGGTTTTGAAACAGATATAGGTATGCTGCAAAAGGCAGGCATGAACGGACTTATATCTAAGCCTGTGGATGTGAATACATTGGTAGAACATATAACAAAACTGGCAGGGTGGTAAACACTCTGCCAGTTTTGCGTGTATATTATCTTGATTCACCCATAAAGAAGAGTGCAACTGTTCCAGGACCGGAATGTGTTCCGATTGTAGGACATATATAATTAATCCATATGTTATCTATGCCGAATCTTTCTTTAACAAGACCTGCTACGAACTGTGCATCTTGTAAGCAGTCACCATGACTGATGAATACAACATCATTCTTATCCCTGTATGAACCAATATGTTCCTCCATACGGTCAACTAAAGCAATAAGTGATTTCTTTCTGCCACGGACTTTTCCTATATTAATAAGTCTGCCTTCATTATCTACATGAAGGATTGGCTTGATGTTGGCAAGCGTACCGATAATGGCAGTAGTCTTAGAAACACGACCTCCTCTGTATAAGTGGTTAAGGTCATCAACCGTAAAATTATGTACTACATTAAGCTTATGATTGTTGACAAAATCTATTATTTCGTCCATAGATTTTCCTGATTTCTTCATCTCAACAGCTTTATACACGATAAGACCTTCACCCATTGAAGCAGCTAATGAATCTACTACAACGATTCTAGCTCCTGGATGTTCTTCCATAACTTCATTGGCTGCTATGCAGGCGTTATTGTAACTGCTTGAAAGTGCAGATGAAAATGCAATGTGAAGAATATCAAAGCCCTCATTGACACGCTTTTCAAATATTGTCTTACAATCCTGCGGATTACATGCCATAGTTGTTGGCATATCGCCATTACGCATGCGGTCAAAGAATTCTTTCTCAGGCATAATGTTATCTGTTCCGTAGATTACTTCACCAAATGCATAAAAAAGAGTGTGGATATCAATGTTGTTTTCTTTAACATAACTTGCAGGTAAATCGGCAGTTGTGTCAGTTGATATAAGAAAATCTTTCATAAATGTCAGATCCTTTCTTGATTTATTTTCTGTATTATAATATCATTAATGAAGTGATATTCCAAGATATAAGATTAATTGCATTGTAATAAATTTTGCAAATAAATTTTAATAATGGGGTTGACATATATTGTTTAGGATGATATCATGCAATAGTTGCAAAGCAAAGCAGAGTATCCACTCTCACCTCAGCGCATAGGGCGACTCGGGTTGATATTTAAGAATTACACATAATATAGGATTGTGTTTTGATTAAAGAAAGTGGATAGCTGAGCTATTCACTTTAATTTTTTATATGGGGGTGTACCGCTATTAACGAGTTAATGATTAACGAACAGATCAGATGCAAAGAGGTTCGTGTTATTGGAGAAGAAGGACAGCAGCTTGGAGTTATGGCATTAAGAGATGCTTTAAACATGGCTAAGGATGCAGGAGTAGATTTGGTAATGGTTTCGCCATCAGCTAATCCACCTGTATGCAGAATTGTAGATTATGGCAAGTTCAAGTACGAACAGCTCCGCAGGGAAAAGGAAGCTAAGAAGAAACAGAAGACAGTAGAAGTTAAGGAAGTTCGTTTATCACCTAACATCGATGTCAATGACCTTAATACTAAGTGTAACTCAGCAAGAAAGTTCATTGAGAAAGGTAACAAGGTTAAAGTATCATTAAGATTCAGAGGAAGAGAAATGGCTCATATCGACTCTACTAAGCATATATTAGAGGATTTTGCAGAAAAGCTTAGCGATATAGCTGTAATTGAGAAGGCTCCTAAGATGGAAGGCAGGAGCATGATGATGTTTTTAACTGAAAAACGTTAAAATAAATAACAACTAACAGACATTTTTAGGAGGATTATTATGCCAAAGGTAAAGACAAAAAGAGCAGCTGCAAAGCGTTTTAAAGTAACTGGAACAGGTAAGTTAAAGAGAATGAAGGCATACAAGAGCCATATTCTTACAAAGAAGTCAGCTAAGAGAAAGAGAAATCTTAGACAGGCAGCTATGACTGACGCAACTAATGTTAAGACAATGAAGAAGATTATGCCTTATCTCTAAGATTAATGGTATAACAACATTTATTTAGAGATATAGTTTAAGGAGGAATTTATAAAATGGCAAGAATTAAAGGCGGATTAAACGCAAAGAAGAAGCATAACAGAGTATTAAAGCTCGCTAAGGGTTATAGAGGAGCAAGATCTAAGCAGTACAGAGTTGCTAAGCAGTCAGTTATGAGAGCTCTTACAGAGAGTTATAAGGGCAGAAAGCAGAAGAAGAGACAGTTCAGACAGTTATGGATTGCCAGAATCAATGCTGCTGCAAGAATTAACGGACTTTCATACAGCAAGTTCATGTATGGTCTTAAGTTAGCTAATATCGATCTTAACAGAAAGGTATTATCTGAGATGGCTGTTAACGATGCAGAAGGATTTGCTAAGCTCGCAGAGGTTGCTAAGTCTAAGCTTGCATAATTGATTATATATTATATATCAGAGATAATAGGCTGTCGTGAAAGCGGCAGTCTTTTCTTTTTAAAATGTATGATATTTCTGTGAACTAATATGAACAGATATGGATAAAATCTCTTTTATGTGATATAGTATGAAAGTCAATTTTTTACTTCTGTATAAAGAAGTAAGAGCGGAGGTTTATTGTGAGAAAAAGTTTTTTAAGAAAAGCATCAATAGTTTTATTATCAGCAACAATGCTTATGGCAACTGCATGTAATAAAGAGATTGAAGTAAAATACGATTATAATGTTAATGATTATGTACAGCTTGGGAAATATGAGGATATAGCTGTAACAGTTGATAAAACATCTATAGAGAATCAGCTTGTTGATGATAAGATTGCTGAAGATATAGAGAATAATACTACTTATTCAGAAGTCAGCAGAGGTGCTGTTGATGGAGATCAGATACTGGTTACTTATGTTGCTACAAGTTCGGGTTCACAGTCAACAGGGCTGTCTAATACAGATGGTGTTACAATGATACTTGGCAAAGATAAACTTGGACTTGATATAGAAGAGCTTGATGAAGCACTCTATGGAATGAAGGCTGGAGAGACTAAGGTTATGGTAATCGACTTGCCGGAAACATATAGCAATACCGTATATGCAGGAACTAAAGTAGTGTTTGAGCTTACAGTGCAGACGGTTTCACAGCCTAATGTGCCAATGCTTACTAATGCATATGTTAAGGAAACATTTGGATATGATACAATCGAAGAATATAGAGCTTCTGTTAAAGATTCATTAGCATCTACAATCGATTCTAAGGTTGATGATGAGATTCAGAAACAGGTTCTTTCAACACTTCAGGATACATGTAAGGTAAGTGGTTATCCAGATACACTGCTCAGTACATTACGAGACAGATATGACCAGTCTGTCGGATTCTATGCTGATTTTACTAACCAGTCAAAGGAAGAGTATTGCCAGCAGTTATATGGAATGTCATATGATGATTTCATTAAGAAGTCAGCAGCACAGCAGCTTATTATGGAAGCAATCGTGAAAGATCAGAAGTTCTCTATGAGAGAATATGATTACAAGGGCGATCTTGATGAATTCGCAGGAGACAATGGATATTCTGATGAGAATGCATTTGTTGAGAAATTCGGAAAAGATAGTGTAGTTAAGGCTATGCTTGTGCAGAAGGCACAGGATTATGTTATTGAGCATGCCAATATTGCGTATAAGTAAGGCAAGAAAGAAATTAGGTTGTGTGTGGGAACCGGCAGCATATTATTGTGCGAGTTCTCATGGCGGCTGCACCTAGTGGGAGTAAATGCCGCTCTATACAGAGTTTATTACGGTGAGAGAAAACAAACGCGCTTCGCTTGAACGAGTTTTCTCTCACCGCTCTTTTGTATAGAGCGGCATAACTCCCACACGGTTCGCGCCTTAAATCGGACTCGCACAATAATATGCTGCCGGTTCCAATCTACGTTAATTCTTTCTTGCCTTGCTTATGCCTTCGGCATGTTGCAAGGCGGGATGTTGATATGTGACTGGGGTGGCTATGAAATGTGGTGGGATAAAAAAATCCACCTTGCTTATGCCTTCGGCATATTGCAAGGCGGATTGTTGATGTGTGACCGGGGTGGCTATGAAATGTGGTGGGATAAAAAATCCATCTTGCTTATGCCTTTGGCATGTTGCAAGATGGATTTTTTTACTTTGTGCCTGTTGAGCCGAAGCCGCCTTCGCCTCTTTCTGTGTCGTCAAGCTCTTCTACTTCGTTGAATGATGCTGTGATGTATGGTGCTAAGACTATCTGAGCGATTCTGTCTTTTGGTTCTATGGTTACAGGCTTATCTGAATGGTTGTGGAGGGCTACTATGATCTCACCTCTGTAGTCAGAATCTATTACACCTACTTTGTTGGCTGGGGCAAGACCTTTTTTGCATGCCATTCCGCTTCTTGCATAGATTAGGCCTACGAGTCCTGTTGGTATCTCCATTGCTATTCCTGTTTTGATGAATTCAGTTGTGCCTGGCATAACTGTTACGGCTTCGGACATTCCTGAGTAGAGGTCTGCTCCGGCTGAGAATTCTGTTCCGTATGTTGGGATACAGGCGTTAGGATTTAATTTCTTAATATTAACTTTCTGTGACATTGTGTAAACTCCTTTTTATTATTAATCGTACAGAAGTACGATATTACCTGATTCGAGAGATTCTTTTACAAGGATTGTCCTCTGATTAGATGAACCCTTGAACTGAAGCATCATATCCTTCTTGTCTTCTTCATATTTGCCGTCAACTATGACGTCAATGTATTGAAGCATTTCTTTAGTTTCTTTCCATTCATTGCACATTCTTCCAACAATATCCTTGTCAAACAGATATCCTGTAAAGCACCATATACTCAGGTCAGGATATATTCTGCGTACTTCCCTCAGCAATGGAAGGAGTCCCTGCTGGTTGCTGTGTTCAAATGGTTCACCTCCCAGAAGTGTGAGCCCTGTAACATAGTCTGGGGCAAGGGAATCAATGATTTCTTTGATTGTATCGTCTGTGAAGTCCCTGCCATAATTAAAGTCCCATGCAATTTCGTTAAAACAACCTTTGCATCGGTGTGTGCATCCGCTTACAAAAAGAGATGTACGCACCCCTGGTCCGTTAGCAATATCACAGGTTTTTATCTCGGCATAATGCATAATATAAACCTTCTTTCTAAAAGTTGCAATAAATCTGTATTATTAGCAAATAATGACATCTTATCACATGAATTACAGAATTATGAATGCTATATTAAGACTATAGCAAATGATTTAAATCTGTTGTACAATTATAGCAGATTTGCTCGTGACAAACAATGGAGGGTACATATAATGAAAATTTATTTTGACAAGCTTTACAGGTATGACAGATTACAGGAACCGGCAGGCATAGCACTTCCTTTTAAGGAAGGAGAGTTAAAGACTGCTGACAGGATAGCTATTACACAGAATGGCAGAAAATGCATGGTTCAGCCGAAGGTTACATCGAAGCATGCAGATGGAAGCATAAGATACCTGTATGTGGATTTTCTTGCTGATATTCCGGCTAATAAGGGCGCAGTGCTTGAGTTTGAAAAAGAGTCTGATGGAAGCTGCGAAGAAAAGGGAGTATCTGTTACTCAGACTGGACAGGGGCTGTGTGTTGACACAGGCTGTGTTACATTTACAGTAAAGAATAATTCCCAGAATATATTTGAAACACTTGATGATGGAAGAAAACATTATACCGCTCAGAATTTTGAAGGACCATATCTGAAAGATGATATGGGATTATACGACATTAATATTGGCGAGTGGAAGATTATAGACGCAGGTCCTGTAAAATGTGTAATCAGAGCTAAAGGAAGTAACATTCTTAATAATAAAAAAGTTGATTTTGAGATAACACTTACATCATATGCAGCTAAGTCATGGATTGATGTTTCATACAGAATTATTAATACGACTTATGATGAACTTCATATCAAATCACTGGTATTTTATGCAAAGCCTGATGAGACAGTCACTGCAAGTGATGATTTGTTTGATATGCACATTAATATGGGTAATGATTCTACCGGATGTGGAGATGTACTTACGGATAATTCTAAAGAGAATGGACCTGTTTATCACACAAGAGGAACCGGGGAATTAGAGATGATATCTGGCAAAGCACCTGTTTCCAATGTAAGAACACTTGTTGGAAGCTCTAATTATAAGACTGATTTCTATATTGGAAGAGATGGAGTGCAGGTTAATAAGATTATCGATGATGCATATCTTGTAAAGGAAGCGAATGAACATTTTGCAGAGGTATTCTATGGTACATTTCTTGCAGATTATACTGATGGAAATGATGGATTGTGTATAACTGTATATCAGGCACAGCAGAATTATCCGAAGGCAGTTAAGGCATATGACGGCGGAGTAGCTGTTATGCTTGTTCCAGAGGATATTGGAAATGTTGTTATGCAGTCTGGTATGGCAAAGGAACAGAGATTCCTGATGCATTTCCATGAACCGGATATGCAGATGTGGGAGCTTGATAACAGAAGTACAATATACCAGATGCCTGACAGACCATGCATAGCACCAGAGGAATTCAAGAAGGCAGAAGTGTGTATGGATGTATTCCCTGAACATCTTGTGAATGAAGTTGAAATCGCACTTATTGCAAGGGCTGATAATCATTCAAGATGCTACGGCATGCTGAATTGGGGCGATTCTATTGATATGGGATATACTTTACAGGGAAGAGGCGGCGGAAAACCTGTATGGAGTAATAATGAATATGATTATCCGCATTCATGTGCTCTTATGTATGCAAGAACTGGAATCAGAAGATTCCTTGACTATTTAATAGTTTCAGCAAAGCATCAGATGGATGTTGATGTATGCCATTACAGCAAGAATCCATTAAGAATAGGTGGACAGTGGGAACATACAGCAGGTCATTGTAAGAATGGAATAATGGTATGCTCACATGAATGGGTTGAAGGAGTGATTGATTACTATCATTTTACAGGTGATGAGAGAGGTCTTGAGACAGCTATAAGTATAGGTGATAACATATTAAGACTTCTGGATACACCAATGTATGCAAAACCGGGAGAAGCCAATGCGAGAGAAACTGGCTGGGCTTTACGAGCACTTGTTGCATTATATGTGGAGACAAGAGATGAAAAATGGCTTGCAAAATGTGAGTGGATTATTGACAGCTTTAAGATATGGGAAGAGGAGTATGGCAACTGGCTTGCTCCATATACGGACAATACTCTTATAAGAGTAGGATTTATGATATCAGTAGCTGCAGGAAGCGTAATGAGATATTACAGGGTATTCCCAAGAGAAGATATTAAGCAGATGCTTATAAGAGCAATTGATGATATTGTAGAGAATTGTACTCTTGATAATGGATTATTCTATTATAAGGAGCTTCCTTCACTTTCAAGGAATGGAAATAACACACTTCTTCTGGAATCACTGGCAATTGCCTATGAACTTACAGGTGATAAGAAATATCTTGAGTATGGTTTCAAAACATTTGAAACTAATATTAATAACACAGGCAGGGCAGGAGTTGGTTCTAAAAAGGTTATAGATGATGCTGTTATTGTTTCTGGTGACAGTACGAAAGGATTTGCACAGAGTTTTATACCACTTGTTACATATTATAAGGCACTTGGAGATACAGGATTAATTAATAATGTAAAGCTGTATTGATAATTGAGATAAAGGTGCATACAGAGTTTAATACGGTGAGAGAAAGCAAACGCGTTTCGCTTGGGCGGGCTTTCTCTCACCGTTCTTTTGTATATAGCAGCATTAACGCCCTCACAGCTTGGAAAAGTCGCAGATATTTACTGGTTTTTTTATGTAATATATAGTATAATCTTTCAAAAGTGTTTGTAATTGACGGAAAGGTGGTTTTTTATGAGAATCGGAATAAGAGCACATGATGTTGCATACGCTCCATTAGAGGAGCTTATACCTAATATACATGCACAGGGTTTTCACTGTATGCATATTGCACTCAGTAAGTCTATTAAGGAGTTTAAGCCGGGCGTGGAGACTATGACTCCGGGACTCGCTATGTATATTAAGGAATTATGTACAGAGAATAAGGTTGATGTTGCAGTACTTGGCTGTTATCTTAACCTTTGCAATCCTAATCCTGAGAAGCATAAGGAGATTGTTGAGAAGTATAAGGCACATATAAGATTTGCAAGTATTCTTGGCTGTGGAGTTGTTGGTACTGAGACTGGTGCGGTTAATGAGGAGTATAAGTATGAGCCGGCTAATCACAGTGAGGAGGCACTTCAGTGCTTTATTGATAATTTAAGGCCAATAGTTAAATATGCTGAACAGTTTGGTGTCATTGTAGCAATTGAGCCTGTATGGAAGCACATTGTATACACTGTCGAACGTGCAAGAAAGGTGCTTGACGCTATTGATTCACCTAATCTTCAGATTATATTTGACCCGGTTAACCTGTTATGTGTTGATAACCTTGCACAGCAGGATGAGATTATTGAGAAAGCATTTGACCTGTTATTAAAGGATATTGCTGTTGTTCACTGCAAGGATTATATTGTTGAAGGCAGTGAGCTTAAGTCAGTGGCAGCAGGTACAGGAAAGGGTAATCCGGTGACCGGAGGAGGTCTTAATTATCCACTTCTGTTAAAGAAGATTAAGGAGCATAAGCCATATGTACACTGCACATTGGAAAATACTGTTCCTGAGAATGCAGTGGCTACAAGAGAATTTATGGAAAGAACATATGCCAGTGTATAAATAATGGGCTTAAGAAAACTATAACGCTGGACAATTACCAGAGAATGGAGGCACGTATGCCAGAGAATATAGAGTTACCAGGCGCAAGCCATAACAAAACTAATCAGGTTGAAAGAGCGGTGGATACACCAGCAGATTTTACAAGTCCTGAGGAATTATATAAGGATCTTATTGCGGCTATAAAGAAATACCACCCATCTACAGATCTGTCTGATATCGAGAAGGCATACGAGACCGCAAGAAAGGCACATGAGGGACAGTTCAGAAAATCGGGTGAGCCATATATAATCCACCCTTTATGTGTTGCTATTATTCTGGCTGAATTAGAGCTTGATAAGGAGTCAATTATTGCAGGCCTTCTTCATGATGTTGTTGAAGATACAGTTATGACAAGTGAAGATGTTGCAAAAGAATTTGGTGATGAGGTAGCACTGTTAGTAGATGGTGTAACAAAGCTGACACAGCTCAATTACCAGCATGATAAGATTGAGGTCCAGGCAGAAAACCTTAGAAAAATGTTTCTTGCAATGGCAAAGGATATAAGAGTTATCCTTATAAAGCTTGCCGACAGACTGCATAATATGCGTACAATGCAGTATCAGTCGCCGGCAAAGCAGATTGAGAAATCAAGAGAGACAATGGAAATATATGCTCCAATAGCCCACAGGTTAGGTATTTCCAAGATTAAGGTAGAGCTTGATGATTTATCAATGAAATATCTTATGCCTGATGTATATAATGATCTTGTTGAACAGGTCAACTTAAACAGACCAGGCAGGGAAGCATTTATAAAGAGCATAATTAAAGAAGTCGGCATGCATATAAGCAATGCCGGTATTGAGGCTGAGATAGACGGAAGAGTTAAGCATTTCTTCTCAATCTATAGAAAAATGGTCAACCAGAATAAGACGCTTGACCAGATATATGACATATTTGCAGTAAGAATCAAGGTTGACACAGTAAAAGACTGTTATGCGGCACTTGGTGTAATACACGAAATGTATAAGCCTATTCCGGGACGTTTCAAGGATTATATTGCAATGCCTAAGCCTAATAATTACCAGTCGCTCCATACGACACTTATTGCATCTAACGGACAGCCGTTTGAGATACAGATAAGAACTTACGAGATGCATAAGATTGCTGAGTATGGTATTGCAGCCCACTGGAAATATAAAGAGGGAAAGACAGGTGAGAAGGACAACCAGAGCGAGGAAGCAAAGCTTAGCTGGTTAAGACAGATTCTTGAATGGCAGAAGGAAATGTCTGATAACAAGGAATTCTTATCATCTATTAAGAATGACCTTAACCTTTTCTCAGACAGCGTATACTGCTTTACACCTTCGGGTGATGTCAAGAACCTTCCTGCAGGCTCATGCCCGATAGATTTTGCGTACAGCATTCACAGTGCTGTAGGTAATAAGATGGTAGGTGCAAGAGTTAATGGAAAGCTTGTTACTATTGATTATGTTATTAAGAATGGTGACAGAATAGAGATTATAACATCGCAGAATTCCAAGGGACCAAGCCGTGACTGGCTTTCAATTGTAAAGAGCACACAGGCAAAGAATAAGATTAACCAGTGGTTTAAGCAGGAGTTAAAGGAAGATAATATCATTAAGGGCAAGGAAATGGTTGCTAACTACTGTAAGACTAAAGGAATTGTTCTTTCTGATATTACCAAGCCTGAATATGTTGAAAAATGTCTTAACAAATATGGCTTTAAAGACTGGGATTCTATTCTTGCAGCCGTTGGACATGGTGCACTTAAAGAGAGTCAGATAGTAAACAGGCTTAATGAGGAGCATTTAAAGACAAAGAAGGCAGAAGTTACAGACAAAGATGTGCTTGAGGAAATCGTTGCCGCTGAGTCTAAGGAAAAGGCAAAGAAGAAGGAAGGCAAAGGTGGAATTGTCGTTAAGGGAATCCATGATGTTGCTGTGAGATTTTCAAAGTGCTGTAATCCGGTACCTGGTGATGAGATTGTCGGATTCGTTACAAGAGGAAGAGGTATATCAATTCACAGAACAGACTGTGTTAATATAATCAACTTCCCGGCTAATGAACGTGCTCGTCTTATAGAGGCTGAATGGGAGCAGGGACAGACAGCAGGCGATACCTATGAGGTTGAAATCAACATATTTGCCAACAACAGAACCGGACTTATTGTTGATATATCAAGGATGTTCACAGAAGCAGAGATTGATGTAAAGTCTATGAACTGCCGTCTTAATAAGAAAGAATTTGCTACCATAAGTGTCGGTTTTGATATTCATGGCAAGGAAGAGCTTAACAGAATTATAGATAAATTAAGAAAGATAGACGGAGTTACTGATATAACAAGAACTGCCGGCTAAGAAAGGTTTGCAGATTATGATTAAGATAGAATCAAGAGTATTGGGACCGGTAGCTACTAACTGCTATCTTATAATTAACTTAGATAACAACGAGAGCATTATTGTTGACCCGGCAGATTCACCAGAGTCTATATATGATATGGTTGTGCGTTCAGCAAGCAGGCCACAGGCAATACTTCTTACACATGGACATTTTGACCATATAGGTGCGGCTAATGAGGTGCGTGAGCATTATGGAATTAAGATATATGCATCATGTGACGAGGAAAAGCTTCTTGCTTCACCTGCAAGAAATCTGTCGAATGCATACGGCATGAGTCTTAGGGTTACAGCAGATGTACTTCATAATGATGGAGATATTCTTGAACTTGCAGGACTTAAGATAAAAGCAATCCATACACCGGGACATACAGCAGGCGGAACATGCTATTATATCGAATCAGACAAGACACTTATGTCAGGTGATACACTTTTTGCCGGTTCAGTCGGAAGAACAGATTACCCTACAGCAAGCTCTGCTGCAATGATGGAATCTCTTCATGACAAGCTCTGCAAGCTTCCTGATGATACAGATGTATATCCTGGACATGGAGAGTTCACAACGATTGGATATGAAAAGCAGAACAATCCGTTTATGTGATGCCCGCAAGAGAAAAGGAAGCAACGCGAAGCGTTATTTACTTTTCGCGGGGCATCAACGAGCAAACAGCCTGCGAAGCAGGCGGAGAAGCACGATAGTGCGGGTTTGCGAGTATGGAATCAGCAGGCGAAAAGAAACTGACGCGAAAAGGAAGCAACGATGATATATATTAAGATTGATAATGATGTATTTTATGATGATGCGGTTGTGCTTGTCCGTTCATTTTATCCAAGAACTGATGTTATGGCACTAAAGGCAGATTCCAAACCGGAAGAGAAAGATGAGATTCTTTCAATAGAAGTTCCTGATGTCATAGGGCTTGATAAGAAGAATGCCCACGAAGTGTTTAAGGACAGCTTATATAAGAAGCTTTCAGAAAAGACAGGCAAGAAGCTGCCGTGGGGATATCTTACAGGAGTAAGACCAAGTAAGATTGCGTACACAATGCTTGAAGAGGGCGCAACCAAGGAACAGATTAAGAAACATTTTATGGACAAGCATTATGCAAGTGAAGAAAAGGCTGAACTTGCGCTTACAGTAGCGAGGAAAGAACTGGATATACTTACAGATATGGATTATAAGACAGGCTACAGCCTGTATATTGGAATTCCGTTCTGCCCAAGTATCTGCCTGTACTGTTCCTTTTCATCATATGCACTTGGTGCATACAAAGATTATGTAGATAATTATGTGGATGCACTTATTAAGGAGATAAGATTCGTCGCTGAATCCATGAAAGGCAGAAGACTTGATACAGTGTACATGGGTGGCGGAACACCTACAACTTTGAGTGCAGCACAGTTAGATAAAGTACTGACAGTGGTTGAAGAAGCATTTGACTTGAGCAGATGCCGCGAGCTTACTGTAGAAGCTGGCAGACCGGACAGCGTGACACCGGATAAATTCAAGGTTCTTAAAGCTCATAATGTGGGAAGAATATCTATTAATCCACAGACAATGAACCAGAAAACACTTGACCTGATTGGAAGAAAGCATACAGTTGGAGATATTAAGAATGCTTATGCAATGGCAAGAGAAGCAGGACTTGATAATATCAACATGGATATGATTCTTGGACTTCCGGGAGAGGGTGTAGACGAGGTTTACCATACACTTAATGAAATTAAGGAGATGCGGCCGGAGAGTCTTACCGTTCATTCACTTGCAATCAAGAGAGCTTCAAGACTTAACATATTGCGTCAGCAGTACACAGAGCTTTCAATTAAGAACACAGACAGCATTATCGCAATGACTGAGCAGACGGCAAGAGATCTCAACATGCAGCCTTATTATATGTACCGTCAGAAGAATATGGCTGGTAATTTTGAGAATGTTGGCTATGCAGTTGCTGGACTTGAATGTATATATAATATTCTTATTATGGAGGAGAAGCAGACGATAATTGCGTGCGGCGCAGGAGCTTCAACTAAGGTTGTGTTCCATAATGAAGGAGATGAAAACCATTCTGTGCGTATTGAGCGAATCGAGAATGTCAAGGATGTCAGAAGCTATGTCGAGAGAATTGATGAGATGATTGAGAGAAAGCGGAAGTTCTTTGGGGAGAATGAGTTTTGATAGAATAATTGTTTGGAAATGAGGGCAGTATGATTAAAAAAATATTTATAGATAATTTTAAATCATTGAATGATTTTACAATAGAATTAAAACCTCTGACAGTTATTGTAGGTAATAATGCAATGGGAAAGAGTTCTATACTGCAGGCAGTATCATTTTTGGCTAACTGTACAGTAGATGATTTTAGAATAATATTAGAACGTCGAAACTGGTCTGTTAATAATATAAAATCAAGGGTAGGAAATTCAAATAATTCAAGAATTACATTTGAAACAACGGTTCAGCTTGGAGATGATGAATTACGTTGGAAGATGGTATTACAGACAAATGTAAAAAAGAATACAATCCATCTTATCTCAGAAAGTATAATTGATATATTGAAAGATGAGGTGCTGTTAGAATATAGGAATACTGCCGGTGGTTTTATAAATGATGATGGTGAACTTATAGATATTCCTGCTAATTTTATCGTATCAAGCTCATGTATGAAAATTATAAAAGGAATCAAAAATGTTGGGTACAGATTAAAAAAAATAGCTGATTTTTTCGAAAATTCAGCTTCGTTTGAACTTTTATCACCAAAAGATATGAGACTTTCAAGCAGAGGAGAAGTTAAAACTATAGGTGAGTCAGGAAGAAATCTGCCTTCATTTATAAAACAAATGAATAATATTCAAAAAGAACATTTTATGACTAAAGTGAAAAAGATTCTTGGAGAAAGAATAGATGATGTTTCAGCGTCAATTCAGGGTAAACCAGGTTGGACTCAGATAAATGTAAAAGAACATTATAAATGCAAGGATATAGAGTTTTCATCTAAAGAAATAAGTGATGGTATATTAAGAGTTCTTGCGTTTGTGGCAATTACAGAAATAGATGCGTCTGATTCTGTTTTTTTGATGGATGAGATTGAAAATGGTATAAATGTAGATTATGCAGAACCTTTAATGAAAGTATTGAGTCAGATGTATGAGGATAGTTCCCATCAATTAATAGTGACAACGCATAGTACAGTCTTCCTGGATTATGTAGGATATGAGCAGATAGTATTTTTGTGTAGAGATGATAATGGAATAACAAGGGCACAGTATATGTTTGAAAATGAGGCATTGAAAGAAAAACTAGAATATATGTACCCAGGTGAGATTATACTTAATATGTCACAAGGAGAGATAGCTGAAATGCTTTTAAAGGGTAGCAAATAGGCTTGTATATACAAAGAAAGCGGGATAAGAATGAATATAGCCGTTACGGGAGAAGGAGTTACGGATTACGGACAGCAGGTATTTGGAGAAGATAAATGGGAAGAAGGACCTGTTCAGGTATATCTAAAAAGAATAGCAGATAATTATAAAATAAATGTTAACATTAATCCTATTGATAGAAGAGATGTTGAACGAGTAAGACTTCAAGGAAGAAGCATAAGAGGATTAAGTGGCAAATCTGTGCCAGCAAGAAAATTTAAAGTACTCTGTAAAGAAAAAGGATATAGCTATGGAGTATATTATTGTGATGCTGACAGAGAAAGCGGAATGAAAAATAGCGATGAAAAAGCCATAATAAATAGATACGAAGAGGTCTATTCAGAAGTAAAAGAAGGACTTGACAGCGTTAATAAACATTATATTCCGATGATATCATGCCGTATAATTGAAAATTGGATACTTGCAGATAAAGCTGCTATTAGAGAACTATATGGAAAAACGAATGTTGATTATAATGTGAACAAAGTTGAGAACTTATGGGGAGATAAAAGAAATCCGCAAAGTAATTATCCCAAGTGTATTATAGAAAGATTACATAATGCATCTGTTAAAAAATCAATAAAAGGGAAAAGCAACAGAGAAATATATGTTAATATAGCTCAGATACAGAATCTTCAGGAAGTGGAACATAATTGTAAAATAAGTTTTAAAAAATTAAAAGAAGATTATGAAACATTATTAGAATATGATAACCATAAAATAATTAAATAAAATGTTAGATTACCCCGCTGGAACATTAATGATTGTTCTGGTGGGGTTATTAATTATCTTGAAGGAAGAATATTAAAATCTAAAAAACTTATTTCACACATCTTATCAATCATGGCGTACATATGATTTCCGGTTTGTAAAAATATTATTGAAAAGTATTAATATGTAAAACATTGGCGAATATAGTCAAAAGTGATAGAATATTGAACGGTGTATTTTGCCCTAGGCTAATATATAGTTATGGGTACAAAACATCTGGCATAGAAAGTGCCATAAGAATAATTGATAAAAAAGCTTACCAGGATAAATCGTTGCTTTGTCACGTTTATTCTTATAGTGGTCATATGTAGATAGTTAATCTGCCAGCATTGCTGACAAAATGGCGAAGCTTACAAATTTTTTGGATTAATGAATCCGGAAAGGAAAGTTATTATGTGGTATGCAGTTAAGGTAGAGACTGGAAAAGAGAGTGCTATAAAAACTACTGCTCTAAATTAGTCGATAAGACAACATATAACGATATATTTGTACTCAGATTCAATAAGGTTAAGAAATTCTATGGAAAGTGGCATCAGGAGAGCAAGGTAGTGTTTCCAGGATACATATTCATAGACACTGATACACCGGAACAGGTATATGAGGCTCTGAAAAATGTGCCGGCATTCACAAGCCTGCTCGGAAGAGACAAGGACAGCTTCGTACCAATTGAAAGAAGCAAGGAAGAGCTATTCAGGGAAATGGTCAATGACAATTACGAAATAGCTATGTCCTGCGGACTGATTGAGGGCGACAAGGTAACTATCACAGATGGACCGTTGGCAGGTAAAGAAGCCATGATCTGCAAGATAAACAGGCACAAAAGAACAGCAACCCTGAATGTGGAGATGTTTGGGGATAAGGCTGGGGTGACTGTGGGACTGGAGGTTGTGGAGAATTGGACTATTACGATAATAGAAAATTTTCAGAAGAAGATAAGATACAATATAATATTCAACAGAAATTTATTATGAATCATATAAATTCTGTGCAATCTGTGTGTGTTCCTTATGAACAATTATAGTGATGATGAGACTGTTAACGCTGGTACAGGTAAAGAGCTTACTATTAAAGAACTTACAGAACTTGTTGCTAAGGTTATTGGATATGATGGTAAGATTCTCTGGGATACAACAAAGCCTAATGGTACACCAAGAAAGCTTCTTGACGTATCTAAGGCAGAGAAGCTTGGCTGGAAATATAAGACAGAATTAGAAGAAGGAATAAGATTATCATATGAGGATTTTCTCAATAATCTAATGGAGCAGAGAGATAATTATTATGAAATGTGTAATACTGGCAGGCGGTTTTGGAAATACTTTATGGCCGCTTTCAAGAAAAAACTATCCTAAGCAGTTCCTTAATATATGTGAAGGACGCTCACTTTTACAGGATACAATTGTAAGAAATATGCCGTTTGTAGATGAGTTTATCATAGTTACTAATGAGAATTATGCAGATATTATGGAAACTCAGCTTAAGGCATTTCAGGATGTCAGATACAGGATAATATATGAAAGCAGAAGCTGCGGTACATTTGCCGCAGTTTCTTTAGCAAGTGTATTTATGAATCCGTCTGATCTTATGATGGTTACAGTATCGGATCTTGTTATAGAATCAGGAAGTTATAAAGATTCTGTTATCAAAGCTAAAGAAGTTGCCAAGACAGGAACTATAGCTAATATTGTATCTTCAAGGAATGGAGAACACGCGGGAATATATGTATGTATGGTTGGTGTGTTCAATAAAGCTTTGCGTGGAATATACCCTGATATTGCACAGACACGGAAAGTAATAAGGAGAAAGTTAAAGACAGTAAGCCATATTATAAATGTACCTGAGAATATCATGGAAAGATTTCCTAAGCTGCGTATGCAGGCGGATTTATTTACCAGGATTGATGACATAATTGAAATAAATGCTGATTTTGAATACAGGGACATTGACAGTATTGCAGATATTAATGATGAAGATAATCAGAATGATTATGGACATAAGAATATCATTAACAATGAATGTGAAGATGTTGTCATGATTAATACTGCTGATAAACATCTTATTGTTGCCAATCACATTAACAATATTTCTATTGTTAACACTGAGGATGCTACATATATATCAGACAGAGAACACATTTGTTCAATTAAAGATATTGTCATAGCCAATACAGAAGAGTATAAGCCTTATTTTGAACATTCTAAGGTATCTTTTCGAGAATGGGGAATGCATCAGGTGCTGGCAATGACCAAGAATTATAAGGTTAAGAAGGTTACTATATATCCTGGCATGAGTATGAAAATGCATTGTCACGAACACCGCTCTGAGAGCTGGACTGTGGTTGATGGAATAGCATCTATTCAGATAGGAGATGTTATTAAAGAATATTGTAAGGGTGCAACAGTAAGTGTTCCTGTCGGAGTTCCACACAAGGTTTCTAATCATGGAAGTGAAGATGTTGTTATTATAGAGACTGGCATTGGTGAGATTATGTCGGAAACCGATTTCCTGAGAATTGAAACTGTTTCGGAATCTGACAATATTCCGGATATTATAAGACTTGAGCCGGCATTTAAGGATAACCTGTGGGGTGGAACCAAGTTAAGAACTGTATTTGGCAAAAAATGTGATTATGATATTATAGCTGAAAGCTGGGAATTATCAGCACACCCAGATGGACAGTCAGTTATTGCAGATGGTCCATATAAAGACATGTATTTTGGCGAATTTATTGAAAAAGCAGGTGCAGCTACTGTTGGCTGGAAAAGTGGTTCTCTTGATCGTTTTCCGGTTCTTATAAAATTCATAGATGCAATGAAACCACTGTCAATTCAGATTCATCCTGATGATGAGTATGCATTGGAGAATGAGAACGAATTCGGCAAGAATGAGATGTGGTATGTAGTTGACTGTGAACCGGGAGCGTATCTTTATTGCGGATTATCAAGAGATGCCAGCAAAGAAGAGATAAGAAAACGCATTGAAAATAACACCATAACAGAAATTCTTAATAAGATTGAAGTTAGCAAAGGCGATTGTGTCATGGTAAAAGCCGGTACGATTAATGCTATCGGAGCTGGAATCCTTATATGTGAAATCCAGCAGAATTCAAATTGTACTTACAGAATGTATGATTATGACCGTAGTGACAAGTTCGGAAATAAACGAGAGCTGCATGTCGATAAGGCTCTTGATGTTGTTGATACTAAAAGATATGTGCCATATGAAAGCAGCAGTAATGCATATGATGAAGCTTTGAATGAAGCCGCAGCAACTATTGAAGCGGACTCATCAGAAGGTCAGTTATTAGTAAGCTGCAAATATTTTGAATGTTATAAATATGATATATCCGATTCAGTATCAATTAATGTCGATACAGCTTCTTTCCGCTCTGTGATATTCACAGAAGGATGTGGAACTATCCGCGTAGGAGAAGATGTTAAGGCATATAAAGCGGGTGATAGTTTCTATATAACTGCAGGTAATAAAACTGTGGAAATAGAGGGAAACGGGGTTGCTATTGTTACGAAGGTCTGATTGAGATGTAGGTATGTATTTGCCTGGTTCTAGTTTTATTATAGACACGAATTAATGCATGAATTTTTAATTTAATATATGTGAAGTTGACCTCCGTTAGTAAAGCATTTGCTTTGCTGGCGGAGTTTTTTTGATATTCTGAAATGCGGTCTGTGATTGGGACCGAGAATTCGGGAGGAGAATAGCAATATTGATTGATAAACTGATTATAATATGTTATCATTTAAATAAGTTGGGTTGTGAAAATATTTGTCGGATTAATACAATTAGACAGGTTTCAGGAGTAGCATTGCTATGAGGATTATTGGATTAATTCGATATATTGTAATATATAGTTGAATTGTTAGAGAGGTTGATGAAGCCTCTCTTAAAGTGTTGCATGAAATTTGTCTGGTTGACTATAAAATAAAAGCAGTGACTTTATGTGTAATATATTAGGTTAAATGTATAAAGAAGTCCCAGAGGAATGAGTTATGGAAAAATTAGATTATTTAAGATGGTACATAGGAGATACCAGAATTAGAAATTCAAAAGGATATTTAATTAATGTTAATCCGTATTCAGAAAATATATATAAATCTACTATAATTTATAAAATAGTAAATGTTTTTTTGTATTCAGATTTTTTATGGATCAGATGAGAAGGATGTTTATACGGTGGGTTATGTAGCGCTTACGAATGAATTGAGAATTAGTGGATAGAAAAGGGGAGAAGTATTATGATGGATTCTAATATATCAGATTCAATGGCAAAATCTATTTTTAATAATGAAATTATACAGAATATGACTGATGAAACATTTGATAAGATACTTGATGGGATAGGTTTTACTGTACCGGATATTTTAAGAGATATACCAGTATTTAAATATGTGGTTTCATTGTATTCATTATCTAGTGATATAATAAAGTGTATGGAAGTAAAGAGACAATTACGATTTCTAAGGGAATTATCTAAATGTAGTGTTAATCAAAAAGAATTAAATAAGCGTAGAATTGCATATCAGAATAAGGAGAAGTGGGTATATAGAGAAATAGAGCAATTATGTCTGTTCATATCAAGAAGTAATGATGTTAATAAGTCACAGATACAGGCTTATCTTTATATTTCTCTTGTAAATAAAGATATAGAGTATAAGGATTTCGTGGAGTATCTGCAGGTTGTTGATATGATGTTAATTGAAGATGTGAAGGAATTGATAGATATATTTGAACAGGGGAAGAATCATGAATACGATTATGCAAGGTGTTTTAGATTGCAGGCGTTAGGATTATTAACGGGAGGTATAACTCTTTATCCGGGTGAATCGCAAGTGGATAAGTTTTATTTAACAAAAGTTGGGCGTAGGTTATGTGATGTTGTGATGAATAATAGGAATGACTGAGAATAATATATTAGGAGACAGATTTTAAATGGATATTATAGAAGAGTTAAAATATTATTGTAATGAACCACAACCGGTAGGAGCAATAATGCTTACCGGTGAGTGGGGCTGTGGGAAAACATATTTATTGAAAAATGAATTAACTGAAATTATGAAGGATACACATATATTTATACATTTGAGTCTATTTGGGATAGAATCAATAGAGGATATTCATAAAGAGGTAAAGAAAAAATGGATGTATGCTATGGCTGATTCAAAGCATAGTTTAAAAATATCAGATAATATGAAAAATGTTGGTAAAGGACTTAAGAATGCTACAGAAAGTATTACAGATTATTTACCTGAAACAATTGGTAAAATCACTAAGGGAGTACTTTCTATAAATATTATAGATTTTGTAAGTATTAAATCCCAAATTGGCGATAAAAAGGTAATATTAATATTTGATGATTTAGAGCGTGCTAATCTTTCAGTAATAGATTTATTAGGATGTATTAATGAGTATTGTGAGAATATGCATATTAATACAATTGTTGTAGCGAATGAGGAGAAGATAAAGCAATCTGCCAATACAAAGGAGATTACATATGATGAAATAAAAGAAAAAATAATTCAGAGGACAATACGCTATATACCGAATTACTCTAATATAGTCGCAAGTGTTATAGATGGTATAATAATACCTGATGGAAAGGATGAAGAAGGTTTTAAAAAATATAAGGCTTTCCTTAAAGAAAATGAAAATAGTATAAATGCAATTTTCTCAGGGTATTCATCAGAGAAAGTATCAAATGAACATATGACTTCACAAAGGAGTCAGATGTGTTCAGGACAAGAACAGGATAGTGAAAATAATAAAGAGCAGGAAGTACTAAAGTACAGATCACATAATATACGAAGCCTTAAGTTTGCTATTGAAGATTTTAGAAGAATATATTCAATACTTAATGAAAAGAAAGTTGATAATAAAGAGAAGTGGTTGTTCTCATATTTATCATATGTATTATGCTATAGAGCAGGAATGGCGACAGATGGACAAAGATATGGAACATTGTTTTCTGATGAGAAAATATCAATTGTATATAAGGGATTTTATAATGAAAAATACATTACAGGTGGAATAATATCTTGGATAAGGGCAGGTAAGTGGGAAGAAGATGTGATCAATGCTCAGATTGATTATTCTGTAATGAGAGATAAAGCCAAATCACCTACAGATAAAGTGCGTGTAAATAGTTTACTTGATATAGAAGAATCTGATATACAGGAAGGATTCCCGATACTTATAAATGAAGCTTATGAGGGAGTATTGGAATTAAGGGATTATTTAGGATTAATATTAAACAGTGTTTTAGCTAGAGAATATAATATAAAACTTCCAGATATCAATTGGGGGAAAATATGCAAAGGAATTAATATACAAATAGATAAAGTGATTCAATCAGGAGAAGATAAACCACATCTTAAAGCTATCGTGTCTGATTATGATAATAATTCATTTTCAGCAGAGGAAATGAATGCATATAAAATAATTGATGAATTTGTAAAATCTGACAAAATAATATTTGAAAAAAATAAAAATATTTATATTAGGCAGATGGAAATAAATCCACTAAAGGCATTGATTCAATCACAGAATATGCATTTATATTCATTTGATAATAAGATGGCAAATGTAACAGCAGAAGGATTTAAAAAGATATCCAATTTAGAACGAAATGACTTTATTGAATATTTTAAGTCTATGTGGATGGTTAATATGCAGACATCAGACTATAAGAAAGAATTATCAACATATGGATTTAAGACCTTGCAAGAATTAATGAAACAATTTCTCAAGGAGTGTCAGGAGAAATCCTTATATATAGTCGAAATTCATACAAGTTCGTTTATAAAAGTAATTGAAGAATTAATTGATAATAAAGAGCAAGAGATTGAATAATAAGACATACAAATAATGAGATTAATTTAGAAAGGCGCATTTATGGAGATTGATTTTAAAGAAACGCCAGAGTTAGAACAGAATTTACATTGGCATAATAGTTCTAATGTGTTATGTAATTATATGAGAGAACCAGAATATCTTATTAAAATATTGAAAAACCAGGCTATTATTCCAAGATATGTTACTGAGCCATTAGATTACCTTAAGGTTGACGGACTTAAAAGAATAGCGTTTCCTATGACTTGTTTCTGTGATATACCTTTTTCCAAAGTAGGAAATCATATGACTAGTTATGGTGGATATGGAATAGCATTGGACAAGAATAAGGTTATAAGAAATAATAGAATTCAACCAATTCACTATATGAATCCAGCTTCTCCACTTGTCGCAGATTTTAAAGAGGCTTTTAATGCTAATTACAATGTAGGTAAGAAAGCACATAAAGAAGATGAGGTTTTGTTGAATTATCTGCTTAGCACATTGTTATATATGAAACCTATATCGAATTTGGTTGAAAAAAACGGAAAATATAAAATGTATATATTTCAGGATGAATGTGAGTGGAGATATATCCCTGATTGCAAATCTATTTCAAGTATTCCTTTGATAATAAATGATAATAAGATCACAGAAAAGAGAAAGAATACATATTCAGATGTGCTGGAAAAGCATCCTGAAACATGGGTGAAGTTTGACTGGAATGATTTGATATATATTGTTGTTCCAGATGAAGTGGCATTGCAGACAATAATAGATGCAATTATGGAATTACCGCTTGATAATGCCAAGAAGTATTTATTAATATCTAAAATACAGATAAGTAACAGGTTTACGGAGGATTTGGTATGATTGCAGATTTCTATGATACATTTAATAAAGAAACGGATGATGATATTCCACAGGAAGTATTAGAAGTGCTTTCAGAAAAATTACCATCTAATTTCACATATTATAAGAGGGATGATGGTACATATTTTGTAGGACCAAGACGGGAGTGCTTACATGAGACAATGTCTCTTAGTACTATTATTGATAAAGAGTTTATAGATAGCCAGTTGAAAGATATACCAAGAGATAAATGGCTGGAATATATATATAGAATGCAGTTGAAGATTCCGGTAAAGAGTGCGTCAATAGGTAACAAAGAAAAAAAAATTCCATTGGAAAATACTGTTGGAAATCCATTAGAAGACCCACCTAAGTTGTGCGAGACATATATGTATCCGGAACCATTTCCACCAGCTAAAGATATTATTTTCGAAACTATAGAGGGAGATATAGTTGCGCTAAGTGTTGAAAGAAAGCCATACCCAAGTTTTGAGGAATCTTTCTTTACTAATATCAATTTCCCAGCATTACAGATTAAATTCTATGTTTCAGAAAAAGATGCTAATTCAAGGGTTGATTATACGATTACACCTACCAAGGCAGAGTGTGTATCTGATGCTATAGCCGCAATACATGTATTTCAAGGATTATGCAACGGAACCGTTAAAATTAATGGCAAAATGATATCTCAGCCAGCGGTAGATGTTAAAAATTTGAATATAGAACAATGGAATGATAGTATAAAATTCTGGGAAACTGCACGAAAGCTGGAACAGAAATTGGGGGTTACATTTAATCCTGGTGCAGAATTTACAGAGGAGGATGCAAGGTTTTTTGCTTATCTGAATCAGAGTATTCTTAATGATAAAGAAATCATCTGGGAACATCCATTTGATCATTTTCATGTTGGTGGATTTAAAGATAAAAAAGGTGAACTTGAAAAAGTAATAGGCAAGGAAAAAATAAGTACTGAGTTTAAAGAAGGTCCAATTCATGCAGAATTATTGGGAGCGGTATTTGACATATATAGTCATACTAAGATGTACGATTTTATCATAACCAATATCCAATGGGATGATGATAAAAAAGAAGCAGCTGAAATATATATATCAGATCCAGTTGATGGAAAATGGAAATTATCTAGAAAATATTATGTATGATACTTACTAACAGGGGGTATATTGTGCAGGATTTTGTGGCATACAAATACAATGAAATAAAGAATGGTATATTAAGAGAAATTAATAAAATGATGTTGCCAAAAGGGCATCCTTTTTTGAATTATCCTAATACACCTAACTCAAGAATAATTGATATTATTATAATCTTAAAAATGATATTGGGAGAGAACAGTGATGTTCCTATAAGTTTATTGCATAAGTGTAATGGAGTAGAAAATAATAAATTTTCTATGCCTAAATATTTAGAAGGTATAGATGAGATTCTAATATTATATTATATTCTGATTAAAAATTATAAAAATATATCAGCTGTAATATATGAACCCAAAGAAATCATGCATAATGGTAAGATGCTGGAATATTCATTATTGTTTCGATATCCTATTGAATATCTGGTGAATATAGAATTTAAAACTATGAGATGTGATCCTTTTGAGAAGGAAGATAATCTGGATATTCACACAGTAAAGGATGGTACTGTCTTAATAAAACAATTAATTAATGATGATATTGATTATAATTTATTGAAAAAAGAACATCCTGAGGCAATCGAATTAGAGCATAGTACCTATTATTCTGCTTTAAATAGAAATATTAAGAAGATAGCAGAAAAATTTGACGGGAAAGTTAATGCTGAAATTAAAATGCTTAATATTGGATTTGTTTGCATACATTTCTCAACATCTATTGAGGAGTTTTATACATATATGTTTAATAAGAAAAAAGGAATATATAAAACAATGGATTGGGGGAATTTAGATGCATTAGTTTTGTTCGTTCTAGATGCAAAGAACGATATATATTTGCAAAATATATATGATATGGGATATGTTGTAACAATGTTAAGAAATGAATCTAAAATTAATCAAGATATAATGAAAATGATGCGGTTGGATAATTATATTTTATTAGGAGATAAGGTACCAACTGATGTGTATGAGGAGGCACAGAGTTGTGCAAAATTATATAAAGTTATGAAAAGAGAAGGAATGTTAAATATAATTCCATATGATACTTCAAATGATGAAATAGAGAAATATGTTTCCTATTTAAAAGATAAATCCGTTAGATATGGAGAAATTTAGATTATTTAAGAATACATTTTTCCCATCTGCTAAATGCAATAGCTGGGATGTTTACTGGAGCTGTAATAAGAGATTTTTTGCATATTATACATTACAATATAAAGGTAGTTACAGTGATGATGCTAAGTCATGCTACGAAAATATTACGCTTAATGCATATGAGGAATACATAAGAAAAAGCAGTAATATTAAAACTGCGAATACAGCAAAGAATCAATTCTTTTATATTAAGTCATTTATTCTTAGCCGGGCACATAATAAGAATTTTGATATTGGCAGCGGCGTGATTTTGAAGCGGTGTGAGGATATATTAATTGAACGCGACAGAGCTATGAAAACAGCTGATATTAAGAAGATTGTAAGGATTATTAAGCATATTGAGAGGCAGAGAAATGGAGTCAGAAATAAAGCTGTTTTCTTGATTTTGCTATGCTTTGGAATGGAGAGAAGGAGAATCTGCGAATTAAGATGGAGTGACATTGGCGATAATTGTCAGACTATTAAGATAGGAAACGGTAATAACAGCAGATTTATGGTTATGCCGGCAATTTTGCGCAATAGCATAAGAGAATTACTGGCGATGAAAACTAATAATGCTGAATACATTTTTGGTAATTCCAGAACACAGTGGTTAAAGCCGTTGCCAGAAGGTGGAATTAATGGCATTTTGGAAAGCATTAAGAATATTGACAGAGAGGACAGGTTTTATAATAATTTTTCTCCCGCTAATTTCAGAAAATGGTTATTCAGGTTTATGTTTTTAGAAAATAAACTGCCTTTATAAGATATACTTGTAACTATGAATATTCCTATATGTAATATTGTAAATTATATTTCGGATGATGAGATGATTGCTGGGTGTACGGATAGGATTGGGAATGGGGATGGTTATATCCTTGAGGATTGGTGTTGGAGGGTGTTGGAGGAGTATGAGAATAGTAAGTAGAAAGTAGCAGTGATAAAAAATTAAATTGTAATTGCTTAATAAATTGTTACATCATAAATATTAGTGGTAAATTGATGTATTTACGGTTTAGAATGTATTTAAATAAATAACTAATGGATTGAATGAAAAGAAAATATACAGAGAATACATAGAAAAATTTTCACGAATATTAAAATCAAATTAAATGAAAGTTATAGGGTGCTATAAGATGAAAGATGAGTATATTCTATATTTGGATGAAAGTGAATTTAAAGCTTCAAAGACATTTGCTATTGCTGGAATTGCTATAAAAAAGATGGTATACCAAGGTTAGAGCAGAAATTAGATGAAATAAAATCTTTAGTATGGGATAATGATTTTATAGAACAGAATAATCCAGTTCTTCATTGCACTGAGTTTCAAAAAGTTTTCAATAATAGAAAAACGCATGACATTTCAAGAGTTAAGCCAGAGTACTATGATTTTATAAAGAAAGAAGATACAGAAATAGAAAAGATATATTATCAGGTATATGGCAAATTATCTCAATTATTAAAGGAAATTGATGCGTTGGTAGCAAGTGATAAATATACACAATTACATAAAGACAATGTGTATATTGATGGGGAATATTGCATAGAGAAGGCAGATCTTATAGACGATGAGAGCGTAGTTATGATAAAGGATCAGCATCAACAGGCAGATTTAGTTTATTTGGTAAAACAGGCTACAACATCTTTGAGATTAGCTAATGCGGGAGAAATAGGAGAAAATGTGTTTAATGGACGTAGTGTATGCTTATGGATGTTGGTTAATCGAAAGAATTTAATCAAACTTTCAGACTTTAAACCATTTCATCTATTGGATGCATTGAATGATTTTAAAAAGGCGGTGGTGGCTCTGAATTTAACGCCAAAAATTTGGATTAGTTTGGGAAAATAGTTTGTGAAGGAAGAACGAAAATTTTTATCGTATTACTAAATAAAATGGCATATAATCTGAATCCGAACATATTGCCATTATACACAGTTACGGAGCGATTGTTATCAAAACCGATAATAAAATAATAACATTAGCCCATATAGGCAGGATAATATTGATAAATCAAAAATTTAAAAGAAAAATAAACATTATATCAAAGAAAACGCTCCAACCCATGTACCTACAAATACCTTGAAAAAATTGATATAATCATAATAATCCAGTTGTACAAGTTGTACGATTTTAACGAATTGTACAATTTGTACAACTATCACAAATTTTTCAGGAGGTTATAATTATTGAACGCTAAAGAGCTGGAAACACAGCACAATCTTAAAAAGTAGGCAGCTTCATTTGTGGAACTTCCTATGAGCAACTATATAATTGGATATTATAGAACAATAAGTTCTCTGATACAAGCCTAGAAGTATCTGCAACTATGGAGATAAATGGAAAAAGTACATTTGGATATGATGAACCAATAGTCTATAAAAGGATATAAAATTATTATTATAAATTAAAACTATTTGGTAGACTATGCATATTACATCGGATAAAAACGATGAGTAAAGAAGATTGCATAAAAGCTAAGTAACTTATTAATAAAATTATGTAATTTGATTTTCATAGAATTTCATCTCCTTTCTGATTATGTTTTGTTATAGAATATAAAAAGCAAAAATACTTGCCAAAATGAAGAAATAAGTAGTCAAAAGTTGCTTAAAGATTTTTTATATAAAAACTAAGAAAATAAATATTTTAACAGAAATACATTAGATTATTCTAGGAAAATAATCAGTAGCAAATATGAGAATAGTTACGTTGTGATAAAAGTAGAAAAAAGCTCTGTGTGCAATGCACATGAGATTTTTTCTACTTTTTTAATTGAAATGTAAAAATTTCAGATTACTTGTATATGTGAATTATTACAGTCGTATCATTTTGTGCATACTTTGTATAATTTATGAAATTGTCTTTTACATATATTTGTTATATCTTTGATATAACAAAATTGTGGGAATAAAATAATTGATATTTTGAAAGGAGAAGTTTCACATGGAAGCAAAGAGGTACCTGAAATGGTATAACAAGGTAGGCTATGGATCAGGAGATTTTGCAGGAAATGTTGTGTATGCATTTCTCTCATCATTTGTAATGCTGTATCTGACAAATACGGTAGGTTTAAATCCGGGTATTATCGGAACGCTGATTATGGTATCAAAGTTGTTTGATGGAATCAGCGATATGTTTTTTGGAACCATGATTGATAAAACAAAAAGTAGACTTGGAAAAGCTAGACCATGGATGTTATATGCGTATATAGGTTGTGCCGTAACACTTGTTGCAAATTTCGCGATTCCAGACAGTCTTGGGACAACTGCACAGTATGTATGGTTCTTTATAGCATATACATTGTTAAATGCAGTATTTTTCACTGCAAACAATATAGCATATGCATCATTAGTTACTTTTTGTACAAAAAACAGCAGGGAACGTGTAGAGATGGGATCATGGAGATTTATCTTTGCATTTTCAACAAGCTTACTTATTCAGTCTGTTACAGTACAGTTTGTAAGAGCAGCAGGCGGTGGGGCAGCAGCATGGAGAATGGTTGCCGTTGTATATGCCATTATTGGATTGATTGTAAATACAATTTCAGTTTTTTCAATTAAGGAGCTTCCAGAAGAAGAATTAAAAGCGGGGAAGAATCACACAGAAGAAAAGTATGGACTAATAGAGGCTGCAAAACTTTTATTTTCTAATAAATATTATCTTATGATTTGTGCAACTTATATTTGTCAGCAGATTTATTCAGCTATGTTAAATATGGGCATTTATTATATGATTTATATTTTGAAAAATGAAAATCTGTATTCCGTATTTTCATGGGCAATTAATATCCCTGTTATTATCGCAATGTGCATCACTCCTATGCTGGTGGAAAAAATGAAAGGTTTATATCGAATGAACTTTGCAGGCTATGTTCTTGGAACAGTGGGACGTGTCGGAGTCATCTTTGCAGGTTATATGGGAAGCGTTCCACTTATGCTTGCATTTACAGCGATTGCAGCACTTGGAATGGCACCGTGGCAGGGTGATATGGGAGCAGTTGTTGCAAGCTGTTCAGAATATACTTATCTTACAAAGCATAAACACATTGATGGAACTATGTATTCATGCACATCTTTTGGTACGAAAATCGGAGGAGGAATCGGAGTTGCATTATGTGGATGGTTGCTTGATGCAAGCGGATTTGTTAAGGAAGCAGCGGTGCAGCCGGCCTCTTGCTTAAATATGCTTCATATTATGTATTTATGGATTCCTATGGTATTATCATTAATAATTACATTCATCATGTCAAGAATGAATGTTGAAGATGCAAACGAAAAACTAAAAAAACAGTTGGAGGAATGTTGATATGGAATATAAAGGAATGAAAGGATTGATACTTACCTGTAAGCATCACGACGGCTTTTGCCTCTGACCAAGCAAGTATACAGAGCACAGCATTAAAAACTCACCTTATAAGAATGGGAAAGGTGATATTGTGCGTGAAACAGCAGAGGCGTGTAAGGAATATGGTCTGAAGTTTGGTGTCTATCTCTCACCATGGGACAGAAATTATGGGCTATATGGAAAGTGAGGAAAAATATGAATGCTGATATGAAATGGCTGGACAATCCAGAAGTGTTTAAAGTAAATCAATTGGAACCACATAGTGATCATTGTTATTATCTGGATTATTCAGACATGAAAAAAGAAAAAAATCCATTATTACAGTCATTAAATGGTCAATGGGAGTTTGCTTACAGCAAAAATGTGATGGAAAGACCTGTTGATTTTTATAAAGATACATTTGATACATCAGGATTTGATAAAATTATGGTTCCAGGACATATTGAACTGGCTGGATATGATAAAATCCGTTATATCAACACTATGTATCCATGGGAAGGAAAAGAGTACCACAGAGGAGCCTATAGTATGGAGGCAACTGGAGCAGAAAAAGGAATGTTTTCAGAGGCAAAGTACAATCCGGTGGGTTCTTATATAAAATACTTTGATTTGCAAAAAAGCATGTGTGGAAAGAGAATCCATATCTGCTTTGAAGGTGTAGAAGAAGCTATGTATCTTTGGCTTAATGGTCAGTTTATAGGTTATGCCGAGGACAGCTTCACACCTTCTGAGTTTGATTTGACACCATATATTAGGGAAAAGGGAAATGTACTGGCAGTACAGGTACATAAGATGAGTACTGCAGCATTTTTAGAGGATCAAGACTTTTTCAGATTCTTTGGAATTTTCAGAAATGTTACTTTGAAGGCAATACCAGATTTTCATTTGGAGGATGTTTGGTTCAAACCAGTATTAAATCGTGATAATGTAAGCGGAAGTATAACTGTAAACATGAAAGTGTCCGCCCTTGATGGTCAGAATGTAACTGCAGGCTTTATTTTAAAAGACAGGGAAGAAAATGTATTAGTAGAGAAATCCATACAGCTAAATAAAGATAATGACTATTTAGAAGGTACGATATGTGTTGATTTAGAAAATGTTAAACTGTGGGATAATCATAACCCATATTTGTATCATGCTTATGTTGAACTTAAAGCTGAGGATGGTTCCTTGGCAGAGGTAATCCCTTATGATATCGGTTTTAGACGAATAGAGATTATAGATAAAATAATTTATTTAAATGGAAAACGCCTTATTATTACAGGTGTAAACCGTCATGAGTGGAATGCAAAAACAGGAAGATGCATTGGTATAGAAGATATGAAAGCAGATATATCCTGTTTGTTAAGGAATAATATTAATTCTGTGCGTACTTGCCACTATCCTGATCAGATACCATGGTACTATATGTGTGACAATGCAGGTATTTATGTGATGGCAGAAACAAATTTGGAAAGCCATGGTTCGTTCCAGAAGTTAGGTGCAATTGAACCATCATGTAATGTACCAGGATCTTTTCCACAGTGGAAGGGTGCCGTAATTGATCGGGCAAAAAATAATTTTGAAACTTTTAAAAATCATACATCCATCCTTTTCTGGTCATTAGGAAATGAATCATATGCAGGTGACGACATAGAGGCAATGAATGTTTATTTTGCTGAAAAGCAGGATGGAAGATTAGTTCATTATGAGAGTGCTTATTATAATAGGGCATACGAGGATACAATTTCTGATTTAGAGACCAGAATGTATGCGAAGCCAGAGGATGTAGAGAAATATTTGAACAACAGTCCGAAGAAACCATATATTTTATGTGAATTCATGCATGATATGGGAAATTCCATGGGAGGACTTGGCTCGTATATGAAACTGATTGACAAATATGATATGTATCATGGTGGATTTATATGGGACTATATTGACCAGGCAATTATGGTAAAGGATCCAGTGACAGGAAAAGATGTTTTACGATATGGCGGAGATTTTGACGATAAACCAGCAGACTATGAATTCTCAGCAAATGGAATTGTATTTGCTGACAGGAAAGAAAAACCAGCGATGCAGGAAGTGAGGTACTACTATGGCTTATACAGATAAATTAAGAGTTGTCTATGGTGACTATACACTTGGTGTACATGGAGAAGGATATGATTATATTTTTTCTTATGCACAAGGTGGATTGGAATCTATCGTTAAAAATGGCTACGAGTGGCTGTATCGCTGTCCTAAACCTACTTTCTGGAGAGCATTGACAGATAATGACAGAGGAAGCAGGTTCCACATTAAAAGCGGTAGCTGGCTTTCAGCAGATATGTTTATTGACTGTAAAGAAGTTCAGGTTATCATGGATGGTAAGGAACAAAAACCTTATGCACCAGATAATAATAGCTATGGTTGTGATGTTTATGCTGATGAAATTGTCGTAAAATATACATATGAGACCATAACAACTCCAGCGACAACTGTACTTGTAAGCTATACGGTTGACGTATCTGGAAAGATCCGTGTGGATGTACATTATAATGGGGTACAGGGACTTCCAGAATTTCCTGTATTTGGAATGAGGTTTATTATGCCAACCCTGGCAGACAAATATTTATATAAGGGACTGTCTGGGGAAACATATCCTGATAGAAAGGCAGGAGCCAAAGAAGGAATCTATGAGATTAATGACCTGAGTCTTACACAATATCTTGTTCCACAGGAATGTGGTATGAGAATGGATACAGAGTGGCTTGAAGTTACAAGACATACAACGCTTGATAACAGCAGGACGGACAGCTTATCTCAAATTTTACGAATTGAAAAAAATGACAAAAATTTTGCGTTTTCTTGTCTGCCTTATACGGCATCGGAGATTGAAAATGCCCTCCATCATGAAGAACTGCCACCAGCAAGAAGAACTGTTTTATGTGTATATGGTGCAGTAAGAGGTGTTGGAGGCATTGACAGCTGGGGAACTGATGTAGAAGAAGAATATCATATCAGTGCAGAAGATGATAAGGATTATTCCTTTAGCATATGTTAATCGCGGGATGAGAATATGAAGTTTAAGATTACCAAAGACTGGGTAAAGAATTTTTTTGTGATAACTATATTAATGGTGGTTACATTGGGACCTACAGTGGATTTGGTTGGTCGAATAATTAAAACAAGAAGGGTAGTGAAGAAACAGGGATTATAAATAAAAGGAGTTGCTTGTAAGTGTTATTGGTATATGAAAATAAAAATACGGGATTATCATCCGAGTGGAAAGAACCAGTACATGTGCCGCCGCATCTGCATGAAGCAATAGAAGTTGTGTATGTAACGGATGGAGAAGTAGAACTTGGAGTGGGGCCTGAATTGTTCCATATGGATGAAGGGGATTTTGCAATAATATTCCCTAACGTAATACATCATTATCAAGTTTTTGGGCAAAAGAAGAATAAGGTAATATATTTATATCTTGATCCAAAACTATTTCCCTCATACTATAAAGAACTTCAGAATTACAGTCCTGAAAATCCAGTTGTGAAAAAAAGAAAAGTGCATCCGGATGTAGTAAATGCTATAAAATATTTGGCAGAAATAACAGATGGCAATCCAATGCTGATAAAGGCATATGCACAGATGATTTTAGCACATGTTTTCACAACAATGCCATTGATTAATAAAAGTGCAGTAGGAAGAGACGATCTTATTTACAATGCGGTGGAATATGTAGCCAAAAATTTTAGAGAAAACATCAGCCTTGAAAAAATGGCATATGAATTGTGTGTAAGCAAATATGTATTATCAAGAATGTTTGCGAAGACATTTCATTGTAATTTTAGTAAATATGTGAATGGAGTCCGGTTAAATTATGCAGTTGCAGAACTTGAAAACACGATGGATTCTATAACAAACATATGTCTTGATTGCGGATTTGAAAGTCAAAGAACTTTTAACCGTGTATTTAAGGATAGATATAAAATTACACCTAGAGAATATAGAAAAAGGATGGAACATGATAAATAATATTTTATATGTTGATGGCCAAATTCCCCACAAATAATATGCATATTATTAGAAAAAGCAGAGAACCTATATTCTCTGCTTTTAGTTATATGTTTTTTCTGTATTCAGATGGTGATAAACCTTTTAACTTTTGAAATATTCGGCTGAAATACAGAGGGTTTTCATAGCCCACAATCCTGGCAATTTCGTTAATGTTATATTGAGGATTCTGCAGAAGTGCTTCTGCATTGTATATTCTTTTACGCATAATAAATTGTTTAGGTGTAATACCAGTATATAAGCGGAAATTACGAATGAACCAGCTTGTACTTATATTATTTTGCTCTGCATAGCTATCAATATTAATTGGTTCATTATAATGTTCACTAAAGTATGAAACAGCATTGTCTATTTCATCAGCTTTATGTGTATTATCATGAGATACAGAAGATAAAAAATTCCGATGTAGTCTTATAAAAATTTGTCGTAGATACATTTCTAGCATTTCAGGATATCCATTCTGACACATCTGCAGTTCTTTGATCATTTCACGAAACAGAATCTGATATTCAGATCCAGAACCACAGTAGAAAACTCTTTTGTCATCAGTTAATCCATAGGAACGAAGAAGATTGGTAACATTATTCCCAGTGAAATGTACCCAGTAAACTTCTACATTATCTTTTGCATAATATTCATATTTTTGAGGTTCTTTAGGTCTGTATAATACCATATGACCAGCATGAACGATGGTTTCATCTGAATCATTATTAAAATGGAAGTGGGCTTTTCCAGATGCGATAAAAAGTAATTGGAAATCCAGTCTGCCACGCGGGCGCCATGTAGGGAGTTTTGGTTTAGTATATAGCTTATAGGTACCACACATGGTTATAATTAGTTCCTTTGATTTATCTTTCCTGTCAATAGTGGAATTGTTCAAGTATGCGTTATTGGTATACATATAAAGCCCCCTTTACGTGTAATTAAAAAATAATATGCATATATACTGTTGTAAATATAGGAAATCATTAAATACACAATGTTATTTTATCATTTTATGCATATAATGTCTATTTACTTTAATAAAACAAGTCATAAATGAAACAAACTAATGTAATGTTATAAATTATTTGAATTATAGGCTTTGAATGAAAAATCATAATGGATTAGGAAAATAAAAATTATGCTTAACTGGGATGACTAATAATATTGTTTTGTGCATAATCTGTACAATTTATGATATGGATTTTTTGGGCTATTTTTTGTATATTATGTATAACAAGAATGCAAGGTGATTTTACGGATAATAAAGAATAACAATAGGATTAATTTCTATTAGTAAGTATAATTAGATATGATCGGCTGATAAAAATTATTCGTTATTATATATTATCCGATAAATGTTGATTTAAGTGGGGTGATTGAGATGCAGACAGATATATTGATACAAAGTTTCCTAGATGGCGTGTATGATGAGAGACTTTTTGATGTGTATGCTGATAAGACGAAAATTTATTATCAAAGAGAACGCTATATCAATGCAATAAAGAAATTCGAGCAGTGCTATAAGCCGGGAGATGTGGAAATATTCAGTGCTCCGGGAAGAACTGAGATTTGTGGTAACCATACAGATCATCAGAACGGAGAGGTTTTGGCAGCCTCAGTTAATCTTGATACTATTGGGATCGTTAAAAAGACGGATGATAATGTAATCAGATTGGTTTCTGATAACTATGATGAAATCATTATCCGGCTTGATGATATATCTGTAAAGGAAAAAGAAAAGGAAACAACAAAGGCTTTGATAAAAGGTGTGGTTTCTGGATTTCTTGAGAGAAAATATGCAGTTGGAGGTTTTCAGGCATATATAACAAGTGATGTGCTGATTGGTGCGGGACTTTCATCTTCGGCAGCATTTGAAACTTTGATTGGGACAATTTTATCAGGACTTTATAATTGTGGAACAGTTTCAGCAACAGAGATAGCCATTATTGGACAGTATGCTGAAAATGTTTATTTCGGAAAGCCTTGTGGTCTGATGGATCAGATGGCAAGTTCAATTGGTAATCTTGTACATATTGATTTTGCCAACCCAGAATACCCATATGTAGAAAAAATTGATTTTGATATGGAAAAGTATGGTTATAGGTTATGTATTACAGATACAAAAGGTTCACATGCTGATTTAACAGACGAATATGCAGCAATTCCAAAGGAAATGAAACTGGTTGCAAAATATTTTGGAAAAGAAGTGTTGCGCGACATATCTATAAATGATGTATTGGATAATATTACTGATTTAAGAAAAAAATTTGGAGACAGATGTGTCCTTAGGGCATTGCATTTTATCTATGAAAATAAAAGAGTACAAAAAGAAGTAAGTGCATTGAAAGCAGGAAATATAGGAGCATTTCTAGATGATGTGAAAGCGTCAGGCAATTCTTCTTTTAAATATCTGCAGAATGTTTACTCAAATCAGGATATAAAAAATCAGAATGTATCTTTGGCATTATTTGTAAGCGAAATGTTTTTGGGACAAAATGGTGTATGCAGGGTACATGGAGGAGGTTTTGCTGGAACCATACAGGCGTTTGTGAAGAATGGATATGTGGAGAATTACAAATACGAAATGGATAAAATATTTGGTAAAGATTCTTGTAAAGATTTGAGAATAAGAAAATATGGTGGCATAAAAGTGTTATGAATTAGAAAGAAGGTATTATTATGAGAATCTTGGTTTTAGGCGGGGCTTGTTATATTGGTTCACACACAGTATATGAGCTGGTTGATGCAGGTTATGAAGTAATTGTAGTTGATAATTTGCTTACAGGGTTTAAAGAGGCAGTACATCCTCAGGCAAAGTTTTATGAAGGAGACATAAGGGACAAGATATTCCTTGATAATATTTTATCAAAAGAAAAGATAGATGGTGTTATTCATTTCGCTGCCAGCTCACAAGTTGGAGAGAGTATGAAAAATCCACTGAAATACTATAATAATAATTTATGTGGAACAGAAGTGTTGCTTGAAAGTATGGTTGAGCATGGCATTGATAAGATTGTATTTTCATCAACCGCAGCTACATATGGAGAGCCAGAAAGTATACCTATTTTGGAAACGGATCGTACACTTCCAACAAACTGTTATGGTGAAACAAAGTTGTCAATGGAAAAAATGTTTAAATGGACATCTAAGGCGTATAACTTACGATATGTTTCACTTCGGTATTTTAACGCTTGTGGAGCACACCCGAATGGAAAAATCGGAGAGGCACATAATCCAGAAACACATTTGATACCGCTTGTTTTGCAGGTTCCGAACGGAAAGAGAGAATACATATCTGTATTTGGAAATGATTATGACACAAAGGATGGAACCTGTGTAAGAGATTATATCCATGTAAATGATTTAGCTCAGGCACATATCCTTGCAATGGAATACCTCTCAAAAGGCGGAGAAAGCAATATTTTTAATCTTGGTAATGGGGTAGGTTTTACAGTAAAAGAAGTTATTGAGACAGCAAGAAAGGTAACAAATCATACAATTCCTATAAGAGAAGAAGAAAGAAGAACTGGTGATCCTTCAGTGTTGATAGCATCCAGTGAAAAGGCAAGGAAAGTGCTTGGGTGGAAACCGCAGTATGCAGATCTAGAGACGATTATTTCAACAGCATGGAAATGGCATGTAAATCATCCGGACGGATACTAGGAGGTATAACATGAATGAACTTATTTCAGAATTAGTAGGTTACGGTATTGAAAAAGGATTGGTTGAGGAAGACGATAAAATTTATGTGATTAACAGACTTTTAGAGTTGTTTAGACTTGACAGTTATACTCAGACGGATAAAGCAATCAGACAGTTATCAGAAATTCTATCTGATATGACTGATTATGCAGCGGAGCATGGATTGATACCTGAAAATACAAATGTATACAGGGATTTATTTGATACTAAAATTATGGGGATTTTAACACCTGCACCCTCTGTGGTCAGAGCAAAATTTACAGATTTGTATGTCAAAAATCAAAAAAAAGCAACCGATTTCTATTATCAATTCAGTCAGGATACAAATTATATACGTAAGGACAGAGTTGCAAGAGATAAAAAATGGAAAGCAGACACACAGTATGGCAAGATAGATATTACAATTAATCTTTCTAAACCAGAAAAAGATCCACGGGACATAGCGAGAGCAGCAACTCAAGCAAAGAATGATTATCCTAAATGTTTGTTATGTGCAGAAAATGAGGGATATGCAGGAACACTCTCACATCCGGCAAGGCAAAATCATAGAATTATTCCACTAAAGCTAGATGGACAAGATTATTATATGCAGTATTCGCCTTATGTGTATTATAACGAGCACTGTATTGTGTTTAATGCAAAACATACACCGATGAAGATTGATGAAGCTGTTTTTGTAAAGCTATTGGATTTTGTAAGACAGTTTCCACATTATACACTAGGCTCAAATGCGGATTTGCCGATAGTAGGAGGTTCAATTCTTAGCCATGATCATTTTCAGGGTGGAGCATATACTTTTGCTATGGCAGAAGCTCCATATGAGTATATGTTTGAGATTGCAGGATTTGAAGATGTGACAGCGGGGTGTGTTAAGTGGCCACTGTCAGTCATAAGATTGCAGGGAAGCAGCATTGGAAGACTTGCAAAAGTGTCTGACTATATTTTGCAAAAGTGGCGTGGGTATACGGATGAAGAGGCATTTATTTTTAGTGAAACAGATGGAGTACCACATAATACAATTACGCCAATTGCACGTATGAATGGGAATTTATATGAAATGGATTTGGTTCTCAGAAATAATATTACGACAGAGGACAGGCCATGGGGTGTGTATCATCCAGAGGAAAAACTGCATCACATTAAAAAAGAAAATATTGGATTGATAGAAGTGATGGGGCTTGCAGTACTTCCTTCCAGGCTGAAAAAAGAAATGGATATACTTGCAAAAGCTATTATTGAAGGGAAAAATATTCATGATATAGAGGAAATAAAAATTCATGCTGACTGGGTAGATGAATGGCTGGATTATTATGATATTACAACAGAAAATATAGAGAGTATTATTCAGAAGGAAATTGCAGATTGTTTTGTGCAAGTTCTGGAATGTGCAGGTGTATATAAACGCACAGAAAAGGGATTTGCTGCATTTAAACGGTTTTTATCAGTACTATAAAAATCTTCACAGTGGTTTTAATAGATCACATCATAGACTTTACAGTGTAAGAAATTCGTAAAAGTAAGCAGACAGAAAGCTGAGGAAAGTTGTAAGACTGTATTCAGATTTTATTTAGGTACTATGGATATAAAGATTTATTGTAACTAAAGAAGTTCCGGCATCAACAGAATTAACTGTTACAAAAACGTAAATAAACGAAACTACACCTAGAGTTTTAACCTCTGAACCCCACCAATAGATTATTATAAAAAGTCCGAGATATGTCTCGGATTTTTTGTCGACTAGTGAATGATCTTGCGGCTGGCGAACCATTTCGATGAGTCTTTAGATTCCAGAGCCGGTAATGAGTCCTTATAGGGCTAGAACAAACCACCGGTTAAGCCGTTGGTTCTGATTGTTCTTTGGGAGATTTTATGGCTAAGGTATTGAAGATTTATGATGAACAAATAGCACTTTTGAATTGAAACTAATATTAAAAATCTATGAAACTCTAATAAATTAATAACTAATTTAATATTTGATATTCAATGTCAGATAAGAAGTCGGGTTTCAGATTCATGCATATCTCATTATTTAAAGGCACATGAATATATTCCATTATGGGGCTTAATATTATATTAACATTAGGAACAATCAGCAATTTTTATAAAGTTATGAATCAAAAAGAAAAACAGGAGACATCAAAAATATTTAAAATACAAGATAATGAACTTGAAAATATTTTGATGAAATATATATTGCAAAGTAAACACAAAGGAGTCATATACGTCTAAACAAAAAGATAAAAAGATAGTTTTTTCGGAAGAAATAGATAGCAGCATTAATGGTATTGCATTGGGAACAGCATTTGTTATGCTATCTATATTTGTTGTTTATTTTAAGATATTTAATACTACAATATAGCAGAAAAATTTATAGCAGTTATTCTTTTGGGATTGGGAATAGCTGGAACTTTAACTGAAATAGGGCGGATAAAGAAGGCAGATATGAAAGGGCTGGATGATTTAATTGTAGGGTTATTATTAACAGTTGTTTCTGTTGTTGTTATTTTAAAGTTTCGAAATGTAGCATTAAATATTGGTTTATTTATAGTACTGTTACTAGGTTCGTATGGAATGATTAGAGGAATATTAGAAATTCTCTATTCATTAAAGCTTCAAAGAAGAAAGAGTAATAATGTTAAAATAGAAATTATGAAGATTGTTGTAGCTGTAACTGAATTCATTTCATTAATAGTTGTGATTTTACAACTTGTAAAGGAATTAGTATAGATAAACAAGTTAATCTGTATTTACAATTTGTCAAGAATTTATTATGAAGATGCTGAATATATAAATACTGATGATATTGTTTTGTTAGAGAGGTTCTATTTTAAATAAATTATTATTTTGAGTACATGTAATTAGGAAAATGATGAATTTTTATATTGAAAATAAAAACACAAAATACGTTGATAAATAAAAAAAACAATGATATATTATATTTGTATGAGAAATAAAAACGAGTAATGTGTTTATAAATTTGGAGGTAGACATGAAACTTCTTCGTATTACAGCGGAAGGATTGCCGTTATTTAAAGAAAAACTGGACTTATCATTTTACGCACAGCAGAGAGTGTCTGAAGAGCAAAAGAATATTCTATATCCATTATTTTCAAATATTTATGTAAATTCTGCAACAGGCTTTATTGGCATTAATGCGTCTGGAAAGACCTCTGTCTTAAAGGTTATTTTACTTGCATTGGAAATACTCAATAATGAGCCAATTAATCATATTGAATCTCGAGATATATTGGGAAACTCAAGCCAGATTAAATTAAATATGTTTTTTTATTCAAGTAATACAAAAGAAGTATGCCGATTGGAAACAATAATTATTGCTCAGAAGAATAAATCAGAAGGAATAAGGTATAGCATCGGTTCAGAGTCATTGTGGACAAAATCTGCGGATGAGGTTATTACCCGTAAGGCAATGCTTAATTTTGAAGGAAGAGAGCCTATAATGGTTAGAAGCAGCCAGGAGGATTTTTTATCAGATGATGTAAGTATTATGATTGCGAGGAATAAAAAGACTAAGGATAATATGCGTATTGTTAATCTTCTGAAATACACAAATGAAAACGTTTTGCGGATTTCTGAAGATATTCCAGTTGAAGTTATCACTTTTTTGGATCCGACAATTGAAAAATTACACTTTGATGAAAATGACAATAAGATATTAATTCATTTGCAATTCAGAGGCAAAGAGGAAATTCTTTTAAATAATCCGGCAGAGCTTAACGATTATCTTTCATCAGGCACTGTGAAAGGAATGATTATTTTTACATTGGCAAAAGAAGTACTACAGAGCGGTGGTTATATTGTAGTGGATGAAGTAGAAAATCATTTTAATAAAGAAATTGTAACAACATTGCTGCGTTTTTTTATGGATAGCAAGCTGAATAGAAATGGTGGAACTCTTATTTTCTCTACACATTATCCTGAATTATTGGATGAATACGAGCGCAATGATGGTATATTTATTACCAGAAATAGAAATGGCATTACAGTAGAGAATCTTTCAAACATACTGAAAAGAAATGATATCAAGAAGAGTGATGCATACCAGAGTGGATTTCTTGAGGGAACAACTCCGACATATGAGGCTTATATGCAGTTAAAGAAGAGTATTGCCTCAACACTTGGGTAGGAGGTGCTGATGGAATTAGCAAATTATAAGGCATGTATTTGTGAGGGTTCAGCCGAAAATGCTATTATTGATATACTTCTGGATTATGATTTTCAAAAGAGAAGAGATGATTGAAGAAGAAGTACTTCGTTGTCGCGAGGGCAAGAAGTTTGAACAAAAATATTTGAGAAAAGGTTTCAAGGATAAAATTTCTGTAATTAGAATTCTTGATTCAAGACACGAAAATTTTAAACTTAGCAAGGCATATGCTGACAAAGTGGATGTTATTAATGTAGTAACTGCTCCAGAAATAGAGATGTTGATTATTTTTAATGAGGACAAATATAAAGAATTCAAGAAATCTGCGAAAAAACCCAGCAGTTTTTGCAAAGAAGATTTAAAGATGGCAGAAGTAAAGTCATATGATTTTGTGAAGAATTACTTCAGAGATCCAATGGTTCTTGTAACTGCTATAAGAAAGTATCATGAAATGTCGAGAGTACCTAGGGGAGAATACACATTATTGGACTTGTTAAGATAGGTGTATGTGGATAAAAAGGAGAACCCATGAAGGAATACGATAAATATCTAAAGTTATTAAAGGAAAAATATCCCACAAAACAGTCAGTTTACCGCGAACTTATTAACCTGAATGCAATTATGAATCTGCCAAAGGGAACAGAGCATTTTATGAGTGACCTTCATGGGGAATATGATGCATTTTACCATATAATTAATAATTGTTCGGGAGTAATTAGAGAGAAGGTAGCGATGCTGTATGGAGATGAACTTACTGTATATGAGCAGCAGGAGCTGTGCACTCTGATATATTATCCGAGAGAGAAGCTTTCTATACTTATGGATGAGAATAAGGTGAATGATGAATGGTACAGAAATGTACTTAACCAGCTGATTCAGATTGCAAAGCTTCTGTCTTCTAAGTACACAAGATCTAAGGTGCGAAAAGCAATGCCTGTGGATTTTGCATATATCATTGATGAACTTATTCATGCGCAGAAGGATGAAGATGACAACAGGAGTGTGTACCACAGACAGATTATGGAAACAATTCTGAGCCTTCATAATGGTGATGAATTTCTTGTTGCTCTTACTGATTTGATTAAAAGACTGGCTGTGGACCATCTTCATATACTGGGGGACATATATGACAGAGGACCACATGCAGATAAGATATTAGATCTTCTGATGGAACATCACAGCGTTGATATCCAGTGGGGAAATCATGACATATTGTGGATGGGAGCTTTTTGCGGCAATCCGGTGTGTATGGCACTTGTAGTCAGAAATAATATTAAGTACAAAACTATGTCAATTCTTGAGAATGGTTATGGAATAAGCCTAAGATTTCTTCTACAGTTCGCAGTTAATACATATTCAGATAAAAATGTTGATGACGCAGTCTATAAAGCTATTTCTGTGATTCTATTCAAGCTTGAAGGGCAGCTTATTAAGAGACACCCGGAATACAGAATGGAAGGAAGACTTCTGCTGGATAAGATGAATCTGGATAAAGGAACAGTAAGAATAGGGGATAAGGATTATTTTCTTAATACTAATGAATTTCCAACTGTTGACATGAATAATCCTTATGAGCTTACTATGGAAGAAATGTTTCTGATGGGAAGATTCAGGGCAGATTTCATTAACAGTATGGCGCTTGAGAGACATATCAATTTTCTATATGACAAAGGCAGCATTTATAAGGTTCATAATGGAAATCTTCTGTTTCATGGTTGCGTGCCACTTGATGAACAAGGGGTGTTTGATGGAATTGTTGTGGATTGCAAGTCGTATTCAGGTCGTGAGTATCTTGATTATTGCGAGTCAATGGTAAGGCAGGCAAGAACCGGTGATTCAGATGCAGTTGATTTTATGTGGTTTCTGTGGAGTAATATATTATCACCAGTGACTGGAAGGTGTATCAAAACATTTGAACGAACGTTCCTCGACAAGGATAGAAATGCTGACTATAAGAAGGCAATCGAAGAGGATAAGAATCCATACTATGTTCAGTATGAAAATGAAAGAATCTGTAAAATGATTTTAAGGGAGTTTAATCTTTATAATGAGAATGCACACATTATTAATGGACATACTCCTGTCAGGACAAAAGAGGGGCAACACCCTGTAAGGGCTGGTGGAAAACTGATTGTTATAGATGGCGGTTTCTGCGAAGGATATCATGCTGCCACAGGAATAGCTGGTTATACACTTATTTATAATTCGCATGGAATGAAGATTAAAGAACATCATCCGTTTATGAGTATTAATATGGCAATTAATAGTAATAGGGATATTGAGTCTGAATCACAGGTTGTTTATGTGGAAAAGCAGCGGGTGTTTGTAAAGGATACTGATAACGGAAAGCAGATTGCGGAGGAGATTAATGATTTAATGAATCTGCTGAAGGTGTATAATTCATAAAATATGTGTAAATATGTAAGATATATAATGATTTCCACTTGATTTCTATCCCTAATAGAATGTAGAATTAAATGATAATCAGATTATTATTACAAGGAGTTGCAGCATGGAAATTTATGAAATGATTGATCTGCAGGATTGTCCAAGATGTTTTGGACCTTCTATATTAGAAGAGGAAAATCACTCTTATTATGTGATGTGTATGGATTGCGGCTGCCAGTCAGCATCATTTAGTTTTGAAAATGATGAAGACAGGCTTGATGCAGCTAAAAGAACAGCAGAATTGTGGAATAGCGGCAAGGTAATATTCACAGGCCGTTCGGAATAGATATTGGAGGGAGATTTTAATTTATGAAGAGCAAAGAAGAACTTTTTAATATGCCGATAGTTGAACTGAGAGAATATATGAATTCTCTTTCTAATCCGGAAATACAGGAAGTGGCAAAGATATTTGAGGAAGATGATATAGAAAGAGATCCGCTTGAACTTCTTACGGCGTCTAAGCTTTTTGATTATATGAAATATGCAAATGGTTCGGTGAATATTGAGTTTTAGTTGTTTGAGATTTTGAAATGATTTTTCATACGTTGTATGAGAATAAATATTAATCAGGAGGATTATTAATGAAAATAGCAGTAACATACGAGAATGGTCAGATTTTTCAGCATTTCGGACATTCTGAGAGCTTTAAGATTTATGAGGCAGAAGGAAAGAATATTGTCCGTGCAGAGGTAATTGGCACTGATGGAGCTGGTCATAGCGCATTGGCAGCTGTTCTTAAGGATAAAGGTGTAGATGTTCTTATATGTGGCGGAATTGGTAACGGTGCAGTCACAGCACTTTCAGAAGCTGGAATTGATGTATATTCAGGAGCAGATGGAGAAGCAGATGCAGCAGTTGAGGCATATCTTAATGGCGATTTAACATCAGCAGGAGTTAATTGCGACCATCATCACGATCATGAAGAAGGTCATGGCTGCGGACACTGTGGAAGCCATGAAGATGAAGAGTCAGGCTGCGGACATTGTGGAAGTGATGAAGGTGAATCAGACTGTGGTAGTGGTTGTGGCGGCTGCGGCGGTGGCTGTGGTACATTTACACCATCATTTGAAGGACCTAATGTGGGAAAGAAGGTAAAGGTTCATTATAAAGGAACTCTTAATGATGGAACACAGTTTGATTCTTCTTACGACAGAGGTGAACCGCTTGAATTTACTTGTGGAGCAGGAATGATGATTCAGGGATTTGACAGGGCTGTTGCAACAATGAATGTCGGAGACGTTATTGATGTTCATCTTATGCCAGAGGAGGCGTATGGAGAAGCCGATCCAAGAGCTTTCATAACACTGCCTATAAGTGAGCTTCCTGGTGCAGAAGAACTTAAAGTTGATGATAAAGTATATCTTCAGAATATGTATGGACAGCCATTCCCAGCTAGGGTTGCTGCTTTAACTGATACTGAGATTACATTTGACGCTAATCATGAGATGGCAGGAAAAGAACTGAATTTCAGGATTGAGCTTGTAGAAGTATTATAATTGAATAATATTAAGATACCGGCTGGTACAGCTAAATGCAGTATCAGCCGGTTATTTTATTGTCTGGAAACAAGCTCTTTAGTCAGCCGTATCCATTCTTTCAGTTCTTTCCGGTTTTCATCTTCCTTGCGGAAGGCGGCGGAGAATGGTATACGCATGTCTGGGTCGCCAACCTGTAATACAACTGAATCAGGTGAAAGCTTCATTGAAGTAAGATAACTGTTTAGTGTAAATGCAATTCCATATCCCTGTTCAGCAAGTCGGATTCCTGCGTCAATACTGCTTATCTTATAGGTAAGCTCTGGCAGGACATCAGCATAGAAAAGGGCGTCTTCTTCAAGCTGTCTTATACTCTGGTTGCTGTGCTGCAGGATGAATCTTTCTTTTCTTACATGTGCAAGATCAAGCCATGGATAGATGCATGATTCTTTAGACTCTGCGAAAGATACAGCAGGGTGGCTTTTGGGAAGAATGGCAACAAGACAGTCTTCATATATGGTTTCATAGGAAAGTCTGGTGTTGCTCACGCTGTTATATCCAAAGAACATATCAAGGTCACCGGCAAGAAGCTGCTCTTCATGGTCTGAGAGATGTCCGTCAATGGCATATACAACTGACTGTGGATACAGTCTGTTAAATGCAGTCATAACAGAAGGAAAGAGAGACTCAACCTGACGTACCATATAACCAATGCGGAGTTTAACAGCCACATTTTTGCCAATATCAATCATGCGGTCCTCAAGTTCAAAGCATTTCATAGTAATATCTCTGGCAGATTTCACGAATTCCTCGCCTGCATATGTAAGAATCATGCGGCGGCCTTTTCTTTCAAAAAGCTGTATGCCAAGTGAAGTTTCAAGCTGCTTAAGATGTATGCTCAAAGCTGGCTGCGACAAGAACAGAGCATTGGCGGCCTTGGTAAGATTTCCGTAATTAGCAATTGTAAGAACATATTGCATGTCTTTTTCAGTAATCATATGAATTCCATTTCTAAAATAGTGCATGTTTCAATAATAATGTAATAATTATACATAATTAAAATGTATCAATCAATCGAAACTATAAATTAGATTTATACTTTCGATAAAAACATACAATTTTATTTTTAGTATGATTTATATTAAAATGTATAAAAATATAAATTTGTTATGGGAGAAAATTTCATGGAAACAAAAGTAAAGAAAAAATGGAAAACGCCACATACATTTGTAATACTTGTGGTAATTATTCTTATTGCTGCAGCGGCAACATATATTGTGCCGGCAGGCGAGTTTACAAGATTTAAAGATGCAGCAACAGGCAAGACTTTAGTTGAAGCTGGAAGTTATCACAGAATAGCATCAAGTCCGCTTAATCCGTTAAAGATTCCTTCAGCAATCTATACCGGAATTGTGAAATCAGCATCAACAATCACATTTATGCTGATAATCGGCGGAGCTTTTCAGGTAATTACATCAACAGGTGCACTTACAGCGTTATGCAAGAAGTTATCTAAGACATTTTCTAAGCACAAATATGTTGTAATTCCTGTATTTTTAACATTGTTTTCTATATTCGGATTCACAATGGGAATGTCATCAGAGGTTATGATATTCGTTCCTATCGGAATAACACTTGCGTTATTCTTAGGCCTTGATAAGGTTACAGGAACAGCGATGATTGCACTCGGTGCAGCGGTTGGATTCACAGCCGGATTACTTAATCCGTTCAATGTAGGAGTTGCGCAGGATATAGCAGAATTGCAGTTGTTCTCCGGGATGGCTTACAGAGTATTTATTCTTGTTGTGCTTCTTGCTGCTACAAGTGCATACATAATCTGCTATGCAAGAAAGGTTGCAGCACATCCTGAAAAAAGCGTAATATATGGAATTCCTGAAGACCAGGAGTACACATTTGACAATGCAACAGACACAATTACGGTAAGACAGATTGCAGTTCTTGTTGTTATGGCACTTGGCTTTGGAATACTTATATATGGCCTTTCAAAGAAGGGCTGGTACTTTGAAGAAATGTCAGGTCTGTTCATATTTATGGGTGTAATATGCGGATTTATCAGCGGTTACGGTCCTAGCAGAATTGCAAGGGAATTCGGAGAAGGTGCTAAAGGCATTATTGTAGGATGTCTTATAATCGGAATTGCCCGTACAGTTGAGGTAATATTAAGTGATGCCAATATTCTTGATACTATCGTGTACGGAATTGTTAATATTGTAAATGTTATGCCAGATTCAATTAAGGCTGTTGGTATGTTCTTATGTCAGTCACTTATTAACTGCGTAATCGTGTCAGGAACAGGTCAGGCAGCAGTTACAATGCCACTTATGGTGCCGGTTTCAGACCTTGTAGGAATATCAAGACAGACATCAGTACTTGCGTTCCAGTTAGGAGACGGATTCTCTAACTCAGTACTTCCAATGTCATCATCACTTATGGGATATCTTGCTGTATCAAAGATTCCATACAGTAAATGGCTTAAGTTCATGATGCCACTGTTCCTTATATGGACAGCACTTGGATGCCTGTTTATGCTTGGTGCATTAATGATTGGATATTAGAATTGATTAGGAGCAGATATTATGTCAGACGATATTAAGAAGCAGCTTGGGGCGGTTATTGACAGCTATAAAGAAGATTTATGCCAGATGGCAGATGAGATATTCGACCTTGCGGAGATAAGCGGGGAAGAGTACAAGACATCTGATATATTGTGCAGTTATCTTGAAAAAGAAGGATTTGTGGTAGAGCGTGGAACAGGACTTGAAACAGCATTCAGGGCAACATGGGATAATGGAAGTGACGGCCCGGTGATTGGAATTCTTGTTGAATATGACGCTCTTGAAAAAATCGGACATGCGTGTGGACATCATCTTCAGGGACCTGCCGGAATAGGTGCAGCTATTGCAGTTAAGAACTGCCTTTATGATTATCCATGCAGACTTGTTGTGTATGGAACTCCGGCAGAAGAAACTCTTGGCGGCAAGATAATTATGCTTGATAAAGGTTATATGAGAGAGCTTGACCTTGCATTTATGTCGCATGGTTCGCCTAATACATCAGTAGATGAAAAATGTATGGCACTCGAGAATTTCGTGGTAACATTCCACGGAGTAAAAAGCCATGCTGCAATAAGTCCAGAAGAAGGACGCAGCGCACTTGATGCAGCGTTATTATCATTCCATGCAATTGAGATGTTAAGAGAGCATGTTAAAGATGACACAAGAATGCATTACACAATCCGTAATGCAGGTGGTCCTCCAAATGTAGTTCCGGACCTTACTGTTGCAGAATATACACTCCGTTCATACAGCACGAAATATCTTGACGAAGTTGTAGAGAGATTCTATAACATTTTAAAAGGAGCTGCGCTTATGACTGGAACAACATATGAGGTCCAGAGAGACCTGCCATTCAAGAGCAAGGTTGTGTGCCATAAGGTCAATGATATGCTTATGGCAAATGCAGCATATGAGAATGCCCCATCGATTGCACCACCACGCGAAAGGACTGGCTCAACAGATTTCGGCAATGTGTTATATGAAGTTCCAGGCTCATGTATAAGAATTGCATTCACAGACAAGGATGCACAGCCACATTCAGAAGCTTACCTTAAAGCTGGAAAGAGTGATGCAGCGCATAATGCTATAGTATACGCAGCAAAGATAATGGCTGATTCAATATGTGATGTTCTTGTTAATCCTGAGCTTCTTGCACAGATAAAGCAGGAGTTTGAGGTGGCAAGAGAAAAAGGATGATTAGTAAGCGTAAGAATTGATTGTATAGAGCTGGCTGTGTTAAAAAACTGTTTTGAGTTAGAAATGCTGCGACCGGAAAGCATTAGCAGGAAAAGCTGGTTGGGAAAGAATGATAAGTGAGATATGATTGCAAGATAAGTAATCAGGAATGCATGATAAATGAACTACGAAAGAAAGATATGTCATCAGGAATGCATGATAAATTTGTCAAGACCTACGAAATAGTTAGATATGGGTAGAATAGTAGGTGAATTGCAGTCGCCTTAAAGATGAAAATTCATAATAAACCCACTAATTTTGCTATAATACTAAGAATAGTAGGTGAATTAGCAGCAAAATAGATGCAAAACATAATGCTTATCAATTTAAGAGCTGAAAAAGACCTACTCAAGCAATACGGATTTGCTGATTAGTGGGTTTTCGCACAATTAAATGTGATTTGGGAAATAAAATAAACCTACGAAAATCAGATAATAAGGCTGATTAGTGGGTCTAGCGATAATATTGAATTGAATTAATAGAATCGAAATCAGGCTGCGGAGAAATCCAAAGCCTGATTTTTTATAATTTGTAAGCATAAAAAATTGTATAGACACAATATGTCTGACTTGAATGCTATTCTTAATATACAAACAACCTGTATTTACAGTCGATTTATGTACAGATGAAAGGAGACATTTATTATGGGATTTTTCTGGGCTAATGTGAAAGCTAATATTGAAGGAGCAGTTGCAAATGCAAAAATGCATTACTATGAGGAAAAGCTGAGGAGCGACGACTATGATGAAGATGAAGACGAAGAAGAAGATTATAATGAGGTGCAGGAGGAATATAACGCGGACAGCATAGAAGATAGTCCTGTTGCTAATATCCAGAATAACTGGAAATCAATATTATTAGTTCTTCAGACAGAATATAATATTCAGGATATACAGATGAGTACATGGATTAAGCCACTCAGGGTAGAAAATGTGGAAGATAATATTTTGAATTTATCTTTTAGAAATGCTGATGATAACGAACAAGAGCATAATACGAATGTAAAATATGTACAGAAAAGATTTGCAGAGTTATTATCAAATGCAATTGCTGAATATATGGATGCTCAATATGTAGTGAAGATTAATTAAATGGATGATGCATCAGGCGGAGGAGAAATCCAAAGCCTGATTTTTTAATAAAATAAAACAATATGACAATAAATGTCTGACCTAACTGATATTATTTTAGAAGTAACAAGCCGGAGACCATTAAGAAGGCAACCGGCGGACAATATCAGAATACATATACAGGATGGAATAATTATGCAGAACGAATTAGAAGGATTATATAACATGCTTGTAAGTCAGACAGATATAATGAAAAATGTGGATGAATTAGTAGAAAAGCAGATTGCCCATGAGCTGATGCAGTTCAAAGAACTGGCAACATGGAGCGATTATGAATGTGAACGTGATAAATACATGGCAGTTGCCGAAGTTGCGAAAAAAGAAAGCTTCATGGCAGGGTTTAACTATGCAGTGAGATTACTTGAGCGCACGCACAACCCTTAAGACACGTTCCTTTTCTTCATCAGAAAGAGACTGGATTTCTTTCATGATTTCCCTGTCGATAGAAGAATAATCGCCAGTATATTCACCGGATAAAACATAATCCACAGTTACACCTAGTGCATTACATATATAGATAAGTGTAGGCAGGGAAACTTTCACGCGGTTATTTTCAATATTGCTTATATGAGAAGTATTGACCTCAGCGGCACTGGCAACAGCGTCCTGCGGCAAACCTTTAGATAAGCGTATTTCTTTCAACTTCTTTCCAATACTTTCAAAATCAATATCCTTCATGAAATCCCCCACAATAAAGATGATAAATACAATACATATAATTGTAATATTGATTGGCTGATGATATAATTATCTACAACTAAAACAAAATTAGCCACAAACAAAAATGTTGTTTAAAATAAAAAGACAAAATATGGCACTAAGACATATAATGTCCAACCTGTCTGATATCATTTAAACATAACAAGAAGTCAATGCCTCTGCGTCTGAGAGCAGCCGCATTTTCTTCGTAAAACAAGGAGACATGTGATGAGTAATAATGTTGAAAATGATAATGATGATTATGTATATCTGAAAAGACCATATTTATTTAATATCAGGTACAATTCAAGACAGGTGTGGAACAAGCTGCCAGATGAGGAAAAAGCTCCGTATGTTAATTATGAAGAATATTATGAGGAATGCCGGCTTATAAAGTTGAGAAGCATAGGATATCCGATACTGGCAGGTATATATATGTTTTGCATGCTTGTAATGGTGCTTTATATTATATATGTGTTTTCGGGATTTAATATATTTTCATTATTTGTATAATGCACAATAATTAAAATATTAATTCGTAAAAATATTGCATAAAAATACACAAAAATTTTATTTTGTATTAGCATTTATTACAATAAAGTGCTAAAATGTTAATAGATTAAATCGTGAAATATTGCAATGTATTATCTTATTAGAAGAAACGAGGAGAACTACATATGGAAAATGACTACAATGATAAAGTAAGCCGAGTACTAAGCCTTTATCAGCGTCTTATGGAGGGGGAAGTAATAGATAAAGAAGCTGAGGCTGCAAAATATAGCGTGTCTGCGAGGTCAATCCAGAGAGATATAAGTGCAATTAATAATTTCTTTGAACAAGAAGCGGAGAAAAGCGGAGTAATCAACACAATTGAATACGATAAGAAGAAAGGCGGACATTATCTAAGTCAGATACATAAAACGAAGCTGACAAACAGCGAGATACTTGCTATATGCAAGATATTACTGGACAGCAGGGCGTTTACGAGAAAAAAGATGCAGCATATTCTTGACATACTGGTTGACTGTTGTGCACCACAAGAGGGGAAAGCGATAGTACAGGATTTAATTAAAAATGAGGAGTTCCATTACATAGAACTGACAAACAAATCAGAGTTTGTAGATAAAATGTGGGATATTGGACTTGCAATAAGAAATTGCAATTATCTGGAAATTGAATATAAGAAAAGTACTAATAATAAAGTGGTTAAGCGGAGAGTAAAGCCAGTTGCAATAATGTTTTCAGAATTCTATTTCTATCTTACAGCGTTTATAGATGATGAAAAGGTGAAGGCAAATTTTCAGGTAATAGATGACGCATTTCCAACAATCTATAGAATTGACAGGATAGCTGGCTATAAGGTGCTTGATGAGCATTTTAAGATACCTTATAGTGACAGATTTGAAGAGGGAGAATTCCGCAAGAGAGTACAGTTCATGTATGGCGGAAAACTCAAGAAAATCAAATTTAAGTACAAAGGTGGAAGCGTTGAGGCAGTCCTTGACCGCCTCCCTACAGCAAAGATTCTTGATGAAAAAGATGGCGTATACACAATGTCAGCTGAGGTATTCGGTGAGGGCATTAATGTGTGGCTGAGGAGTCAGGGAGAGAATGTGGAAGTGGTGGAATGTGTTTAATTTGATAAATTATGAATGCTTTGATTATTTTAGGCTGACATCTTTGTCATGCTGAAAATATAAAAATACTTAAATATTAAGGAGGAACAAAATATGGCATTTAACCCTAATAATTATAAAGCACCGGAGGCAAAAAAGTTACCAGTTGTTTTATTGCTGGATGTTAGTGGAAGTATGCGTGGTGAAAAGATAGAAAGCTTATATAATGCTACTATTGATATGATTGAAACTTTTGCGGCTGCACAAGCAAAGGAACAAGAAATAGATGTCGCAATTATAACTTTTGGTGGAATTCTTGAATTACATACAGGTTATACTCCTGTCAAGGATTTACGTGCAAGAGGAATAAAACAATTTACAGCTTCAGGACAAACTCCAATGGGAATGGCTGTCAAAATGGCAAAAGATATGATAGACGATAAAAGTTTTACGACAGGAAGAATTTATCGTCCGGCAGTTATTTTAGTTTCTGATGGAGAACCGACGGATTTATGGGAACAACCATTTAATAGTTTTATTAATGAAGGACGTTCGTCAAAGTGTCAGCGTTTTGCTGTTGCAATAGGCAAAGATGCAAAAAGAGATGTACTTGAGAAATTTACTTTGGATGCAAATGCTGTATTTTATGCAGAAGACGCAAAGGATATTTCAGAACAATTTAAGACAATTAGTATGTCTATCTCAACAATGGCACAGAAACCTTCAACGGATAATGAAAAGAAAAACGAGCAGACATCTATTAATGTTAATAAATCAGATACTGCTTCTAAAGTGTTTCCAAAATCAGATACTGTACAGTATGATGACGATGATTTGCTTTAATAATTAATTAAAGAAGTGCTTATGAGGCAAAATAATAAAATTTTGCTTCATAAGCAAATAGAAACTATTTTCTGATAAAGGGAGAATACTTTTATGGGCAATATTATAAATATAGTGGTTGATGCATCAGGAAGTATGACAGAAGATGATAAGAATGCTGTAGTTAAATATTTAATTAATGGTATTTGTAATGTAAAAGAAACCAAAGAATTTACAAATGCCGAATTTGTTTTATTTCAATGGGGAATCAATAGTGTTATGTTTGAAAATATTGAAACTGCTAAATTAGAATTCAAAGGAAAGAATTCATATAAGAATTTTAGTACAATTAAAGATGATATAGACTATGAGTCTCCAATGATACTAATAAGTGATGGAGAATTTAGCGAAGACGATAAAGAAGAAATAAAAAAATTGAGTAAGCAAATAATTCCAATATTTGTGGGGGTTGATGCAAATAGAGCTGTATTAAAAGATATAGCTACTGATAAAGTAGTATATTCGGTTACTGATTTTATGCAGGCATTAGAAGAAGCAAATATGTAGTTTGGAGATGAAAGGGACAAAATGGTAATAGGAGGAATATCTAAAACTGGAAGCTATCATGAAAAAAATCAGGATTCATTTCTTTGTAAAATGTATAAGGATGGAGTTATATTGGTAGTTTCAGATGGAATGGGTAGTAAGTCACTTTCACATTATGGTTCAAGGTATTTATGTGAAAGCATTTATGATGTGATTAGCAATTATCCATTAGATATAGATGTCATAAGTTTTAAAGATATTATTTATGCATGTCATGAGGAATGGAAAAAGAGATTGGAAGAATTTGATTTGTCTCAGTGCTATGCAACAATGCTAGTTGCAGTTATACGCAGGAATAATATTAAGGCAGCACGTTTAGGAGATGGATTTTTATCAATTTATATTGATGATGATATTTATTGTTTGTATGACAAAAAAGAAGCATATTTTGCCAATGAAACAGACTGTGTAAGAGAAATTTTAGATAGAGAAAAAATAGAAATAATCGAGTTAAGATATGATAGGTTTCAAGGAGTTATAGCTTGTACCGATGGCATTGAAATAGGAACTATGCAGAGAGAAGAATTAGAAGATTTTACTCGTGAGTTTGTAGGTGAGTATTCAGATAAAAAAGCTTCTGTTGTAATTTCAGAAGTAGGACAGTGGTTAGAAGACTGGCCGGGAGCTGATGATAAGACATTAGCATTTGCGTTGGGAGGACAAAAATAAGTGGCTAAAGAAACATATATTGATACATACGGAAGAAGACATGAGACATCAAAAGTATTAAGCAGTGGTGGACAAGGAATTGTTTACTTAACAGAAGAACCAAATGTATTAATAAAATTGGAGTGGAATCCTTTGACACAAAAGATTGAAGAAGATATAAGAAAAAACGATAAATTTGATAATATAAGGATTTTACCATTATTAGAAGGAACCAATTTAACGCTTCCTCAGACTATTTTAAGAGATAAAGTTGGATATACAATGAAAATGCTTGATGGAATGGTGTCATTTGAAGAGGCGTTCCGGGGAGATAATTACGAACTGCCAGATAATGAATGGATAAGAGGAATAAAGGATGTTAATGAAGATTTGGCAAATATATTACAAAAATATATAGCAACAGGTGGAATGAGAAAGAGATTAAGTGCCTTTTTGAAGGCTTCATGTATTTTGGCAAAGATTCATGCAAGTGGATTAGTATATTGTGATATTTCTGAAAAAAACATGTTTGTATCATCAGATTCTGATAAATCAAATGTGTGGTTTATTGATTGTGATAACCTAAATTTTATGAAAAATTCTATAAAGATTAAAGACGGTGGATTACATAGTCCGGGATATGGAGCACCTGAAATATATATTGACAAGGGAAAAACAATGTATTCAGATGCTTTTTCTTTTGCAATTGCATTGTTTTGGGAATTGACTATGAGTCATCCATTTATGGGAATAGCAGCTCAAGAAAAGTTAGAAGAAATGGATATGTTGGATGCACCAGAGGAAGATTATACATGTTCAGGTGATTTTGCATGGATATGTGATAAATATGATGAAAGTAATAAATCTCAAGATGGTATGCCTAATGAAATGTTCTTAAGTGAGCCACTTTTTGAAAAATTTCAAAAGACTTTTAGTGAAGAAGGAAGAAAAAATAGAAAAAAAAGAACTACAATGCCAGAATGGTCATTCACACTAGCTAAAGAACTAGACCATACGGTAAGATGTCGATATTGTCAGATGGATTATTATGGAAATGAGAATAAAAAATGTCCTTGGTGTGATACTCAAAATGATATATTAAAAGTGATGTCTTATAAAGTAGTAGAAGATAAAAAGATACTTAAATGGGATTATGTAAAAGAAATAGGAAAAGAAATAATAAATATTCCATTGAGAGTATTGGAAGGATTTTGTAGTAATCATATTGATGAAAATGTCTTTAGAATTAGTTTAAGTGAAGAATGGATAGAGGTTGAGGAATTATCAAATCAATACGATTTTTTTTTGAATAATAGTTATGAAAAGCAAATATATGGAAGTACAAAATTTAGCATATCAGATAAAATTAATTTGTCAGCAGTTGATAAAAGAAATGGCAATTGCTATTTATTAGAAATTGAGGTGAAGCAATGAAAGTAGATGAATTGGTGGTAAATCAAAATAGTTGTTTTAATAGTATTCAATGTAGAATGACATTTAATCAAAAGATTATTGCTAAAGATGGACGAATTGAGATGGATGGGGACAATCAATTTAAATTTATAACCAAAGATTCTGTTATTGATTTTTCTATTGTAAATATGAATGAATCAAATCTGATAATGGATTTTTTTAATCGTCATTTTTATTGTCTTGCGCATGTTGTTGGTTGCACTGGTAAGTATGAAGAAAAAAACTTTTTTTTCTTAATATTGTTTTTTTCTATAACTTACAACGATTTGGAAAAACGCCAGTTATTATTAATGATGAAATAATTGAGACCTTGATTAAAAAAAATTATATAAAACAAAAGGAAAATTTAAAAGAATATTTCAAAATTACTGATGGAATTAATTCATATTTTGCATACACAAAAGGAAAGTACAATTTTGAATTAGATAATCAAGAATCAGACGAGAAAGATCGTCAAAATGTAAAGGATATTGAAACAGCAGAATTAATTGAAAGTAATGTAAAAGAGGAAAAGTTTAATAAAGAAGAAATTGAGAACATCATAGAAAAAGAGAAACAAAAGAAAGATATGTTGGTTATATATGGCCGGGATTTCTGTATTTATGTATCTATCAAAGGAGAGAAATTTAGTGAAAAACTATATGTTGAGAAAATAGGGGCAATAAAGAAAAATGCTCCAATGATGCGTATCGCAGAAGCTGAATTAGACTTTTTTGATTTAAAATCTATTCTTTCAAAAAAAGTAAAAGACACTTTAGAAAATACGAGGGGATATTTAGATTTATGGAATCAGTATGCTGAGCAAGAAGGAAATCTGTTGTTAGAAAAAGTTCGTAATGTGGGATTAATTACTATAAAAAGAGAGAATGCTACTTTTGACAGTGATGGCATTCATTTGCCATATTCTGGACTTTCAAAATATGCAGAAGAATTAATTGACGCCGATAGTTATTTGTTTTTTTCAAATGAAATACCTGTATATTTAGAAAATCTCCAAATGACATGGAAGGAATATAGAGAATTATCAAATGCAGCAGAGCAAAATAGGCGTTCAATTAATAAAGGTATATCAGTAAGAGTTATTAGGAAAAAAAATGGCGGATTTATTATTGAAACAAATGATGGCAGCATACCAGAACAAAAGTTTGTTTCACTGTCAATTTTAGGTGATGAAAAACAGATTGCGAGGCGTGAAGAAGCAAGAAAAAGAATTGCGGAGGGAAAAGCAGCAAATCCGGCATTAGGGTTGATATTAGAGGGAAAACTTACAGATGAAATAGGAACTTATTCGACAAGGAAAAAAATCATGCCATTATCAAGTTTTGTAAAGAATAAGATTTTTAAGTATGAACCAACAGAAACTCAAAAGAGAGCCATAGATATTGCATTGAATACGCCTGATATTGCTATAATTCAAGGACCACCTGGAACAGGAAAAACAACAGTAATTACAGCTATTATTGAACGATTGAACGAATTGTGTGATAAACGCGAAAAAGTAAATGGGCAAGTTTTAATAACAAGTTTTCAACATGATGCAGTAAGAAATGTAATTGAAAGATTAAGAATAAACTCTCTTCCAACAATAAAATTTGGAAAGCAGGATCGTGCAGGAGAAGAGGATCTTACAAGAGAACGAGTTATAGAGGAGTGGTGTGAAGAATACATTGCAAAGTTAAGTGAAAAAAATCCAGAACTTATCGAAACAGAAAAAAGAAATCAGCTAAGTATGTTGCATAATATGTATTTGGCATATCCGAGTGATAAAAATGCGTTAAATTTTTTGCAATGTGCCAAAGAGATAAATACTGATGTAGAGCTTGATAAAGAGATAAGCAGAATGATTGAAATAAGAAATGTTGGAACAAGTGATAAAGCTTCAGAATTATTGCTGCTTATCAGAAGATTGAGAACTACGAAAGAGGGATTTATTGATGATGGAGCTGATAATGCAGATTATTTGCTTCAGAATTTAGAAGATATGGGAATAGATCAAAGCATTCCTGAAAATAAGAAAATATTTGATATTCTTGATGAAGCTGCTATGTGTTATGAGGTTGAACCTAGTGAAGAATTATTGGGCAAATTGTACAATGTAAAAAATTATTTGTTAGATAAATGTGTGCCGAAACCATCATATAGAAAGGAAGTGTTAGATGAAGGAGTTTCTAATATTTATAAACAGCTAAATCAAAGTGAAAAAAAATACCAAGATGAAAAATCTGCAATATTAGCGGGGTTGTTGAAAGAATTGCGAACTAACAGGTCAGAGGTTGAGAAATCATTAGAGCATTATTTGTTTGTTTATTCAGCAACTACACAACAAAGTGAAGGTGTTGAAATTAAAGAAGCTAAAGGAATTAACAAGTATTCAGATAAACATCCTGAATATGAAACAGTTATTGTTGATGAGGCTGCAAGGGTTAGTCCAGCAGATTTGATGATTCCTTTGGCACAAGCAAAAAAGAAAATAATTTTAGTTGGAGACCATCGACAGTTACCTCATATTTATGATGAGGAAGTATTTGAAAGTATGAAAGAAAATGGTGAGACTGTTGATATGAATAACATCAAAAAAAGTATGTTTGAGTATTTATTGGAAAAAGCAAGAGAACTTGAAAAAATAGATAATGTTCCAAGAACAATTGTCTTAGATGCTCAGTACAGAATGCATCCAATGTTGGGTGAATTTGTAAATAAAGTTTTTTATGAGCCTAATGGTGAGAAATTTGATTCTCCGATGCCAGCATCAAACTATCAACAGTTTATTTCTAAAAAGCAGCTTCCGTTAGAATGGTATGATTTTCCAGATAAATATGGAAAGGAACATAAGGAAGGAACTAGTAGAATAAGAGATTGTGAAGCAGATTTTATTGTGGAAAAAATCGAATATTATATGAAGTTGGAAGAAGGAAGGAATCTTTCTTATGGTGTTATTACATTCTATAGTGAGCAGGTAAAAAGTATAAAGCGCAAGCTTAAAATTAAATTAGGAGATAATGCTAAGCAAGTTAGAGTCGGAAGCGTCGACGCGTTTCAAGGTATGGAATTTGATGTCATTTTCTTGTCGGTTGTAAGAAGCAATGGCAAAGAGCCAATAGTAAAACTTGATAAAGATTCAAAACCAGAACATATTAACTATGATTATTTGGAAAAATACAAATATATTGATAAGAATCAGATTGACAAGAAGTCTATGGAATATGTTGAATGGGAAGTGTATCGAGATAAAGTCGGATTGCAGAATTATGGCTTCTTGATATCAGAAAACAGATTATGTGTATCCTTGAGCAGACAGAAAAAGTTATTGATTGTAGTTGGAAATACAGAAATGTTTAGTAAAGGAGAATGGGGACGTATAGCAGATATATGCGTGCCAGGAATGAAAAAATTGTATGAACTATGTAAAAAAGAGGAGGTGATATACGATGGCCATACCGAGAGTATTTAGTTTATTTAAAACAGAAAATTATGCTGAAAAATTTCCCAATATATCAATACTTGGAAGAAAAGTTGATTTTTTTTTAGAATGTCGCTCATATGATGTTACTTTGCCGGTTTCGGTAGCATCAGAGGATAAATTAGATGTATTTGAAGATGCTGTTTTGAAACTGATTAAATACAAAGCAATGACAATAGCAGATATGGCAGATACATTATGCTTAACACAAGATTTAATAAATTTTATTATTATCAGGTTACAAGAGATGAATCTCCTTCAGAAAAATGGAAGTGATTTGACAGAAAAAGGGGAAGAATATATTTCGGGGGATAAAAAAAGATTAGACAATAAAAAAGTTGAATTTGAACAGGCTAAAGTATTTGTTTTAAGCCAAACCGAGGAAATATTGCCTTATATTCATATAGGAGAGTTTATGTTAGATCCTGTGGAAAATATAGAGGGCTCATTGTTAACAATTGAATATGGAACAGTGGGAAATCCAATAAGAATTAAAGGAAAAATACTTCGTCCCAATAGAGATGAGAAAAAGTATGGGATGCTTCAAAGTTCATCAATAAGAAAGGCAATTGATAATTTTAACAAAATAAATAATAAGAACAATTATGATAACATAGAGTATGCTCAACAATGGGCTATTGAGAATACGCCTTCAGATAAAGTGCTTTTTCATATGCAAGCTGTTGTTCAGGAAGGAAATGTTGATGAAATTCTAGTCTCTGATGGCTTGGTTGTAAATATTGATTTTGTTAACAATTATATAAAGAAAAATTATCCGGAATTTGTTTCACTTGTTAAAGAGAGGGCCACAAGGAATATTGTTAAATCATACGATGAAGAAATTGAAGAAGAAAATAAATTAGGATTAAATTATAAGTATAAAGAGTTAAGGAATCTATTTGGGAGAATTAATTCATTTTCACAAATCTATGAATATGCTGAAGATGACGAAGATAATTTGTTGACAAATCAGGATGAAAACCAAATGTTGCAATCAGAACAAAAAAAATTCTTACTGAATTGTTACTCTGCGTTTGAATGGAGTTTATTTTATTATGATTTAAAATATCCAATAAATAGTAATGTTGGCAGTATTGTTGAAAATCAAACATCATTTCAAAATGCTAATACATTGATGCAAATGGCGGAGAAAATAGGTGTAATTAATCCAGAAAGATATAAAGAATTGTTTCATTCATTAGATAGTAAAAGAATAAAGAAAATGTTTAGGACTAATACACCTGAATTAAGAGTTACATTGAGTCTGGCTATATTATCTTCTGCTTATAATGGTCAATGTGAATTTAGAAAACTTTTTAATAAGAGACCGGGATTGCTTAGAGTCTTGCGAGATTTATTTAGAGAGCATGGTGATTTATCTCATCAGACTGTTACATACGAAATAGACAAAAGAAGAAACAAGGAGATATATGATTTATTGATTGATTTTGTGACAATATTACAGCCGGATTTTGATTTTGGAGATAATAATGTGAATAAAAATAGAAAAGATATATTACATATTTCTCAAGATAAATTAAATGCTGAAGTAAGCCTTTCTAAAAGATTAGGTGCTCAATATTATTACAATTTATTGCCAGAAACTATTAAGGAAGAATGGATTTTGGTGTCACCTGATAAAGTATCATATCCAGAGGCAGCGGAATACTTTGATATATTATACAGAATTATGCAGGATACATTGTATTACGAATTGAAGGATATCAGGAAGAATCCTCAACTTAGTAAAGAAGATATTCTTTCCAAGTTAAAAGGAAATAGCATATTTTCTAAATGCTTCGATACAGTAGCTGATGTTTATGTAAAGAAGATATTGGCAAATGAAAATGGTACATTAGGAGCTAATGCCATGGTGTATTTATATTTTGCGGAAGATAAATTAGTTGAAAGATTAGTAAATGTCAATTTTGTTCAAATTATAGAAAAGCTTGTTCAATTAAGAAAACATGGCAATAATGTAGCATTAAGCGTAAACACACAGGTTCTGAATAAAATCAGAGATGATATGTTAGATATTGTAAAATTGATAGGAGGAAATTAAATGAGTACAGAAAATATGCAGGATATTATACACGAAGAGGCAGAGGAGAATATTCAGGAAATAAAAGCTCAAAATGAGTTTGAAAATGATAGAGATATGAAAGATACAAATAAAGAAATATATTTAAAAGCAATAGAAAAGAAACTTGAGGCACGAGAGGCTGAATTAGAAAAGTGGCAAAGAGATTTAATACAAAAAGAGAGTGACTTAGAAGCAGAGGCTGTAAGTATACATCAAAAGAATATTTCACTTGATGATAGAGAAAAATCGTGGGAAGAAAACCTGAAGTTAAAAATTAGTTCAGAATATGCAGAAGAGCAGGCAGAAAGTAAAATGAAGTTAGTGGCAGAACTGGACGAAAAAAGAAGAAAATTTGAAGAAGAGAGACAAAAAGCAATTAATAATCTGGATAGGGAACTTGAAAGTAAAAGGGAAAATTCAAAAAAAGAAATAGAGGCGTTAAGACAAAGGCAGGAAGAAGCATTAAAAAAAGAAAGAAAAGAATGTGAGGAGGATATAAAAAAGCAGAGAGAAGAACAAAAAACAAAGTTAAAGGAAGAACGAGAGTCAGCACTTAGACAACTTGATGTTGAAATTGTTGAAAGGACAAATGAATTATCAAGAAAAGAGAAAGCTCTTGGTAATGAATGGACAAAAGTTAATTCAGAGAATGCAAGAGTAGAAGAGCTGGAAAGTAACTTAGAAAAAAGAGAACAAGATTTACTTGATCAGCAGAGAACTATAGAGAGAGATAAGAGAAGGTTACAAAGAGAAAAAAAACGAATTGAAGAGGAAGAAAGTAATCTTTCAGAGGTAGTGAATAAGAAGATTGAGGATACAATTAAAAAGTTGAATCAGATAATTGAAACTAAAAATAAGGAGCTTGAGAGTTTAAGAGAACAGTTGGCTGCAAATATTGGAGAGATTGAGTTAGTTAATAGTTTCAAGGAGGCTTATGGAGAAGATCCACAAGTTATAATTCAATCAATAAAACAATTGGAAAATAGTAATAAACAGCTAAGAGATAAACTATCCAACTCATCAGATAAAGAAGAATTAGATGCAGTGGAAACTGCTTATAGGGAGATGAAGAATGAGGTTGAAAAACTTTTGGAAGAAAATCGTCATTTAAATGAATCTCAAGAAAAATATGCAGCATTAGAAGCTGAGAAAAGAACATTAGACAGTCAGTATAAATCTTTAAAGTCTACATGTGAATGTTTAGAAAATGAATTGGAGAATAAGAATAGAGAATTAGTAAGGTTATCAACACCTGAAGGCAGAGTAGCTGACAGAGATGCTCGAATTGCAGCCATTATGACAGGCGCAATGGATGATAAGAAGGATTTGATTGGAGCTGGGGAAGGACTGGACAGTAGATATAATAAAAAGGATGAGATTACATGGCTTGAGGATGTATGGAAAAAGTGCGAGGAATATGGAATAAAGTTTAACAAGAGAATTTTATATGCATTTCATACCGCATTAAAAATTAATGAGTGGTCTACAATCACTGTACTGGCAGGTGTTAGTGGAACTGGCAAGTCAGAGCTTCCACGTTTATATGCTGAATTTGGAGGTTTGAATTTTTGCTCAGTAGCGGTTCAGCCAAACTGGGATAGTCAAGAGTCAATGCTGGGATTCTTTAATTCAATTGATAATCAGTTTGAACCAGAAGAACTGCTTAAGTTTTTAGTGCAGTGTACAACTGATACTAGATATAATGAGTATATGAGTGTTATTCTTTTGGATGAAATGAATTTAGCACATGTAGAGCATTATTTTGCAGAATTTTTAAGTAAACTTGAATCAAGAAGAGGATTATCACGTAATTATCTGCCGGAAATTGAAGTTAAGTTAGGTGCAGGAGTAGAGCCTTATGGCTTAAAATTGTCAAGAACTCTTCTTTGGACAGGAACTATGAATCAGGATGAAACAACAAAGTCACTTTCAGATAAAGTATTGGATAGAGGTATTGTAATAAATTTCCCTAGACCTAAAAATCTTGAAAGCAGGTCGAAGATGGGACTTATTACTAATTACATTACCAATGATAGGGCTAAACTTCATAAGGATACATGGCAGTCATGGACAAGTTATACAATTGATTTTTCAGAAGAACAAAAGAAAGAGATTGATAATTATAGAATTATTGTTCAGGAAATAAATGATGCATTAGAAGAAGTGGGAAGAGCATTAGGACATCGTGTATGGCAATCAATAGAGTATTACATAGCAAACTATCCAACTGTTAGACAAGCTATGAATTATCAGCCAATACAGAATGAAAAAGGTAAGATAGTATGGAAACCAACTAATAGTGAGTTAACAGGAGAATTAAAAGACGCTATGAAAATAGCTTTTGAGGATCAGATTGTTCAAAAAATTATGCCTAAGTTACGAGGTATTGAAACACGTGATAAGAGAGGGAAAAGCTGTCTTGATAAAATTGAAGATTTGCTTGTGTCACATGATTTTGCAAGCTTACAGGAAGATTTTCAAATTGCCAGAGATCAGGGATATGGACAGTTTATCTGGAATAGTGCTAAATATCTTGATAAGAATAAAGAGAACGAATCATAAGAATCAAAGTAGAAAATTATTTTATGACATATGCTTTTACTTGGAAAGGGTATAGATTATGAGTCAATTTGATAACTATGAACAGTTTTGTCAAGCTTTTATAAGTAAAGATGAAGAACAAAAAAAGAATGCAAAACTGGTGCTGTTTATCCAAAATTGGATTATTAGAATAATAGATTATGTGGAAGAAGACACACTTGACTATAGCTTAAAGAAGATGGTGGATCAAAAGGCTGAAAGAATGCCTGGTGAGCAGCTTAAGGATGCACTTTCTAGTATTGTTGATGATTCGGCTTTAGCATTCAGACATTTAAGTGAAAACATGAAGGAAAAGATTATACGTGAAAATGTGCAGATGCCTGTATATAAAGTAAAAGAAATCAATAGTTATGGTTTGAATTGGTTAAGCAGACAGTCAGGAAGAACAATCAGACAGAAGATATCTTCAGCGGGGAATTCCATAATGGCTGTTCAAAGAAGAATGAGTTTTGATACGGCTGAAAATAGATTGTTTATAGCTTTTGCAAAAGAAATTTATGAGCAATTAAATACAAAACTGGAAAGTTTTGAGGAAATAGATCGGAGAAGAATAGAGAAAGAAGAGAATATGCGGGATGAATTGGCAGTCTTCTTGAGAAGAGATGATATTTCAGAAGTAAGACGATGGGAAAATTTACCGCCTAACAATACACTTCTTTCAGATCAGAATTACAAAAAAATATGGCATGCATGGAATCAAATGAAAAAGTTAGATGAGCGTGTCAAAAATGATTCTAATTATATAGAAAAACGTCTAACAACAATATTTTTCATTGAACTTTTAGTTTATTTTCGGGAATTATTACAAGTTCCGCAAATGCCTGTAGAGATAGACTATGATTCATATGATATATATTTATGCGAGGAACAATTATTCTGTTTAGATGGAGATGGGAATACAATTAAAATTAATAAAAAAGATAATTGTATTTATCTTAATTCTCCAAAGAAAAATATTTGCGTAGAATTCAGAAAAAACATTGCAATAATTATAGTGAATGGAGAAGAGAAAAAAAGATATGAAGTAACCCATGATAAAATATATACTTATATAAGATTTATAGCTTCCAAACTGGGAGTAGGAGGATCAAAAAAGAAAATAATGGAACAAAAAAGTGAAATTCAGAAATTTAGTGATATTACAGTTGATTTGTTTTCGTTACATCCGGAATATATAGGAGATAACATGATATATGGGAAATTAACGGAAAGAATTCTTCAGCAAAAGTATAGCAGAGAGGATATTGATGGGGATTTAAAAGATTATTATATTCCTTGTGATAATTCAAGTGCTATAACAATGATTTCTGGGGTGACAAATACATATACAATTCCATTTGCAGTTGATAATGGTTCTATGGAACAGATGAAAAGATTGGTTCATATGATGGAAAATTATATAGTAACAGATTCATTTACATATGTTTTTCCAGATGCTTATAACGAGTTACAATTAAGTATGGTTCATAAGGCTGCTAAAATGGTATATGGAAATGTCAGAAATGTACCATTAAGTATAGGTGCTGCATTTAAGTACCAGACAACAGAAAATTTCAAAAGCCGATTTGAAATAGGAGATTTTCTGTTGGTAGTCAATTTGATAGATGATGAAGTGACATTTACTTTAGTTGCAGGAGAGCATGATGAAAAGATTGGAAGTGAAGTTAGTGATTATAATGGATTAGTATGGGAGAGACATCCTACAACGGCAATTGCATTTAAGGAAGAGATATATAGCAATGTAGTTGATTTGTTAACAAAAGCTGGGTGTGCTGAATCAGAAAAGGTATATAAATTATTGGGATTAGATGGATTATGTGATGAGGCAGGAAATTTAAGCATTTTATTTGGAAATGATGAGTGGTTTAGGATTATACCAGAAATAAAGCAAAGAGTAAAACAATTTAAAATGAATATTACTGGTGCTGTTACGGAATTTCTTAGAAAAAATAAGTCTGTTATACAAGGGAAAAAAGTGCATATTATCTCATTAATTGATAATTTTCTATACAAGGGAAATGAATCATTTTGTAACATGACAAAACAGGAGATATTAGAAGGTTGCAAGGAACTTGAAAGACTAGAAAAGTTAACGGACAGACCATTATGGCATGATCATTTACCGGCATTAGCTATTAAACTTTTGTATGGTAAATTTGATTTGATTAAAAATGTTAGGGTTATACCACAATTTAATGGAAAACAGGAAATTCCTATATCAGGTATTTTTACTTTGCCAAGAAATTGTCAAGAGTATCATTTTGATTTAGTTCAAGATGAAAATGCAAGAAAGATGCAATATGAGGCTGTTATTAAAAATCCTGCTTTCCCATTATCAAGAGATGTTGAATGTGAACTCAAAATGACCTATGAATATGGTGCGGAAGATCCATATGAATTATATTTTGTACCAATAAAAAAGGATAAAGCAGAATTTGTTGAGGCAAAAGTTATATGGAAAAAGGTGGATATATATGAATATAAAAATATGGGATATCCAGAATTTCCATTGCCATGTTCATGGGAAGAATTACAACATTATAAATCAAACAGAGGAATAAGTAATCTTTTGAACTATATGATAAAAGGTTTTGAACAAATTGCAAAAGGATATGAATATTTTGATTTTAGTAAAATGAATGAAAAATATTCTGGCAATAGAGGCAAAATAGAAGTTGATATTGATGGCATATATAGTGTAATTAGTTGGAATCAATCATCTTGGGAAAATGAATCAAATATTCCTGAAGTATTAACAACTGTATCATTTTTGTTGGAGGAAGATAAGAGAGAACCGGTTGAACGATACAGAATAAGTAATCTTCATACCTGTTGCATAGGAAATAATGTTTGGCATATGAATAAGTATAATTGTTATCAGTGCTTATTGAAAATGAACTATCGAGGTAAAACAGAAACAATAGCTTTATATGAAACAGACTTTTTAGCAGACTCTCCATTCTCTATTTATATAAATGATGTGTCTTTTGGAATTGTTCAAATGAAAAATGGAAGATTTAAAGCAATTGAAATTCATAATGAAGAGGAAGGACCATATATCGAACCTAACAGATATTTTGCTAAAGGTATGAGAGCAGGCAATGTTCCTCCAATGGCATTTGCAGGAAGTCAGTTTTATTTTTCTTTATATAAAACTTTTTCATTTGCAAATAACCGTTCTTTAAGTGAGCGAGAGTGTCCTATTGAATTACAACAAGCTTTTTCTAAAGCATTAAATAGTTGGGTGGATTTGTATGATGTTTCTCAAGATAAAATATTAAGTCGAAGAATTTTGTTGGGAATGTCACTTATGGCAAGAGATGTAGGAAAAGTATATTTTAAATTAGCTAATGAAGCCATTGATATGTATGTTGATAATAAGGTTAAGTTGGCAGATGAAATTGGTTGTGGATTAGGTGATTTATCAAATAAAGAAGAACGTGATTTATTAACACATATGCTTGATGTACTGCCATCAGATAAGATGGTTTATATATTATCTAAAGCAGTATGGCATAATAAGGATTTTATAAAGAATATTGATACAGAGATATTGCTCAAATATTTTGAAATTGCAATCAAGCAAATATATCAATTATTGAAAGAATATAAATTTCATACAACACATCAAAATAAAACGTGGAAGACAGCAAGTGATATGAGCAGGTGTATGGAATACATTTTAGCTGTATTTAGATTACGTGAACTTAAAGAAGATGTAATAGATAAAAATTATTTATCTCTAAATAGTAAGCCAGTCAGAAATTTATATCGATACTTAGAAGAAGCAATAGATTTAAATATTAGACTGCAATCTTTTTTGAAGTTTGAAGTAACCAATAAAGGAGTATATCAAAATATTCCAGATTTGATTTATATACTTCTTGTTTACATCACGGGCAAATCTGCTGAAGGAGAAATACATATATCAGGATTAGATATGGATGAAGAAGAGTAATCAAATTAATTTTTTTATTTTAACTTATGATGTTGGGGGTGAAGTGTTTGGAAAAAGAACAGTTTATTTTAGATTTTATAGAAAAACCAGAAAAATTTTATCTAGATGATGATGAAAAATTCAGTATTAACAGGAAAGTTAAAATCGAATTAAAAGATATAGTATTCTTTCGTATTGACAGGATTACATATGAAGAAAAAGCACCTCAAAAAGAAGCACTTGAAAATGTTTTGAGCGCAATGAGAATAGATGGCGTTAATTTTATTTATATGATTAAAGGCGATAAGAATGGAGTTTCTTTTTATTACGGAATTTCACGTGATTTAATACACAAGAAAATGGTTCCTATGGAAATGGACGAACTGGGTGATTTGATTTTAAAACCTAATTTGGAAAGTAATTTTCGAGGTAGTAAGATTGTTAAGCTGAATGAACTGGAGGAACAATGTGTATTAGAAGATTTAAAAAATATGCAGGATGTCATATGTGTTGATGGTGTTCCGGGAATTAATGACGATGATGAAAACTATCAAGGTGTTGATAGAATGGTAGATGTAATGCTTGGAGATGAATTCGCATTTTTAGTTGTAGCAAAAGCATTGCCAATGGATGCAATAAGGTATTTTGAAAAGGGAATATATAATTTTTATGATGAATTAGCACCCATTTCAAAGAAAAGTATTCAACAAGGAGAAAATAAAAGTACAACAAATGTTGATACAAAGGCTGAAAGTTGGAGTAAATCGGATGCTCATAATGATCAAAATGGGAAAACAACAAACCATGGAAAGCAGAAAACAGAGACACGCTCTGTACAAAAAACTGAAAATCGTACAGAGGGAGTAAATGTTTCTGATAATGAAGGCGTTTTTTCTGTGAATGAAGGTAAGAGTGATACTCATACAGAAGGACAGTCAGGTACGCATACTATTGGTGACAATAAAACAAAAGGTTCTTCAAAAACTACCACATATGAATTCTGTAATAAGGAGGCACAGGAATGGTTAAAGTATATTGATGATGTTATTTTAAAAAGATTGGATTATGGAAAAGGTAAAGGAATATATATATGTTCAATAACATTATTTACAGGAAAAGCAGCATCGATGGTTAAGTTAAAAAATACTGTTACAGCTTTATTCTCGGGAGAGTCAGGAAATAAGGTTCCGTTAAGAAGCATACCAGTATCTAAAAATAATAATCGAGAAAGTATTCTTAGAGCTTTTCAAATTCCAGTAGCTAATTTTAATAATAACATTAGTGATAATGAAAAGTTTACAAGAACAGTTTTATCACAATATGTGACTAATAAAAGCGCTTATCTGGGAAATTGGTATTCTGTTAATGAGTTGGGAATAATAGCGGGATTACCACAGAAAGAAGTGGTGGGGTTAGCACTTCGAGAAGAGGTTGAATTTGGCTTAAATTATAAAAATGATATTCCAGATAAACATAGTCTTGTATTAGGAAATCTTGTTCAAAGTGGGAAAGAGCTGTTAAGTGTTCCGGTTTCGTTGGATAAGAGGGAATTGGATAAGCATATCTTCATTGCTGGTGTAACAGGAGCTGGTAAGACAACTACATGTCATAAGATATTACTGCAAAGTGAATTACCTTTTTTAGTTATTGAACCAGCTAAGACAGAGTATCGTATTTTGACAAAAAAATATGATGATATACTCATTTTTACATTAGGAAGAGATAAGGTTGCACCGTTTAGGTTAAATCCATTTGAACTGTATCCTCATGAATCAGTATCATCTCATATAGACATGATTATGGCTAGTATAGAGTCTGCATTTGATATGGAGGCAGCAATACCACAAATAATAGAGCGTGCAATACATGAATGTTATAAGTCATATGGATGGGATATTTCAAATGATACAAATAAGTATTATTCATGGAAAGATATAGAAGATGGTGCATATGCTTTTCCTACATTATCAGATTTGATTGAAAAAGCAGAGAGTGTAGTTGAAGAGCAAGGATTTGATGTTAGACTGAAAAATGATTATATAGGTTCAATAAAAGCCCGTTTACAAGGCTTGACAGTAGGTGCAAAAGGATTAATGCTTAATACTAGAAGATCGTTAGATTTTCGGGATTTAGTTCACAAGAGAGTAATTCTTGAATTAGAAGAAGTACGAAGTGGCTCGGAAAAGGCATTGATAATGGGATTCATTTTGGCAAACCTCATGGAGGCAATTCGTGCAGAATATGAAAAGGCTAAGTCTTGTGACAAAGAATTCAGACATATAACATTAGTTGAAGAGGCACACCGTTTATTAGGAAAATATGAACCGGGTGATTCAAGGTCTAAAAAACAGGGAATTGAAATGTTTTCTGATATGTTAGCAGAAGTTAGAAAATATGGAGAAAGTCTTGTAATTGTAGATCAGATTCCAGGAAAGTTAACACCAGAAGTGTTGAAGAATACAAATACCAAAATTGTTCACAAATTGTTTGCACAAGATGACAAAGAAGCAATTGGAAATACAATGGCATTATCAGATGAGCAAAAAGAGTTCCTTTCATTGTTGGACAAAGGACGAGTAATTGTTTTTTCTCAAGGCTGGGAAACAAGTTTACAAGTGCAGGTTGTACCTGAGACTAATACTGGCAGCAAAGAAATTATTAGTGAAGATAACATCAGAAAGGCTGCAATAAACTATTATTGCAATCAATATAGAAGATGTGTATTTCCTAGCTTAAAGTATATGGAAACAAAACCAGATATTAAACTTTTTGAGGAGCATCTAAAATATAAGGGTAGTCTTGAAATGCTTATAGAGAGATATCAGAATACTTATATTAAGAAATATAAAGCTTATGAGGACGATATTGAGCTTATAAAGAAACTTGAAAAAATATTATCAATAAAACAGCAAGCTAAGTATTTAAGGGATTATCTTTATTATACAGATGAAGATGATAAAAAATATCAGGGCATTTATTCATTATTAATGGATATTAAAAATGGAAAGGAATCCCTTGTAGAATATAACGAATTATTATCATATGGAAGGAGAACAAAAAAATGAGTATTTTAGCGACAATTGGAGGATTTATTTCGGCGGCAGTAAGCGTAATAGGACCAGCAATATCAACAGCAGCAACATATATTGCAACAAAGTTACCAACAATTATTGAGACTGCATCTGTAATTGTAAGTGGAATTACATCTATTGTAACAAATATAAGTAGAATATTAAATATTGCACCAGAAGATGAAAAAACTGATGAGTTAGGAGCAAAAACATTGCAAGAGGGAACAAGACCTATTGAAGAGGGTGAAACGGCACAGGAATATCTTGACTATTTAAGAAATGAAGTGGATCTGGATAGAGAAAAATATGATAATATGACGGCGGAACAGAAGCTTAATTGTGAGATTATTGGAGACGCAATGGTTGCAACTTCAATTCAAGAAAAAACAGGCATAGGTATTCCACCAGAATTTTTAGTGGTAGCTGGCAAAGGTCATATGGGATATGAGACAGCTAATGCTCTTATTAAAACCTTTTTAAATAATGGAATTGAATCATTGGGGGATTATGTAAAGTATATTGATAATGATATGTCTGAAAAAGATGCAGTTAAAGTTGGAGGTGCTGTAAGAGAGGCTATTTCTGAGGTAAATCCAGAAATGACTCCTCAAGATATTGAGGCAGAAATAGTTGCAATGAAACGTGAGTATTATGCAGAAAATTAGAGGACATAATAATAGAAAAGAGAAATTAGCATGACAATAAAACCAATCTATAAAACCTGCCCTATATGTCTTAAACAGTATTCATGGAATCCTGATATAGGGCAGATGTGGTGTCCTAATTGCGGGAAAAAGGGAATACCAGGTATTAATGAGATACCTATAAACATTTTTAAGAAATCAATCTGGAAAAAGAAAAAATAATATCTGAACTTTATTTTACTCTGCCACATCCTGTCACTCTCCAGCGGTACACTTTAGACATCAAATAAAGTGAACAACCAAAGGAGGATATGACTATGGGATTTATGGACAAGTTAAAGGAAACAGCAGGAAAGGCTGCAGAGAAAGCTGGTGCGATGAAGGATTCAGCAATGGATACTTATGGCAAGATGAAAGAGGCTAATGAGCAGAAGAAAGCTGAGAAGCAGGCTTATACAGCAGCTATGGAACAGGAAGTGAATGAATATTCAGCAAAGCTGATTGAGAGCATTACTGCAGAGTATTCTGACGGCGGTGCGAAGTTCTGGGGCGAAGGCAACAGGGCTGCGATTGACAAGTTTACTAAGGATTATTATGAAATGCTTGTGCTTCCTGGCAGCAGACCTAACATTTCCTGCCTTACAATGGCACCATACATTGATGAAAAGGCGATGAAGAAGTTTGCTGATAAGGGTGGTGTCGATTTGCAGGGCGCAGTTCCACACATTTTTGTTAAAGATGGCAATGATGCCGGTATGGTTATCACCGAGGATTTCATTGCATTTAAGTTCAGATATGAGAATGACAGCAGTTTCTGGGTTAAGGGCAAGATTCCGACAGCCAGTATCAATACATTTGTAATGGAGATTAATGATTCTGCTGCAAATGTGATGGTTAACGGAGTTAAGCTGACTACAATCAGCATTAAAGGCTCTTACAGACAGGATTTTATGTCACTTAATTATTACTTTGAGTGCCTTGGAAAGCAGGATTTCACGATTGACAGGCAGGAGGTCAACGACCAGATAAGAGCCAAGATTGGTGATAAGATATATGCGCAGGTTAAGAAGTACTTTATTGACGATGATGAGCAGCTTCTTTTCTATGCAGGCGGCGTAGACTCGCTTACAGCGGTGGATTATGTAGCGTGCACTGATAATCAGCTGATATTTGTGAACAGGGAAATGCTTGGAGCAACGGCTAATGTTAAACAGTTTTATTTTGAAGATGTGACAAGCATGTCAACGATTCAGAATTCTACATCAAGTGATTTTCTGACGGCAGTTATTGATACTGCACTTACAGCTGCATTTAAGCTATGCGATTTGGAGGTTTCAGTTGCTGGTTCTAAAGAGGTTATCAATACCCTGTATCTTGCCGAGGCAACACGAATTATTGCAATCTATCATGAGATGAGAAAAAATGCTAAGAAAGCCGCAGCACAGCCTATTCAGGTTCAGACAGCTCCGGTACAGCCTGACGCATTGGAGCAGTTGCAGAAGCTTGCACAGTTAAAGGATGCAGGAATTATTTCGGAAGAGGAATTCGCTGCGAAGAAAGCAGATTTGTTAAGTAAGATCTGATGTGAATAATAACTGAATAGTAATAATAAACTCCCCATAAGCGTTGACTGCTTATGGGGAGTTGTTTGTAATGATAAATATAAGGTATTATGTTATGTTTTAGGGCTTACAGATAATTGCCAGTATAATATAAATAGTCTATATGATTTTATTACTGGTTTTGAACAGTAATATTATATATTTTGAAATTAGGTTACTAAAGGTGAATTCAAAATAATAAATGATATAAAAATATGTATACCTAGTTTTTATAAAGCTTTATACCTCTTTTTTAAGCAGAGTACCTATATATTATTATAGAGTTCAAATTGATTTTTAGAATAATAATAAATTAAATAGCGATGTAAATCTAACTATATTATCTTATAAGTCCAACTGTAAAATCAATATCTCTAACTGTACTATTAATAGAGCTTAGTTCAATTTCAAAATTATTAATTCTATCTTCAATATTATCTATTTTATCTTCAATATTATCTATTTTCATCAGAAGAAGTTCTAATTTTTTATCAATGGATAAATTGGTATAATCTAAGACTTCTGATTCTGTTGTATTTATTTTTAAAGATTTTTCTTTATTTATATAACTTCTTATATTATATCCACACACGGTACATTTTTTGCTTGCTTTTTTTATGACTGTTCCACATTCAGGACATCTCATTTGGTCATCATGCATATAAAAACTTCTTTCCATTTTTTATAGTAAAACAATTTAATTATAAATATTATACCTGAATATAGTTAAATTTTCAACTTCATGAATAATTTATATATATTTTTTTGATTTGGTTTATTGTTATCATAAATAAGAACACTAGTATAAATGTATATGTAAGAATAAATAATGCAGTATTTACGCGGATTTCTTATATGTATTAAAGATTGTGGATGGTTCACTTAAAAACCACCTTTATACATCTTTTTTGTCAAAATATTTTTAATACAGCAACTGCATTTTTTCTATCTCATCTTTCATTTCTTTAACAAATTCATCAGGGGCAATTACTTTTACCCATGAGCCCTGACTTAACAGGAACATTTTGATTCCGTTGCCGTAGACTTCCGCCTCGATGAGATATTTGTTGTCATAGCGGTCAATTACTTTAGCGGTTGGCAGACGGTCAAGAATAGCCTGGAGTGATGGTCCGGTGAATTCAAATCTGATTTTTCTGAGTGGTCCCGGCCACATGAACTGGCTTCGTTTGCGGAGCAGTCCTTCATCAAATTTAACATTTTTAGGAAGTTCAAGCTTTTCCCTGTGGACAGTCATATCACAGATTCTGTCGATTCTGAAATATGTAGGTGTATCAGATAATGTGTCTTCACATTTGTATGCAATCAGATAGAAGTAGTATTCACTAAACATTATTGATACTGGTATGATTCTGTGCTTGACCCTGTCACGGTTCATTTTGTAATAGCTGATTGTGATTGCACGCTGTTCCTGAATGTAGTTGGAAAGCTTCCAGACATTATCAATCACGCTGTCGCAGTCTGAGCCGACTTCCTCATAGTTAAACATTTCTTTGGCAATAAGCTGTTCAAGGCGTTTTTTGTCTGAATAGCTTGTGTGTGTTTTCAGTTTTCCTATTATTGTGAGCAGTTCTTCATGGCTGAACGCCCTGCTTCCGATAAGCACTTTAGCTATGGCGAAAAGTTCTTTATTAGAAAACAGATTGTCCATCTCTAATGTGTAGCAGTGGTCTGAAGCAGAGTATTTTAACTCGGCATTGCCAAGGATATCGCGATAGTCGGCAAGGAATGCTTTCAAATCGTTAATATCTCTTGTTATGCTTCTTGTTGACACATTACTTTCGTCGGCGAGTGCGGCTACCGAGAGGGACTCGCCCTTTAAAGCCCGAAACAGCAGTTTAAGGACTCTGTCAGCTTTGTAATTCTTATATTCATTATCCATATCCGATGCCTCCTGATATTGATTATACTATATTTTATAGACAATATGTTATATCAGATTAGCGACAAAGCCTGTCATACTAAATTAATTTATAAATATTTTGCTGTGACAGATTTTGTCAGACCGGATTAATACAATGATTTTACAAAAATTAAGGAGGAACGCAAATGCTTACAAGTCAGGAGATTATTAATGCAATTACAAGGGGGATTAATCTGGCAATTATTGATAAGAAGAACTCTGGTGTATCGGACATAAGGGCGCTGCTTATGCTGCTGAATTACGAGGATTTTGGTGAAAATGTTTTTTCTGCCGATGAGATTTCTTTGAAGAATAAAATATCAATCAGCGCACAGCTTAAAAGAAGGGTTAAGGCACATGAGATGGCTGTCGTAGATATTTTGGGAGATGATGATGTGGCAGGCTGTATATTTACTCTGGATAGAATTGTATACTGGTATAATTACGGTGAGAATTATACGATAATTCCTTACGAGGCGGTCATCGACGCTGATTATTCCGAAGAGTATGTAACCTTAAAAGTTTTTGGAGAGCTTGTTGAGTCGGATATCACAGAAGAAAATATTGATACTACATTTGACGGATTATTACATGACGGAGAGGTTTCTCTGTATGCCGGTACATACTGTAATGATGAATATTCTAAATTTATGTATATGTACATCATGGATATCTGTGACTGGCTTATTAAAAATAATGAGGAAGAGCAAAGAATGTATGAAGAATATGAGGAGGAATAATGGATACGGAGGATAAAAAATGGTATATCAATGAGCGTAAAAGGCGGCAGCGCAGGGAACATAAGTTAAGAAAATTTACCACCTTATTTCTTATATACTGGGTTGGGTTTAGCCTGACTATTATGATCTTTTTTAAATACAAGATTAATGAATTGTACGAGCTTAACAGGAAGACACAATTACAGATTGAGTTGCTTAAAGAGCAGCTCGATAATTACAATGAGAAGGACATCAGGAAAAGCAACGGCGGAAAGTATAATACCTGGACTGATGAGGTGTGTGATAATAAATAGAATATGCGGATTTATTAGATGGCGTGGGCAAAGGTCTGCGTCATTTTTTATTACAAAAATTTAGAGACTGACATATCGTGTCCAACCTAAATGTTACTATATATGTGTAATCAAAAGAACTTAAACATATATGAAGGAGGACAAAGCTATGTTTTGTAAAAAATGTGGAAAGGAACTGGAAGATAATGTCCGTTTCTGTAATTATTGTGGGGCGGAAGTAGAGAGCAAGGTTGTTGATTTTAATGAGGCGGTTGGCAATAATAAACCAGATAACAGTTATGCCAATGCAGGTGGACAGAAATATAATTATGAATACGTTATGCCACAGCAGCCGGTTCAGGCAGCAGCCGGACAGACTGTAGAAGAAGATGTATCAATTAATATTGCAGGACATAAGATTAAGGGCAGACTTATAATGAAGATTGTTGCGATAGTGGCTGCTGCATGCTTCTTTTTTCCTATGTTTACAGTGTCATGTGCAGGGGTTAATGTTGGAAATGTAAGTATGGCTGATTTAACATTTGAAACGGAAGATACAACTCAGGACAGCTATTATGATTATTATGACTCAGACGAAGAAGAAAATGGCACTGTAGGAATGATTGTATTCCTGCTTGCACCTATTTCAGCATTTTGCATATGCATGGTAAAGAATGAAGGAAAAGGCTGGGGAAAGGAGGCAGTTGCTGCATTTGGCTCATCTGCACTTGCGTTGATAAGTCTGTATTTTGTTATTACTAATACAATGAACGACGAATATGGTGGCTATGTTCAGGCAAAACCGATGTTTTCATATTATTTGTACATAATTGCTTGCGTTGTAGGTGCGGTTGTGGGAATCATGATTATTAAGGAACATCAGAAAAAGATTACTGCAAATGTTGGAACTGTACAGCATGTGGAGAAGCCTAATGTATGGGTAAAGACCGCATTATATACAGTTGGAGAAACATTTGCAATATATGTATTGTTCTTCCTGCTTAGTGCGACTTTTTAAAATGTGATATTATCCCTATGGAATTTTCAATCACATAGTAATATAATATGTAAGCCACCAGTCCTGGGAGGGGTGCTGCGAAAGCGGTACTATCGGAGTCTAGGTCCAATCACATTATTTTTCCCGTAGAACTCGCGATAGCTGGTGGCTTTTTTATTATGATGGAGTACGGATTTAACATGGAATTACTTGATATCGTTGATGAGAATGGAAAGCCAACAGGCGAGACTGTTGAGCGTAAGACTGCACATGGTGAGGGAATCAGGCATAGAACGGCGCATGTGTGGATTGTAAGAAAGTCTGATGAGGGAGCAGAGGTACTGTTGCAGAAAAGGGCTATGAATAAGGACTCATTTCCTGGAAGATATGATACTTCTTCGGCGGGACATATTCAGGCCGGTGACGAACCGGAGAAATCTGCTATAAGAGAACTGCATGAGGAACTTGGAATTAAGGCTTCTGTTGATGATTTGCAGTTTGTTGATACATTTGTAATCCAATATGAAAAAGAATTTTATGGCAAGATGTTTAAGGACAGTGAGATTGCATTTGTCTATGTATACACAAAGCCAGTCAATATAGATGAACTTACATTGCAGAAGGAAGAATTGGACGGCGTTGAGTGGTTTAATCTTGAATATGTCTATGAAGAGTGCAGAAAGCATAATCAGAAATTCTGTGCACCGGTTGGCGGCTTGGAGATTGTAAGAAGGTTTGTCAGAGGTACCGGATTATGATTTCAAGAAATATATACAAGGCGGTTTCTGTGTTAATGGCACTGGTGACAGCATTTACAGTGACAGGATTGTCGGGGTGTAAGAGCAGAACAGTATCTAGTGAAGTGGCAGCAGAGTATGACACACCAGATGATTATAATGATGAAAGACCGGGTGTAACATATGGAAATGTTGATGAGATAAGCTATTATTCACCGACAACCGGAAGTGAGCGCAAGGCTTGTGTATATCTTCCGAGAGATTATGATGAGTCACAGCGTTATCCGGTTGTGTATCTTTTGCATGGAATGAGCGGAAGTTATTCTGAATATAACAGAATTGGGGCTTTGTATGTTGCACAGAATGCAGTTGATGATTATAACAGGAATCCTGTGATTATGGTGAGCTTTACTGTATTCACAGATGCTGATGGTGGTCAGGAGTCAGACTATGATTTCTCTGAACTTACAGCAAAATATGATGCGTGTGAGTATGATGTTATTAATGCATTGATTCCATATATTAACGAGCATTATTCTACCAGAATGGGAAGAGAGAATACTGCAATAGCAGGATATTCACTTGGCGGAAGAGAATCGCTTTTCCTGTGTTTTGCACATCCTGATGTGTTTGGATATGTAGGTGCATTTGCCCCGGTCGGAGGAGTGGTTGATACAGGAAGTGGAGAAAGAGTTTATGGAAACAGAGGATTTCTTCTGCCTGAATTTGTTAAGGATGGTGAGAAGCAGCCTTTGGTTACTCTTATTGTAACGGGCGACAGTGATCCTTACTGCAAGGGATCTGCTATTAACTATTCAGATTATATGTCAAGTCATGGAATTAACCACATTTTCTATATAAGACCGGGAGCGCATGAGGTCAGTGTATGGAATAATGGATTGTATAATTTTATCAGAAGAATATTCTGATGCTTGAAGTTATGATTCATATGTGAGATAATGTCCCAGGTTAGTCGGGTTAGACATGCTGGCTTCCACACATAAAGACAGATTATGGAGGATTGTTTTATGTCAGATATACATAGCATAGATGTTGAAGATGATCAGTTTGCATATCGTTATGATACACAGCTTCTTATTGACAGAAGAGATGAAGATTTAGATGAGGATGTTATTGCTGATTATATTACAGAGCATTTTGAAGGAAACTGCCTGATTGCAGCAGGTGATGAGGATCTTATCAAGATTCATTTCCATACTAATGAGCCTTGGAAGGTGCTTGAGTACTGCAGTACTATCGGTGAAATATACGATATTGTTGTTGAGGATATGATTCGTCAGTCAGCTGGACTTCATGGCTGATAAGCCGCCTGTCAGAGATAAACCGTCTGTTGGTGATAAGTTGCCTGTCATCGATAAGCTGCATGTCTGAGATAAACCATCCGTCATCGATAAACTGCTTGTTTGTATAAGGCAGGATTTGACGTGATACCTATAGGTAGTCGAATTGATGATAGATTTATAGGTTGAATTTCAGCGATTTTTGATATTATAAGTGGATTTTATTATGAAATACCCATAAGATAGCATGTAAATGTTGTTTTATGGGTATTTTTGAGTTGCTTTTATTAATTTAGATGATTTTTTTAAGAAATGTGCCTATAAGACAAGCAAAAAAATAAAATTTATAGGAACGACAGGCCATTGAGCCGGACGACAGGCCGTCGAACCAGATGACAGGCCGTCGAGCCAGCCGACCCCAGACATTCAATACATTTGTGAAAATTATGTTAAATAATTGACACAGATATGCCGATGAATTAAAATGTACATAAGAAGATTTAATATACTAATGATATGAATAATTTTGAATACATTTGAATGATAATGATTAAATAGATGCGGCTATTTATTATAATTGCTAAAGACGGGAGGAAGTTGCCATGAAACACAATTATAAGAGAATTACTGCATTAGCTGGTATGACAGCGTTGCTTGTTTCAATGCCGGTATCAGTATATGCAGGACAGATAAGGAACACATATACTGCTAATCTATCAAATGTTTTGGGGAGTGTTGATGCATCTGCTTTGAAGGGAAATCCAGTTGTTAAGGGAAGTAATATTGTGGTCGATTCTGATACAGATGACTGGGACGATATTACATCAAGAACAGCAGATGCTGCTGGTGTTAAGCTGTGGAAAGCAGCGGTTTCATCAGATTATTCAAAGCTTTATTTTATGTATGAAGGAACTGTTCAGACCGAATGGGACTACAGCTATATGGGAAGTAATCCTGTGAGTATTACTTATGCTGACGGAACAACGGGAATATCAGATAAGATTCAGTTTACTGGATGGAAAGATAGTGCACAGGCAAAGAATTCATGGTATGGGGATATAGAGAATTCGGAGACTGTAACTGTTAATAATGCACATGGTAATACAGCCGGACCTTATGTGGTTGAGACAGCTATTCCTTTTGATTTTTTTGCCAATTCGGATTTTAAGATTACATTTGCAGGAACAACTGTAGATATTAAGGATATTGAAGTATTAGACGGACAGAAGGTTGAAAAAGATGATACAGAAGCTGTGTATAATGGCATTGTTATAGATGGTGAGTTTGCTGACTGGGATGCTGTTAAGAAGTATGATGCAGTATGTCCTAATGATGCACATAATGAATGTATATCTAAGACAGCTATGATGTTTGACGGTGATTATGTATATGTGTATGTGAAGGATGGAACTGGCGGTGATGCTTCAGGAGCCGGAACTCATAGTAATGGCAGGTATTCGATAACTACTGATCTGGGTTACGAACTTGTTTTTCAGCTTGACAGCAAAGGATATGTTAATGGTGTAGACGGCGTTGACTGCAGGCATGTAGGTAATCAGTGGGAGATAGCAGTTCCTAAGAGTGCCCTGCCGGCTTATAACAAGACAATATCATTTGGATTATACAGGTCTGAGCCTTTTATATCAGGAACTGCCAATATTAAAGATGATGGATCTTCGGATGATAAGATAATATACGATATCAGGTATGACGGATTGTATGGTGACTGGGAATATTATCCACACACAACGATTCAGTATTCTACAGCCGGAACACATCATAATATGGTTGATTCTGCAGGAGCATTATTCAGTAATGAAAGTACTGTTCTTGGACATGTGTATACAACTATGCCGGAGCATCTTAATGAAGCTGGAGGAGAGTTTACACAGGCAGTGACATTTAAGTTTAATGACAGCTATAATCAGGTACTATATCCAAGATTTGTAACAGTTGACGAACAGGGGAATATTAACTGGAACCCTAAACGTGACGGACTTAGTGATGGTACATATGAATTCTATATGTTTGACACAAGTGCATGGGGAACATCTAAGAATATTAATGAACTTAATGATGCAGATATATGTTATGGAAAGATGATAGTTACAGTTGGAAGCAACAGGGATGAATGTGAGTTTTATTTTGATCTTGACAAGGTTGCTCAGAAACTTGGCTATGATGTAAGTGATTTCAAGCAGATTAGTGCACAGTTTGGTAGACTAGGACAGGAATGGATTAATACAGCAGGTGCATCGTCTGGAGCATGGCTTGGACTTTTCATATGTATAGCTGGAACATGTGGAGTAGTTGTATATAAGAAAAAGAAAGGCAGCATACAGGTATAAGCGGAATGAATCCTATTATAGTAATTGCAATTATAATAATATGGCTGTATATACTTTCTGTAACGAAGAGAGCAAAGCTTCATGCATGGAGCTTCATGTGGGGAAGTCTCGGACTGTTTGTAATTATGATGATGACGGTACAGCCATTGCTTACAATGCCTCTTGCAAGATGCGTTGCAGCAATGGCAGGTATTGTGGGAGATATAACAGGTGCATTTACAGCATACTTTAAATACGGAATTATATTTATACATACGGGTGCATCGTCAATGACACTGCTTATTGATTTTGAGTGTTCGGGAATCATTGAAATCATGGCATTTCTGTCATTACTGATATTCTTTAATGTGTATAACTGGAGTGAGAAGCTGATGATAGGAATTGGAGGCTTCTGTTACATTATGTTATGCAATGTTCTAAGAATAGTAATGATATGTCTTGCGGTACATTTTTTAGGCATGAATGCATATTATGTGTTTCATACATTTATAGGAAGAATATTCTTCTATGTACTCAGTGTGTATCTGTATTTTTATGTATTTACGAAACCACAGATTGTTAAGATGAAAGTAGGAAACTTCTCATATGGTAAAAATAATTCTTAATTCATTTCTTTTCTGGGGCGGCTGGATAATTATACCGTTTATTATGGAAATTGTTCCTGCGTTAGGAAGTGTTTTTCTTCTTATAAGAAGGAATCTGAGACATAAACTCCATAAAAAGGAACTTGAGGTTTATCCAGAGATTACGCTTATAATACCGGTATATAATTCGGCTGATACACTATATGGATGTATCAGATCTATTAATGACAGTACTTACCCGAATGACAGGATAAGAATTTTTCTTGTTAATAATAAAGGAAAAGATAATAGTTTTGATATATATGCACAGTGTCAGCAGGAATTTCCAGAACTTCTGATGCAGTGGATGAATTCTGAACAGGGAAAGTCAAGAGCACTTAATCTGGCACTTTATAACAGCGATGGAAAGTACATTATCAATCTGGATAGTGATGGAATGCTTGAGAAGAATGCACTTGTCAATATGATTACAAGATTTGAGAATGATACGGCTATTAACTGTATGACAGGCTCTATTCTTACGGTGCCTGAACAGATTAAGAAATATAAAGCGGGACCGTCAAGACTGCTCCGTGAACTTGAGTTTATGGAATATGCGCAGGCTTTTCTTGCGGGAAGAAGTTATGCGTCAGAGCTTAATTCCGTGTATACATTGTCAGGTGCATTTTCAGCGTTTAGAAAATCAGCAGTTCTGAAATCATGGATGTATAACACAGATACTATCTGTGAGGATACACATATTACATTTCAGATGAGATATTTACAGAATGAGCGTGTCGAAGTATGTGAAGATGCATTGTTTTTTGTTGATCCAATAGAGAATGTCAACAAATTATATACACAGAGACAGAGATGGCAGAGAGGAAGTCTGGAAGTTTCCAAGATGTTCATGGACAAGACATTCAAGGTAAAGAATCTCTTTACTAATATAAGTGTCAAAACTCTTTTGTATGACCATACATTTGCATTTCCGAGACTTATATGGTATCTGGCACTTATATGCCTGATTGTTGCGGGTTATTCTGGGAAAACGGTTATTCTATCTACAGCAATAATATTTGGTTTATATACGCTTATCGGATATCTGTATTTTATTGTTGTAGCATATTTCCTAAGAATTAATAAGGATATAAGAAGATATTACATGAGGCACTGGTGGTGCATACTGTTTCTGCCATTTTTTAATTTTGCTGTATTCTTTATAAGACTCGCAGGAATTATTAACAGTATTGAAACTGACAGCTCATGGAAAACAATGAATCTGTCAGAGGAATGCAGGGCATTTGCAGATGTGGTTAAAAGTGATTTCAGTAAGCCTGTTAATGCAATAAAGAAAGTAAGAAATGCACTTAATTATGATGTTGTAGAAGATAATAATAACAATAATCAGAGGGAAGAACATGGAAAAGAAGCTTAATAAGAAGCGTGTTAAGAAGAATAAAAAGCCGAAAAATGTGCTTGTTATCACAACTATTTATGTAATATGTTTCTCGGTTATTGCCGGAGCATTTGCATATACAAGGATTAATAAGTACGAAGAAGGAGTCCTTGAGGTGTGTGCAACACAGCAGGACGCTTATGTGCAGCTTGTTTTAGACCAGATTAATCTTAAAAGCAATCGTGATGATGAACAGATTATTAATGATATTCTTGGGACGATGAATTCATCTTCTAATAAATACTGGACATTTTCTAAGAATCAGTCAATCCTTTTTGTAAAAGATGTTCTTGAAACTAACAGGTATAAAGGTGTTACCACAGCTACATATTATGAGTCAGAGAGTGCCACGAAATTTCTTAATAATCTTCAGAATAACAGAGTTACTCATGATTTCATAGAAATTGATGGGAATAGTTATGTAGCATCAGGTGTTACATTTGAATATAAGAACCAGTCATATAAGCTGTGCCTGCTTACAGGCAGGAATGCAATTATGGATAATAACAGTTATATGCAGATTAAGATTCAGATGGAGACTTATGTGGTGATTCTGCTTTTTGTGCTTATAATAACAGCTATGCTGCTTGCACATAAGCTAAGACGGATGCAGAAGTCGATTAGTGAATCTGATAAGACGGTTGCGGAGCTTAACAGTATGGTTTCTAAGATGAATAAGAAACTTTTAGAGAAGGATTTGCATGATACGCGCAATAATGTCTGGGATAATACGGCAATCATGCCTTTTCTTGATAAATTAGTGGCAAGAGATATTTATCCCGTAACATTTATGCATATTGCATGTGCTGATAATAATGAACGTGCAAAGTTTATAGCAAGAGCTAATTATATTCTTGATAAAAATGTTTTGAGATTTACATATGAAGATAATGATATTGTTCTTATATTTGTTGGAATGAACAGAAAGCATTCTAAGCAGAGCCTTCAGCTTTTAATGGAAAATTCAATGCAGATAATGTATGCAATTACTATTAAGAGCAAAGCGGATGCAGATAAGTTAAGAGTTAAGTATGAAGTCAGATAGAATGGACAGGTAATATAAGGGAGGCGGAATTATGGCAGTTAATATGTACAGGGAATACAGACTGAAATTTTACCTTAATATGAGACATTATATTATCATTAATGAGGTTAAAGGTGAAACTCACCCACATACATGGGAGTTTGCACTGGATATTAAGTTTTCAAGAAATTTATTTGTTGAATTCAATATATTTGAACAGGGAATTTCGCAGTTCCTTGAACAGTATCAGAATAAGATTCTTAATGAAGCAGAGCCGTTTGATTCAATGATGCCTACACTTGAGAATGTTACTGATTATTTTGCAGAAGAATTTTTTAAGATTATATATAAGACAGGTGGCATGCTCACAAGAGTTGAGGCTAGTGAAACTCCTACAAGAAGCTATATTGTAAATATAGCGGAGCAGGAACGTAATTCAATATTGAATAAGAAAGCTGATGAAAAGATAATATCAGAGGTTATGGACGCAGTGCTGGACGATATTGTTAAGCAGTGATGTTGTTAAGACGGATTGGAGAAGAAGTTGAAAAAGAAAAATAAAGCAATTTACCTGCTGTTTCTTATGCCATTCGTGTATTTTGCAACAGCATGTTTTGTTGTCTGGCTGGTAAAGACAAGTGGAATATATCCTTCAGGTTCAGATACTATGTATCATGTCTACAGAGGAGATTATGTATATAATGCGATTAAATCGGGCAACTGGTATCCTTTATATGATCCTGCATGGTATAACGGCGTGGAGATTTTAAGGTATTGGTCTCCATTTCCTGCTTATGTTATGGCGTTTTGTCAGTATCTTGCGGGTGGAAGCCAGTTTGGTGCATATCTTTTTTATATAGGAGGAGTGTGTTTTTTAGGCGCATGTGTATGGCCATTTATCGGAAGAGGCTTTAACAGACCTTATCTGGGAGCATTTATCGGACTCCTCTGGTTCTTTATGCCTAATAATCTGTGTGCAATATTTATAGAAGGAAATCTTGCCAGAAGTCTCAGTATGATATTTTTGCCGGTATTCATATATTATGTATATAAATATTTATACAATCATAAATTAAGATACATACCGCTTATGGTATTTACATTTTTACTTATGGAATTGTGTCATCTTGGATATGCTGGAATGGTGGCTATAGCTGTGATTATATATGGAATTGTTTATATGATACAGAAGGGCAGAAAGAAGGCAGTACTTGATGTTGTAATATCAATGATTTTTGGATTTATGCTGCTTGGAATATGGCTGGTTGCGTCCTTAAGAGGTGGAATAACTTCACTTGATAATTCTGAAAATATGGCTAATTTCTTCCAGAATTTATGGATAACAATTAATCCTTTTGAAAGATTAACAAGAGGTTTTGAATATTTTTATTTTGGATTTGCAACTTTGATTGTTATTGTATTTGGCATTTTATTTGGATATAAGAAATCGAGAACAGGCTTTGTAACAGGATTCATTATACTGCTTATGACAACTAAATCAGCATATGCCGTTTTGAAGCACTTGCCAGGAAGCCAGTATTTATGGATGTTAAGATTCATATCCATTGCATTATGTATGATTCTTATGAGCTTTCTTATGTGGGATAGGCTAAAGAAGACTCTGGTCTTGATGCTTTGCGTTTTACTGGTGGTAGATACTATACCATCTTTAAGCCTTATTGTTGGTGAACATAATGATATATCTGTTCAGGAAAGAATGGCAGCAAGACAGGACAGTACTCTTATTTCAAGTGCTCAGGCAGTCACAAAGCAGAGACTTGCCCTGATGGACGAGAGCATACTGGGGGCAACCGGTTCATGGCTGGTTTCTGATTATGGCAATCCGGTTGATGCTACATTTGGTGCAGGAAGAGAAGCTGCTAATACATCTGCTAATATAGTTAATCTTAACAAAGCATTTGCACAGGGAGATTTCCTGTATGTCTTCGACAGATGCTTAGAACTGGGGGATGATTCTGTACTTGTGAAAAAATCATTGCTTAAACAATATAATAATTCTTTATATGATCTTGAAGCAGCTGCGAATACGGTTGGATATAAGAAAGTGGAACAAAACAGTGATTACATTCTTTACCATATTGAAACACCTGACAACTGGGGAGTTATCAGCAGTTACAGGGCAGTTGCGATAGGCTCTGGGGCAGCAGCAATATCAATGCAGTTTCCTGCGGTTGAAACAGCAGATTCTGCGAATCTTAATGATTACACATATGAAGAATTGTCGGGATATAAAGAGGTGTTCTTGAATGGTTTTACATATGATGATAAAGAAACAGCAGAAGACCTTGTACTGCGTCTAAGCAGAGCAGGAGTTAAGGTGATTATATATGCCGATGGCATACCAAAGGATAAGCGTACACATAGTCAGAATTTCCTTGGCGTAACATGCAGTTTGATAACATTTCACAATGGATATCCGGATATGGATACAAGAATTGGAACGATATATCCAGATATGTTTCCTCAGGGACATACTACATGGAATACAGTGTATCTTGATGGACTTGATACTGTGTGGGGAACTTTTTATGATAATGGATTGAATCTCGATTTTTATGGGACTGTGAATAACGATAATATTATAATGACTGGCCTTAATCTTACATATTTCTATAGTCTGACTGATGACGTATCTGTTGGACAGTTGCTTAGTAATATGAGTGGTATATCATCAGAGGAACTTCCAGACAGAAAGATAGTTCCTTTAAAGGTGGAATACGGAAACAATGAGATTACAATTACATCTAATAATGACAATGTTAATACAACACTTGCATATCACGATATATTCAGCTCTTTATCGGATATAACACATAGGAATAATCTTATGTATGTGAATAAGGGAACAACTGTTATTAAGATGAGATATCCGTATCTGTGGCAGGGGGCTTTAGTTAGTGCTGCAGGAGTTGTGTTAATGGTTGTGTGGCTGATTGTTAAAAGAAGAAATAACAATTAATTTTACAACAAATTTGTTGACATATTTACAAAAAGAATACTCTATATATAGAAAATATATGGAGGTGGTAAATGTGGCAATAGCAACTAATATTTTACAATGTCTGATTCCAATTTCTCAATTTAATAAAGGTCAGGCTTCAAAGATATTTGACAGACTTCATGATGAAAAGGAGCTGATTGTTTTGAAGAATAATCAGCCATCAGCAGTTATTCTGTCACCAGAGGAATATACAAGACTAACGGAGATTGAAGAGGATTATTATCTTCTGATTGAAGCTACTAAGCGTATTGAAGATAATGGCAATAAAGAAACGGTTTCTATGGATTATGTTATGAGAAATCTTGGGATAGATGAAAAAGAGCTTGAAAATGCGGAGGATATTGATATCGAATGATATGGGGGATTGAGTTTTTACAGGAAGCAGAGAAGGATATGAAAAGGCTCGACCATTCCGTTCAGATTCAGGTTCTTAAGGGGATAAAAAAGGTGAGTAAGAATCCATTGCCTGTAAGTCAAGGCAGTTATGGAAAGCCATTAGGGAATAAAGAAAATACTAATCTTACTAACTTGATGAAGATTAAGTTTAGGGATATAGGAATAAGAGTGGTATACAAGATAGAGTATGTCGATGAGGTTATGAAAATAATTGTTATTTCAGCGCGTACTGATGAGCAGATTTATAAAGAAGCGTCAAAAAGAAGAAAAGAACATAATATTTAACACAAATGCACCGTAAGTATGTTAGAGATATACTTACGGTGCATTTATTTATGCATAATTAATTTAAAATACCTTTAGCGTACAAAAAGATATGCCGTATATCCCACATACATAAGAATACATGCAGCACCTTCCCATCTGCTCATTGTCTTCTTGGTAAATGCGAAGAGAAATAATACAATTCCACTGGCAAGAAGTATGATACAGTCAATAAGTGATTCGGAAAGAACGTGAAGAGGCTGTATCGCAGCAGACATACCTAAGATAAATAATATATTAAATATGTTAGAGCCGATTGCATTGCCAAGAGCGAGTCCGCTGTCACCTTTCCTTGTGGCAACTATAGAAGTTACAAGCTCAGGCAGGGATGTTCCGATTGCGACTATTGTAAGACCTATGAAATTCTGGCTTACACCAAAGTTGGTAGCTATGATACAAGCTTTATCTACAACAAGATTACCACCGAATATTACTGCTATAAGACCACCGGCAATATAAAGAAGACTTTTAGGCAGAGGCATTATTTTACAATCCTCAGCTTCTTCCCTGTTTTTAAGTGCTGATATTATCATGCATGTGATGTAAGCTGCCATTCCGGCAAGGAGAATAATGCCTTCAATTCTTGAAAGTCTGCCATCAATAAACATAAAGCAAAGAATAGCAGTTATTATGATATTAACAGGCATATCACGCTTGAGAATGTCACGGTTAGTAGAAAATCCTGCTATAAATGCACAGATACCTACAACGACAAGACCATTAAATATGTTAGAACCAACAACATTGCTGATTGCAATGTCATTACTGCCAGAGAGGGCAGCGTTAATACTAACAGATGCCTCAGGGGCACTGGTTCCCATTGCAACAATGGTAAGTCCTATGATAACGCTTGGTACTTTAAGGATTTTGGCAAGGGAAGAACTTCCCTCCACGAAGAAATCCGCGCCTTTTATTAATAGCACGAAACCGATGAGTAGTAACAAATATTCCATAATAAGCTCCTTTCTTGCGATAAAGGAATGGAATAATATAAAAAGAGACCTTTATCGCATCAAAAATGAATTGATAAAAGTCTCGTTAATTGTAATAATAACCGGCTGTTCAGCGTGATGACGATTACTATTGCACCAGATACGATGCTAACTACTCCCTCTTATTAACATTATACTAATATATATATGTAAATGTGTCAATTAAATATTATAATTCAGATTATTTTTCACAGAGTGATATAAAATACTCATGAATTCTTGTGTCACCTGAAAGTTCAGGGTGAAATGCAAGACCAATCTGGTTATTATATTGAACAGCAACAATTCTGTCATCAACAGCTGCAAGAACATCAACATTATCACTAACTGATGAAATGTATGGTGCACGGATAAATGTCATTGGAAATTCATCAAAGCCCTTCATAGCAGCAGTTCTTACAAAGCTTCCTAACTGTCTTCCATATGCATTTCTTTTTACAGTGACAGGCAGAGTTCCAATATGTATACTGTTGTCATTGTCAATGTGTCCGGCTAAAAGAATCAGACCGGCACAGGTTGCAAGTGTTGGAAGGCCATCTGCTATTGCAGACTTAATTGTATCAAGCATATCCAGCTTTCTTAGAAGCTGTCCTTGAACAGTGCTTTCACCGCCCGGAAGGATAATTCCGTCAATACCTTCAAGGTCTTTTTTTTGACGTATTTCAACTACTTCATGTCCGATTTTTTCAATGATATGTTCATGTTCAATGAATGCTCCCTGTACAGCAAGTACGCCTATTTTCATATTATTTGCCTCTTTCTTCCATGATTATCTGGATTTCACCAGGATTAATACCAACCATGGCTTCGCCCAAATCTTCTGATAATTTAGCAATAAGTGCAGCATCTGTGTAATTAGTTACAGCCTGAACGATAGCAGAAGCTCTTTTTGCAGGATTTCCAGACTTGAATATACCGGAACCTACAAATACACCTTCAGCACCTAACTGCATCATAAGTGCAGCATCTGCAGGAGTAGCAACACCGCCGGCAGCAAAGTTTACTACAGGAAGCTTTCCATTATCATGTACATAGAGAACCAGGTTATATGGAACCTGTAACTGTTTTGCTTCCTCGAAAAGCTCATCATTTCGCATAGATGTTATCTTTCTGATTTCAGAATTCATCTTTCTCATGTGGCGTACAGCCTGAACAACATCCCCGGTACCAGGTTCGCCCTTTGTTCTTATCATGGAAGCACCCTCATTGATTCTTCTTAATGCTTCTCCTAAATCTCTTGCACCACATACGAAAGGTACTTTGAACTGGGTTTTATCAATATGATATATATCATCAGCAGGAGATAATACTTCGGATTCATCAATATAGTCGATCTCAACTGCCTGTAGAATCTGTGCTTCAACAAAATGACCGATACGGCATTTTGCCATAACAGGAATACTTACAGCATCCTGAATACCTTTTATCATCTTAGGGTCGCTCATACGCGAAACGCCACCGGCAGCCCTGATATCAGCAGGGATTCTCTCAAGTGCCATAACAGCACACGCGCCAGCGGCCTCTGCAATCTTAGCCTGCTCGGGAGTAGTAACATCCATGATTACGCCGCCCTTTAACATCTGTGCAAGACCTTTGTTTAATTCATATTGTGAATTTGTTGTCATAACTGACCTCCTTGAAAATGAATTTTATGAATTGATTTTCACATATAATATTGCACAACTGGTCATAAAGGAATATCCAATTTAATAAAAATGTCACATGCCAGTATAAGGTCAGAATAGATCAGGAATATGGTCAGATGAAAACTGATTATAAAAAAATTGTCGAATTATGTCGTACGAAAACTGTCAGTCTGATTAGTAATCAGCAGCTTTTTGTATTATAATAGAACATATTTTAAAAATATGTAGGAGAGGGAAAGTAAGTGCGTAGGATTAAAAGTTTTTTGATTATAATATGTCTGCTAAGCATATATACAGCTTTTTTATATGGGTGTGAAAGAAAAGAAAGGTCAGACAGTCACAATAATGAGGCTGGATTGCCGGAAATAGTCATAGGAAGTGATAACTATCCGCCATATAATTATGTTGATACAGATGGCAATGCTACTGGAATTGATGTTGAGCTTGCTACGGAAGCATTTAAAAGAATGGGCTATAAGGCCAGATTCATATATATTGACTGGGAGGATAAGAAGAATCTTCTTGCTGACAGAACAATTGATTGTGCATGGGGAAGCTTTAGCATGGATGGCAGGGAGAATGAATACAGATGGGCAGGACCTTATATGACCAGCCGTCAGGTTGTTGCTGTGAATATGGAAAGTGATATATATTCTCTTGAGGATCTGGAAGGAAAGACGATTGCAGTACAGACTACAACAAGACCTGAGAAGATATTTCTTAGCAAGACTGATGAGCGTATCCCGGCTATAAGGTCATTAATAGCTTTGCAGAAGAGAGAACTTATATATCCTTTTTTAAGCAAAGGCTATGCAGATGCTCTGGCAGCTCATGAAACTGCAATACGCCAGTACATGGAAGATTATAATATTAAGTTCAGGATTCTTGACGAACCATTAGAGACAGTAGGACTGGGAGTAGCATTTGACAAAAATGATGACCGTGGGATAGAAAAGCAGCTTACAGAAATTCTTAACCAGATGAGAAATGATGGTACAGAGAAGAAGATAATCAGCAGATATATTCCTGATGCTGATAAATATCTGGAGGTGGACAGTTATGGAAAATAATACCATTACCAGAAAGAAAAGAAAAAGAATATGGCCGATTGAGATTATAGCAGGCCTGTTTATAATGATGATTGTGTTTTTTATTGCTGTAAATGTTGATATAAAAACTACACAGGAAACACTTTCAGATACTGCGCATTATATTAATGAACAGTGCAACAGCTTTACAAGACTTAATCTTGCGTCAGAAACCAAGAGCCTGCTCAGGGTAATTGAAAGTGCGCAGCAGATAAAACATAATATCACATATGAGTGCAGCCTTTCAGATAAAGATATATTTACAGAAGAATTTATCAAAAAGAATATGCAGGAATGTTATCTGACGGCAGTTATAATCATGGATTCAAAAGGTAATCTTATAGCACAGGAATATACAGATGAATATGGTGCAGATGAGCTTAACGAATATCTTGACAGTACTTCACTTATTGATGTTGTTGATAATATTGAAAAAACATACGCAATAAGAATTGACTGTGAAGATGGTTCATATGTTGACCTTGCAGCATGTGGTATGGCGGATTCAAGTGGGATAGTTGTTGTTTATTACCACACACCGGCAGAGTATGTTAATAATTACAATCTTTCATTTACACATATATTATCAGGTTATGATGACAGGGAAGATGGAAAGATTGTTGTTACAAAGGGAAATCAGATAATAGCGTCTAATGATGACAGTATGGTTGGTGAAGATATTGATAAATATAATGTTATTAAGAAGATAAAGGAGACTGGTGCAAGTGGCAAAATAGTACATGCTGATAGTAACAGAAGGTGGGGTTCACATAATTATGGTCTTATGGAACGTGGGAGAGATTATTATGTGTATGTTTATATGCCGGAAAGAAATGTTTTTAAGACAACACCAAGAAATATGCAGTATACATTTGTTGCCTATATGTTTGCTGTACTTGTACTTAATATGATGCGCTGGAAAACGGTTCAGGGATATGAGCGTGAACAGTATGAAATGCAGCAGCAGTATGCAAAGACACTGCAGGAAAAAAATGAACAGCTACAGGAGGCAGTACGCCGAGAGGAAAAGGCTAATGCTGCCAAGACTGATTTCTTATCAAGAATGACACATGATATAAGGACGCCGCTTAATGGCATAATCGGATTGTTAAGAATTGATGAGAGCCATAAAGAAGATACAGATATGATTAATACTAACAGAAAGAAAATGTCAATAGCTGCTAATCATCTTTTATCACTTATTAATGACATTCTCCAGATGAGTAAGTTAGAGGATGGCCAGATTGAGCTTTCAAGAGAGATTGTGGATCTTAACAAGCTTGCAAAGGATATTATTACTATAGTTGAACAGCGTGCCTCAGATTCAGGTGTCAATCTTAAGTATGACAAGGTGGCAGGAAAAGTTATGTATCCATATGTATACGGAAGTCCTCTGCATTTACGCCAGTTATTTCTAAATATATACGCTAACTGCATCAAATATAATAAAGCAGGAGGAATGGTTTCAACATATTTTAAATGTATTGGAACACAGGATGGAATTGTTACATATGAATGGACTGTTACTGATACGGGAATTGGCATGAGTGAAGAATTTCTTGAACATATATTTGAACCATTTGTACAGGAAAAGACAGATGCCAGAAGTGTTTATCAGGGAACAGGACTTGGTATGGCTATTGTTAAGAGTCTGGTTGACAAAATGAATGGAACAATTAGTGTCACAAGCAAGGAAGGGGAAGGCTCAACATTTGTAATCAGAATTCCTTTCGAGATTGCAAGCAAAGTTGAAGAAATAACGGATGATAAGGAAAAGAGCAGTAATGATATTTCGGGAATTAAGATTCTGCTAGCAGAGGATAATGAACTTAATGCTGAGATTGCACAGACTCTTCTGGTGGATGAAGGCGCTAATGTTACTGTTGTCAGTGATGGTGAGCAGGCTGTCAGGGAATTTACAAGGTGTGCACCACATACATATGATGTGATTCTTATGGATATTATGATGCCAAAGCTTGACGGAATTGCCGCAACAAAAGCTATAAGAGCTATGGAAAGACCTGATGCTGTGGAGATTCCGATAATTGCAATGACAGCCAATGCATTTGAGGAGGATGCCAGAAAATGTGTTGAAGCCGGAATGAATGCTCATCTGTCAAAACCTTTACAGATGGATGTTGTAGTTGGTACAATTGCACAGTATTATAAAAGATGATTATGCAGGATAAAGGAGTCTCTGCATAATACAATAACTGATAAAAGGGGATAGCTATGATATGTAGTAATTGTGGAGCAGATATAGGAGATAATGAGACTGCATGCCCATATTGTGGTGCTATGCAGTATGAGAATTCTGAACAGAAGTACATGAAAGACCTGTACAATCTGAATGAAGGAATGGAGAAGCTGGATAAGAATACCAGAAAATACATCATAAAAAGTACAATAAAAAGTGTAGGTATAGTATGTGCGGCAATAGCGGCAGCAGTTCTTGCCGGAAGTATGTTTGGATATGGTTCATATAAGAGCATGTATAATTCTTCACACAACAGGAAAGAGATACACCAGTCATTAGATTGGTACAATAATAATATAGGTGAACTTAATTTATTATATGAAAAGCGGGACTATGCAGGCATTTCAGAACTGACAGATAGTTATAAGGGCAGTTCAAGTGTTTTGGAAAAGTGGAGTCATTACAATTTTATTAATATTTATGATTATTATTATAAAAGGGTGGCAGACATCTACATTATGGTTCATAAAGGCGAAAAACTGAGTGATTATCAGTTTGGAACAGGCTTTGAAGAGTCACTTGACATGATATATTTCATTAATAATAAAAACGGATATAATTACCGTAGGTATGAGGGCTGTACGGCAGAAGAAAAAGAAACTGTGGACGGCTGGGTTGCAGAAGCACAGAATTATCTTAAGAATGTTGCAAAGGCGACGGACAAAGAAATTAATGATATGCTTAATGAATTGTATCAGAATGGCTATTATGATTACAAGCTTGGAAAGAGCTACGAAGAGTCATTTTATAAAAAATATAATGAGGGAGGGAACAACTGATGAAATGTAATAATTGCGGCGCACCTATACAGATGAATCAGAAGTTCTGTCCTAATTGCGGCTCGCCAAATGTGGAATTTAAGAAGCATATTGATGATATGGAACAATATAATAAAAAGTTTAACAGCACACGTTCCAAAGTAATTGGTAACAGCAAATGGTTTGTGAATTATATTGCACCAATAACAGCTCTTGTTATAACAATGACTGCACTTACATTGGCTATTATTGGTAAAAATTCAATGATTGGATATGATATAGCAAGAAAAAATCAGCAGAAATATTATTCATCCCATAGTGATGAAATCCAGACAAAACTAAAGCTTCTGTTAGAAGCAGGAGACTATGCAACTCTGTACAGTATGGATTATGTGGGAGATTGTTCAATAAAGGATAATGATGATAAATACGCATGGAATGATTTTTACAATGTCGCAGGTGATTATGTGTATATAAGAAAAGGTATAATAAGTATGATGGAAAGGAATAATTCATCATATTATGGCGACGAATATATGAATACGATTTCAAGGGCTGTTGCGGACATGGAAGATATTGTCAGCAGACGTTTAAATTTATCATATCATAGTGTATCGAAAGAAAGTATTAAGTATATAAATGATATATATGAAAAATCACATGAACTGTTAAAGGCATACTGCAATCTGACAGATGAGGACATAGCCGGACTTCCTGATATGTCACAGGCAGATATACTTACACTCATTACAAGGAGGAGCTTTGAATGAGAAAAAAGAAAAAATTTAATATATCACTTCTGGCTTATGTACTGTGTGCAATTATGATTATTATTATAATCCCATGTGTTTCAGATATATCAGGTGATGTATTCAGGAGTAAAGGAAGAATGTCGGGCTATGAAGAAGACAGTCTTTATAATGATTTTATAGAGAATAATTATGAAGGGCTTCTTGAAAAGACAGAATATAACACAGGCATAGGCAAAGATATTGATAAAGATACGCAGGACTACTATACATTTGCCATTGCATATAAAAAAGCTGTTGATTACAGGGTGTATGTGAATAATGGAGAAAATGAGAAAGCAGAACAGGTGGTTAAAGATATAGATAATGCACAGTTTAATAATGTGCTGTTTAAGGAAGCACTTGAAAATGTAAAAAATATATATATTAGTAACGGACTGTCACAATAATGTGTTAATGTAATTGACTTTAAAAGAAAGATAACGAAGATAAACAGAGGATGATGAAGATGAGTAACACAGGAAGGAATAATATTATGACCGACAGGGTGTCATATTATTTTAAATCCCAGTGGAATATACTTCTGATAATAACGATATCTGGTCTTATATACAATCTCGGACTCCTTGCAGGTCCGTGGTTTGAAGGAAGAATGACAGGCTGTCTTGTTAATATACTTGGCGGTAAATCAACATTTACAGATATGCTTATTCTTGTGTTATGTTATGTAATTGCCATTGCAGTAGTGCAGATATCAAGGTATATCAAGAGATTTTATGTAAGAAGATTCGCTAATAATGTTAATAAGAACATGAAAGAGGTTCTGTATAACAGCCTTGTACATAAGAGCAGACCACAGTTACAGGAGGAAGGCGCAGGAGATATTCTTACTAAAGCTATCCTGGATGTTGATGATTGTGCTGAAGGGATGAGAAAGTTCACGACTGAGATATTTGATACGGGTGTTGCACTTGCAGCATATGCAGGAATGCTTCTTTTCTATGACTGGAGACTTGGGCTTATATGTATGATATTCCCGCCAATATCTTATATCATTGCAGAGAAGATGAAGGCTGTTGTACAAAAGACAGGTGCAGAATATAAGGTACAGTCAGGAAGGCTTAGTGAAGCAACGCTTGAAAGAGCAGAAAATGCGGTTACATATCGTGTATATGGCTGTGAGCAGGAAAGAAAACAGGCGTATGAAGATAATCTTACAGCCTATGAAAAGTCGGCAGTAAGAGCTAATATATGGGGAACAGCATTTCCTCCGATATACAAGGTTATAGCACTTGCCGGAGTTATATTTATATTATATTTTGGAAGCAGAAATGTTCTGGGAACAGGCTGGAAAGAATGGGATATTGCTATTTTAGCTACATATGTATCATGCTTTGCAAAGCTTTCTAAGAAGTCCTCACATGCAGCAAAGCTGTTTAATGCAGTACATAAGGCACAGGTGTCATGGAAGAGAATTAAACCGCTTATGAAGCATGAAAATTATGAAGATGCGGATAACAGTGTAAAGTGTGACTCACTTGAAGTAAAAGGACTTACATTTGCTTATCCGGGAGGCCATGATATATTCGAAAATGTAACATTTGAAGCAGAAAAAGGTGACATAATCGGAGTAACGGGTTCTGTTGCATGTGGCAAGTCAACTCTTGGAAAGGTGTTTTTATGTGAATATCCATATAAGGGGAGCATTAAGATTGCAGGCAATGAACTTTCAGAACTTGATGATGCGAAAAAGGCAGGACTTGCAGCATATCTGGGACATGATCCGGAATTGTTTAATGATACAATTAGAAACAATATTCTTATGGGTGATGATGAGGATGTGGCTAAGCTTCTTAAGGCAGTGTGCTTTGACAAAGAAGTAAATGATATGGAAAACGGACAGGACACTTATGTTGGGAATACAGGTGTGAGACTGTCAGGAGGACAGGCACAGAGACTTGCACTTGCAAGAACACTCTGCCATAAGAAGCCGTTAATTATATTAGATGATCCATTTTCAGCACTTGATAAGGACACTGAAAGAGAGGTATTTGCTAATATTAAAGAATACACCAAGGATTGTATTGTGATTCTTATTTCACACAGATTATATCTGTTCCCACAGATGGATAAGGTTATATGGATGGAGAACGGAAAAACCATAGCCGGTACACATGATGAGATTATGAATAAATGCCCACAGTATGCGGTTCTTTATAATGAACAAAAGGGAGGCGCATCTGATGAAGAATAAAAGTGTTGGCAGAGTTATATTGAACACAATAAAAGAAAAGTGGATGCTTACAGCAGGAATTGCAATTACTGTTGTTGGTGCAATTGTAATGGCACTGTTTCCACCACTTATTCTTGCAAAGATTATTGATACAGTTGCATCAGGTACAATGCCGGCATTTTATATGATTATTATGTATTTCGGATTTCTTCTTGTAACCGGTTTTATGGAGAGTGCAAGAGAAACTTTTCTTACAGTATTCGGACAGAAGATTACACATTCATTAAGGAGTGCGTTGATGTATAAGTACAGCTGTCTTACAACAAGCGGTCTTACAAGTCAGGAGCCGGGAACTGTTGTTTCAAGATTCGTTGGTGATGCTGATACAGTTGAGAATTTGTTTACATCAGGAATTATCAGTATGTTTGCTGATGCCTGTAAGATAATAAGTATAGTTGCTGTTATATGGTTTAAGAATAAGGGACTTGCCATTGTGCTTCTTGTTATTCTTCCATTCCTGTTCGTATTCACAAGAATTATTCAGAAGAATATGCTGGCAGCACAGATTGAGAACAGAAAAGCTGTAGGAAGAGCATCAGGACATGTGCCGGAAACTCTTCACAACATAAGAACAATACATACACTTGGCAAGGAAAATTATATGGCAGAAAGATACGATGAATATATATGTGAAAGTTACGCAGCAGTTGAGAAAACTAATTTCTATGATGCAGTATATTCACCTGTAATTCTTACTCTCAATGCAATTGTTGTTGCTGTGGTAATGCTTTTTTCAGCATCAGGTAACCAGACAGTGCTTGCATTTTTTGGCATGTCAGCAGGTACAGCAGTTGCGGTAATTAATTATATTTCACAGATATTTGCTCCTGTTGAGAGCCTTGGTATGGAGATTCAGACTATACAGTCAGCAATAGCCGGAGTACATAGAATAAATGAATTTTTCGAGATGAATGAATTATCAGTTAAGAAGGATTCATACATTGCAGAGAATACAGCCATGGAAGCTGACAGTGATGTGATTGTCGATTTCAATAATGTAACATTTGCATATGATGATAAAAATGTTGTGGAGAACTTAAGTTTTTCTGTTAAGGAGGGAGAGCAGGTTACTCTGTCGGGAAGAACAGGTACAGGAAAGAGTACAATATTCAAGCTCCTTCTTGGGCTTTACGAGCCGGATAAAGGAAGCGTATCAATTGCAGGTCAGAAGGCTACGGCTATTCCGGATAGTGAAAAGAGGAGAATATATGGATATGTTGAGCAGACTTTTCATATGGTTCCAGGAACTGTCAAAGACCAGATAACACTGTATGATGTATCAATTACTGATGAAGATGTAATTGAAGCAGCTAAGGCAGCAGGTATTCATGATGCAATTATGGAACTTGACAATGGATATGATACTATATGCAAGCCAGAAGATTTCTCACAGGGACAGTGGCAGTTATTGTCAATTGCAAGGGCTGCAGCAGCAAAGCCTGAACTGCTTCTGCTAGATGAGATAACAGCTAATCTTGATGCTGATACTGAGAAAAATGTGCTTGATGCATTAAACAGGGTAAGCAAGAACAGGACTGTTATATCAATTTCACACAGAACCAATGCGAGAACTGGAAGAATTATCGAAATAGCTTGATTTTCTTAATGTTTTTACTGGCTTATTATGCATTAAAGAAGTATAATACCCATACAATATTATGTTCAAATGAGAAAGTTGGTATGTTTTATGAATAATAGATGGGTTAAATATTTAATGGCAGGTTCTGTTACAGTTCTTATGGTGCTGGTGATAATATTTATCATCAGGTCTGTTAAGGAGAACAGTCTTGTGGTGTCATGCCCTGATACTTTAGTTGTTGAGTATGGAAGTACTGATGATGAAGCGGATATTAATGAAACTATTAAGAAGAATGTGCTTGGAAAGAAAGATAATAAGACAGATATAGAGATTGAGGGAAATGTTGATGTCACAAAGCTTGGAAAGTATGACATTAAGATTGTTGCGTCAAAAAAGAAGAAACATATTTCTAGAAAAGTAGCAGTAAAAGTTGTGGATACTCAGGCACCTGTTATTAGTCTTTCAGGAGATACAGAGATTACCATAGAAGCCGGAAGTAATTATGAAGAAGCAGGATTTTCTGCAGTTGATAATTATGATGGTGATATTACAGATAAAGTGGAGACTTCTGCGGAGGTTGATACATATACAAAAGGTGATACTACAATTGTATATTCAGTTAAAGATTCTTCTGGTAATGAAGCATTTACAGAACGTGTTATACATGTAGAAGATACTACAGCTCCACAGATATCACTTACCGGCGGTGAGGTGTATTATATCAGGATGGGAGATACATATAATGAACCGGGGTATACAGCTGTGGATATATGTGATGGAGATGTAACTGATAAGGTATCAGTATCTGGGAATGTTGATACAGCTAATGCAGGAAAATATACAGTAACATACAATGTATCTGATAATTGTGGTAATGAATCTGAAGTGCAAAGAACTGTGAAGGTAGTTGCACCAATGTCAGATGATGCAGTTAATCCGGGTGATAAGGTTGTTTATCTGACTTTTGATGATGGTCCCGGACCATATACAGAAAAGCTGCTTGATATTCTTGACAGATATAATGTTAAGGCAACATTTTTTGTTACTAATGGAAAACCGGATTATCAGAATCTTATTGCACAAGAAGCACAGCGGGGACATACTGTTGCAATACATTCAGCATCACATGATTATGCAAAGATATATCAGAGTGTAGATACATATTTTGCAGATTTTGACGAGATGAATAGTATTATAACTGCACAGACTGGAAAAGCAGCAGATCTTGTAAGATTTCCAGGTGGTTCTAGTAACACAATAAGTAAAAAGTACTGCTATGGCATAATGAGCCAGCTTGTATGTGCTGTTGAGGAGCGAGGATTCAGATATTGTGACTGGAATGTTTCTAGTGGAGATGCAGGTGGAACAACAAGCACATCACAGGTTGTGGCTAATGTTATAGAAGGAATTAAAAGTAATAATGTATCAGTAGTTTTACAGCATGATATAAAGAATTTCAGTGTTGATGCAGTTGAGCAGATAATACAGTGGGGGTTATCGGAAGGGTATACATTTTTACCTATGACATCAACCACACCAATGTCACATCATGGCGTTAATAATTGATTTTAAAGTGATTTGAATTATATATATTAATAACAGGTGGATTTGCTATTGGTATTGTGATATAATTCTATTATATTGAAAGTACGGATGTATATGAGGAGTGGAATCGTTATGGGAGGCTGTTATCTTGGAATGGCAGGGCATGATGTGTTTAACAATAAAGTGCGTGAGATTGTGAACACTAATGAACACAGAGTTGTTCTATTAGCTCTGGATATAAGTAATTTTAAGTATATTAATGATTTTTACGGCATGGATGAAGGCGACAAGGTTATGCAGGATATTGCAGACTTTTATTTTATTAATGAACCATTGTGCCTTGCTTCACACGGAATCGGGTTTGACCAGTTCAGGGGTGCTTATAAAGTTGATAATATGACGAATGAAGATGTGGTGGGATATATTGCAAGAAAGAATCGCATTTTTGAGAAAGAATTGTCAGAAAGATATCCGCTTGTGTATCAGCATGTTTATGTTGGATTGTATTTTTATGACGATCCGTCACTTGATGTACGTATGGCAGTTGACCGTGCTAATCTTGCAAAGAAATCAACAAAAGGAAGATTTGATATTCCGTGTTGTGTATATTCAGCGGATAATTGCAATGAATATCTTGAACATATGGATATGTCTAATGAATTTGTGAGAGCGTGTGAGGAAGAAAGAATAGAAATTTTCCTTCAGCCTAAGATATCAGTATCGCATAATTGTGTTGCAGGTGCAGAGGCACTTGTAAGAATGAAGACAAGAGCAGGTGAGCTTGTTTCACCAGCCAGATTTGTTCCGGTGCTTGAACATACAGGAATGATTGGAAAGCTTGATGATATTATGCTTGATAAAACCTTTGCTTTCCAGAGACAATGCATTGATAAGGGAATTAAGCCTGTTCCTGTCTCGGTTAATATATCAAGGCAGAGATTTACAAGTGAAGATTTGTTAAAATATATGCTTCAGTTGCAGGATAAGTATCAGATTGATTCAGCACTTATTGAACTTGAGATACTTGAAACGACATTTATTGATGCACTGGATGCTATGATTGATGTTATTAATGCATTAAGGGTAAAGGGATTTAAGATTAATGTTGATGATTTTGGCTCGGGATATTCATCACTTAACCAGATTGCCAATATTCCTGCTGATATTATTAAATTTGACAGAGTATTTGCGAGCAGGTCATTAAAGAACAATAAAGGAAGACAGGTTATAAAGTCACTGATTGAGATGCTTAAGATGGTAGAATATGAACTTGTATTTGAGGGAGTTGAGACTAAAGAGGAGCTCGATACAGTTGTTTCTTATGGTTGTGATGTTATACAGGGATTTTATTTTGACAGACCACTTCCTGCTAATGAATTTGTTGATAAATATTATACTGGCAGCAGGGAGATTACTTATGGGACATAGTACGGACATTAATGAGAATGAACATTTGCAATATATTTTTAATGATTATAAGAGTGGTATAGAACATGGGATTCTTGTTGCTAACCTTACATATGAGCTTGCTAAGAGACTTGAGCTTGATGAACGGGAATGCTATGAACTCAAGATTGCCGGAATGATGCATGATATTGGGAAACTTAAATTATCAGAATACTTATATGGCAGAAATTCGGGTGAATTATCAGTCGAAGAGATGAAATATATGAGAATGCACTCTAAAATCAGCTTTGATGTATTGAAAAATTATGATTATTCAGATAATATAATGAAAGTTGTTCTCTATCACCATGAGTGTTTCGATGGAAGTGGTTATCCTGATAATCTTAAAGGAACAGATATTCCATTGGGTGCAAGAATTCTTAAGGTGACAGATGAATTTGCTGCGCTGATATCTGACCGGCCGTATAGGAAAGCATTTGACATTGATACGGCTGTGAATATTCTTATTGAAGAGATTAAGAATCTTGATATGAGAGTATTTATTGAGTTTCAGCGAATGATTCACGAGGAAGAAACATTTGAGATAATAAGAAATAGTAAGATAGATTTAGATAGTCTTAGTCTTGAAGATATTCTATCCTTCGCAGATTAGTATTTAATTACAGGAAAGAGGTAAAGTAAGATGGCAGAGTCAATGGTTGGCTTAAAGAGATCGCACAGATGTACAGAGGTTTCATCGGCTGATATTGGTAAGAAGGTTACTGTAATGGGTTGGGTTGCCAAGAGAAGAAATCTTGGTTCACTTATTTTTGTCGATTTAAGAGACAGGAGTGGAATTCTCCAGATTCTTTTTGATGAAAATATAATTGGCAAGGAAGGCTTCGACAAGGCATATACACTTCGTAATGAATTTGTAATCGCTGTTGAGGGTGAAGTTATTAAGAGAAGCGGTGCTGTTAATGAGAATTTAAAGACAGGTGACATTGAGATTGCTGCTAAGACATTAAGAATTCTTTCAGAGTCAGAGACACCACCATTCCCAATAGAGGAAAATATCCAGACTAAGGAAGATATCAGACTTAAATACAGATGTCTTGATCTTAGAAGACCTGATATTCAGTCTAATATTATTATGAGAAGCAAGGTTGCAACTCTTACAAGAGCATTTCTTGCAAATGAAGGCTTTTTAGAGATTGAAACACCTATGCTTACTAAGTCTACACCAGAGGGAGCAAGAGATTACCTTGTACCAAGCCGTATTCATCCAGGCAAGTTCTATGCACTTCCACAGTCACCACAGCTCTTTAAGCAGATGCTTATGTGCTCTGGTTATGACAGATATATGCAGATTGCAAGATGCTTCAGAGATGAAGATTTAAGAGCAGACAGACAGCCTGAATTCACACAGATTGATATGGAGTTATCATTCGTTGATGTTGATGATGTAATTGATGTTAATGAAAGACTTCTTGCATACCTTTTTAAGGAAGTTCTTGATGTAGATGTAAAACTTCCAATCCAGAGAATGACATGGCAGGAAGCTATGGACAGATTTGGTTCTGATAAGCCTGATTTAAGATTTGGTATGGAATTACAGAATGTATCAGATATTGTTAAGGATTGTGGCTTTGGAGTGTTTACGGGAGCACTTGAGAATGGCGGTTCTGTAAGAGGAATCAACGCAAAGGGACAGGGAAGCATGCCTCGTAAGAAGATTGATGCACTTGTTGATTTTGCTAAGGGATATGGTGCAAAAGGTCTTGCTTATATTGCAATTCACGAAGATGGTTCATATAAGTCATCATTTGCAAAGTTTATGACAGAGGATCAGATGAATGCCCTTGTTAAGGCTATGGACGGTGAAGCCGGGGATCTTCTTTTATTCGCTGCTGACAGAAATAAGATTGTATGGAATGTACTAGGTGCTTTAAGAGTAGAACTTGCTGATCAGATGGGACTTCTTGATAAGTCTGATTATAAGTTCTTATGGGTAACAGAGTTTCCACAGTTTGAATGGTCAGATGAAGAAGAAAGATTTGTTGCAATGCATCACCCATTCACAATGCCTATGGATGAGGATCTTGATATGCTTGAGACTAATCCTGGTGCAGTTCGTGCAAAGGCTTATGATATTGTTCTTAACGGAACAGAAATTGGTGGTGGTTCAGTAAGAATCCATCAGGCTGATGTTCAGAGCAGAATGTTCAAGGCACTTGGACTTACAGATGAAGTTGCTAATGAAAAGTTTGGATTCCTGCTTGACGCATTCAAGTATGGTGTTCCTCCACATGCAGGACTTGCTTATGGTCTTGACAGACTTGTAATGCTTATGGCTAAGAGAGATTCAATCAGAGATGTTATTGCCTTCCCTAAGGTAAAGGATGCATCTTGTCTCCTTACTAATGCACCTGATGTTGTAGATGCTAAGCAGCTTGATGAGCTTTCAATTAAGATTGAAGAAGAGAAAACTGAAGAGTAAGATATAATAAATGCCCTGCACTAATTTGAAAGTGCGGGGCTTTTATTTATGATATTTATAAAAATGTTATTTGATAGTAATCTGTTCAACAGATGTATCAGCACCACTTGTGCTTACTCTGTAAAGGACTCCCTGATCTTCATAATACTGGAAAAATGTGTATTTTGATGTGCAGTGAATGTTGGTAATATTGCCTATAGCAATAGTTTCAATCTGCGTTCCATCAATATTCATCCTGTAAAGGCCTGTCATTCCATCTGTGCTTTCTACCTGGAAAAATATTTTGTTTCCATACACATTATAATTAACGACTTTGTTTCCTTTTTCTCCATACAATAATTCAAGAGTTTTGTTAGATGTATTAAGTCTTACAAGTGAATAGTTCTTACTTAAGTCAATATAATATGCATAGCCGTTCTCAACATCTGCAAGATATGAATTGCAATCATATAATACAGAGGTCTTATCAGTTTTGGTATCGTAACTTAATATGTTATGTTTTCCGGCAGGATCAGAAAAATATATTGTTCCGTTATGGATGCACGCAGGTGAGTAAGGTGTGTCAGAAATTTTGGTGTCTTTCTTTCCTGCAATGTCTACTTTATGGAAAGCCAGAGGTGTTGTGTCACTATAATGCTGGTAGTATAACGAGTTACCAGATAAGGCTATTGTTCCGGAAAGACTGTCGTATAATGCTTTCAATGACTCGCCGTTTAAGTCACAGCGGTAAACACCGAATAGCTGTCCCCTGAATATTGTTCCGATGGTTTCCTGCTTGAAATTATTCTTGACATAATATATGTAACTGCCACAGACATTGATTGATGCAACATTGTCATCATTTAATTTCATGGCATTAGTGCAGTCTGAATTCATTACATATAATTTGTTATAATCGTATGGATTGGCAAAATATATTTTGTTATTGTATTCGCAGAACAAACCTCCGTTATTGAGGTTACCTGCCGAATTGCCAATAGCATTATCGTTGTTGTATACGATTCGGCTGCTTCGTATAGATAAAAATATTAATACTGCGAGTAATAATCCTATTATAGTTATTACACTTATTGTGATGGCTTTTTTCATATGTTATCACTACTCCCTTATGAACATTATTTAAGAACATTTTCTTAAGTATAACATAAAGTACCTTTATTGCATATCATTAAAAATGTGATACAATAAGAACAATACATCGCTTTAAAGAGGAGAAGTATATGTTAGATCTTAATGAAATACGAAATAATATTGATAAAATCGACAGTCAGCTTGTAGAACTGTTTGAAGAGAGAATGAAACTGACAACTGAGGTTGCAGAATATAAGATTGAGACAGGAAAGAAAGTTCTTGATCCAGCAAGAGAGAAAGCTAAGTTAGAATCTGTAAAGAAGCTTGTCAAGAATCCTGATAATGTGCATGCTATTGATGACCTGTTTGCACAGATTATGGCTAACTCGAGAAAGAATCAGTATATGCTTCTTGAAAAGATGGGGCAGACTTTGAGAGAACCATATGAGGCTATTGATGAGATTAATAAAAAGAACTGTAAGGTTGTATATCAGGGTGTACCGGGTGCATATTCATATGCTGCCATGATTAATTTCTTTGGCAAGGATGTTGATAATTTCAATGTTCCTACATGGAGAGAGTGCATGGAGGCAGTTAAGCAGGGGAAGGCTGATTATGCTGTACTTCCTATAGAAAATTCCAATGCTGGAATTGTTGCTGATGTGTATGATCTGTTACAGGAATATAATAATTACATAATAGCAGAAACTTATGTTAAGATTGAACATTTGTTACTAGGACTTCCAGGAACTGACCTTGAAAACGTAACTGCTGTATATTCACATCCACAGGGATTTATGCAGTGTGACAGATTCTTAGATACTCATAAGGACTGGCAGAGAATCAGTCAGGCTAATACAGCACTTGCGGCAAAGATGATTTTTCAGGAGCATAATAAGACTCATGTTGCTATTGCAAGTAAGGAAGCAGCAGAGCTTTATGGCCTTGATATCTTAAAGTCTGGAATTACAGACCAGGAAGGCAATACAACAAGATTTGTTATTGTTACTAATACAAGAAAGTTTGTTAAGAATGCACAGAAGATGAGTATTGTGTTTGAAACAGCTAATGAAGCAGGCACTCTATATAATCTTTTAAGTCATATTATATATAATGGACTTAATATGAATAAGATTGAATCAAGACCTATTGAAGGGAATGTTGAAGGAAAGAGATGGAATTTCCGGTTCTTTGTTGATTTTGCTGGTAACATTGATGATCCAAAAGTTATGAACGCATTAAGAGGTATTGAAGAAGAAGCTGAATCTATTAAGTTGCTTGGAAACTATTAATGTGTTAGAATTATAAAGATGTCGTCAGACAATAAGCTATTATATAAGTGAGGGAATTAGAGTGAATTTAGAAGAAGCAAAGCTTAAGCTTTCAAAGTACGGTCAGGAACAGATATTAAGATATTATGATGAATTATCAGATGATGAGAAGGCAGCACTTCTTGAACAGATCGATAAGACTGATATGGAAGTTTTATCGGCAATTGAACATAAGTCTGAGCTTGTTAAGAAAGGTGAAATTACACCTCTTGGTGCAATGGAACTTGATGAGATAGAAGCTGACTATGATACATTTAAGAATACAGGTGTAGAGGCAATTAAGGCTGGCAAGGTTGGAGCAATTCTTCTTGCAGGCGGAATGGGAACAAGACTTGGTTCTGATAATCCTAAGGGAATGTATAACGTGGGAGTTAACAGGGAACTTTATATATTCGAGTGCCTTATTAATAATCTTATGGATGTTGTTAAAGAGACAGGAACATATATACATTTATTCGTTATGACTAGTGAGAAGAATAATGATGCTACAGTTTCTTTCTTTGAAGAGAAGGACTTCTTCGGATATAAGAGTGAATATGTACATTTCTTCAAGCAGGAGATGGCAGCAGCCACTGATTATGATGGTAAGATATATCTTGAAGATAAGGGAAGAATGGCTACATCACCTAATGGTAATGGTGGCTGGTATATCTCTTTAAAGAAGGCTGGATTAACAGAGGTTCTTGAGAATAACGGAATTGAGTGGCTTAATGTATTTGCTGTTGACAATGTTCTTCAGAGAATTGCAGACCCTGTATTTATCGGTGCTACAATTGAAAAGCACTGTGCAGTTGGTTCTAAGGTTGTAAGAAAGGCAGCTCCTGATGAGAAGGTTGGCGTTATGTGTCTTGAAGATGGAAAGCCTTCCATTGTTGAGTATTATGAACTTACTAAAGAGATGATGGATGCTAAGAATGCAAAGGGCGATCCAGCATATAATTTCGGTGTTATTCTTAACTATCTGTTCAGGGTTTCTGATCTTGAAAGAATTGTTGGAAAGAATCTTCCATTGCATATTGTTGAGAAGAAGATTCCATATATTGATGCGAATGGTAATCTTGTTAAGCCTGAAAAGCCTAACGGATATAAATTTGAGGGTCTTGTTCTTGATATGATTCATGAGCTTGACAGCTGTCTGCCATTCGAGGTAGTAAGAGAAAAGGAATTTGCACCAATTAAGAATGCAACAGGTGTTGATTCAGTTGAATCAGCAAGAGAACTTCTTAAGAAGAATGGTGTTGCAATTTAACATATTTTGTTGTATGTTATTAATAAGTGCTGTACAACTGGCGGAAGATACCTTATAGGCATTGTGGGATAACCCACAGGGAGTACAGTTTATATTAAGAAAAGCCGACCGCCTGGGCAACGTTAAGCTATAAGCTGCGTTCCCAGATAGTCGGCTTTTTTGTGCGAGTAACGATGAGAGAAGACATGGAAGTTTCACAGTTGTGCTTGCACATAATGCGAAACTTATATGGATTCTCGAGGAGCACCGCGACAATGCCAGAATGAAATTCTGGCATTTGAGTTACGAGCACTGCTCATGAAAAAGAATAGCGAACGCAGTCATCACATTTAACAGGAGGTCAGTTATGACAATTAAGAACCTTTCAGAGGAATTATCAGGATGTGCTTATCCGGGCAGAGGAATTGTTGCCGGTATGTCAGAGGATGGTAAGAAGGCAGTTTCAGCTTACTTTATTATGGGAAGAAGCGAGAGCAGCCGTAACCGTGTATTTGTACAGGACGGAGAGGGTATCAGAACAGAAGCTTTTGACCCATCAACACTTTTAGTTGCACCAGAGCTTATTATCTATGCCCCTGTAAGAGTACTTGGCAATAATACTATAGTTACTAATGGAGATCAGACTGATACGGTTTATGATGGTCTTTCAGAAGGAAAAACATTTGAAGAATCTTTAAGAGTAAGAAAATATGAGCATGATGCACCTAACTATACACCAAGAATTTCAAGTGTGCTTCATATTGAGAATAATGAATATTCATATGCAATGTCTATATTAAAGAGCCATAATGGTAATCCTGACATATGTGAAAGACACACATATACATATGATGCAGCATTTGCAGGAGAGGGGCATTATATCCATACATATATGGGTGATGGCAATCCACTTCCAAGCTATGAGGGAGAACCTACTTGGGTTAAGATATCTGGCGATATTGAAGAATTCACACAGATGATCTGGGATAATCTTAATGCAGATAATAAGGTTTCACTTTTTGTAAGATATATTGATATTGCTACAGGTGAATACGAAACAAGAATTATTAACAAGAATGTAAAATAATTAAGGAGAAAGAATATGAACGAATTTCAGTTAAAATACGGATGCAACCCTAATCAGAAGCCTTCAAGAATATTTATGGAAGACGGAAGTGACCTTCCTGTAGAGATTCTTAACGGCAGACCAGGATATATTAATTTTCTTGATGCATTTAACGGATACCAGCTTGTTAAGGAGTTAAAGAAAGCTACAGGACTTCCAGCAGCTACATCTTTCAAGCATGTATCTCCAGCAGGTGCTGCAGTAGGACTTCCTCTTACAGATGTTGAGAAGAAGATTTACTGGGTTGACGAAGCAATCGGAGAATTAAGCCCAATCGCATGTGCATATGCAAGAGCAAGAGGTGCAGACAGAATGTCATCTTTCGGTGATTTCATATCATTATCAGATGTATGTGATGTTGCTACAGCAAAGCTTATCCAGCATGAGGTTTCAGATGGTATTGTTGCACCTGGCTATGAGCCGGAGGCATTTGAGATATTAAAGGCTAAGAAGAAGGGTAACTACAATATCATTAAGATTGACCCTGAGTATAAGCCTGAACCAATCGAGAGAAAGCAGGTGTTTGGTGTAACATTTGAACAGGGAAGAAATGAGTTTGTTATTGATAAGGAACTTTTATCAAATGTTGTAACAGAGAATAAGGATATTCCAGAGTCTGCTAAGATTGATATGATTATTGCACTTATAACACTTAAGTATACACAGTCTAATTCTGTATGCTATGTAAAGAATGGACAGGCAATCGGTATCGGAGCAGGACAGCAGTCAAGAATCCATTGTACAAGACTTGCAGGTCAGAAGGCTGATAACTGGTATCTCCGCCAGAATCCAAAGGTCCTTAATCTTCCATTTAAGGAAGGCGTAGGCCGTGCTGACAGAGACAATGCAATTGACCTTTATATTGGTGATGAGTATGAAGATATTCTCAATGACTGGGAGAGAGTATTCACAGAGAAACCATCTGTATTTACAACAGAGGAAAAGAAGGAATGGCTTGCAGGCAATACTGATGTAACAATCGGTTCAGATGCATTCTTCCCATTCGGAGATAATATAGAAAGAGCTTATAAGTCTGGTGTTAAGTATGTAGCACAGCCTGGTGGTTCTGTAAGAGATAATCAGGTTATAGAAACAGCCAATAAGCGAGGAATGGCTATGTGCTTTACAGGAATGAGATTGTTCCATCATTAATACAGAGCCAGTACATAAAAATGTTGATAATTACTCATATTCATTGACTTTAGAGGTCTTATTTGTTAAAATTTACTCAATCAATACATGTGACAATTGAAAAAGAGGTGGTTTAAGCATGAAGATTCAAGATTTTGCTGATATGGAGAAATTTGAATCAATTATGTCTGACTGGGCTGTGGCAACAGGATTAGCCACGGTTGCAGTTGGAGCTGATGGAAAGTATATTTCCGAATGTTACAACTTTACAGATTTCTGTATAAAGCTTACCAGAGGAAGTAAGGAAGGATGCAGAAGATGTGAGAAATGTGACGCTGAGGGACAAGGTGTATATCATTGTCATGCTGGACTTGTGGATTTTGGTATTCCGCTTAAGTTAAGCGATGGTACAGTGCTTGGCTCTGTAATCGGAGGTCAGGTTTTACCTGAGCATCCGGATGAAGAGAAATTCAGAGGTGTTGCAAGAGAACTGGGTATTAATGAGGATGAGTATATTGAGGCGTTAGGAAAAGTTACAGTAAGAACAGAGGCAGAGATTAATGCGGCAGCTAACCTGCTAGGAGCAGTACTTAATAATTTTATTAATTCAGAATATAATTCTAAGTACAATGGACAATTGATTACAAAGCTTACAGGTGGTGTTAAGAGCTGTGAAGAGTATGTGAGAGATATCAAGGAGAATACCAAGCAGCTTGATGGCATACAGAGAAAGCAGAATATTCTTGCACTTAATGCATCTATTGAGGCTGCAAGAGCCGGTGAGGCGGGAAAAGGCTTTTCAGTTGTAGCATTAGAGGTAGGAAAGCTTGCTAAGAGCTGTACAGATCTTAATAACAGAATAACCTCAACTGTAGAGAATATATCTGATGTTATACATGATATGGCAGATATAGGTAAGAGATAAAGAATACCAGCGGGTAATTACATATGGCGAATGTCAACTGCAAGGCACAATTTGTTGACATTCGCCTTTTTCAGTTCTATAATCTAATAAATATTTTTCAAAAGAGGTATGTATATATGACACCATTAGAACTGGCAGAAGAGATTATTAACGGAAGAAGAATTAAAAGACAGGATGATTTGACATTTTTTCTGAATTGCGATTTGGATGAACTTTGTGAAGGGGCAGACAGGATAAGAAAACATTTTGTTGGAGATAAGGTTGACTTATGTTCTATAATTAATGGAAGAAGCGGCAAATGTCCAGAGGATTGTAAGTACTGTGCACAGTCTGCACACAATCACACTGACTGTGAGGTATATGATTTTCTTCCAGAAGAGGATATTGTAAAGGCGTGTAAGCTGAATGAGTCAGAAGGTGTTGACCGTTTTTCGATTGTTACAGCTGGAAAAGCTCTTACCGGTGAGGAATTTGAAAAGGCTGTTCATGCTTATGAGACTATGAATAAAGAATGTGATATTGAGCTGTGTGCATCTATGGGATTTCTTAATGCTGAGCAGCTTCACAGACTTCATGAAGCAGGTGTTACAAGTTATCACCATAATATTGAGACTTCAAGAAGAAATTTCCCTAATATATGCACTACACATACATACGATATGAAGATTGAAACTTTAAAGCTTGTAAAAGCAGAAGGTATGTGGGCATGTTCAGGTGGTATAATAGGAATGGGCGAAGACTGGGAAGACAGACTTGATATGGCAATAAGTCTTGCGGAAGTCGGAGTTGACTCTATTCCTCTTAATGCACTTATGCCAATTAAGGGTACACCTCTTGAGAATGAGAGAAGACTTACTGAGCCTGAGATATTAAGAACAATAGCATTCTTTAGATATATTAACCCGGAGGCTGATATAAGACTTGGTGCAGGAAGAGCACTTCTTACAGGAGACGGAATCAAGGCATTTCAGTCTGGTGCGTCTGCTACTATTACAGGTAATATGCTTACTACTGTTGCATGTGCTACAATTAGAAGCGATAAGAATATGTTAAAGGAAATTGGAAGAGAGACAAAATAATGAAATTAACAAAATATTTGAAAAAAGGAATGGCTGTGTTACTTACAGCGACATTTTGTGTGGGATTATCAGCAGGGCTGACAGGCTGTGGAAAAGATACAACTAAAGAAGATTCTAAGGATATTGATACATTCAGAATAATGATTGCACCGTATCAGGATGCTGATACGCTGCTTACAGGACTTGAGCCTCTTGGCGGCATGATTAAAGATGAACTTGCTACACAGGGGTATAATGTAGGCAATGTTGAGATTACAGTAGGAACTTCTTACAGTGCAGTAGGAGAAGCTTTAAGTGCCGGAACAGCAGATGCAGGATTTATTTCTGGCGGAACTTATGTTACATATGATGATGACTGTGATGTTCTGCTTACTGCACAGAGAAAAGCTATTAACAAGGATTCTCTTAATGCCAAGGACTGGAATGACGGAACGGAGGAAGCGTTTACAGATAATCTTACAACATATTACCGTTCAATAATTCTTGCAGGACCAAGTACTAAGGGACAGGAGCTTGCTGCCAAGGTTAATGCAGGACAGAAGCTTACATGGGATGATTTGAATGGTGCAACATGGGCTGTAATGGGTGCTTCATCAGCATCAGGTTATATATACCCAAGTCTGTGGCTTTACAATAATTATGGGAAGCAGATAAGTGACCTTGCCAATGTCGTACAGTCTGATTCATATACAACATCTATGTCAAGACTTGCAGCAGGACAGGTTGATGTTATTGTTGGATTTGCACATATGAGAGCAAAATATGCAGCTAACTGGATGAGCAAATTCGGTGGTACAGATGATTGTTATAAACAGACTGCAGTTTTGGCAGTGACAGATCAGATAATGGATGATACAATATGTGTTAGTAAGAATTCAGATATTATGTCAGAAGGCTTTAAGAAAGCATTTGCAGATGCTTGTATTAATATAGGAAAAAGTGAAGACGGACTTAAAGTTTTGAATGTATTAAGCCATATTGGATATCAGTATGCCCAAAGCTCTGATTATGATGCAGAGCGTGCGGCGCAGAATATGTTAAAGAAATAATTCACCTTTAAGCTGTCTGGGAGGACAATATACATGTTACAGATAGACAGTGTGAGTAAATTATATAAAGGTGGAGATAAAGCCCTTGATAACATTAGTTTTTCAGTAGAACAGGGCGAATTCATATCAGTAATTGGAAAGAGTGGTGCTGGAAAGACCACTCTTTTTCGCTTGCTTAATGGGATGATTAAGCCAACTGCAGGCCGTATTATTATTAATAACCAGGATTTTACAAAGCTTAAGGGAAGAAAGAAAAGAGATATTCAGAAAACAATAGGCACTATATATCAGGATTTCTGCCTTGTTGATACAATTACCTGCTTAGACAATGTGCTTAATGGGGCATTGGCAGATAGAAATGCTTTTCAGGCACTTTTTGGTATATTCACTAAGGAACAGAAGGAATATGCAAGAAAGCAGCTTGAAGCAGTGGGATTATCTGAAAAAATGTATTCATATGCGGGAAAACTTTCGGGAGGACAGAAACAGAGAGTTGCAATTGCAAGGGCACTAATGCAGAAGCCTGATATTATTCTTGCGGATGAACCGGTTGCTTCTCTAGACCCATATAGTGCAGAACAGATTACTGATATTCTTGTACAGCTTAACAGGCAGTACAATATAACGGTTATTATGAACAGTCATTCGGTAGAGCTTGCATTGAAGAAATCGGACAGAATTATAGGAATTGCTGACGGCAGACTTGTACTTGATAAAAAGTCGTCAGAGGTAACAGATGAGAATATTGAATTCATATATGGTGGTGCGTATGAAAAGTATGAATAGAATGAAGGCTATAAGAAGAATTACTACACTGGTAATGCTTTTTATAATAATATTCTGTTTTGCTGTAACAGGCTTTGATATGAATGTAATTATAAAGAGAGGCAGTCAGGCTGTATTATTCATAAAAAGAATGTTCCCACCGGATACAGGATATTGTGGTAAGATTATTGAACCACTTATTAAGACTGTGCAGATGTCAATTGCTGGTACATTTATAGGTGCTGTGTTTGGACTTTTTACTGCATTTTTATATGCAGGCAATCTTATTAAGAAATTATATGTAAGGATTGTGGTGAGAGTTATTGTACAGTGTGTAAGAACAATACCTGTGCTTATACTTGCACTTGTAGCAACATTTATATGGGGGCTTGGTGCGGCAGCAGGAACTATTGCAATAGCTGTATCGACATGGGCTGTAATGACAAGAATTGGTGGTGAGGATATTGAAGGCCTGACACTAAAGCCATATGAAGCAGTTACAGCTATAGGAGCAGGAAAATTTAAAGCATTTTCACGGACAGTTATTATTGAACTGCTGCCGGGATATCTTAGCAATTCGCTTTATGTACTGGAAGCTAATATAAGACATGCGGCAATACTTGGCTATGTAGGTGCAGGTGGAATAGGACTACTGCTTAATGAAAAGATAAGCTGGCGTGAATACAGCAGGGTTGGAATGATTCTTGTTATGCTTTTTGTCGCAGTGCTTGTGATTGAGGGAATAAGTACATTCCTGAAAGCATATCTTGATGGACGTATTAAGAGAAATACAACTGCAAATGTGATTATAAGTGTATGTATCATGGCACTTTTTGTATACAGTCTCAGTGCAGTTAAAGATGTATCAACATCAAAGCTTGGCATTAAGGTTGTTGGTGCGATTATGCACGGAATTACACATCCGGACTGGGAATACATGTTTATGACCGGAAAGAGTGGCGTTATGTATCTTATGCTTGAAACTATTGCAATCGCAGTTGCGGGAACATGTGCCGGAGCAGTGTTTGCAGTAATACTTACATTGATTAATTCGAGAAAATTCATTCCAGCACCTATGGCTTTTATTGGCAGGCTTGTTGTTATGGCAATAAGAACTGTACCTGTGTATGTGTATGGGCTTATATTTATAAGGGTTACGGGACCTGGCAGCTTTGCCGGAGTGCTTACAATGATGATGTGCAGTATCGGACTTCTTACAAAGAGATTCACAGTTGCAGTAGACAACTGGAATATGGCGGCATGGAATGCGTGCAAATGTGCAGGAACGGGATTTATAGCAAGATTACGGCATGTGGCGGTGCCTGAGCTTAAGTTCCAGTTTAAGGATGCTGTGATGTACAGACTGGATGTGAATGTGCGGTCGGCAAGTACATTAGGACTTGTTGGAGCAGGCGGAATCGGCACCCCACTGATTGTCTACATGAACAATTACAGATGGGACGCCGTTGGCTCAATTCTTATTGTATTGTTTGTTGTAGTTCTTCTTATAGAACTTCTTTCAAAATGTTTAAAGAGAATCCACTAAGCTTTCTTTAAACAGCTGTAGTCAATAACATATATGAAAATGTAAAGAACGATATAAAGAATTATTGCTCCGATTACATCGACTACAGAATGCTGCTTTAAAAATACGGTTGCAAGGCATATAAGGATGCAAAGAATGGAAGATAATGTCTTTGTTATTATATGTCCTTTTAAAGCTTTGCAACGCAGTAATGCAAAATTAACTGCCAGTGAGTTGTATACATGTATACTTGGGAATACATTTGTTGAAGTATCTATTGTATATAGTGCATTGATTATCTTTCCACAGAAGTTATCAGGGATATAATCAGGTCTTAATGTAAGACCATTAGGATATATCATGCATATAGTAAGAGAGAGTGACATACCGATTATGAGTGATAACGCAAACTGTATGAATTCTTTATTATCTGCCTTAAAATACATATATATGCAAGCTGCAACCACATATAAAAACCATAATACATATGGAATTATAAAGTATTCACAGAAAGGTATCATATTATCAAAAGGAATATTGATGATATGAAGCCCGGGATAATCACTGTTAATTACTTTTTCAAGAGTTGAAAACCATGGAAGGTATATAAATATATATGCTGCAAAGCATATTCTCCAGCCTTTTCTTTTAAAAAAATCTTTCAATACTGTACACCTCTACATTTTTTTATATTATTAGCAAAATATTTCAAGATTATATCATTGTTGCTGAATAAATGCAATATAATAAGGTTTTGAAGGTTTACAAACCAAATAAATATGTAATATAATGATATGACACATTGGATGCAGGAGATTTATAAATGTTACATTTGAATCATTTGAAGAAAAGTTTTGGTAAGAACGAAATTCTTACTGATATTGAATATACATTTGAAGAAGGAAATATATATCCGGTTCTTGGCGGTGCAGGAGCAGGAAGAACAACTCTGTTTGAGTGTATCGCAGGAGATATTGCTGTAGACTCAGGCACTGTTGAGACTAAGGAGAAGTGCACGCTTTTCTTTGCTGCAAAGCAGAGTGTTCTGCCTATGCTTATTACAGGATATCAGTTTATCAGTATGCTCTGTGATATGAATAAGAACAGCGAAAAGCCTGAATATTATCTTGATAAAGTGAAGCTTACAGGGCTGATAAGAGACAGACATATTGCAGATTACAGTTTTGAGGAGAAGAAGAGGCTTCAGTTAGCAGCTTTTCTTATTCAGAAACCATATGTAATGATGTTTGATGAGGCACTTGATTATTGTACTGATGAATATATTGATGATATGCTTTCAGTTCTTAATGAATATAAGAATGACCATATAATTCTTATATCAACAGGTTTGTTGGATATTGCACATAGAATATCAAAGGATGTGCTGGTTCTTAACAATGGTGAACTCAATCCTATATCACATGAAACTATGCAGATTCCAGAGATAAAGGAAGCTGTATTAGACATACTTGGGGAGGCAGACAATGAAATTATTTAGAAAGCTGTTTGCTGAGAAAATATTACGATATTATGAGGGAACAGAGGCAGGAATTAAGATGATAAAGAGTTTTCCTGTAATAAGGAAACTGGTGAAGGATGATGCTTTTGGTGAAAAATCAAAAAGCAGGGCTATCGTTGGAACTATGGCACAGATATTTATGCTTGCATGGGAATTTATAAGAAAGTTCATGTATGTAATTCTTCTTATATATGTTCCCTATACAATACTTGCATATTTCTTCCCACTAATAAGGATTCATCAGGATATTTCTATAATATATCTGTTTATAATGCTTTCAACTATATGTGGAAGTCTTGCTAATACAACAATATTTGCAATGGGTGACAGGGATTATCTTATGATTCGCATAATGCTTGTTAGTCCGTATATGAATTTTCTGGGAAAGCTTATATATAAGATAGTAACAGAATTTGTATTCTACTTTATTACACTTATAATACTTGGAGAGCCGGTATTTAATGCACTTATGTTGTGCTTTGTTACAGCATGTGCAAGACCTGTGGGTGAGATGATGGCAATTATAACATTTGACCACTTCAGAAGTGTGTACGAAAACAGAAGTGTGCTTAATGGTACAATAATGGCTATATGCGTAATACTTGCATATGGACTGCCTGTGCTTAATGGCAGAATTGCAGCAAGCTGGATATATGCAATACATCCGTTTGTTGTCTGTGTTATGTTTCTTGTTGGAGCAGGCGCAATGTATTTTCTGTGGTGGTATAAGTATTATCGTGTGATAATAAGAGAGGCAATGCATAATAAAAGAGAATTTTAATTAAAGCAGGAGGACGATTATGTATCAGAAAAGCAGAAGATTTCAGACAAAAATAATTACATATGCAGTTCTGGTTATATTCAGTCTTCTTGTTATAGGAGTGTTTGTATACAGCTATGTATCTAAATATCAGGAAAATAAGCTGGATATCAAATCACGTTATACATTTTCAATAAGAATTGATGATCAATGGAATGTTGTATCTGATGATTATGTATCTGATTATGATAATGATAATGTGTCTAATTTTACTAATCCGGATATGGTTGGGCTTGGAACTAAATGGCTTGAAAAATATATTTCACAGTACAGACAGAAATATGTGCCATATTCAAAGTATATTGTAAAATCAGGTATTGATTCAGTAAGCGTGCTTGACCTTTCAAGCAATACTGTTCTGCTGTCCTTCTGGGTTATTCCGCAGAATCTTAATTCGGATTATTTTTCTTCGTGGGAAGGTATTCAGGATGACGGAAGAATAAAATGTGAGTGGGTGGTTTCATTTTATCTTGATAACAACTATGATAATACTGCGAAGCTTTATGTTACTTCAGTCATGAGTTCAGAAGACTATGGACTGAAACAGTATTATGCACAGCAGGGAATTGATTCAGGCGGAGATACAGAGATTACAAGTAATTCTAACAAGGATCAGCTTGCTAATTATTCAATAAAGGATAATTCACTTCTTGTCACTTATGATAGAGAAAAATATATTTCGGTTCCTGTATCTTATTCTTATCTGTTGTATGAGCCTAACAGTTCAACAACACTTAAAGAAGGCAGTTATATGATAACCACAGAAAAAACTGCTTTTGTGTATGGAGGAAAGACAGTTAATAACACTAAAATTCCGGTTACTGTTGTTTATTCGGATGATAAAGGTGAAAACTGGACAACATGTGAACTTGATAAGATATATACGGCTGATTATTATTATGTAAAATTCTTTGATTCTGACAATGGTGTGATTGTCTGCGGATATGCAAAGAGTAATGATACTAATGAATCATCAAGGATATACAGTACAAGTAATGGTGGAGAAAGCTGGGATATAGTTGGAAGCGGACCGGCTACTAATATAATTAAGGGTGTTGTTTATGTATCATCAGATGTCGGCTTTTTCTGTTATGATTACGTTGAAGGTATGGATAGTAATCTTTACAAGACAGATGATGGTGGTAAAACATTTGCAAAGGTAATGCTTGAGGAGCAGGAACTTGATAGTTCAGCTGCGAATCCACAGGGGCAGGAGACCGAAACTAAGACTGATTCCGGAAAAAACGGTATAGATTCTTCAGAACAGTTAAGATGGAGCGATGTATATAAGGAAGCTCTTACACCAGTTGTAGATTCTACCGGAATTATAACAATATATCTTACCCAGGGCAAAAATGCTGTTTATAATGATGGAAAAACGGCGGCAAAATATCAGTCATCTGATAAAGGAAGTACATGGAAATATATTGGCCAGGTTGAGATAAAAGATTAAATGTTTATTAAAGTGTAAAAAATATTTGAATAATATAAACATGCATGGTATCATAATTATAGCAAAAGGAATTATAATACCACGCATGTTTTTTTGATGTATGCATTTTCTTATGGACGCTGGACGTGAATGAGGATTATTCATAAGGAGATTGTAATATGAAAAGCAGACATGGAAAGAAAAAGCGCCTGACAGCAGCAGCTGTACTATTAGGTATACTGGTTATTGGCTGGGCGGTGATATCATATGCAGCGGAAGACGAGTATAAGGTTCATCATAATATTACTATTGATCTTGGTGGAGGAACATGTGATAAGATATATTATCAGTCACAGATTGATAATGGGGATAATGCCGGACAATGGAATGATGATCTGAGAATTGGGGAATATCTTGCTGACCGTTATGGAGAATACCATACTATTATTGATTATAAGGCATCTGTGCCCAAAGCAGATGCGGTAACATCTAATTATTATGACTGTGTAGGAGTTACACCATATGTAAGAATTGGTGCGGTAAGCAGGGATGGATATATTCTGAAAGGCTGGGAAGTTTCAGGAGACAAAGGATGGCATACTGATTATGGAAAGAATGGCATTCGGGTTGAAATAGGGGCTTATACGGAAGAAGATATTGTTATCAAAGCAATATGGGAAAGACAGACATTTACAGTTCATTATAGCGCAGGAGTTGCAGCTGACAGAGGCATTAAAGCTTATCTTCCGGATGATGAGGATGCTTATTATGGAAGAGGGGATGAACTGACAGGTTTTACTGAGGGTGCATCTGCTGATAATGGACTTATATTTACCGGATGGTCCTTTGACAGATATGGTGACTCTGGCATATTAGAACCGGAAGATCTGAGTGATTATAACAAAGATGTGACTGTCTATGCTATATGGGATTATATAATTACATTTGATAATAACACAGACGCAGAGGTTACCGGTTATATGGAGAATATTACATCAAAGCTTGGCAGCAGAATCAGACTTAAAGGAAGCAGTCTGTCAAGAAAAGGGTATTATTTGTCTGGCTGGAATACGAAAAGTGATGATACAGGAAAGTTTTATTCAACTATGTCTGTTGTTGACCTGACGCCTGATGATAGCGGAAAGGCTGTTCTGTATGCGATATGGCAGCCGATTTTTTATGAAGTACATCTGTATTGCAATAAGCCGGAAGAATCAAGTGAGATGATGAAGATTATTGATAATTCAGACTGGGACTGGTATGAGGATGAAGGTTATTACAGCAGATTCTATACATATGATGAAGAAGATGAGCTTCCGTGTGTATCGCAGCTATATAGTCTTACCGGTTGGACAGGTTTAGGCTGGGAGACAGAAGACGGCACATATGTTGCAGGCGGCGTGCCTGGAAAGCTTAATCTGGCTGATAAGCTTGGTGCAGTTGTTGATATGTCAGCTGTGTGGAAAGAGAATATATACAATATTAATATTGATTCTAATGGTGGATATGATGCCGGTTCTACAATTATCACAGGATATGAGAAAGAGAATGAACTTCCGGATCCGCCACTAAGACCTGGATATGATTTTGATTCATGGAACACTGAAGAAGATGGAAAAGGGACAAAGTACGAAAATAAGGATGTAGTTTCGAAGCTTGTTGAAGATGATGGCGGTAATATGACAATATATGCTCAATGGAAGAAGAAGAAAAAGTTGTGTCTTAAAGTTTCTTCTAATTCATATCTTAAATCATTGATTAATCCTGCAGCAGAAGCTCTTGCAAAGAACTGGTTTGGAAAGAATAATAATACATTGGTGGAAAATATGATGAATAAGTCTGATAAAGACTGTGTTCAGGTGTGGTCAGTAAGCAGAGAAGGAATCTCAAGAACGAGATGATATAACAGAAGATTATAGATGACAGCCTCCTGTTTTGGGGGGCTGTTTTTAAGGTATGTATTTTTATGCAATATATAGATAAATATTTGCTTGAAAATTACATTTAATTATGGTAACATATTGTAAAGTTTGAGAGAAAAAAGGCATTTTTGTGTCTTTTTTTTTGCGCAAAAGTCATTTTAGCGCCTCTTGGCATATGATTAAATTAAATAAACGAAAGGAATTAAGGTGGCATTCATGAAAGCATTTTTGATACTTGAAGATGGAACGGTCTTTGAAGGAACCAGCATAGGTTCGACCCGTGAAGTTATTAGTGAGATTGTCTTTAACACATCTATGACAGGATATCTGGAGGTGCTGACTGATCCTTCATACGCAGGACAGGCAGTAACAATGACATATCCTCTTATCGGTAATTACGGAGTGTGCTATAAGGATATGGAATCCCAGAAAGCATGGCCAGATGGATATATTGTACGTGAGCTTTCCAGAATGGCAAGCAACTTCAGAAATGAAGATCCTATCCAGAAATTCCTTCTTGATAATGATATCCCAGGTATTTGTGGGATTGACACAAGAGCCCTTACTAAGATATTAAGAGAAAAGGGTACTATGAACGGTATGATTACAACTAATGAGAATTATAATCTTGATGAGGTACTTCCTAAGATTAAGGAGTACAGTGTTAAGGGCGTTGTAAGAAAGGTTACATGTTCAGAAAAGTATGTTCTTCCAGGAAAAGGACCTAAGGTTGCTCTTATGGACTTTGGTGCAAAGAAGAATATTGCAAGATCACTTAATAACAGAGGCTGTGAAGTTACAGTATATCCTGCATATACTAAGGCAGAAAAGATTCTTGAATCTAATCCTGATGGAATTATGTTATCTAACGGTCCTGGAGATCCTAAGGAATGTGTAGAGATAATTGAAGAGATTAAGAAGCTGTATAACAGCAATGTACCAATATTTGCAATCTGTCTTGGACATCAGCTTATGGCACTTGCTACAGGAGCTGATACTCACAGACTTAAGTACGGACACAGGGGTGCTAACCATCCTGTTAAGGATTTAAAGACTGGCAAATGTTATATATCATCACAGAACCATGGTTATGTTGTAGATGAAAGCACATTAGACAGTAAGGTTGCAGTACCTGCATTTGAGAATGTTAATGATAAGACTAATGAGGGACTTGAATATGTTGGTAAGAATATATTCACAGTACAGTTCCATCCAGAAGCCTGCGCAGGTCCACAGGATACAGCGTACCTGTTTGACAGATTTATGGATATGATGAAGAAGGAGGACTAAGAACATGCCAAAGATTGAGAGTATTAAGAAAGTATTAGTTATAGGTTCTGGTCCAATCGTTATTGGTCAGGCAGCAGAATTTGACTATGCCGGAACACAGGCATGCCGTTCTCTTAAAGAGGAAGGAATTGAGGTAGTACTGGTTAACTCGAACCCTGCTACTATCATGACAGATAAAGATATTGCTGATGAGGTATATATTGAGCCTCTTACAGTTGAAGCATTAAAGCAGATTATCTTAAAGGAAAAGCCAGACAGCATCTTACCTACACTTGGTGGACAGGCTGGACTTAACCTTGCAATGGAAATCGCAGAGACAGGCTTCCTTGAGGAGCATAATGTAAAGCTTATCGGTACAACTGCACTTACAATCAAGAAGGCAGAAGACCGCCTTATGTTCAAGGAAACTATGGAAAAGATTGGTGAGCCATGTGCACCATCACTTGTTGTTAACAACGTTGAGGATGGCGAAGCATTTGCCGCTAAGATTGGTTATCCGGTAGTTCTGCGTCCTGCTTACACACTTGGTGGAAGCGGCGGTGGTATCGCTAACAATGTGCAGGAATTAAGAGAAATTCTTGAGAATGGATTAAGACTTTCAAGAGTTGGCGAAGTTTTAGTTGAGCGTTGTATCGCCGGCTGGAAAGAAATTGAATACGAAGTAATGCGTGACAGCAATGGAACATGTATTACTATCTGTAACATGGAGAATATCGACCCAGTTGGTGTTCATACAGGTGACAGTATTGTAGTAGCTCCTTCACAGACACTTTCTGATAAGGAATACCAGATGTTAAGAACATCTGCATTAAGAATTATTGATGAATTAGGCATTACAGGTGGATGTAATGTACAGTATGCACTTCATCCAGACAGCTTTGAGTACTGCGTAATTGAGGTTAACCCTCGTGTAAGCCGTTCATCAGCATTAGCTTCTAAGGCTACAGGTTATCCTATTGCTAAGGTTGCAGCTAAGATTGCACTTGGTTATACACTTGATGAGATTAAGAATGCAGTTACAGGAAAGACATATGCAAGTTTCGAGCCAGCACTAGATTACTGCGTAGTTAAGATTCCTAGACTTCCATTTGATAAGTTTATCTCAGCTAAGAGAACACTTACAACACAGATGAAGGCTACAGGTGAGGTTATGAGTATTTCTGATAACTTCGAGGGTGGTCTTATGAAGGCTATACGTTCTCTTGAACAGCATGTTGACAGCCTTATGTCATATGACTTTACAGGACTTACAGATGAAGAGCTTCTTGAAGAGCTTGCAATTGTAGATGATAGAAGAATCTGGAAGATAGCTGAAGGTTTAAGAAGACACATTTCTGCAGCCAAGATGCATGATATTACTAAGATAGACTTATGGTTTATTGATAAGCTCCAGATTATTGTTGATATGGAGAATGCTCTTAAGAGAGGACCTCTTACAGAGAGCCTTTTAAGAGAAGCTAAGAGAATTGAATTCCCTGACAATGTTATCGGCGATTTAACAGGTCACACAGAAAGAGAAATCAAGGAATTAAGAGACAAGTATAATATACATGCAGCATTTAAGATGGTTGATACATGTGCTGCAGAGTTCGCAGCTACAACACCATACTATTATTCAGTATATGGCAGTGAGAACGAAGCTGTAGAGACTAAGAATAAGAAGAAGGTTCTTGTACTTGGTTCTGGTCCAATCAGAATCGGACAGGGTATCGAGTTCGACTTCTGTTCAGTTCATTGTACATGGGCATTCAAAAAAGAAGGTTTCGAGACAGTTATTATAAATAATAACCCAGAGACAGTTTCTACTGACTTTGATATTGCTGATAAGCTTTACTTTGAGCCACTTACAGCAGAAGATGTTGAATCAATCGTAGATTTTGAGAAACCGGATGGTGCAGTTGTACAGTTTGGTGGACAGACAGCTATCAAGCTTACAGAAGCACTTATGAAGATGGGGGTTCCTATTCTTGGAACTAAGGCAGAAGATGTTGATGCTGCTGAGGATAGAGAACTTTTCGATGAGATTCTTGAGCAGACACAGATTCCAAGAGCTAAGGGACAGACTGTATTCACAGTTGATGAAGCTCTTAAGGCAGCCAATGAGCTTGGATATCCTGTACTTGTAAGACCTTCATATGTACTTGGTGGACAGGGTATGCAGATTGCTGTATCTGATGAAGATGTAGTTGAATTCATGAACATCATCAACAGAATTAAGCAGGATCACCCAATCCTTGTTGATAAGTACCTTATGGGTAAGGAAATCGAAGTTGATGCTGTATGCGATGGTCAGGATATTCTTATTCCTGGTATCATGGAGCATATTGAGAGAGCCGGTATCCACTCAGGAGACAGTATTTCAGTATATCCAGCTAAGTCTATATCACCTAAGATTGTAGACATGATTGAAGATTATACAGGAAGACTTGCAAGAGCTCTTCATGTAAAGGGCATGATTAACATTCAGTTTATCGTATATAATGACCAGGTATATGTAATAGAGGTTAACCCTCGTTCAAGCCGTACAGTACCATACATCAGTAAGGTTACAGGTATTCCTATTGTTAAGCTTGCAACACAGGTTATTATCGGTAAGACAATTAAGGAATTAGGATATGAGCCGGGACTTCAGAAGGCAGCAGATTACTATGCAATTAAGATGCCTGTATTTTCATTTGAGAAGATCAGAGGAGCCGATATCAGTCTTGGACCAGAGATGAAGTCTACTGGTGAGTGTCTTGGTATATCTAAGAGCTTTGATGAGGCACTTTATAAGGCATTCGAGGGAGCTGGAATCAGACTTCCAAAGCATAAACAGATTATCATGACTCTGGCAGATAAGGATAAGCAGGATGGTATTGATATCGCACAAAGATTCGAAGCATTAGGTTATAAGATATATGCTTCAAGAGGAACAGCCAAGGTTCTTAAGGAAAATGGCGTACATGCAATTCAGGTTAATAAGATTGGACAGGAAGCACCTACACTTCTTGACCTTATCTTAGAGCATAAGATTGACCTTGTAATTGATACACCAGAGAATGGAATTGAGAGAGCCAAGGACGGATTCCTTATCAGAAGATATGCTATCGAGACAGGCGTTCACTGCCTTACAAGTCTTGATACAGCTCATGCACTTATATCAAGTCTTGAGCATGCATTCAATAATCAGGAATTATCTATAGTTGATATTGCCAAGATTGATAATCGTGGTAATAACTAATCTGATAATAATTAAATAATGTAATGAAAATAAGGGGTATCATATCATTTTGATATGATATCTCTTATTTTTTATGGGAATAATATAGCATGTTATTTGCATTAGTTGCAGAGTTATCTGTTATCATGCTCTTACTTTACAAAGATATTTCAACAACAGGATAAGTGAATCAAACAGGTGTATTTTAATAAAAACGTAGGAAAAAGGTATGGTGTTTTTATTGACAGATAAAAAGAGGATGATATAATTCTATCTGCGAAGTTAGCAGATGCTAACCTATTGACACATTAAACAGGAGATTTTTGATTATGCCACTAAATCTTGCAGATAAAAACAAAATATATATAATTCAGAGAATTGTTGGAAACAAAGATATGGTACACAGGCTTCAAAGTCTTGGATTTGTTGTGGGTAGTAAGATAAGTGTACTATCTGAAATCAATGGAAATTATGTAGTAGTTATTAAGGATATTAAAATAGGGCTTGCTAAGGAGTATGTTAAGCGTATTATAGTTGCCTGATGTAAAGGAGAGAATTATGTCTAATAGGAAATATATTAAAAGCTTACTCCTTGGAATGAGTGTCATGATGACTATATTGATAGCTATACAGATATATATTACTGTTTATGTGCTAAAACATAACGAAATGCTTCCGAGGATTCTTTCGTGTACAGCACTGATTCTTGATATAATCATACTTGCTGTATTCTTTGTCAGTTCAAGGATAAACGCAGATGTTGACAGTATGGCTTATACAGATGTAACAGGGATTAATAACAAGCTGGCATACCAGAATCATATAAACAGACTTAATAATGCAGATGATACTTTTTTAGTGGGAGTTATAATGCTTGATCTTAATAATCTGAAAAGAGTTAATGATACTCTTGGACACGAGATGGGGGACAGATATATTGAGAGCTTTTCAGCTATACTTGCAGGCATGCAGAATGAACGTATTAGTGCGTACCGTATAGGTGGTGATGAATTCTGCGTTATTCTGGAGAAGACAAATGCAGTAGAGATACACCAGATTCTGGATAGTCTTGAAAGAAAAATAAATGTTTACAATGAAAAAAACAATATTAAGATTTCATATGCCAAGGGATGTGAAATAAGCACAAGAGAGCATTATTATCTTATGGAAGAGCTTACTAAGCGTGCAGACAGCCGCATGTACGAAAACAAGCGGTTAATGAAGGGAAAAAGATTGGATGGCAGAAGGTTAAACGTATGATAACAGGAATTGTAGTAGCATTATTATTAGCAGTAATAGTGTTTCAGTATATGACTATAAAAATAGACAAGGATAAAAGACATGAGGCCGGACATGATAAGCTTACTGGATTATGCAATCCCGAGCATCTTATGCAGAAAATGAAAGAACTGCCAGATAAGAAAAAGAACAGACTTATCATTTATTCAGATATAGCAGAATTCAAGCTTATTAATGAAATATTTGGAATAGAAAAAGGTAATGAAATATTGCTTAAGCAGGCAGATATAATAAAAAAACATGCGGTAGATGGATATTTATACGGAAGAGTTGGTGAAGATCATTTCGTAGTGATTGCAGATGAAGATACATTTAATGAAGAATATCTTTATGAATGCAGGGAGACATTACAGAATGTGCTTTCTGATTCAGTATATAATGTCAGAGTCTGTTTTGGGATATACAGGACTGATAATATGAATGAATCATTATCATTTATGTGTGACAAGGCTTCATTTGCAGTAGCCTCGATTAAGGATGATACACATAGCTTTATTGCTTATTATGATGACACAATGCTTGAAGCTGCTATTAAATATAAGACAATAGTTGATGAATTTGATGATGCTATAAAAGCCGGTGAGTTCAAGATGTATCTTCAGCCACAGATTTCTGCAAAAACAAGGAGGCTTACAGGTGCAGAAGCTTTAGTAAGAAGAATAAAGCCAGATGGAACGATTATTTCACCAATAGACTTTATACCTGTATATGAGAAGTCTGGGCTCATAAGCAGACTTGACAGATATATCTGGGAGCAGGCAGCGGCTAAGTTAGGAGAGTGGAAGAAAGCTGGTATCAATATGAGCATATCGGTAAATATATCTCCTAAGGATTTTTATTATATTGATATATTTAACACATTTGCAGGTCTTATAAAAAAATATGATATAGAACCATCTAATCTAAAAATTGAAATCACAGAAACTACGATTATGTCAGATGTACCTAATCTGATGGGAGAGCTGGAAGAACTAAGAAAAGCAGGATTCACACTTGAAATGGATGATTTTGGAAGCGGTTATTCATCGCTTAATACATTAAAGGATATTAATGTTGATGTATTAAAGGTTGATATGGGCTTTATAAAAGAGACTAAGAATGTTAAGAAAAGCCGCATAATACTTGCTTCTGTGATAAAAATGGCAAAGGAGCTTAATCTTTTGATTATTACAGAGGGGGTTGAAACAGAAGAGCAGGTTGATAATTTGACAAAGCTGGGATGTGATGTATTTCAGGGGTATTATTTTTCTAAAGCTATTGATGTTAACGAGTTTGAAAAGAGATATCTATATAGGAAAAAAGCTGGGTGAATATAATTATAAAACATATATTATTCTGGAATTACACAGATAAAGTAAAGTCATAACATAAAGAGAAAGACAGATAAAGCCAGATAGATGTGAGGATGTGGGAGAAAATCCTGCGTCCTTTTTTGTCGCTTTACATCATTGGTGCAATCGGTGAAGCAAGTGAACCAAAGTGTATTAAAGCAGAATGTGACAACAAACAAGCATCTGGCAGCAGTTATTCGACAAAGAGTCATTCTTCTAGCAATAAGAGCAATCCATATGCTTCTTATGATAGCGGATATGATTCTATCTATGATGATGGAGATTATGACTGGGACAGATATCAGAAAGATAAGGACTATGCTGATGGTGTAGATGATGCGATGGAAGAGCTTGATGAGGACTGGTAAGTATGGCAGGTAACTGGAAAGAACCGGAGTTTGATTTTTCAGAGCGTTCAGATAGAGTGACATTAAAACTGGAAGTTGGATAGGTTGTTTATATTCCGGGTGCGGCAGATATTAGAAATGAAAATACAGACCAAGCGGAACTAAAGTCAATGTCGAAAGAAGAAAGAATATTAGAGTATATCAGACAGAATGGAAATATTTCAACGCAGAAGGTTATGGATTTGTGCAATTACAAGTCTAGAACAGGTGCAAGAAATTTATTAGAGAAATTAATAAAATCCGGCAAGATTGAAAAAGTTGGAGAGAATACAAATACCATTTATACAATATTGGAATAGAGATAGTGGTCAGTGCTGGTCATTTTTATTTAAAAGTGACCAGTAGGTGGTCACTAATATATGATAAGTGACCAGTAGTGACCAGTAAATGACCAATAGTATCCGATAAGTGTCCGATTAGTGACCACCTATCGGACATTCGTAATCACTAGATTAAATAAAATGAATTTATGCAGACCGTCTGCACAAATTGGATTAGGAGCATATATATGGATTTACAAAACATACAAGACCAATTAAATACTGAGTTTGCCAAGGACAGCACGAAGTATATCATGCGTCACAGATATAAGAGATAAGAATGAATTTGAAGGTGAAATCGTGAAAACTCATAAATATTGGGCAGTGGGTGCATTAGCATGTATATTTCGGTCAAAGGTGCAGTTAAGAAAAGTGAAGAAGTAGAAAAAAATTAGAATATTTATGCAATTTGGTAACATATGTTACGGAATATGGTTTGCCTAAATACTATAATACATACATAAGATAAATAAAACAGAATCTGAAAGGAGATTTTTATTATGAAGAAATATGTATGTGGACCATGTGGTTATGTGTACGATCCAGAGGTAGGAGATCCAGATGGAGGAATTGCACCTGGAACACCATTTGAAGATATTCCAGATGATTGGGTATGTCCAATCTGTGGATTGGGTAAAGATGTTTTTGAAGAACTAAGCGAATAAGAAGACTAGTTTATTCGATATAGAGTAAAGCCTCAGCATCAAGAATTTTGATTGATTTCCTTGAAGACAGATGAATAAATCCGTCCTCCTGAAGTGATAAAAGCGTCCTTGAAAGGGAAGGTCTGGTTGTATTCAGATACAGAGCCAGTTCTTCTCTATTCATGGATAATGATACAAGATTGTTGTTATCTGCATGCTCTAATAGGTATGTGGCAATGCGCTGTTTGAGATTACCGCTGGTAAGGACTTCAAGCTGTTGGTTATTTTCATCAGTTCTTTTGGCAAAGAGTTCCAGCATATTAAAAACTACTTTGCTGTGATGAGAGCAGTTTTTTTCACACCTGCCACCAAAGAAGTCCTTTGCAATCTCAAGAAGCTTTACATCAGTTTTTGCTTTTGCATATCCGCTATAGCGGTCTTTATTAAGAAAAAGTTCAACTTCGCCAAAATCTTCCCCTTCGGAAATGTTGGTAATACGAAGAACTTTACCATTAACATTGATGGAGCCAAGTTCTACTTCACCATTGAGAATGAGGTAGAGCTTATTGGGAACATCACCCTGAAAGAATATATAATCGTTTTTCTTATATTCATGAATGACGGACTGAGTACAAACGAGACTTTTCTTAAATTCAGCGTCATCCAGATTATGGAAAATAGACAGGTCTTTGATTTGCATATAAGTACCAGCTTTCTATTATAGTAACATTTATTTTAACATATATGAGGTGGATTGTAAGGAGGTTTTTATGACAGTAATTACATTTGATGATAATTTAATAACAGGCAATAAGACAATAGACGAGCAGCATAAGGAGCTGATTGATCGTATTCAGCAGTTTGTGAGTGCATGTGAATCAGAAGATGCAAGAGTAAAGGCAATTAAAATGCTTGATTATCTTGATGAATATACAGAATTTCATTTCAAAGAAGAAGAAAAACTGCAGAAAGACGTTGATTACCCAGGCTTGGAGGAACATATAAAGAAGCATGAGGAGTTCAGGCATACTATTAAGGAACTCTATGATTATCTGGATGAAAATGAGGGACCAGATGAAAAGTTTATGGAGCAGGTAAAAATCAATGTTATTGACTGGCTGTTTGGTCATATCAAGACATTTGACAGATCTGTAGCTGAATATATAAATATATATGATAATCCTGAAAGATTATAGAACTGTTTGTTACGCAATTATATTTTAATAAAGTATGCCCCAGTCAGACAAAATAACTGGCTGGGGCAATCAATAATCTTTAACTTAAAAAAGATATTTCATTATTGATGAAAATTATAGTATCACCAGCACAGAACATAGCGAGAATTAATTCTATGAATCTGTATAAACTACTTACACCTACTGTTTTGGTTATGTATTCAGAGACGAAATTTCGTCAGGTAATGAATACATATTTGAAAGAATTGTAGAATAACAAAAGGAAGGGATGAGTGAATGAATAAGAAAAAATCAAATTCAAAAAAGGCAGTTATGATAGGCTGCGGATTCGTAGGCTCAGCATCTGTATTTGCGCTTATGCAGAGTGGATTATTCACTGAAATTGCCTTGATAGATGCGGATAAGAATAAGGCAGAGGGAGAGGCTATGGATATCAGTCATGGAATACCATTTGCCAGCCCAATGAAAATATATGCTGGTGATTATGATGATGTGGCAGATGCTGCAATTGTAATTATATCAGCAGGTGCAGGACAAAAGCCAGGAGAAACAAGACTTGATCTGGTAAATAAGAATGTGGCAATATTTAAGTCCATTATTCCGGAAATTACCAAAAGAGATTTTGGAGGAATCCTTCTGGTTGTAGCAAATCCTGTGGATATTCTGACACAGGTTGCAATCAAACTGTCAGGACTTCCGGAGGAAAGAGTTATCGGCTCAGGAACAGTTCTTGACAGTGCAAGACTTAGAAGCAAGCTTGGACAGCATTTATCAGTGGACAGCCGAAGTGTGCATGCATTTATAGTAGGAGAGCATGGAGACAGTGAAGTTGTGGCATGGTCATCTGCCAATGTATCCGGTGTTCCGCTTAGTGACATGTGTGAGATGAGAGGACATTATAACCATAAGGAAAACACGAAGGAAATCGCAGATGCTGTCAAAAACAGTGCCTATGAGATTATCAATAAGAAGCATGCGACATATTATGGAATTGCAATGTCAGTAAAACGTATCTGTGAAGTAATTATGCGTGACGAAAAATCAATACTTCCTGTATCGCACATGATACATGGAGTATATGAGATTGATGATGTTGTATTAAGTATGCCTGTTATTGTTGGTGCAGACGGAATTGAATCTGATATACCGATTAATCTTAGTGGAGAAGAAGCATTGAAGCTAAAAGAATCAGCAGACGCATTAAAGAATATAATTGAAACATTAGAGCTGTAGTAAGAGTAGATAATATACCAGCTTATGTGTAGATTGGAGGAAACGTTATGTTAGAAGTAGGAACAAAGGCACCGGATTTTGAATTACCAGATCAGAATGGAGAATTGCATAAATTAAGCGAATATCTTGGAAAGAAGGTAATTCTGTATTTTTATCCAAAGGATAATACATCTGGATGTACAAAGCAGGCTTGTGGTTTCTCAGAAAGATATCCGCAGATTTGCGAAAAGGGAGCTGTTGTACTCGGGGTGAGCAAGGATTCTGTTGCATCCCACAAGAAGTTTGAGGAAAAATATGGACTTGCATTTACACTTTTATCTGACACTGAGCGCAAAGTGATTGAGGCTTATGATGTATGGAAAGAAAAGAAGAATTATGGAAAAGTGTCAATGGGAGTTGTCAGAACAACATATCTTATTGATGAGAATGGTATCATAATAAAGGCAAATGACAAAGTAAAAGCTGCAGATGATCCGGAAAAAATGTTACAGGAATTAAGCTGATGAAGATAATATTATCACCTGCAAAGAAGATGAAAGTGGATACTGACAGCATAGATACCATGAGTAGTCCGGTATTTTTAGAGAAAACAGAAGAAATTCTTGGGGGGATGCAGGGAAGAACGGAAGAAGAATTAAAGAAATTGTGGAAATGCAATGATAAAATTACGACAGAGAATATTGAACGGATTAAGACAATGAATTTTCAAAAGCAGCTTACTCCGGCAGTATTGGCATATGAAGGGATTGCTTATCAATATATGGCACCAGCTGTATTTGAAGATGGGCATTTTGATTATGTGCAGGAACACCTGAGGATATTATCAGCATTTTATGGAGTATTAAAACCTATGGATGGTATCACACCATATAGGCTTGAAATGCAGGCAAAGGCAGCGATAGGTGATTCCACGAATCTGTATGATTTCTGGGGAGATAATTTGTATTGGGAAGTTATAGATGACAGCAGGATTATTATTAATCTGGCTTCAAAAGAATACTCTAAATGTATTGAAAAATATCTGACACCTGATGACAGGTATATAACTATTTCATTTTGTGAGCAGTCTGGTGGCAGGCTTATCACAAAAGGCACATATGCCAAGATGGCTCGTGGTGAAATGGTACGATATATGGCAGAAAATCATATTGAAAATCCAGATGACATTAAGGAATTTGACCATCTTGGATATGTGTTCAGAGATGATATATCATCGGATAGAGAATATATATTTGAAAGAAAAACTGTAAAATAAAAACATGGTTGATTACTGGATAAGATAATTGCGAAGGATAGAACAGGAGCAATAAGGGGAAGAAAAATTTTTGAAGTATAAAGTTACGGAGGAAACAGAAATTGAATACAAAGAAAAAATGACTGATTCCACTTGGAATGTGGCTTGTATTTGAAATTGTTGCAGTTACATTATGGTTGACCAAGGATAATCTGTTTTATCTTCTGAATTTCAGTTATATAGGCTCGGCAATAGCGTTAGGGCTGTTACTTTTTCAGTTAAACTATAGACATGCCAGAAGAATCGGTTTTATTCGATATATCACCTTTACCGCATCACTTGTTTTTGTGGGAGCACTGTTTTTATGCCACGTGGAGAATATCGAGCAAATTATGTTCTGGGCATTTCTTGTTGGCAATATCCTGTATTATGCCATTGGAATCATTCTGGCATTTGCGTTTCGGGATAATAGGGCATTCTGTAAATATATCTGCCCAATTACCGTATTCTTAAAGCCTATGAGTTATTTTAGCCTACTTCGTGTGAAGTGTGATAAGGAAAGATGTGTTTCCTGTGGAAAGTGCAAGCGAGTATGTCCGATGAATGTTGATGTAACAGATAATTCCCGTAAAAGAGAAAATGGAACAGAGTGTATTCTGTGTATGGAATGCGTCAAAGCATGTCCTAAGAAGGCATTATAGTGACTAAAAATATGTATGTACAGGAGACTCTATAAGAGCTGGGTGGCATCTACCCAGCTCAATCGTATGGAATTATATTGATAGTTATCGGTATAATATTGGCTGCTCTTCATTTTATTGTGGCTGGAGATGGTATCAGAGATTTATCCTGATAGTGTTCGGCCACTTCCGACCACCACGTAACAACATTTTCTATATTTTTATCACTTGGGTCATTTTTGAATGCATCCGCCTGATAAGCTATAATGGGAATAATCCCATTATCAAGGCAGTCCCGAATCTGCCGGTCAAGTCCCTCCAACAGTTCTTGGTCCACTTTGTCCGCAATACGGATTCTTACATGCGAAATCCCCGCCGCCGCAAAATCCACAGCCGACTGTCTGTTATAGTATTTGCGCCCCTGATTTGTTTTTGACCAATCCACATCCATTCCCTTTCCCAGAAGGGTTTTATACCCTCAAAGAGAAGGTGTTTTTCTTGTAAGAGAGTACACCTTCTTTTTGTAATTTACTCAATTCACTAGATAGAGCACTTCGGTCTGCATTCAGATAATCTGCCAGCCCTTGTCTATCGTAAGGGATTGTAAATGTGTTAGAGCCAGCGTGCATAGATTCGCTAGACAAGTAATTAAGTATCTTGTCACGTAAATTTTTCTTAGAAACATGATCTATTTTGTTCATCAATCTTACATTTTTTCGTGCTATTATCTCTAAAAGGTTATGAATCAATCTTGTATGGAAACTACAAGATGAAGAACAGGTTGTAACAATATGATTTATATTGAAAAGCATGACAGTGAGATTTTCATTAGCAATAACACTGATTTGAGCAGGAACACTGCTGATGCAGGCATAGCTTTCGCCATAGAGCATTCCTGATGATAGCTCTGTAATAATATTGCGATTTCCCCAAACATCATCATTTATTATGAGAGCCTGACCAGATAGAATCATGCCGATAGTTTGTATCTTATCTCCACTTCTTAACAGATATTCGCCTTTTGAATAATTTTTAATGCTGACAGATAGACATTTAAGCATTGGAAGAATTTCTGCTTCTGAAATTCCTTGAAACAAAGGTGTATTCTTTAAAATGTTAATATATTTTTCCATGAGATTTTTCATCCTTCTTTTTATCTTTTCCTTAGTATATCACAAAAGTTGAAAATAATACGAAAATGTTGCCTAGACAACAGAATGATTAATGTAAGTTTGATATAGTTCCATTAAGCAACAAAAGATGATGAATAAAGCAATAGAAAAGGAGAAGAACATGGAAAATAAGATGTTTTGTTATCAATGTGAACAGACAGCAGGATGCACAGGATGTACCGGAAATACAGGAGTATGCGGAAAGTCTGCCAATACTGCAAGATTACAGGATGAGCTTACAGGAGCATTAATTGGACTTGCTCGTGCAACTGAGGGTAATGAGCAGCTTGTAACTGAAGAGATGAATCAATTAGTTCTTGAGGGATTATTTACAACTATTACAAATGTAAACTTTAATGATGAAACATTAAAGCTTTTAATTGATAAGATAGAAGATACAAAAAAGAAATTAGTACCAAATTGCTTTACATGCTCTGACTCATGTGGAAGAAACAATAATTTTGATATGAGTACTCTCTGGACTACTGATGAAGATATTCGTTCATTAAAATCCTTAATACTTTTTGGAATTCGTGGAATGGCTGCATATGCATATCATGCAAGTGTGCTTGGATATACCGATGAAACAATCAGCAAATTCTTCTATAAGGCACTTTTTGCAATCGGAATGAAAGATTGGGGAATGGATAAACTACTTCCTATCGTATTAGAGGTTGGAAAAGTTAATTTAAGATGTATGGAGCTTTTAGATCAAGCAAATACTACAACTTATGGAACTCCTGTACCAACAACGGTACCTCTTACAATTGAAAAAGGACCATTTATTATTATTACAGGTCATGATTTAAAAGATTTACAACTTTTATTAGAGCAGACAAAAGATAAGGGAATCAATATCTATACACATGGTGAAATGCTTCCAGCACATGCATATCCAGAACTCAAGAAGTACTCTCATCTAAAGGGAAACTTTGGTACAGCATGGCAGAATCAGCAGAAAGAGTTTGATAATATTCCTGGAGCAATTCTGTATACAACGAACTGTCTTATGCCTGTAAAACCAAGCTATGCAGACAGAGTATTTACAACAGAAGTTGTATCTTATCCAGAAATTGTACACATAGGAGAAGAAAAGGATTTTACACCAGTTATTGAAAAGGCACTCGTCTTAGGTGGATATACCAAAGATCAGCATATGACTGGAATTAATGGTGGAATACAGGTAACAACTGGTTTCTCACATGGAACTGTATTATCTGTAGCAGATCAGGTGATTGAAGCGGTAAAGAATGGAGATATTAAACATTTCTTCTTGGTTGGTGGATGTGATGGAGCCAGAGTAGGAAGAAATTACTACACAGAGTTTGTAAAACAGTCTCCTGCAGACAGCATTATTTTGACGCTTGCATGTGGAAAATACAGATTCAATGATTTAGATTTAGGAACAATCGGAGGACTTCCAAGAATCATGGATATGGGACAGTGTAATGATGCTTATAGTGCAATCAAGGTCGCAATCGCTTTAGCAGAAGCATTTGAATGTGATGTGAATGAACTTCCGCTATCGATGGTACTTTCATGGTACGAGCAGAAGGCTGTATGTATTTTACTTACGCTTCTTTATCTTGGAATAAAGAACATTCACATAGGACCAACATTACCAACATTCATTTCGCCAAATGTGCTGAATTTCCTGGTAGAGAATTATGGGCTTTCTCCAATTAGTACACCTGAAGAGGATATAAAAAAGTTATTAAATAAATAATCATGAGGGAACCAAACAAAATAGGTGAAAGGTGGTAAAATATTATGAATAAAAAAATGAATTTAAACTGGTCGGTGGATGAAATTACTGGTAATATGCCAGATATTTCTTCTATGAGAAGCAAAGAATTTCAAGTCAAAGAGACTAGCAATACAGAATTGCTGAAGGATTATTTAAAGAGACTTGGAAATGGAGAAGATTTAGAAAGTGTTAAAAAAGATTTTGTTCAAAATTTTTCTGATGTAGAAGCTTCTGAAATCATGAAGGCAGAGCAGGAACTTATAAAAGAGGGAACACCTATTACAGAGGTGCAGAAACTGTGTGATGTGCATAGTGCATTGTTTCATGGCTTAACTAAAGAAGAAAAAATAGCAAATGCTGAAAAGGCAGTCGAAGAATCTTAAAAAAAAGAAGAAAGATCCGAAATGAAAATTATGCCGGATGCGTATGTCAGAAAACATGAGCTTGCAAAAGCACTCAGAGAAACAAAGGGGCATCCTCTTTATTCTTTTACAGAAGAAAATGAGAAGTTTAGTAAAGAAATATCAGATATTAGAGGTGCACTAGAAAAGGGCGAAGATGTAAGCAAAAAAATATCAGATTTTAGACAAATAGCAATACACTATGCAAAAAAGGGTGATTTGATTTATCCACTCCTTAAAGTTCGCTATGAAATTTCAGGGCCATCGGATGTTATGTGGACTGTTGATGATGAAATCAGAGATGAATTAGCAGCAATAGATAAAGAAAGCAATCATGACGAAGAATGGATTAATAGAGTACAGGCTGTTTTAACAAGAGCGGATGAAATGATTTATAAAGAGAATAATATATTGTTCCCTATCTGCGCAGTGAATTTTACAGTCGAAGAATGGTATGGAATCTATGAAGATGCCAAAGACTATGCATTAGTGTATGGCATTGAGAATAGATGGGAAGAAGCAGAAAAATATGTGCAGGATAAAAAGAATCGTCATAAGGCGGCTATTAATGAAGGTGAAATAGTAATGGGAGGTGGACATATGAGTGTAGCACAGCTGGAAGCTATGCTTAATACATTGCCAATAGAGATTACATTTATCGATGATAATAATATAAATCGTTTCTTTAACGAAGGAGCGAAAGTGTTCAAACGACCTGGCATGGCAATTGACAGAGAAGTATTCTCTTGTCATCCGCCTAAGATAGAGCCAATGGTTCGTTCCATTATAGAAAGTTTTAAAAATCATACTAGGGATAGCGTTCCGGTCTGGATGGAAAAGCAAGGAAAACCATTTTTAGTAACTTATTATGCAGTGAGAGACAAAAAAGGTATTTATCTTGGAACTGTAGAAGTGGTACAGGATATGCAGTTTGCAAAAGAGCACTTTACAAGCATTTGAGGCTAAGTATATTATCAAAAATAATGTTATTCCAATGTATGTATTGTATGTAGAGAAGACTAATATGATGTAACGCTTTCCTTGACCTTATATAGATTATTAGGTATAATTTATAAGTATATTTTAAAAAAAGGGAAGGTTATGAAATGAACGAAAATCGTAATTCATTCAAGGGCTCTATAGGGTTCGTCCTTGCAGCAGCGGGTAGTGCTGTAGGACTTGGTAACATATGGAGATTTCCTTATTTGGCAGCTAAAGATGGAGGAGGATTATTCCTTGTTATTTACATTGTTTTAGCATTAACATTTGGTTTTACTCTACTCACAACAGAAATTGCTATTGGACGAAAGACAAAGCAGAGTCCGCTTACAGCTTACAGCAAGTTAAAGAGTAAGTGGAAGCCACTGGGTATTATTGCGTGTATTGTACCTATGATGATATTTCCATACTATGTAACAATCGGTGGATGGGTACTTAAGTATCTTCTTGTTTATATTACGGGTAATGGACATGCAGCAGCACAGGACGGATATTTCTCAGGATTTATCGGTCAGACAGCAGAGCCAATCATAATGATGCTTGTGTTTACAATAATTGTTGCATTTATTATATTCCGTGGTGTTAACAGTGGTATTGAATCATCATCAAAGATTATCATGCCATTACTTATTGTGCTTGTTCTTGGTGTATCTGTATATTCACTTACAATTTCATATACAGACATTGATGGCACAACAAGAACAGGTTTACAGGGATTAGGTGCTTATGTAATTCCTAACATGAAAGGAATTACTGTTAAGCAGTTCTGTACAGTTCTTATGGACGCAATGGGACAGCTTTTCTACAGTTTAAGTGTTGCTATGGGTATTATGATTGCATATGGTTCATATGTAAGTGATGATGCTAATCTTGGAAAGTCAATTAACCAGATTGAGCTATTTGATACAATAGTTGCATTTCTTGCAGGTGTAATGATTATTCCTGCTGTATTTGTATTCATGGGAAGAGATGGAATGACAGCATCAGGTCCAAGTCTTATGTTTGTTTCGCTTCCTAAAGTATTTGATTCTATGGGATTTGCAGGAAATGTAATTGGTGCAATATTCTTTGCAATGGTATTCTTTGCAGCCCTTACAAGTGCGGTTTCAATTATGGAAGCTATTGTTTCAAGCTTTATGGATGAATTTAAGTTAAACAGAAACAAGGCTACAGCAATAGAAACTGTAATCGGTATAGCTGTTGCAGTTATCGTATGCTTAGGATATAATAAACTGTTATTTGATATTAAGCTCCCTAACGGAGTACATGCACAGGTGCTTGATATTATGGATTATGTCAGCAATAATGTACTTATGCCAATAGTTTCTATAGGAACATGTATCCTTATTGGATGGATACTTAAGCCGAAGACTGTTATAGATGAAGTTGAGAAAACAGGAATTAAGATGGTAAGAAAGGGCCTTTATACAGTTATGGTAAAGTGGGTTGCTCCAATTCTTTTATTCCTTCTTCTTCTTAAATCACTTGGAATTCTTACTATAATCTGACAAGTAAGATATTACGGCAGAGGTTAACAAGAGGTTTTTTGTATGATTAGTAAAAAATGTTTTATAATCGCAATGGTTACACTTATGTCAATTCTGACACTGACCGGATGCAGCACTATGCTAAAGAATCCGATGAAATACATTCTTTCTCAGGACGAAACCAGACAGGACAATTCAGATAAAGATAATGAAACAACATCAGAATCTGCAGATGATAACAAAGATGACAGTAACAGTGAGCCTGATATACGTGTGTATGGAACAGAAGATAATACAGATTATTCCATTGATGGAATGCTGGCAATAGCTAAAGACATTAATTCAGATATGAATAATAAAGATGTTAAAGGAGTTGTTCTTGTTCTCAATAAGAAATACTCAGAAGATGTCAGATATTTTCTGTCGCTTACAGTTAAGGATGATAAACCTCTTGTGATAATACCATATGATTATAACAACGGCAGTCCGGATTATAAGGTAGCGCAGGCAAAGAAGTATATTGATAAAGAACTTGATAAGACAGATAATGCCGATAATCAGTTACCAGAAGGATTTTTGGTTAATGTTAATGATTATATGATATTTGATATCGCGGACACTAAGAGATTAGATAACATAGATATTGTATATGATTATGTTGGAATTGATGCAGATGCATTATATAAGAAAATGTATCTTAATGATGCTATAGTTATAGTTTCTTCAACTGCTGATGGAGAACTTTCAGAAGAACTTTCAGAAGCTGTATCAGGAAAGAATGCGGGTATTGTAGTAGTATCATGTAGTGAAGATGCATATATGAAAGGTGATTTTGCAGACTGTGGAGATAGTATCTTCTATACAGACATATCGCCTACTAAAGCGAGAATTATGCTGGCATTATTGTTAGATAATAATAGTGATTCAGATACATTTAAAAATGCTTTTACCAGGAGGAGAGTTTAATGGATTCAATTAAAGCACAGGACATTATAAGACACATTTTTAAGGATGAAGATAAGGGTGTTGCGTATGTAACCGGACTTTCAATTACAGACGGAGTAGAAGTTCTTACTAAAGTTCTTCCAGAGCTTATCAAGAAGGCACAGGAAAAGAATAATGTCAATGATGAAGGATATTTTAATGAAATAGGTAATGTGTATAGAAAGATTGTTGTAGATAAGCTTCTTAATGCTGATCACTTATGGACAATATATTGTGACAGCACAGGTTATCCATATATGGTTGATGATGATATAGTTGTATTATATGATTATACTAATCATGCCAGAGTAGAAGAACAGCTTGGAAAATATGGATATGACATTTCATATGGTATTGAGGATAAGGATTCAATGCAGTATGAGATAGCTCATTTATATCGTAACGGATGCAGGAATATCAGATTCACAGATGGCAAGGATAACGAGCTTATTGTTTCAAGAGAAGAGATTGGAACATATGACCAGTATATAAGAGAAGATTTCGTGACTAATCCAGGACTTCAGAATGCACTTATCAAGTTCTTCCAGGAGTACAGAAAGCCAGGAGATTCAACAGCTAAGGCGGCAATTTTAAGAGATAAAGAAGCAGAACTTAAGAAAGCTATACGTAATGCGGATTACATGGTTCCTTGTACTAAGGAAGAGACAGATGAAGAGGTATCAATTTCACATCCATATGTTGATATTACTGATAAAGTAAGCCACAAAGAAGGTGAGAAAGTTCTTGCACTTCCAGTATTTACAGATGGTTTAGAGATGGAAAAATGTTATGCAGGTAAGCATGAGGATATGCTTTACACATATATGGAACTTCTTAAGACAGTAAAGGAATTGGGTGCTTCAGGGATAGTTATTAATCCTTTAGGAGTAAGTTATTACGTTCCGGTTGATATAATGAAGCAGCTTATAACAATGTAATAAAAGAATAAAATGTATATTTTAAAGACACACTGGTATCGTAATAACTGGTGTGTCTTTCTGAAATTCGGGAAGGAGGATGTGATGGAAAGAGTATATATTGCAATTGATCTAAAATCATTCTATGCAAGTGTTGAGTGTGTTGAACGAGAGTCAGACCCGCTTACCACTAATCTCGTTGTAGCTGATGAATCTAGAACAGCCAAAACAATATGTCTTGCAGTTACTCCTTCTCTTAAGAAATATGGACTTTCCGGACGAAGCAGGCTTTTTGAGGTAGAACAGAAGGCAAAAGAAATTGAAGAACGCACAGGAAAGAAGCTAGAATATACTGTAGCAGTTCCAAGAATGGGACTTTATATAGAATATTCGTCGAAGATATATTCTATATATCTTAAATATTTCAGCAAGGATGACATAACTGTATACAGTATTGATGAAGTATTTATTGATGCAACAGATTATATGAAGCTGTATAATATGACGGCAAGACAACTTACCGCAAAAGTTATTGAGGATGTGTATGATACGACAGGAATAACGGCTACTGCAGGAATTGCACCTAATCTGTATCTGTGCAAGATAGCAATGGATATAGTTGCAAAGCATATACAGGCAGACAGCAAGGGTGTGCGTATCGCAGAATTAAGTGTTAATGATTACAGAAAAATGTTATGGGGTCATACACCTCTTACTGACTTCTGGAGGGTTGGACCAGGAATATCAAGACAGCTTGAAAAACATGGGATAAAGACTATGGGGGATATTGCGAGAATGTCTCTTGAAGATGAGGACTGGCTGTATAAGCAGTTTGGTGTAGATGCAGAGATTCTAATAGACCACGCATGGGGATATGAACCGTGTACAATTGCAGATATTAAGAAATATAAGCCCAAGGCGAGCAGCCTGTGTTCAGGACAGGTGTTAAAAGAGCCATATACATTTGAAGACGCAAGAATAGTAGTTGGAGAGATGGCAGATGAGCTTGCATTGGATTTAGTTGATAAAGGTTTTGTGACTGATTCGATTGCGTTAAATGTAACTTATGACAGGGTAAATGTTGATAAAGGAACTTACAAGGGTGAAATCCATGTGGACAGATATGGAAGGGAAGTTCCACAAGGACTTAATAAATCTGTTTCACTTACGACATGTACATCTTCATCAAAACAGTTAAGAGAAGCTTTTCTTGATATATATGATAAATACACTAACAGAAAGCTGTATATCAGGAAGTTAAATCTTACAGTTGCCAATCTTACTAATGAGGGGTTTCAGCAGTTTGATATGTTTACAGACCAGACACAGCTTGAACGCGAAAAGAAGATGCAGCATGCAATGCTTGATATTAAGAAAAAATATGGTAAGAATGCGGTGATGAAAGCTAATAACCTGCAGAACAAGGCGACTGCAATTGAAAGAAACGGTCAGATTGGAGGTCACAGGGCATAGCTTATGGGAAAATATGATGATATAATTAATATGAAATGGCCGGTACCGAGTAAAAGACCAAGAATGGATATGGAAAGCAGAGCTAAGATATTCCTGCCTTTCTCAGCATTGAAGGGTCTTGGCAATGCTATTGATGAGCAGAATAAAACCAAAGATAATATGAGAGAATACGAATATTTTGACGAGGAGAATAAGGGAGAAGAATTTTATGAGTAATACAATGAAAGAAAATAAAATGGGTACAATGCCTGTTAATAAGCTGCTTATTAATATGGCGCTGCCAATGATGATATCAATGCTTGTACAGGCACTGTATAATATTGTTGACAGTATATTTGTTGCAAGAATAAGTGAGGAAGCACTTACAGCGGTTTCAATGGCATTTCCAATGCAGAATCTTATGATTGGTGTTGCAGGCGGCGTGGGTGTAGGTACTAATGCGCTGCTTTCAAGGGCATTAGGAGAAGGAAGGCATGAAGAAGCTGATAAAATGGCTGTGCATGGTATATTCATAACGGCTTGCAGCTATATAATATTTCTTGCCATAGGGCTTTTCTTTGCCAGAGAGTTTTTTGTTATTCAGGGTGCTAATGAAGTGATAGCTGACTATGGTTATGATTATCTTTCAGTTATTCTTATAGTCAGCTTTGGTTGTCTGTTCCAGATGATATTTGAGAGGTTATTACAGGCTACAGGAAGAACATTTTACAGCATGATTACACAGGGTACAGGTGCAATAATTAATATTATTCTTGACCCGATACTTATATTTGGTCTGTTTGGTGCACCAAAGCTTGGTATTGTAGGTGCAGCAGTAGCTACGGTTGCGGGCCAGATTGTTGCAGCCGTTATGGCAGTGATATTTAATATTAAGGTTAATAAAGAGATACATATTACTTTTAAGGGATTCAGACCATCAGGAAAAAGAATTTGCAATATCTTATTCATAGGAATTCCATCAGTTATTATGATGGCAATTGGTTCTGTTATGACATTCTGCATGAATAAGATTCTGGTTGTATTTACATCAACAGCGGTTGCTGTATTTGGTGTGTATTTTAAACTGCAGAGCTTTGCATTTATGCCAATATTTGGTATGAACAGTGGAATGGTTCCTATAATAGCTTTTAATTATGGGGCCAAGAGAGAAGACAGAGTTATACAGACACTTAAGCTTGCAGTAATGTATGCAGAGATAATAATGATACTTTTTATGATTGCAGTTCAGATATTCCCGGTTCCAATGCTGTCAATATTTAGTGCATCGTCAGATATGATACGAATGGGAGTTCCTGCTTTAAGGACTATATCAATAAGTTTTATATTTGCAGGAATATGTATTATATGCAGTTCGTTCTTTCAGGCACTTGGAAGCAGCATATACAGCATGCTTGTATCATTTGTAAGACAGATTATATTCCTTGTGCCATGTGCTTATATTTTTTCGAAAACAGGGAATGTTAATCTTGTATGGTGGGCATGGCCTATTGCAGAGCTTGCTTCAGTCGCGTTAAGTGTATTCTTCTTTATCAGGGTAAGAAAGAAGAAGTTCGCATTTATGGAACAGTAACGGATATAATTCAGAAAGATGAGGATAAGATATGAACAGACATATAGAAAAAGCTAAAGAACTCCGTTCACCTGAAAAATGTTATAACTGTGCAGAAACTATTATGATGGCTTATGCTGATGATCTGGGATTGAGTGAGACACAGGCAGAATGCCTTGGATGTAATTTCGGCGGAGGTATGAAATGTGGTGGAACATGTGGTGCAATTACCGGAGGGCTTATGGTGCTTGGAGCATTGGGAGTAAGCAGTCCGGCTGTTGTTGGTGCATTTCAGAGAACTATCAGGGATAACCACGATGGAATGACTAACTGTGCGGATCTTTTAAGAGATAATGCTTTAAAGGGTGGCGAAAAAAAGGCGCATTGTGACAGTATGATTATGGAATCAATAAGGCTTATTGATGAGCTGGCTGATAAAGATAAATAAAATGCTGCGAAACTATTGATAACTTTTATCAATAAGAAGCGGTGAATTATATAGTAAAATATGATAAAGTAAGCGTGGTTAGGGCGTTCTAACCAATGCTTACTTTTTTTGTGCCTATTGATGATGAATTATTATATATTGACACAAAATTAATAAGTGCTAATATAATGAATATATGAATAAGTGTTCATATAATAATATAAGAGGGCATGCCCGAAGGAGGTATATATGTTTTTAGAGATTAAGGGAATCAAAAAGCATTATGGAGAAGGCGAGAGCCGGGTGGAAGTGCTGAATGGTATTGACATAGAAGTTAATAAAGGGGAAATCGTTGTATTACTTGGTCCATCAGGTTCTGGTAAGTCAACACTGCTTAATATAATTGGTGGCATTGACGATGCAGACGAGGGTTACATATCAATAGATGGCGAAAAGACAGCAGATATGAATGAGAAGCGTCTTACACAGTACAGAAGAAAGCATCTCGGATATGTTTTTCAGATGTATAATCTTATACCTAACCTTACTGTAAGAGAGAATATTGAGGTTGGTGCTTACCTAAGTGATAAGGCACTTGATACAGATGAGATTCTTAATACATTAGGACTTTCAGATCACGCCGATAAGAAGCCTAATCAGTTGTCAGGCGGCCAGCAGCAGAGAACTTCAATTGGAAGAGCTATTATAAAAAATCCGGATATCCTGTTGTGTGATGAGCCTACAGGAGCACTTGATTACAACACATCTAAGGATATATTAAAGCTTATTGAAGACGTTAATAAGAAGTACGGTAATACTATAATAATAGTTACACATAATGACGCTATCAAAAATATGGCAGACAGGGTTATTACATTAAGAGATGGCAGAATCCGTAAGAACTATGTTAATGATAATAAGATTGCAGCAGCAGACCTTGAATGGTAAGAGAGGAGTTAAGTATGAGAAATCCTTTAAATAAGCGTCTGCCAAGAGAATTAAAGCATGACTTTGGTAAATATCTTGTTATATTCTTATTTATGGTTATGATGATTTCGTTAGTAAGCGGATTCCTTGTAGCAGACAACAGTGTTAAGCACTCATATGATGAGGGCTTTGAAAAATATAATCTTGAAGATGGACATTTTACATTAGATAAAGAGCCTGACAGTTCTCTTATAAGAGATATTGAGAATAAGACTGACAGCAAGCTTTACGACTTAAGATATTTTGAGGAAGATGAGGCTGACAGCGGTGATACAATCAGAGTGTATAAAGACAGGACAAAGGTTAATCTTGAGTGTGTTATGGAAGGCGAAATGCCTGCTGCCGATAATGAAATAGCACTTGACCGTATGTATGCACAGAATGCCAAGATTAAGATAGGCGACACAATTAAGCTCGCAGGAAAGGAATTAAAGGTTACCGGTTTTGTTGCAGTTCCTGATTACAGCTGCCTTTTCGAAAATAATTCAGATATGATGTTTGACGCAACTAATTTTTCTATTGCTGTTATGACTGATAAGGGCTTTGAAAATGTTTCAAGTAATCATGTCAAATATAATTATGCATGGAAATATAACAAAGAGGTTATAGGAGATAAGGCTGAAAAAGAGGCTTCTGAAGATTTTCTTGAAAATCTTGGCGATATTATCAAAGAATATGATACAAAGCTTATAATGAGTGGTAATACGGATATTATCAGTGTTTCTGATTATCTTCCAAGATACACTAACAAGGCGGTTAATTTTACTGGTGATGATATGGGTTCAGATAAGGCAACAATTATGCTTTTTGACTATATTGTAATGGTTGTAATTGCATTTGTATTTGCTGTTACAACATCTAACACAATCAGTCAGGAGGCAGGTGTTATCGGAACTCTCCGCGCATCAGGTTATAAGAGAAGTGAGATTGTAAGACATTACATGGTCCTTCCTGTTGCTGTAACACTGTTCGCTGCTGTTGTTGGTAATATACTTGGCTACACTCTTCTGGAGAAGTTTTTTGTAAATGTGTATTATAACAGCTACAGCCTGTGTACTTACACGACACTGCTTAATGCAGAAGCATTTGTTGATACGACAGTTGTTCCAATTATTATTATTTTTGTTGTTAATCTTATTGTACTTGAAAAGAAGCTCCGGCTTTCTCCGCTTAAGTTTTTAAGACATGAGCTTACTAACAGAAAGAGAAAGAAGCTTATAAAGTTAAGCCACAAGCTTCCTTTCATGACAAGATTCAGATTAAGGATAATGTTCCAGAATATACCTAATTATCTGACATTGTTCTTAGGAATACTGATTGCAGGTGCACTTGTTGTATTCAGCATCATGTTCGAGCCGCTTATTGATGATTATGCTGATGTTGTTAAGAAGTCACAGATATGTGATTATCAGTATGTGTTAAAAAGTCAGGCAGAAACTGATGTTTCTGGTGCAGAAAAGTACTGTGTGACATCGCTTGATACAACTGATGAAAAATACATGACAGATGATATTATGATATATGGTATTCAGGATAACAGCAGGTATGTTGATGTGGATATCAAGGATGATGAGATACTTGTATCTAATGGTGTAATGGTCAAATACGGACTAAAAAAGGGTGATACATTTAAACTAAAAGATCCGTATTCAGATAATGAGTATGAATTCACAATAGCAGGAAGTTATAAATATGATGCTGCACTTGCAGTATTCATGACAAGAAAAAACTTTATTGATACATTTGACAAGGCTGATGATTACTTCACTGGATACTTCACAGACAAGAAGCTGACAGATATTGATGATAAATATGTTGCTTCAATAGTTACATATGAAGACCTTATAAAAGTGTCTAACCAGATGAAGGTTTCAATGGGCGAGATGATGTATATACTGAAGTATTTTGGAATTATAATGTTCGTGCTTCTTATGTATCTGTTATCTAAACAGATTATTGAAAAGAATGCACAGTCAATTTCAATGACTAAGATTCTTGGTTTTAAGAATGGAGAGATAGGCGGACTGTATATTGTAGCTACTTCAATTATGGTAGTTATATCACTGGTTGTTTCTGTACCTATAGTAAATGCTTTGCTTAAATGGGCATTTTCATCATATCTGTACACTTCGATGACTGGATATATTCCTTATATGGTAAGAAGAAGCTGTTTTGTTGAGATGGTTATTCTTGGAATTGTATGCTATGCGGTTGTTGCTGTGCTTCAGCTTGTGAAGATTTCTAAGATTCCTAAGACGGATGCATTGAAAAATGTAGAGTAAAACCATAGAATAAAACCAAAATTTACTTCTTGACAATACAAAAATAATTTAATAATATACTAACAAACAGTGAGTAGCATTACAGCATAAATCCGACTGTAATGGGACTCACTGTATTTTTTTATGCAAAAACACCATTGCAGTAGGAAAAGGAGGTAACAATGAAACTGAAAAAACAGTACGACTGCAATCTTGTTATGATGAATGATCTTATTGGTGGAAAATGGAAATTAAGAATTTTATGGCATATTATGAATGGAGATAACAGATTTTCTATGCTCGAAAAAACTATTGACAGTATAACGCCAAAGGTTTTAATGTCACAGCTTAATGAAATGGAAGAAAGTGGTCTGATATTAAAACATGTATTAGTAAGTACACCACCTAAAGTTGTTGTTTATGAGATAAATCCTGAATATTCAGGTATATGTGAAATAGTTAATATTGCCCATTCATTTTCCAGAATGTATGGCACTAAGAATAATATTGACATACTTACAAAAAAGTAAGTTCTTGTCAATAAAGATTAGCTTATTTATAATCACCGTTGTTCACAGCATTTACTAATGCTGTTTTTTAAAGGATGCGAGTTAGTGTATTCTAACAATAGTAAGCGAAAAAGGAGAATAATGGTAATTATGATAAAGATATTTATTAAGAAAAATATAATTACATTGACTCTAGCGATACTTCTACTTGTGTTGTCTGGTGTGTCGCTTTTTATAGGGGTAATTGATATTAATATAAAAAATCTTTTTTTGGATTCACAGTCAATGGAAGTCTTTGTGATATCAAGACTTCCAAGACTTCTGGCAATTTTGTGTACAGGAGTAGGAATGAGTGTAGCAGGACTTATAATGCAGCAGCTGTGCATGAATAAATTTGTTTCGCCAACAACCGGAGCAACAATTTCATCAGCTCAGTTTGGAATTCTTCTGGCACTTATATTTGTGCCGGATGCCACAATATGGGGCAGGGCGATATTTGCATTTATCAGCGCAATACTTGGTACATGGATTTTTGTCTGGTTTATACAGCGAATACAGTATAAGGACATTGTCATGGTTCCGCTTGTCGGAATAATGTTTGGAAATGTTATCGGGGGAGTTACGAACTTCCTTGCTTACAAGTATGAAGTTACACAGGCATTGTCAACATGGCTGGTAGGACATTTTTCAATGGTATTAAAGGGAAGATACGAAATAGTTTATCTGACCGTGCCACTAGTAGTACTGGCATTCATATTTGCTAATCATTTTAACATTGTGGGTATGGGAAAAGATTTTTCAAAGAATCTTGGCGTTCCATATAATTTGGTCCTTTTTGCAGGACTTACAATAGCAGCGATGATTACAGCATCAATAATAGTGGTTGTTGGTTCGATTTCTTATATAGGACTGATTGTTCCCAATGTGGTTGCAATGTTCAAGGGCGACAAGATAAGAGGAACTCTTGTTGACACTGCGCTTTTTGGAGCTTTGTTTGTTCTGGTATGTGATATTATCGGAAGAGTTATTATTATGCCGTATGAGCTTCCAATTGAACTTATAGTTGGAATACTTGGAAGTCTGATATTTGTAGCACTGTTAATATACAGACTTAAGCATGGAAGAAAAATTGTGAATATTAAATTATTTAATGAGCAGAAAGAGGTAAATAATGAACAGGAAAAGGAATATATATAAACTGATAATTCTTGCTGTTATCGTTCTGCTTGCAATGGCAGCTTATATGACAATTGGTGTTAAATTTCATAATGAAAGACTTATGAGATTTGCATTCAAAATAAGATATCCCAAGCTTATTGCAATGGTAATAACTGCATTTACGATAGGTGGGGCATCAATAGTGTTTCAGTCAGTTATAAATAATACTATTGTTACACCGTGTCTTTTAGGAATGAATTCGCTTTATACATTAATACATACAGCAGTAGTGTTTTTCTTAGGATCGGGCAGCATGCTTGTTATTAATGCAAATATGAGCTTTGCACTTGACCTTGTGATAATGGGTTTTGTAGCAACATTTATATATAGTTATCTGTTTAAAGCGACTAATCATAATGTGCTTTATGTTTTACTTATTGGAACAGTTCTTACATCATTCTTTTCGAGCATACAAAGCACACTGACAAGAATAATGGATCCCAATGAGTATGACACACTTCTTACTTCATTAGTAGCAAGCTTCAGCAATGTTAATTCAGAAATAATAATTTTTTCATTGATTATTATTGCAGCAATTATTGTGATATTCCGAAAAGAACTTGCAATGCTTGATGTACTTACACTTGGAAAAGAGCAGGCTGTTAATCTTGGAGTTGATTATGACAGATGTATAAGAAGACTTCTGCTAGCTGTGACATTATGTATATCGGTTGCTACAGCAATGGTTGGACCAATATCATTTCTTGGTCTGATAATTGCTAATCTGTCAAGACAGATGTTAAAAACATACCGTCATACACAGCTGATACTTGGTTCTGCATTATTTGGGATGATAGGACTTATATTTGGACAGCTTATAGTTGAAAGAATATTTGTCTATGCAATTCCTGTAAGTGTGTTTATTACGGTTGGAGGAGGAATATATTTCCTGTATCTGCTGCTTGCAGGAAAGAGAGCTTAATACTTAGAAGGAGAACAATAATGGTTGTAGATAAATTGTTGAAAAAATATGACAAAAAAGTAGTTGTAGATTCAGTAAGCTTTTCTATACCAAAAGGTAAGGTTACATCATTTATTGGACCTAATGGAGCGGGAAAATCTACAGTTATGGGAATGATATCAAGGCTTATTGCTAATGATGCAGGTATTATTGAATTTCAGGGAAAGTCAATGCATGACTGGAAAAGCAAGGAGCTTGCAAAGCATCTGGCAATACTTACCCAGAGTAATAACATACAAATGAAGCTTACAGTTGAAGAACTTGTGGCGTTTGGAAGGTTTCCTCATTCAGGTGGAAGGCTTACTGATAAGGATAAAGATATAATTAATAAGTCAATTGAATACATGGAACTTAATGAATTCAGAAACAGATTTATAGATGAGCTGTCTGGAGGACAGAGACAGCGTGCATATATTGCGATGGTTATAGCACAGGATACAGAATTTATTCTTCTTGATGAGCCTACGAATAATCTTGACATATATCATGCAACTAATCTTATGAAAATTATAAGAAAACTAAGTGATGAACTTGGAAAAACGGTTGTCACAGTTTTACATGAAATTAATTATGCGGCATTTTATTCTGATTATATATGTGCATTTAAAGATGGCAGGGTTGCCAAATTTGGTACAGTTGATGAGGTTATGACCAAAGAAGTATTATCAGAGATATATAATGTCGATTTTGAAATAATGAATATACAGGGCAGACCATTGTCAATATATTATTAATTTATTATGGCTTCAGGCCTTGCATGCGGGCTTTAGCATATATGTATGATGTCAGTCGCGAAGCATTGTACAGAAAAATAAAAATAGAAGAGGATAACATATAATGAAAAAAATCACAGCTATATTATTAATGGCACTTATGGTTCTTTCACTTACTGCGTGTGGTAACCAGACAGGTAAGGATAATAATGGTTCAGAGGGAAGTACAGAACCAACAAGCGTAACAATAACAACATTAAATGGACAGAAAGAGCAGACACAGCTTGAGGTTCCATATAATCCTGAAAGAATTGCAATTCTTGACCTTGCTGCTCTTGATATAATAGATAGTATTGGTGTTGGTGACAAAGTTGTTGGAATGGCACAGACAAGCATTGATTATCTTTCTCATTATTCAGAAAACAAGAGCATAAAGAATCTTGGTACAATAAAAGAAGCTGATATTGAAGCAGTTATGGAATGCGAGCCGGATATAATATTTATCGGTGGAAGACTGTCAGCTTCATATGATAAATTAAGTGAAATAGCTCCTGTTGTATATCTTGCAACAGACAACAGTATTGGACTTGTTGAAAGTACTTTGAAAAATGCAAAAACAATAGCATCTATATTTGGCAAAGAAAACGAAGTTGAAGATAAGGTTAATCAGTATAATGACAGAATTAACAATTTAAAGAATATTGCATCCGGAAAGAATGCTCTTGTAGGAATGACAACAAGCGGAAGCTTTAATATTCTTGGCAATGATGGAAGATGCTCAATTATGGGTAATGAGATTGGCTTTAACAATCTTGGAGCAACAGGAAATACTTCAACACATGGAAATGAGGCTTCTTTTGAAACAGTAGTTGCAAAGAATCCAGAATATATATTTGTTATGGACAGAGATAAGGCTATAGGAAAAGCAGGTGCAGCATCTGCTAAGGAAATAGTTGAAAATGATCTTGTAAAATCAACTCCTGCATATAAGAATAATCATATTATTTATCTTGAAAATCCTAATGTATGGTATACAGCAGAGGGTGGAATTCAGGCACTTGATATGATGCTTAAGGATCTTGAAAAGGGGCTTGGAGTAAAATAATATAATGAAAAGTTATAAGCTGATAGTGGCTTATGTATGATTTTTGATGTGATACCTATAGGTAGTCGTATTATCGGCGGATTTATAGGTAGAAATAAGAAAAAATCATGTATTATTTTGATAATTATTCTGTAAACACCTATAAGACAGTTCATAGGACTCGTCTTATAGGTGTTTTTTTGTTGGAAATTATTGGAATGAGTGAAAAAGTACCTATATATGCTTATGAAAAATGATATATATAGGAACGGCAATTCCACATGAATAAATCTATACGAAAATAAAAATCACATAAAAGAATCCGCATGAAAATAAAAGAGGCATAAACCAAGAGGTTATAAGCAAAATTAAGCTTATTTCACAATGATAAGCAGGAATCTTTATATAGAAATCATGTTGACGCCACAAGAATATGCATATATAATTACCTATGATAATTAACAAAGATAATCAATTATATAATTATATAGCTTAAGGAGACGAATGTATTATGAAACCAGACAAGATTAAGAGAATGTTGGATGCCTGTTATCTGGCTAAAAGGATTAGGGAACTGCTGCCGGAGCTGCCAGATGGGGTTGCACCTGCTTATATCCAGTATATTGATGTGATTCATCATCTGTTGGAGACTAATGATTGTGTCAAGGTTTCGGACATCAGTGACTGGCTTAATCTTCCAAGACCGGGTGTTACCCGTACTGTCAAGGAAATGGAAGCTAAGGGATATCTTAAGAAGACTACTTCACAGGAAGATGCAAGGATAACTTATATTACGGTTACAGATAAGGGTGAAGAGTTGTCTAAGAAATATGATGCTGACTATTACAGCCGACTTAGCAAATATCTTACGGATATTAGTGATGAAGAGGCTGATTCTATGATTGAGACTATTAACAAATTCTACAAGGTGATGAGCGAAAGGAGAGTTGACATTGAATAATTCAGAATCAGATTTTACACAGGGAAGTATATTAGGAAAACTGATTCCTTTTATGATGCCAATACTTGGGGCGTTAATATTACAGGCGGCGTATGGTGCAGTTGACTTGCTTGTTGTTGGAAGATTCGGAACTACTGAAGGCCTTTCAGCCGTATCGACAGGAAGCCAGGTACTTAATTTAGTTACATTTGTTATAACACAGTTTGCAATGGGTGTTACAGTGCTTATTGCAAGATATATTGGTGAGAAGAAGCCGGAACAGATAGGAGCTTTGATTGGCGGAGCTATTGTTGTGTTTACAATGATTTCAGTGGTGCTTTTCATTGTTATGATTGTCTTTTCAAGACAGATTGCAGTTATAATGCAGGCACCTAAAGAAGCAGTAGGTCTTACATCTGTATATGTAAAAATATGTGGCTCAGGAATATTCTTTATAGTTGCATATAATCTTCTTTCAGCAATATTCAGGGGACTTGGAGACAGCAAATCACCTCTTATATTCGTTGCAGTTGCATGTGTTATTAATATTGTAGGTGACATTGTTCTTGTTGCAGGGTTTAACATGAATGCTGCCGGAGCTGCTATTGCGACAGTCGCAGCACAGGCGGTAAGTGTTGTATTTGCACTTGTATTACTTTTTAAGAGAAAACTTCCGTTTAAGATAACTAAGAAAGATTTCTCAATTAACAGACATTGCAGGAGAGCATTAAAGGTCGGACTTCCACTTGCATTACAGGAATTTCTTACACAGATTTCATTCCTTGCTTTATGTGCATTCGTTAACAGACTGGGATTACAGGCATCGTCAGGATATGGTGTTGCATGTAAAATAGTTAATTTTGCAATGCTCATACCAAGCTCACTTATGCAGTCAATGGCGTCATTTGTTTCACAGAATGTCGGTGCAGGCAATGAAAAGAGAGCAAAGAGGACGATGTTTGCCGGTATTGGTGTTGGACTTGTGATAGGCTGTATAGTATTCCTGTTTGTGATGTTTAAGGGTGACCTTCTTACAGCAATATTTACAACTGACGAGGCTGTTATACAGAATGGATATGATTACCTTAAGGGATTTGCATTAGAGACGATTGTTACTGCGATATTATTCAGTATGATTGGATATTTTAATGGTCATGACAAGACGGTATGGGTAATGATTCAGGGCCTTACACAGACACTGCTTGTCCGTCTGCCATTTGCATATTATATGAGTATACAGCCTGATGCGAGCCTTACTAAGATTGGTCTGGCTGCTCCGGTTGCAACTATTTTCGGAATTGTATTAAATGTGGTATTCTATATCTTGTGTGACAGAAAAGATAAGGCAAAGCATGATGGTTAATGATAAAATATATCAATAAATGAGTTTTGTGATGTGAAATATTGACATGAAAATATAAAGATAATATACTAATAACGATGTTATATAACACTGTTATAGATAGGAGGAGTAAGTGTCTAAGGCGGTTGAAGGTGTTACTGAAAAGATAGAAGAATATGCCCGAAAAGAATTTAAGAGCAAAGGTTATGTTGATGCTTCGTTAAGAACAATTGCGATGGAAGCTGGAACTACAACTGGTTCAATATATTCACGATATGGCGGAAAAGAAGGCCTTTTTTCAGCATTGGTTGAGCCGGCAGCAAGGGAATTTACGGAAATCTTTGAAGATGTCCAGAAGAAATTTCATGCGATGGAGAGTGAGATGCAGACAGAAAGCCTTGATGAATATTCAAGAAATGGGATGATACAGCTTGTTGAGTATATGTATAACCATTTTGAGGAGTTTAATCTTCTGGTGAATTGTTCTCACGGTACGAAGTTTCAGAATTTTGTTGAACATCTAGTTGATATTGAGACAGATTATACATACAAATATATGGAAGCGGTCGGACTTAAGTTCAAGGAGGGCAGACCTTTGACAAAGGATTTCATGCATATTATGAATACCGCACTTTTTGAGAGTTTTTTCGAGGTGGTAAGACATAATATGTCTAAGGAAGAGGCAATGGAGTATATTGATCTGCTTGAAAAGTATCACAGTGCAGGCTGGAGCGTAATATACGATGAATGTAAATAATAATATATGGCTGTCAGTAATGGCAGCCTTTATTTAAAGGCACAGGTTAGCAATATCTTACTCTGAATAGTGTTATATAACGAAGCAGTAAAGCAAGGAGGATAATTATGGCAAAGAAAGAGGAAAAGCCAGATACAATTAAGCAGTTGTTTGAATATGCCGGTAATTACAGGTATCTGACAATTGCGTCATGGGTACTTGCTACGATAAGTGCTTTCGTTGCACTTGTACCATTTTATTTTATATGGAGATTAATTAAAGAGGTGCTTCGTGTTGCACCTGATTATGGCAATGCGCAGAACCTGTCTGTATATGGCTGGAGTGCCGTTGCATTTGCAATAGGAGCAATGCTTATTTACATAGGTGCATTGATGTGTTCGCATCTGTCAGCATTCAGGATTCAGGCCAATATGCGCTCTAAGCTTATGAGACATATACTTACACTTCCGCTTGGATTCATGGACGAAGAGGGAAGCGGTAAGGTAAGAAAGATTGTCAATGAATCAAGCGCTGCGACAGAAACCTATATTGCACACCAGCTTCCTGACAAATGTGTTGCAACAGCCACACCAGTCGGGCTTGTGCTTCTTCTTTTAGTGTTTGACTGGCGACTTGGACTTCTGTGCCTTATTCCGGTTGTAATCGCATTTGTAGTAATGAGCTGCATGATGGGCGACAACATGAAAAAGAAAATGGCAGAGTACCAGAATGCATTGGAGGAAATGTCGAGCGAGGCGGTTGAGTATGTGAGAGGAATTCCTGTTGTCAAGACATTTGGACAGTCAGTATTTTCGTTCAAGAGATTCAGGGATTCTATCAAGAAATATGAGAAGTGGACTGTATCTTACACAAAGGATTTAAGAATCCCGATGATGGGTTATACTGCAGCCATTAATGCAGTATTTGCAATACTTATTGCGGGAACATTCCTTTTCGGCGGAGTTAAGAGCGGCACGGTAAACAACACATTTTTACTGAATCTGATGTTTTATATAATTATTACGCCTATTATTACAGTCACACTTACAAAGATGATGTATGCAGGCGAGAATACAATGGTTGTTGAGGACGCACTTTCGCGAATTAACAGTATTATAGAAAGAAAGCCGTTAGAGCAGACCGCTGATAAGAAGCACCCTGCAGATACATCTATCACATTTGAAAATGTTTCATTCAGATATCCGGGTGCGGTAAATGATGCACTGCATGATGTCAGTCTTAAGATAAATGCGGGTGAGCAGGTCGCATTTGTCGGACCTTCCGGTGGTGGAAAGACAACGCTTGCAAGGCTTATCGCAAGATTTGCAGATGTCACAGAGGGCAATATATTAATCGGCGGTGTAAATGTTAAGAACATTGATGAGAAAGAGCTTATGGATACAGTATCTTTCGTATTTCAGGACAGCCACCTGCTTAAGATGTCTATACTGGATAATGTCCGTATGGGTAATAAAAATGCTACAAGACAGGAGGTTATGGAAGCGTTAAAGAATGCACAGTGCGATGATATTATCGAGAAGCTTCCGGACGGAATAGACACTGTAATCGGTTCTAAAGGAACTTACCTGTCAGGCGGCGAAGCCCAGAGAATTGCTATTGCAAGGGCAATGTTAAAGAATTCTCCTATGCTTATACTTGATGAAGCAACTGCATTTGCTGACCCTGATAACGAGGCAAAGGTTCAGGCAGCATTTGAAAGGCTTTCACAGGGAAAGACAGTTATTATGATTGCCCACAGATTGTCGTCAGTTACTGGAGTTGATCGTGTATATGTATTAAAGAATGGTCAGATTAACCAGAGTGGAAAGCATAATGAACTGGCAGAGTCAGGCGGATTGTATGCACATATGTGGGAGGAATATAATAAATCAGTAAACTGGAAAGTGGGTGTGTAATATGAAAGAAAAGCTTATGCATAAATATGCCCTTTCAAGTCAGGGCGCTAAGGATATGATTAAGGCATTCATATCAGTTACAATATCTGATTTGATACTGATGATACCTGTGTCTTTATTGTATTTTCTTGTTAAAGATTATATGGAAGGGAATCTGGCAGGAAGAGGCGGATTCTATATTGCCGGAGTTATTATTACACTTGTATTGATTGCGATATCAACATATATCCAGTATAATGCAACATTTTTATCAACATATGTAGAGAGTGGTGTAAGACGAATTACACTGGCTGAGAAGTTAAGAAAGATTCCGCTTTCATTCTTTGGAAAGAAGGATTTGTCTGACCTTACAAGTACTATAATGGCTGATTGCGCACAGATGGAGACTGCATCATCACATTTTATACCGGAGCTTGTCGGAGCGTGCATATCTACAGCATTTGTAGCAATAGGACTATTCTTCTTTGACTGGAGAATGGCAATAGCAGCACTGTGGGTACTACCGATATCATTCATTATAGTCAGCTGCTCTGGAAAAGTTCAGAGAAAGCTTAACGAAAAGCAGGTGGCACTGAAAATGACGTGTGCAGATGGTATTCAGGAGTGCCTTGAAAGTGTCAGAGATATTCGGGCATATAATACTCAGGAAGAGTATATGAAGGGACTTGATGAGAAGATTAAGGCAGTTGAGAAGCATGCTGTAGCTACAGAACTTGGAACTGCTGTGTTTGTTGGAAGTGCACAGATGATTCTCAAGCTTGGTATTGCAACAGTTGCTTTGGTAGGCGGAGCATTATTAGCCAGTGGAAAGCTGGATGTCATCACATTTTTTATGTTCCTAATGGTTGTATCAAGAATATATGATCCAATGCAGGTATCTTTACAGAATCTTGCGGCAATTATCGCATCAGATGTACAGAGTGCAAGATTAGACGAGATACTTTCACATGATGTGCAGGAAGGTTCGGAGAAGCTTGATAACAAGGGGTATGACATAGAGTTTTCTAATGTAGGATTCTCATATGATACAGGTGATGTTGTATTAAATGATGTATCTTTTACTGCAAAGCAGGGGGAGGTAACAGCTCTTATCGGTCCGTCAGGCGGAGGAAAGACAACAGTTTCACGACTTGCAGCCCGTTTCTGGGACGCTGATAAGGGAAAGATAACAGTTGGTGGAATGGACATATCAATGATTGACCCAGAGACACTAATGTCGCTTTACTCTATAGTATTTCAGGATGTTACACTGTTTAATAATACAGTTATCGAGAACATCAGGATAGGAAAAATGGATGCAACGGACGAAGAAGTTATCGCAGCAGCAAAACTTGCACATTGTGATGAATTTGCTGAAAAATTATCAGACGGCTGGAACACAATGATTGGAGAGAATGGCTGTGAGCTTTCAGGTGGTGAAAGACAGAGAATATCCATAGCAAGAGCGTTCTTAAAAGATGCACCAGTAATACTTCTTGACGAGGCAACAGCTTCCTTAGATGTTGATAATGAAACAATGATACAGGAATCATTATCACAGCTTATAAAGAATAAGACAGTAATGATAATAGCTCATAGAATGAGAACAGTAGCAGACGCCGACAAAATAGTAGTATTAAAAAATGGTAAAGTAGTAGAAAGCGGTAAACCATCAGAACTTATGGCAAAATCCGGAATATACGCAGGTATGGTAAACACACAGCTTACAGCTGCTAAATGGAGTCTGTAACTATACATTTATCAGATAACTTACACTTGATATATGCACGTTGACAGATTGTCACGAAATATAATGTATGTTATAATAACTGACATTAATATAAAGGGGAATTTCTGCGAAAGAAATAAGGTCAGATTATGTTGACATACTCATTTGAAAACATTGGAAAAGAATCAATATATGAATATTTATACAAATGTATCAAGAAAGATATAATAGAAGGCAGACTGGTTAAGGATGAGCATCTTCCTTCAAAGAGAACGCTTGCTGTCAATCTTGGAATAAGTACCATAACAGTAGAGAATTCATATGGACAGCTTATGAGTGAAGGATATATATATTCTGTTCCTAAGAAGGGCTATTATGTATCAGATATTTCAGGTGTTGCAAGGATAAAGCCGGTAAAATATGAAGTTCCTGAAACAACAGCAAAGAAAAAGACCGGATATAAGTCAGATTTATCATCAAACAGGACAGATCCCGGAAGCTTTCCATTTGCAACATGGGCTAAGCTTATGAGACGGGTTATAACAGACAGGCAGGATGATCTTATGAAGATATCTCCGGGAGAAGGAACATGGGAGTTAAGAAAAGCGATTGCCATGCATCTGGCTTCATTTCGTGATATGCAGGTAACACCCGGACAGATAATCATTGGTGCCGGAACGGAATATATGTATAGCCTGCTTATACAGCTTTTAGGAAGAGATAAAGTGTACTGTGTTGAAGATCCGGGATATTCTAAGATTGCAAGAATATATGCAAGTAATAATGTGAAATTCTGTTATGCCGGTATGGATGATGAAGGAATGAAACCGGAAGCGGTAAGAGAATGTATGGCAGATATTGTTCATATAAGTCCTACGCATCATTATCCTACAGGCATAACAATGCCGGTAAGCCGGCGTTTTGAACTGCTCGCATGGGCTAATGAAAAGCCAGACAGATATATAATAGAAGACGATTATGATTCAGAATTCCGTATGACAGGAAAGACAATTCCGACTATGAAAAGCATAGATATAAGCGAAAAGGTAATATATATGAATACATTTTCAAGAACCCTGACACCAACAATCCGAATCAGTTATATGGTTCTGCCACCACACCTTGCAGCAATATATCAGGAAAAACTGGATTTTTATGCATGTACTGTATCTAATTTCGAACAGTATGCACTTGCTGCTTTCATAGAAGAAGGATATTTTGAGAAACATTTAAACAGAATGAGATTGTATTATACGAAACAGAGAGAGGCTGTTCTTTCGGTACTTAAAGAGGATCCGTTCAAATGTGTTGGAAGAGTAAGAGAGGCTGATTCAGGGCTGCATTTTATTCTTGAACTTAATACATTACTTTCTGATAATGAAGTAAAAAGAAAGCTGGAGGCAGAAGGCATCCATATAAATGCGTTATCGGAGTATTATCATAATAATACAGATGAATACAGCCACAGATTTGTTATCAGTTATTCTGATATGAAGATAGAAAACTTCAGAAGTGCTTGCAGTAAAATGTCAGAACTTACACCTTTATGATGATTATTTATGATTGATTGTGAATGAATATAACAGTTGCAAAGAATGTAATAAAGCGGTAAAATCTGTTTATATGATTTGTAAATAATGTGAGAGGGTATTGACAAAAGTATGGTAGACTACAGCATTTTTCCGCTCGATGAAGAGATTAAAGACAAGCTTGCAAAGCTGGAAATAAGTTATGCATTTCAACCTATATTTTATCCGAATGGCATGGATATATATGCATATGAGGCTTTAATGAGACCTAAGAATATTGGGGTTATGGATTTAATTGAAGAGTTCAGGATAAAGAATGATTTGCATACACTTGAGGTCGCAACTATATTTGGAGCAGTACAGTGTTATGCAAAGCGAGGATACCATTCATATATAGCAATTAATTCATTTCCTGCGGAATCATTTACTGCAGAGGAGCAGGCTGTTTTTGATGAATTCTATGCCGATGTTCTGGGAGATAAGGGGATAATAGAGATTCTGGAATACACAGCACTGGACATTGACAAATGGCAGTCTAAGAAGAATTCAATTAACAGAAGCAGATTCAATATTGCACTTGATGATTTTGGAACAGGCAATAATAATATGATGGCAGTGGATATATTTGCACCGCATATTGTAAAGCTGGACAGAAGTCTGATAACAGATATTGAGAATGATGTTGATAAGCAGGAGTATTACTATTATTATAGAGACAGCTTCCATAAAAGAGGCATCAAAGTGCTTGCTGAGGGTATTGAATCAAGAGAAGAGTATGAATTCTTAAGGGATAATGGTATTGATTTAGTGCAGGGATTTTATCTTGGACGACCGGAATAAGATGAATGCCAGTTTATATTTTTTTTATAAATGCTTTATACAATATATATTAACATATCACAAAGTATGTTGTATTATGATGGAGTAAAGAAAACATTTTTTCTCCCTCATATTTTTTTAAAAAGAGCGATGGCAGAGTTAATTTGCCGTCGCTCTTTTTTTGCGCGGACAGCGATGAGAATGTACAAGAAGAAGTGACAGCCATGCTTGCATGGGCTGGGACTTCTTCTTGTATATTCGAGGAGCGTCGTGACAATGCCAGAACGTAGTTCTGGCATATGAACTGTCCGTGCGGACAGCGATGAGAATAGATAAGAAAAAGTGACAGCGATGAGTATTTCAAATTATATATGGCAAACACTGCCATATTAGTGATATAATAATTAAAATTTTCAGTATTTCAGGTTCAGTGATATCTAAGGCAATGAGACTGGAATAATATATAACATAGAATAGGGAGAAAATTATGGGAAAGAAAATTGCCAGAATTATAGGCAGAGTATTACTGGTGGTACTTGTTACTATAGTAATGCTGGTGGGAACTTTATTCATTATGATTAAGAGAATATGCAGCGATTCAGCACCTGCAGCCAGAAATCTTTTTATATCAACAGTTCTTGAATCAGGTCAGATGAAGTTTCTTGCTTCGTGGTTCTGTACAGATGCACAGATTAATGAGGTAATTAATGCTAATAAGATGGAGTCGATGGATTCAGATATTGATACATCTCTTATTAATATATCGTCAGACACAGATACACAGACGGTTGACAATAACGGAGAAGTAGAGCAGTTTGATGGGAATGGAATAAGAATGGTTGAGATTTCAGGAAGGTCATTCTTTGGAAAAATGCTGATTATAAAAGATCCGTCACAGGTTAAGGTCGGAACTACATACCCATGGGGGGATTACGGTAAGGAGCTTCATGAGATTGTAAGCGGAGCAGGAGCTGTTGCAGGAGTTAACGGAGGTCTGTATGTTTCATCAGGAAACAGAGGCGGCTCACCACTTGGAATTGTAGTGCAGGACGGTAAGATTACATATAACAGTCCTTCAGCACTTTCAGGTCTTTACTTAATTGGACTTAATAAGGATAACCTTTTAGTTGTTAAAGATATAGATGGTATGTCGGCAGCAGATTTTGAAAGCTATGTAAATGAAGCCGGGATCAGGGATGCTGTTGCTTTCCAGGAGGAAAGCTCTGATTCTAATAATCATTTTGTTCCGCTTATTATTAACAATGAAGCAAGAGTATTAAAAGGTCAGGGAAGCGGGGCTAACCCTAGAACAGCAATCGGACAGAGAGCTGACGGCGCAATACTTCTTTTAGTTACAGATGGAAGAGGTGCTTCAGGACATCTTGGTGCAACTGCGTCAGATTTGATATCAGTCATGCAGGAATATGGAGCAGTCAATGCAGCCAACCTTGATGGCGGAAGTTCTTCAACAATGGTATATAACGGTGGCTATGAGATGACAAGCGTAACATTTTATTATCAGAATTCATCATGGAAGCTGCCAACAGCATTTGTTGTAATGCCTAAGTAATTGGAAGGAGAACTGTGTAGATATGAAAAATAATACTAAGAAGTCTATAAATATAGGCAAAATCAATATACCATTAAATTACTGGACAGGGCTTGCCGTATATGCAGTGATTCTTCTTATTCTTGCAATCTGTATGATTGCATATACAGGTTCATGCCTTAAGCAATATGAGAATTCACAGTCGGACAAGGTAATGAATGATTTCCTTAATGACTTTACAAAGATGGCTGCTGATAAGACATTGGCTGATAATATTGAGCTTCCAGCCAGCAGTGAATTTGAGGGAAAAGATACATTTGTCAATATGTACATGTCCGAATTAGATGGTACAACTGACTATACATATAAGAAATCAGAGAGCAGTTATAATACAGAAGAGCCTATGTATGACATATATGCTGATGACAAGAAGGTTGCCAGAATGACTCTGGAAGCTAAAGATCAGCATGTTGTTCTTGGGATACTCACAGTGTTTGACTGGAAGGTTAAATCAATTGAGCCTGTATTTTCAGCAAAGACTAACGATTATACTGTATCAATTCCGGAAGGGTATACATTTGCAGTTAATGGAATAACTGTGTCAGATGATTACAAGACGGGTAAGGTTATAGAAAATCCTGATTATGTGAATGTTTCGAAGTATGTAACAATGCCAAAGTCAGTAGAATATAAGCTGACAGGATTTGTCAATAAGCCGGAGATTAAGATATATAATGCATCAGGCAGTGAAGTTACTGCAAATGTAGATGCTAAGGGGAATGTATCTGTAGCTGCAAGTGGCAATTCTGCCGATATGCCATCAGAAAGAAAAGAAGAAGCTCTTAATATGGCAAAAATATGGGATAATTTCCTTACTAATGATTTAAGCGGTTCAGGTCATGGACTTGCAACAGTGCAGCAGTATCTTATTGAGGATTCGTATTACTGGAATCTTGCAAAAGATTATGCTTCAAGTGCAGATATAACATTTATCAGTGACCACACATTGTCAGGAAATCCGTATACAGGAGTGACAGTTGATAATTATATTGAATATAATGATGACTGCTATTCATGCCATATTGCATTTACAAAGAATATGACACTTACCGCAGGTGGTGCGAGAAAAGATGTTATTGATTCGACATTCTATTTCGTGAAATATGATGGCAGATGGGCGATTGCGGATATGATTGCGACTACTAAGTGATTTATTCCCCGCAGAAGTGAAGCCGAATATTAAGAAAAATGTGCAGGATGTCAATTAAGGGGTGTCCTGCACTTGTCATGTGTGCTACAATGATTATTGAGAAGAATTATCAATAATGATTTGGGCAGATTATTTAGAAAAGGAAAACACACATGAAGTTAAATGAACTTAAGATTGGACAATGTGCAAGAATTACCTCAGTTGGCGGTGAAGGCGCATTAAGACAGCATTTTCTTGATATGGGCGTAATTCCCGGGGCGGAAGTTACGCTTGTGAAACTTGCACCTATGGGTGATCCAATGGAATTACAGATACATGGTTATGAACTGACACTTCGAGTTGCCGATGCAGGAGAGATTACTATTGATCCTATAGATGAGCGTACAAGAAAACACGAAAGACCAGACCGAATATATAAGTCTGACCATCCGGGACTTGGTGAAACCGGTAAATACCATGCTAAGGGAGATGGAGAAAAGCTTCCTGAAGGAACAAAGCTTACATTTGCACTGGTTGGTAACCAGAATTGTGGAAAGACAACGCTGTTTAATCAGCTTACCGGTTCTAACCAGCATGTCGGAAATTTTCCGGGAGTTACGGTTGACTGCAAGAGCGGTATGATTAAGGAACATGAGAATACATCAGTTACGGATTTACCGGGAATATATTCTATGTCTCCGTACAGCAGTGAGGAGATTGTTTCGAGAAATTTTGTGCTTAATGAGAAGCCAAAGGCGATTATTAATATTGTTGATGCAACTAATATTGAGAGAAATATGTATCTTACAATGCAGCTTTTAGAGATGGATGTGCCTATGGTTCTTGCACTTAATATGATGGACGAGGTAGTAGGCAATTCAGGTTCTATTGATATTAATGGCATGGAAAATATGCTTGGAATCCCGGTTATTCCTATATCTGCTGCCAAGAATGAAGGCGTTGATGAGCTTATAAGGCATGCACTTCATATTGCAGAATATCAGGAAAAGCCGGAAAGAACTGATTACTGTGATGAGAATGATTTCGGAGGAGCAGTACACAGATGTATACATGCAGTAATTCATCTTATAGAGGATCATGCAAAGAGAGCTGATATTCCAGTAAGATTTGCAGCAAGTAAGATTATTGAGGGTGACCCTCTTATATTAAAACTGTTGCAGCTTGATGAGAATGAAAAAGAAATGCTTGAGCATATTGTACTTCAGTTGGAGAATGAGAGAGGTCTTGACAGAAGTGCGGCAATTGCGGACATGAGATTTACATTTATAGAGAAGATATGTGAAGCTAATGTTGTTAAGCCTAAGGCAAGTAAAGAAAGAATACGAAGCCAGAAGATTGATAAGATTCTTACTGGAAAATATACGGCAATACCTTGCTTTGTAGCAATTATGCTTGCAATATTCTTTCTTACATTCAATGTGATTGGTGCATTTTTACAGAATGTTCTGCAGATGGGTATTGATGCACTTACTGGCGTTGTTGACAATGCACTTGCAGCGGCAGGGGTGAATAAGGTTATTCACAGCCTTGTAATTGATGGAATATTTGCAGGTGTTGGCTCTGTGCTTTCGTTCCTGCCGATTATTGTTACACTGTTTTTCTTCCTATCACTTATGGAGGACAGTGGTTATATTGCAAGAGTTGCATTTTTTATGGATAAGCTGTTAAGAAAGATTGGTCTGTCAGGAAGAAGCATCGTTCCTATGCTGATTGGATTTGGATGTACTGTTCCTGCAGTTATGGCAACAAGAACACTCCCAAGTGAGAGAGACAGGAAGATGACAATTCTTCTTACCCCATTTATGAGCTGTTCAGCCAAGCTGCCAATATATTCATTCTTTGTAAGTGCATTTTTCCCGGGAAAGGGTGCATTTATAATGGGTGCATTATATTTCTTTGGAATTATTATGGGAATTCTTGTGGCATTGCTTTACAAAGGAACATTGTTTAAAGGCGAAGCTGTTCCTTTCGTTATGGAGCTTCCTAATTACAGACTTCCAGGCATGAAAAATGTTTTGCAGTTATTATGGGAAAAGGCCAGGGATTTCTTGCAGAGAGCATTTACAGTTATATTTGTTGCAACTGTAATTGTCTGGTTTTTACAAAGCTTCAATCTGCAGCTTAATCTTGTTACAGATTCAAAGGACAGCATACTTGCACTTATTGCGGGAATAATAGCCCCTGTATTTGCACCTTTAGGATTAGGTGACTGGAGAATATGTACATCTTTGCTGTGTGGTGTCATGGCAAAGGAAAGTGTCGTATCAACAATGCAGATACTTTTCGGGACAGGCATACGGGCAGCACTTTCAACAGCCGGTGCAGCCGCAATGCTTGTATTCAGTCTTCTGTACACACCTTGTATCGCAGCAATTGCTTCAGTAAAGCGTGAGCTTGGCGGAAAATGGGCAGTTATAATGGTTGCATGGCAGTGCCTGATTGCGTGGGTGATGGCATTTGTTGTGCATGCTGTTGTGATGCTATTCTAGAAAGCATTTATTTCATGTGACATTACTGGTGAAAATGTGGTAAAATAACATAAGATTATGCTGAAAGCAAGGAGCGGATGGTTATGAAATACATTTTTACTAATGGACATATCCTTGATGGAACTAAGGATATGAAAGTTTTGGATGGTCATTCTGTGCTTGTTGAAGATGACAAGATTACTGGTATTGTGAAGGGTAACACTGTACCAGACGGCTTTAAGGAGATTAATCTTGAAGGCAGATACCTTATGCCGGGGCTTATTAATATGCATGTTCATCTTGCAGGCAATGGAAAGCCACAGAAAAAGCAGAGAGATAATGAAAAGACTGTTAAGCTGCTTATGGGAACAGCACTTTCAAGGGCTGTGACATATAAGGTTGTAAAGGATTTTGCAAAAACAGAGCTTATGAGTGGTGTTACTACTATAAGAACTGTCGGAGGTCTGGCTGATTTTGATACAAGAGTAAGGGATGATATCAGAAATGGCAAGGCTGACGGACCAAGAATACTTGCAGCTAATGAAGGAATTTCTGTACCAGGTGGGCATATGGCTGGTTCAGTTGCGGTAGCTGCTAACAATATAGATGAAGCACTTGTTCAGGTTGATATTGCAAAGAGTCAGAATGTTGACCTTATCAAGCTTATGATTACAGGCGGGGTGCTTGATGCCAAGGCTAAGGGCGTGCCGGGTGAACTTAAGATGCAGCCTGAGATGGTAAAGGCAGTGTGTGATAAGGCACATGCGCTTGGATATAAGGTTGCGGCACATGTTGAATCGCCAGAGGGTGTAAGGGTTGCACTTGAAAATGGTGTCGATTCAATAGAGCATGGTGCAAAGCCTGATGATGAGATAATACATTTGTTTAAGGAGAATAATGCATTTTTATGCACAACATTATCACCTGCACTGCCATATGCTCTTTTTGACAGAAGCGTATCTAATGCGTCTGAGGTTGAACAGTATAATGGCAATATTGTATTTGAGGGAATAAAGGAATGTGCCAAAGCAGCAATTGCTAATGATATTCCGGTTGTACTTGGTAATGATGTCGGATGTCCATGGATTACACAGTATGATTTCTGGAGAGAGCTTTATTATTTCCACAAATATGTCGGTGTGAGCAATGCATTTGCACTATACACAGCTACGCTTAACAGTGCAGTAATGGCAGGGATTGGTGATGCTACGGGCTCTGTTGAAGCTGGTAAATGTGCTGACCTGATTGTAACTAAGAATAATCCGTTAGATGACCTCAGGGCACTTCGTAATGTGGATTTAGTCATGGCACGAGGCAGATTATACAATAATCCGAAGTTCAAAACGAAAAATATTGTCACTAAAGAACTGGATAAATTTTGTGATTTATGTTAATTTTATTAAAGAATTTTACTTAAAGGAATAAGATTATGAAGATAGGATTTGATAACGACAAATATTTAAAAATGCAGTCTGAGCATATTAAGGAGAGAATTGCCAAGTTTGACAATAAGTTATATCTTGAATTTGGCGGAAAGCTGTTTGATGATTACCATGCATCAAGAGTCCTTCCAGGATTTAAGCCGGATTCAAAGCTTCAGATGCTTTTACAGTTAAAGGATCAGGCAGAGGTTGTTATAGCAATCAGCGCAGAAGATATTGCAAGCAACAAGATTCGTGGTGATTATGGTATTACTTATGATCAGGAAGTTTTAAGACTTATTGATGCATTTACAGAATATGGACTTTTTGTTGGAAGCGTATGTATTACAAAGTATTTCCAGCAGCCGGATGTTGACAATTTCATTAAGGTTTTAGACGCACATGGAATCAAGAATTTCAAGCATTACAAGATTGCAGGATATCCTAATGATGTTGCTAAGATTGTAAGTGACGATGGTTACGGAAAGAATGAATTTATTAAGACTACCAGACCACTTGTAGTTGTTACTGCACCTGGACCTGGAAGTGGAAAGATGGCTACATGCCTTTCACAGCTTTACCATGAATATAAGCATGGTGTTAAGGCTGGATATGCCAAGTTTGAGACATTCCCAATATGGAATATTCCACTTAAGCACCCTGTTAATCTTGCTTATGAGGCAGCGACAGCAGACCTTAATGATGTCAACATGATTGATCCTTTCCATCTTGAAGCATATGGAAAGACAACAGTTAATTATAACAGAGATATTGAGATATTCCCTGTACTTAACGCAATGTTTGAGCTTATTGCAGGAGAGAGTCCATACAAGTCACCAACAGACATGGGAGTTAATATGGCCGGTAACTGTATTGTTGATGATGAGGCATGCCGTTATGCTTCTAATATGGAGATTATCAGAAGATATTACAAATGTTTATGCGACCAGAAGAGAACTGGTGTAAACAGTCAGGAAATATATAAGATTGAGCTTTTAATGAATCAGGCAGGAATCACACCATCTTCAAGACCTGTTGTTAATGCTGCACTTGAAAAGTCAGCAAAAAGCGGTGACAAACCGGCGGTTGCAATTGAGTTGGAAGATGGAACTATTGTTACCGGAAAAACAGGTGATTTGTTAGGTGCTGCGTCATCAGCATTGCTTAATGCATTAAAGCAGCTTGCTGGAATAGATGATTCAGTTGACCTGCTATCACCTGAGTCAATCAGTCCAATCCAGACCTTAAAGACTAACTATCTTGGCAGCAGGAATCCAAGACTTCATACAGATGAAATTCTTATTGCACTTTCATCTTCAGTTGTAGCCAATCCGTTAGCTGACAAGGCATTAAAGCAGATACCTAAGCTTTATGCATGTGATGTTCATTCAACAGTTATTCTTTCAGCGGTAGACAAGGATACATTTAAGAGACTGGGCATGAATCTTACATGTGAGCCTGCTTATGAGGAAGAAAAGAGATTTCATAAGAATTAGTTATTGACACACATGCACGCATTTGATATTATTTATCAAGTAATTAAATATTCCATGAGGGAGTAGTTAGCGCGAAAGTGTGATTTGTCAACATTCTGATTATAATTAAAGAGTATAATCTGGCAAATCTTAAATAATGAGACTCATGTATATCAATTAACAGTTAGTGTTGTACACGGCAGGTAGTTGATATACATGAGTCTTTTTTTATCTGTTGGATATAGTAGTGGCAGAGTTTTTAAGCTGACGACACTTATTATGGAGAGAAAAAAAGGAGGAAAACATGGAAAAATTCATTAACAATGCACCATTTGCTCTTGTACTTGTATGTCTTATAATCGGTTTTGTTCTGCTTATTAAAGGTGCAGACTTTTTCGTAGAAGGAAGCTCAAGTGTAGCAAAGAGACTACATGTTCCGTCTATTATTATTGGACTTACAATTGTTGCAATGGGAACATCGCTTCCAGAAACGGCGGTCAGTGTATCTGCATCAATTACAGGCAACAATGAGCTTGCAGTAAGTAATGTAGTCGGTTCTAATATATTTAACCTGATGGTTGTTATTGGCGTGTGTGCAATGATTGCAACAGTAAATGTTGCAAAAGAAACAATAAAAAGAGATATCCCATTTTCACTTATCTGTGCAGGACTTTTATTGATTTTAGGAATCCTTGGGGTTGGTGATAAGTCAGGAATGATGCTTGGACATTTTGATGGTGTAATATTTATCGGTGCATTTGCAGGATACATTTTTTACATGATTAAGATTGCACTAAAGGCAAGCAAAGAAGGCAAAAAAATCGAGATTGAGGGCGGTTCTGATGAAGATATTAAGTTGATTTCAGTTCCGCTTAGTATTCTGTTTATTATTGGCGGTGCAGCTGCGATTGCAGTAGGCGGAGATATTACCGTAGACGCTGCCTCAAGGATAGCGAGTGACCTCGGAATGAGCCAGACACTTATTGGGCTTACAATAGTTTCAATAGGAACATCACTTCCAGAGCTTGTAACTTCAATAGTTGCAGCCAGAAAGAACGAAGTCGATATGGCACTTGGTAATGCGATTGGTTCAAATGTATTTAACATACTTATGGTACTTGGTATTGCATCAGCAATCAGCCCAATCAGCATAATTACAGAAAATATTATAGATTTGTGTGTGCTTATTGTATTTACAATATGTGTATGGATATTTGCTGGAACAAAGAAGAAAATCGGAAGAATCGAAGGTTTTTCAATGGTTGCACTTTATGTGATATATGCAGTTTATATCATAATAAGATAAATGAGGTAACATACAAATGCTGTTGTTTTTAAAAGTGTTTTTTACTGAATTCATAGCTGAGATGGGCGATAAAACCCAGCTCATGCTTATTGCTCTTACTTCTAAATATAAGTTAAGAGATATTATATCAGGAACTGCTGTAGCAATTCTTGTACTTAACGGACTTGCTGTTTTAGCAGGTGGGCTTGTCAGTGAATTTATTCCTGACTGGCTTATAAAGACTATTGCAGCACTTGCATTTCTTTATTTTGCTGCATCAACTATTGCAGGGGATGATGATGACGAAGAAGAAGGCAGCGGCAAATCAAAGATTAAGTTTGCACCACTTGCAGTTTTCTTTACATTTTTCATTGCAGAACTTGGTGATAAGACACAGCTTACAGCCATAACATTTGGTGCTAATGAAGGTATGAGTGCAGCTCTTGTTGTATGGATAGGATGTTCACTTGGACTTTTTGCGGCTGACATTCTTGGTATGTTAGTCGGATATCTGTTAAAGAGCAAGACTCCGGACGGACTGCTTAATACACTTGCATTCGCAATATTCTCGATATTCGGTGTATATACACTTTATCAGGGACTTAAGCTTATAAGAAGATATGTCTGTCCGATTCCTGTATGGCCAATACTTATAGCTGCAACTGTTGTTTTTGTTGTTATATGTGTCTGTCTTTTTATAAGAAGAGAGAAGGAAAAGAATGATTAGAATGAAAGTAATCGTATCATTTTTTATGTGATGCGATTATTTTTTTTGTAAATATGCCGATATAATATTAAGAAAAGTCAAGGATGACTTTATCCAATACATTTACATTCAAGGAGGAATGAATTATGAGTAGTATATCTTCAGGGAATTTTTCCCAGATAGCCGGTTCGTATGCAGATACAGCGGCTGTTTATTCTAAGTCAGAGACAACTAAGACCGATGAGACAAGCGGAAAGAAGAAAGTCAGTGGTCAGACTATTGGCAATCCCAAGTTAAGCGAGAAAGCAAGCAAATATTATGAACAATTAAAGAAAAAGTACTCTAATATGAACTTTATTCTTGTAAGTGAGGATCAGAAAGAGAATGCCAAGGCTAATGCTGCAGGTTATGCTAATTCCAATAATATGGTTGTCCTTATTGATGAGGATAAGATTGAAAGAATGGCTTCTGATGAGAATTACAGAAAACAGTATGAAGGAATTATTGCAAATGCTGCCAGTGGAATATCACAGCTTGCAAGCAGTCTTTCAGCAACAGGAACTAGTGTAAAGGGCTTTGGAATGCAGGTTAATGATAATGGTACAGCATCATATTTTGCTGTGCTTGAAAAGTCAAGTGCTGCACAGAAGGAGCGCATTGAGAAGAAGGCTGTAGAAAAGAAAGAAGCTAAGAAGACAGCACAGAAGAAGGCAGAAAAGAAAAAGAATGAGGAGCGGCTGGAAAAGAAACGTAAAGAGACCGGGGATGTCGATGATACTGACGATACAGAGACCGTAACAGTGACAGCTTCATCAATAGAAGAGCTTCTTGAAAAGATAAAAGACCAGGAACAGCTTTTCTTAAGTGATACAGTAAAAACTCCACAGGAGAAGAATGTGGGTCAGAATGTTGACTTTTCTGTATAATGTCAGGGGGTGTGCCTAGTGATATTATCAGGAACAATAGCAAGTACCGTACAATTGCAGATGCTTAACAACAAATGGATGCAGAAAAAGGAATCTGGCAATGTTTTATCTAAGCAGGAGTTAAACGAGCGTTCTACATGGACATCCGAGCAGTTTATGATTGCAGATTTTCAGGACCAGTTAGAACATAATCGAGAAACACAGAAGCGTCAGAAAATTGATAATAAGATTATGTCAGGTGGGAGTCTTTCGCCTGAGGAAATATCTTATCTTGAAAAGAATGATCCTGTTGCTTTAAAGAAATATCGTGAAACTAAAGAAGAAAAAGAAAGCTACAAGGAAAAACTCAGACAGTGTAAGACTAAGGAAGAGGTTGACCGTGTAAAGCTGCAAAAGCTTGGAGAACTGGAGAGTTCATTAAGCAGTGTCGTTAATGACCCGACAATACCTAAAAGTGCCAAGTTAGCGAAAGCCCAGGAAATACTTGCAAAGACTAACAACATTGAGGCTGCACATCTTGAGTTTGTCAAATCCGCAGATTATCAGAGTATGCCAACTGATGACGAAAAGAAAGAACAGGATGCAGCAGATAATGATATATCAGATGAGATAACAGACAGTGAGAAGGCTAATAATACTGAGAGTACTGACACTACTGATAATACACAGGATAAAGCAGATAATGTAACTGATGATAATAATAATCAGGTTTCTGATATTGAAAATCCAGATACCGTGGATACAAATGCATCTGAGAAAACATCTGAAAAAGATAATCACAAGAAAGAATATAGTACTGAAATTAAGAAAGTTACCCGAAAGCTTAAGAAAGGTTTTGAGGCGGCTGACATGCATGTTGATATAATTATATAATTATGTATGATTGGGAATCCACTCGGATATGACGAAGAATAGTTATGTCTGAGTGGATGTTATTATAAGAACCAATTTTTTTGTGTCATGTGGTGCTCACTTCGTTAAACAGCAATTTAGCGAAGTGACTGAAATGTGTACTTTACTACTGTAACGAGCAATTTTTAAGTAAAAGAAGATGATTTCAAGGATTTTCCAGACGAAATTAAAGACCAATTTAGGCACTTATTTGAATAACTGTAAAACGCCGATAAATCCTGATTTATCGGCGTTATTTTATCTATTATTATCTATTATCGACCTTTTCTGGATACATATCATGGTTTGCCATTCTGTTAAATGCTATCTCCTCCCATTTTGTTCCTGGTTTTCCATAATTACAGTAAGGATCTATTGATATTCCACCTCTAGGAGTAAATTTTCCCCATACCTCTATGTATTTTGGATCCATAAGTTTTATCAAATCTTTCATGATAATATTCATACAGTCTTCATGAAAATCACCATGATTTCTGAAACTGAATAAATATAATTTTAATGATTTACTTTCCACCATTTTAATGTTTGGTACATATGATATTGTAACAGTTGCAAAATCTGGCTGCCCTGTTATAGGACACAAACTTGTAAATTCTGGGCAATTAAATTTTACAAAATAATCATTACCCTGATGTTTATTCTCAAAAGTCTCTAACATCTCCGGTGCATAATCACATGGATATTGTGTTTTCTGATTTCCCAATAATGTTATATCTGCTGTTTCTTCTTTACTTCTTCCAGTCATAATTTTCTCCTTTTTATTCCATAGCTGGATCATTAATTCCGTTTAACTCAAATGCTCTGGCTCTATCTATACATGTTCCACACTTTCCACAAGGTTTTTCGCTGCCTTCATAGCAGCTCCATGTGTACTTATAAGGTACATTTAGCTCAAGCCCCTTTTTTACAACCTGATCCTTTGTTGCATTGATAAATGGTGCTACAACCTTAATCTGCTTTCCACTTCCAAGATATATAGCCTCATTTATTGCATTATTAAAATCACTGCTGCAGTCAGGATATGCACTTCCAGCCGCATCATCCGCATGTGCCCCATAATATATCTCACTGCAGCCTTTTGAAATTGCTATACTGGCAGCACTTGATAAAAATAACCCATTTCTAAATGGAACATATGTTGAAACAGGAGAACCATTTGTGCTCTTAATCTGCTCATCATATGATTCTTTAGGTATTTCCTTATCAGAATGTGATAATAATGAACAATCACTATATTGAAATATTTTTGCAAGGTCAAGATAAATATGTTCTACATTATAGTATTTTACTATTTTATCTGATGCTTCTATCTCTTTTGTATGTTTCTGTCCATATGATATTGATAATGCAATAACATTTTCTGGACCATATTTTTCTACCGCCATACCAAGGCATGTTGTACTATCTATTCCACCACTGAACAAAACCATTGCTTTCATTGTTAAATCTCCCTCTTAATGTTTGTGTATATGTTTTTGTGTTAGCTTTTTTAATTCCTCTTGCGGTCATGCAGCTATGACATCCTTCAATAAATACTGCTATATCTTTGGCACCAGTAACCATATGCATAATATCAGCAATATCACTTCCTATTCTTTCCTGAAGCTGCAGTCTTTTAGATACCATATCTGCTATTCTTGCTATCTTACTAAGACCTATTACTCTTCCATTTGGAATATAAGCTACTGTTACCTTCATATCATACATAAGAGCAAGATGATGCTCACAATAACTGAAAATATCTATATCTTTTACCACTACCATATTGGAAGTTCCGCTCTGACCATTACATTCTATTTGTCCAGACTCTTCTTCATCCATATCCAGTGCAAATGTTTTGTTAAACATATCTGCAATTTCTTCATTTGTATAATTCATTCCATCAAAAACTTCTTCATACATTTTTGCAACTCTTTTAGGTGTATCTTTTAAGCCCTCCCGTTCAGGGTTATCACCCAGAGCCTTAAGAATACCAGCTATATGATATTCAATTGCCTTAGTGTCTATTTTCTTATGTTTTTCCATGTCAGACTCCTTTTTTGTCTGGTGACCATATAATTTTATGTAACTGAATCTGCATATTAACATCATTCATTACATTTTCTTTCATAAAATTAACAATTTCCTCAGGTTCTATCATTCCAAATACCGGACTTATATAAAGGTTACATTTTCCATACAGATTGTATTTTTCTATAATCTGTTTTGCCTTTATAAGATCCTCTCGACAACCAGCTACAAATTTGACAGTATCATTGCTATTTAAAATATCAAAATTATCCAGATTCATGGCAGCTTCCATACCACTGCATGAAAGCTTATAATCCATTGTAAAAGTTACATTCTCTTTGTGAAGCTTACGGATTTTATCAAGATAAACACTGCCGTTAGTCTCTATTTCAATGTTCAGATTGTTTTCTGCAAGAACTGTTATAACATTTTCAATACCCTCTCTTAACAGTGGTTCACCACCAGTAAGAGTGACATTTTTTACTCCTGTTGATAAAACATAATCAAGAATTTCTTTTTCTGTCATTGGTTGAGAAGGTGTCCCCTGCTCATTAGCCCATTTGGTATCGCAGTATTTACAGTTAAGATTACAGCCCTTAAAGCGTATAAAAACCGCTAGCTGCCCGGCTTTAGTTCCTTCACCATTAATACTTACAAACTTTTCCACTACTTCGTATTTACTCATATATAAATCCTTTCAGATTAAAATTATTTAAAATCATTCCATATAAGTTGCACTATTAGCAGGAGTTTCATATACAGTTACAGCTCTCATGTTGTATCCAAGTATTTTTATTTTTTCATAAAAATATTTGGCCATATTCTCCGCTGTCGGTCGGAAATCAAGTTCAATAATTTTGAAATTCTCGCTTTTTAAAGCTTCAAATGTAGTTTCCTTCAATGAATTTCTTTCTATAATTAATGCATGATCCATTGAATCTGCTATGTTTCTTAAATCTTTTTTCAGTTCTCCAAAATCAACATACATACCCTTATGCTGAACATCTTCCTTTAGTTCCTCAGTTTGAACTTCAAGAACAATCTTCCATCTATGTCCATGAAGATTGCTGCATTTTCCATTGTATCCTGCAAGAAAATGTGCCGAATCAAAACTAGCCTCTGTTTTTAAAATATACATAAATCTTTTCTCCATTTGCTTATATTGCATAAAAAAACACGGATACATCTGTACCCGTGCCTTATAAGATTATTTCCCTAAAATTTCCAATTATGAATTATAAAAATAATAGTCCTGGTTTTATTTAGAGACAGGATGGTACAAACGAACTGTCTTATTTATTTACCGTGCAATGATATCAAATGATTCACAGATTGTCAATTAAATACTCATGGTTATCTTCACAAGGGAATTTTACGCTTAAGTTTTCTCAAATTGCCTAATGAATTACTGATTTTTAAAATCGTTGTATTCCTTTTTTATCCATTTCATTATTACATCAACAAGATAATCCTGCTGAATCTGCGTTAGCTCTACACCAGGCTTCATCTTATGCCACTTTCTTATGCATTCCCTGCAGCAGGTAGCTGTTGCATGCTGTGCAATAAATACAGAATGCCCTTTCATCGGAGTCTGTTTCCCATCATTGGGTATTACCGCTGGGGCTTCCCTTTTCATTAGCCTTGATGATAATACCCTGCTCATCAATAAGTAGTCTGATGCTAAATACTCTAATTAATACCTACACTATACCACATAACCCCGATTCTATGATATAATATCCTAAGAAATTTCTCCGAGGAGGATAATGTATGGAATACGATGTTATTATTATTGGAGCCGGACCGGGCGGAATCTTTTCTGCGTTCGAGCTTATGAAAAAGTCACCCGAAACCAGAGTGGCTGTGTTTGAAGAAGGCAACACATTAGAGAAGAGAAAATGTCCTATAGACGGCAAGAAGGTTAAATCGTGTATCAAATGTCCAACATGTGCGATTATGAACGGATTTGGTGGTGCTGGTGCATTTTCAGATGGTAAATATAATATAACTAATGATTTCGGCGGAACTCTTTATGAGTATATCGGCAGGGATCAGGCAATCAATCTGATGAAGTATGTTGATACAATCAATACATCACATGGTGGCGAAGAGACTCACATGTATTCTACAGCAGGCACTAAGTTCAAGACTTTATGCATGCAGAACAAGTTAAAGCTTCTTGATGCGTCAGTAAGACATCTTGGAACAGATATTAACTATGTTGTTCTTGAGAATATGTACAATGAGATGAAGGACCATATAGACTTCTACTTTAATACTCCTGTAAGCAACATTGAGGTGATAGATGGCGGTTACAGAGTATTCTATAAGGACGAGTACATGGATTGTGACAAATGTATTGTTTCTGTTGGCCGAAGCGGAAGCAAATGGATTGAAAATGTCTGTCAGAAGCTTGAGATTCCAACCAAGTCTAACCGTGTTGATATCGGTGTGCGAGTTGAGCTTCCGGCTGTTATATTTTCACATCTTACAGATGAGTTGTACGAAAGCAAGATTGTATACAGAACAGAGAAATTCGAAGATCTTGTAAGAACATTCTGTATGAATCCTAATGGAATCGTAGTTAATGAGAACACTAACGGCATTGTAACAGTTAACGGACACAGCTATGAAGGTGCTGAGAAGCAGACAGAGAACACCAACTTTGCGCTTCTTGTTGCAAAGCATTTTTCAGAGCCATTCAAGGACAGTAACGGATACGGTGAAAGTATTGCAAGACTTTCCAACATGCTTGGTGGAGGTGTTATTGTCCAGAGATTTGGCGACCTTATGAGAGGAAGAAGAAGTACAGAAAAGCGAATTGAGGAGGGGCTTGTAAAGCCTACTCTTGCTGCTACTCCGGGGGATTTAAGTCTTGTACTTCCTAAGAGAATTCTTGATGGAATTATTGAGATGATTTACGCACTTGATAAGATTGCACCGGGAACTGCCAATGATGATACACTTCTGTATGGCGTTGAGGTTAAGTTCTACAACATGGAAGTTGAGATTGACAACAATCTTGAGACAAGATATAAGGGCTTATACATAATTGGCGACGGAAGCGGCGTTACACATTCATTATCACATGCTTCTGCCAGTGGCGTATATGTTGCAAGAAAGATTATCGAAGAAATGTAGATGTAGTCACATAATATTAATTAATAAGGGAGATTGCCATAAGACAGTCTCCCTTTAATAGTTTAATTAATATTTTTATTAAGCTTTATTATTTCAGCCCCTAACAGATTGGCATCATCAGTTCCATGAGTTGCAATAAGCAAAGTACGATTATTACGCATTTTTAAGATATAGTCTATTACATTTAACTTAGTATCCTTATCTAAACCTGTGAATGGTTCATCAAGTATTATAAGTTTCCCGGGATATGATAATGCTCTTGCAAGTGCAACTCTTCTTTTCATTCCACCGGATAATGAACTTACAGGAATATCAAGACTATCATCTGGAAGAATTGATAACAGATTATTACGGATTTCATCCCTATTGTTTTTTCCATGAAGCACTATTCTGACATTGTCTATTGCAGAAAGGTAAGGAATAAGCCTGTCCTCCTGAAACATACAAGATATGCTTTTAGTATCTATACCGGATACACTGCCGGAATCAGCACGTTCGAGTCCCATTAGAATTCTTAAAAGTGTAGTTTTTCCTATACCTGATGATCCCATAAGACAGTATATAGAATTATCTTTAAGGGTTATATTAACATTTTTAAGAACTTCATTGTCATCAAAGGTTTTGCATAAATCAGTGATTATAATACTCACAATAATTCTCCTGACATTTTAAATTTATTGGATAGAAAGCAGGCTTGTAACACAGTAAAGTGTCTGACCGTTATATACAACCCTTGACCAGCCAACCTCTGTATTATAACCGGTTCTCGTAAAAAACTCGCCTTTTTTAGCAGTTGCAACAACAACAGAATCTGCATCTGTCACACTAGGCTTATTCCTAAGATTAACCTCTTCCTTAGGAGTTACAGTATCGTTACAGTCTGTGAATTTCGTGTTAAATCCGGTTGCAGGACTTTCTGTTGCTTTAGGTGTAAGGTCTGTTGTTAAGTAACTTGTAACAGCGTATACAGTCTGTCCATTGTATACAAGTCTTGACCAGCCACTGCTGCTTGTTCCAGTCCGTGTAATTGTTTCACCATTGATAAGTGTTGCAATTACAGTTGCGTCTGTATCCTGACTAGGCTTGTCACGAAGCCTTACTTCATCTTTGGCAGTAACGGTGTCATTAACAGAGGTGAATACCATGCCTGCTTCTACATCTGGGGATGCGGCAGCTGCAGTTTCACCGCTTAGAGAGCCGTTACTTTCTGAATAACCGAAATAAGCAACGTTAATATCAACATTTGTACCAATTCCTGCTACCCTGCCCTGATTAGTATACTGCCACATGCTGTATGTTCCTGTATATGATGTGGATGGAGTCTCTGGATAAGGCGTTGACGGATATTGTGCAACCCATATCTTAAATGATTTTTCAAGACTTGCAATGTTCCACTGGCTGTTATTGGTAAGTTCAGAGCAAGCGGCATAGAACATAGGTGTATAGCCTTTATCATATATTTCCTGTAAAAATGCAACAGCTACGTCAGTTCTTTCAGCCTTAGTCATGCTCTTCTGCCTGCTTTCAGATGTGTTGAAGCCTTCACAGTCAAATGCTACAGGGTAAGTTATACTGTAGTCTGCTATGAAATCAGCAACCCAGTCTGCTTCTTCAATAGCTTCAGCTTCATTAACTGCTGATGAGAAGAAGTATACACCAACCTTAATTCCGTTGGCTGCAGCCTGCTGCATGTTGTATTTTGCATTGGTGTCAGCATAGATAACACCTGTTTTCTGCGCTCTGTAGCCAACTCTTATCATTGCAAAATCAACACCCGATGAAGCAGCCTGTGCCCAGTCGATAGTTCCCTGAAATTTAGAAACGTCTACGCCAATAGTCATATCTGATGTTTCATTAGTGCTGTTAGAAAGAATTACAGAAGCACCATTACCGGCTGACTGATTCATCGCTCCATCATTGTCGGAATACTGCGGATCCTGTTCTTTCTCATCTTTATCGCTTAAAGTATTATTGCCGTCGGTATCTGTTTCACTGACAGACGAAGTTTCTTCGGTTGAAGATGCATTTGCAGGTACTTTTTTCCCTCTATGACCGAAAGAAACAATAAGTACAATTATTAATGCAATTACTGCTGCTGCAACAATTATGATTGCAGGCAGTAATTTCTTCCAGTTAATATGAATAGAATCATCAAGATATCCAAAATCATCGTCATCAGAATTAAACAGCTTAGACATGTACATCGCCTCCTAATTTAAATAATCGCTGCACAGATAATTAAGAAGCAGAGCTGCACCATTACTATCCATTGCAGTACCATTTAGTCCCATATAGTTAATTGTCCAATAACTAATGGATTCATCATATGTGAATTGAATCTTCAATGAAGAATTCGTGTTATTATATACTACTTTACCGTTGAATTCTACAACCTTTTTATTATCAGTAGAACTGAAAATAGTCCATTCGGGGTCTGTACATTTGTTATCCAGACATTGACCAAAGGTTATAGATTCATCCTGAAATATCTGCTGTTCTTTTACTGTATCGATTCTTGAATCCTGCATTGCGCTGGCTTTAGTACCAATGCCTGCGCGTGTCACACCGATAAAACATATTATTAATGTGAGTATGACAGCAAGAAGTGTTGAAACTGTTCCTGAAAATGCACCATCTAAACTGTCATGGTACAGAATGAATACAAGAATACCACCTGCTATCCCACCACCGAGATGACCGAGGATATCTACATTTGCACCATTAGATATAAGAGCATATACAACAATTAACGCAATAGATACGATTACAGTTGTCTTATTGGAATCAGTTTTTGAACTGAAATTAGTAAAAAGTGTTGCACACATTACACCGAATATTGCACCTGATGCACCTGCAGCAAAGCGGATTACATCGGGATTGATAAGGTGTGATACATATACAGATACAAGGCCTGATGCAAGTCCTGAACCGAAATATATAATTGCAGTACGAAGAGAACCGACACGGGGTTCAAGTCTTGAACCGAACAGATACAGTGCAACCATATTATTAATAAAATGTGGCAAATTAGCATGCAGGAACATATAAGTCAGAAGCCTTATATATTCTTTATTATTATGAATATACTGGTAATTAAGTCCACCTGTTTCAAAATGATCACTGCCTGCTATTATGCACATAATGCCTGCAAGCAGATTGGCAAGGATTATAATAAGCACAACAGGCATGTTCCTAAGACTGACTTCTGAATATCGTTTCTTTTGACTGTGTTGATAAAAATCTTCAGGATTAATTCTGTCAGATTTAATCTCGTATACTTCATCATCAAGATGAAGGTCATCAAATCCATCGGGCTTAAACTCGCTTTGATAGCTGTTATGATAGTTGTTATTGTAATCTGGTTCCATAGAATATTTCTCCCCTCATGTTAATTTTCCACTCTACAAAAAAAGAATTCAGCATTACACTAAATTCTTTTTCATTATAACATATTGGGTCAATATGTGTTATTTAATATGAAGCTGTGCTTTAATAATAATTCTTTGAGAACCATCCATTTTGGCTTTAATACTTCCGTTATGCTCGGAAACAATAGCCTTTGCAATTGAAAGACCAAGACCATATCCGGTTATCTTAGCGGATGTTGAATCAGCCCTGTAGAATCTGTCAAACATTCTGTCAGTAAGATTCTTATCAATATTATCAACATCATTGCTTACGATTAAAACAATATAGCTTCCTGAAGAATATAATTTAAAGTCTATGTTACCTTTACCTGATGAATATTTAAATGCGTTATCAAGAAGAATTGTAAATAGTTGCCGTACTGATGATGAGTCACCGCAGCATGTAAGGTCAGGTGTAATATCGTAGGTAAAATGTTTACCTGAATCAAGTGCAAGTGCATTATAAGAGCGCACAGCTTCTTGTGCAAGGTCAGAAACAGGAAAAACCACACGTTTTATATGACCGTTGCGCTCATCCATTCTTGCAAGTGATACAAGACTGTTAGTCATAGCTGTAAGATTTTCTGCCTGTTTCTTTATATCTTCAATCCATTCATTATCAGGATTATCCATCTGTAATATATCAGCATCAGCTCTTATTACTGTAATCGGAGTCTTAAGCTCATGACTTGCAGAGGTTATGAATTCTTTCTGCTTGCGGTGTGCTTTTGCAATAGGCATGACGATAAGCTTTGAAGTAAATATAAGAATCAGGAGCATAACCGCAATACCTGCACATGATGATTCTATAAGCGAAACAGCTGTTTTCTTAACATCATCTATCATATTACTTCGAAGTACGAATACAGCAATTGTACGTTTCTCTTTTTCATATATGCAATATCTGTAACCATTGTAAAATCCATCAAGTTCGCCTGTTTCATATGCCTCATAATATATTGCCAAAGCCTCATCTTCAGAAATATCAGATATGTTATCGATATTAATGGTTCTGGGGCGGTTATCTTTACCAAATGTAATATAGAAATACCTGGCATCTGCTTTAATTGGCTTCTTATCTAAAATATTAATATATATAGACGAAACAAGATGGTCGGATTTAGCGACCATCTTATTGTATGTGTTTCTGACACTTGTATATACTATAAATCCCTGCATAATTATTACAACTGCCATTGAAAGAACAATAAATTGTATTCTTAAGCGGGTAAGCATTTTCTCATTATAATTAGATGCTTTATTATTTTTTGACATTATATACCTTCTTTATATTAGTTGTTATTTTTTAAATAATATCCCATATTTCTTCTTGTAGCAATAGAATAATCAGACTTTAAAGCTTCAAGTTTTCTCCTGAGATAAGATATATAAGTCCATACGGTGCTGATATCAGAATCAGATTCACTGTCCCAGATTTTCTCCATAAAATGTTCTGCCGAAATAACCTGAGTTTTATTATTCATGAACATCAGCATCATCTGATATTCCTTATTAGTAAGAAGAAATGAACCTGAAGGAGAAGATAATTCACATGTAGTTGTGTTGAGCGAAATATTTCCAAGTGTAATAACATTATCTTGTTGTTTTTCAGAGCGTGTAAGTACACGGATTCTTGCAAGCAGTTCCCTTGTGTCAAATGGTTTGGTAAGATAATCGTTAGCACCATTATCAAGCCCTTCTACTTTATCATCTATTTCAGTCTTTGCAGTAAGCATAAGAACCGGAATGTTGCTGCCGCGTTTTCTTAAATTCTTTAAAGCTGTAATTCCATCCATTACCGGCATCATAATATCCATAATTACAGCATCATATATATCTTTTTCTAGATAATCAAGGGCCATCTGACCATTTTCAACGCAGTCAACAGAATAATTATTCTTCTGTAATATAGTTGAAACTGCCCTTGATAATGAGCGGTCATCTTCAACTAATAATATTCTCATATATAATCCTCCAGTCGAATAATATTAATTCCAGTAACCAAGTTCTATACCCTTTAAGTATATAGCTTTGGCTTTGGAATAATATCCATAAGAGTTAAAATGTGTGAAATCAGCACGAATCTGTTCAGGAAGATTGCCTGTCTGTATATCAATTATATCATTTTCGGTTGGTGTAAGTCCACAGTCAGATAGTGCATTTTCCATAAGATAAAGTCTTGTGTTAAGGAAATGTTCTCCAAATGCATCATACAGAGCTTGTTCCCATAATGTTGCATGAAGTCCTGCATAATTACCATTATTATCGTATACATCCTGATATGTGTCAGCTGATTCTCCCGGATTATCAGTATCACCAACAATTATATAATCAGCATAATAGCTGTTATCAATTATATTCTGATATTGTTTTATAAGTTCATCATAATCATTCTCCCAGCCACCATTACTTCCCATCTCAAGAATAAGAATATCATTGCGATGGTCATAAGCTGCTTTAGGAATAACCCTTGTCCATGCGTTAATATACATTTCAGTTACAGAATCAAAGTCTGCATCAGAACATATAGAAATATATAAGCCTTCATCAGCTCTTTCGACACAACATAAAACATCATTAATATATACTGTGTCTGGATATGTGTTATCTTCATATCCATATCCGCTGTAGTCATCCATAGTGATTGTTTCTTCATTTTCATCAACAAATTTTACATAAGCTAATGAGTGGTCGGTTATATAGATATCACGGTCAGTGTATATTGGAATTCCGCCCGCACGTAAAGAAATCTGATATGAATTCTCACCACCTACACCAAAGTTGTAGGTATTGATTGATGTAAAATATTGCAGAGCAGATGGAGTTGTAAAGTAAGATATGTCTTCAATACCATTATCAGAGTATATATATGCTTCGTTACATCCAGCTCCCTGCATCATACTATCACCCCAGCATGTTATGCTGCGTTCAGGGATTTCATCATCTAATACTGATTCATTAGTGTAAGACTCAAGAACAATATTATCATTATTAGATAAAATGCATTCGGTCTGAGAGCTGTTTAATGTTATCTTAGATTCTTTTCCAGAACATCCTGTTAAGAACAGGCTTAATAATATAGTACATATATTTAATAAAGCAAAAAGGTTCTTTTTCATATGAATTTCTCCAATCTGATATCTTTTATCTTTGTTCTGACATTAATATAAAATATCAACCTAAAATTAATTTAAAAAATATTCACTAATCATCAATAAAATGGTAAAATATTAAAATATGTTTAGATAATGGAGGCAGATTATTATGGATTCAACATTAAGAAGAACATGGGCTGAAATAGATATGGATGCACTTGCACATAATTATGAAACATTACGGAAAAGAATTGGAGAAAATGTTAAGTTTTTAGGCGTTGTAAAAGCGGATGCTTACGGACATGGTTCTGTACAGGTAAGCAGACTTTTACAGGAGTCCGGAGCAGATTATCTTGCAGTAAGCAGTATAGATGAAGCTGTAGAATTAAGACACAATGGTATTACAATGCCGGTTCTTATACTTGGACATACACCTAAGGAAGAAGTATCTGAGCTTATTAAGAATAATATAACACAGGCTGTAACATGCAGGGCTAAGGCACTTGAATACAGTGAGGAAGCTGTTAAATGTGGTGGTACATTAAAGATTCATATTAAAGTTGATACAGGAATGTCAAGACTTGGATATCTGTGTGACGGAGATTATTTTGAAAGTGGTGTTGAAGGAATATGTGAAGGCTGTACTCTTCCAGGTCTTGATGCTGAGGGAATATTCACACATTTTGCAGTATCTGATGAATTTGGAGAAGAATATGAAAGCTATACTAAGCATCAGTTTGAATTGTTTACCAGTGTGATTGATGAAGTTGAGAAAAAACTTGGAAAGAAATTCAAGATAAGACATTGTGCCAATACAGGTGCTGTTGCAAGATATCCTGAAACATGGCTTGACATGGTAAGACCAGGACTTCTGCTCTATGGATATGGAGATTTTGCACAGGAGCTTGGACTTAAGCCTGTTATGTCACTTAAGACAACAGTAAGCACAATCAAGACTTACCCTGCCGGAACAGCAATAAGCTATGGAGGAATATACAAGACTGACAGAAAGACAAGAATGGGAGTTGTTCCTTATGGATATGCTGATGGATATTTCAGATGCCTTTCTAACAGATATGAGCTTATGACAGAAGAAGGTCCTGCTCCACAGAGAGGTAAGATATGTATGGATATGTGCATGATTGATCTTACAGATAAAATGAATGTTGACGTTGGTAGTGAAGTAGAGATATTTGGTAAGGCTAATCCTATTGAGCATATGGCACAGCTTGCAGGAACAATTCCTTATGAGCTTACATGTGCAGTAAGTAAGCGTGTCCCTAGAATGTACATAAAGGATGGCAAAGTTTATGAAAAAGAATTATTGTTAAGAGGATAAATGAATGAAGAAAATATTATGTTTATTAATGTCCTGTTTATTGTTTGTGATGTCAGGATGTAGCGGGCATAGTAAGAATTTGAAATTTGGCGCAGCAGATATAGGCGGAGTGTATTATTCATTTGCAAGCACGTTTACACAGCTGGCAGATAAAGAGATTGATGGATATACATTTGAAACAAAGACCACTGCTGGTTCGGTTGCTAATTTAAGGCTTATATCTGATGGGTATATAGACCTTGCTATTGTCCAGGCAGATCTGTTAAGTGATGCATATAATGCAACTGGTACATTTGCTGATAAAAAATACCAGAAGGGTTACAAAGCGATTGCTTCCCTTTATACAGAATGCTGCCAGATTGTTGTAAGGAAAGATTCTGGAATCACAGGTATTGATGACCTGATTAATAAAACTGTAAGTGTCGGTGCATCAGAGTCAGGATCTGAAAAGAATGCAGAGCAGATATTAAAGATGAGTGGAATTACTGACGAGCTTATTAATAAGGTCAATATGGATTATACAGAAGCTGCTGAAAAACTTAAAGCTGGAGAAATTGATGCATTTTTCTGTACAGCAGGAACAAGAACAGAAGTTATTGGACAGTTATCTAAGGAATGTGACATACGTCTTATAAGTCTTGATGACAAATGCATAGACAAGATGTTATCAGCGTATTCTCTTTGTGAAAAATATACTATTCCGGCAGGAACTTATAATGGTCAGGATTCTGATGTGACAACTATTGGTGTTAAGGCAGTTCTGATTGCAAAGCAGTCACTCTCAGACGATGTTATTAAGAATGTGACTAAGACAATATATGAGCATGCTGATGATTTTAAGTATGCTACATCTCTTGATATTTCATTTGATATAAATACGGCGGCTGATGGAGTAGATATTCCGTTCCATTCAGGTGCAGCAGCTTATTATACAGAGCGTGGCATCAATGTTTTGACAGAATAATTCTGTATATCAGGTTAATGCTATAAAGAATGGAGAAATTTAATGAAGGTTCAGTTAGATATGTATCAGACGCTGGCTATTGCGGTACTTGTACTGCTTCTAGGCAGCTATTTACGAAAGAAAATTAAATTCCTTGAAAGGTTCTGTATACCGGCACCTGTTGTAGGAGGACTGTTGTTTGCTATATTTACATGTATATGTTATGTTACTCATATACTAGAGTTTTCATTTGATGACACACTTAAAGAAGTATGCATGGTATTCTTTTTTACATCCGTAGGATTTCAGGCTAATCTTAAAGTACTTAAAAAGGGCGGAAAGTCTATGGTGATATTTTTAGGATTAGTTATAGTACTTATATTTATACAGAATGGTGTTGCAGTAGGTTTATCTAAGGTTATTGGGCTTGATTCACTTATAGGAATGTGTACAGGCTCAATACCTATGGTTGGCGGACATGGTACTGCGGGTGCATTTGGACCGGTACTTGAAGATTTTAATGTTAAGGGTGCAACGACAATATGTACTGCTGCAGCTACATTTGGTCTTATATTTGGAAGTCTTGTAGGAGGACCATTAGGCAAGAGACTTATTGAGAAGAAAAAACTTTTAGATACAGCAATTCCAGAGGATGACAGTCTTCTTATTGAAGACGAAAAGAAGCATGAAAGACATTCCAGAATGTATGCATCAGCCGTATTCCAGCTTATTATTGCTATTGGTATAGGAACTATTTTTTCATGGGCTCTTACGAAGACAGGACTCACTTTTCCTATATACATCGGGGCCATGATTGCAGCTGCGCTTATGCGTAATATTGCAGAATATGCAGGAAATGGAAAGCTTGTTATTCATATGGGAGAAATTAACGACCTTGGAGGTATAAGTTTATCATTATTTCTTGGAATGGCTATGATTACACTTAAGTTATGGCAGCTTGCATCACTAGCTCTTCCGCTTGTTATACTTCTTGGTGCACAGATAATTGTTATTGTTTTATTTACATATTTTATTGTATTCAATATTATGGGAAAAGATTACGATGCAGCAGTTCTTGTTGCAGGTACATGTGGATTTGGAATGGGAGCAACGCCTAATGCCATGGCAAATATGCAGGCAGTATGTGACAAATATGTTCCATCAGTTAAGGCTTATCTGTTAATACCACTTATAGGAAGTCTTTTTGCAGATTTCCTGAATAGTCTGGTTATAACTTTTTTTATCAATATATTATAATTATAGAGGAGTTAAATATGTTTAATATATTCAAAAAGGTAAAAAATAAAGTGAATACATCTGAAAAGGATTATAGTCTGTCGTATGATAATCTTGCTATTCCTGAGATACACAAGAAAGATTCAGGAAGTGAAGAAGATGATGCGGATATATCATCAGATATTGTTCCGGATGATAATAGAGATAAGCCACATGTCACATATGACAGTCTGGCAGTTCCAGAAGTGCATTTTAGAAAGAATAAATAAAAATAATGGGATGATATCACTAAAGGTATCATCCCATTATTTTTTATTAAGCCTCAAGAACTTCTTCAATATTCTTAAGAATCTCTTCTTTATCAAATGGCTTGGTAATAAAACGTTTGGCACCAAGCTTAAGAGCCTCAATTACTTTATGCTGCTGTCCGGCAGCAGTTATCATAATTACTTTGGCATTAGAGTCATAAGCCTTAATTTCTTTAAGAGCTTCTGTTCCATCCATGTTAGGCATTGTAATATCAAGTGTAATTATATCAGGGTAATATGTCTTATAAGCAAGTACGCCCTCTAATCCGTCAGTTGCTTCAGCTAATACAGCGTAACCGGCTTCTTCAAGAATATCACGCAGAATCTTTCTTGACATTCCAGAATCATCAACGATAACTACTGTTCCTTTGCTGTCTAATGTCACTTCTCCACCTGCTTTTGCCATAATCTTTCTTACAACAGGCATATCTCCAGCTTTGGTTTCATCAGAGGCAGATATGAAAAGCAGAACTTCACTGTCATGGATATGAATAGGGAGTACATAAGCATCTCCTTTGGCAAACTGGTTTTCATAAGCAAACTGTGGAGTAATCTCCAACATGCTGCCCTTCTTAGAAAGTGCTGTTGCAAATAATCCGCTTATACAGTTAGTAAATTCACCTATAGCATCGTACACTTCTATTCCAAGATTAGCTATATTACTATGAGAGAATCCATTAGCTATATCAACTATAGCTGTCTGTTCACCAACACTTGCAAAACCAACAATAATATCAAGGTCACCTTCTAATTTCTGACCAGCAAGACATCTGTATTCAAGCTGTGAAATATGCCTAATTCTGTCTATATAGAAATCAGAGGTTACAAATCTTTCTATATTAGAAAGTGCAAGCCTGCATATATCAGTTACATATGACTTTGATGAAAAGGCAAATATCGGAACAATCTGTTCTAAATCATCATTCTTAAGACCATCCATATCCTCATCAGTAAAACCATGCTCCTTCTGGAATTCCTTAAGAAGCTCATCAACCTTCGATACCGATATATCTGCTGCTTCTGAAAGAACAGAAAGGAATATTGCATAGGCACTTCCCTGCTTTTTAAGAAGAACATCTAACTGTTCTTCAGTAATATAACCCTCTCCAACAGCAATTTCACCAAATCTTGCATCCTTAGTTGTCTGTAAATGATTAATTTCATTCGCCTGTTTCTCAGTAATAATGCCATCAGCTACAGCAATTACACCAAGCTTTGCTCTTGATTCTGCAAGCCTTTCCATTATAGAATTATACTTATTCTTATCTATAACCTCTTTTTCGATAAGAAATTTACCAAATAATTGACAAAACATTACATATCCTCCTAAACATTCACGATTTATTAATTAAATATATTTTATCAGCATTAGTCGGATATGTAAAGAATGTGTCGATACAAATTATTGTAAAGCCTTGAATGCTTCATCAAGATCTTCAATGATATCATCAATATTCTCTGTACCAATTGAAAGTCTGATTGTGTTAGGCTTGATTCCCTGATCAAGAAGCTCAGCTTCGTTGCACTCTGAATGAGTTGTGCTTGCCGGGTGGATTGCTAATGACTTAACATCGGCAACATTAGCAAGAAGTGAGAATAACTCAAGGTTATCAATGAACTTCTGTGCTTGGGCAGCACCGCCCTTGATTTCAAATGTAAAGATTGAACCACCGCCGTTAGGGAAGTACTTCTTATAAAGAGCCTGCTGTTCTTTGTTAGTAGAGATTGAAGGATGATTTACCTTCTCAACTAATGGCTGATCCTTTAAGTACTGAACAACCTTTAATGCGTTCTCTACATGTCTCTCAACTCTGAGTGATAATGTTTCAAGTCCCTGAAGGAAGATGAATGAATGAACTGGAGAAATTGTAGCTCCTGTATCACGAAGAAGGATAGCTCTGATATATGTAACGAATGCAGCAGGTGCTGTATCCTTTGCAAAGCTAACACCGTGGTATGATACATTTGGCTCAACAAGCCATGGGAATTTATCAGCAGCCCCTACCCAGTCAAACTTACCACTATCAACGATTACACCGCCAAGTGTTGTACCGTGACCACCGATGAACTTAGTAGCTGAATGGATAACGATATCTGCACCGTATTCAATAGGTCTTACAAGGTAAGGTGTTGCAAATGTGTTATCAACAACAAGTGGAATGTTGTGTGCATGTGCAATCTTAGCAATTCTTTCGATATCAACAACTTCTGAATTAGGATTTCCAAGTGTCTCAATCTGAACAGCCTTAGTATTAGGCTTGATTGCTGCTTCAATAGCATCATAATCAAAAGGATCTACGAATGTAGCTTCAATTCCGTAATCTGGAAGTGTATGTGCAAGAAGGTTATATGTTCCGCCGTAGATATTCTTAGCTGCTACGATGTGGTCTCCTGCATGAGCAAGTGCCTGAAAAGCATAAGCTAAAGCTGCTGCACCAGAACCAACAGCAAGTGCTGCTACACCACCTTCAAGTGCTGCGATTCTCTTTTCGAATACATCTTCTGTTGGATTAGTAAGACGTCCGTAGATGTTACCTGCATCCTTAAGACCAAATCTGTCAGCAGCATGCTGGCTGTTATGGAATACATATGATGATGTAAGGTAAATAGGTACTGCTCTAGCATCTGTTACCGGATCAGGCTGTTCCTGTCCTACATGAAGCTGTAATGTTTCAAACTTTAAATTTCTTTCAGAGTAAGATTTCTTTGCCATAATTAATTACCATCCTTTTTAATTTATTTCAAAAATGTATTGCTTTCTTGATGTTGATGATAATATAAACCCTTATCCCTACTATGTCAATAGGTTTGTATGATATTTTTTGAAAATATTTTAAAGATTATATTGTTTTTGTCGTTGAATTGGGGAGTCTGAAGGATATTCATTACGGATGATTCATGATACAGCATTATGCTATACAACATGATACCTATAGATAGTTGTATATTTAATTGTCTTATAGGTCAAAAATGCTGATGTCTATATAGATAGTTGTTGCGTAAGCCTATAAGTTGTAAATAAGCAGATTGTTTATAGGTATATTGGTATCATTAAAGACTTTTTATATAGTAAAATTGATAGAATATACCTATAAACCTTATATTATTTATGAATTTATGGGAAAACTCACTTTGTTTTAATGAAAATTGCTGGATGTAAGACCATATTATGTGGATTTACGGATATAATGTTTAGCTTTATCCACGCAGCCTCGCAACAGCGGCTTTCAGCGCATCTATTGCATAGTCAGCATCTTCCTTGGTTAAATCCTTATCTATGCTTAATCTTAAAGCACCTTTTGCTTCATCGCTGCTTCGTCCGATAGCAAGAAGCACATGTGAAGGGGCGATTGAACCTGCAGCACATGCTGAACCGCTGGATGCACATATACCGTTCATATCAAGCATGATAAGTAAAGAATCACCCGAAACATCTTTAAAGCAGAAATGCATATTAGACGGAAGACGCTTCAGGCTGCACATGGGCAAACCTACCGAAACAGCATTGACATAGGCATCAGCATCAATACAAGGTCCATCAAAAGTAACGTCAGGAATCTCACCAAGAATCCTGTCAACAATATAATTACGCATATTAATAACTGTATGTGTATCTTTATCAAGTGTACCTAAGGCAAGCTTTACAGCCTGACCCATGCCGACAATGCCTGGAACATTGCTTGTTCCAGCGCGTCTTGCACGCTCCTGTGCCCCGCCATGGATGAAAGGCTCTAATTTAGCGGTATTCTTCATGTACATGAAACCGACGCCTTTAGGACCGTGGAACTTGTGTGCGCTTGCACTTAACAGGTCAATATTCATCTCTGTGACATTAATTGGAACATGACACATAGCCTGAACTGCATCAGTGTGAAAAAGAATGCCATGCTTATGTGCAATCTCACCTATTTCTCGGACAGGTTCAATTGTTCCGATTTCATTGTTGGCAAACATAACACTTATAAGAATTGTTTTGTCAGTGATGGCATTCTCGACATCTTCTAATGAAACAAATCCCTCGCTGTCAACATCAAGGTAAGTTACCTCGAATCCGTTCTTTTCAAGATATGCACATGTATTAAGAATTGCATGATGCTCTATCTTAGTTGTTATTATGTGGTTTCCTTTATCTCTAAGGCCGAATGCAGCAGACTTTAAAGCCCAGTTATCAGACTCGCTTCCACCGCCTGTAAAATATATTTCATTGCTTTTTGCAGCTCCAATACTGTCAGCTATAATTTCCCTTGCATCTTCAATAGCCATCTTGCTTTTCTGGGCAAAATTATATACAGAAGAAGGATTGCCGTAATATTCAGTAAAGAATGGAAGCATTGCAGACACAACCTCTGGTGCGGTTGATGTAGTTGCTGCGTTATCCATATATATAAGTTTTTCCATAATATTGTCCTTATTAATTAAAAAATAATTAAATAATAGTTCCACCGCCAAGTACATTGTCCCCGTCATATAATACAAGCGCCTGACCTGGTGTTACGGCACGAACAGGCTCGTCAAATGTACATTCAAGAGTATTTTCATCAAACATTCTTATAGTACACATAGCACCCTCATGGCTGTAACGGATTTTACCTTTGGCATGCATTTCACCTTCAAGTGAAGGTATCGACATGAAATTAAGGTTGTTGGCGTAAAGCTTAGGTGAGAACACATCTGAATTATCACCGATTACAACCTCGTTGGTTTCAGGTCGTATAGCAACAACAAATGCCGGCTTTCCAAGAGCAAGTCCAAGACCTTTTCTCTGACCAACTGTGTAGTGTATGATACCTTGATGTCTTCCAATTACATTGCCATTGACGTCAATGAAATTACCGGGAACAGAAGTATAGCCTGTTTCACGTGTTATAAAGCCTGCATAGTCATTATCAGGAATAAAGCATATTTCCATACTGTCAGGCTTCTTGGCAACAGTGATACCAATCTTAGATGCAATTTCACGGACCTGATCCTTAGTATAGTCACCAATAGGAAGAAGTGTGTGTGATAACTGATCCTGTGTAAGATTATAAAGGGCGTAGGTCTGGTCTTTCCTGGCAGTTACTGAATTGCATATAGTGTATCTGCCATTAGGAAGCTGGTGGATTCTTGCATAGTGTCCTGTTGCAATGTAATCTGCTCCTATTTCAAGACTTCTCTTAAGAAGAGATTCCCACTTTACATAACGGTTGCAGGCGATACATGGATTAGGTGTACGGCCTTTTTTATATTCGTCAACAAAATAGTCGATTACATTACATTTGAACTCATTCTTAAAATTCATTACATAATATGGGATGTCAAGCTGACCTGCAACACGTCTTGCATCATCAACAGCACTGATACCGCAGCAGCCGTTCTCAGCGGCTTCTGTTGCATCGTCCTGCCATATCTGCATAGTCACACCTATTACATCATAGCCCTGTTCCTTTAATAGATAAGCGGCAACAGAGGAATCAACGCCTCCTGACATGCCGACAACAACTTTTTTCTTCATTACTAATCCTCAATCATTTCTTATATCTCTTATTTCGTCTGCAAATGCGCAGATTTCGTTCCAATGCTTCTTAGAATCCTCATCATATACAGCACATATCTTAAATCCACCCTGTCTGGCAGATTCAATGCCGTGAAGAACATCTTCATATACCCATGTATCTTCCGGTTTAAAATGCATTTTTTCAGCGATAAGCTTGTAGCTTTCCGGATTCTTTTTATTATATGGAATGTCATATACTGTAAAAATGTTGTTAAAACAGTCAGCTATTCCAAGACGGTTAAGTGCAGCGTCAACGCAGCTTCTGTCAGAGCTTGTAAATATGCACATGTCAGATCCAGCTTCATGCTCACGTCTGATTAATTCAAGCATTCCGTCTTTAGCCGGAATATCTGTGCTGTAGTGTCTTGTCATAATATCCACAGCAGTCTGCCTCATAGTTGTTGCATCAGTGTTTATGCCTAATTCATCACGGAAATAAGCAGAACATTCATCAAGGTCCATTACATAAGTACGCTCGTCAAAGTCATCAGGTAACTTATCAACATACTGCATGGCGTATTCCTTGGAAACATTTCTCCAGTAAGGCATAGAATCAAGAATAGTTCCGTCCATGTCAAATATGAAATCCCTGTGATAATTAAATACACGGCCAGTCTTTAAGTAAAGCTCTTTCGTAGCAAGTCCAGGATCATCAGCGGCAAATATAGCTGAAACAACAGCAATCCCGTCAACACCAGTGCCTGCAAGCTCACCGCAGTTGTCGTAATCAATACCGCCGATTGCAACGACAGGGATATTAACTGAACCTGCAACCTCAATCAGTCGTTCACGAGGCATGTATACAGCATCCTTTTTGGTACTTGAACCAAATACTGCTCCGGTTCCGATATAATCTGCACCGAGTCTTACGGCTTCTTTAGCCTGCTCTACTGTCTTGGCGGTCATGCCGATAATCTTATTATCTCCAAGAATACTTCTTGCAGTCATATAGTCAGTGTCACTCTGTCCGATATGTACTCCGTCAGCGTCAGCTTCAAGTGCCGCCTGCACATCATCATCAATAACGAATGGTACTCCATATTTTCGTGCAATTGGCTTAATTGCTTTTGCTTTTGCAACAATTTCATCATGCGATGCATTTTTTTCTCTTAATTGTAAAAATGTTGCTCCATTTTTTAATACATTTTCAACAACATCAATGAGACTGGCTCCGTTAAGCCAGCTTGTATCTGTGATTGCGTATAGACGCAGCTGTTCTTTTCTAATCATAATTAATTCTCCTGAATCAAAGTGAACTACCCATTGTCTTAAGCCAATAGGCTTCCTGCTTCATCGACCTCGTAACCTACTATCTCCACAGGCGTTAATTTGGGCAGTCCCTGCCCTATATATTTCTTTATGCTATTTGTCTTAATCCTTCTGTCAGTATATTTTCCGCGGCATTGATATCCCTGTCATGTTCTGCTCCGCATTTCGGACATATCCATGTCCTCACTGACAAATCTTTTGTATCTGGATTCTGATACCCACAAACAGAACATAATTGACTACTAGCATAAAATGTATCTATTTTGATGTATTTCCTGCCATTCCATTTTGCCTTATACTCTAACTGTCTTGTCAGCTCATACCATGATACATCACTTATGGCTTTTGCCAAATGATGATTTTTTACCATATTTTTTATCTGTAGATTCTCTGAAACTATCACTTGGTTTTCGCTGATAATCTCATGTGAAACTTTATGTAGATAATCTTTTCTTATATTCCTTATTTTCTCATGGCATAATGCTATCTTTTTCTTTGTTTTATAATAGTTCTTACTTCTCTTTCCTTTATGTGACAGTTGCCTTTGCAGTTTTACAAGCTGTTTCTCGTATTTTTTTATAATTTTTAGATTCTCATATACTTTCCCATCGGAAGTAATACATAAATCTTTAATTCCTAAATCGATTCCTATGTTATGATTTGTATGTGCCAGTTCCTTATGCTCCGTTTCTACAAGTATGGACACATAGTATTTTCCACTGGAAACATGCGAAACGGTCGCTGATTTAATCTGCCCACTATATTCCCTGTGTAACCTTGCTTTTACCGCTTTTAATTTTGGCAATTTTATCTTCCCTGTCTCAAAATCTACCGCAATATTTCCATTTGTGAAGTTTGTTGTGTATGATTTATGGTTATCGTGTTTGCTCTTGAATTTCGGATATCCTGCATGCTCCTTAAAGAATTTTTGATATGCAGTGTTCATGTTATAGATTGCGTTGGTTAGAGCAAATTTATCTATTTCTTTTAACCATTCATAATCTTTCTTTAATTCTCTGTTACAGTAATTATTACAATCCGTTTTACTAACTGACTTTTTCTCTTTCTCGTATATTTCTTTCCGATATGCCAATGTCTGATTGTAAACAAAACGGCAACAGCCAAATGTTTTTGCAATCTGAATTCTTTGTTCACTATTAGGATATATCCTGTATTTATATGCTTTTAACACCCACTGTCGCCACCTTCCTACCCTTGATTTTCTATATATTTTCTCAACATCTATTTGTGTCTGTTTTTGATTTCCACGTTCCCATAACGCAAGTATAGTACAAACCTCCGCTTCCGGCTACCTTAACCCACCGTCTAAAGCCAGTGGGATTGCGGTATCCCTATTTCAATATGTATAATAACACATCTGCCTGTACCTTTGGCATACATTTTTTGACACATTTTAAAAAATTCTATAAAATATTCTGAAAAATGTTGTAACGAAAATCCATTTCGTGCGTCTAACCTATGTAAGACGGAAGGAGGTGACCAGTTCTGAATTATGAGAAATTGTACAATTCCTATTATATGCAGGTGTATTCTTATGTGTTTACGATAGTAAAGAATCAGTCTCTTGCTGAAGAAATAACACAGAATACTTTCTACAAAGCCATGACCGCCAGGAGACAATATGAGGGCAAGGCGGGTGAGCTCACATGGCTTTGCAGTATAGCAAAGAATCTGGCAATTGATGAGTGTCGGAAGAATAAGAAATTTTCTGAACTTGACGAAAATTTACCTCAGCAGACACCAGATTTATCGGATAAAGCTGCAGATACAGATTCTGCTTTGCGGATTCATATGGTTCTTCATGAACTGCCGGAGCCGTATAAGGAAGTATTTCAGTTGAGAGTTTTCGGAGAACTCACATTTGCACAGATTGGAATGGTATTTGGAAAAACTGAGAACTGGGCCAGAGTAACTTATCATAGGGCCAGACTGAAAATAAAAGAAAGGATTGATTAGATATGAGTAATAAAGAATGTGAAATCGTGCAGGACTTACTGCCCCTTTATTATGACAAAGCCTGCAGTGAAGCAAGCTGCAGCTTTGTTGAAAAGCATATGGCAGGCTGTAGTGACTGCCAGAAGATATATAATGAATTACAGGAAAACAACGTTGATGAAGTGCTTGCAAAGGAATCAAAAGGAGTACTTGAAAGACATGCAAAAAAAGAGCGTAATGCAGCATACAAGGCGGGAGTTGTGATTGCAGCAATACTTCTACTGCCAATTGTCATTACATTTATAGTACAGCTTGCAACTGGTATGGGTTTAGGCGTATTTTCGGTTGTTACTGCTTCTATGATGCTTGTTGCAGCACTTACGGTAGTTCCGCTTATGTCTACGAATAACCGTCTGTTAAAATGTATTCTTGCAGGCGTTGCATCACTTATGCTTATATTGTTTTTCGTTGACCGTATGAATGGCGGAGGAAACTTCCTTTTTTGGGCTATACCTACAGTATTTGGTATATCAATAGTGCTGTTTCCGATAGTGATATGTCTTGTGTCACTTCCACCGGTACTTAGTGACAAGAAAGCACTTATAACAATGACATGGGATACATTGTGGCTATTCCTTACAATGTTTATAGTGTATTATCATTCTGGTTTTACAGGTATGAAAGACGGATATACAGTAGCTGTTATACTTATGCTTGGTGTATGGCTTGTATTTCTTGTGATTAGATATCTTCCTGTCCATGGACTGATGAGAGCCGGAATTAGTACGATAATATCTGTATTATGGGTTGTTTTTGCCGATGATTTTCTTGAGTTTATTCTCTACAAAAGGAAGGTGCTTACAATAAGTCATATGAATCTGTCTGATTGGAGCACGACTCTTAGTATTAATGGAAATATATTTTTTATTACTTTAGTGTCTGGCTGTGCAATAGGCTTGGTACTTATAGGTATTGGTGCGTTGCTTATGAGAAAGAAAAATGTTCAGAAGATGAGATAATAATAATCCCCTCACAAGGTTGATGCTTTGTGAGGGGATTATAACTATCTTATACTTTTAATATATGCCCTGTAATTCTTAACAAGCAATGGCACTTCCGCAATAAGCATGCCAATCCAGCCTGCAAGATAAGAGAAAGGAAGTGCTTCTATTCCCATGCCTAACGCAAATACAAGTGGAATTGCGGCAAGCACGCGGACACCCATATTGATAAAGCTTGAAAGCAGGGTAATCTTTAAGTCACCGATTCCTCTGAAATATCCCTGAATACCATTAGTGATGGCAGGAAGTATGTACATTACAGAGATAAGCTTAAGGTAGATTACACCGTGTCTTATAACCTCAGTATCCGAAGTGAACAGCTTCATAAGTGGTCTTGCAAATACGAAACATACAAAGAATATGAAGATTCCATATATTATCTCAAGAATAATACCGGCTTTAAAGCCTTTGATTACTCTGTCGTCTCTTCCGGCACCTTTGTTCTGTGCCATCATAGCTGTCATTCCGTGTGCAATATTCTGCTCGGGTGTATATGCATAGTCATCAATTCTGTTTACTACTGCAAATGCAGCTGAAACCGAAACGCCCATAGTGTTAATAATAGCCTGTATTCCTATTTTACCAAGCTGTACAGTAGCCTGCTGCATAGCAGATGCCCAGCCGTAGCTTATAGTTTTCTTAAGCAGTGAGCGGTCAAATACAAGCCACTTTTTGCCAAGACACAGAATCGGTACTTTGAATTTAATATATATCATGCAGAATACACAGCAGAGAGCCTCGCTCACTACAGTTGCAACTGCACATCCGTTGCTGCCGGCTTTCAGGACAACAACAAAGAAAAGGTCACCAAATACATTTAAAACTGCACTTATGATAAGGAAATACAGTGGCGTTGCACTATCTCCCAATGCCCTTAAAGTGCTTGAGAAAAAGTTATAAAGGAATGTGAAGATGAGTCCTAACATGATTATTCTTAAGTACTGGGTTGTAAGTGTCATAATTGATCTGTCAACCTGAACAAGCATAAGAATAGGTCTTGTAAATCCTATTGCAATCAGTGTAAGTGCAAGTGAGAATATCATACCTGATATCATAGTTGTACTTATCTGGCGGGAAAGTGTGTCCATTTTCTTACCGCCGAAATAATTACCCATAAGAATACTTGCACCCATACATAATCCGTTAAGGAAAAGAATAATGAGTGTAGTTATTGGATTGCATATTCCAACAGCAGCCAGTGCTTCTTTTCCAACAAATCTTCCGACAATAATAGAGTCAACCGCATTATAAGTAAGCTGAAATATATTTCCTAGTATAAGTGGAATTGTGAATTTAATTAACATAGGCATAATTCTGCCCTGAGTTAAATCTTTTGCCATAATTGATGAAACCTCTTGTGTGAATTTCGTAAATGATACTGTCCAAGTGCTTGATTTTAATGCTTATTTTTAAATATGTCAAGAAATGTGTTATTTACAATTACAAGCCGCAAATTAAGATAAAAAATTAATAACCTGTAATAACAGTACTTAGTCTGCACTTACGTTCATAATCAAGAGATGTCTCTTGTCTATGACCAGGGTATATTTTATAATCGCCAATTAAAGTGTTCATCATTTTTTCTATTGATGAAATAAGTAATTTCTCATTTCCGCCAGGTAAAGAAGTTTTACCATGTTTTTCAAACATAATGGTGTCACCAGAGAAAATATTATCATTAACAATGATTGCCATTGAACCGTCTGTATGTCCTGGCATACCTAAGAAAGAAAATGATAACTCATCAAGATTAATTATATCGTCTTCACAAATTAATATATCGGCTTTTACAGCTTTATAAGGTATTTTAACATAAGGTCTTTCATTAATGAGTTCTTCGTCTTCAAGTCGTCCGGCATCAATTTTAGATATAATAACAGGTACATTAAAATATTCTTTCACTTCTTTTAATGCTAAAATATGATCTGTATGACCATGTGTTATAAAAATGTATTTAAGACACAATCCATTTTCTTCAATTGTTTTAATAATTTCAGCAGCATTATCTGCTGGGTCAATCAGAATTGCATTTTTCTTATTCGAAGAAACAATATATACATTTGTGTTGCATGCACCCAATACTAGTTTTGTAATATTCATAATTCTTTACACACCCCATTTTTATGAGAATATATTTATGTTGATTATATCAATTCTGTGTATATATAAATACTAAAAAAATACATGATGATATTTAAATCACATATTTTTATTTAAGAATTTCCTGCTAAAACTTTGAATATCAAAATACTCTTGACAATTATTTGATTAAATGATAACATTCAACAAGAAACTTTGAATATCAAAATATATCAAAATCTTTAAAGGAGAATGATTATGTTAAGAATTATTGCTGACAGCACATGTGATATATCTAAAGAAGATGCAAGAAAAATGGGGATTCAGATTGTTCCTATATCTGTAAGGTTTGGGAATGAAGAATTCTTAGATGGAGTTGAGATAACACATGAGGAATTTTATACAAGACTTGCTGAATGTGATGAATTACCTAAGACTTCACAGCCAAGCCCTGATACATTCATGAAAGTATTTAATGAAGCTGTTGCTGCCGGGGATGATGTACTTGGAATATTCATATCTTCTGATTTATCAGGAACATATCAGAGTGCCTGCCTTGCTGCTTTAGATGTTGAAGAAGAAACAGGAAAGAAACTATACATGGTAGATTCAAGAAGTGCTTCGATTGGAACAGCCCTCCTAATCAGAGAGGCAGTAAAGTTAAGAGATGCCGGTGTAAATGTATCTGATATCGCTGCTGCATGTACAGAGATGTCAAAATATATCAAGCTTACAGCTGTTGTCGGCTCGCTTAAATATCTTAAAATGGGAGGCAGACTTTCAGGAGCGGCTGCATTTGCAGGAACAATGCTTCATATAACACCGGTTGTAAGTATTGAAGATGGAAAAGTTGTTGTGATTGGAAAAACAAGAGGAAAAAAAGCAGCTGAAAAACTTATGCATGATAAGCTCACCAAAGACGGATTAAGTCTTACAAGAGATTTCATGTTTGGTCATATCAACTGCTCTGAATCCTTAGAAACATTTATTAATAAGAGTCTTACTTATATATCTGATGTTAATGGAAATGTTTGTGTAAGCTCTATTGGCTGTTCTGTTGGAACTCATGTAGGTCCAGGAACATATGGAATTGCTTATGTAGAAGCCGCTGAATCAGGAATGAATCGTGAAAGCATCGTAAAGACGGCCTGATTCTTATAGCGTCGCTGTTCTGATGGAACGAATCTGTCAGAATTAACAAGCTCATCAAATTCCTTATACGGAACATACATGTAGTCCATGGTTTCTCCTTCCTGAAGGGTAACATGGACTTCTTTTTCTATTAAATTAAGGTAACTGTGATATATGGCATGCTTAGGCTTATCCACATAGCTGTAAAGTACAATGAGGTCTTCAGTAGAAATCTTAATGCCAGTCTCTTCATATAACTCACGAACCGCACCTTCAGCCGCTGTTTCACCTTTAAGTATAGAACCACCTGTAACTTCCCACTTAAGAGGGTATGTTTTATTTCGTGAACGTTCTGTCGTAAGAAGCTTACCATCCTTAGTCATAGTATAGACATTGACAATGACATGATATACCCCATCAGGTAAAGATTTTGCCTGGCTTCTTTTTAAATCGAAACCTAACAGCTTTTCATTCTCATCATAGGCATCCCATAATTCCTCGTCAACTATTTCAACAAAACTGTCGTAATACTGCTCTTCGAAATATATCATTTCTTCAATCTGCTGGATTGTGTAAGATATATTTTCAGGTGCTATTATCCAGACTGTTTCAGGATCATCACGGCGTCTTGCTACAGCAATAAGCTCTCCGATATATTCATCAACGGCAACATCTACACCTAACAGATAAACTCTCTGTTTATCAAGCTCAGAAAATCCGGCTGTTCTTTCGACATCTACATAGCCACAATTAATAGGATAGACCACCGAGGGGTTATCTTCATCAGTGCTACCTAAGGGGTGGTCGATTTTCACGGTTACAGTTTCTTCTCTCATTATATCTCCTTGTTGAATGTTTATTAATTTGATATACAAATATGAATATACACCAATTAGAACAAAGGTGCAACCAGTCTTAATATACATTGTCCGAATCTCAGAATTCTCGGCTTATTGATGTACTTGTCGGTTACTTCCTCACTTCTTCTGAAAATGTTGTAGAAATCATTAAGTATGTCAGCAGCAGTTTCCTTGCCATATATATATGCAGCATTTTCAAAGTGAAGGTAAAGACTTCTGAAGTCCATGTTGATTGTGCCTACAACAGATACTTCTCCATCGCTTACCCACTGTTTTGCATGAATGAAGCCCGGTGTGTATTCGTATATTCTTACGCCGTATCTTACGAGATCTGCATAATATGATCTTGTGAGGCTGTAAGTAAGCTTCTTATCAGGAATACCAGGTGTTACAATTCTAACATCAACACCTCTCATTGCTGCCATTGCAAGCTCTCTGGACATCTCTTCTGTAATAAGCAGATATGGTGTTGTAATGTAAAGATAATGCTTGGCACTCTTAATAATATTAAGATAAACATTTTCAGCAACCCTGTTGTTATTAAGTGGACTGTCAGCGTAAGGAACAACATACTGATTATTATTAACAGCCTTGTAGCCATAGTCAGAGGCTTTAATATATTTGACATAATCATCCTGAGGCTCGTCTGTTTTCTTAATAGAGTTCCACATAGAAAGAAACAGCATTGTAAGAGTCTTAACGGCATCGCCGGTCAGTTTAAGACCGGTATCCTTCCACTCCCCATATGGGTGTGTTATGTTAAAGTACTCGTCAGCAAGATTATAACCTCCAGTGAATCCGACCTTACCGTCAATTACGGTAATTTTTCTGTGATCACGGTTATTCATGAACATGTTAAATGCAAGCTTGATTGGATTAAATACACGGCAGTCAATGCCATTTGCACGCATTTCCTTGATGAAATCCTTGTTAAGGAAGAAGATACTTCCTACATCATCATAGAATAAACGGACTTCAACGCCTGCAGCAGCCTTTTTTATAAGAACGTCCTTAATTCTGTCAAAGCTGGAAGCCTCTTCAATAGCGTGATATTCCATAAATATGAACTTCTCAGCTTTTTCAAGTTCTGTAAGCTGTGCTTCAAGGCCTTCCTCACCTATAGAATAAAATTCAATATCTGTATTCTTATATACAGGATATCCTTCATGATCACTAAGATAATGGAACTGGTTATATATATAGATATCCTTATCTTTAACCTCTTTAAGAATGTTTTCATCCTGAGAAAGAGATTTTTTATAGGATTCTTCTATTGAATTGAACCTTTTCTTTACCGCCCTTGTAACAATGGAACGTCCAAAAAGCAGATAAATAAGTATACCAAGTATAGGAAATGCAAGAATTACAATTATCCATGGCATTTTCATGGCTGAATTAGTAGATGTTCCGTATATCTTAAGCACAAGAATAATTGCAATAAATGTGCTTAATAATGAAATCCATGCGTAGTCCCTGTAAAAATATAATAAAAGATAAGCCAGCCACGCAACCTGGATAAGTACAAATATACCTGTAGCCAGAAGCCGTCCAAAACTGTTTTTTACGGCTGTTTTCTTTTCGGTTCTCATATGCTTGCGATTATCCATAATTTTCTTATCTCCTTGTCCTATTAATCAGATTGCCTTTCCAGCAAACTGTGTCATATACAGCTCATAATATCTGCCTTTAGCAGCAAGCAGAGACTCATGATTACCTGTCTCGACAACTCTTCCATTATCCATAACAACTATGACGTCAGCGTCCTGAATAGTTGACAGTCGGTGTGCAATAATAAGGCTTGTTCTGTTCTTCATAAGATTAGTCATTGCATCCTGAATCTTTTTTTCTGTTCGTGTATCAACACTTGAGGTTGCTTCATCGAGTATAAGAATCTTAGGACTGGCAACAAATGCTCTTGCAATTGATAGTAACTGGCGTTGTCCCTGTGACAGATTCTGTCCATCTTTGGCAAGCATGGAATCATATCCGTCAGGAAGATGCATAATCATATTATGGCAGTTAGCCTTATTTGCAGCAGCAATGATTTCAGTATCCGTTGCATCCTGTCTTGAATATAGAAGATTATTCTTTACAGTGTCGGCAAAAAGAACAGTATCCTGTAAAACAATTGCAGTATTCTTCCTAAGATTCTCACAGTCGATATCTTTAATATTAACACCATCAATGGTTATACTGCCGTTGTCAATATCGTAGAATCTCATAAGAAGATTGACAACAGTAGTCTTGCCGCTTCCGGTGCTTCCTACAAGTGCAACCTTCTGTCCTGCTTTAACCTTAAGGTTGAAATCATGTAATACTTGTTTCCCCGGAATATAAGAGAAATCAACATGGTTAAATTCAATGTTGCCGGTAGAATTATCCATTGTAAATTCACCTGATTTGTCCTCGGAAGGTTCATCAAGAACAGCAAATACTCGCTCAGCACCGGCTATTGCAGTCTGAATCTGACCCCATATATTGGCAAGCTCGTCAATAGGTCTGCCAAACTGCTTGGCATATACGATAAATGCTGATATTACACCGATAGATACATATCCTTTAATTGCAAAATATCCTCCGGCTGCGGCAATAATGACAAAGCCGATATTGTTAATGACATTCATAACAGGTCCCATAGAACCACCAAGAATCTCAGCTTTAATACCAACCTTAGTCAGTTCGTCGGAAGTTTTATCAAAATCACTGCATACATTTTCCTGTCTGTCAAATGCTGTAACAGTCTTGATACCAGTGACCATCTCCTCAACAGTTCCATTAAGCTGGCCTAAAAGAACCTGTCGTCTGGAATAGAATTTTCTCATAGCTTTAGACAAATTCTTAGTTGCAAATATAGTAAGAATTACTGTTGTGCAGGAACATAATGCAAGCTGTGGGGATAAAGCAACCATCATAATGACAGTTCCAATAATAGTGAGAACACCTGAGAATAATGAACTCATGGACTGTGATACAGTGTTGGAGATATTCTCAACATCATTAGTCATCCGGCTCATAATGTCGCCATGTGAATGCTGGTCAAGATACTTGACAGACATGCCGACAATCTTATCAAAAAGATCCTGTCTCATATGCTTTACAATTCTCTGGCTTAATATGGCACTTAGTCTTGTCTGTATAAATGTACATATACTGTATATTATGTATACCACCAACATGAAAATAAGTATATGGTTTAAATTATTAAATTTTCTTAAAGAAATATAATCAATTGCCTGACTCTGAAGCTTTGGAGCATAGACAGAGCATACAACCATTACAACTACAGCGATGAAAAGAGCGATAATCACAGGTATTTCTTTAGCAAAATACTGCATAAGGCGCATAAATGTTTCCTTGCCGTTGACAGGCTTTTCGACAGCTGCGCCCCTGTTTCTAGGTCCTCCCTTCATGCCGGGAATTTTCATATTAACTTGTGAAGTATTCTTATCCTCAGCCATAATATTTCTATCTCCTTGATTAGATTCTAACTTACATTTTGTAAAGCCTACTTCTTATTCAACTGCGAATTATATATATCCTGATATATAGCACAGTTTTTCAGCAGCTCCTCATGAGTACCGACAGCACTTATATGTCCGTCATCAAGAATTACAATTCTGTCAGCATCTTTAACAGAGGCAATTCGCTGTGCAATAATAATCTTAGTAGTGTCCGGATATGCATTTTTAAGCATTGAATACAGATTAGCTTCTGTCTTTAAGTCAAGTGCACTTGTTGCATCATCAAATATAATAATCTCTGCCTGTTTAAGAATTGTACGGCTTATGGCAACTCTCTGCTTCTGACCGCCGGAAAGACTCGTTCCCTGTTGTGTTACAAGAGTGTCAAATCCATCTGCTGAAGTGCTGATAAATTCCATAGCCTGTGCGATAGAAGCTGCATTTGCAATGTCATTGTCAGTTGCGTTTTCACGGCCCCACTGGATGTTCTCTTTAATAGTACTCTGGAATATTTCACTTTTCTGCAGAGCGACAGATATACGCTCACGCAGATTCTTAAGGTTATATTCCCTTACATCAATATCATCAACAAGCACGCTTCCTTTGCATACATCATAGAATCTTGGGATCAGGTTAATAAGGCTTGTTTTACCGCAGCCGGTTTCACCAAGAATACCGATAGTTTCGCCGGGATTGATAACAAGATTAATATTATCAAGAATCTTCTTATCGCCAGTTAATGGATATGCAAATGTTACATTTTTAAATTCAATCTTACCCTTAACAGAAGGTTTTCCGTCAAATGAACCGTTTTTGATAGAAGGCTCGCAGGCAAGCACCTCATTAATTCGTCTGCCTGAAGCAATACCTCTTGAAGCAGTCTGGAACATATTAGTCATTCGCATAACCGCATTAAGTGACTGCGTGACATATGTAATTGCTGCCATGACATTACCTGGTGTAACAGAACCGCTGGAAACCTGAATACCACCAACCTTGATAACTGCAACTACAGACAGGTTGAGAATAATATTCATAATTGGCTGCATATATGAGAAAATCATCAGCACATTAAGCTGAGTATTTACAAGGTCGTCATTGGATTTTCCGAACCGCTCTTTTTCGTAATCTTCTTTAACATATGCTTTGACAACACGGAAACCTGATACATTTTCCTGCATTACATTATTAACATTATCAAGCTTCTGCTGAAGCTTGGAAAAAAGTGGATTAGCTTTAGAAAGAAAATATATAACACATATGGTTACAAGCGGCAGGGCGCACGCGATTACTGCACCAAAGCTTAAGTTAAGGGATAACATGCATATTATGCCGCCGGCAAAAAGCATGAATGTCCTTATAAAACCACGCATGCTCATCTGGATAAAATTCTGAAGCTGTGTTATATCGTTGGTAACTCTTGTGATAAGTGAACCTGTAGAGAATTTGTCAGTCTGTTCGAATGAGAATGACATAATCTTTTTGAATGCGTCTTTTCTTAGATCATTACCGAAATTCTGTGATGCAATATTAGAACACACACCACATAAGATACCAGATAATCCGCCAAGAATTACGAATATTATCATCTTGAGTCCTTCAGTAAGCACAAGATTAAGATTACCAACCCCATTATTAGATAGACCTAAAACACCTTCATCCACGATGGTGCTCATTAAACGAGGCTGAACGAGGTCCGCAAGAACCTCGCCCACCATGAATAAAGGTGCAAGAATGGCAAAAAGCCAGTATTTTTTAAGATATTTCAGCATGTAAAAACTCCCTGTCTTTAAATTAATTATTCAAAAACCTTCCTTATGCTGTCGTAATGAAGAAATTCTCCCCTGTCAGCGATAGCCTTGATTTCGTCTGCTGTAGCAAATCTGAAACCGGCAGTTTCTTCTGTCTGTAAATGTATATCTGCTTCTGTAATATCCATGTTAAACTTATAGATATCAACAAAATAATTATCCTTTTCTTCAGGATTATCTCTTCTGTAAGAAAATTCAAAGCCGCCATCAGCCTGTGATACATCAACACCGGTTTCTTCTAATACTTCACGGCAGACAGCCTGAAAAGATGTCTCTCCAGCCTGGCATGCACCGCCTGAGACTTCCCAGTGCCCTGGTGCCCATGCTTTAGTTAAGACTCTCTGTGTTATTAAAAATGTATTATCAGGTCTTTTGATTATGCCAAGAACAGTCAGGTGATAGTCCCCATCTTTCATGTTCCAGTCATTACGTTTCATAGTACGGCCTGTAAGTTGTTTATCGACATCATAGATATCCCATATCTCGCCCATTATTAATCGTCTCCTGTTAAACTAATTATCTTTATGTTCTTTAAGATATTCAAGTACGCTGTGTACAGCAACATTTCCTTCACCAACAGCCTTGGCATACTGATAAGGTCTGCCTGTACAGTCACCTGCTGCATATACACCATCAATGTTAGTCATCTGAGTTCTGTCAACAATAATATGTCCACCAGCCATATCAAGTCCTGATAATAATACACCCGGATTGATAGAATCCTTTAAGAAGAAAGCTCCGCTTACAGGGATAGCTTCTCCCTTGAAAGTTACTGAAGCAACCTTCTTATCTCCGTCAACACTTGCAGGAAGTCCGTTAAAATGCGTTATGTTATCATATTGTAACGTGGTTTCCTTATAAGGTGTGAAAAGATATATATGATTAGCAAGTCCTGCTAAAAATGTTACTTCATCCTCGAATTTAGGTGATGCACATATAACAGCAATATCCTTATTCTTATATAATGCTCCATCACATGTAGCACAATAACTTACGCCACAACCTAAAAGCCTTGCTTCACCTTCAATCTCTCTTGTTGTTGTCATACCAACAGTCATTATGACAGCTTTGGCTTCATATATCTCATTATCAGCACCGGCTGCAAAATAACCGCCGCAGTCATATATGGAATTAACCTGTGACTCTGTTATAGTAATGCCACAGTCGTCAATCTGCTTTAAGAACACAGACTGCATTTCGCTTCCTGTAACAGCAGGAAGTCCAGGATAATTCATGATTTTCTCGGCTTTCTCTATCTTAGTGCTTAGTGCTCTTGAACCAAACCATATAAAGTTAAGATTTCTTGCTTTAGCAGTGAGTGCAGCAGATATTCCCGCAGGTCCGCTGCCGATTATCATAAGGTCATACATATTACATAGCCTCCTTATTATGTTGACTTATAAACTAGTATTAATTAAAGGAAACGGTTTATACGCTCTTTCATCTGCTCTTCGCCCATGATATGAACGATAGTCCATAAATCAGGTGTGTTAGCTCTGCCAGTTACAGCAATTCTTACAACCTCTGCAACGTCTGATACATTACCCTTGAAGTTCTCCGGATTAGCCTTGTAAGCCTTCATATCAGAAGCATAGCCGTTCTTGTCAGCTATTTCCTTAAGCTTGTTAAACCACATGCTGTTATCATCATTATGGTCATAAGCTGCAAGGTAATCATTAAGAATAGCCTTAACCTCGTCATCAGCTAATCTGAATTCATCTCTTTCGCCAGATTCGCCATCAAAGAAGAAGCTGATAAGTTCAAATATCTGTTTTGCATACATGAAGTCTTTTCTTCTTCTCTTAGCACCAACACCCATGTAAAGTCTTAATATAGCAAGTAACTTCTCTTTGTCAGCAAACCATACCTTTTCCATCTCAGGTTCATTCTCTAATGCCCAGTTGTGGAGGAATTCGTATAAATCATCCTCTGATAACTTAGAAAGCTCATTCTTACAGATGTTATGAAGCTTTTCCTTATCAAATAACGCACCTGAAACACTCATCTTATCTACAGAGAATGGGAATTCATTGATATCCTTGTCAGGGAACTTCTCATGCCATTCCTCAAAGTTAGAGTTAAGGAGTGTAAGAAGATAGACCTTCATTGTGTATGGATGATATCCGTCTTTTCTGTAGTAATCAAGTGAAAGCTCCGGATCTTTTCTCTTAGATAACTTTCTCTTTCCACCTGTTTCCTCATCAAACTTCATAAGATGTGCTGTATGTGCGTATTTTGGCATCTTAAAGCCTAATACATGGAATAATTCATAGTGGATAGGAACAGAAGCAAGCCATTCACCGCCACGTACAACTGTAGTAGTTCTCATAAAGTGGTCATCAATTGCGTGTGCAAAATGATATGTTGGAATACCATCTTTCTTAAGAAGAACTACATCATGGATATTCTCTGGAAGCTTAATCTCTCCCTTAATGCTGTCTGTAAATGTGATTTCATTCTCAGGACTTCCCTGTGAACGAAGTCTAAGCACATAAGGCTTTCCTGCCTTAAGATTTTCCTCGATAGTCTCTAAAGAAAGGTCACGGCATACAGCATATTTGCCATAATATCCAGTAAGAACCTTATCAGTCTCCTGCTGTAATCTTACAGCCTCAAGCTCTTCCTCTGTACAGAAGCAAGGGTAAGCAAGACCTTTAAGTACAAGCTCCTTTGCAAATGTATGATAGATATCAACTCTCTGTGTTTGATAATATGGTCCGTATGCATTAACCGGGTCAGAATCCGGGAAGCCTGCACCTTCATCAAATTCAATATCAAAATATCTTAAAGAATTGATTACAAGGTCAACAGCACCTTCAACAGTTCTCTTGGCATCAGTATCTTCAATTCTTAAGTAGAATACACCGCCGTTCTTATGTGCAATTCTCTCATCAGCCAAAGCACTGTAGAGATTGCCAAGATGGATAAAGCCTGTAGGGCTTGGACCTAATCTTGTTACTTCTGCCTTATTAGGAAGTTTTCTATATGGGTATTTCTCCTCATAATAATCAGGTGTCTTATCCACATCAGGGAATAAGAGCTCTGCTAATTTCTTACAATCCTGTTCGTTCATTATTAATCTCCTTATATTGCTAAATAAATCTCATAATATTTTACACATTTTGCAGACGCATTTCAACCTTGAAATTAATCTGTGGTAATTCTGGGATTTTTATTGTATTTAAAATGCATATATGCCTGTCTATAGCTCACAATCTCCGATTTCCTCGCTTAGTATGAGTAAATACCGCTATCTACATAGTTTATTACGGTGTGCGAAGTCAAACGCGCTTCGCTTGAACGAGACTTCACACACCGAACTTTTGTATATAGCGGTATTAACTCATACACAGCTCGTCAATAGTCGCTTGTGAGCTATAGACAGGCATATATGCATATAACTATATTGAAAAAGCCTAGAATTAACATATATTAAGTATATTGCGGAATGCGTATGCTACGCCGTCTTTATCGTGGTGGAGGGTTATGTGGTCGGCTATTTGTTTCAGGTGTGGTGCGGCGTTTTCCATTGCTATTCCTACGCCGGCGTATTCTATCATGTCTGTGTCGTTGTCGGCATCGCCGAAAGCGGCTACATTTTCACGGGACAGACCGAGGTATTCTGTTAAGAACTTGACGCCTGATTTCTTGCCGGCGTCTTTATATGATATCTCAAGAAGCTGGCTTATAGAACTTGTCATGTACACTTCGTCAGTTGCATTGCGTATTCTGTCCATTATGTTTTTCTTTAATTCATCGTCGCCGACTACTATGTCAATACTGTCTAATTCATGGCAGTGTTCAAGTATGAAGGATACAATGTCGTCTTTAAGAATTCTTGTTTTCTTTACATAGTTAAGTGAGTGTTCTGTAGCACCGTATTTTTCAGGATGTGCAGTATATTCTGTTGAAGCGAAGGCCTGTCCTTTTATAAATGCTTCATATGTCACAATATCATTCTCTGTGAGTTTAAGAATTGTCTTTACTGATTCCGGTGTAAGAACATAGGATTTAAGGCACTCTTTGCCTGCAATACGGTAGATGGCAGCACCATTGCTTGTTATTGCATATTCAATTCCGGGAACAGATATGACATCTTCAGGCAGCGTGTCAAATGCACGCCCGCTGGCGATACATACATGTACCCCATTGCCTATAGCATCAATTAATGCCTGTCTGTTTACTTCTGATAGATGGCTTTCTGAATTAAGAGTTGTCCTGTCTAAATCAAGAGCCACAAGTTTAATATCTGTATTCATAATAATCACCTTGTTTTCGTACTTTTCATAGAATAGCCATTATAAATAAATAAGGCTGTCCCTTTAAGGACAACCTTATATGTATAGTGATGATATGTCAATATTTTAAGCGGATTTTTTATCATCTTTCGATGGCTTAATCTGCCCCTGAACGATTTCGATAATTTCATCAGATAAGAAATTAAGCTCGTCTGCGTCGTGGCAGGCAATTATAATTAAAGCACCTCTTTCCCTGTGTCTGATAAGTATGTCACGAATCTGCTCTGTACCTGTGTCATCAAGTGCATTGATTGGTTCATCAAGGATAATAATATCGGGATTCTCCATGATGGCAGCAGCAATTCCAAGTCTCTGTTTCATACCAAGTGAGAACTTATGGAAAGTTCTCTTATCATCAGGATCAAGACCAATCTCGGTAAGAGTCTCGCGTATGCGGTTATCATCAATACGCTTGCGGATAGATGCCAGAGTCTTTAGATTCTCAAATGCTGTGTAATTAGAGACAAATGATGGGTTCTCAATTAATATACCGATACTTGGCGGAAACATGGATTCTGACAAAATTGTATTGTGCAAGTTTATTTATGAGTTTCTTTATACCTGCTTCATAATATTTCTTTCTGATAAAGTAGAATGGTGTATATTCAAATGTATCAAATACAAGTTCCTCATGTGAAGTTATGAAAACTATTCTTGTATCTGAAGAAATTGAACAGACACATTGAAGTTCATTATTAAATGCCTCCATTATCTTACTGGCAATTTTTTCGTCATCGTCACATAATGCTACTTTGTACTCCATATATACCCCCTGATGTATGTACTAAATGTACTAATAGAATACATTTTTAAAATGTGTTTTTCAAGTAAATATACATTTATAAGTTAATATATTTTTCACTAGATAATTCGTTATATTCGTGTTACAATGATAATAATATATCGGGATGGAGACGTGAACTATGATTATATCAGAGAATCATTTTGGAAAAGAGAATTGTGTTGCATATTGTGATGTTTTAATCAGAAGAAATTATGAAGTTATTAATGCGGATGAACATTTCTATCATTTTGTAGAAAAACTTGTTGGTATTAATTTTCTTGATATTGTTCATCAGGATAATCTTAAGGATTTTAAGATGGCTTTTGAGACGCTTAAACCAGGTGAGAATTGTAGAATGCTGATTCTGTTAAGAAATGGAATTGGTGAATATTACTGGACAGATATGGTGATTTCTAATAATGGGAAGATTCTGTCAGGTGAGAATGTAATTGAAGTCAGATGTTATTTTCTTTCAGCAGTTGAGAGCAGGTATCTTTTGGCTTTGGACAATGTCAATAAGTACAGGACAATACTTTCTACATACAGAAATTATTTGTTTGATTATAATTCTTACACGGATATGTTTACAATATATCTGTATCGTGGTAATCAGTGCAATGCACCTATTAAGGGAACTTTGGAACAGTTCAGGGAAAGAATGTTAAGAATATTGCGGTCTGATTCAGAGCGTAAGGAGTTTGCTACATTTTATAATTATTTAAAGAATGGTTCTAATATGTTCAGCTGTATGGTTTACCTGCCGCTTGACGAGCATAACGATGAACTGTACAAGTTCAAAGTGAATGGCGACAGCCTGTTTTCAATAAATAAAACGTCTGTTGTTGCAGGTTATCTTGAGACTGTTGATGGATGTGTTTCGGATGTTATTCCTTATTATGCAACAAGTGAAGCTGTTGATTCTGCCACTGGACTTCTTAATAAACGTGCATGCATGGAATATACTAAATCGGTAATTGCATCCAAAGATGATAAGATTCATTATATGATTATGTTTGATGTTGATAATTTCAAGAGCATTAATGATACATATGGTCATCTTTTTGGTGATGAAGTATTAAGTAAGATAGCAGGCATTATTAATGCTAACCTTAACGGACGAGGAATTGCTGGAAGATTTGGTGGAGATGAATTCTATATATTCACTAATAATATTAAAGACGAAGAGGCTTTGAGGATTCTTCTCACAACTATGCGTAAGGAATTACAATATGCATTTGACAGCAGAATTGAAGATTTTGGAGTTACTCTTTCTGTTGGTGTAAGTCTGTTTCCTAAAGATGGAACGGATTACGAGGAACTTTTCAGAAAAGCTGATAAATGCCTGTACCTTGCAAAAGAAAAAGGACGAAACAGATTTATTATATATAATGAAAGCAAACATGGTTCACTTGAGAATAATAGCAGGCATATTCATAAAATTCTTGATTTGTCTGATCATTCAGAATATATGTCAGGCGTGGTATCTGACATAATTCTTGAACTTGTATCCAGAGGAAAAGATGCAATTGATGATGTTGCCAATAATATTTTAGAGCAGTTTGAGATTGATGGACTGAGAATATATAATGATAATTCCGAGCTTATATATTCTTGTGGTGAATATAAGAGAATGCCGGATATGACGAATATTCTTAATGATAAGGCATTTTTATCTAGATATAATAAGAATAATTCTATGTCAATCGGTATTGTTTCATCTGTGGAGGCATGGCATAAGGAATTATATAATGAGTTATCAGACAGTAATATAATGGCATTCATCAGTGCATGGTTTGAATTTAAATATAGAAGATATTATTTCTTCTACGATGTGTTTAATCATAAAAGCCGCTGGAATGATTCTGATAGGAACTTTGTTCTTATTATAAGTAAAATCATTGCCAGCGTGCTATAATATTAGATATAATTATACTGTTATTATGTTTGGCAGCTTTGCAAAGCTGCCAATTTTTTTGTCTGTAATAATAGTTGCTTCGTTAATACTTCCAAATGTTACTGCACTTGTTTCTCCGAATTTGGAACTGTCTGTAAGAATATATTTGAAATGACAATGTGCAAATGCTGTTTCTTTAACAAGTGCTTCATTAATATCAGGAGTTGTGAAGCCTGATTTTTCAGTTATTCCATTAGTTCCAAAGAATCCTTTATTAAAATTCATTCTGTCTATAGTAATAATTGCCTGATTACCAACGACAGCTTCAGTTATTCCTTTAAGTTCTCCGCCAATAAGTATTACTTTAAAGCCTGCAATTGCAAGTTTTCTTGCATGTGTAACAGCATTAGTTACATAAGTTGCGGTTTTCTCTTCAAGATAATCAATAAGATATTCTGTGGTAGTTCCAGCATCGATATATATGAAATCATTAGGTACAACAAGTCTTGCAGCATACATTGCAATTTTTTTCTTTTCTTCTGTGTTTACATCAGCTTTTTGTGAAACGGATAATTCGGTAGTAGATACACCATTGATCTTTTCAACAGCTCCTCCAAATACCTTTGTAAGCCGACCCTGTTCATCAAGTGTATTAAGATCACGTCTTATTGTTGATTCAGAAGTATTAAGAATGTCTTTTAGTTCAGTTACGGTAATGCTTCCTTTTTCAGATAGCAGATTAAGAATTATTTCGTGTCTTTGTTCTGTAAGCATATTGTTATAACTCCTTTTCCATAAAATCTTTTATATCAGTAATGTTTTTATAATGTGCAAGCGACCACATGAGTTTCATTGTAAGGTTTTCAATTGTCATGGATTTTCCATTTATGACATTTTCCTTTGTAAGATTACGACCGACTTCATATATCTCCCAATTAACACCTTCATAGAGACATTGTGTTGTAACAACAACACATATACCATTAACTGTAAGTCTGTGAATGTGTTCTGTAATATTATCTGGCATTCCTCCGATGCCAAAACCCTCAATAATTACGCCTCTGCACGATGAATTAAGATAATCAAAAATATTATAATTTATTCCAGGAAAAAGTCTGATAACTGCTATATCAGTACACATATCAGTTTTGATATGAAAGCCGTTGTCTGATGTCATAATATTTTGAATTGTATTAATGTTATATTTAACGATATTGTTTCTGATTGCTGCAATATATGGAAAATTAATACTTTCAAATGCATCAAAACTTTTCGTCTTGATTTTCTTAGCACATGTTCCTTTTATAAGTTTTTCAGAAAATGCAAGAAATACTCCAGAAATGTCTTCACATGAATAAATAAATGCATTTGTTAAATTCATGACTGCATCAGTTTTTTCCACATCAATGGGTAACTGTGAACCGGTAAGAATGACAGGCTTTGAAAGATTTATAAGCTGATAAGATAAAGCAGCTGCAGTGTAAGCACATGTATCTGTTCCATGTGTTATAACAAATCCATCATAGTCATTGTAATTGTTCATAATGCATTCTGAAATGGAACTAATGTGAGATGTATCCATATTACTACTATCGATATTCATTAATGATATTCCGGTAACATGGCACTTTTGCCTGATTACCGGAATATAGTCAAGTAAAACATTAACATCAATTGATGGCGTAAGACCATTGCCATTATCTTTTGAAGCAATTGTGCCGCCAGTAGCTATCAGTAAAATATTCTTCATTTTACCTTCTTACCTTCTCCATTAAAATAATCTTTTAAAAGTTGTACAACGGTGTTTGAAAGCAGGAATACTGCTATTAGATTAGGAATCACCATAAGTCCGTTAAAAGTTTCAGCAATGCTCCACATCAGACCTAAATTCATTGTTGCACCAACTACAGCAACAAGTGAGTAAGCAGCCATGAATGGTTTAGTTGCTTTAGGACCCAAAAGAAATTCTATGCATCTTTGTCCATAGAGTCCCCATCCTATAACTGTTGAAAAGGCGAAACAGCACATTGCAACAGCTGTAAATATTGATACCCACCCTCCATATGTAGATGTAAAACCTGATATTGTAAGTTCTGCACCAGCAGCCTGACCATATCCTACCGGAACACCACTACATAATATAACAAGAGCAGTCAGTGTACATATTACAATTGTATCTACAAATACTTCAAATATTCCGAAAAAGCCCTGCTTTACGGGTTTACTTGTATCAGCACATGCATGTGCAATAGACCCGGTACCAAGACCGGCTTCATTAGAAAAGATGCCCCTTGATACTCCTTTTTTCATACTCATAAAGAAGCTTCCAACTGCACCACCAGTAACTGATGCAGGAGAAAATGCACCTTGAAATATTGATTTAAATACAGCAGGAACATTATTAATATTAACAAGTACAACTCCGATGGCAAGAATTATATATAACACGGCCATAAATGGTATGAGTTTTTCTGTAACTCTGCCAATTCTTTTTATTCCTCCAATCATTATAAGTGCAATAAGAATCATAATTATTATCCCAATTATAAGATTAATCATATGAGTTGAATCGGCAGATATAATATTATAATTAATTAATGCTGAGTCTAGAGCGGCTGTTATTGTATTTACCTGTGTTGCATTACCTGTCCCAAATACGGTGAGAACACCGAGTGCTGAGAATAAATAAGCAAGCCAGTGCCAGTGCTTCTTAAGACCATTTTTAATATAGTACATCGGACCGCCAACAAGCTCACCATTATTATTAGTTTCTCTGAAATGTACAGCAAGAACCACCTCGGAAAATTTAGTACACATTCCAAGTATTGCGGATATCCACATCCAGAATACAGCCCCTGGACCTCCAATTGCAATTGCTCCAGCAACTCCGGCTATATTACCGGTACCTACAGTTGCTGCTAAAGCTGTACAGACAGCTTGAAATGGCGTAAGGGCGCCGTCAGAAGCTTTACGCTTCTTAAGCATGCGCCCGATAGTTATTTTCATTGCATAAGGAAATTTCCTTATCTGGATAAATCTGGTTTTTACACTTAAGACAATTCCTACGCCGATAATACATATCATTGCAGGAAGTCCCCAGATAAAGTTATTGATTACGCTGTTTATTGATTCAATTGTTGAAAGCATTAATTAGTCCATCCTGTTATATAGTTGTCATTATATGTTATTTTTTTCTTGACCCAAAGAATTTAGATAGCAGCCCTTTTTCTTTTGTATCAGAAGATTTATCAGATACCTCATCTATAGTAGTATCTGTTTCATCAGTATAATTAAATGTTAATCCTGTTAATTTACTGAATTCATAAAGGACAGAATCATATGCTGATTTGGCTGAATCATAATCAGCTTTATTATAATCACTTCTTGTTGCTTCATAATTTAATTTATAGAATACTTTAGAAAGCTGGTTACATATGCTGTTGCTTTGGGTATATGTATAATTGGCTTTTTCATATTCTGTTTTAGCGTTGTCATATGCAAGCTTTAATGATTCAGAAGTACGTCCTTTTTCATTAGAATTAGCCTGGGCTTTACCAAGTTTTTCTTCAGCTTCATGTAGTTTAAAGCGTATCTGATTGATGTTTTCTTTTGTCTGGTTGATTTTCTTGTGGATATTCATCTCATCTGCAAGAGCATCTTCCATTGCTTTTTTCTTAGCTTCTTCATCAGCAATACATTTGTCAAGTTCATCCTTAACCTGAGGCATATTTGCTGCAGCATTCTGTTGTGCAGCAATGACTTCATCGTATTGTGCTTTAGCGTTCTCATATTCAAGCTTTGCATTATTAAGAACAGAAGCTGAATCCTCATCTAATGCTTCAAGTTTTTTTATATGATCTTTGGCATTGTCAATATCATTAAGAATTTTATCTACACTTTTTCTGGCATTTTCATATTCTATATTAATTGAAGAGGTTGTAGAAGTTACTCTGTTATATTCTTCTAATAATGCATCAGCTTTCTGTTTATACTGTTCATAGATTTCATATGCAGCAGCAACGGCTTTGGCTGTTTCGTCATATTCAGTTTTAGAGCGATTTACCATAGCACGCTGTGTATTAAAATTCATTTTTATTGATTCAGCATTCTTTACAGCTTTTTCGTATTCTGTCTTAAGACCAGGAACTACTGCTTTTCGTGTCTCTAAAGTCGCAGCTGCATTATCGGTGGTTGTTTTTGCTTTGTTATAGGCAATTTCTGCATTATTAATATCATCCTGAATAGATTTCAGGCTTAGCTGATAAAGATCTGTTCCATTTAAAAAATCCTTTTCAGTAAAGAATGGTTTCTTAATAATATGCGACATATCAGATATGTCGCATTCACATATATCAATTCTGTTATCAGAATTTTTTTTGCATTCACATGAATAATTAGTTTTATCAGAGATCCCATTTTTTGTGAAACTTACCGGTATATAGGCAAGTCCAGATAATCCCTTAAGATTAACAATCCATTCTCCAAATGATATGTCTTTGTAATCATGTACTGTCAGATTATAAAGAATCAGGTGCTTGCAATAATCCTGAATATCTGGATTATTAATTGTAAAATCAGTTATTAATGAAATGCTCTTTTCTTCAGCTCTAAGATTATCAAGCACAGCATCATAGTCATTATTGTGAGAATCTCTGCCAATATCTACCTGCGAGTTATATTTTTTTTCTTTAGCAGCTTCATCATTGACAGCATTGTCATATGCAGTATGTGCTTCTTCTAATAATTTTGCAGCATCTTCATATTCTTCTTTTGCATATTTCTCTGCGTTAACAGCTTCATCATACGCCGGCTTAAGGCGGTTTTGTGCCTCTATTGTACGGTCATATGCAACTTTTTTAATTGTTTCAATTGAATGAATCTGTTCATAGTCTTTTTTCTTATCAGCTTCTTCAGCCTCTGCTTTTTCAAGCATCGTCTTTCTGCCTGATATTAATGAAGAATTACGATTGTATTCTTCCTGTAAATCCTGAATAGAAGCTACAGCCTTATTATATTTATCTTCCAATTCTTTAAGCAGGGCTTTTGCTTCGTCTATCTTATCCTGTGATTTATCAGCCGCATCAATATACTCATCATATACGGCTTTTTTTGCATTGAGATTCTCTTCTACTTTGCTGATACTGTCTTTAAAAGTATCAGCTTTCTTTTTTATATTATAGAATCTGTCTCCCATTTCAATTGTCTTCTGTTTAGCCGCAGAATGAACTTCTGATGCTTTTTTAGAAGCTTCTTTAGCATTATTAATCTCATCATTAAGTGACAAAAGGGATGCCTCTGCTTTATTCAATTCAACTTTTATAAGATCAACCGAAAGTATATATTCATGAATACCAGAATTATCTGATGATACTGTGTTGATATTATCATCATAATCTTTCTTTGCATCTTCAAGCTTAGCTTTACTATCGTTAATCTTCTGTTTAAGGACAGATAAATGTGCTTTTGCTTTAGCAACGTCCTGTTCAGCTTTTGTTATAACAGCGAAATTGTTCATAAAAACCCCCTCTTTAACTATATTGTTATTTCATTATCATAATGAAGAAATACTTATTTAAGTGCATCAGCAAGCTGGTCTAATGCAGGAATATCAGTTTCTTTAAGAACTGATTTAATTGTGACAACAGGTTCAACAATTGTTATATTTTTCATTGTTTCAAGTATGTTTCGCATTGTTTTTGCAGCTGTAGGTGCCCATGAGCCATTCTCAATAAGTCCTACTGTTCTGTTCTGGAATGCTTTTGCCTGAAGGTGATGAAGGAAATCCTGCATAATTGGGAATACACCTGCATCATAACTTGCGGCAGCCAGAACCATTCTGTCATATCTGAATGCATCTTCTACTGCCTCAGCAATATCACATCTTGAAAGGTCAGTAATAACAACATTATCAACGCCTTTGTTGCGAAGCATTTCTGCAAATTGTTCGGCAGCATATGCAGTATTGCCATGAATTGAAGCATAGGCTATAAATACACCTTTGCTTTCTGGCTGATAACTGCTCCATGTGTTATATAAGTCAAGGTAATATCCGAGGTTATCTGATAATACAGGACCATGTAATGGACATATAGTCTTAATATCAAGTGCCGAAGCTTTTTTAAGTAAGGTCTGGACAGGAGCACCATATTTACCAACTATGTTAAAATAATATCTTCTTGCTTCACATGCCCAGTCCGCATTCTCAGTAAGCGACAGAGCCCCAAATTTTCCAAACCCATCAGCTGAGAACAGAACCTTCTCACTGCTTTCATAAGTTACCATAACCTCAGGCCAGTGAACCATTGGCGCCATGACAAAAGTAAGAGTGTGGGAACCAAGATTAAGAGTATCTCCTTCTTTAACAGTAAGAGAATTCTTAATGTTAATATTCTCAAAGAACTGGTTAATCATTACAAATGTCTTGGCATTACCTACTACAGTGATTTCAGGGAAAAGTTCAATAAGTCTGGCAAGGCTTCCAGCATGGTCAGGTTCCATATGCTGTATAATTACATAATCAGCATTCCTTCCATCCAGAGCATTAAGAAGATTGTTTTCCCAGTCTTTCATTCCACGCTTGTCGACAGTATCCATAATGGCTGTTTTGTCATCAAGAATTACATATGAGTTATATGAAACACCATCTGGAACAGCATACTGGCTTTCAAAAAGATCTAATGTTGTATCATCAACTCCGATGTATTTTATTTTATCTGATATATTCATAATTAGTACCTCACTTTCTGATTCTGAAATTATTAAATTGTATAAAATCAATTGTTATAAGTATAACATTTATCTGACAGAAGTTAAATGGTAATTGTTTATAAGAAATCATGATTTTATTATGCTTTTTTAATAAAATCAACTTGTTATTATTTTGTCATAGTGGTAAAATATAGTCAACTTTTAAAAGTGAACAATTTTATATTTATGGAGGCGTTTTTATGGCACAGAGATTTATTTTGAACGGAACTTCTTATCATGGAGCAGGTGCAATTCAGGAGATTGCAACAGAAGTTAAGTCAAGAGGGTTTAAGAAAGCATTTGTATGTTCTGATCCTGATCTTGTTAAGTTTGGTGTGACAGCAAAGGTTCTTAAGGTTCTTGATGATAATGGTTTTTCTTATGAATTATATTCTAACATCAAGCCTAATCCAACAATTGAGAATGTACAGACAGGTGTAGAAGCATTCAAGAATGCGGGAACAGATTACTTAATCGCTATTGGTGGTGGTTCTTCTATGGATACAGCCAAGGCAATCGGTATTATAATCAACAATCCTGAGTTTGCTGATGTAAGAAGTCTTGAGGGTGTTGCTGATACAAAGAATCCGGCAGTTCCTATTATTGCAGTTCCTACTACAGCTGGTACAGCCGCAGAAGTTACCATTAATTATGTTATTACTGATGCAGAGAAGAATCGTAAGATGGTATGTGTAGATCCTCATGATATTCCTGTTGTTGCTGTTGTAGATCCTGATATGATGTCAAGCATGCCTAAGGGTCTTACTGCTGCTACCGGTATGGATGCTCTTACACATGCTATTGAGGGTTATATTACTGCTGGTGCATGGGAATTGTCTGATATGTTCCATCTAAAGGCAATTGAGATTATTGCCAAGAGTTTAAGAGGTGCAGTTGATAATACTCCTGAAGGAAGAGAAGGAATGGCTTTAGGTCAGTACATAGCTGGTATGGGATTTTCTAATGTAGGTCTTGGTATTGTTCATTCTATGGCTCATCCACTTGGAGCACTTTATGATACACCACATGGTGTAGCTAATGCTATTATTCTTCCAACAGGCATGGAGTATAATGCACCTGCTACTGGTGAAAAATATCGTGATATTGCCAAGGCAATGGGTGTTGAAGGCACAGAAAAGATGACTCAGGATGAATACAGAAAAGCTGCTATTGATGCTGTTAAGAAGCTTGCTGCTGATGTTGGAATTCCTGCTGATCTTAAGGATATTGTTAAGCCAGAGGATATTCCATTCCTTGCACAGTCAGCATATGATGATGCATGCCGTCCAGGTAATCCAAGAGAAACAAGCGTAGAAGAGATTACAAAGCTTTATGAGAGTCTTATCTAAGTAATATATGTATATGTAAATAATAAACCGCGGTATAGTAAATTGCTATATCGCGGTTTATGTATATTATTAATTTTCTGTCATATTAATAAACATTACATTTAATTCTGGTAAAGATCTTTTTAATGATACAGGACAGCCTGATGTATCAAGGAAGCAGTGTTCACTTTCGCCAGTACATCTTACTTCTCCAGTCTTTTCATCAATCACAGTATATTCAAGCGTAATCTTTACACCATTGTATTTAATAACCTTGACATTAATAATAACAGTATCATAGTAATGAGTCATAGACTTATATCTGGCATTAACTGATAATACAGGACTTATTATTCCTGATTCTTCCATTTTCTTATAGCCAAAGCCATTTTCTTCAAGAAGAAATGACCTTGCTTCCTCAAACCATCTTATGTAATTAGAATGATGAACTATTCCCATCTGGTCTGTTTCATAATACTGAACCAGATGTTTGTATGGTTTATATATCATAATATCCCTCCTGACATGTTTCTGTATAATCCACAGTTATGAATTTTATTCATTGTGTAATTATAGTTATTCAGATACATTTTTGTCAATTTTAGAAAGGTTGATATTAATTACATTATAATTAGCAGCTACATTTATTACATTATCAGCTATTATTTTATCATATCTGTTCATCCATTTTCCTGTTACTCCAGTGTATGAAGCAACTTCATCTTTAGATGCTCCTCCCATTAGCATATAGCTTATAGCTGCATGACGAAGTGTCTGCATTGTATAATGCTTTCGCAATTTTTTGGCTTTCACAAGTTTATCTGTGTATGAAGCAAGAAGACGTTCTGTATCGCGCATTTTAATACGGTTTTTTCGTATATTTGTAAATAATGCGCCGCTCTGTATATTTTCAGCCACAATATATGTATCAAGAATTGTACCAAGGTCATCAGGTATAATAAGAAATCTGCTTATATGATTCTTTGGTGGCATATTAATACATAGGTGCCCTGTCTGATTTCGGCATATATATTCTTTGTTCAGATTACATATTTCCTGATTGGTAAGCCCCATCTTAATTACAAGTGAAAATATTAAAAATGCTTTATTGTCATTGGCATCTAATGCCGCACTCAGAAGATTATCAATTTCTTTAGTATCAGGTATTGCATCTTTTGGCAATATTTTATCCTGTTCTGGAAGAGACATACTTTCAAAATGATTAACATATCGTTTGCCATGATTAATAGTATAAGTTTCTATAAATGTGCATACAGATTTCATAACTGAAAGACGCATTACTGCAGTATTATATGACAATCTGCCAGAGTTAACTTTCTCTATAAGGTTGTTGTAATAATTCATTGCATCTTTTCTTGTTAATTTAAGTGGGTCGTGTCCTGTTAATTTATCAAAGCTCCTTATAACATTCCAATATTCTTTTCGTGTTCTTGCACGTAAATTTGTCTGGAAATATATCCATATCTCATCTTCGAATTTTGCTGAAATCATATGTTATCCTTTCTCAAAAACAGTGGTGTGGTATAGTTTGGTTGTATATGACGACATATGTTTAAATTACATACAAATAATATCATCCCTCCACCAAAAAATCAAAATAAAATAAAACAAAAACCAAAATAATTAAGAAAAGCTTCCTGACTGAACTCAGTTCACATTTGCTTTTTATGTCGAAAGTCCGTATAATGTATTTATATTTATATTGAAGGAGTTAATATGGAACAGTATTCTAGGCGATTTATAGAAGAGCTTGCCAAGCATATCAACCCAACGATTCTAGAATTTTTCAATAAAAAGAAAAATCTGATGAACTTTCCTACTGATAATGCTGCAGAGCTTATAGACGAAACATTGATGGAGTATCTTGAAGGTAAAACGAGCCGTGAAGATTTAATGCCTATTATTAACAAGATTAAAAAGTCGCGTCTTCAGAAACGCGCCAGATGGTATAAGGCATACAACAATGACATTGATAATATGAATCTTGATGATCCCAAACATCCTCTCGCCAGTTTTATTTCTCTGGCCAGATCATTAAGACCTGACGAGTATGCCAAGCTTTATGGAGATAAAGAACTTGATGATATTATCAAAGATAAAAAAGAAGCTGCTAATAAATGGAAGAACGATTCCGGAAGTCTTCTGATTGATTTTCCAGGACTCTACTCTTTCACTAATAATTCAATATATAATTCTCTTAAGAATGATCTAATTATAAGTGCATGGAAGTATATAGAAAGTGAACTTGCTGGTAACATTGATTCCTACCTAAGAATGTATCCTGTTGACCTTGTTGATAAACCATTATTCAGCCCATCTTCTTTTACTCTGATGATGGAAACAGCTTCCAATAATTTGTTAAAGGAAATTATCACAGATGATGATGGAGATGAACTGTTAGAGGTCACTGTTGATAATGGTAAGCTGACACCACCAAAGTCTATGGATACTGATGACCTTAAGCTGGTCAATGCATTTATCTCTAATATTAACATGCAGGAGTTCTCCAAGGAGAAATCTGTTGTTGTTGATCTTAATACTCTGGGTAAAGAGGTTGTAGATTATCATGTAGGTAAGAACGTTCTTAACAAGATAAGTAATTCCTGCCGTAAACTGGTAGAGTATAACTTCTCTTATGAAGCTGAAGGCAGTAAGATATATTTCAACCTGTTCGATAATATTGTTATTAAAGAAGATGCTGAACGCCCATATGCCATAGCACAATTTGGAGAAATTCTAAGCAACGCAATTATTCAGAAGAAGCTTATCTCCATTACTTCTGCTTCTTATGATGTTCTTGATAATAATCTTTCAAAGATTATATGCTATGCGATAAAGCGTGAACAGATTGCTAATCAGGAAACAAGAGTTAATGAATACAGTTATACATACTTCCAGAAGATTGTAAGATTCAAGTTGAAGAACAAAAAGAAGAATCTGCAGCTTATCCAGGAAAGTCTTCAGGAGTTTGTTGATAACCATATTGCAATAGAAAAGTTTGAATTAAAGAATGGTGTATTTATCATAACTTTCCTGCCGTTGTCTGATGCTGAAATAGAAGATCTTAATTCTGACAATGATAAGAATGACAAAGGACTGTTGATTGACACCCTTGGATAAATGTCTACATTTTCGTATTTAAAAAATTGATGTAGAATACTGAAGGATAATTGATTAATTTCAATTATCCTTTTTTTATTTGCCTCAACCATGCGATTTATTCACATTTTGTCGTTTATTTTTATTTTTTAGTATAGAAAATATGCTTTACTCCCCTATTTAAGGCATTTTAATAAAAATAAACGAGATAATTGATATTCCCGTGTAACCTGCTTCTAAAAAATGTAGATAAATTTGGAGTAAATCATTAATACATCACTATCAGAATGTAGATATTTTGGGAGTAATTTAATGAAATGTAGATATTTTTGGAGTAAATTAATTCATTTTTATAAAAAAATCACCCCAAAACTATGCTTAATGATATATTAACACTACACAAAGAAGTGTTTTTCTACATTTTTTTTTCAAAAAATCATTGTCAATGTCTACATTTTTGGCTTAAATACTAGATATTCTGGATTTATTGTCTTTATATATAAATCAATAACACCTAAATGTAGATAAATTTGGAGTAAAACATACAAAATATGTAATTTGAAGTCTACAAAAAAAAATCACAAGAAATTTCGTAGATAAAAACGGAGTAAAACAAGTATCTTTTTAAAAAATGTAGATAAATTCAGAGTAAAATAATATGAAAATAAATATAATGTGGACAAAAATGGAGTAAAAAGGCAAATTTGATTTTAGCCCCAAATACTGTTAAATTATGGGCTAAAAGGGGGTGAAATGTTTGGATAATTTTGCGAATATTGGTAAAGCAGCTATAATCCAGTCTTTAGGTATTCAGAAGAATTACACAGAAGTAATTGAAACTACTGTAGATGCCATTGATTATAGTAATACAGCTTGTTCAACATGTAAATACAAAGCTATCATCAATACATTTGATGAAAATAGCAAGCCTTATGCTGATGCCTGTGCTTCCTGTGCAAGTTGTCCACATAAGACATTAATCCAGAAGAACGTGTATAAAAAAATCTACCATAATGAAAAAAACCGTTATGGTTACAGACCTATGCTTAAGGCTAATGCCATTAAACTGTTTTTGTTATTGCATTTTTATCACCCTGATAATAACGGAATTGTATATAATCTGGAAGCATGTGAACTTGCGTCTGTTATCGGGTGTAATGTAAGAACTGTATGGAATAATCTTAAGGTACTTGAAGAATATACATATATCTCATATTCAAAGAATGAGTATGGGCTTATTAATGTTATCCTCAATGATTATGAAAATTATTACCTTCCTGCCAATAAAGGTGGGCGAGGTTTTCTTGTCATGTCAAAGGAGTTGCTAACAAAACTTAATTCAACAGATTCCCTGGTATCACTCCGTATCTTTATAAGGGAACTTTTAAGTCTTGATTCTCCTGAATTAAAAGGTGTTGCAAGTGTTGATTACAAGAACATACGCGATATACGTAATACGCTTCCATCTTACTGCAAGCCTTCGGTTATTAAAGCAAAGCTTACGAAAAACTCCGATATATTCAATGTTACATTCAAAGATGATGTTGTCCGGTTCGAGATCGATAAAGCATATATCCCAAAGAACCAGAAAGCTTATGTACATGAGGAATATGTAGGAATCCTGCAGAATTTTATATGGGAATTTAATCAGAATGTTGCTTATGTTAATTCCGGTGAAACTGTTTCTGCAAAATTCAGCTCATTTTTTAATATTAATACTTCAGTTGCTTCTTATAAACTTATGAAGTTCACTGATATTGAAATTGATGATATTGCAAGTCTTTCCTTACACTATTCTTATGAAATTGTGATGAATGCTCTGTCTGTTGTTTATAAAGAATATTATATGTACGAAAAGACTGTAAATAATCTTGCAGGTCTTATGTCGACAATAATACGAGCTCAATTTAATAATCTTAAAAAGGCTGCCTGAAAACAGTCTTTTTTCTGTGTCTTTTTATCAAAACTCTTCATAAATTATATAAAGATTCTTCCTCCCCCCTTACCTGATCTTCGTTTCTTAAGTTAAATATATGTCATTTATTAAAAATTATGATAAAAGTTATTATAAAAAGTGGCAATAATGACTAATATATTAATAATTTATGGAAAAAAAACGACGATAAATGACTTAAAAAAGACTAAAAACTTAAAAAAAAACCTTTTTCTGAAAAAAAAATTCTTATAAAAATACAAAAAGACTTTTTTTAAAAAAATTATATATTTGATTTAAATAAAAATTCATCATTTCTGAAAAACATATACGTCTTAATTATCCTCAAAATCAGTAATCATCTGTCTTTCCAGATTTCTCATTTATCAATATATGTTAATTTGTTAATAATATATATATACATTTATATAAAAAAGACGGATATTAATGCATAAATAGTATTTCATGCATAATATCCGTCAAAAATTGACTTTGTAATTTGACCAAACAACGATTTTTATGATGTCATAATACAAATATGTATCTATATCATAAAAAGTCATATATGGTTATATTAAAGGTTGTCAATTAAATCAACAATTCTGTCCTTTAAAATTTCAACACGTATTTTTAATTCCGCATCGTTTTTTATGATTGATTTATTATTTTTTAGTACATCAAAATTATTTTCTAATAAACTAAGTGACTGTTCCAGTTTTGCAATTGAATTAATTCTTTTAAGTTCAGAATCGGAGATTGAAGTCTGACGTTGTTCCTTTTCCTTCTGCTGCTGCTTAAGTTTTTCAACCTGAGCTTCCATCTTTGCTTTTTCTCGTTCTGCTTTTTCTTTTGCTTGCATTGCAAATTTAACCATTTCGTCTTTATCAGGTTCTTTTTCTGTAGAGTTACTATTGCTTTGAAAATCATTTATTCTTTGTTCCAGTAATTCAATTGTATGTTTCTTATCTTCTATTTCTTTTGTAGCAGAATCAAGCTGCTTTTTATACTGTCTCGCTTCATCTGCTCTTTCTTCAGAAAGTTTCTTAATAGATTGGAATTCAGCATTTTCAATTGTACCGTTTTTCTGAATAATTGAAAGTATTGTCTTCTGAGCATCTTCATCAAGTTTACCAAATTTATCAGCCTGATTAAGATCAATGCCATTAGAATTAAGAAGTTCAGATAATTCTGGAATCAGTTTTTCTGCTGTTGTGTATTTTCTTGCCTGTCGTTCAGATATGTTAAGCTGGCTGGCTATTTCAGCATGAATATTCTTAATTTCACCTTTAAGCTTCTTGGCTTCATAAAGCTCTAATAGTCTGCTTACTTCCCATCGCTTCACTTCCATGCTTGATTCTCTAACATCATGATTTGCAGAGATAAGCATAATCTCTTCGTCAATATCTGATATATCGGATTTCTCTACTTTACAAGGAATTCCTGCAGGAAAATTATCACGATATTCTTTATCTGTCATCTGGCATATAGCATGGTATCTTCGTTCACCAGATATAAGACGATATTGATCTGTTTCTGCATCATATAAAACTGAAAGGTTATGACGGAGGCCATTAACAAGAATACTTTCTTTAAGTGCTTCTATTCCGTCTTGTGTATACTGTTCATTCTTAGGATTAGGAATAATCTTATCTTTTGGAATATATTTAAAATTGTATTGTGTCTTAGCTTGGATTTCTCTGAGTTTTTCTCCACCATCATTATTAAGTACACCAGATTTTGTTGATCCAGCACTAAAATTTTTCTTAGCCATATTACTTCTCTCCTTTCAGATATTTTGCAAGCTTGCGGTAATGAGCTGTGTCCATAAGTCCAAGATAGTTTACAAGTTCAACGTAATCAAGAGATGCAGGACACTTTTTATCGTATGATAATAATGGTTCAAATGTCGTATTTGATTCATTAACAGCTATACAGTTTCTGATAGATATTGGAAGAAATCTATCACCGAACATATTTTCATAACTCTCATACATCTGTCTGAAAAGAGTTGTTCTTCCTGCCACCCTTGTCATAAAGATACCGGCAAATTCAATACTTAAAGCATATTTATCGTTTAGTTCTTCTATAGTATCGAAAAGTGACATAAGACCATCATACGAGAAATTATCTACACAAATTGGAGTAATAATCTTATCACTGGCACACATTGCACATGATGTTAGATATGATTTGAACGGAGAATTATCTATAATTATGTAATCAAACTCGTCCTTAATTAAATTCAAGTTATAGCGTAAATATAATTCAACATTAATCTCTTTCATTTTGTCATATATTTTGTAAATAAGACTGTTAAGTTCTCGTGATGCTGTAAGTATAGAAATGTTTTTATATTCAGTTTCAGTTATGTAGCTCATTACTTCATTTTTATTTTTTTGTTTTTCACAAAACAGACGTTCGTAATCTATATCTGGATTAGCTTCTGCCTGACCATACATTTTGGTTGTATTCATCTGTGGATCAAGGTCAATAAGCAATACTTTGTATTCTGAGATAGCAAGAATCTGTGCTATTGTAATTGCTGATGTTGATTTGCCTACTCCACCCTTTTCATTAATCAAACTAATTACTTCTGTCATAGTTTTTCCTTTCGCATATTAATATAAGTTTATTATACAACATTTTGTCTTCTTTTCAATTGCTTTTAGAAATGTTTTTGAGAAATATTTGAACTGAGTTCATTTTTTGACATAATTATACTTTTTATAATAACTTTGCACTAAGTTCAATAATTAATATATGAATTAATTTTTAAGATAGACATATTATATCCTGAAATTTATGCCTTAATTAATAATTATATAATAAAGATTTATTAAATAAAGAATCATATAAGACAAGATAAGTAAGAACACAAAAGATATTATTAAAAAATTCTGAACTGAGTTCAAATTATATTTATAATAAAAAAGTGCTAAAGTATTATTAATCAATAAACTTTGAACTCAGTTCAAAATATAACTAAATACTGGTATATTAAAAAATTATATAAAAAATGAACTGAGTTCAAATTTTATAATAAACACAAGCAAGCCAAAAGAACATAAGTTCTGCATGTTTCATGTGAAACATTATTACTATATATAGTGTTTGAGGGGATCTGTAACCACAATTCTTTATTACATCTCTTGAGTTATTGTAATTGTGACTGTATAATTAATAAAAATATTGAATATTAAAAAACAAATTAATGAGGTTATTATGGTATTTAATCATACATACAGAATTGGACTTGAAGATTGCGGAAAAGAAAATGAAGCTACTAACAAAGCAATTCTTACAATTCTTGAGGATATTGCAGGCTTACATTCAGCAACAGTAGGACTTGGGCTCAATGAAATTAATAAAACAGGCTGTGCGTGGGTGATTTTGAAATGGCAGGTACAGATTATCAAGCGTCCAGAATATAATGATGAATTAAATGTTTTTACATGGTCAACAACTGCAAATAAGCTTTTTGCTGATAGAGATTTTAAAGTGCTTGATAGTAATGGTCAGACAGTTATTATTGCAACTTCACGATGGATATATATGGATATTAACAAAAGAAGACCAGTCAGAATAACCGCTGAAATTATGGATAGGTATGAATCTGAGCCAGAAAGACGTGTGTTTTCAGAAGAAATTACTAAAAATGAGATTCCCGATACAGAATATAAAGAGATTTCGTATAATATTTTAAGAAGAGATGTCGATTATCTTGGACATATGCATAATATAAGTTATCTTGATGCGGCATATGAGATTATGCCAGAAGAATACTTTAATGGTCCACAATTTAACTATATAAGTATCGATTATTGTAAAGAATTATTGAAAAATGACGAAGTAAAAGCACATTTTTACCGAATTGACAACGGATGTATAATATCATTAAATACGGAAAAGATAAATTCAGTAATTACACTGAAATATTAGCGAAAGACAGTTATATAAAACTGCTGGAATCCAGTATATATTAGTTATATTGGGGATTAGCTGCTTTGAAAGGAGTATTTTTATGAGTTTGATTAATAAAGAAAAGGTTTTAAATGGTGTAGGAAAGGCTGTAGATGTTACTAACAAAGCAGCAGATAAGGCTTCTTCCTTTGTCAAAGAAAAGGAAATTGACAAGAAAGCTATGAAGGCTGCGAAAACTGCCGAAAAAGGTATCAAAATAGCAGGAAATAAGATTGGAGAGGTTGCTGGAGAAATCGTGGCAGGTTATAAAAGTAAGGCGGGAGGTACTTCTTCAGGTACTTCTTCTACAGGCAGCACAGCACCAGATATCATTGTAGATGCCAAAGATATTAAAGAACATGTAAGTGATGAGGAATAGTAATGCAAAGTGATTTTTCACAGGGAAAAGTCTGGAAAAATGTTATTAATCAGGCAATTCCGCTTATGGTCGCACAGCTTATACAGATTCTGTACAATGTTGTTGACCGGATATACATTGGGCATCTTCCTGTTATTGGAAGCAATGCTTTAACAGGAATAGGACTGGTTTTTCCTATTACAACACTTGTTGCGGCATTTACTAATCTGTTTTCAACAGGTGGTGTGCCGCTCTTTTCTATGGCAAGAGGAGCAAAAGAAGAAAAGAAAGCGGAACTTATACTAGGACAGGTTGTATCACTGCTTTTTATTACATCGCTGGCACTTATGGCGTTATGCTATATATTTAAAAGACCAGTACTGTTCCTTTTCGGAGCAAGTGAAGAAACTTATGTGTATGCTGACCAGTATCTTAAAATATATCTTCTGGGAACGATATTTTCAGTGTTTTCAACCGGACTTAACGGATTTATTAATGCACAGGGATATCCTAAAAAGGGCATGATGACAGTTATGCTTGGTGCAATTATTAATCTCATTCTTGATCCAGTGTTCATATATGGGCTTCATATGGGAGTTTATGGTGCAGCAATAGCCACAGTAATAAGCCAGGGCGTGTCTTTTATGTGGGTTTTAAGCTTTTTTATGGGAAAGAAAACATTTTACCATATAAAAAAAGAAAATCTGATTCTTAAAGCAGGGATGGTTGGAAAGATTACATCTCTTGGAATATCAGGATTTGTTATGCAGGGAACTAACTGCCTCGTACAGGTTGTATGTAATAAAATGCTGTTTATGTATGGCGGGGATATGTATGTAGGAATTATGACTGTAATTAATTCAGTCAGGGAGATTCTTTCTGTTCCCGGTAGTACGCTTGGAAGTGGTGCACAGCCTGTTCTTGGCTACAATTATGGTGCAAAGCAGTATGAAAGAGTCAGAAAAGCAATTAGGTTCACGGCGGCAATTGGATTTTTATACATGCTCATTGCATGGCTTGCTGTAATTATATTTCCGAAAGAGATTTTGTCGGTATTCACGACTGATAAGGCTATGATAGTTTCAGGAGAACATGCGTTAAAGCTGTATTTTTTTGGATTCTTTTTTATGTCATTCCAATTCGTGGGACAGTCGACATTTACAGCACTTGGCTGTGCAAAGAGGGCGGTATTTTTCTCGATATTCAGGAAAGTAATTATAGTTGTTCCGCTTACAATTATTCTTCCTATGCTTGGGCTTGGAGTTGAAGGAGTATTTATTGCTGAGCCGGTATCTAATGCAATAGGTGGTCTGGCAAGCTTTACAACAATGTATTTTACACTTTACAAAAAACTGCCGGAATAGTATTCTAAAGACAATGATAGCAAAGGTGCCATCGCTTCTGTATAGGGAGCGGTGGCTTTTTTAAAATCTTGGAAAGAAGGATAATTTATGGATATATTTGACATAATAGGACCTGTGATGGTTGGTCCGTCAAGCTCACATACAGCAGGTGCTGTCAGAATTGGTTATATTGCAGGAAAACTTATGGGAGAGCCGATTGCAAAAGCAGAAATCCTTTTATATGGTTCGTTTCTGGCAACAGGAAAAGGACATGGAACAAGGAAGGCACTTGTTGCCGGACTTCTTGGAATGAAACCGGATGATATGAGAATTCCGGACAGTTTTGAGATTGCTAAGGAGCATGGCATAGAAGTTGTTTTCGGAGAATCAGCATTAAAAGATGCACATCCGAATACAGCCCAGATTTTCCTGATATCTGTAACTGGTAAGAAGCTTGAAGTTGTTGGTGAATCACTTGGAGGATCACGAATTAATATTGCTCAGATTGACGGAATATCTACGAATTTTTCAGGTGATTATCCGACACTTGTTGTGCATAACATGGATCAGCCTGGACATGTTGCAGAAGTTACATCAATGCTTGCACACAAATCAGTTAATATTGCTGCCATGCAGTTGTACAGGGCTGGCAGAGGCGGCAATTCAGTTATGGTGCTTGAGTGTGACCAGGAAGTGCCAGAGGAGGGAATTAACTGGTTAAGACATGCAGAAGGTGTTGTGAAGGTGACTTATCTTGGCTTGGAATAATCATAATGCAGAATTTGATTAGCATAATTATTGGTGAAAAATGGAGGATTTATGGCAGAATATCATTCAATCAGTGACCTTGTGAAATTAAGTATTAATAATAAGCAGGAATTATGGCAGGTTGTTCTTACGGGACAGGCACATGACAAGCTTATGTCTGAAAGAGATGTATTTGCACAGATGAAAAAGATGTATCAGGCTATGAAGAGCGCAGATGAGCAATATGACCAGCAGTTGAGGTCACCAAGTAAAATGGCTGGTGGTGATGGATATAAAATGCGCATTTATAATGAGTCTGGCAGAAATATATGTGGTGATTTTATTGGTGTGGTTATGGAAAAAGCATTAAAGATGGGGGAATCGAATGCATGCATGAAGAGAATTGTAGCAGCTCCTACAGCAGGTTCATGCGGTGTTATTCCAGCTGTATTACTGTCTTATGAAAAATGTTTTGGTGTTACAGAAGATGAATGTGTAAAAGCGTTATTAATTGCGGCCGGAATAGGTGCGGTAATTGCTGAAAATGCATCTATTGCAGGAGCAGCAGGTGGCTGTCAGGCAGAGATTGGTTCGGCAAGTGCAATGGCGGCGGCGGGACTGGCTTATATGCAGGGAGCAGATAGTGAAGGATGTGCAAATGCCCTGGCACTTGCTTTAAAGAGTATGCTGGGGCTGACATGTGATCCGGTTTGCGGATTAGTTGAGGTTCCATGTATAAAGAGAAATGTTTCTGGGGCAGTCAACGCAATTACGGCGGCACAGATGACAATGGCAGGTATAAAGAGCGTAATTCCTGCAGACGAGGTTATAGATTCCATGAGAAGAATCGGTAATGATATGCCGGTATGTCTTAAAGAAACAGGTGAAGGGGGACTGGCAATAACACCAACTGCAAAAGTGTATAAGCAAAAGTTAAATAATATTGACAACTAATGTCACAAAAGTTGACGAAAAACTGACAAAAAATACTGTTTTTTTTAAAAAAATGGCAAAAAATCTGTTGATTGACAAAAATAATATGCTATAATATAGATGATTGTAAAAGAGATTGAATTTGTTTGAATGAATTTGAATGATTTTACAATTAACATTACACACAGATATAAGGATAACTCCATAATTCCTTATATTTGACTATATTTCTATCCCCTCTACTCATCCCCGGTTCCCCCAGAACCGGGGAAGTTTTTTATGCGCGGATAGCGAGGAGAATATAAAAATGCGCTGTAATCATGCTTGCATGAATTGAAACTTTTTTACATGTGGGCATCAGTATATGCTATAATTAAACAATATGTTTACATTCAGACAATACCGGCTATGAGTAAATAAATAATCAGAGGATGGAGTTAGTTATGACACGAAAAGAACTTAATGAAATTAAATCACAATATACATTAGAGGATTGTGGAATATTAAGGTTATGCGGATGCTATGTTGATGGTGAGCGAAATAAGATAACACAGTTTAATGAGAATTTTCTTAATCTTCCGGAAGAGGAGAAGCATAAATATTTTGATATATTTAAGAAGACTCTTTCAGGAACACCAGGAAAGAATCTGGTTGATATGAAGTTTAATGTTGATGCGTATGCTGATGAGGGCGCAAGAACATTTTTAATGAACTTAAGAGACAGCGGACTTAAGGATGACAGACTTCTTAACGAATTCTATGACAGGATTATCAATAATTACAGCTATGTTGGTAATTATCTGATTCTTCTAATTAATCAGGTATATGATATTCCTGCGGTTACTACTGATAATATAGAGATGGATGATGCATCTGATGAGGTTTACAGCTACATTTTATGCAGTATATGTCATGTGAATCTTTCTAAGCCGGGGCTTGGGTATGATGAGGAGGACAATAATTTCCACGATAAGAAGCAGAATCATATGGTAGATGTACCGGATGTGGGATTTCTGTTCCCGGCATTTAATAAGAGAAGTGCAGATGAGGATATGACACTTTTCTATACTAAAGATGTCAGTGAGTTTGAGGACGGGCTTATCGACTGCCTGCTTGACTGTGCGGTTCCGCTTCCTGCAAAGCAGCAGAAGGAAACATTTACATCACTTGTTAATGAGGCACTTGGTGAAGAGGCTGACCTTGAGATTGTGAAGAATATTCATGAAAATCTTGAGCAGATTATAGAAGAGAAGAAGCAGGAAAGTCCGGCACCGGTTATGCTTGATAAAACTGAGATGAAGGATCTGTTGGAAAAAAGTGGTGTTAAAGAAGAAAAGCTTGAGAATTTCGAGGAACACTTTGAGATGGCTGCCGGTGAACATGGAAAGCTTGTTGCATCAAATGTTTCATCTGGTAAGAAATTTGAAGTGAAAACGCCGGATGTTGTCATAAAGATTAATTCAGATAAGACAGATATTGTGAGTACACAGGTAATTGATGGAAGACAGTGCCTTGTAATTCAGATTGACGAGAGACTTGAGGTTAATGGGATTTCAGTTAATCCTGATACAGGTGAGGTTATAGACAGAACCGCTGAGGGATATGTAGAAGAATGATAATGGAGGATGAGTCTGTATGACATTGAAGAAGTTGCTGCATAATTTCAATGGGCATCTGCACACGGTTAATTCCCACAGAAGGCTGGTGAGAAAATACTGTTTTAAGCTTGGATTATACAGGCAGGGAATGATGCATGATTTGTCAAAATATTCGCCATCGGAGTTCATACCAGGGGTTAAGTACTATCAGGATGGACACAGAAGCCCTAATAATGCCCAGCGTGAAGATGAAGGTGTTTCAAAGGCATGGCTGCATCATAAGGGTAGGAACAAACATCATTTTGAATACTGGATAGATTACGATGTCGAAGGTAACAGCACTATTCTTGCAGGAATGAAAATGCCTGTGAAATATGTTGCTGAGATGTTTTGCGACAGAGTTGCAGCGAGCAGGATATATAATAAAGACAAGTACAAAGATTCAGATCCATTGGATTACTATATTAAGGGGCTTGGGCATTATATTATGCACCCGGAAACAGATGAACTTCTTCACAATCTTTTGAAGATGCTTGCTGATAAAGGGGAAGAGTATACATTTGCATATATAAAAGCAAATGTGCTTAAGAAATAGAAAAAAGGCGGATTTTAGCAATTTTTTGGTGAAACTTTAATATTTTGACAAGAAAAAGGTTTCTAAAATTGGTGTAATAGTGTATAATTTAAAGAACAATATGAACAAGAAAATGTTCTGGTGAATAATTTAATAAGAGGAAAGGGAGGTCTTATAATGGGGAAAATGCATACTAAGGCCGAAAGAACTGAAAAAGTTGAAGAGATTAAGGCTGAGAATAGGAAGAAGGTAAAAGAGATCAGGGCAAAGAAGAAAGAGCTTGATGCTGAGGTTAAGAAGAAAGCCAGACAGGTTGCCGCTGATAGAAAGAAGAGAAGAGCGGGTATTACATTCAGACTGTTTATGCTTGCTATTGTACCGGTAATTGTTATGGTACTGGGGCTTATTACAACTACAGTATTCAGTCTTAAGTCAGGACTGGAAGAAGAGGCCATGGATGGACTAGAACTGTTAAGTGGGGCAGTACAGAGTTCTTATGAGGATATTAAAGGCAACTATGAATATAAGAACGGTAGATTATTCAAGGGTGGCGAAGAATTGACTATTAAACCGGCTGCACTTGATATATATGTCAAGAACTCCAAGAATGATGTCCAGGTTACACTTACATATGGAACCAAGAGAGTTCTTACAACGCTTACTGATAATAAGGGAGCAAGATTAACGGGAACAGATATATCAAGTGAAGTGTGGGATGTAGTTAAGACGGGAAAGACATATAGAGATACTAATTATAAGGTAGATGGAAAGAGATACTGTGCAGTATATGTGCCACTAAAGGATAATAACCAGGTTGTAGGATGTGTATTTGCAGGACAGCCTACATCAGATATTACAAACTATATAATGCAGAAGGTTGGAACAATGCTTATAGTTTCTGCAGTAGTACTTATATTAGTAGGAATTGTGGCAACATTTATAGCACAGAGTATTTCAAAGTCGATTAAGAGAGCAAGTGTATCTGTAACGAAAGTTGCCGGAGGAGATCTTACAGTAGAGGTTGATAAGACTGTACTTAAGAGACAGGATGAAATCGGAGACATGGGCAGAGCCCTTGAAACTCTTATAATTAAGTTAAGAGAAATTGTTGGAAGTCTTGCGAAGTCTGCAACAGATCTTGGTGAGTCAGGTAATTCAATTGACTCTATGGCTTCACAGTCAAGTGTTGCTGCAGGAGAAATCAGTACAGCAGTAGAAGAGATATCTAAGGGTGCAGTATCACAGGCAGAAGATATTGAGACAGCAACTAATGAAATTATGACAATGGGTGAACAGATTACTCAGATAGTTAATAATATTGCTGACCTTACAAAGACATCTAAGAACATGGAAGAAGCCGAAAGTGCTTCACAGGATACAATGATTGAATTAAGTGATGCAGTCCAGAGAACTACTGATGCAGTTGCAAGAATTGCAAAACAGATAGAGACAACTAATGAATCGGTAGATAAGATTGGCAATGCTGCTTCACTTATTGCAGATATTGCAAGCCAGACAAGCCTGTTATCACTGAATGCTTCTATTGAATCTGCAAGAGCAGGAGAAGCAGGAAAAGGATTTGCAGTTGTTGCATCAGAGATTCAGAAGCTTTCATCACAATCTGACAGCACAGCAAGTAAGATTCAGGAGATTATTACAGATCTCCAGAATGATTCGAAAGAAACACTTGAGGTTATGAGAAGTACAGAAGTTCTTGTAAGAGAGCAGTATGAAAAGCTTGCAGCAACTAAGGAAAGATTTAAGGAAGTTGGTAATGGCATTAATGTTTCAAAGCATGGAACAGATGTTATCAAGGGAAATGCACAAGTATGCGACAGTTCAAGAGTTACCGTTGTTGATGTAATATCTAATCTTTCTGCTATATCAGAAGAGAATGCTGCTTCAACACAGCAGACAACATCTTCTATGCAGGAGCTTAATGCAACTATTAATATTCTTGCAGAAACAGCAGCTAAGGTTAAGGAAGTATCAGACCAGCTTAATGAAGATATGAAGTATTTTAAGATGTAATCAGAATAAAAATTACCGGTTAAGTTTGTTATATTACGAACTTAACCGGTATTTTTTATGCTTTTTCTAGTACATTTATTAATTCTTTGAGCTGTGCCCGGATTTTCTTACGATTGATATCCGAATAACCAATTTCGTTAGCAATATGGTAAAGATATTCCTGAAAGTTCTGTACAATCTGTGGATGATTGAAGTCAAAAACCATGCTTGGCAGGGCTGTACGGATAAGCATTGCCTCAGATCCTTCGTTAACAATTATACATACGTTATCATCTGGATCATATTGTATCGGAACAAAGAAATAGTCAGGATGTGTATCCATAATTCTTATAATATTCTGCAGATGCTTTGCATATGAACGGGGCGTGTAATATACAGCTGTCTGTTGTCTTACAACAGGGAAAATAACCGGAACATGGCCAGCTATAACTTCTTCAGCAGTTGCCAGTGGACATATATCAACATTGCGTAAATCATCAAATACAGTGGATAACTGGTAAGAGGTACGCAGATTTACACCAAGGCTGTCAGGATTATTATTAAGAAACTCTGTTATCAGCTCTTCCGGCATGGCTGCTGGAGGAAGACTCAATCCCTTCTGGATATGGTTTACATGGGTGTTTAATATACGGTGGAAACACTCAGAAACATCCTCTGCTGATTCATATATATTCATGGTTGGCCTGCAGTAGGATAAAAATGTTTTGAATTCATTCTCTTTTATTGAAACAACTGCAGGTTCGGTTGTCATAACAGTAAATGAATTATCACTTACCGTTGAAAGACAGTCAGAGTAAACTGCAACATGCGGAGGATAAATTATGCTTATTTTTGAAAACAGATTATCACGCATGCGAGGATAGTAGTAAGATTTCACCCGTCCGGTAATATATGCCGGAACCCAGTAGAAAAACTCTTCAAAAAACTGAGTGGTATTAACAGGAGAAGGGGAAATCTGGCATATAGTATATCCATAATCTATCAATCTGAGCAGAAGCTCCTGTATAGAATTAAGAATTTCCTTATTATCAAATATACTGTAAACATCATCATCAATCCATACATATACTGTACCATGGTCTTCGAGGGTAAGAAGATGGTTGATAAAACTGATAACAGCCTGTTTTTTTCCTTCGGACTTATAAAGAATACTGGTAGCATTGGGAATTACGTCAATGGATTTTATTCCCATAATATTATTAGTGCCCGATGAAGAGATATTTTCATTAAGAATGCCGTCAACCAGTGTATTGGTCTGAGGAAGCTCATCCGCCAGCCACTGGTAAAGCATGTCTGAATATTCAGGCAAAGGTCTGGAATGATTGAATCTGCTATAATCAGATGCAAGAGCCAAAGCCTTTCTTTGATAGCTGAGTTTAATTGAAGCGGCAAAATAGTCCGACATTCGTCTTAAAATTTCCTTATTACGAGGACATTTTCTCTTACCACTGCGATACAGGCTTACAGCAGAATTATCGATGCCAACAGCACCAGCCAGAGTTGTGTTATTAGTGTTTGTTATATCCATCAGAAACTTAAATTTGTCATTAAAAGTCATAAGCTCTCCTTATGCAAATGCGTGAACGCCAGAAATAATAAGCGTTGTAAGTGTGCGTGCCATTTCATCAAGAGTAATACCGTCAGGATCGGTTATCCATTCATAATACGCGGAAACCATTCCGCCAGCGACAAAGCTAGAAATCAGAGGATATTGTTCAGAAGGAACATTCATCTTAATATCCCTGTTTACCAGCTCTTTGAGAAGAGTTTCCTGCAATGCTTTCTGGAGCCTGTTAAAAAGCAGGCTTCCGTTGTCCGAAGCAAAAAGGTCTCTTGCAATATCTGCATCAGACATAATTGTATTAAGAAATGCAAATAAAGTCTGAGGTGAGAACATATTATAATCCTCAGACATAGCACACAAAAGATCTTTAAGAGATGTTATAAGTTCATTAATCCCTTCATCAAGAACATCATTGACAGTTGAATAATATGTGTAAAATGTTTTTCTGTTAATGTCAGCCTGTGCAGCAAGCTCAGTAACTGTTATTGAATTTAGCTTTTTCTTCTGCATAAGCTCAACAAGTGCTTCGTAAATCGCTTTTTTAGTTTTTAGAATTCTGCGGTCAGCTTTAATTTCATGTGCAGAAGTAAAACTGATTTCTTCAGATTTTGCCATAATAAACTCCTATTAATCAGATTATAAAATATATATAAAATTGTTATGAAAATACTATAAAAAATGTATTTTGCAGTTAACTATATTGTACAACATTTGCAAATGATAGTAAACAAAATACGACAAAATGTTACATAAGTGCCAAAAAGAAATTAATTGACCTTTGAAAATATTTGTTAAAAAACATACAATGCTGATTGGAAACATATTGTATGATATTGGAACATTTGTGTATTAACTTGTGATTAAATAGTAATACGCGGATAAATGATTTGACAGCAAGAGGTATCAAATGAGAAAGAAAAATGCATTTATTAATGTAACAGCCAGTATGGGGAGAGGTCTTTTATACGCTTACCTGTATATTATGTTCAGACCTAAGATATGTTATCAGAGCAGAAAAGCTAAAGAGGAAATTGAAAAAGGCGGAGTCATATTTATTGGCAATCATGTGGGACATAATGACGGACAGATGTTTTATATGCTGTTTAAGAACAGTGTCCTTATAATAGCCAAAGACTGGGCTGATAAGAAGATTCTAAAGTGGCTTACAAGCGGTGGTAAGTTTATTTCTGTAGACCGCTTTGGAACAGATATTACATGGATAAGAGGAGCATCGGAGCATCTTCGTGCAGGAGATAATATGATAATTTTCCCAGAAGGACATACTTCTAAGACAGGGGTTATGGATGAATTCAAGCCGGGCTTTGCAATGTTGGCAGTTATGTCAGGTGCAAAAATTGTTCCGGTATATAATGACGGAGAATATCATAAGCTGTTTGGGAAGAGACTTAAGCTGTATGTTGGCGAGCCGATGGAACTTACTAAAGAGGGAAAAGGGCTTAATGCGGAGTATCTCGCAGGTGAGTGTGCGAGGTTCCGGGAGGCTGTGGAGCAGCTCGGAAGGTAGTGACAGGACGGACGGGGCTGCGGCCGGCTGGAAAGCGTGCGGACTGCGGGGGTATGGCGTTTTGAAACGCGCTCCCGCTCGGTCTCGGACGCAGCGATACTAGGCTCATCTGTGTAGGGAGTGCGGGCTGTTGAAAGCAAGCTTTCACCGCCCTCCCTACACACGGATTCGCCAAGTGCCGGCGTCCTCAAACGGTTTCAGAACGCCATACCCCCTCAGTCCTTCGTTCCCACCCGGCTCGCAGCCCCTGTGGTGCGGTCTGGATGCCGGAGGCGGGCAGCAGTAGTGGGGTGAATGACAGACGAACGGGCAGCCAGCCTCCGGCTGGCGACCACGCATTTAGTTAATAAAATTCGGGAAGGTGTCAGTCGTAGGTTCATGGTTTATGGGTTTGTGTGGAAAAAACCGTCTGAGGACGCCGGCACTTAGCGAATACGAGGTGCGAGGACGAAGTCCTCGCACCGAAGCAGGAGCTTAGTGACCGCTGCGTCCGAAGCCGAGCGGGAGCGTGTTTTTGGAGCATAAACCCATAAACCGTGAACTGTCCGTCGTCTGCACACCCCACCCACCGGATTTCATAAAATAAATCAAAAGGAGACAAAACATGAATAATTATTTTTATAACATGGTAGACCCTGATGAAATGGCGACTCTGGAATATATTCCAACTATTCCAAAGTTTCTTGAATTTATTAAGAAGCAATATTCTGATTATCCAGCCATAAGTGACAAGGTTACTACATATACATATGAGGAGCTTGTTTCAAGAGTTGCAAAGAGAGTTACATTTATTAATTCATTAGGGCTTGAGAAGGGCTCTAACATAGCTGTACTTGCAAAGAACGATCTTGATGCAATGGAGCTTTTCCTTGCAATTCCGGCGGCCGGACATGTACTTATTATGCTTCCTAATGCACTTAACGATAAGGCACTTGCAGGAATCAGCATGAAGTTTGACCTTGCCGGTATGTTCGTTGGTAAGGAATTTACGGAGGTTACAGCTAATCTTCCTTGTAAGACATGGTCAAGCACTTCTATTGGTGAGACTGAAAGCACATTTGCAGATGTTGAAAAGGATACTACAGCAGCAATTTTCTTTACAGGTGGAACTACAGGAGCACCTAAGGGTGCAGTTCACAGCCACGGTTCTATTATGAGAGGTTCATTTAACGGAGTATTTGGTCCAGGAAGTATTCTCCATAAGATATATATAGCTATGCTTCCTCTTTCACACATATTTGGGGCAATTATGGGATATATGGCTAAGCTCTACACAGGCTCACTTACATACACATGTACTGATATGAGAGCCGGTATTGGTGATATTCCTGTTGTAAGACCTACAACTCTTGTACTTGTTCCTGGTCTTGTTGAGATTATTCTTAACATTGCCAAGCTTAAGGGAAGAGCATTCTTAGGAGATCTTGAGCTTATCATGTGCGGAGCTGCACCTGTTCCTCCAAGACAGATGGAGGAATGCAGAGAGTTAGGAATTACATTATGTGCAGGTTATGGACTTACAGAGTGTGCTAACCTGACATCAGGCAATTGCGATACAGATAAGAAGCCTGAGTCTATGGGACATATTTATCCAGAACAGCAGGTTAAGGTTGTTGACGGAGAACTCTGGATTAAGGGTGACAATGTAATGAAGGAATATTACAAGGATCCTGAGCATACAGCAGAAGTATTAGAAGACGGATGGTTTAAGACAGGTGACCTTGTTGAGTTTGATGATAATGACTGGATATACATAACAGGTCGTATCAAGAACCTTATTATTCTTCCTAATGGTGAAAATGTATCGCCAGAAGAGATTGAGGAATTATTCTATAAGCAGCCACTTGTAAAGGATTGTCTTGTACAGGAGATGGAAATGAATGGAAACACTGTTATCGGTGTTGAGATTATTCCATATATGCCTGAATTAGATGGTGCATCTGAGGAAGAAATCCAGAACAGATTGCAGGAAACTGTTAATGAGGTTAATAAGGAACTTCCTTCATTCAAGAGAGTGCTTAAGATGAAGGTGAGAACAGAGGATTTTAAGAGATCTGGAGCGATGAAGATATTGAGAAATCAGGTGTAGTGACAGACGGACGGGCAGCCAGCCTCCGGCTGGCGATCCCGCATTTAGTTAATAAAATCCGGGAAGGTGTCAGTCGTAGGTTCACGGTTTATAGGTTTGTGTGGAAAAAACCGTCTGAGGACGCCGGCACTTAGCAAATGCGAGGTGAGAGGACGAAGTCCTCGCACCGAAGCAGGAGCTTAGTGACCGCTGCGTCCGAAGCCGAGCGGGAGCGTGTTTTTGGAGCATAAACCCATAAACCGTGAACTGTCCGTCGTCTGCACACCCCACCCACCGGATTTCATAAAATAAATCAAAAGGAGATTTTATCATGGTATTTGAGAAATTAAAGGAAATTTTTGGAAGGGTTATGCCACAGTGCGACCCGGCAACTATTAAAATGGACAGTGTTCTTGCAACAGATTTAGGAGTTGATTCTCTTAATATGATGTTACTTGCTATTACTGTTGAGGATGAGTTTAAGATCAGATTCAATTCTGATGCCAAGCTTGAAACTGTTAAAGATATTGTTGATTATGTAGAAGCTAACGCTAAATAAGAGGCGCTTATGAGCAAAGTAAAGACAGGGCTTGTACTGGAAGGCGGGGCTATGAGAGGTATTTTCTCAGCCGGAGTTCTTGATTACATGCTTAAGAAGGACATTTATTATGACTATGTTATAGGTGTGTCTGCGGGGGCAGGTAATGCGGTAAACTATGTTTCCAGACAGGAAGGAAGAACGAAAAAGATAATTACCCATGAAAATGCTGAAAGCTATTATGGAGTCGGACAGCTTTTCGAGAATAAGAAGATTCTTAATCTTGAAATGCTGGTAGCCGAATATGCGCTTAAAGATATTCCTTATGATTTTGATACATTTTTCGCATCTAAGACAGAGTGTGAGAGTGTTGTTGTTAATTGCGAGACTGGAAAGGCTGAGTATAAAGGAAATTTTAAGACGAAAGATGAATTTCTGAAGTGTCAGATGGCAAGCTGCTCTGTGCCATTTATATGCGAACCTGTTGAAATTGACGGTTATCATTATCTGGATGGAAGCATTATTGATTCAATACCGGTTGAGAGAGCAGTTGAGAAAGGGTGCGATAAGATTGTTGTTGTACTTACCAAGCCAGAGGGTTCTAAGCCTACGGATTATTCTAAGATAAAGAAGCTTATCGAGTGGAGTTACAAGAAATACCCAGAGCTTTGTGAGGTTATGGCACACAGAAGGCAGGCTTATGACAGGCAGGATAAGTTCATGAAAAAGCTTGTGGAGGAGGGGAAAGTCTTTGTTATCCGTCCGGAGGAGCAGATGATAAGACACTTTGAGAATAATAATGAAAAACTTCTTCAATGTTATCAGTATGGATATGACACGATGAGAAAACAGTTTAAAGCATTTGAGAAGTTTATGGAGGACAAATCCTCTCCTCGCTAGAGAGACTCGGATTTTCCTGCGGAAAACAAGGAGGATTAATAATGAAGGTTTTAGTAGTAAACGGAAGCCCTAAAGGACCTAAGAGTAATACTATGCAGATGACAAATGCAGTTCTTAAGGGACTTAAGGAGACTAATCCAGAAGCAGAGATTGAGCTTCTTACAGTTAAAGATATGGATATTAAGCCATGTATGGGATGTATGAGCTGTTGGGGAAAGACAGCAGGTCAGTGTGTTATCAATGACGTTATGCAGGATGTTCATGTCAAGTTCATGAACGCTGACGTTATTATATACAGCTTCCCATTGTATTTCTTTGGCATGCCGGGTCCAATGAAAACATTTGTTGACAGAATCATGCCACTTATGGAGACTTACAAGGGCAAGGTAAGAGATATCGGAGATAATGCGTTCCACGAGTTCCGTTATGATATGGGTGATAAGAAGTATTATGTTATATCATCATGCGGATATGGAAGAACATATGAGATATATGACGCACTTATCAAGGAATTTAATTTTATCTATGGCAAGGGCAGATATCAGGCACTTCTTTGTCCACAGAGTGAAATGTTTGCAATTCCACCAATGGTAAACCAGATTAATGAATATCTTAAGAGATATACAGAAATTGGTAAGGTTATGGGAAAAGGTGAGGATATCCCTCAGGATATGATTGACTACGCTTCGCAGCCAATGATTCCACAGAGAGCATTAGAGAAGCTTATGAACAATTACTGGGATGCAGTTACACCAGAGAATCCTCTTCCGGCTCCTAATTTAAGATAAGAGGCAGCTTATGAAAACATACTACATGTTTGGTGACTCACTTATGCGAGGAGTTATGCCGGATGAAGCATGGAATTATCACAGTTCAGATGCAATTGGATTTGAGGCAATGCAGGCACAATATAATATGAAGTTTTTAAATTTTGCAATGCCGACATTCACATCAGAGAGAGTAAAAATGTGGCTTACACAGATAATGTCAAATCATCCGGTACCTGATGTGGCATTTCTTGAATGCGGCGGTAACGACTGCGACTATAACTGGAAGTCAATATGTGAGGGCAGATGTGATTATGAACATAGGCACAGAGTTGCCCCACAGGATTTTAAGAAGAATTATGAGAATATGATACATTTGTTACAGGAAAAGGGAGTAGCAGTAACAGCAGTAATTGCACCACCGATTGCTATTGAAGTGTATCTGTCATATCTGCTTAAAAGTGGAGTAGATAAAGATATTATGTCAGAATATGTGAACTCAGTTCAGCAGATGCAGGATGAGTATGCAGAATATGGCGATATAATGAGAGCTGTTGCCAAGGAAAACGGCTGTGAAATATTAAGTCTTCGTGAAAGCTTTCTTGCACTTGGCGATATGAAGGCATATTATAGTAAGGATGGAATGCATCCGAATGAGGCAGGATATGCACTTATTCGTGGTGATTTCGAAAAATATTTTGCATCTGCAGCAGGTATTATATAGAAAGATGAGGAATTATAATGTTTAATCTGCGTTTCAAATGTACTGTTATATCAAGCTGGCACATGGTGCTTCATGCTGTACCTAAGGCTAATAAAATGATTGCCAACAAGAACCGTTATTCAGAAACTGAACGGTTTGTGTATGCCAAGTGGATTATTAATTACATGAGAAAGCATGCCAGAACAAGAACCAGGGTGTATGGCAGAGAAAATATTCCGACGGACAGCAATTACATAATGTATCCTAATCATCAGGGCAAATATGATGCACTGGGAATTATTCTTGCACAGGAAAAGCCGTGTGGTGTCCTCTGGGGGAAGAAGCAGGCTGAAAGACTTATGAGCCGTCAGGTATGTGGTCTTATTGATGCAGTCGTTATTGATCTTGACAATAACCGTGACAAGGTAAGGGCTATTATGGATGTTACCAGACAGGTCAAGTTAGGAAGGAATTTCCTTATATTTCCTGAGGGAGGTTACACTGACAATAAGAATGAACTTCAGGAATTTCAGGCTGGCTGCTTTTCGTGCAGCTTACAGACTAAGACACCTATCGTTCCTATAGCACTTTTTGATTCGTATAAATCCATGAACAGCAATACATTTGAAAGAGTAGATACACAGGTACATTTCTTAAAGCCAATTCTTTATTCAGAGTATGGCGAGCTTAAGAAAAAAGAGGTCGCCAAGCTGGTTAAGAGCAGGATTGAGGAAAGAATGGCTCAGATTAAGGCTGGGAAAATTAATGAAAGCTATGAATTAATTGGATAATAAAAACACAGGCTCAGGGAAATAATATGTTCCCTGAGTTTTTTGACCAAATTCTAAAATATTCGTTTCAATGGTTGACATGTTCTAAGTACATTGATAAAATATTTAAGGTTTACTTAATAATAAGATAGTATAAGGAATAGTATGTTGTTTGGTAATAATAAGAAAAATGCAGAGTATATCGTTGATGTACATTGTCATATAATGCCAGGGATAGATGATGGTTCAAGAGATATAACAGAAACTCTTGAGATGCTTAAGATAGCACAATCAGAGGGAATTACACACATGATTGCTACTCCACATTTTAAAAGTGGGCATCGTAATGCTTCACCGCAGAATGTTAAGGAACTTATTCAATCTGTTGGAAAGGAAGCAGCCGCACAGGGAACAGATATTAAGCTTTACCAGGGCAATGAGATTCTGTTTCATGATGAGATGTGTGAGGAACTTGATAATGGAAGGATAAGCAGAATAAACGGAACTGATTATGTTCTTGTTGAATTCATGCCATCTGATCCATATCAGTATATAAGAAATTCTCTTGATGAGATTATGAGTGAGGGATATCAGCCTGTTATAGCACATGTTGAAAGATATGGATGTATGGTTGATGACATTGAGAATGTCAGGCGACTCAGCCGCATGGGGGTAGAGATTCAGGTTAATGCATCAAGCATTACCGGAGATACAGGTAAAGAAATTAAGAAGTTTGTACATAAGCTATTAAAAGAACAGCTTGTTGATTATGTAGGAACAGATGCCCATCGTTGCGAGGGCAGCAGAACACCTATGATGAAAGAGTGCAGCAGGATGCTTTATAAAAAATATGATGAGGGGTATGTTGACAGTATATTATATGGCAATGCATTTGACAGACTGTTAGCAGATACGAATAATTAAAGGAGAATTAATGATGGAAATTAATAAGAGTACAGATGAGATTGAAATCAATCTTGGAGAAATATTTGCGTTATTGCTTCATAAGGTGTGGATTATAATACTGGCAGCTGTTGTATGCGGTGCAGTAGGATTTCTTTACAGCTATTTTATTATAACACCTCAGTATCAGTCTACAACTAAGGTTTACATCCTTAATAAGCAGAACAGTACATCAGTTACTTATAGTGATGTACAGCTTTCAACAACTCTTTCTAAGGATTATGAACAGCTTGTTACAAGCCGTTATGTTATAGAAGGTGTTATTAAACAGCTTAATCTGGATGAAACTTATGAAAGCCTTGTGGAAAAGGTTTCTGCAACTAATACAGATGATACACGAATAATTGCTATTACAGTAATAAATCCGGATCCTGAGCAGGCTCAGAAGGTTGCTAATGCGGTAAGAGATCTTGCAGCACAGCATATTACACAGGTTATGGATATTGAGGCTGTTAATGTGGTTGATTCAGCTAATCTTCCAACAAGCCCTGTTTCACCATCAGTTCCTAAGTGGACACTGATTGGAGCTGTTATTGGTATTATAATTGCGGTTGCCGTTGTTGTTATACAGCATTTGCTTGATGATTCTATTAAGAGTTCTGAAGATATCGAAAAATATTTAGGTATCAGTACACTTGCACTTATTCCTATGAATCAGGCTGAGGAAGAAACTGCCAGCAGAAGGAGGTCTCCCCGGAAAGGTAAAGAGAAAGTAGTACTTGGCACTGATGATGAGAAGGCAAGAAGTTTTAAATCATCTGATATTAATAAGAACACTAATAACAAGAACAGTAAAAGAAATGCTGATGGCATAGAGTTTATGGAGGACTAGAGATGCAGGAGTTTTCAGTAAAACAGAGCAACCTTGATTTCAGGACCAGAGAAGCTTATAAGATGTTAAGAACTAACATAGAATTCTCTGGTGATAATAATAAGGTAATATTTATAACAAGCAGTACACCAAGTGAGGGAAAGAGTACAGTATCTTTTGAGCTTGCTATGTCTTTTGCACAGAATGGTATGAAGACACTGCTTATTGATGCAGATACAAGAAAGTCAGTTATGAAGAACAGAGGTAAGAAGGGTAAGATTAAATATGGGCTTACTCATTATCTTTCAGGAAAGAATGAACTTAAGGATGTTATATGCGTAAGTGATGTTCCTAATTTCTGCATGATATTTGCAGGACCTGTACCACCTAACCCAAGTGAGCTTGTCGGTAACGACAGATTTGTCAAGATGGTAGAAGAAGCAAGAGCTACATTTGACATGATTATCATTGATACACCACCAATAGGAAGTGTTATCGATGCTGCTGTTATTTCTAAAGTATGTGATGGCGGAATTCTTGTAATCGGAGCAGGTGATATAAGCTATAAGTTTGCAAGAAAGTCTAAGGAACAGCTTGAGATGACAGGGTGCAAGCTTCTTGGCTGTGTACTTAATAAAGTTGATATGACAGGAAATTCTTATTATGGTAAGTACTATGGCAAATATTACGGTAAATATTATGGCAAGTACTATGGACATGAGGATAATAATTAGTTATGGATATGAAGGCGGCACATAAGTAAGATGTGCCGTCCTTTTTAGATTCAAGGAAGAAAGGATGTGTGTATGAAGAAGATATTAAAATATACTGGACTGTTAATAAGTATTATTATGCTTACAGTATCTGTGGTGTTTATAGCTCTTTTAATAAATGTCAGGGTTGTTCCAGTTAAATATTGCATCATTGCTGCAGTGGTGCTTGTTATACTAACGGCAGTAACAGCATTTACACAAAAGTGGTTTGTTCCAGGAATTATTACGAAGATAATTGCCATTATTATGATTGTTGTGCTTATTATGGGAAGCATTTACCTTAATCAGACAAGACATATGATAAACAAGATTACAACAACTCAGGAAGAAAAAATTGTTATGGGTGTGTATGTACTTAACGACGGCGGATATGACAGCGTAGATATGCTTAATAATAAATCCATTGGTATAGGAACAGCTGTGGATCGTGAAAGTACTGATGAGCTTATTAAAAAGATGGGTGCAGGTGGATTTATGGCGGAGTATCCAGAGTATTCTAATATAATGGAGCTGGCAGATGCTTTGCTGCAGGGACAGATTGATGCTGCCATTATGAAAACAAGCAGTATTGAAATGATTGATGAGATGGGAGATTTCACCGGGTTTGCGTCAGATGTGAAGCTTATATATAGTGGTGAATTTACAATTAAAGTGGCAACGACAGAAGAGAATGTTACAGATAATTATCTTTCAAGTGATGATGTTATAAATGTATATATATCAGGAATTGATTCAAGAGGCGGTATTAATGAGGTGAGCCGTAGTGATGTCAATATTATTATGTCTATTAATAAGAAGACACACAATATTCTTATGATTAATACGCCAAGAGATTATTATGTTCCACTTTCTATATCCAATGGTGTCAGGGATAAGCTTACACATGCAGGTGTTTATGGAATTGAGTGTTCCAGAAATACTCTGGAGATGCTTTATGGTATCCAGATTGATTATTATGTAAAAGTTAATTTCAGTGGATTTGAGAAAATAATTGATTCACTCGGAGGTGTTGATGTGACACTTGATTATTCAGCAACTCTTAGTCAGGCTGGAAATCTCACAGTACATAATGGTGTTAATCATTTTAATGGTGAGCAGGCACTTGCATTTGCAAGAGAAAGATACGCATATTCAGATGGGGACAGACAGAGAGGCCGTAACCAGATGATGATAATGGAGGCAGCAATTAAAAAAGCTTGTTCTCCAGCAATTATATCAAATTATACATCTGTATTATCAGAAGTGTCTAAAAATGTAATTACAGATATGAGTTATGACTTTATTGCAGATCTTGCACAGACACAGCTTAATGATATGGCAGCATGGAATATTACACAGATAAGTGTTACGGGAGTTGGAAGTTATTCATCAACAACATATTCAATGCCAGGGTGGTCGTTATACATAATGGTACCTGATGAGGAAAGTGTGGAGAATGCAAGGGAGCAGATAAGAGATAATTATAATTAATATTTTAACGAAAAACATAGAAACTTATATGAAGGTATGATATTATTTTATTATGAAACATACGTGTTAATTGAATAGAGAAAGGAATTGACTATATGAGAATTAAAAGGTTATCAGCGTTATTATTAAGTGCACTTCTTATTACAAGTCCTATTGGATATATGACTGTAAATGGAGACACAATTGACGCAAAAGATTATTCGCAGCAGGTACAGTCTGTGGATTCTGCGTATATAGGAAGTTACATACCAAGTAGTCTTGATAGTGATGCTCCGGTATATGTATCGGATATTGCAGCATATGCACAGAGAAATGTACCATCGGCATACCCAGAGGATGTTTCTTCATATAAGAAGGAACACCCATCAAGAAATCAGAATCCTTATGGAACATGTTGGGCATTCTCGTCTATAGGACTTGAAGAATTTGACCTTATAGCTAAGGGTCAGAGAGATTCTAGTGTTGACCTGAGTGAATTGCAGCTTATACATTTTACATTTAACTCAGTTATTGATCCGCTCGGTGGAACCAAAGGGGATTATTCTAAGTATTATAATAATAATACCAACATGTCATATCTGGAAAAGGGTGGTAACTACGAGTATGCAGTAAAGAGACTCAGCCAGTGGGTAGGAGCTGTCAATGAATCAGATGTTCCATATGCTGATGCCCAGGCAGTATATAATAATGGTCTTGATAACAAATATGCTTATGATTACGATGTGGCACATTTGCAGAATGCATACAGAATTAATGTTAAGGAGCAGCCTGATGTTGTTAAGCAGCAGATCATGGAGCATGGTGCTGTTGGTGCAAGCTATACTCATTATTATGCAGGAGAGAACCACCTTAATAATTCATATTATGATATGCAGGGAATTGTAAGCTCAGGTGGTGGACATGCAGTTATGATTGTGGGTTGGGACGATGATTATTCCAAGGATAATTTTGCGACAACTACAAAGCCTTCAAATAATGGTGCATGGCTTATAAGAAACAGCTGGGGTGATTATTTTGATTATTTCTGGATGTCGTATGAAACTTATTCGCTTGCAGATACTGTTTGGGTATTTGATATGTCAGCAGAGGATGGGCTGGATAATAATTATCAGCTTGATGGCGGGCTGCATACAGCAACAGTAGGATATTATACAGGTGCAGCTAATGTATTTTATGTATCAGAAAAAGAAGGTGTTGCATCTGAAACTCTTAAGTCAGTATCTTTATCTTTTACACAGACAGCAGATGTTGGATATACAATTGATATATATACTGACCTTAAAGATGCCAGCAACCCGATAAGCGGGACTAAGCATGCTGAGGCGAGTACAAGCGGAAGAACAACTTTTGCAGGAATACACACTATTCCTCTGGAGGAAGAAGTGATTCTCAATCCTGGAACTTATTATGCAGTTGTTGTTAATATTGATAAGAAAGCATTTGAAGTTGAATATTCGTATTCAGAGAGCACTAATCCGGGGAAAACTGATGATAAGATGGTCTGGGAAAATGTAGTAAGCTATGATTCTGACTGTGAAGGAAGTTATTATTATAATGGTTATGGCAGATATGGAAAATATTATTATAACTTCTGTATAAAAGCATTTACATCAAATAATGTTGATTTGGGTGATGTATTAGAAGGATATACATTAAGCATGGACGGAAAGATTGATATGAATTTCTACATGAATCTTCCTGATAAACTGGTTAAGGACAGCAGCACGTACATGGAATTTACTATGCCTGATGGAAATGTGTCAAAGGTTATGTTAGCCGATGCAAGAAAGACAACCGATGGTTTGTATGTGTTCTCTTGCGGAATAGCAGCAAAGCAGATGGCTGATAAGGTAAATGCCAGAATCGTAAGTAATGGCGTTAAGGGTGAAGTTCATACATACTCAGTAACAGATTATGCTGAATCTGTAATTAATGCTGCAAGTGGAGTTTATTCTGATAAAGCTGTAAATGCAGTTAAAGCAATGCTTAATTATGGAACAGCTGCACAGCAATATTTTGGATATAACACAGATAATCCTGCCAATTCTATAATGACGGATGATGATAAGAATATGGATATGGTTGGATTCAATACATATACAGGAAAGCTGGTTAATGCAGACAGTGTTTCAGGAATAAGCTATTATGGAAGTTCTCTTGTTCTTGAATCAGATACAATATTAAGGAATTATTTTGAGTTGTCAGACGGATATAGTATTGATAATTATACATTTTATGTGAAAGATAAAGATGGAAACAAGAATATCATTGCTCCACAAAAGACAGATGCTTCATTATATTATATAGATATCAGTAATGTGAAAGCGTATGAGCTTGCTGATAATGTTAATATATACGTTCAGAAGAATGGAGATAGTGAAGATAAAATAATGATGCTTGAGTATGGTGCATATGTTTACGCCAGATATGTCGATAAATATTTAGATAATACAGCACTAAAGAATCTTATGACGGCAATGTATCATTATTGCAATGCTGCTACAGAATATGCAAATATATATTGATATTTTTAATATGTGACTATATAATAATTAGCAAGGCTCATTTTGAAATGTGAGCTGATTAGCGTATTTCAGTTGGGGAAAGTATATTTTAATATGAAGTATTAATACACGACTTGTTATGAAAAGTTAAAAAATAGCGGGGAGGGTAAGACCAATTAACGTATGGTTAATGTAAACAAAACCAAAGAGAGTATTCAGAATGTTTTAATATTTATTACAGATGCAATAGCGCTTATAATGTCTTATTACATGTCTGGTTTTATATGGCTGATGGAAATAAGAAATAATACATTTTCATATGTAATGAAAGTGCTTAATGGCAATATAGTCACAATTATTATAGCTGTATTAATAGCTGCTTTATTCTGTAACATTAAAGGCGATGTACTTAATCGTGGCAAATTTGAAGAACTTGCTTCTGTTATGAAGAAAAGTCTTATTTCATCAGCTGTTATAGCTGTTTATGAACTTTTGAGTAAAACTGCACAGGGTGTTCCAAGAAGTGTGTATGTAATTACATTTTTTATGGGAACAGTGCTTATGTTTTTATTAAGGATGCTTGTCAAGGTATATATGAAGCATCGTAATGGAGGAAAGCGTACCAACAGTATACTTGTTATCACTATTAAAAACAGGGCGGAAGATACACTTTCCAAAGCTGCGGCAAGGAATGACTGGATGCGTCGTATAGATGGTATTGTAATTACTGATGAAGATATGACAGGTCAGTCAATAGAGGGATTTCCTGTAGTTGCTAATGTACATTCAATGATGCGTTATATTAAGAACGAGATTGTTGACGAAGTGTTTATTGATGTGGATTACAAGACCCGCGAAAGTATCAAGCCTATGGTTATGGAACTTGAGGATATGGGAGTAATTGTTAATCTTAAGCTTGAGATTCTTGACAGCTATAAGGATTTTGACAGTAAGCTGGGTTACATAGGAGCAGTTCCTGTCATTACATTTGCTAACAGAATATATGACTGGAAGGGAATGCTTGTTAAGAGATGCATAGATATTCTCGGAGCAATTGTAGGACTTATAGTTATGTTTATTGCAATGATTTTTGTAGGTCCTGCTATTATGATAGAATCGCCAGGTCCAATCTTTTTCAAACAGAAACGTGTTGGAAAGAATGGCCGTTATTTTGAGATATATAAGTTCCGTTCTATGTATATGGATGCTGAAGAACGAAAGAAAGATCTTATGGCACAGAATGAGATGAGTGGTCTTATGTTTAAGATGAAAGATGACCCTCGTATAACTAAGGTTGGCAAGTTCATAAGAAAGACAAGTATTGATGAGCTTCCGCAGTTCATTAATGTTCTTAAGGGAGATATGAGTCTTGTTGGTACAAGACCACCAACGGTAGCAGAGTTTAAGCAATATCAAGGACATCATAAGAGAAGGCTTTCTATGAAACCAGGCATCACAGGAATGTGGCAGGCTTATGGAAGAAAGACGGTTAGCGATTTTGAAGAAATTGTTAAGATGGATCTGAATTATATTGATAACTGGAGCATTATGCTTGATATTAAGATTTTGTTTAAGACAGTTCAGTCAGTATTAACTACTGGTGGACAGTAGAATAATTACCCCCCTGTAGTATCATCAGATACTGCAGGGGGTAATTGTTTTATCTAGACATTATGTACATTAATACTGGATAATTATAGCAGAATTGCACAAAATTCGTTGGCAATATAGAAAATATACATAAAAATTAACCATAATGCTTATTGACGCAAATCGGCGGTTGGGTTAAAATGATAGTAACTTTTGGTATAGGGGACATGCTGTAGTGCAACATGTCGAAAAGAACATGTTATATGCTGTTAGTAACAGGAACTTTACTATGCCTACAATATAATAAGGAGGATTTTATGAAAAAGGGTAAAAGAATTTTAGCCGCTTTTTTAGCAGTGCTGATGGTTGTTGCTATTATGCCATTTACTTCATTTAGTGGTATATTCACAAGCAAGGCAAAGGCTGCAGAGAGTGGCAAGAAGTACACTTTTGAGGGTACTGAACTTGAAGCAGCAGCGGCAGGAAAGTATACAGATGGTCAGGCTGTTACTGCAGGAACTGATGGATATTTTACTTTTTATATGAGTGCAAAAACTAAAATCGACTCAAGTGATAAAACATGGGAAGATGGTTACGCTTGTAAACAGAGAGTAAACTTTGGTGGTAAAGCAGATGTTGCTAATATGAAGAATCTGGTTTCTTTCAAGACATCTAATGCTGCAAAAGTAAAAGTATATTGGGTAGAAGGTGGAACAGACAATCGTCAGATGGCAATCTTTGGTTCTACAGGAGATGTAGTAACTAAGACAGAAGTAACGGCAGCAAAGAATGATCCAGTAGTTTCTACATTAGAATTAGCAGATGCAGGAACATATTACCTTGGGGGTCTTGAGAATAACAATTATATCTTCAAGATTGAAGTTGAGGAGACAGCACCGGTTGAAGAGCCAGTTGTTAAGGAATACGAACTTGATGGTGCTAAGCTTGAGGCGGCAGCAGCAGGAAAGTTTACAGATGGACAGACTGTTGCAGCAGGAACAGATAATGCATTTACATTATATATGAGTGCAAAGACTAAGATTGACTCAAGCAGCAAGACTTGGGATGACGGATTTGCTGGAACACAGAGAATTAACTTTGGCGGTAAGGCTGATATTGCTAATATGAAGAACTTTGTTTCTTTCAAGACAGAAGGAACAGCTAAGGTTAAGATTTACTGGGTAGAAGGTGGAACAGACAATCGTCAGATGGCAATCTTTAATTCTACAGGAGATGTAGTAACTAAGACAGAAGTAACGGCAGCAAAGAATGACCCAGTAGTTTCTACATTAGAATTAGCAGATGCAGGAACATATTATCTTGGAGGACTTGAAAATAACAATTATATCTTCAAGGTAGTTGTTACAGATACAGTTGGTGGTGATGCACCAGTTGTTACAAGAAAAAATTGGTCAGAAGTTGCTGCACCAGTAATTGGAGAAGTGGCTCAGGACGGAGCAAATGTAACTGTTCCATTTACAATGGTTCTTGGTAATGATGGTGCAGATAAAGTAAGCGTTGTTATGACAGATGCTTCAGGTAATACAGAAACAAAGGGATATGCACTTGAAGGTGAAGGCGGAAAGGTTTCATTCTCTCCAGCTTCTTCAGGTGAGTATACATTTACAATCACAGCTTCTAGAGAGAATGAACAGGATAAGACTGGTAATACAGTTAAGATTAACTTTGCTTATCCACTCTCAGCACCATCTATCAGCAGTGCAACAAGCATGGGTAATGGTACAGTAAGTCTTGTATGGCAGTCAGTTAAGGAAGCTACATCATACAATGTTTATGTTGGCGGAACAAAGGTTGGTTCAACATCTGCTACATCTTATGATGTTACAGGATTAACTGTTGGTACAAAGTATGATTTTGCAGTTGAAGCAGTTAGAGAGACACCAGCTGCTGTATCTGATAAGTCAACAATATCTGCAACAGCAACAGCTGAAGCTAAGCAGGTATGGGGATATATCGTATATGGTAACGGTGCAAGCGAGTCTAATTCAGCATATGAAGGAAACATTAATGAAACTGGTTCAGTTACATTAAGATCTGGAGCAGTAGATGCTAATGGAGTTCTTAAGGGAAGCGGTAATAATGGAAAATTAGTTCCAGCATCATTCGATGGTCTTAATTTCTATTATACAGCAGTACCTACATCACTTAACTTTACATTAAGAGCTAAAGTAACTGTAGATCAGTGGAGTTTATCAAACGGTCAGGAAGGCTTCGGTCTTATGGCAGCAGACAGACTTGGTGGTTCTGGATGGAACAATTCTTATATGGCTGTAGTTTCTAAGACAGAATATTACTGGAATGAAGAAGCTGGTAAAGTTACTAATGATACAACAGCACTTAAGGTATCTCAGAAGATCGGTATTGCTTCACAGGAGAAGAAGGGTCTTACTAAGGATAACATTGCAGCAATAGAGGCTAATGATACTGAAACAGTAAAACAGTTCCAGAGTGCTATGTATCCTCTTGAGCAGAGATATGCACAGAATGTAAATGTTATTGGTAATGCTGTTAAACCAGTTGATGCAACAATAGAGAATCCTGTTACTGAGATGTATCTTACAATTCAGAAGAATAACACAGGATATTTTGTATCATACGAATCAGTAGATGGAACATATTCAACAACTAAGAAGTATTATGACACTGAAACATTATCACAGCTTGATTCTGATAATGTATATGTAGGTTTCTTCACAAGTAGATATGCACAGGCAACATTCTCAGATGTAACATTTACAACAATTAATCCATCTGATGATGCTCCAGCAGAAGAGAAGCCAATTGAAGAATTAGTAACTAATGCAGCATTTAATTCTAAGACTGCAACAGGTTCAAGTGATTATGAATTCAGATTCACAGCTAACTGTGATGGTGTTCTTTCTATCTGGGATAGTGAAGATAACGCAATTGCTACAGATGTAGCTGTTGCAGCTAATACAGTTGTTAAGCCTGCAACAACAACACTTAATGTTGGTAAGAATTCATTTAGATATGTGTTTACACCAGATGCTGGCTATATTCCAGAAAAGGATATGGTTATGTCATCATATGAGCCTATTGAAGGCACATTTACTGTAACATACAGAACATATGGCGTTGAAGGACAGTCAATTTATGTAGCACCAGGTAAGTATGGTGTTGGTACTAAGGAAGATCCAATGAGCATCTATGATGCTGTTAAGTATGTACAGCCAGGACAGACTATCGTTGTTATGGAAGGTACATATTACCTTGAGAAGACAGTTAAGGTTGAGAGAGGTGTTAATGGTACAGCAGATAAGCCTATTCAGATGGTAGCTGATACAGAAGCTTCTTCAAGACCAGTATTTGATTTCCAGGGATTATGTGCAGGTATGGTACTTGCAGGTGATTACTGGTACTTCCAGGGATTTGATGTAACTAATTCAGCTAATGCACAGAAGGGTATTCAGCTTTCTGGTAAGTATAATACAATGGATAACATTATGACTTACCACAATGGTAATACAGGTCTTCAGGTTAGCAGATATCTTACAACAGATGAATTTGATATGTGGCCAGCATATAACTTAATTCTTAACTGTACATCATATGGTAACGCCGATGCAGGTTATGAAGATGCCGATGGTTTTGCAGCTAAGTTAACAGTTGGTGATGGTAATGTATTTGATGGTTGTATCTCATACAACAACGCTGATGATGGATGGGATCTTTTTGCTAAGGTTCAGTCAGGTTCAATTGGCGCTGTAACAATTAAGAATTCAGTTGCTTATGGCAATGGTTACCTTGAAGATGGTACAAATGCTGGTAACGGTAATGGATTTAAGCTTGGTGGCGACAGCATGTCAGGCAAGCATGTTCTTGAGAACTGCGTAGCATTTGATAACAAGGCTAAGGGTATTGATTCTAACTCTTGTCCAGATATTAATGTAATTAACTGTACAACATTCAATAATGAGTCTTATAATATTGCTCTTTATACAAATTCAGCTAAGAATACAGATTTCTCAGCAACAGGTGTACTTTCATACAGAACATATATGAAAGATAATGTTGAGCAGTTTAAGTTACTTGGAACACAGGACAAGACAAAGGTTGATAACGATACTAACTACTTCTGGAATTATGAAGGAACAGCTAAGAATTCAGCTAAAACTGTAACAGATGACTGGTTTGAATCAGTTGATACAGCAATGGATCATGCAACACATGTATATGCATCACATAAGGTAACAAGAAATGCTGATAACACAATCAACATGAATGGTCTTCTTGTACTTACAGACAAGGCAGCAGCTAATACAGGTGCAAGAATGACAGGTACTCCATCAGCTAAGATTGAAGTTCCTGAGGGAATTAAGGGACATAAGACAATATCTATAACAGGTAAAGATGTTGTTAAAGGTAATACAACAGATGTTGCAGTTATTCAGGGAACATCTACAGATATTGTGTGGACAATCGATGCAGATGCATCTACATTTGATTATATTATGGTTGATGATGTAGTTCTTGATGCTTCTAAGTACACAGTAGTAGCTAATGGTAACACAACAGTTGTTACATTCAAGGCTTCTTACATTAAGAGCTTAAAAGCAGCAGAGCATACATTCAGAGCATGCTTTACAGATGGTTATATTGCAGAGACTAAGCTTGAGGTTCTTCCTAAGACAGGTGATTTCTCTAGAAATATGATAGCTGTATATGCAGGAATTATGCTTATGGCATTACTTGCAGCAGCCGTAGTTCTTTTCGAAAAGAAGAGAAAGAGAGTTTAGTGTAAGCAAATAGTATAATAAAACATATGAATGAGGTCTGGTTATCCAGACCTCATTTTTGTATATAGATATATGATAATTATTGTACAATTATTACAAAGTAATATCTAGTTTTAACGACTTTCAGAAAAACATTTACTAAAAGTGTTATTGACTATTTGTTCTATTAGATGGTACTCTTATTACAGATTTATGAAAAGGAAAAGGAGGCTTTTTTCATGAGAAAAAGAACTAAAAGAATGTTGTCTGTTCTTATGGCAGCTTTAATGGTTGTTAGTATTATGCCGGTTACCGGCTCTAATAACATTGTTGCTAAAGCATCGACAGCAAGTGCAGAGTCTTCTGTTGTGACATGGTCAGCAGCAGATATTCTTGCAGCACAAGAAGGAGACTCAGGATTAGTGTTATGTGGCTCAGGCTGGGCTAATAATAATGCTACAGATGACAAGACATTTGAAGACGGTTTTAGTGCATTAGGAGACAATGCCAAGGCAGGATCTACAAAGGCACAGACAGATGGAAAGACAGCAGCAGGAACAGTACCAGATAATGGATGCTATGTAAAATATACAGCACCTGTTAATGGAACTTTAGCTATTAATACTAAGATAGGAAAGAACAAGACTTTCTATGTAATAGCAGAAGATGGAACTAAGGTAGCAGAAGTAAAAAATGGAACTTCTGGAAGTACATATAATACTGTTAAGGCAGAAGTAGAAGCAGGAAAGACATACTATGCATACCTTGGAGGAGCAACAGCTCAGATTTGGCAGGTATACTTTACACCTGCAGAAGCAGAGTGGTTAGCTGCAGATATATTGGCTTCAACAACATATAATAATGGTTTAACATTATGTGGAACAGGCTGGGCTAATAATAATGCCACAGATGACAAGACATTTGATGATGGGTTCAGTGCATTAGGAGATAATGCTAAGGCAGGATCAGCAAAGGCACAGACTAATGGAAAGAATTCAGCAGGAACAGTACCAGATAGTGGTTGTTATATAAAGTATACAGCAGCAGCTAATGGAGAGTTAGCAATTGATACTAAGATAGGAAAGGGCAAGACTTTCTATATAGTAGCGGAAGATGGAACTAAGGCAGCAGAGGTGAAAAATTCCACAGATGCAAGTACATATAATACTGTTAAAGCAAAGGTAGAAGCTGGCAAGACATATTATGCATACCTTGGAGGAGCAACAGCTCAGATCTGGAAAGTATATTATTCACAGTTAAATAAGAAGACTGTAGTTGACTGGGAATCAGTAGCAAAGCCAGTTATCAGTAAAGTAGAAGCAGGCGCAGATGGTTTTACTGTTACTGTTGAAGGAATTGTGGATGAGTATAATGGGGCTGAAGATATTGTGGTAACAATGCTTCATAATGATGGACAGGCTGGAGAAGCTGTTATAAAGAGATCAGAAGGAACAGCAACAGTTAATTTTACAGCTCATGAAAGTGGTGATTATACATTTGTAGCAACAGCACAGAGATTAGGTTGTGCAGATAAAGCTTCAGATGTTTATGAAGTAAAAGATTTCATACTCGGTGTTAAGATGCCAACTATTACATGGGCTGAAAACAAGGGTAATGGAGAAGTATATCTTGACTGGGTTAATATAAGCGATGCAAAGGATTATACCTTAACATATAAGGTTAAAGGTTCTGATGAAAGCACAGCAGTTAAGATTGATGGAATCACAGAAGGTGATTATACAGTTAAGAATTTAACAGTTGGAAGTACATATGAATTCAGTGTTGTTGCAAATAGAGCAGATGGATATTGTTCAGCTGTTTCAGAAAAAGAGTTATCAGTAACTGCAGACACACAGAAGAACTGGTATGTGTCAACTGTTGGTTCAGCTCAGGAGACTAAGGCAACTATCACAGAGGCTGATGGTAATGCACAGGTTATAAATATTGCTAATGGTGATACAGCATCTAAGAAAGTTGCTACAGTTGAAGCAAAAGATATTACTAATACAACAGGAAGTATGGAAATTCAGGCTAAGGCTTCAGGAAAGATTTCTGATGATGAAGATGGATTCTCATATTACTACACTAAGGTTAATCCAGAGAAAGAGAACTTTGAATTAACTGCAACATTTACAGTAACAGATGCATCTCTTACCCCTGATAATCAGACAGGTTTTGGTGTTGTAGTTGCAGATACATTAGGTGTTAATAACTGGGGTACACCAAGTTATGTACATAAATATTTTAACTACTTCTCATCAATGATGTACAGCTCTAAGATTAATGCACCAACAATGCGTTATATCACAGGTTATACATCAGCAGATACATCAAACAAAGATGGTGTAGACAGAGTTAATAATAATGTTAAGTTTAACCAGTTAACAGGAACAAATATGTTCAAGGTTGGAGCTGAGTATACATTTACAGTAAGAAAGACTAATGATGGATACGAAGCAGTTGCAACAACAGAGAATGGAACACAGACACAGAAGCTTACAGCTAATGATTTTACATCAGTACAGGAAGATGGAACAGTAGTTGTAGGTGTTATGGTAGCAAGAAAGATTGGTGTTAAGATTACTGATATCAAGTTTACTACATCAGAAAGTAAGGGACTTGCAACATCTGAGGCCGTAGAAGACAAGGTAACACCATCAATCAGAGTATATTCTTCTAACACATGTGGAGCAGGTGAGTATGAATACACGGTAGTTCCTAATTGTGCAGGAACTTTAAAGGTAACAGGAAGTGCTGACGGTAAGGCTATTTCTAAGGAAGTAACAGCTGATGAGGTTGTAAGAATTCCAGTTGCAGTTAATGTTGGAAGCAATACTATTAAGGCAGAATTTGAACCAGCAGCGGCAGCTAATATTACATCAACTAAGACAGTAGCAAGCGAAACAAATGTTACTCGTAAGGTATATGGTGAGGCTGGACAGACAATTATTGTAACTCCAGATGGTAAGACAACTGGTGACGGAACTGAAGAAAGTCCATTAGATATTAATACAGCAGTTTCATATGCACAGCCAGGACAGACTATTCTTATGAAGAATGGTGTATATGATAAATGGATTACAATTAACAGAAGTGTATGCGGAACAGCAGATAAGCCAATTAATCTTGTTGCAGAATCAATCTCAACAGATGGAACTGATGGTGTTGTATTGTCAGGCGCAGGTCTTACAATAATCGGAAGTTATTGGCATGTATATGGTTTATATGTAAAGGATTCATCAGGGGTAGGTATTCAGGTAAGCGGTAACTATAATACAATAGATATGTGTACAGTAAATCATGCGGCAAACAGCGGTATTCAGATAAGCAGAAATGGTGGAGCTGATAACTATGCAGGAATTCAGGGTAAGTTATGGCCAACAGGAAATCTTATCAAGAACTGTGAGTCATTTGATAACTGTGATGCAGGAAGAAATGATGCAGATGGATTTGCAGCAAAATTAACATGTGGTGAAGGCAACAGATTCTATGGTTGTATATCACATAACAATATTGATGATGGCTGGGATCTCTATGCTAAGTCAGTATCTGGTACAATTGGTTCAGTTACAATTGAAAACTGTGTAGCATACAACAATGGATGGCTTACAACAGATGATGTAACTGCAGCAGGTTATAACTATGGTGAAGGTAATGGATTTAAGTTAGGTGGTGGATACCTTAAGGGTGGACATAAGCTTATTAACTGTGTTTCATTTGGAAATCATGCAAAGGGAATAACAAGTAACAGCTGTCCTGATATCTCTATTACAAGATGTACAGCTTATAACAATGGTAATGCAGATTCATATAGCATAGGTCTTAATACAATGGATTCTATGCTTAAGGAGTGGAAGGTTAGCGGCCTTATATCTATGTCTAAGGCAGATTTAACTGCTAAGGCAGACCTTATTCCATTCTCACAGCACGGAGATGATAACTACATTTATAATGGTTCAGAATCATACAATAATCTTGGTCAGAAGGCTACAGATGAGTGGTTCGAAAGTGTAGATACAACAATTAGACCATCAAGAAATGCAGATGGAACAATTGATATGCATAATCTCTTAGTTATTAAGAGCGGTGTATTAAGCGATAATGTTGGTGCAAGACTTGATACAACAAGTGAAGAAGCAATAAGCGTTAAGCCACAGGCTGGCGAAGTTGTATCTCATGTATTTGAGTGGACAACAACTAAGGAAGCAACATGTACAGAAAAGGGTGAAAAGCATGGAATATGTACAGTATGTGGACATGAAGAAACAAGAGAAATAGAAGCCCTTGGACATGAATTTGCCAACGAGTTCACAGTAGATAAGGAAGCTACTACTACAGAAGAAGGCTCTAAGTCACAGCACTGCTTACATGCAGGTTGTACAGAGAAGACTAATGTAACAGTTATTCCTAAGCTTACAGCAGGCAGCGAAGAGGTTAATCCAACACCTTCAACACCTGATAATAAGGATGATGCAAATGTTCCATCAACAGGAACAGATTCATCAGAGAAAGCACCTGCAGCACAGACAGGAGATACAATGCATGCAGTACCATTTGTATTGGCAATGATTATCTCTGCAGGAGTAGTTGTTATTGAGATTTCTAGAAAGAAGAAAGCAGTAAGATAATAACAGTTAAACAGATAATAATAATGGCTGGTGATATGAGTGAATCATATCACCAGCCAGTTTTTATATAAGCATTTTTATCTGTAATTCTGCAGAGTAGGTGTTGAATTAACTCCAAGAGGAGTTGTGACACCAGCAGCGGTTGTTACTTTGTAAGTAATTGTAATGTTCGCACCAGGAGCAATTGAGTTGCCAAACATATATGCAACATCAAGGTTGTGGTAAGTACCTGTATACATTCTTCCGCCATTGCTAGTTTTTATATCTGAGATTGTTCCACCAGCAGGAGCAAATATATGGATATAACCAGTGATTGTTCCGCCGTAGCTTCCAAGTATATAATTTCCAGCATTAACTTTGTCAGTATTGCTTAATACATTGCTATAAGTAGCTGTTACATCATATGTTCTTGTGCCATCATCATTAACAACCGGTTCACCGATTTCAGTATCAATATCTAAGAACCAGCCAAGCTTACAAGGATCAGAAATGCTAAAGTAAACACCGGTTTCCGGATTTTCCGGCTCTTCGTTAAGTCCACCGGAGCAGCCTGCATTTTTAACAAGTTCCTGTTCTTCCTCATCTTCCATCCACATCATGACTGTACGGTTTTTAGCACCGTCTGAGAATACCTTATAATAATCACCAGCCTTCTTGACGTCAAAATCAGATACAAGCTTTGACATAGTAGCTTTGGCTGTTTCTGCAAATAAATCATCAACATAATCTCCAGCAGTAGCAGAAGCATTTGCATTAAGATACTTGTAATAAAGGTCATACTGCAGAACCTTTGTAGCATTTTCACTTGTTAATTCTGTGCCATCTGAAAGTGTTACATTACCTATATATTCAAGCATTCCTTGAATAATAGCTGGTGTGAGAGAAACAACACCATTAACGTGTTCGGAATTCTTCTGTTCGTATGCGAGTGCCCATATATATGCAACTCTTTCAAAATCAGGGTCAAAACATGCATCTCTTGGGCCGTTCATCCATGAGCCGAAAAGCTCTTTTTCTTCTGCTGTTATATTAGCAGCGGAAGGTGTATAGGAAGCGAGAACCTTGTATACACTGCTGAAATCACCAATTGTAAGTACCCCATCACGAATGCGGATTGTACCTATAGAACCAGGGAAACCGCCAGAAGCACGGATTTCTGATGAATTCTGTGCAGCAAGCAGATATGTTCTGTCAGAGCCGTCTCCTATAAATGTTTTGAATAGAGGAAGGAACTCTTTGAGATTATCATATGAACCTGTCATTGAAGCAATCTGTACAGAATAGTCTGAAATCATGCTGTTGAGTCCCATTGGGAGATCAACCTGATTCATTGCTGTAACTATATGGTCTATCTTAGGCTCTATATCTTCAAGAAGTGAAAGATATGCGTTGATAGTGGTTATGCTGAAGCCATCATCAACTTTAAGTCCTGAAAGCGGATAGTCATTAAGTACAGCAACTGTTGGACGTGCAATATCTGAGGAAGCTTCCTGAACGAGATCAAGAAGTTCTTTGACAGAATCAATATATCCTTTGAATTTAGGGATTTTGTAAGCTGTCTTCCATATTTTTTTGTCAAATGTTTTATTAATATCTTCAATTGCTACATCAAGCTGGTCACATGCAGTTTCTGTGGCAACAGGGTCCTGTGCTTTAAGTCCAGCCATAACATTTTTAAGGTCAGCCTTAAGAGTGTAAGCCTGTTGTTTAACATCAGCGACCTCGCGTTTAGCAATCTTGTAGCCATAAGCACCGCCAACACCAATGGCAATCAGCAGACATGCGACAATGCTCAAAGTAATTATAAGTATGCGTTTTCTGCGCTTGCGTTGCTTAGAGTGTCTATGTGAACCATGATGATGTGAACTGTGGTGTGATTCATCAGAGTGGTGATGCGAACTGTGATGTTCTCCATCAGAATGGTGATGTGAATGATGTGAACCAGATTCTTTAGAATCAGAATATAAAATTTCGAAATCTTCTGACATGGAATCCTCCTTTTGTTTGGATTATTTTGTAAATATGTGTATACAAACACAACTCCACATTTTAACAGATGTTGAAGGTATTTACAATAATAGCCATAATATCTTATAATATTTTAATAAATTTATTAAAGAAAAGGATATCAGATATGAGTTTACTTACAGTAACTGGACTTACACACGGATTTGGCGACAGAGCGATATTTAACAATGTGTCTTTCCAGCTTAACAGGCTTGATAAGATTGGATTAGTGGGAGCCAACGGCGAAGGTAAATCCACATTTATGAATATAATAACAGGCAAGCTTATGCCTGACGAGGGAAAGGTTGAGTGGGCAAAGAATGTCAGAGTTGGATATCTCGACCAGCATGCTGTGCTTGAGAAGGGCATGACAATCCAGTCAGTGCTTGCATCAGCATTTGACTTTCTGTATGACATGGAGAATCAGATGAATGAGATATATGCCGGGCTTGGCGACGCATCACCAGAAGAAATGGACAAGCTGATGGCGGAAGCGGGAACTATTCAGGACCTTCTTACAATGCATGATTTCTATATGATAGATGCGAAGGTTGAGGAAGTTGCAAGAGCATTGGGACTATCGGAACTTGGACTTGATAAAGATGTAACTGAGCTTTCAGGCGGACAGAGAACTAAGGTACTGCTTGGAAAGCTGCTTCTTGAAAAACCGGACATCCTTCTTCTTGATGAGCCTACTAACTATCTTGATAAGGAGCATATTGAGTGGCTTAAGAGATATCTGCAGGACTATGAGAACGCATTTATACTGATATCGCACGATATTCCATTCCTTAACAGTGTTATAAATGTTATTTATCATATGGATAATCAGGAACTGAACCGTTATACGGGTGATTATGATAATTTCCAGAAGGTGTATGCTGTGAAGAAGGCGCAGCTTGAGGCAGCTTACAATAAGCAGCAGCAGGAGATTGCGGAGCTTAAGGATTTCGTTGCAAGAAATAAAGCGCGAGTTGCCACAAGAAATATGGCGATGTCAAGACAGAAGAAGCTTGATAATATGGATATTATTGAGCTGGCAGCAGAGAAGCCAAAGCCAGAGTTTAATTTCAAGACAGCGAGAACACCTGGAAGATATATTTTCCAGACACACGACCTTGTAATTGGTTATGATGAGCCGCTTTCAAGTCCGCTTAACTTAGAGATGGAGCGAGGCCAGAAGATTGTGCTTACAGGTGCTAACGGTATCGGTAAATCTACATTGCTAAAGAGCATATTAGGACTTATTAAGCCTCTGTCAGGTGATGTTGAGCAGGGAGATTATCTTGAGATAGGATATTTCGAGCAGGAGACTCCGGCTGGAATTGAAACTACATGTCTTGAGGAGATATGGCAGGAATTTCCAGGATATACACAGTATGAGGTTCGTTCAGCCCTTGCCAAATGTGGTCTTACAACCAAGCATATCGAGAGCAAGGTTAAGGTTCTTTCTGGTGGAGAGCAGGCAAAGGTGCGTCTGTGCAAGCTGATTAACCGGGAGAGTAACATTCTTGTACTTGATGAGCCTACTAACCACCTTGATGTGGATGCCAAGGATGAATTAAAAAGAGCCCTTATGGCATATAAGGGCAGCATACTTATGGTCTGCCACGAACCAGAGTTCTACGATGGTCTTGCGACTGATGTGTGGGACTGCGGAAAGTGGACAACACGTATTTAATCATTAAAGTACTCAGGGAACATTTTCCTGATTGCATCAATATTTTCAGAATATCTGCTCATATGTCTCTGTGATATATGGGCAGCTTTTTCTTTATCTTTCTTCTCGATGGCGGCTACAAGTTCTCCATGGTCTTTCAGGATTCTACCTGTTTCTTTGCATCTGAAACTTAATATTGTAGTTCTGTCAAAATGTGGTGCCATGCTTTCTACAAGGTTGTACCATACAGTTTTGCCACACATTTTATACAGACTTCCGTGAAATTCTTTATCAAGTGTGAAAATCTTTTCTTCATCACCGCGTTTGATATACATTTCCCATAAAGCTACATTTTCATATAATGAATCAAGCTGGTTCTTTGTCAGTATATCGCATGCTTCAACTGCAAGCTGTGCCTCAAGTACACAGCGTAAGTCGCGGAGCTGTTCTACAATATCTGAATTAACATATGATACAAATGCTCCAATTTTAGGCTTTATCTCTATCAGTTTTGACTGTGCAAGTTCTAATTCTGCTTCGCGTAAAGGATTATTGCTGACATTCATAAGTGAGCAGAGTTCAGGTGCCTCAAGCTTCTGACCTGGCAGCAGGTTAGTGTGGACAATGTTGTAAATAAGCTGTCTGAGTACATAATCTTTAGCTGCTTCACCTTCTGATTTTTCTGTAATATTTAACATAAATACCCCCAAAAAAATGTTAATGATATATATTTTATAGCACATTTTTATTAAACTGTCGATTTTTTAACATTTGACATTTTGTAATATGTCAGTTGTTAAGGCTACACTTATATTTTCAATTGCAACATATCTTGATGTAATTCTTAATCCTTTGATGTGTTTTATTACAGACAGTTTTTACAGAACTAAGCTTGGAAGGAAGTTTGGACGAAGAAGATTCTTTATACTTACAGGTATTCCGCTTATGCTTCTTCATCGGAATGCTTGGCAAGGATTCACCACTGCCATTCTTCTATACAGGTGTAAGATTGTCATTGACGAGCTTGACAGAGTCCATGCAGGTGGTAGAAAAGAGGACGTTTCTGAGGAAACAAGAAATGTAATTGAGAAATTAACAGGTATTTCATATGACAAATGTTTTGGTAACAATAATATTGGTTATAAGGAATGAGAAATTGAATAATAATTGATAGGAAAGCCCATAGAAGCAGATTCTATGGGCTTTTGTGTTAAAAAATCATATCAGCATCATAATCAGATATAATCTGACACATACGGAATTCTATGAAAAAGTATGTCATCCAGATGTTCAACAGCTTCATCTGATGCCTGTATCTTGTCCATGACGTGAAGCTTTTCAGCAGTCTTGTAACCAAGCATTAATGTAGTTAATGTGCCGATTGACATAGATACTTCGTAATCAGGCTGCTGTTCGGTTTCAATACATCTGCCATTATCAAAAAGGTATGTAAAGTAACCGTTGTTCCATGCGAGAAGGTCATCTTCAATGTAGAAGCGTATGCATACAGATGGTTCGTCCGGGTCGCAGGCATATTTGGCAAAGAACTGTCTGATATCAATAATTCGCCCCATTGTGTATGGGCGGATTGTCTCTTTAATATCGCTGTCATCGAGTTCAAATGCGATTGGCTCACTGTAGTAATTGTTTCCACGGACCTCGTCAATCATTGAATCGTGGGCATGTATGAATTCCCACAAGCCAAGCTGTGCCTCGCGGTTAAGATAAATCATTTCTTTAACATGCATGACATCAGAACTTATCATGTATACCATATATCCGTAAGGAACATCGTCCTTAGAATAATAGATGGCAACAGAAGTGTCGTCCTCGTCCCAGCGCCAGTATTCTTCCCATGCAAGGTTATTTCTATATAGACAGCCATGAGTCTTTTCAGCAAATTTGGTATGAAGTTCCTTAAATTCTTTGTCGTCCCATGAAACTCGTCTGACATAGCCGGGCTCATTAAGCTTTCTTGGAATCTGCGTATCCTTAATTGTATAAGTCATCTTGTTAGAGATAATTTCCCAGCCAAGACCACGGTATAATGGAATTGAATATGGATACAGCAAAGCAAATGATTTGTGAGCATCTCTCATTCGTATAAGGCTCTGAATCATCAGTCTTTTCATAATTCCATGTCCTGTGTATTCAGGATAAGTACATACGCTTGTAACGAAGCCTACGCTGTATTTAACACCGTAAATGTTCATATCAAGTGGATACACCGCAAACTGTGCAATCAGATCATTACCATTGAAGCAACCAAGTACATCAGCTCTTTGAAGAACTGGGAATTTGGACTGGGTAATCTCATCATCCTTCCATCCTGTCTCGGCAAGCTCCTGTTCAGTTACCTGAAAGGCATATCTTAAGAGTGCATTGTATTCTTCAGCGTCATCTATAGTGAGAGGACGCAGTGTATAATTGTTTTCATCATTTCTGCTCATTGCGTTTGTTCCTTTTCTGTATGCGCGTTTTTGTACATAATATAGCACTGGGGGCGGTTGTGGTCAAATACGGATGGATACTATACTTAATAAAATATTTATATATGATATATTGAATATGATATAAAATAATGATAATATACATATACAATTACATAAGATAATTTTGAAATAGATTGACACCGTATATGACACCATATATAATATAGATAGGGGGTATTTGTAATGTCCAAATGGGATAAATTATTAATGAGAATATCTAATTTATCAAAGGATATCCGCTTGTTGAAAGTGAGGCAATGAATAATGAAAACGCTTAACGATTATATGGCAATGAATTATCGTATGGAAATTATAGAGGATAGAGAAGAAGGCGGATATGTAGTTTCGTATCCAGAACTTCCGGGATGTCTTACATGTAGTGAAACTATTGAGTCAGCAGTAGCAAATGCTATTGATGCCAAAAAGGCATGGTTAGAGGCAGCTTTGGAAGAAGGAATAGAGATACATGAACCGGATAGCTTAGACGAATATTCAGGGCAGTTTAAACTTAGAATACCTCGAAGTCTGCATCGTTCTCTTGTAGAACATTCTAAGAAAGAAGGAATAAGTATGAATCAATATTGTGTATATCTTCTTTCTAGAAATGATGCATTATATTCTAAGTAAAAAGGAGGCACACATGGCAATAAAATCAGAAGCAAAGCTCACCACATTTGAGGCGATTAGCATGATTGTAGGAAACAGCATTGGAACGGGAATAATAGCAGTTCCGTATCTTGCAACGAAGAACAGTATGATTGATGTTATCTGGATGGTAGGAGCAGCTTACATCATTAATGTAATTCTACATCTTATAATTGCGGAACTTTCGTATAACAACGGTGGTGTACAGCTTGTAAAAAGCTTTGAGGGGGAATTGTTCCGCGGAGTTATGAAGAAGGTATTCAGCTGGATTGTTTTTGTGGTGTATGGGCTTGCGATTATGATAGGAGTGAGCGGCAATATTAACGGTGGGGCACAGATATTTGTGAACTGGTTCGGACTGCCACTATGGGCAGCGCAGATAATATATTATGTGATTGCCGGAATTGTTGTATTTATGGGAATGAAGGCGGTAGGAATTGCACAGAAATACGCTGTAATACTTCTTATGGGAATAGTTGCAGTTATGACAGTAGGAACATTTACACATCCAGTTAATGGATTCTATACAGCACCTTTCCATTGGAATAATCTGCTTGCACTGTATAGTATGGTTGTATTTGCGACATCAGCTAATCAGGCGGTTATTCAGGTCGTTAAAGGGCTTGACGGCAATCCGGGTAAGATAAGGAAAGCAATATTCATAGGGTTTGGATTATCGTCTGCATTTGTACTGGTTGTGACACTGACTGTTCTTCTTGGAACTAAGGGAACAATAGATAAGGAACTTGCTTATATGCAGCTTGGAGAAAGCATCGGAAAATGGGCAGTTATTCTTGCAGGTATCTTTTCGCTTTTTGCACTGCTTACAACATTCTGGAGTAACACACTTGCTTTAAGAGATGTCGTGCATGAGCAGGTTGGAATCGGCAACCGTGTAAGCTGGCTTATAGCGACAGTTCCATGTATATTATTTGCAATATTCGGAGTGAGCAGCTTTATAATACTTACAAGAATCATGAGCGGTGTAGTTGTACTGGTGAGCATAATGCTTGTTCTGACATATGGGAAATCAAGAAAGAAAGCAGGAGCAAGTCCTATATGCGGAGTGATAGGAACGCTGCCATTTCAGATTCTTATGGTAGTATCGACAATAGTTTCGGCTATAGGAGCATTAATACCACTCAGCTAAATATATAACAGGTATTAACTTTAGTGCCGGAAAGAAAGGTGTGACAGTATGTATAAATCAGACAATTTAAAGCAGACAGACAATGAAACATTTACATATATAATAGATAAACATAAAGATTTTAAGATATTGCAGCTTACAGACCTTCATCTGGGATTTGGTTTTATATCAAGAAAGAAGGATAAGCTGGCGTTAAATGCAGTAACAAAGATTATTCATAAAGCAAAGCCTGATATGATAGTGCTAACTGGGGATTCTATATTTCCATTTCTGCCAAAGGCGGGGACGCTTAATAACAGAAAGCAGGCGTACAAGCTGATGAAATTCATGGACAGTTTTGCAATTCCGTATACACTTGTATTTGGTAATCACGATTGCGAGATGGGTTCGACTTGCAATAAAGAAGAGCTTGCACAGATTTATAAGAAAGGGAAATACTGCATATTTACAGAAGGCAGGAAAGAGCTTACAGGTGTAGGAAACTTCTTTATTAATCTTACCGGCTCAGATGAAAATGTTTTATTGCCACTTGTTATGCTTGATTCTAATATGTATGGTGAAGGAGGCTGGTTTTACAGCGGATTTGACCGGATACATGATGATCAGGTGGAGTGGTGCATGAACAGGCTTAATGACTTGAAAAAATGTAATCCGGATATTAAGGCGATGGCATTTTTCCACATGCCGCCTGCGGAATTTAAGGAAGCATACCGTAAGATGAAGCTTGGTGATAAAAGCGTAATATATCAGCATGGCAGTATTGCTGAGAAGAATGAGCATTTTGGAATTTCAAAGTTTGAAGGAACATTTTTTAACAAAGCAGTGGAGAATGGTGTTATTAAATGGATGTTTTGCGGACATGACCATCTGAATACACTTTCACTTATATATAAGGGAATCCAGATGACATATGGAATGTCGATAGATTATCTTGGATATAAAGATATTGATAAGAGTTATATACAGAGAGGTGGTACACTGATTACGCGAAAAGCTGATGGTCAGGTGACTGTAAATATGGTTCCTTTAGGAGCTGTAGTATCTACAAGGGTAAGAGGTGTAAATACACCCCAAAATGACGAGAAATAAAAAAGGCCTACCCAAGGAAGAGGGTAAGCCCTGCAATGATTTGAGCAAAAACCATTTACATGTCTAATATAACACACGGATTATAACAAAACAAGCAATACTTTGATTGTATTAGAACTTTACAATTCTACTAAAAAGGTCACAAAGCCAGTGTTTATCAGCTATTCAGATAGTTGGACACTGGCTTTGTTGTGATTGTGCTTTTTGAAGTACAATTTTAATGATTAAGTAAAAAGCATTAAATATTAGAATTAAGTGCTACATAATCTTCATTCATATCAATAACGATATCCTTGCCGCTGTTAATCATGAACAGCTTAACATAGTTGGTAATAAATGCATATCCAACGGAAGTAATGAAACTATAGTCATTATCGAAGCCCTGCTCGTTAGCAGCATACTGTTTGTGGTTAGTTATGAGATAATCTAACATTCTGTCAGCAGACACACCGCGACCATTATTAGATATCAGAGGTTTGTTAATATCGTTCTTGTTTTCTCTAATATAATTCATGAACTTAATTTCATATAACACATGCTCAGACATCGGTTCTGGATACCATGAGTTATGTGGAAATGTAAAGTAATCTTCTATGTAATGTAAGGCATAGCCTAAAGACAAAAAAGAAAAACAGTTCATTCTGCCATGTCTTTCAAGACGTTGCAGCCTTCTTGAAACTTTATTGTAGGAAGAATCCCATGTATGTCCCTTAATATATGTATGCAGAAGAATATCCGGCATAATACTTCCAAGTCTTAAAGCAAAATCATGTCTTTTCTTAAGCTTAGGGGTAAGTCTTTTGGTTACGGTTACATGTCCGTACTTGTTCATTAATTTTCCTTTCATAAATGCTTTATATCCGAATAATAAATCCGAATATAAATAGTCCTTTAGTCCTATAAGAAAGTAACACCTTTTAATACATTTGTCTAGCACATTATGGAAAAGAATGCATGAAATTTATGTAAATTTATTTTGATAGTCAGGTAAATAAAAAATTTTACGAACATATTACAATCAGCAGCACTTGTTTATGTATATAGATTTTGGCACAGTTTAGTTCTGATTTTTACAATTTATAATATAAATGAGGTCGTACAATTCAAAGCATACAATTGTTAAGGCAAAGGCGCCCAGTACAGCGGAATCCGCTGGCTGGGCGCTTTTCCTGTATATCGGACAGATTGCGGGCAGCCAGAAAGAGATGTAGAAAGGATGGTAGTTATGGGAGCAAGAATTGAAGAACATCCAATATTGGGAAAACAAGAAAAAGGAAGGCTTGTAACATTTTATTTTGATGGAAAAGAACTGACAGGCTATGAGGGAGAACCAATTGCAGCGGCTCTTAAAGCACAGGGAGTTATGATACACAGATATACAAAGAAAGAGCATAAGCCAAGAGGAATATTCTGTGCGATAGGAAGATGTACAGACTGTGTAATGGTTGTTAATGGAAAACCAAATATCAGGACTTGTGTTACTCCTTTAGAGGAGGGTATGAAGGTCCAGACACAGTATGGAGTGAGTGACAAACCATTTGAAGAGCAGTAGATGAAAGGAAGTGTGGATATGAAGCGATTTGATCTTATTATAGTTGGTGCAGGTCCGTCGGGGTTATCAGCAGCAATAGAGGCAGCTAAGAGAGGACTTGAAGTAGTTGTATTTGATGAAAATGAAAAACCGGGAGGACAGCTTTTTAAGCAGATACATAAATTTTTTGGTTCTAAGGAGCATAAGGCTAAGATAAGGGGTTTTAAGATAGGTGAAGATTTATTAAAGGAAGCAGATGCAGCAGGAGTTAAGGTTGTTCTTAATGCAACAGTCTGTGGAATGTATCAGGACAAAGAGATTACAGTAAGAATCGGCGATGAGATACATCATTTTAAAGGAGATTCAATAATAATTGCTACAGGCGCAGCAGAAAATATGGTTACATTTCCAGGCTGGACATTGCCGGGGGTTATTGGTGCAGGAGCAGCACAGACAATGATGAATCTTCATGGAGTTAAGCCAGGAAGCAGAATTCTTATGCTTGGCTCAGGAAATGTAGGACTTGTTGTAAGTTATCAGCTTATACAGTGTGGCTGTGAGGTTGTGGCACTTGTTGATGCTGCACCAAGAATTGGCGGATATGGAGTGCATGCAGCAAAGGTAGCACGTACAGGAGTCCCATTTTATCTGTCATATACGATAGTAAAAGCAGAAGGAGATGACCATGTTACTGGAGTAACAATAGCAGAGGTTGATTCATCTTTCAAATTCATACCAGGTACAGAAAAACATTTTGATGTAGACACAATATGTCTGGCCGTTGGACTTTCACCTATGTCACAGCTTCTTAAAATGTCAGGCTGTAAGATGGAGGATAATCCAAAGCGTGGAGGACAGGTTCCTATATGTGATGAATATGGAAGAACTTCTATTCCGGGGGTATTCGTTGCGGGAGATGTTTCAGGAATTGAAGAGGCAAGTTCAGCTATGATTGAGGGACGTATGGCAGGAATCGCAGCAGCTGAGTATCTGGGATACATAGATAAAACAGAATTAGATGAGAATTTAAAGAATCTTGATGTAGCACTTGATGGTTTAAGACAGGGAATGTTTGCACCAAAGAACAGAGGTAAGCTTATAGAAAAAACAGAGGAAGGAATCGATATTTCTACAACACTTCTTACTAAAGGATATGTTGCAGATGATGAGATTGAGAGATTTCCGGGTGTGACAAGAAGACCGGGAGTTCATCCGGTAATGGAATGTACCCAGAATATACCTTGTAATCCATGTCAGGATGCATGTCCTAAGAAATGTATCAAGATAGGAGAAAAGATTACTTCACTTCCGGCTGTTGATGAAAGTGCAACATGCGTTGGTTGTGGAATGTGCGTGGCTTCATGTTCAGGTCAGGCAATTTTCCTTGTTGACGAAACATATGAAGAAGGCTTTGCAAGCGTTACGATGCCGTATGAGTTCTTACCTTTGCCAAAGACGGGTGACAGAGGAATAGCTCTTGGACGTAATGGACAGAAGGTATGTGCGGCAGAGGTTATCAGTGTGAAGTCTTCACCGGCATTTGATAAAACCAATCTGCTTACTATAAAAGTTCCTTCAGAATATGTTATGAAGGCAAGATTTTTCAAGAAAGAGGCGTAATCCTCCCCTCACCAGGGGCTGGATTTTGCTACGCAAAATAAGGAGGATTGAATATGCATGAAGTAAATGACCGTTCAAGGGATATAGGAGAATTCGTTCCGGCACCAGATGACGATATGCTCATCTGCCGCTGTGAAGAGATTACAAAGGGTGAGATAAGAAAAGCTGTTCATGAGGGGATGTGGACAATGACAGAAATAAGAAGATATTTAAGAACAGGAATGGGACTATGTCAGGGACAGACCTGTGCAAAACTTGTTAAGGGAATTGTTGCAAGGGAATTAGGAGTATCACCTGCAACACTTGAACCGGCAACAAGCAGAGCACCAATGAGACCTACAGAAATGAGAATTCTTGGTAATGAAGCAGAGGACAACAAGGAGGTGTAATTATGGCAAATACAGCAGATGTAATTATTATAGGTGGCGGAATTATAGGTAATGCTATAGCCTATTATCTGGCAAAGAAAGGCACTGATGTAATCGTTCTTGAAGGCAGCGACCATATTGGAAATGGTGGCTCGTCAAGAAATGGTGGAGGTGTCCGCCAGTCAGGACGAGACCCAAGAGAGCTTCCTCTTGTTATGTACGGAATAAAGAATCTGTGGCCATCATTATCAGAGAAACTTGAAGTTGACTGTGAATATCATCAGGATGGAAATTTAAGACTTGGAAAGAATGACAAACATAAACAAATCCTTGAAGGGCTTACCGAAAGGGCTGTCAAGGTGGGACTTGATGTAAGAATGATAGATGGAGATGAAGTACGCCGTATTAATCCTTATCTGTCAGATGAGGTAACATGTGCAAGCTGGTGCCCAACAGATGGTCATGCCAATCCGCTTACAACAACATTAGGCTTCTATAAGACAGCAAGAAAGCTTGGAGTAAGATTTATTACGGGCGAAAAGGTAATAGAATTAAAGAAGATAAAAGGCAGATTAAGACAGGTTATCACACCTAATAATATATATGAAGCAGATACAGTCGTTGTAGCAGCCGGATATGAAAGTAAAGAAATTCTTGGTACAGTAGGAATAGATGTGCCAATGAGCAGAGTACTTATAGAGGCGCTTGTAACAGAAGCTGAACCACATATGTTTGACCAGATGTTAGGAACAGCAGAAGCTGATTTTTATGGACATCAGACAAAGCATGGTTCATTCGTATTTGGTGGTTCATCAGGTTATGAGGCAGTCAATAAGGATAATGGAACCCCGATATGCAGCAGTATTACCGCTCCTTGTATATGCAGAGGTATTATGAAATATTTTCCAGATCTTGCGGATGCCAAGATAGTAAGGACGTGGGCAGGCTGGGCTGACCAGATGAAAGATGGTGTTCCTGTTTTAGGAAATGTATCAGAGGTTCCGGGGCTTGTTCTTGCAACAGGATTTTGTGGCCACGGTTTTGGAATAGCACCCGCAATTGGTCATGAACTGGCAGATTTAATAGTGGATGGAAAAACATCTATAGATATAAATGCATTGCGATATGATAGATTTAAGGCTAAAATATAAGTAATATGGCTTGGACTTTTGGTGGGGTTATATATCTGCTAAAAGTCCAAACTTGTCGTTGGCTTAAATGTAGGGGAAAAGAGGAGGCACTATGGAGTATAAAACAGACAAATTAAGACCAACCCAGCCTTTTCTTGTATTGGAGACGCAGGATTTTAAGCAGGAAATATATCTGAATCAGGGAATATCACATTTCTACACATTCAGACTTGAAAAAACAAAGGAAATAACTACAGTTCCTGACAGTTGTGTGGATATGCTTTTCGAATATGGAGAAAATGGAATGAATGCTTATGCAATTGGTAGTCCTATTAAAGCATTAGATGTAGAGTGGCAGGGAAAGAAAGAGTATTTTGGAGTAAGATTCATGCCTGGAAGAATGCCGGTTGGACTTAATGTGACATTGCGGGATCTTGTTGACTGCAGATTCTATCTGGAAGATATACTTCTTGATAATAATGGAACATTTGTAAGTGGGATGGAAAAAAAGAAGATATTCAAAGACAGAATTAATTATTTTCTTGAAGAATATACTAAACTGGAGATGAGACAGGAAAAGCCGTTTGGTAAGATGGAGATACTTATGGCAGTTAAAGAGCTGGCATATAATTCAGGAGGCTTGATGAGAATTTCAGAAATGGCTGACACAGTTGGATATACAGAAAGATATATTAATAAGATTTTTATTGAGCAGATGGGTTTTTCCCCTAAGGTATTCTGCAAGATAATACAGTTTCAGAGAAGTCTGGAATTCCTTAATTATGGCAATGTGGATAATATGACGGAAGCAGCTGTTAATCTTGGGTATTATGACCAGCCGCAGTTTATAAGAGATTTTAAGACATATTGCGGAATGACACCTAAAAGATATCTTATGCTTACTAAGAGAATCAGATACAACAGCCTTGTTGAAAATGTGTCATAAAATATTCATTAATTAAAATGTTTATAATAAGTAATATAATTAAGTAAAAAGTGACTTTCAACGTTAAATATGCTACAATATGCAGGCAAATATAAGTGAACGGGGAGATTTACATGTCGCAGTTGACAAGAAAAGCAATAATGAAGTGTACACTTGAACTTGCTGAAAAAAAATCACTGAAGAAAATCACAGTTAAAGATATAGCCGATGAATGTGGTATTACGAGGAGCACATTTTACTATCATTTTTCTGATATATATGATGTATTGGATGGTGTTGTCCAGGCAAAGATTGATGAATTCAATGAAGAGTACAATGGTGAAATGGACAAGGTTCTTATGAGATTTATTGAATATAGTATAATCCATAGGAAAGTATGGGCTAATCTTTTTGATGCAAGAGGAAGAGAGTGGCTGGAAAAATATGTTAAGACACGAATTCATTATCTGGCACTTTTGCAGATTAGAAAAATGTCTGAAGGATACATACTTTCTATTAAGGATGTTGAGATTATATGTAGTTTCTATGAAGAAGCTATATTTGGATTGCTTATAAGATGGATTATTAAAGAAGAAAAAACCAAGACTGTTGATGAAATCAAGGATACCGTTGAAAGAATCGAGAAATTATTTGAGGGTCAGCTTGACCTTATTATATCTAATATGAAGAAGTAATTGTCGGGAGTACATCAATGGGGAATATTTTAACGAAACAGTTTTATAGGCAGAGAAAAGATTTTGAAGATTCATGCGCAGGAAGAGATGCAGGATTAACATTTCCAGAAGGCGTAATATGCAGTACTGACATTGCATATGCTGATGATGGAATTAAAGCACATATGCTTGACATATACAGACCGGAAGATTCACAGGAAAAGATTCTTCCTGTAATTATTAATGTTCATGGTGGAGGACTTATAATTGGGAATAAGGAGTTCAACAGATATTTCTGTGCACTGCTTTGCAAGAAGGGATTTCTTGTATACAGCATAGAGTACAGGCTGATTCCAGACTGTCTTATATATGACCAGATTGACGATGTTTTCATGGCAATGGATTATATAAAGGAGAGACTGGCAGCAGATGGCGGAGATTCGTCACATGTATATATGGCAGGTGACAGCGGAGGCGCATGCCTTATCACATATGCCAATGCCATCCAGAACAGCATTAATATAGCGAGGGCAGCAAATGTCACACCATCAGGACTTCACATTAATGCGCTTGGGCTTATAAGTGGAATGTTCTATACATCAAGATTTGATAAGATTGGACTTTTTCTTCCAAAGTATCTGTATGGCAGGGATTACAAGAAAACTCCATTCGCAAAGTATGTTAATCCTGAAAACAGGGAACTGATGAACTCACTTGTACCAGTCTGGCTCGTGACAAGCCATAATGATTTCTTACGAAGATATACAACAGATTTTGAGAAGGCACTGACAAGAGCAGAAAGAGAGCATGAACTTGTAGTTTTTCCTAAGAATAAAAAGCTTACACATGCGTTCAGTGTGTTTGAGCCTTTTATGCCAGAGAGCGGTGCGGTTATTGATATGATGGTGGAGTATCTTAGGAAGTTCTGATAATGTTGTGGAATTGTGGTGCAGGGTATTGATGATATTTTGGAATGTGGGAATGATGTCTGGATATTTTTGTCGCAATATTTGGACACTTTAACGAAAATGTCCGAAATTAGTACAATTATAGAACCCGTGTAGCGTTTTCGAACACTACACGGGTTTTGTTATGCCAAATTTTTACAAAAAAATATATAATGTGTGGGTGCTTTTCTTAGTGGACGCACAATATGATTAAAGAAAAAGGATGGAATATTATAATGAGCACTAACGAAATTATGCCAAAGTTAAAAGACTTTTTATGTGAGAATTTAGGAATTGATGCAGATGTTTTAGAGTTTGATACACAGCTTTTCGGAGATGGTGAAATCGGACTTGATTCAATCGATTCGCTTGAAATCATTGCTTATGTTGATGATGAATTCGGTGTTCAGATGACAGGTGTTGGCAAAGAACACTTCTACAGCATTGAGACAATCGCTAAGTATATCGAAGAAAATGCATAATATATAAAATGTGGCGGGTGTCAGATGACTTTTCTGGCACCCGTATTAGTTACGGATATAAGTTGTGGTTGATTGCTTGGATGTTGCTGACGGATTGGACTTTTAGGCTGGAATATTGCTTACAAAGTCCAAACGGGAATGCTAGAGTCGATGGATTGGACTTTTTGGTGGAATTGGATTCCTGAAAGTCCCAAACAGCGTGACGAGATTGACAGATTGGATGTTGTGGGCAGAAACAAGACTTGGAAAGTCCAAACCGACGCACCAGAGCGAGCAGATTGGACGTTAGAAGCAGAAACAGGACTTGAAAAGTCCAAACCGACGCACCAGAGCTGGAAGATTGGGCATAACAAGCAAGAACATGCCTCACAAAGTCCAAAACAAAGACAACTACACACTCCACCCCCCCCAAAAAAAGTATTATAAGAAATTATGAAAATAACAATAAAGGAGCAATTATGACAGAGAATAATAACCGCGCAGTCATTACAGGTCTTGGAATGATATGTGCTATTGGTAATTCAGTAGATGAAGCATGGAATAATGCCATTAATTCGGTTTCAGGAATACATAAAACAACAACACTTGATACAACAGACTGTTACGCAGACCTTGCAGCAGAAGTTAAGTGCGACACACTTGGAGATTTTGAGGGAAGCGAAGATGCAGACCGTTCAGCACAGCTTTGTATCAAGGCAGCAGAAGAGGCAATGAAGGACGCAGGACTTGATGATTTTGCAGGAGATCCTAAGGCTTCAGTTATAATTGGAAGCTGTGTCGGTGGTGCAGTCAGCATATCTGATTATTATGAGCATGGCAAGAAAGCAAGTGATGTAACTAAGATGCCAATCTCATCAATAGCACCTCAGGTTGCAGGTCAGTGCCATGCAGGCGGCGTTATTACTAATATTGCAAATGCATGTGCGGCCGGAACAATCAGTATTGCATACGCATGCGAGCTTATCAGAGCAGGTAAGGCAGATGTAGTACTTGCAGGTGGTTCAGACACATTTGCAGCAGTACCATATGCCGGATTCTTATCACTTCATGCACTTGACGCAGATGGCTGCTCACCATTCAACAGATGTACAGGAATTACACTTGGTGAAGGTTCAGGTGTCGTAGTAGTAGAAAGCTACGAGCATGCTAAGGCAAGAAATGCAAAAATGTATTGTGAAGTATTAGGTGCTGGTGTCAGCAGTGACGCACACCATATCACAGCTCCAAGACCGGATGGAGAAGGTCAGATGGAAGCTATCAACAGAGCAATTAAGAATTCGGGATTGAAGAAATCGGACATCGGATATGTTAATGCACATGGAACAGGAACAGCTAAGAACGATGATGCAGAATTTTTATCATTACATACAATATTTGACGGCGAAAACGATAACCTTTCAGTAAGCTCAACAAAGGCTATGACAGGACACTGCCTCGGTGCAGCAGGAGCAATTGAAGCAGTATTTTCAATCAAGGCACTTACAACTAATACAGTAGTTCCAACACTCGGATTTAAGGACGAGGATATGGATAAGCTTGCCGAAAAGGCCGGAAAGATAGATTTCTGCCCTAATAAGGCACATGAAAAAGAGCTTACAAGCGTAATGAACAACTCATTTGCATTCGGAGGTAATAACGCAAGTATTATCTTTAGCAAAGAGGCTGGCAATGTGACAGTTAAGGAAGAGAAGAAGCCTCTTGTTATCACAGGTATTGGTGTAGTTACACCAAGCGGCAACGGTGTAGATACATATGTTGCAAATGCAGTAAAAAACGAAGCTCTGACAGAAGCTAATTTAAGAAGTTCAGTCGGCAAGGAAGATTATGATGCACTTGGACTTAAGATGTCATTCTATAGAAAGCTTGATAATTTCAGTCAGCTTCAGGCAGTATCAGGCATGGAAGCACTTAAGGACGCTGATTATGCAGTAACAGACGATAATGCAACAGATATTGGAATAATTGTGGGAACGTCAGAGGGTGCACTTGGAACATGCTGTGATTTCCAGAGCATGATTACAGAGAAGGGCAATGCTTCAGGAAGTGCATTCAAATTTCCTAACACTGTATACAATGCAGCAGGCGGATATCTTTCAATCTGCTCAGGAATCAAGGGCTACAATGTAACAGTTACTAACGGTGCACAGTCTGGTCTTGCAAGCATGGCATATGCAATGAGCGTACTCTGTTCAGGTCAGGAAAATGCTATGTTAGCCACAGGTTCTGATGAGAACAGCGACATAATGACAGAGCTTTTCGGTAAATTAGGTGTCACATCTGAAAAAGTTGTAGCTCCATTTGCAGGAAATGACGGATTCGTATTAAGCGATGGCAGTGCTTCAGTTCTTATTGAGGATGAGAAGACAGCCAGGGAGCGTGGTGCAAGAATCTACTGCCATGCAGCAGGATACGGAATGGCTCATTCAAATGTTAAGTTCGGAACACTTACAGGTTCAGAGACAGGCCTTACAAATGCAGTTAATAACGCATTAGCAGACGCAGGAATGACAATTGATGATATAGATGTAGTATTTGGTTTCGCAAACGGAATGAAGGCTGTCGATGATGTAGAAATCAAGGGATTGACAGCAGTATTTGGTGACAAACTGGCAGAAAAACCGGTTGTAGAATTAAAGGAAGTTCTTGGTGAGTCAAGAGCAGCAGCAGCAACAACAGCAGCAGCACACGCAGCACTTATGTTTGCAGGAAAGATACCTTCACAGGAAGCATACAGCATTGCAGCAGACGGAAGCGTTTCTAAGACTAATGTAGAAGCTTCTAAGTTAAACAATGTACTTGTGGCTGCATATGGTGCAGGGGGTTCATACACAGCAATCGTACTCAGCAAGTAATGAAGCAGGGGCAGATGCCCATGACAAAGAACTGACATTTTCTTAAAGAAAGGACACACAGATATGAAAGTAGCATTAGTTACAGGAGCTTCCCGTGGTATTGGAAAGGCTTGTGCTATACGTCTGGCAAAAGACGGATATGCCGTAGTCATCAATTACAGCCATTCAGAGGAACAGGCACAGAAGGTTCTTGATGAAATCGTGGCAGCAGGCGGAACAGCCATAACATATAAAGCAGATGTTTCAGACCTTAATCAGGTTAAGCAGATGGTTAAAGATGTAAGCAAGGAGCTTGGCGGAATAGATGTACTCGTAAACAACGCGGGAATTGTAAGAGATGAGTACCTTCTCATGCTCAACAAGGATACACTTGATACATGCATGGACTTAAATGTTAAGGGTTACTTCTACTGCGCACAGCAGGCAGTACTTAAAATGTTCAGAAAGAAGAGTGGTGTCATCATCAACATGTCATCAGTCAGCTCGAAATTCGCACTTCCGGGACAGTCTGTATACAGTGCAACAAAGGGTGCTGTTAATTCAATGACACAGACAATGGCTAAGGAGCTTGCGGGTTACGGAATCCGTGTAAATGCAGTAGCACCGGGATTTATAGAGACAGAGATGCTGGATGCAATTCCAGAAGAGAAGAAGAAAGAGTATTTAGACGCAATCCCAATGCATAAGTTAGGAAAGGCAGAAGATGTTGCAAATGTTGTATCATCACTTTGCTCAGACGCATTTTCATATGTAACAGGTCAGGTTATCGTGCTTGATGGAGGATTATCATTATGATGAACATATTTGAGATTAATAAAAGAATCGGACAGCGCCCACCTTTCCAGATGATTGAGAAAGTGTTAGAGCTTGAGCCTAATGTAAGTGCCAGAGGTATTAAAAATGTATCAATTAATGAACCATATTTTATGGGACATTTTCCTGACGCACCTATAATGCCGGGCGTACTTATAATTGAAAGCTGCGCTCAGCTCTGTTCACTTGTAATCGATGATGGTGGAAAGAGCAGGGAAGAGGGCAAGTTATATGTGCTTCTTAAAGTAGACGGATTCAAGTTTGTAAAGCCTGTAATTCCAGGAGATACACTTGATATTACAGTTACAGCTACAAGAATCAACAAGGTTCTCGCAGTATTTGACGCAGTAGTTAAGGTAGATGGCAATGTGTACGCAAAGGGAAGCATGACATTTACAACAGTAGACCGCAAGGATATATATGGAACGGAGGAATAAAGTAATGGGAAAAAAAGCAGTATTATTTTCAGGTCAGGGTGCACAGTATGTAGGAATGGGCAAAGACCTATACGATTCAGATTCTGATGCAAAGAAATTATATGATTTGGGGGAGTCGCTCCGCCCGGGAACAGTTAAGGTGTGCTTTGAAGGAGAAGGAGAGGAGCTTACCAAGACAGAGAATACACAGCCGGCACTTTTCCTTACAGACCTTGCATTTGCCAATGCGCTTAAGGATGCCGGAATTAAGGCTGACGCTGTAGCAGGATTTTCACTTGGAGAGATTCCTGCACTTGCATATGCAGGAGTTTTATCAATAGAGGACGCATTTAAACTGGTAGTTATCAGAGGAACCAAGATGGGTGAGCTTTCTACAAAGTATGCAGGCGGAATGGCAGCAGCACTTAAGCTTGCTCCAGAAGTTGTTGAAGAGACTTGTAAGGAGTTCAAGGAAATCTGGCCGGTTAATTATAATTGTCCTGGACAGATTTCATGTGCAGGAAGTGCTGACGAGATAGACGCATTCTGCGCTGCAATCAAGGAAAAAGGCGGCAGGGCAGTTAAGCTTGCAGTAAGCGGTGCATTCCATACTCCTTATATGAAGGATGCAAGTGAAGAACTTGAGAAGGCACTCAAGGCAATGACAATTAATGCTCCACAGACAGAGATATATGCCAACAGAACAGGAAAGCCTTATCCACAGGATACAGCACAGATTATAGAAACAATAGCACTTCAGGCTTCTTCAAGTGTAAGGTTTGAGGACACATTAAAGAATATGTGGGCTGACGGAATAGACACATTTATCGAGGTAGGAGCAGGAAAGACACTTACAGGATTTGTTAAGAAGACACTTCCAGAAGCAAAGATGTACACAGTTACAACAGTTGATGCGTTGAATGAAACAATTGAGAACATCAAGGCAGGAGAATAATAATGACAGTCAAATGTAACAAATGTAAAGAAGAAATCAATAAAGAGGATTTGGAGAAGAATTACTACATATGCCCGTTATGCGGGAAGCTAAACCGCATGCCGGCAAAGAACAGACTTCAGATGCTTACAGAAAAGTTTGATGTAATGTTTAATGATCAGGAATTTACAGATCCTATTGATTTTCCATCATACAAGGAAAAGTATGAGTCTGCCAGAGAAAAGAGCGGTGAGACAGAGGGCGTTGTATGCGGCAGAGGAACTATCGGTGGGAATGATACATGTATATTCATTATGGAGCCTAACTTCATGATGGGTTCTATGGGAACAGTTGTTGGGGACAGAATTACAGCACTTTTTGAATATGCTACAAAGAACAGACTTCCGGTTATCGGATATACAGTTTCAGGTGGTGCAAGAATGCAGGAGGGTGCACTGTCACTTATGCAGATGGCAAAGGTTTCAGCAGCAGCCAAGAGACATAGTGACGCAGGACTCTTATATGTTGTATGTACAACAGACCCTACAATGGGCGGTGCTACAGCAAGCTTTGCAATGCTTGGAGATATAATCATATCTGAACCGGGTGCAATGATTGGATTTGCAGGAAAGCGAGTAGTAGAGCAGGTTACAGGTGAAGTGCTTCCGGATAATTTCCAGAGCGCGGAGTTCCAGTTAAAGAACGGATTTATAGATGATATCGTGCCAAGACAGGAACAGAGGGCATATCTTGCTAACATTCTTGCAATACATGCAGAAACAGTAAGTGCATAACAGTATTGCATTGCAATATAAGGAGAAAGATTAATCATGACAAACGAGAATTTAAGTGTTTATGACAGAATCTGCCGTACAAGAAAGAGCGGCAGAGCAACTGCATCGGATTATATAAATGCTACAATAACTGATTTTGTAGAACTTCACGGTGACAGATGCTTTGCAGACGACCATGCCATTGTTGGAGGTATCGGACGACTTAACGGAAAGCCTGTAACTGTAATCGGAATTGAAAAAGGAAGAGATTTAAACGAAAGACTTTTAAGGAATTTTGGCTGCGTTCTTCCAGAAGGATACAGAAAAGCATTAAGACTTATAAAGCAGGCTGAAAAGTTCCACAGACCTGTTATCTGTTTTGTTGATACACAGGGTGCTAACTGCGGTAAGGGCGCAGAAGAAAGAGGACAGGGACAGGCAATCGCCAACAACCTGTATGAGCTTACAGATGTTAAGACACCTATTATATCAGTAATGATTGGTGAAGGCGGGAGCGGCGGCGCACTTGCACTTGCTGTTGCGGATGAAGTATGGATGCTTGAAAATGCATATTATTCAGTAATCACACCTGAGTCATGTGCAAGTATTCTATTTAAAGATCCTAAGAGAGCGCCAGAGGCAGCAGAACATCTCAAGCTTACAGCATCAGACCTCAATAAAATGGGTATCGTAGAAAAGGTTGTTGAAGAACCGGAAGATTTTTCAGAAGAGAAAGAAACATCACATTTTATGAAAAAGCTTGCTGACGACCTTTCAAAAGAAATAAAGCAGTTAGAGAAGAAGCCGGTTGATAAGCTTCTTGATGACAGATATGAGAAATACAGAAAAATAGGCCGTTACAGCGAATATAGTGAGGCAGTAGGAGAGGTTCCTGGAGCAGCACAGTTACTTGGTGTATCACAGGCTCCTGCAAGAAAGAGAAGAGGATTATTTGGACGTGGCTAAGATATTAGTTTTAAATGGAAGTCCACATAAGAGTGCCAGCACTACAATGGCGGTAACCAACGCATTTGTAAAGGGAATGTGCGAAGGTGGTGAATACGAGTCGGAGATAATTAATATCTCCGACTTAAATGTTACTCCATGCATGGGCTGTCTTTCATGCTGGGCAAGGACTGAGGGCGAGTGTGTTATCAAAAATGATGACATGCCGGCAGTTAAGAAAAGAATAGAAGAAGCAGACATTATAATTGAAAGTTATCCGTTGTATTTCTTCGGCATGCCAGGACAGATGAAGCTTTTCACAGACAGACTTTTAAGCATGATGTGTACTTACAGGGGACAGAAGCCACCTGAAAATGGCGAGTCATTTCACGGCATAAGAAATCCAAAGACGGGACAGAAATTGGTTCTTATATCGGGATGTGCTTATTCGGAGTCAGAGTCAGTCTATGATTCGCTTCTTAAGGAATATGAGTGCATATGTGGTAAAAATGGATTTACAGCAATTCTATGTCCACAGTTAAAGACATTAATTGAACTGGGTGCAAGTTCAAGACTTGACAGATATTTGTCAAAGTATGAGGCGGCTGGAAAAGAGTTTGCTGCGACAAAGCATTTGTCAGAGGAGACAAAGCAGAAGCTGTCAAAAGCTCCATTTTCAGAGGCAGTGTATAAGAATCTGCTTGATAATTTCTGGAGGGAGCAGAAGGAGGGCTAAATCCTCTCCTCGTCAATGGACTCGGATTTTACTTCGTAAAACAAGGAGGATGAGATTTGATAAAGATAGTTGTAGATTTGCTTGGTGCTGACAAGCCGCAGACAGAGCTTGTTTTGGGTGCAATCAGGGCAATCAGTGAGAATAAAGATTTGTATGTATATCTGATGGGAAGGAAGGCCGAGCTGGAGGATTTCCTTGCCAATGTAACTTATGATGAATCGCAGCTTGAGATAGTGGACTGCACACAGGAGATAACTAATTATGATGACCCGGTTGACGCTTACCACGATAAGACTGATTCGTCCTTAATCAAGGGACTTAAAATGTGCCGCATGAATGAGGATATCGGTGGATTCGTGACATGTGGTGCAACAGGAGTTGTGCTTATAAGTTCTATCCTTATACTTGGTAAGTTAAATGCGACAAGACCGGCACTTTCAGTAGTTCTTAATGGCCGTAATGACAAGCCATTCTGTATAGTTGACTGCGGTGCCAATATTGACTGCAAGGCAGACCGTTTTGTCGATTTTGCAAGACTCGGTGTAGCTTACATGAAGACACTCGGAATTGAGAATCCGACAGTTGCAACACTTTCTAATGGCATTGAAGCTGGAAAGGGAAGTGATGTTATTAAGGAAGCTCATGAGCTTTTAGAAAAATGTGGTTTTAATTTCACAGGTAATATTGAAGGCAAAGAAGTGTTAGACGGCAACGCAGATGTTGTTGTATGTGATGGATTTGCAGGGAATGTGCTTCTTAAATCAATCGAGGGAACAGCAAAGGTTGTGTTTGATGATATAAGAAGGGCAGCAGCAGGTGCATCTGATACCCAAAAGGCACAGCTAGAGGCATTTATTGGCAGACTTGAGCCAAAGTTTGATTACAACAATGAAGGCGGAGCAATTCTTCTAGGCGTTAAGAAGCCGGTTGTTAAGGGACATGGAGCAGCAACGGACAAAACAGTGTATAATACAGTTAAGATTGCTTATGGACTTGCAAAGAATAATCTTGTGGAGAAGATAAGCGAGGAATTTGAGAAAAAGTAACATACATTGAGGTGATTGTATAATGCAAAGAGAGAAAAACAACAATTTTATTCTTGATTTCACAGGTGTATATGATGATGAATTTGCTAAGGAAAAAACATCACTTACATGGATAGACTGCACTGATATTACAGGATGTGATATGTATGTATCAGACGAAGCTGAAAAACAGATAGGTGAAAGAGTTGATTCTGTTGGAATTCATGGAATACATTTTCTTGATTCGGGTAACTACCATTATGTTACTAAGATAATGACTGACAGAATTAAGGAACCGTTTTCTTTAGTTGTATTTGATCACCATACCGATATGCAAAAACCTATGATTGAAGGATTAACAAGCTGCGGAGACTGGGCAGGAAAGGTGATTAAAGACAATCCGTATATTTGCCAGCTTATTCTAGTGGGACCAGAGAAGAAAGATATTAATGCGATTGGGTTAAGAAGTAATAAACTTATAACATATTCAGCACAGGAGATAAGAGCCGAAGCAATGGAATCTAAAACAAACCAGATTGATTTATCAGTTCCTGTATACATATCTATTGATAAGGATGTTCTTGATGAAAGCATAAGTGAAACCAATTGGAGTCAGGGACATATGAAGCTTGGGACATTAGAGCATATACTTGGGATAATTATAAGAAACCAGAAGGTTTTAGGTATTGATATATGTGGAGAATGTGATACAAATATGCCGCTTCCTGAATATATGGAAGATGAGGAAAAGAACGGAGAACTTAATAAAGAATTATATAATTTTCTTTTGAAACGACTGAAAAAATATAGTTTATAAATATTTTATAATTCCGCAATCCCATGTAAATACTGGGGTTGCGGGATTTTATAATTGGAAAATAAAAAAAATTAGCACTCACCACTTGACAGTGCTAATAAAAAGGTATATAACATAGCCAAGAACAAAGGAAGGGAACCAAAAGAGGTACGAAAGTAAAGGAAAGTACCTCAAGAGGTTACTGAAACATCCCGGTTCCAAAGAAACAAGGTAACAAGATAATGGTATATGTTAAAGGAGGAATGACTTATGTTGATGCCTAGTATTTTTGGAGAGAATTTATTTAATGATGATTGGATGGACTTCGGATTTCCTGAAGTTGACAAGGCTTTATATGGTAAGCATGCAAATAATGTAATGAAGACTGATGTTAAGGAAACTGATACAGGTTATGAAGTTGATATTGATCTTCCAGGATTTAAGAAGGATGAAATTAATGCACAGCTTGATAACGGTTACCTTACAATAAGTGCTGCTAAGGGACTTGATAAGGATGAAAAGGATAAGAAAGGTAAATACATCCGTAAGGAAAGATATGCTGGTGCTATGAGCCGTAGCTTCTATGTAGGTGAAGGTGTCACACAGGAAGATATCAAGGCTAAGTATGAAGATGGTATCTTAAGACTTTCAGTTCCTAAGAAAGAAGCTAAAGCAGTTGAGAATAAGAAGTACATTGCTATTGAAGGCTAATGACTAATCATTTATTATTGAATTAGAAAGGGAGCGATTGTTATGGATAAGAATCCAAAGCATCCATTAAAGAAAAAGAAAGTACATCAGAAGATGAATGTTGCAGACCACAGTGTCGAGGAACAGGCAGCTTTTGGTAAGCATAAGAAACACACATATGAATAAATGATTTTAATCCCGTGACGGTTGTATGACTGTCGCGGGATTTTTATTTAATCAGCAATTGCTAAATATGAAATTTTAAGAATATATGCCATTGGAAGCCGCGTGTGTGGTATTATAGAAACTGTTTAAAAATATGTGGAAAGAAGGCAGGGTTTATATGTCATTAGAAAAAGCACTTGGATATCTGGAGAAAGCAGGATACAGAGAGCATGTAATACAGCTTGGTGAATCAACGGCCACGGTTGCAATGGCAGCGGAGGCACTTGGAGTCGAGCCAGGAAGGATAGCCAAGACAATGTCTTTTCTTCAGGGCGACAAGGCAGTATTGATAATCACAGAAGGAACTGCGAAGATAGATAACAGAAAATATAAAGACACATTTCATGTAAAAGCAAAGATGATACCATTTGAAGAGGTTGAGAATATAATCGGACACGCTCCTGGTGGAGTCTGCCCATTTGGCATTAATGAGGGCATTGATGTATATCTTGATGAAAGCCTTAAACAGTTTGACATTGTGTATCCGGCAGCAGGCGACGACCATTCTGCAGTGAAGCTCACAATTGCTGAGTTGGAAGACGTGTCACGGGCTAAGGGCTGGGTTGATGTGTGCAAGGAGGCGGAAAATGTTTAACAGAGAAGATAATACATATAACGAAATCAGGGAAAAGTCATTATTCCAGTGGCTTGATGAGATGGAAAAGCATGAAGACATAGCGGTTCGTGGAGGCGTTAAACTGACACGGGAATATATACAGCATTTAAAAGATGAAAATAAGAGGCTTGAAGAGCAGAATAAGCTGAAAAATGAATATCTTAAGAAGGTTGTGGGAAGATAAAGCATTTACAAGGTAGAATCATGAACATACAGGTAATAAAATCCAGAAGAAGAACAATAGGAATAGAGGTTCATGCAGATGGGAAAGTGATAGTAAGAACTCCATTGCGAATGTCATCAGCAGAGATTAACCGATTTATAGAAGAACATGATGAATGGATCAGGCAGAAACTGGATTTTGTCAGACAGAAATCAGATAACAGACGCGGTACAGGTGCACCGGGTATTGAATGTCTGTCGAATCAGGAACTTGATAATATAAAGGATACATTTGAAAAGAGAGTACAGTATTACTGTGATATAATGAATGTGAGCGTTGGAAGAATAACTATCCGTAACCAGAAAACAAGGTGGGGAAGCTGTAGTTCTAAAGGCAATGTGAATTTCAACTACCAGTTGTATTATATGCCGCAGGAGCTGATGGATTATGTAATCGTGCATGAGCTTTCGCACAGAAGGCATATGAATCATTCGGCAGAATTCTGGGCGGAGGTTGAAAAATACTGTCCGGAGTATAGAACATACAGAAAGCAGTTAAAGGAATATGAACTTACTTAGAGGAGGCATTTTATGATAAGCAGATAATGATGTGTAGATTGAGCGGAAACATTAGTAACTATAATCATAGAAAAGAGGTATACATATGGAATTACAGGCAGTAATGGAGAAAAGAAGAAGCATAAGAAATTATAATCCTGAGCGTAAGGTTACTAAGGAACAGCTTGAGGAACTTATTAAGGCTGCGTCATATGCACCTTCATGGAAGAATCTGCAGACATCAAGATATTACTGTGTATTATCTGAAAATGCGGTGAAAGAACTTAGAGAAAAATGTCTTCCGGAATTTAATCAGGCTAATTCGGAAGGAGCAGGCGCATATATAGTTACAACATTTGTAAAGGGAATGGTCGGCTTTGATAAGAATACAGGCAGTCCGGTTAATGAGGCTGGTGACGGCTGGGGCTATTATGACCTTGGTCTGCAGAATGATAATCTGCTTCTTAAAGCTGCTGAACTGGGGCTTGATACTCTGGTAATGGGCATTAGAGATGGTGAGGCGTTAAGAGAATTGCTTAATATTCCAGACAGTGAAAATGTTGTGTCTGTTATTGCTGTTGGCTACAGGGGACAGGAGCCACCTGAAAGACCTAAGAGAAAAGAGCTTGAGGTTGTTGCAAAATTTATATAATGATTATCAATGACTTAAACTGAATAAAATAAGAACTCGGGGAAGAAAAAACTTCTCTGGGCTTTTATTTTATATGGCTGTTTTTTCTTAAGCGAAAAGCGCATAATATAGATAGGTTAAGGGAAACAATAAAGGATGTATAATGTGTATGACGCAGGAGGATGAGCACATCACCAAATGTTTTGGTGTGGCTTGGAAACCTGCGTTTTTTAATTATGTGTAAAAAAATATTATATATCCCATAATAGGTACATATATTGTAATATTATTTACATTGATGTTTGTGTATACATAAAAATAGTGTATAATAAAAACAAATAAATGTTCGATAGCACGTTTGGGATAATAAAGAGCAGATATCAGTTTTAGAACAATTTGAATTGTGTTAGGGGGTAAAAGATGAAGCAGGAAACATTAAATAAATTGAACCTTTGCGAAGATCATGAACGAGAGTGCAAGCTGGCTAATGGTGGACTTCCTGAGAGCATATGGGAGACATATTCATCTTTTGCTAATACCAATGGAGGCACTATTCTGCTTGGAATTAGGGAGCATAGTGATTCCTTTACGATTGAGGGATTGACAGATAAGCAGATTATTAAATATCAGAAGGATTTCTGGAGCACCCTAAATGATAGAAATAAGATATCAAAAAATATACTATTGAATCATCATGTTCAGGTTATAGAGGTGGAAGATAAAAAGATACTTAAAATTGATATACCGGCAGCAGATAGGCATGATAAGCCGGTTTATATTGGAACTGATCCAATGAAAGGCACTTATAAAAGAGATTACGAAGGAGATTTTCTCTGTACTGAAGAGGCAGTCAGGGCTATGTTTGCAGATCAGAGAGATGTATCTGGAGACGTGGAAGTATTGGATGAGTTTGGATTGGATGTTTTGAATCAGGATACAATAAAGGGCTATCGAATCGTATTTGAGCAACTTCATAGTGGACATCCATGGAATGCACTTGAAAATGATGAGTTCCTTATGAAATTAAGAGCAGCGGCGAAGAATAAGATGGGAACATTATCGCCAACGATAGCAGGATTATTATTCTTTGGAGAAGCTTATCATATTACTGAAGTTTTTCCTAATTATTTTCTGGATTATCGTGAGGAATGTGATGATAAAGCCGTGCGTTGGCTGTTCCGTACACATTCTAATGAGGGCGATTGGAGCGGTAATATATACGACTTTTTCTGTAAAGTGCGTACAAGAATAGACGATGAAGTAGCTGTTCCATTTGCCAATAGAAGAGATGGATACCGGGTAGACAGAGTGGATGTGCATGATGCGTTGGAAGAGGCATTGGCAAATGCACTGGCACATGCAAATTATTATGGAAGACGGGGAATCATTGTTGTCAAAAATGGAAAGGAACTTAGCATTTCCAATCCCGGAACTATCAGGATAACAAAAGAGGAGTTTTATGCGGGTGGCAATAGTGATCCACGAAACCCTAATATTTTAAAAATGTTTGGATTTGTTAATGTTGGTGAGCGTGCTGGAAGTGGTGTCGATAAGATTATGACAGCATGGGCAGAACAAAACTGGAAAAAGCCGGAATTTGATTTTTCAGAGCGTAATGACAGAGTAACATTAAAACTCGAAGTTGGACAGGTGGTATATATTCCGGGGGCAGCAGATATAAGGAATTCAACGGATAATAGCGAAACAGATACTGCAAAAGCTATGCCAAAAGAAGATAAGATACTTGCTTACATTGGGGAGAATGGAAGTATTTCTATGCAGAAAGTAGTGGAAATCTGTAATTATAAATCCAGAACTGGAGCAAGAAAGCTAATAGATAAAATGATGAAAGCAGGTTTGATAGAAAAAGTAGGAGAAAGAAATAATACTCTTTATAAAACAAAAAAATAGAAAAATTAGTAATTACTTTTAACATCAGAGTGACTAGTATGTGGTCACTTTTATGATTAAGTGTTCACTAGGTGGTCACAAGTGGTCACTTTTAACATCAGAGTGACCACCATATATACAAGCAGGCAGGCCTTGGAGTTATAAATCATGAGTATATTTAGAAAGAAACACACAATCCTATGATAAAATGAATAAGAAACCAGTACTGAAGACAAGCATATGCACAGGGGAGCAGGTTGCGGGATTTCAGGATATCCATACCGGTAAGATAGAGGAGATAATGTTGATTAAGCAGGCCGCGGATATAGATACATTTAAACAAATGTATGGAATTGATGGAGAGATACCAAAGGTATACTAAATATTTACAGGTAAAGAGGACTATGAACATACCAGAAAGAGCAACGAAGGAACAGACAGAGGCAATAACACAGACAGAAGGCAACATAAGGGTTGCGTCAGTTCCAGGTTCGGGAAAAACATTTGTACTTACATATAGAATAGCATATCTCATAACAGAACTGTTTGTTGAGCCATCATCTATTGTGGCGCTTACATTTACAAACAAGGCAGCTTCGCAGATGAAGCACAGATTAAGGAATATTGTTGGTGATAACGCCAACTGTTTTACAGGAACATTTCACGGATATTGTAACATGTTTCTTAAAGAGGAGATTCACAGGCTGACATTTCCCAAAACATTCACGATTCTTGATAAGAAGGCAGAGCTGGAAATGATTAAGGATGTGGCAGATGATATGGGAATATCGCTCAAGGACAATACTGCGAAGAAGATAATGAGTGATATAGACATAACCAAGCAGGATATATCCTATGTTGAGCTTATGGCAGGCGTTGATAAGACAGAGCTTAAAAGAAGGGCTTCCAGCGAGAAAAATGTGGATAAAAGGGTTTTCTATAATTATCTTAAGAGACAGTGTGACAATTATGCTCTGGACTTTGAAGACCTTATTAATTTTACTTTATACATTTTGAACAGAAATGAAGACGTGCGGATTCGCTGGCAGGAAAAATGTCAATATGTTTTGTGCGATGAGTATCAGGATGTCAATATGAAACAGGATATGCTGCTTCACATTCTAAGCGGTTTGTATCAGAATCTGTTTGTGGTAGGTGATGACGACCAAAACATATATACATGGCGAGGTTCTGACCCTGAATACATGATTAATTTTGATAAAACACATGAAAATGTGCAGGATTATTCACTTACTGAGAATTTCAGAAGCACTCCTCAGATTGTAAATGCAGCGAAATCCCTTATCTCTGCTAATCAGAACAGGCTTGAAAAGCAGATGATTTCTAACAGACCAGATGGCAATAAGCCGGTATTTAATGCACCTGACACCGAGGAGAATGAGTCTTTGTGGATAGCTGATACAATTCTTGATAATGTGGCTAAGAATATGAAGTACAGCGACCATACTATATTGGTGCGGGCTGCTTCACAGACAAGGTCGTTAGAGGAAGCATTTATAAAAAGAAAAGTTCCTTACAAGATACTAAGCGGTGCGAAATTCTATGAAAGCGAAGAGATAAGAACGGTGCTTTCATACATGAGAATGGTGTACAGCCTTACGGACATGGATTTGCTGTATACTATATCCAGACCGAGAAGGGGCTTTGGTAAGAAGTCTGTTGAGAAGCTTAAAAATGCAGCGGCACAGAACAACTGCAGTCTTTTCAAGGCACTTGGAAAGCAGATTGAAGATGGCGATATAACACAGAAACATGTGATAGAATATTACAATGCAATCAGTGAATTGCATGATACATATGTTGCTTATACCTGTACTGATATAGTAAACAAATGTCTTGACATGGGATATCGTCAGGCATTGGAGCAGGATATCGACCAGACCAGACTTGATAATGTGTCAGAGCTTATCAGGACTATTACGGCATTGGAGGAAGATAATCAGGAAAAGGTTGAGCTGGCTGATCTGTTAAGCCATTTTGCATTATTTTCAGCGCAAGATGAGGACGGAGAGTATAATGTTGTAAAAGTAATGACAATTCATACAGCAAAAGGACTTGAGTTTGATACAGTATTTGTACCAGGACTCGTTGAAGGACAGTTTCCAAGCAGCAGGCTTCGTAATGAAGACGAATATGAAGAGGAAAGAAGATTGTTGTATGTTGCGATGACGAGGGCTAAGAATATGCTTTACCTCAGCACTTATAGAAAGAAAGATGGCCGTTTCGCTGCAAGACCATCAGCATTTTTAAGTGACATTGATACTAATCTTCTTGACTGTATCAACAACAGCAGAGTATTAATCAGAAGTGTGACTGAGCAGATGCTGCCAAAGGTTGTATTCGAGGTTGGAGATAAAGTCAGACATAAGGTATTTGGAACTGGCGAGATTGTTAAGGTCGATAAGGTTACACAGACATATGAAATCCAGTTTGAGAATATCAGGGGAACGAGAAGACTGATGTTTCGGGCAGAGCTGGGAAATGTTGAAAATTAAAGCAGGTTAGAGAATGGAAAAATAGGGGAATCCCCCTATTTTTTCATTCTTGACTGCAGAAAAGTAGGAATGACAAGTTCATTTTCTTTCTTTTCTGACTTAGCTAAAAGATTATTTATGTCAGAAGCTTTAATGGTATTATAAGTATTTTTCATAGGCAGGTTGGTAAGGATGTGCATAACAATATATTACAAAGAATAGAAACACATATGTATGAACAGGTTTTTTCACCTGATAAAGAAAATGATGAAAGAAGTTTTGATGAAATATGCGATGAGGCTCTAAAATTATTTAAGTCACAATGTGATAATATACATTTTAAAGCTATAGATGATAGAGATGTTGAACTTATATCAGATGACAATGGGCATAATAAATATAATGTTATTATAATAGAACATTTCAGGCTTTTGCAGAGCAGACACACCACATACAAAAGCATGAGTCAGGAGTTGTATAAATATTGTGTACAGTATCTTCATGATATGGCAAAAAAATATGGATATGTGATTATTGTTGGCATGCACATTAATAACGCAGAAGAATGGCTAAATAACTGGATGAAAAAGATTTAAGGAGGATAATAAGACATGATAAATAAAACAGTATTAAGAATGATAAGCAGAAATAGAAGGAGCCAATTCAGAGATTTTTGAAGTTTCAACAGTAATTGCATATCGTTTATCTGAGGCAATTTTAAAACAGAATTATTTGAATCCGGAAAATTATCTGTACATAGAAGATGATACAATGATACTTCGATGCGTGGTAGACGATGAAGATGTGAGATACAGATATAATTTTAATGATGGTGACTTTTCAGAATATAAACAAATGATAGATGATGATTACTTAATATAATTACAATGCGGGATTTTATTGTATAAGTGATATAATTAGCGTAGATAAAATTCACTGAAAGGAAGGGTTATTTATGGAATTTTCAGATGTAATTAAAAACAGATATTCATGTAAAAAATTTAGCAGCGAACAAATAGGAAAAGATAAATTAGATGCTATCTTGGAAGCTGGAAGAGTAGCGCCTACAGCAAAGAATCTTCAAGAACAGCATATATATGTTGTACAATCTGAAAGTGCATTAGAGACTATTGATAAATTAACGCCTTGCCGATATAACGCACCTACAGTCCTAATTGTTGCTTATAATAAAAATAATGTGTTCACTTACCTAGGAGATAAAAGAAACTCTGGAATAGAAGACGCAACTATCGTTGCAACCCATCTTATGTTAGCTGCATACAATGAAGGTGTTGCTGACAAAACAACTACTCCTCTCCCTAATCATAACAGCAGAAAAGCATTAACAGAGACAGCATCGTTTATTTAATTAAAATTATATATGTCTTTTTGACTATCTTTTTATATCTTCTTAAATGTCCGCAAAGCCTTATTTTATCGGCTCTACGGGCATTTTGCTTTTGTGGTAAACCTCACATATCTAGGTCTATCTTCTTATATTTTCGCTATCAAGCGTGGTTAAAATCGTGGTAAATACTTCTTATGCGATTAGACGCTGAACCTCTGATTTTGCGGTATCTATGGACGCATGAGCATAGTAGTATGCAAATCTTTTTATGAAAATAATTTTTAAAAATTATTGACAAGAAGCATTTCTTAGCTTAGCATTTAACCGTAAGGTTAATTAACTTTTTGATTAAATGAAAGGGGTGTGAGTGTGGGAAGTGTTTTTAAAGCTATTAGTGACCCAACTAGACGAGAAATTTTGAAACTATTGAATGAGAAAGATTTAAGTGCTGGAGAAATAGCGGAACATTTTGACATATCGAAACCTGCTTTAACAAAACATCTGAATATCTTACGAGAAGCAGAGTTAGTTAGTTCAGAAAAGCAAGGAAACTTTGTCATTTATTCAATCAATGTAACAGTACTTCAACAAGCATTGTCTGGATTTATGTCTATTTTTGGAAAAAAGGAGTGATTTAGAAATGAAGAAATCAATTTTTATTTTAGATATATGTATATTTGGGTTATCTATCACAGCACTTCTGATCGCCTTTTTCAAAAATTTAAGCAATGTTAATTTCCTTATAGGAGCAGGTTTGATTAGTTTAATGGGTGTTGCGCAAACGAGAATGGCAGTTATTACAAATTTATCTAAAGATAATCCAAAAGTGAAAACAATGCGTCGTATGAATAGATTGACGGTAATATTGGCAGTTGCACTATATTTTGTTCCGCTAATAGATAATGATTTCATCGTCAACATTCCAACATCATTTATTTTTGTGGTTACCATTATGCTTTTTACTGGAAATGTTTCAACAAAACTTCCTTTAAATAAGTATATGGGATTACGATTACCTTGGACAACGACAGATGAAAAGACATGGAAAATTGCGAATAGATTATTAGGATATATTACATTTCCATTAGTTTTCATTATGTTGATTTTATATTTTATAACAGAGCAATCAGAGTTGGTTTTGTTCATTGGGCTTGTTATTTGGGTTGGAATTCCTACAATTTATTCTTTTATCAAACAAAAAAAAACAAATTAGGAGAGTGAACTATGATTAAAAAAATATTAAAAGATGTCTTAGGAGAAAATTTTACTGAGAATAATGAAAAGTATGCTAAAATCAATTTTATTATTGTTATTCTTATGTTTTTGGTTTCCGCAATTATGTTATTTTTCTTACCGGAGAAGATAAATATTTTGCATAATGGAGATACCTATTATCCTATCCCTAGTATTTTGGGAATATGGCTTGTTCCTGTTATTTCTTTGGTACTGAATTTTACTTTTATCAAGCAAAAAAAGTTATCATCATTAAATAGTATTATCATGGGATTACTTCTCATTGGAAGTACCATATATTATATTACTTTGATATAGTAAAGGATAAGACCAATGAAAAAAACACTTAACATCATTCTATTTGGAAGAAAAAAATCATATTTTGTCAAATGTACATTAACTTTAATTGGACTGTATCTAGGTGTTTTGTTTTGGTATTTTAATGTGGATTATCTAGGACAGCCAATACAAAATGCTTTAGTATTGGCTGTTTGTAGTTTGATTTGCATATCTGTTCTTGTAGCTTTGTATCGAATTCCAGAACAACTATGTGTAAATTCACAGATAGAAAAGTTACTATATTTTCCTGTTAATCCTACAAATATTATTTATATGGTTATAATTCGATTATTTAAAATACAAATATTGTCATTTATCTGCTGTTTTTTATCAAGTATATTTTTTTTTAAGTGGAATATTTTACCGTTAATTTTAACTACCATATTATGTGCTTTGATATTGATAATAATTGATTTATTTATCTTTTCAATTTCTATTGTTATATCGACAGTTAGTGAAAAATATTGCGGATATATTTTACTTACTTTTCAATATGGTGGTTTTCTTTTTATAATGTGGGGGATTGTACGTTTACTTATATTTGCATTTGAAAAACCGCTGATGATAAATGGAATATACCATCTTTTTGAAAATAATTATTTGATAAGTGTTCTTATTTTTATAATGATTATATTTCTGAGTTATATATATACTATCAAAATAAGTGCATCATATTTTCTTAGGTGTTACCATTATTTAAATTGTTTTACCAAACCTAGATTTCATGCAAATATATCTAAGTATTTTAACAAAAATCCATATATTTTGAATGAATGGTGTCGAGTTTCAAGAAATAAGGAATTACTTTTTTACTCTAATTTAAAAAGTGTGATAACTGTGTATCTTTTGGTAAATCTTTTTTCAAAAAGAATATCTGGAAGTTATATAGAAATTCAAAGTGTACTAAAAATTCTTGTAATGGTATTATGCTGTGCTATGAATACAATTTCCAGCACATCATATACCAGTGATAAAAATATCTCATATTATAACCTATTTCCAGTCAAAAACAGTAGGATATTCTTTTCTAAGGTATTGATAAGCTCTGTTTTGAATGAAATTGTCATCATTTGTGCATGGATTGTTTGCAGTATTGGTAAAAATGGGCTATTTTTTGATATATCTTTATTGCTGTATGGTACATTTACGAATATACTTTGCTCTTTTATGGGAGTGTACTTTGACTATAAAATGCCCAGAACTGAAATCACACCTAATACATTATTACATGGGAATATGAGCAAGATATTTGTTTTAGTCATGATTGTGGCTTTAACAATTTTAGAAATGTATTTTTGGAAAAAATTTTCCTTTGTTAAATTTTCTATTGGATTATCAATGATGAATATCTTGATTTTATTATTGATAGGTGTGGTTATGTATATGAAAAGAGGTCTTTCAGATGATAGAAATAAATAATTTAAGTAAGTCTTATGGTATAAATAAAATTTTTGAAAATGAGAGCATTACTTTAACTAATTCCTGTATATATGCTTTAGTAGGGGTAAATGGTATTGGAAAATCGACTTTTTTAAATTCGATTATCCAACCTAGCACATTGGATAAAGGAAGTGTAAAAATAGATGATATTCCTTCTACCGATTTTACAGCAAAATATCACTATGCTTTTGTTCCAGATACAAAGGATATGTTTTTAAATTTGACTGGAAAAGAATATTTACAATTTGTTAGTGAACTTTATAATCAAAAAGAAAAGTTTGATGAACTGCTTGCTATCTATATACCAAAATTGAAGTTGGAAAATTCATTAGAACAAACTATTTCCAGTTATTCTCTTGGAATGAAACAAAAAATATATCTTGCAGGAGCTTTCATGTCAAATGCTCAAAACATTATTTTGGACGAACCGTTTAATGCGATTGACCCAGAAAGTACTTCCGTTATCAAAAAAATATTATTTGATTTAAAAGATACTGGAAAAATGATTTTATTTTCTGTTCATAATTTAGATTTAGTATCAAATTTCTGTGATAAAATTATTTTTATAGATAACAGACATAGCATTTTTGAGTGTAACAACCCACAAAACTTTGATGTATTAGAAAAAATATTTTTTGACAAATGTGTAATAAAAAAATAAATTTAATGACTTAGTGCTAGAATACTGGGAGAATTTTATGAAATGAATGAGAAAGAACTAACTTCTAGTTTTAAGGCTCTCTCTTGCGAAACTAGAAGAAAAATTATTTACCTTTTAAAAAGTAAATGCTTATGTGCCGGAGATATAGCCAAACATTTTGAACTCACTGGAGCTACTATTTCACATCACTTAAAAGTATTAGCAGAGGGAAATTTGATAACATCTAAAAAAGTGGGTTTAGAGATATACTATTCTCTCAACATTGAAAAATATAATGTATTGAGTAGGTGGTTTCAATTTCTGAATGATATAGAAAATTTCAAAGAGAAAGGGATAAAATGAACACTCCAAAATATCTAGAAATTGCAGAATTGCTTAGAATAGATATATTTGTAAAACATGCAAAAGAAAATCAACTAATTCCCGGTATCAGAAGATACGCTCAGATTTACAATGTCAATCCAAAGATTGGATTATTCTGATGTGGAATTTGAAAATATGATAACAGAAGAAGTTATAAAAAGGTAGGTGTTCTATTATGATTGGACTTAAAAAACGAGATATAAAAAGGCGTTAAAGTTTGAAATCAAATGAAGTAATCAACGGAATAAACAAAGAAAATATAGGGAGATGCACAGTTATTTGTGCTATCTCCCTTAGTCGTTTTATCATCATATCAAGGCTCATTCAATCGTGGTAAATCTGTGGTAAAATGAGTATTTCCTATACCTCAAAATGTTTAAAAGTGTAGTGTTTATGCGGATAATCTAAAATTAAATATAAAATTTAAAATTACATAATATATACATTTATGAATATAATAAGCCCTATTTCATGCTTTCTCCCCAAAATTTGAATTGAGATTTCATATATTCCAAGGGATTTAATAACTGTTATATTTTATTAT